>Ga0315336_1000067_pt1 | contig 558686 bp, 525 predicted proteins | sample ASW5metaG_FD_204512 | JGI IMG/M metagenome (GOLD analysis project Ga0315336, IMG submission 204512) | Ammonia-oxidizing marine archaeal communities from Monterey Bay, California, United States - ASW #5 | ecosystem: Environmental > Aquatic > Marine > Intertidal zone | place: USA: California...
TTGGTGATCGCGGCCGTTAGCGTGGTCTTGCCGTGGTCGATGTGTCCCATCGTGCCCACGTTCAAATGCGGCTTGCTGCGATCGAATTTTTCCTTGCCCATTTCTTTCTCCTTCTTTCCTTAACTTTTCTGCTTTCCTTATAAAGCAGAGGATTTATCGGTGAGCCCTCGATGGGAATTGAACCCATGACCTCATTCTTACCAAGAATGTGCTCTACCCCTGAGCTACGAGGGCGTGCAGTTGGCAAGCCAACTGCCCTGGAGAATTTTCTTTGAAATTTCTCCACAAGCATAATCCTGAAACAATTGACTTTGAGGAAAATCTCTTGCGAAATTCACCCGGAAGCCCTTGTTGCATGGCACAGCGCTTATCTTGCGCCAGTGGACAGGGAGGGATTCGAACCCCCGAAGGCGTACGCCATCTGATTTACAGTCAGACCCCGTTGTCCACTTGGGTACCTGTCCTCAAATCGGGGAGCTAGCGCTCACCGTGGAAGCCGATGAAGGGAATCGAACCCATAACCTACCGCTTACAAAGCGGTTGCTCTACCGTTGAGCTACATCGGCACGTTCCTATGTTAAAAACACGCTTGTTTGCACAAGCGCGGGATTATACCAGAGCGATTTCTTAGCCTCAAGAATAGGCTCCAAGCGTAAGTTTAACTCTCTAGATTGGCTTAGTCAATACTGGATGGACGCGTTTGGTTAGCTATGCGACTGAATGTCGGGCGCTATCGGCCATATAGAGGACAATTGAGCCCGCGACAGCGGCATTGAGGGATTCAATTTGGCCACGCATCGGCAGGCTAAGTAGTAAATCACATGATTCACGGACCAAATGACGCATGCCCTGGCCTTCGGAACCGATGACTACTGCAATGGGACCGGTGAGTTGTTTGGGCTGAATTGGAGTTGATTGTTCCCCACCATCAAGACCCAGCACCCAAATTTCTTCTTGCTTTAGCAATTTAATGAGCTGGGCTAAATTGTGCTGAGCAATGTGCATATGTTCACTGGCACCAGCAGAAACGTTGACTACTGCGGGAGTGACGCTGGCGGTACGACGCGCGGGAAGAAATACACCATGGACGCCAACGGCTTCAGCGGTGCGTAAAAGGGAGCCCAAATTTTGAGGATCTTGAAGGGTATCCAGAATTAGTAAGAAGGGATCTTCGGAACGAGCTGCGGCCAGCTGAAGAATGGCTGATAGATCGGAATAGGGATAGGACGAGGATTGGAGGGCTACGCCTTGGTGGCTTTTGGCAAGGCGATCTAGCTGCTTTTTAAGGACTTTCTGGACATCCATTTTTTTTTGACGAGCGAGGTGCTCGATGCGGCTAAGGCTTTTGGCTTCTTTAAGATCCTGAGCGATCAGGAGCTTTTGAGTTTTTCTGCGATCGGCGCGCAGCGTTTCGTAGACGGCGTTGCGTCCATAGATCCATTCAGCCACGGCTAATTACTCCAGCGCCAGCTGGACCCCTTGGCACTGTCTTCGACGAGGACGCCCAGACTAGCAAGCTCATCGCGAATATCATCCGATTGCTGCCATTGCTTATCTGATCGAAATTGATCGCGTAGCTTAAGCAGGGCCGTGATGATTGTTGGGGGCTCTGAATTTTCCAGGCTAATTTGGACTGATGCCTGAGAATTCATTTGTTCAAAAAGATGCAGATAGGGTTGCGGATCTACAGCGACTGTGGCTTGCTCCAGTTTTAGACCGAGCACTGCGGCAAGTGCTTCCAATTTGGATTGGGCGGGCTGCAGCTCGGCAGTAGTGGCGGCGGCGTCGCGAGCGGCGTTGATGCGCTTGACCATGTCAAATAGAACGGCTAATGCGGCGGCTGAATTGAAATCATCATCCATAGCGGCGATGAAATTTTCTTCTAAAGTGTCTAGGCTTGCCTGGAGTGCTGACAGCGTTTTTTGGTTGGCGCCTGCGGCCTTGGGCAGCGCAGGCCTGAGGGCAGAGCGCAGCCGTTCGAGCCCCTTGGCAGCTTGCTCGACGACCTTATCGTTGTAGGTAAGGGGATGGCGATAGTTGCTGTTTAGGACGAGCATGCGGATGACTGCCGATTCATTTTTTTCCAGGAATTCTTCAATGGTGATGAGATTGCCAATGGATTTGGACATCTTTTCGCCGGAAAGCTGGAGCATGCCATTGTGCATCCAATAACGGGCAAAAGTTTGACCGGTAATGCTTTCCGTTTGGGCGATCTCATTTTCATGATGGGGAAAAACTAAGTCGTTGCCACCACCGTGGATGTCAATTTGCTGCCCCAGATGATGCAGGGCCATGGCTGAACATTCGATATGCCAACCAGGACGACCGGGACCCCAGGGGCTTTTCCATGAGGGCTCATCGGGTTTGGCAGATTTCCATAAGACAAAATCCATGGGATGCTGCTTGCGTTCATCGACATCGATGCGCGCACCTGCTTGCATATCTTCTAACTTGCGGCCTGACAGCTTGCCGTAATCATCTTTGCGCTCCACGCGATAATAGACATCACCCTCGGCTGCATAGGCCATATCATCATCCACAAGACGAGCAGTCATATTGAGAATTTCATCGATTTCTTCGGTCGCGCGAGGAAAAACTGTGGAGGGAAGAATGTTCAAATCTTCAATATGCTGCATGTATTCATCGATATACTCTTCAGCTAATGCGAGCGGATCGCGTTTTTCGTGATTGGCACGGATAATGATTTTGTCGTCTACATCGGTGTAATTCATGACGTGGCGGACTGTAAAGCCACGAAATTCAAGATAGCGTCGGACGATGTCAAAGACCAGGCTGGACATGGCATGCCCGATATGGGCGCGGTCGTAGACTGTGGGTCCGCAAACATACATTGACACTTTGCCCGGTTCAAGCGGCGTAAATTCATCTTTTTGGCGGGTGAGTGTGTTGTAGATACGCAAGCTCATTTGCGGGCTTTCCCTTTTCTTTTACTGGATTTTGGCTTTGATTTCTTGCGGGAATTCTTTTCGGGCTTGGCAAAAATCATTTTTCCAGCTGCCGTTTGCAGCACTTTGGTCACTGAAGTCTCAATTTCTTTGCCAACGTAACGGCTGCCATCTTGGACCACAACCATAGTGCCATCTTCCAAATAACCCACGCCTTGATTAGCTTCGCGGCCTTCCTGGATGACGCGGATAATGAGTTCCTCACCGGGCAAGACTACTACTTTGACTGCATTGGCAAGATCATTGATATTGAGAATGGTGACACCCTGTAGTTCGGCCACGCGATTTAGATTGAAATCATTGGTAAGGATGGGAACTTTTAGCTGGCGAGCGAGGACAACCAATTTCTCATCGACTTCGCGAATGTCTTCTGCGTCGATATCTGAAATGCGAACCGGTAGACGCTTATTTTCCTTTAGCTTTGATACAGTTTCCAATCCGCGGCGGCCGCGTTGACGGCGAAGTTTATCGCTTGAGTCGGCGACATGCTGCAATTCATTGAGGACAAAACGCGGGATTAATAGACTGCCATTGAGGAAACCCGTGGCGGCTATGTCTGTAATGCGGCCATCGATAATGACACTGGTATCTACCAGTATGGAAGTGTCGGATCCCTCCTTCATAATTGAAGAACCTATACCCTTAGGGAGGAAACTGAAGACAGAGAAAATTTCATTTTGACGGGAGATAAATACGGCCACGCCAAAATAACTAAGCAATAATGCGACCAGAATAGGAAGGATTTGGCTGAATGGCTCGGGTAGCAGAGAAAGAGGAAAGGCTAGGAGACCGGCAATCACCAAACTAAGGATGAGACCAAGCAGACCAGCCACTAAGCTGCGGATTGAAATACGGGCGAGCAGGGCTCGAAAGGCACGAATAGGCCGAATAGTGATCCAAGGGGTTAGAACTAATCCAAAAAGAATACCGACCAATCCGAATACTTGAGCCCAAAAGTTGGGGTCTTGCTCTGCAAGGCGACCATACCAAGTTCCGATGAAAACGCCTGCAATTCCAAAAACTATTAAACCTACTAAACGATAGATAAAATCTGCACTCATAATTGCTCCCAATAATTGCTAGGCCGATGTTAAACAAAAAAGCGCAGAAGCCTGCGCTAATCCCGAAGGGCAAGCATTCTATTAAAGAATGCCAGCAATTTATTGATGAAAACGCGATAATTGCAGTGCCGCCTATGGGATAGGCATCGGCGAATAAGTTCGAAGTGCGATTGCTTTTTCTCGCACGCTAAAAAAGTGTAGCATGTGGGTCTTGTCTAGTCAATCACCCAGTATATAAATCAGATTAGAAAGCCTCACAGGATATGAAAATGTTTGTTAGGATATTTTCAGAAGGTTAATTTATGAATAAATATGTAATTGATGTGGGCGACAGCGATTTTGAAATTGAAGTATTAGCTTATTCGCAAAATGCTCCGGTGGTGGTGGACTTTTGGGCGGAGTGGTGTGGACCGTGCAAAATGCTGAGCCCGATTTTAGAAAAGTTGGCCAACGAAGCTGACGGAGCTTTCCGTTTAGCTAAAGTGGATGTTGATGCGAACCCTAATTTATCGGCTACGTACCAAATTCAGAGTATCCCAGCGGTGAAAGCCTTCAGTAAGGGTCAGGTTGTGGGCGAATTTATGGGTGTGCAAACTGAAGCCCAGATTCGCGAATTTTTGCGAAAATTGGCTCCAGGTCCTGGAGATTTGGCATTGGATAAGGCGCACAGCTTATTGGCGGGCGAAGATTGGCAGAAAGCGGCGCAGATATTTGGCAAGGTGCTAAAAGCGCGACCCGACAATTCATATGCATTATTGGGATTAGCGAAATCATATATCGCGCAAGGCGAGGCAAGCAAAGCTTTGGCGATTCTAAATGCCTTCCCAGCCAGCAGTGAATATAAAAGTGCTGAGCAATTGAAACCGTTGGCACTCGCGCTGAGTGAGGAAGTGGACAAATCAGCAGATGACGACAATGAGGCGGCTTACCAGCAATCTCTGCACTTAGTGCGGATTGGCAATGTTCCAGCTGCGATTGATGGATTACTTGATTTACTGCGCGGATCGCGCGAATTTCGCGATGGACAATTGCGTGAACTGATTGTGGCAGCTCTACATCTATTAGGGGAAGAAAACCCGCTTACTCGGGATTACCGCAACGAGCTTTCTAGCTTGCTATTCTAAATAATGGAATATTAAAGAAGGGAAAGCCTGCTTAGGCGGGCTTTTTCTTAACATCAGCCTTTTTCAAGGGCCCCTTGCCGTTCTTTTTGCTGGCACTAGGAACCATTAGCACAGGCACGTTTATTTGATCGACCACGCGCTCAGCTACAGAACCAGTGAAGAACAAATCCATGCCGCCACGCCCGCGTGAGGTGAGCATTACGAGATCCGCATTTTGCTCATTAGCTTCCCTGACAATGGTTCGGGCGGGATGAATGCCGGTTACGCTGATTTTCACCTTGATGCCATCCTTGCGCAAACTATCACTTACAGCGACCAAGAAAACTTCCATTTGACTGACAGCTTTTTCACGGACTTTTTCAACAACTTCGGCAGCCGCACGATATTTTTCAGTTTCGGGAACCGCCGGAACGGTAAGCAGGACGAGCTCAGCCTTAGAGATGCGAGCTAGTTCGCGGGCATAGGGCAGCGCCTTTTCCGAACGAATGGATCCATCTAAGCCAAGCATGATACGTTTGAGTTTGGGGGCTGGTTGCTTTTCACCCTGTTCAACGGTGGGGACTATGACAACAGGAATTTGGATGGTGCCCATAAGCTTGACCGATGCCCCACCCGTTTCCCAATTACGGGAAGCGGATTTTCCACGATCGCTAATGATGACCAAGTCAATATTTTCATCATCTACAAGAGATTGTGTGGATTCGGCAATGTAGCCGGGGCGAATTGCAATTTTGACATCAAATTTCTTTGAGGCCAAATCTTTGGCAACGCGCTCAAGATAGAGCGTGCGGACTTGTTCCGTTTCGGCATATTTGTCGCGATGATCGCGGGTGTCATTCTTGACAGATGAAAGCAGGAAAAGAGTGGCACCGCTGCGCTTAGCCAACCATTTGGCGAGGGGAAGTGCTTGAGCAGCATAATCGCTACCATCGAGGAGCACCGCAATCTTGGCGAATTTTCTATCTTCTTTGCGCCAATTACTTTGTTCAATTGGAGCCGGTTCCCATTTGAGAGGGACATCTGCAATCGTGCCAGGTTCAATCTCGCTATCGGATGTTTGGCCAAAGCCAAATCCTGCAACCTGGGCAGCATCGAGCTGACCAATGTAATCGGTGGTGGGATCGGGATCACCTAAGCGCGAGCGGAAATAGGAAAAAGCGGCATAGAGCATGGGGATAAAGATTAGGAAAGTCCAGGCACCTTCAAGGAAGCGCTCTTCAAAAATGATTATTGTGGCGACGGTCGTGAGAGTGGCAGCCAGAATCGTGCCACCAATAAGGGCTAATTTGCCAATAGAAAATACCTGGCGTATTTCCCTAATAAGACGCTTGGTAACCGCCCAACCTGTCATGCTGAGCAAAATGAATACTCCGGCGGCGTAGATCGCTAAATAAGTTTCTTCATTGGTGCCAAAAAAGAGATAAGTCACAACAACGAGGCCGACTTGCAACCAAACGGGACGATCGGCGACTTCATATTGGTTTTGACGCCCAAAGGCCTCAGGAATATAGCGGCGATGTTTTAAGCCCAAGGCCAAATTTTGGACTCCTTGAGCCGCGGCGGCAGATGCGGACATGAGGACTGCGATACCAACGACAGTACCAACTAAGGGCAAGGGGGCGGGCAGAAGGGCATCCATCGTTTGAGTAAAGACGGACACATGTTCATTGAGAGGGTCGGCAAGAGAAAATATGGTGGGGCCCACAATTAACATGGTGGCTGCGGTGGTGCCCATAATGATGAGCAAACTGCGGAAAGCTTTGCTGCTCTTTTCAGCAGGAGAGCCATCATATGCAGCTACTAAATTAGCGAAAACTTCGATACCGGTCATTACCGCCAATATGCGCACATAGCCGCCAATGGTATAGCGCAAATTTTCTCCAGAAAAAGCATCGAGATTAAATTCTGGCAAGATGAGCCCAAATTTCGCGATGGTAGTAAAAATCATGACCCATAACAGAAGAAGGACTCCGGCTGTAGCGGGGCCAAATGCGCGGGCGGCTACTGTGGGGCCTCGGTTTACCAACCAACCCGTAACGACAGAGAGGATGATGGCAACAAATGTGCGATATTGAATGCCCAGCACGGCTTCGTTGAGCGCTGGGAAACGATCGGCAATGAATGTGACCATAGCGGCCATACTGACAAGGAAAGTAAGAGTGTATTCAATGAAGGTAATGGCGGCATTGATCTTGACCGCCCAAGAACCGAATTCTTCTTCGCTCAATCCTGAACCGCCACTGCCATCGGTTACCCAACGCATAACCAGGCGATACATGGCTGAAACTACGGCAATGGTGACGACTACCATCCAAACTGAGGCACCGAAGGTAATTTGTGAGACGCCGGCGACAACGATCAGACGCAGGAAGGGGCCAAATACATAGAGTGGTGAGGTAGCGGGATCACCGCCGCCTGCTAAGGCACCTTCAAATGAGCTTTTTAATTTGTGTGAAACATGAGCCATATTTAATATTCCTATTCAAAAAAAAACCACCTGCCGCATTCGACAGGTAATTTGCGTTTCGGTCTCTTACTATCAGAAAATTATACACCCTGGAATTTTTAGCGGCAATCCAGGAAATTGATTGCTCTAAGCTGTTTTGCTTGCCATTGATTGCTCAAGAACGGTATGCTTGCAGCGCCTTTTAGAAAATAAAAATGATGACTGAAATACCCGATAGCAATGAGCGGATTACTGATTTGGTTGAACGTCACTTTGAAATCAGCCAAGTTACCTGGGGAGGACCGAAGCTGCCCTTTGTGGTGCGCTATGAGGGTGTGTTAAAGGGTGACGCTTTAGCAGCGCACGAGACCCTATTTGCCGATTTGCAATCAGAGAATTTGACTCCTCTGTTTTTGGAGGATGATGACGGGCAGCAAATTGTGCAAATAATTGAAGGATTGCCTAAGGCAAAACGCTCAAATCCCTGGATAAATCTGATGCTCTTCCTCTTAACCTTGCTGAGCATGCTGTTTACTGGGGCTCAATATGTATATGGAGGGAATGAGGGTGCAACAGAAGGGGGGATTATGCAATTCTTCGTTGAAAACCCTTGGGCAGGACTGCCTTTTGCAGCCAGTTTACTGGCGATCTTACTGGCGCATGAATTTGGACATTACATCGCTGGACGCATTCACCGAACGGATGTGACCTTGCCATACTTTCTACCCTTCCCCTTCAGCCCTTTTGGCACATTAGGCGCATTTATCCAGCTCAAGTCACCGCCCAGGAATAAGCGCGAGTTGCTTGATATTGGATTGGCGGGCCCGATTGCCGGTTTAGTTGTGGCGATTCCCATATTGCTTTTGGGACTCTCACTATCGGAATTGGATCGGATTCCACTGTTTATTCGTTTGGGTGACGCTTTTTACTTGGAAGGCAATTCGATCATATATTTATTTTCAAAATACGTAGTGTTTCACGAATGGATTCCTACACCAATGAGTTATGGAGATTTATCGCCAGCACTCTATTGGGCTCGTTATTTATTGACAGGATTACCGACACCCTTGGGTGGCATGGATGTGATGTTGCACCCAGTGGCATGGGCTGGTTGGGCCGGACTTTTAGTGACTTCATTGAATTTAATTCCAGCGGGCCAATTGGATGGCGGGCATCTCTTATATTCACTATTGGGGCGGGACGCTAAGCGATTTGTGCCAGCGATCTTGATTGTTTTAGCGGCGCTGGGATTTTATTGGTCGGGATGGTGGCTATGGGTATTCCTGATATTCATGATGGGCAGATCCCATGCGCAGCCTTTGAATCAGATTACTCGATTGGATCCAACGCGAAAATTTCTAGCGATAATGGGATTAGTTATCTTCGTATTGGTGTTTACCCCGATACCCTTGCGGCCAATTATTGGACCCTTCTTCGGGCCGTGATTTACTAATTGCTTGCGTTGCTAACGGCGCGCTTCTACCAGAATTTCAACAGTAGCAATGGGGGGACCCAGACTATAGACTTCGATTTCGAAATCTAGGGTGCCGGCTTCGAATTCCAGGCTGCGAACTCCTGCAACGAGGCCATCTTGACTATAAGCGATAGCCAATGCGCGGAAACTTGCTTGGGTCCCCGGCTCACTATTTATTAATCGTGCGGATATTTGAGCTGTGAGTGCATTTTCTGCAATATCAGTTGCGAGAATATCTGCGGAGAGATCCGCGTATCGACTAAGGGGATCGTCGAGGCGGAAGGCGCTGATTAGAGTAGCTGAGGTTTGCTGCCAGCCTGCGGGAACGGATGACCAATAGGCCACCAAGGGCATGCGGCTGCCTGAATCGATTTTCTGGATTTGGCCAATGGCTTGGGCAGAGGCAAGTGATTGACCATTCTGATCCAGCAATTCAATTTCTGCGACTGGATTTTCTACTGCAGATGCTGTGTTATTGCTAATTAAGAAGAAGCACCACAATTCACCCGAGACACTGGCCAAACAATTGGTATCTCCCAGGCCTAAATCCGGGAGGCTAGCTTGTTCGATATTTTCGCTTATGGAGCTGCCGGCCAGGGGAATAAATAGTTGCTGACCAATGGATAAGAAGCGAGCATCAACCCCGGGATTGGCGATGAGCAGATTGTCCAGGCTGATGCCATGACGCTCGGCGACACCTAAAAGCGTGTCGCCCTCAATTATCGTGTAGGTGATAGGGGTAGGACTGGGCTGGGGTTGCGAATCTAAAGTTGCATCCCCATTTTGGATGGAAACGAACGGTGTTGCTGTAGCAAAGTATTCCAATTCAGCAACGAATGTGCTGGAAACTGGAGAACTTGAAACAGCGGAGTTGCAGGCTATTAGAATGAGGGCGGTGGCCAATAGGAGGGCAAATTGGGCGCCACGTCCCTGCTTATGAGACATAGGACGATTATACCAACGGGCTTTTCTTGTACCTCTAATAGCCCTATGCTACACTGACGCCAATATGGCTGAACTAGAACGAATGCTAGAGGAAGCAGTTGAAGCGGGACAGTCGGGAGACCTGCAAAGGGCCCGAAAACTGCTGCTGACTTTGCTGCGAAAGGACAATTCCAAACCCCTTTACTGGCTGCTGATGAGCACTTGTGTGGACAGTAAGGAGGAACGCGAATATTGCCTACATAATGTTCTAAAACTGGACCCTCAAAATAGCGCAGCTAAGCATGATCTTAAATTAATAGGCTCAGCATTACCTGAAGAAAACGAAGAATTGGAAGGAGCTGAGCTAGGGGATGATTGGCAGACTAAGGAAATAGCGGCGCCACGAATTGTCAAAAAGAAGAAAGTAGAGCGTGCGGAACCCTGGCCATTGAGCAATATTGTCGCAGCGGTGGCGGCAGGACTTTTGTTGATATTGATCGGGTTTCGGGGGATTAATGAGGGCTGGATCAACTTAGATGGGGATGAAGAAGCCACTCCAAACTCCGTTCCGGGCGTGCTGATTTCCCCTTCCACCAGCACCAGCGTGAGCAGCGGTGTTACCGAAGTTGCGCAGGCAACCGCCACCCTAGAAGCTGTAGCGACAGAAGTTGTGATTGTTGAAGCACGTGATCCGAGCGATTTGATTGCGGTTCCTTTCACCCCCACCCCGCTGGTGGTGGTGACTGCGCATCCGGATAGCCCCACTTTCTCGGAAGCGCTGGCAGCGTTTCAATTAGGAGATTTCGGACAAGCGATCGCGTTATTTGGATTGCACCTGGCCTCGGAACCGAATTCAGCGGATGCAGAATATTACATTGGGCATAGTTTTCTGGGGTTGGGCGATTACGAAAACGCATGGCAATCATTCAGCCGGTCCATCGCACTTTCACAACAATTTGCGCCTGCTTATGTTGGCCGAGCGCAAGCCTCGCAATCATTAGAAAGACCAGCGAGCGACATTATTACGGATTTGAACAGCGCGATTCTTTTGGATAACCAATTGATGGAAGGACATTTAGAACGGGGACGTTTTTACCTTTTACAAAACGATGCGGGACGCTCACTGAGCGATCTTGAGACGGCAGAATTGTTGGCACCTGAATCCGTTGAAGTGCAAGCTTTAAAGGCAGAGGCGCTGCTGGCATTGAAAGATTTCGATGCGGCGCGAATAGCGGGAGAAAGAACGCTTGATGCGGACCCGACACGATTAAGCAATTATTTGGTGCTATCTGAAATTTATTTTGAATTAGGCGAATTCAATGCTGTATTGGGACTGATGCAGAGCTATCTCAGCTTTGAACCAGAAAGTGCTCAAGGATGGGAACTCCTAGGTGCTGCTTATTTTGAATTGGGTGAGAACGGATTGGCTGTCGATGCCCTGGACAAGGCGCTGAGCTTTGATGCACGCTTGGGACAAGCTTCTTATTATCGCGCGTTGGTTTATTTGAATGATGGCCAATCCAGCGCAGCCATTCCTTGGCTAGGGGTGGCGATTGATAGCGAGGCCAGCTGGTTTGAGCCACGCATTGCCCTAGCTCGGGCGCAATTACTAGCGGGAGATCCGGGTGCGGCCTTCTTTGAGGCCAATGTGAGCGCTGCTCTGGTTGAAAATGATGCACAACAAGCTGCCTTCCATTTCTGGCGAGCTAGTGCTTTGGAAGCGCTGGGTCAGGCAGATACCGCGCTAGGAGATTGGATCAGTTTGCTGGCCTTGCCCGCAGATAGTGTGAGTGCGGAATGGATACAAATAGCGCGCGAACGAACGATTGGGCCGTAAGACCTCAATCTTGTCAGGCATCAGTGGGGTAGCTATAATCAGAGCCGCCTGAAAGATAATTTATATGCCAATTTATACATATCACTGCGAAAATTGCGAACACGAGTTTGACAAGCGACAGAGCTTCAGCGAAGAAGCCCTGGTGGTTTGCCCTAACTGCCACAAGCACCAACTAAGAAAGGTGTATAGCCCTGCGGGCGTGGTGTTTAAGGGATCTGGTTTTTACGTGACCGATAAGAAAAAGAGCACGGCAAAGAAGCCAGCAAAAAAGACTAAAAGCAATGGCAAAGCCGTAGAAACGGGGACCAAATCAGAAACTAAATCTGAGGGGAATAAGAAAGAAGGGAAAGAACAAACCGACACGAGTAAATCGAAAACTAGCGAAAAATCTACAACAACATAAAAAAGCCCATAGCGAGCTTTTTTTTATGCAAGCATGCTCATAGCTTCTTCAGAGCTGATCTTGCCTTTATCCAAATCTTCTAATATTTGACGACGTTCTTCTTCACTCAGAGAAGCGTTTTCTTCTTTTCCAGGCTCATAACCGAGCGCGCGAATTACTTCGTGGAGACGGCTGCGGATGGTTGGATAGGAGAGACTGAATTCTTCTTCCATGCGCGTTATTTTGCCTTCGTTGCGCACAAAGGCTTCCACAAAGTGCAATTGCTCTTCACTTAATTGAGAAAATGCTCCGGATTGAAAACGACCTTCGATAGATGTCTCACATTCTCGACATGAGATGCGATTGATGATTAATTCGCCGCCACAAATAGGGCATTCATTAGGTAACTGATGCATGAGCAGATTATACGCCAGGCTTGGTTAATTGCTGGGGAGATGGCCAGCCGACAGGCACTCCATTGCAACAAAAAAAGAGTGACCGAAGGCCACTCTTTATATGATCAGGTTGCGCGAACTTAGGCGGGCCTACGAGAGAGTTCGACTTTTGGGCGATTGGCCATTTGCAAACCTGCGGTAATCGCTATTACATAGCCAGCGTAAGCCAGGACTTCCGTAAGAGAAGGATTGCCGTTATAGCCAAAGAGCGCTTTAAACATTAGGCCAGTGGTTGATTTTTCATCCAGGATGTAATTGATATCCCAGACATGGTCAATGAGGGAGGGGATCCAGCCGACTTCGTTGAATTCGTGGACAGCATGAGCAACCAAGCCAGCTGCAAAAAGAATTAGCAGGAAGCCCGTGACCTGAAAGAAGGCACGCAGATTGAGGCGAACTGTGCTGACAAAAATTAGATAACCAAGCAGAACCGCAAAAGCGAGGCCCAAGAGCGCACCAATTAGGATACTTTGGCCATCGGCCGCAAATTGGGCAGCGGTTAGAAAAAGGGCTAACTCGATGCCTTCGCGCACAATAGCCAGAAAGGCGAGACTAAACAGCGCTTTGGAACTGTTGCTGGTGGTGGCTTGCTTGACCCCATCTTCTAGATCGCCTTTGATAGTGCGTGATTGGCGATGCATCCAGAAAATCATCCAGGTGAGAACGCTAGCCGCTAACAACATGGCAAAGCCCTCGAAAATCTCTTCGGCAGCGCCTTCGAGGCTGAGGCCAAACGCGGCCAAGCCAATGCCTGCAAGTAAGCTGACGCCAATAGCGCTGATGGTGCCGAGCCAAACAGCACGACGCATATCTGGGCGACCCATTTTTCCGAGAGCGCCAAGGACAATAGCAATTATCAGAGCGGCTTCAATGCCTTCACGCAGGGAAAGCAGAAAACTTGCGACCATGTATGAGATTCCTTCGTTCGAATATTTCCCCTGTTTTACTATTGGATGGGTTGCTTTTCTAGTGGCTTAGGTGGATATATTGCGCAACTGCTGGCCAAACAATGTTCAACCAGGGTGAAGATATGTACAAAAAGGTAGTGCTAGTCGCCCGCTTGATAGGTTAGTCGACTAGGAATTATGGACAGACCATTGAGGCTATTTGTTGGTAAGCAAAGAAAGCATCCATTCATAGAGCGTTTGCTCTGCATAAGCCAGGGGCCAAGTAGCAGTATGCTGCAAGCCGGCATACTGGATGAATTCAATTGAATCATGGCCGCATTCAATTAAGGATGATTGCGCTGATAGATTATTTTCGATTGGTACGGCCGTATCGCTATCCCCATGAAAAATCATGATGGGCAAGGCGGATAGTGTGCAAATATCATCGGGAACAGGGGCTAGGCGAGACATAGTTGGGCCGCCAGCGACGGGAACGAGACCAGTAAATTGCGCTGGGTGCTGAAGGGCATATTGCCAGGCTCCCGTAGCGCCAATGCTGTAACCACTAATAAAGAGGCCTTGGTCCAGAAGGGGCAATTCTCCTTTCAGATGAAACAGTAGTTCGTCCAGCTCTACGAAATACTGATCCCAACTACCACGGTGTAGCTGAGGAGAGATAACAATAAAGGGGAAAGACTGATTGGGATCGCGCCAAACCTGGGGACTTCTTTGGGCAACTCTTTCGATATCCGAACCGGAGGCATCAGAACCATGCAAGAAAAGGATCGCGGGCCATGCAACCTCTGGCGAATAATTCTCAGGGAAATATACGAGGTAACTTATTTCGTCGCCAGCACTGCTGATAAATTGAAGGCTGCTTTCGCTTGAAGGGGCAATATTTTCTGATGCGGAAAGTTGAATAAAATCTGGTTCTAGGGTTGCGAGTGTTTGAGGCTCAGGACTTGCACAGGAGGCAAGCACGATAATAGTGAGAAAAAAAATCTTATTTTTCCAATGCATGGCTGGACTCCGCAATTTTTGATAATTCACTTGTGTTACTAAATAGAAAATGGAATTGTTCAAAGTGTTCAAATTCTGATAAATCGAACAAACACGTTATCTTGTTAAAAATGCTAGCAGAATTATTGGAATACAATCAGAAATCAAAATGGAAGCTATGAGGACAATAGATGAATAAGAACGAAACCCCCTACCCACCCAGCTGGATGGATCGCATTAGCGCGTGGATCGATCGGTTAACTATTTCTGCTGGACAATTTTATTTTCTAGCCGGCATTGCAACCAGTACGGGATTTATGGTGCTTGCTTGGCTCGGTGGAGGGCTTCGGGTTGGCGAATTTCATTACCTAATCGTAGCTGGCGGATTTTATACGGTTTTACCAATAGTGCTTTACCGATATTTATCAGGTCGGGCGGGTGAATATTTTGATACGTTTAAACCAATTTTGCAGGTCAGTTCCTCAGTATCGAATCGGTTTGCTTACGGCCTGCAGCAATTGCCAGCCAGATGGGGCTGGATCATTTTAATTTTTGCATTAGCTTTTGGAATCTCGGATGTGACTACCAGGCCGGAAAGCTACCTGTTGATTGAAAATAGTCCTCTCTACATTGTGCTGATAAATATAATTGTTACTAGCTTCAACGGAGCCATGATATTTGCACTGGTCGCACAAATATTTCGACAGCTGCGTTTCGTGCATCAGATGCATCGTTTGCCATTGACGATTGATTTATTCAATTTGGATATAGCGCACACATTTTCAAAACTTACCGCACGAATTGCAGGCAGCCTGATTTTGTTGGGATTGTTATTGACAGCAGAACCCAGCCAATCGGCATTGCTGATTAGTTTTTATGTCATGTTTTCGCTGCTTGGACTGCTGGCTTTTTTCGTGCCACTGCGAGGAATGTACGGCGCGATTCGGCAGAAAAAAAATAATGCGCTGCAAGAAATCAATGGGAATATTGCCAGCATAATTGAACTGATACAAGCGCAAGTAGGCAAAAATAAATTTCCTCGAGCAAATGATCTGAATACTACGTTGACGGGATTGGTTTCAAGCAAATCGATTGTGGAGAAAATTCCGCCATGGCCCTGGGACGTGAGCATATTTCGAAGCTTTGTGTCTTCGATATTGCTGCCGATTTTGTTGTGGTTTGTTTTTCGGGTATTGGATGGTGTGCTTTAAGCAGCTCGAATTGAAGGAGAAATGATGGCTAAAAGTACAGGAAAGGGCAGTGGGAAACCAATTCCACAAGTGGAAATTGATCTAAATATTTCGGCAGCTGATGGCAAGCTATTGATGCGTGTGCTGCAGGAACGATTTGAGAATAACATGTCGCGGCATGCAAAGCTGGATTGGACGCCGATTCAGGCAAAGCTAGAAGCACGCGCGGGTAATTTGGCCTCATTGCAGGCGATGGAAAGCACAGGGGGCGAGCCGGATGTGATTGGATATGAAGAGGATCAGGATAAATACATATTTTGCGATTGTTCAGCCGAAAGCCCGAATCGGCGCAGTATTTGCTATGACAGAGCGGGGGAAGAGGAACGGGAGAAAAAGGGAGTTTTTCCTGGGGGCAATGCGATAGATTTGGCCCATGCGATGGGGATTGAGCTCTTGGACGAAAATCAATACCGGGAACTTCAGGCATTGGGCTCATTTGACTTAAAAACTTCCAGTTGGATCCAAGCTCCACATGTAATTAGAAAACTTGGTGGGGCTCTTTTTGGAGATCGCCGTTATGACAACGTATTTGTTTATCACAATGGTGCGCAGTCTTTCTATTCTTCGAGAGGATTTCGGGGCCGACTGCTGGTTTGATATTCGGAACGGGTCTATCGGCCAATTAGGATCACGCCAATAAGTACGAGCACTATGCCCAGCCAGTTTTGCCGCGAAAGTTCTTCATTCAAAAACATGAGTCCAAAGACGGCGACAAGGACGAGGCTGATTTTTTCTATAGGCGCGACCTGGGAAACCGGACCTAATTTCAGAGCGCGAAAATAAGATATCCAGGAAGCTGTTGTGGCGATTGCAGATAGCGCGAGAAATAACCAAGTGCGGGAAGACCAGGAGGCGGGACTTTGCCATTGATCGGTGAATATCAGAAAGGCAGCTATAAGGGGGAGGATGATGAGCGTGCGAATAAAGACGGCATAATCAGCATTAATATTTTGAATGCCGACTTTGATGAAAATAGCAGTTAGGGCGGCAAAGAGACCGGCACTAAGGGCCCAAAATTCCCATGAATCTTTCAGACTTAGCATCTTGAATTAATTATATGAGAAATTTGGACACGATCGAACCGATCTAGTCAGTAACTTGGCCGGCGACCCATACTAGCAAGGCAAAGAAAACCGGCGTAATCATGAGGGCGACTACGGCTAAGAACAAGGGAATCGGCTCAAAGGAAGAAAACCCCAATAGAGCAATTAGGGTTGCGGATGCGAACATCGATATGCGCCCCTTGCGGTTCGCCTGCTGATCTCCACTGGGCAATTGAATAGTGAAGGTCAACAGCGCAATGCTCCCCAAGGTGATGGCTGCGCCGCCCGTGTAGAGCCAGCGCAAAGTGGATGACAGCAGCTCAGCATTATTTTCAAGAATAGCCAAAACTGAGGCTCCAACCAAGGTGATTCCTAAGGTAGTGGGCAGATGTAAGTAAATCCAGGTTGTGCCTGCAAAAACATTCTTTTCTATGGGCATGCGATGGGAGACAAAATCAAAATACAGCCACCACAATACCATGGCTGTCAGGGTACCCAGCAAGGCCAACAAAGCAATCTCCAACGTGAGCTTGTGGTGCGAGGTAACACCAGCCACAACAGCCACGATTACTTCGCCCAAAACGATGATGGAAAATAACCCAAAACGTTCCACAAAGGAGGGGCTCACCGGTGTGCTTATGTCTAGCTGTTCCTGGGCTTTTTCGTTGAACCTGCCGAGATTCATGTAAATAATGGGCAACAACAGGGAAATGACCAAGGCTGCCGCCCACAAATAGAAGCGGATAGGAGCAGGCACAAAAACGGAGCCCGCAAACAACAATGTTGTTGTCAAAAAGGCCACCGAATACGGATTAGACAATACGGCATGGTCTGGATCGTAGACCCCTGTGCGCCACCACATATAGGTCAGGATTAATTGAAAAGCAGCATAAGACAGTGCGAAACCCACAGCGCTTGTACCCATAGCATCGTGAGCAAAGATAGCCATAGACACTACAGTCAACATCTGTAAAAAGGTGAATACGCGTGTGCGAATATCATTGTTGCCATGGATGTCGTGGTAAGCGGCACCATTCAACCAAGCCCACCATACAAGCGTGAATAGGAAAGCGAAACGGCCCAATTCGACCCAACTAATATGGGTTACCAAGGCATGTGACAACTCAGCAATAATGGCCACATAGACTAGGTCGTAAAACAGCTCGACGAAGCTTACTTGGCGGTGTTCCAAGCGGTTCCCGGCTATGCGCGGAGGCTGCCACCAAATGCGGTAATTTCGTAGGAATTGCTTGAGCATATTAATTGTCAAACTCCCTGATGAAAAATTTACGTTAATGATGAAGAGTTCTTGAATTTGGCGTTGTAACGAAAATTATAAGAGAACTTTGGGCGGTATCGGTGAGAAACAATAAAGCTCCTCAACTTGGACTCGAACCAGGACCAAGCGCACTTTATTTTTCTGTCTATTGCTTGCAAATTCTCGCCACATTATCAAAAATCAGAGATAACTTTCCAATCTTTCCATTATGTACATTGTAGACAGTTTTCTAATTCAGAGTAAATTGCTTTTATGATTTTCTGGTAACAGGAATGTTAAGGAAAAGGATATGGTCGGGGTCCTCAGGGTTTATTCCTGGTGTATAGAGTTCAAAATCTGGTTTTTCGACATATTCATAGTCTGATTTGGGAAGCCAGCTTCCCCAAATATATTTCAGGGTTGTGGGTAATAAAGATAGGGGCCCAGAATGGCGAAACACAGCATACATTTGACCCGGAATTATTCTTGAAATCATGCCATCTGGCACATCATCGAAATTTGAAACTTCAACGGCGCAAATATAACTAAATCCTATTTTGTCTTCAGATTCACTATATTCTTCATAAATCCCAAAGGCATCGCTACCTACGCGGTTGGGAATCTGATTGACTTCATGCTCAAAGTCTGACCAGAAGGGACCCACATCAAGGTCTTCTTGCTGATATTGATGAGGAGTGCCGATCACCTTCATTTCCGATCGATTAACAATTTCAGGTTCCATGTCGAGACGATTCTGAAGGTGGTGCAACATGCTTGGACTAAATTGATCTTTGTAAATAAGTTTAAATGGATCGGCTTTTTCTCGAAATTGCATTGGAGTGACCTTAAATAATTGCTTGAAGGAACGGGTAAAAGCAGCGTGCGAACCAAATTGAAAATCCATGGCAATATCAATAATTGAAGTTTCTTCTTTCGCAATACGATCTGCAGCAATGGTTAGCCTTCTTTTTCGGAGATACTCTTTCGGGGAATCTCCAACCAAGGCCCGAAAAATTCGACAAAAATGATAAGTTGAATATTGTGCTTCCCGAGCCATGTCATGAATTGTTATGGGCTTATAGATGTTTTTTTCAATGAAGGCTACACTTTTAAAAATGGATTCCATTTACCCTGCTTTGTTGGTTTTTGGACTGAAAAAAAGGGATTTTGCGATCAAGATAAAGGCGAATACTTGCTGCTCCATCCCTATTTTTCCAATCCATGATCTCACAGATTTACTTTTTTTCAATTTCTTTCATTTTCTCCTAGATGTCAGATTTCCCTAATATTTGTCTGTTCTTTGCTTGCTCAGGAGCAGATTAGTTCGCCTTAACTTTCTCAGAGAGCCCTTCCAAATTGGCGTCGATAACCTTGCTCATCATCGTTTTCATCATAGTCTGACCCAATAGCCAACCAATAGGACCGTATTTCACACGAAAATCAAAGTCCCAGGTAACCATTGACAGCCCGTTATCCGTCGGCTCAACATACATCCTGGAATAGGCATCAGCGAGAGGCATTGATGACATTTCCGACAATTGGATGCGATGATATCTACGTTCAGGCTCCCACTCTAAAATTTCCTCAACCAAAGAGGTGCCGTTCGTAAAATTGCTGCGTCGTTTTGATCCTGCGCGGTCTGCGCCGTCCGTGAGTGCGTCGATTGATTCCAATTCGGGTCCGAACTCATCGGCGTGCATGAAATCACCGAGTATGGCCCATACATCGTCAGGCGGAGCATCGATTTCCAAAGTGCGTTCTAGATGTATCATTTTTTCTCCTTAACTTGTTTGCGATAACGCCGGGTTCATATCGGCTTTTTATCGAAGCGATTAAACTGCTTTGATAAATAAGAGAATAAATTCTGCCTTTATCGGTTGCTTTGCATTTCTTGCTATGTTTGGATTTTGCAGATTTTCGATTTTGTTTGCGAAAGACGAGCTAGCAAATTAACGGTGAGATGATATTGAAGAATGTCCCTGGAGATACGTAAGGCTATATTTGTTTACTTTTTCGACTTTTTGATGGAGGCAATTTAAGGCTGGTGCTACGAAATGGCCATGAAGATAAAAAAACGCCCATTTTCATGGGCATTATTGAAGGATATAGCTCCTCAGCTTGGACTCGAACCAAGAACCTATCGGTTAACAGCCGATTGCTCTGCCAGTTGAGCTACTGAGGAAGGCGCGGCGATTATATTCGCTGCTCTAAGGGCTGTCAAGAAATGGGGGTTTCGAGGTAGATTGCCCCATAAGTACCCTTTAATTGACTGCGAAATTTTGAGCATGTATAATCCCGCCAAACTCGCGAATGGCGTGTTTTTGGCTGCGATTGGACTGGTTCTTGCATCATGAGAGCTAAGCGGCAGCAAAAAGGAATGCAATGGCCTTAAAAGGCGACCTACGTGATTTTACGGTCACCCAAGTGCTTAACCTGGTTAACCTCGCTCAGAAGAGCGGGGCTTTGCTGATTCAAAAGGATAGTAGTGGTGCTAGAGTAATTTTTAATGAGGGCAAATTGACATTTGCGCAAATTGGAGAAGGGGAACCAAATCTAGCGACCGTGCTGCATCGCTCCGAAAAAATCAATGATGCCCAATTGCGAACCTTGCAAAAGAGGGCGGCCGAGATGAGCGACAAGGAATTGGGCTTACTACTGATCAATGCGGGCTATGTGAGCCAACAGGATATTCTGGATAGCTTGCGCAATTATTTTACAGAAATTATCAGCCAACTTTTTACCTGGGTTGAAGGGCAATTTTTCTTTGACGAGAGCATGCAAGTTCCGGAAAATCGGATCGGAGTGCTGATTCCGTTAGAAAACCTGATTATGGAAGGTTCACGACAACTTAGAGAATGGGAGCAGTTGAAAGACGAAGTTCCCAATATGGATCTGGCGCTGGCTTTTACGGATCGGCCAGGGGTGAATCTCAAGAAAGTAAATTTGAATGTAGAAGAATGGCGCGTGGTTTCCTATATTAATCCCAAAAACTCCATTCGAGAAATTGCCAGCGCGACCAAAATGCAAGACCTGGAAATTCGGCGGATTGTATATGGATTACTGCAAGCAGGATTGGTCAAATTTGTACGTCCGGAAGGCGCTCAAAAACAACTGGCTGGCTTGGAATCCGCTTTTCCAGGAATGGAGAAGAAGGAAGATCAAAAAGGGTTGGTTAATCGCTTGATCGATCGGATACGGACGGCCTAAGCTATGTTGACTGTAAAAATGGTGGTTACTGGTCCTTTTAGCGCGGGGAAAACACAATTCATTAATACGGTTAGTGAGATTGATACCGTCTCAACTGAGCAAAGTATCAGCGCAGAAGAAGAGAAGATCAAGAAGCAAACTACGGTGGCAATGGATTTTGGACGCATCAGTGTGGATGACAGCCTGGTGTTGTTTCTATTTGGAACACCGGGACAGAAGCGCTTTGATTTCATGTGGGAAATCCTTTCGGAAGGCATGTTGGGATTTATTGTGATGGTGGATAGCACGCGTCCCGAAACTTTCCGCGAGGCCTCGAATGTGCTTAACTCTTTTCGGAGTTTCTCCCCTACGCCCTACGTGATAGCTGCTAACAAGCAGGACCTGGACGATGCCTGGGATTTGGAAGATATGCGAATTGCATTGCGCTTGGAAGAGCAGGATCAATTAGTTGCTTGTGTGGCTCAAGACAAGGAAAGTGTGAAGCAGGTTTTGCTGGCTTTGCTGGAAAATATATTGCTCGAAATAGACCGCGCGTAAGCAAGCGTGACGAATGGGGGATTGAGAACTTAGGGTGTGCATACTTTAATACAACCAATTCATTTTCTAAGGTTAAGGTATGGCACGCATTCTCCTAGCGGAAGATCAAACAGAATTAAGTCGGATGATGGCTTCAGCTCTAAGGCTGGATGGTCATCAGGTGGAAATTGAGGCCGATGGCGCCAACACTCTGGAAGGTTTGCTAGCTTCACAATTCGATATGGCGATTTTAGACGTGCATTTGCCGCGAATGAGTGGAATAGAAATCTGCGAAAAATTAAGCGCTGAGGGGAATATGGATGAAGTGCATATCTTGATGATCTCTGCAGATGCGAATCCCATTCAACTTGAGAAGTGCCTGGCGTTGGGGGCCGAAGCTTATTTGAATAAACCATTTAGTGTTCAAGTGCTATTGAAGGAAGTAGACCGTATCCTCTCTCCCCAGCCAAGCTAGGCTGGTTAAGCTAAAATCTTGGCCTACCAGGAGGAACAATGGTTAGCAAACGATCAATACTTTTAATACTGATAATGGCTGTATTTTTGACAGCTTGCAATTTTCCCAATGCGGACGAACCGCAGGTGGATCCGGCGGCTCAAGTTCAAACAGCAGCTGCCGAGACAGTTAACGCACAATTTACTTTAAATGCTGAATTAACCCCGGAAGAAACCGCGACTCCAGAACCAAGTAACACGCCAGAGCCGACGGCTACCGAGGAAGCAACAGCGGAAGCAACGGCGACTGATGTGGTCGCGGCGGCATCGGCAACCAGCGCCGGAGTATGTGATTCTGTTTTCTTCGTCACGGATGTAACTATTCCAGATGGCACCGAGATAACAACTGGGGATGATTTCACAAAGACTTGGCGGCTAAGAAATGCGGGCACCTGCACATGGACGACTGATTATGATTTAGTCTTTGATAGCGGAGATGCAATGGCTGGCCCAGCCTCACAAGCCTTTGCGGGCGATGTGGCTCCTGGCGAGGAAGTTGATATATCCGTGGTGCTAACCGCACCTGCGGCCGCTGGAGAATACACAGGTAATTGGAAATTACGGAACGATAGCGGAGTCGTATTTGGACTTCCGGATGCGTTCTATGTTGAAATCAAAGCTGTTGATGGGGGCGGCGGTGGTGGCGGAGGCGGAGCGAGCACGACTGTGACGATGGGCAGTAATGACAGCGGCTCAGTACGCTCGGATAGCAGCACCAATCCGAATCCAAATACAGGCGACACAGATGCGGATTTGGGCTCACAGGCCTTTGTCTCTTTTGATATATCTGGAATTCCTGCCGGCTCTACGGTAACTTCGGTGCAGGTGGATTTCTCCGACTATGACACCCTAGGAGATCCCTTTACAGAGCTAGGCTGCTTACGCGCCTATGCAGGATCTTTCTTTGCCCTAGATGGCAGCGACTACTTTGCAGGAGCCCCATTAGGTGCAGTGCTGCGTTGGTGTGACACTACGGAACTTAGCAGTGTTTTCTTAGATGAAGATGTTGAGACAGCGCTAGAAGCCGCATTGGGTGACAGCACATTTGAATTGCGGTTGCAATTCAATGAAACAGAAACAAATACCGATGGAGTGGCTGACATGGTGCGCTTTGGCAGCGTTTCACTTGAGGTCACTTACACAGCACCTTAATCACGAACAGTAAATGAAAAACGCCCCGCTGATAATGAGCGGGGCGTTTTTTTAATAATGATGGAAGAACAACAATTAGCCAACAACATCAAACAGGAAGCCTTGCGCCTGGGTTTTTCTCTGGCTGGTATTTGCGCGCCTGGAGAAATGGGCTCTTATGGGCAATATCAGGCGTGGGTTGAAGCGGGCCTGCATGCGGACATGGATTATTTAGCCAGATCTCCGCAAAGAGAACGTAGACGAGATGTGCGCGAAATTATGCCTGAGTGCCGATCCGTTCTGGTGCTTGCAGCACCTTATGATCGGCCAGGGACAGATACAGTGAAGGGAGCGGGGCTAACGGCTGCCTATGCCTGGGGCCAGGATTATCACGATGTGCTGCCTGAGCGGCTGGATGCAATCGTTGCTTTCATCGAGGAGCTTGCAGGGCGAAGTGTGGCGCATCGCAGCTATACGGACACGGGACCCATCCTAGAAAGGGAATTGGCCCAACGAGCAGGACTGGGCTGGATAGGAAAGAACAGCATGCTGATCAACCCCAAGCAAGGATCTTATTTTCTGTTAGCTGAGATACTGCTGGATATCGAACTACCGGCTGACAATCCCTTGTCTGCGGACCATTGCGGAACTTGTACAAAGTGCATTGATGCCTGCCCCACGGATTGCATCTTGCCAGAGCGGACATTGGATGCGGAACGCTGCATTTCCTACCTGACCATTGAAAACAAAGCTGAGATTCCGATTGAATTGCGGGATCAGATCGGGGATTGGATCTTTGGCTGCGATATTTGCCAACAAGTTTGTCCTTGGAATGAGCGCTTTGCACCCGAATCTGGGGATGCGCTTTTTAGGACGGATGGCGACATTGTGGCATTTGGATTGGGGGATCACATGACAATGGACGCAACAGAATTTGCGAGCCGCTTCAAAGGACGTCCACAGAAACGAGCCAAACGACGGGGACTTTTGCGCAATGTCGCTGTGGCGATGGGAAATCAGGGCGATAGCGAATCCGCCAGCGTTTTAGGCCAGGCCATATTGAATGACGAGGACGCTCTGGTGAGAGCACATAGCGCCTGGGCTTTGGGCCAAATTGCGGGCGACGAAGCACGACATTTTCTCGAAGCCGCCAAGCGGACGGAAAAGAATGGCACGGTTCTAACTGAGATTGAATTGGCGCTGAAGGAATTTATTTAAGTTAGGAACGCCGAAATTTCAAAAATAGCCAAATAATAATAAAGAAGGCCGTACTAGAAAGAACAATAGCCGCACCTGCTGCAATACCCATGTAATAAGACAAATAGAGTCCGATAAGCCCGGCCAAGATTGAGAGCAAAGCGGCGATGAGCATCATCTGGGGGACACGTTTGCTGATCAGAAAGGCGCTGGCGGCGGGAGTAACGAGCATAGCTACCATGAGGGCGATACCGACCGTTTGCAGCGATACGACAACGGTCACGGCAATGAGGATAAAGAGCAATCGATCCAATTGGCGGTCGGGGATGCGAATGGTTCTGGCAAGCACTGGGTCAAATGAAAGCAAGAGAAATTCTTTTTGAAAGGCAATGGTGAGGAGGAGCACAATGGCGCCCAAGCTGCCGATTAGCCACAGTTCCCCAGTTGAGATCTCAAGTACATTGCCAAAGAGCAAATGGGTTAACTCTTCAGCGTAATCACCTGTGGAAGATAGCATGGCGATGCCTAGGGCAAACATGCCAGAAAAAACAATGCCGATAGCGGTATCTTCGCGCAATTGGGAATTCTGTTTGAGAGTGCTAATCCCGAGGGAAGACAGAATGGCGGCGCCCAAGGCCCACCAAAAGAGAGGTTCACGGGCAGTGCCACTCACCAGATAGCCTGCGGCAATTCCGGGAAGAATGGCATGGGCTAAAGCATCGCCGAAAAAAGCCATACCGCGCAGGACAACAAAGGTTCCAATAACAGCTGAGACTGTGCCAACAATGACAGTTGCTAACAGAGCCCTCTGCATAAAAGCATGACCTAGAGGTTCGATGAGCCAATCAAGCATGGGGGTCCTGCTCACCGTGTGGATGATGGCCGCCCATGTCACCTAAAATGCGCGGACCTTCAGGAGTTTGCAACAGATGGACGTGACCATCGTAGGCAAGATGCAAATTTTCATCATTTAACACTTCTTCTGCGGTTCCATAACCGATCAATTCCCTTTGCAGGAGAAGGACGCGATCGAATCGCTCGAGCGCCAAATTGAGATCATGGGTAGCAAGCAGAACGGTGATTTGGCGTTTCTTCAATTCGTCTAACACGTCGAAAATTAATTCCTGAGATCCCAGATCAAGACTGGATAGTGGTTCGTCGAGTAAGAGCAATTGGGCTTCCTGAGCCAAGGCGCGAGCAATGAACATGCGCTGTCTTTGGCCACCGGATAGCTGATTAATTGGATGCTGAGCTAAATCCGAAATCTTGAGCATTTGCATGGCTTGGTCAACTGCGGCCAAATCCTCAGATTGAGGTCGGTTAAAAAATCCGATGCTGCCAGCACGGCCCATCATGACAACGTCATTGACTGTGAGAGGAAAATTCCAATCTAACTGGCGGCTTTGCGGCAAATAAGCGGTGCACAAATAGCGAGCTGGAGGATGACCATGAACTGAAGCATGTCCCGAGGTGGGAGGAACCACGCCTGACAGGATGTGAAATAGGCTGGATTTGCCAGCCGCGTTGGGGCCAACAACCGCAATGCGTTCCCCTGATTTGACTACGAGGTTAAGGGCATTTAGCGCGACATCCTGGGCATAGCGAAGGGTTAGATCCTGGAGCACAACGGCATCACCTTCATGCGCACAGGCTTGCTTAGCTCGATCCGATTTCAATTTCAACATTCTATGTGTGGGAAGCCTTTGAAAATTTGCTAGTTGGACTAAAGAATACCATTAGATATGGACGTTATGACTGCCAGGCATCTTGCCCGATAAGAGGAACAAAGGCAACGGAGGGTCCCTTTTCTTGAATAAACTCTGCGTCCAGCAATTGCCAACGATCGAGGCGTTGATGACCGGATTGGCCTACCGGGATCACCAGATAAGCGGATTCTTGCAATTGCTTTAGGAGCCTATGGGGAACATGAGGGCCAGCAGCTGAAACCAGAATGGCATCATAGGGCGCGGCTGCAGGCCAGCCCAGGCTGCCATCGGAGGTATGAATTTCGACATTGGTAATGACGTTATCTGCAAGCATGTGACGAGCCTGATCAGCCAGGGCGGGGATACGTTCCACACTGATTACCTGCTGGGCTAGTTTGGCCAATAGTGCGGTTTGATATCCCGAACCCGTGCCAATTTCGAGGACTTTGTCGCTGGGCTCAATTTGCAGCCAAGCTAGCATTTTGGCGACGATATATGGCTGGGAAATTGTTTGACCAGAACCAATGGGCAGGGGTCGATCAGCGTAGGCATGTTTGCAATACCGTGGCTCTACAAATTGGTGGCGCTCTACCTTGTGCATAGCTTCTAGTACGCGCTGATCTTTAATATCTCTGGCCGCTAACTGTTGCTCCACCATTTGGGCGCGAGCATGGGCATATTCAGCGCTCATTTAGGGATGATCCATCTCAGAGGAAAGCTGGATAATGCTTTCAAAATTGTCGGCTTGGCTGGACTTATTCCAACGTTCCACATGGCAAGTTTGACAATGATGCAAGATGCGATATGTATCCTGACGCTTTTCTATGGCTATGGGCTTCATCGGACCCTGGCAAGTTTCGAGGCGATCGCCGGGATTGACATCTACGTGGCGACTCCATAAGCAATGGGGACAATGATTGGTATAGCCATCGCCAATCACTTGCTTGCCACAGTTCAGGCATTCGAAATTTTCAATATTGCGTTGAAATTTTTTAGCCATGGCTATTCAAAACTATCCTAGCTTATCCAGCAGCAACTGGGCAATAGTGCGATCAATTTTGCCCATCGGCTTAAGCTCCATTTCCATTAGATCATGCCAAGGATTTTGCTCATTTGAGAGAGATTCCGCCAAATTATGGCTGGACTCTGCCAAGAACACATTTACTTGGGCGTGAAAATGGGAATATGTATGTTTGAGTTGGGCGAGAAAATGCAATTGCTGGGAACTAATTGAAAAATCTGATGCGAGTATCTGTTTCATTTGGGCTTGGTTTAGATCGGGATCAATAGCAATGTTGGGGAATTCCCACATGGCACCTAATAAAGCTTCGGCGGGTCTTTGATGAAGCTGAACCTGACGGTTGCGGAGAATCACAAGGCTAGCAGAATAGCGCACGGGAAGTTGGGCTAATTTTTTGCGGACGGGGCGCTGCTCTTGGATCCCTAATTGGAAGGCGTCGCAATGAGCTGATAAGGGGCAGTTATCGCAATCAGGATTGCGTGGGGCGCAGATGCGGGCGCCTAATTCCATGAGACCTTGATTGAAGTCGCTGGCCTGACCCGCTGGCAAAATAGATCGGGCAGCATTCCAAAAGGCTTGCTTACCTGCGGACGATGCCGGGATTAGCTCAATGTTGAAGACGCGGGAAAGGACGCGGATGGCGTTGCCATCTACGGCGGGTTCGTCGGCACCAAAAGCTACGGATGAAATAGCTCCCGCCGTATAAGGACCAATGCCAGGTAAGCGGCGCAATTCTTCAACTGTTTCGGGGATATGGCCCGCATTGTGTTCAACTATTTGTTGGGCAGCGGCGTGGAAATTGCGGGCGCGCTGGTAATAGCCCAGGCCCTCCCAAAGCAAGAGGACTTCCTGCACATCTGCCTGAGCCAATTCTTTAATAGTTGGGAAACGAGCCAGCCAGCGCTCATAGTAGGGCAGCATTGTATCCAAACGAGTTTGTTGGGCCATGATTTCGGCGACCCAGACATGATAGGGAATAGGATTTTCACGCCAAGGCAAGGAGCGGCGCTGACTTTGATACCAAGCAATTAGTTTTTGAGCAATCGGTTGAATCAATTTTCTTAGAGCTGGAATCCGGAGCGATTGCTGATGACTTTATAGTCAAAATTTTCAACAAGCTCATCCATTTCGGCACCCAAACTGCCCCACTCGTTGGAAACCAACATTTGGCGAGCCTGGCCCAGATTGGGTAGCTGCGCCTCAGCCATCAGGCGGGGTTGTTCACCATAGACCGTCAGCCAAGCTTCGCTTAAGGCTACGCCCAGGCCTTCCAAGGCAGGAACAAATTTACGAATATGAAATTCGAAGTAATCTTCTTCGCGGCCAGGGAGAATATCCCAGGTCATTAGTAGTTTGACACTGGTCTCACTCATAGACTATTTAGTTGGAGAAAGCACCACCACGCGGCTATCTTCAGGGATCGAGGCTTTAGTGATTTTGAAGCTATCTTCCGCTTCTTCGGATTTAGAAAGACCCATTTCCTGCAAGAATCGGTTCAGTGCATTCAGCTTTGTGGCACTATCCGCCGTTTTATAGTGCATGGGGATCACAAATCCGGGTTCGAGCAAACTAATTACTTCAGCGGCTTGGGCGGCGTTGAGGGAATTTCCACCACCAACGGGAACCAAGGCAATATTCACTGTGCCCATAGCTTCTATCTCGCTACGCTTGGGTACATCACTGATGTTGCCTAAATGACCAACTGTGAGATCGCCATAATCGAAAACAGTGACGAGGTTCTTTTTATCATTTGCAATAGTGGTAACCGCAGTGATGAACACACCGCCAATTTCGTATTCTCCAGCACCACGAATTTCCCATTCTTTGCCAGAAACACCAGCGATGTGATTGTGCCCAGGGATATCCTGGCTAATGGTGACTACATCAGCTTTCAATTTGAGGGCTGAATAACCGACCTTTTTATGATCGAAAGGATCTGTAACTATGCTTGCCATTCCGCGCTCCACAATGCGGAAGCAGGAATGCCCGTACCATTTAATTTCCATAGAATCTCCGAAGAAGGAATTATAACATTGTGCCGTTTCGCGCAAATTGGGCTGGGTGTCTGGTAATGATAGCTAAATATGTGTTTATGGTGGGCACATGATAGGGGTAATCGGGCTGCAAGGAATACGGTAAACTGACTCAATGGAGTATGAAAATTAAGCCAAAAATTGGAATTGCACCACGGCTTTCAGGGCTGGGTGGAATGGTTAGCTTTCAGAGCAAATTTGTGCGCTCCCTTGAAGCAAGAGGAGTGGAATATAGTTTCGATTTGCAGGATGCTGATCTATCGGCCATGTTGTTGATTGGCGGACCGCGGAGTGCGATGCAATTTGGCAACAGCAAGCGTGCCGATATACCCATTGCTCAGCGACTAGATGGCATTAACTGGCTGCACAGGAAAACCCGTACGGGTTGGCGACATTGGCTAAGAGCGGAGATAAATAACGGCATGCTTAGACGCGTGCGTAATTCAGTGGCAAAGCGCGTCATATACCAGAGCCATTTTATTCAAGCCTGGTGGCACCAGAAACATGGTCCAAGTTCAGGGCGGGAATATATTATTCATAACGGGGTTGATCTGGATCATTTTTCGCCGGCCAAGAAGAAAGGGAACGACTCAACGAAAATTGAAATCTTGATGGTGGAAGGCAATATTGACGGGGGCTACGAATTGGGATTGAAGAGTGCGATAGAGCTGGCAAACTACTTAATAGCGCGAAAAGGTGCAAAGGTAAGTTTACGGGTGGCGGGCAAGGTGTCCGAGGCGATTAAAAATTCGAGCCAAATTCAGGGTGGAGATGAGATTGAATGGTTGGGCGTGGTGCCGAACCCGGATTTACCAGAATATTATCGCGCGGCAGACATGCTCTTTTCAGCAGACTTAAATGCAGCCTGCCCTAATGCAGTAATCGAAGCACTAGCTTGCGGACTGCCAGTGGTTGCCTTCAACACAGGCGCACTGGGAGAAATGCTGGATGCAAAATCTGGCGCTTTAGCTGACTATGGGGGGGATCCTTGGGAATTGGACGCGGCAGATATTCCAGCGCTAGGTGCGGCAGCATTACGAATTAAGGATGATCAGGCTCATTACCGCCAAGGTGCACGTGCACGAGCTGAAGAGGTATTCGACCTCGAACAAATGACAGACAAGTATTTAGAAGTGTTGATTCCAGATGGCGAATAAGCTACTGCCGAGGATGGCCGAAATTGCGGCGGCCAGGATGCCGAATTGGATGCTGGCTGGCATGTATAAGCTGGGACCAATTAGCGATTGGATCAGACAGCGATTAAACCGAGACCTACCCAGCGAGGCGAGCGTGGTGGAGATTTCTTCCGGGCCGCTGCGGGGTCGACAAATGAAATTACGCCTGCAGAGTGAGAAGGACTATTGGTTAGGCAGCTATGAACTGGACCTGATTGAGGAACTCAAAAAGAGGGTTCCAGAGAAGGCAATTGCTTTCGATGTGGGCGCCAATATTGGCTACCTCAGCTTGGTACTTGCAAAGCTGCTAGGACCCGAGGGACGAGTATGGGCATACGAAGCATTGCCAGCAAATGCTGAGCGGCTGAATGAGAACGTGCAAATAAATGGATTTGAGAAGCGCATAGCTCTGAAGCAGGTGGCGATTAGCGCCAAAAGTGGCCAGGCCAAATTCAAGGTGCATGCTTCTGGGGGCATGGGAAAATTAGCTGGCGCAAAAGGCCGTGATGAGGAGTATTTACAGGAAATCCGAGTTGAAAGCGCAAGTCTAGATGATTTGGTTTTCAAGCAAGGAATACCCAGCCCGGACTTAATCAAAATTGATATTGAGGGTGCTGAAGGGGCAGCGTTGCAAGGGGCTAGCCGATTACTTAATGAGGTAAGGCCGCTTTTATTTATTGAGTTACATGGTCAGGAAGCCGCACAAAAAGTATTGGACATTCTGAAGAAGCATGACTATTCATTGAGGAAAATGGGGGCTGGATCGGCAATGGTGGAAACGCTAAGCGATCTGGATTGGAAGAGCTATGTGATCGGGGAACCCAAGCAATGACGCGTTACGCGGGGCGAGTGGGTGTAATTCAGCGCGTTTTGCCCAGCTACCGCGCTCCATTTTTTGATCGTTTGGCGAGCCGCAGTGATGGGGGTGTGTCTGTCTTCGCAGGGGAAGCGCGTGCGGGTGAAGCCATACGAGGGGCAGATGACCTGGAATTAGCTGAACATTTTCACGCGCGTAATCGGCACATTCTGGGAGGTCCTCTTTATTTTTGTTGGCAAGCTGGGGTGCAGGAATGGCTCACTGAGTGGCAGCCGGACGCGCTAATCATTGAAGCAAACCCACGTTATTTGAGTAGCCAGGTTGCCATAAACTGGATGGGGAAGCGGGGGGGAAGATTAATTGGCTGGGGCCTAGGATCCGGAAGAGGCGGTGGATTAACAGAAGTATTCACCAGAAAATGGCGAAGTCAATTTTTAGACTCATTTGATGCCTTGATTGCTTATAGCCGCGAAGGCCAAGAGAGTTTTGCTCAACTCAATTTGCAAGATACGCAGCTTTTTCACGCGGCCAATGCAGCCGTTGATGCTGCGGCAGAGCTCGCACGGAAAGGAAAAAGAGACTTGCCGCAAATCTTATTTGTGGGTCGGCTACAGAAACGAAAGGGTTTGGAGCGTTTGATTGGCGCGAGCCTGGCGATACAGGACGATGCGGCGCATGAATTGGTTATCGTGGGTGATGGTCCGGCAAGAGGCAATCTGGAAGCAATAGTTGGCGCAGAAGAGCAGAGAATTCGGTTCTTGGGGGGAGTTTTTGGCGCGGAGCTTGAAGGCTTATTCAGGGACGCTGATCTTTTCGTACTGCCGGGGACGGGGGGTTTGGCGATCCAACAAGCGATGAGCTTCGGATTGCCTGTGATCGCAGGCGAAGGAGACGGCACGCAGCGAGATCTTTTGGACGAGAGCAATGGCTGGCAATTACTTGGGACCAGCCAAGCTGAATTAGAGCGAGTGCTCATTGAAGCTCTTGGAGATCGAAAGCAGCTACGCAAGAAAGGATTGGCTTCCTACACAAAAGTGCGCGATGAATTCAATTTGGATGCGATGACGGATGTGTTTGTTGAAGCGTTGAATGCGGGGAACGATTAATGCGCATTCTCTATGTTGCAGATGGACGCTCACCCACCGCGTTAAATTGGATAAGTTATTTCGTGGAAGCGGGGCATGAAGTGCATTGGGCAAGTAGCTTTCGCGCGCAGATCAATTTGGATTTAGCCTCGCAGCAATTTGTACCGGTGGCCTTCAGCGAACGAGCCGGGGGTGTTGGAGAGGGTACAGGCGGCGTGGGGCGACTTCCGCTGCAATGGCGCACGCGGATTAGACAATGGGCTGGGCCAATGACCTTAAAAGGCGCGGCTGGGCCGTTGCGGGAATTAGCTGAGCGCATAGAACCAGACCTGGTGCACGCGATGCGGATTCCTTTCGAGGGCATGTTGGCGGGCCAGGCAGGATTGAGCGCGCCATTATTGATATCCGTGTGGGGCAATGATTTCACTCTGCATGCCTCCAGCTCACCCTACATGAAGAAGGCTACGCGCCGTGCGACCTGCCGAGCAGATGCTTTGCATAGCGATACGCAACGTGACTCCAAGCTTGCCTGGGAATGGGGCTTTGACCCTGCAAAACCGAGCCTGGTGGCCCCGGGCAATGGCGGCATTCGTAGCGAGATTTTCAATTCAAAAGGACGAGCAAAATCTACGCAGCCCACGGTGATTAATCCGAGGGGGCTGCGATCCTATGTGCGTAACGACCTATTTTTCAAGGCGATTCCGCTGGTATTGGCCGAGATACCGGAGACGCGCTTTCTTTGCCCAGCGATGCAAGGACAGCCAGAAGCTGAGCGATTTGTGCGCCATTTGGGAATTGAAGAGAGTGTCGAATTGCTACCGATGTTGAGCGCGCAAGAGATGGCGGATAATTATCGGCAAGCACAGGTGATGGTTTCACCAAGCGAGCATGATGGCACGCCCAACTCGATGTTGGAGGCAATGGCTTGCGGAAGCTTCCCGGTAGCTGGACGATTAGATAGTGTTGAGGAATGGATCGAAGATGGGCGCAATGGCAGGCTGGTGGAGCTCAATGATGAGCGTGAATTAGCGGAGGCAATTATTGAATCATTGAAAAATGTCAATTTGCAGTCGAAGGCCAGGAAAATTAATCAGGCGCTGATTAGTGAGCGGGCAGCTTATGCGAATGTGATGCCTAAGGTTGCGACTTTTTACGAGGAAATAATAGCTAGCAAATAGGATATACGCAGCGAAGCTCAGGCGGGTCTAATGAGCACACCAATTCATTTTTAGCAATTTAGGAAAATCGAATTCAGCTAAATGCTAGTCTATGGTGACGGTGAGAGCCTCTATGTAATAGCAGCCGGTTGAGTCTGAGCCTGGAACAGGCTCGAAAGTTAATTCCGAAAAATTAATTTCAAACGGGGGGCTAAAAGCGCCATCTGTCTGCGTAAGAGCGGCAATTTCCATCTCGCCATCCGTCACCCAATAAGGGTTAACGGCATCGGGAACAAGATAGACACAAAGCCCATTGGCATTGCAATCGGGGGTGAACGTGCCTAGCTGGCCCGTCCATGCGGAACCGTAAACGGTATAGAGCTCCATATTAAAGTAGAACGTGCCTGCACCTTCCTGAGTATGAATTTGAAAGAAAGGATCGCTACCCGTTTTATAAGCGCTGTATAGAGGCTGCCAAGCAGCGGGATTTAGATCAACTAGAGTACAGCCGTCTGCGGATGTTGCACCAGTGATGCTAATTGCATCTAAGGGTTCGTCCGTGGTGGTGGGTTCAGGAGGATCGGTGGGTTCAGGGCTGGGAGCAGATGTTTGGGTCGCCTCAGGCAGTGTTGGGGCGGCTTGTTCACCAGATTCCCCGGCAGGTGCGGCGGCTCCTCCGCAAGCTGAAAGCAATAAGGCAAATAGTAGGACTAAAATTAGTTTAGGTTGATTCATGATGCGCTCCTATTGCAATTCATCTTACAAGAAATTGGAAATGAAAGCAATTGGAGCTTGAATCTGGGCTGAAAATTTAAGGTTATGCGGCTATAGCGGACTGTAGAGGTCGATTAAATATCCATCGGGATCGGCAACAACGGCATAACGTTGCTGCCAGGGGGCGTCCCAAGGCTTTTTGACTACATTGAAGTTATTTTGGGTAAGCAGGCTACAAATGGCATCTACCTCTTTGGACGAATCGAATTGAATGGCAAACGAGGAGTGATTGCCGGGCTTGGGTTCTGCGCCCATGATGTCGGCAATGATTTCTTTCGAATCAATCATTAGCCGAGCGCCACCAAAACTAGAAAGCGGCTCAATATGTTGCAAGCCGTCGCCAAGTTCTTCGAATTCAAAGCCCAGCAAGGTATAGAAAGACAGGGTCTTTTTTAGATCGGATGAGGCCACAGCGACGGCATCAATTTTCATAGCCATTGCCTAAGAGTGGATGGAGTGGCCCTCTGCGGCGTGGGCGGCTTCCATGAGCACCTCGCTGAGGCTGGGGTGTGCATGGACATTGCGGGCAATTTCGGTGGTGGTGAGCTCCATCATTTGAGCAATGGTTAGCTCGGGAAGCAATTCTGTAACTTCGGGGCCGACCATGTGGGCACCAAGGATCTCACCATATTGCTCATCAGTGATCAATTTGACCCAACCGGCATAATCACCCAGACCCAGGGCTTTGCCATTGGCCTGGAAATTGAAGCGACCCACTTTGACCTTGTAGCCCTTTTCAGCAGCCTGCGCTTCGGTCATACCGAAGGAGGCAACTTGTGGCTGGGAATAGGTAGCGCGAGGCATCATTTGATAATCGAGCGTGATGGATTCAACGCCGACAATATTTTCGGCGGCAATGATGCCCATAGCCGAACCGACATGTGCGAGCATCAATTTGGCCGTTACATCGCCAATAGCCCATATTCCGGGGACGTTGGTGGACATGCGCTCGTCGATGAGGATCTCGCCGCGCTCGCCTAGGGCGACACCGGCTTTGTCGAGGCCAATTTTGGCAGTATTAGGTCGGAAACCAATTGCTACTAATACTTGGTCAGTATCCAGGGCTTCTTGACCCTCTTTGCCACTAATATTTACTTTGACTTTGGTTTTTAATTTTTCTATGCTTTCAACTTTGGCACCTGTTTTGAGAGTGATGCCGCGTTTGGCGAAAGCTTTAGCTAGCTCTTTGCTGACTTCAGGATCTTCTAAGGGCAGGATGCTATCCTGCATTTCGACGAGAGTTACAGCGACACCGTAGGAGCTCCAGATGGTAGCGAATTCGGCACCAATGGCACCTGCGCCGACAATGACGACAGACTTGGGCAACTTCTCTTGAAGGATGGCTTCCCAATAAGTGAGGACTTGTTTGCCATCGGCTTCCATGCCGGGAGGGGTGAGGGCATGAGCGCCAGTAGCAATAATGATGTTTTTAGCGGTGAAGGATTCTTTTTTGCCACCTTCAGTGAGTTTGACATCGAGGCTGTTTTTGCCTGTTAGGGTGGCCGCGCCCATAAAGACATCAATCTTGTTCTTCTTCATGAGAAAGGCAACGCCTTTGGTGAGGCGATCGGAAACCTGGCGGCTGCGTTTGACGGCCACGCTGTAATCTAATTTGAGTTCGCTCATACTGAAACCAAATTCTTTGCCGCGTTCGCGGAGAGTGTGAGCTACTTCAGCGTTCTTGAGCAGTGATTTGGAGGGGACACAGCCTACGTTGAGGCAGACGCCACCCAGAAATTCTTTGTCAACAATGGCCACTTTCTGGCCCAATTGAGAGGCGCGGATGGCAGCCACATAGCCGGCGGGACCCGCACCAATTACTACAACGTCGTATTCAGCCATTTCGTATCCTTAGCGAAAAATTTGAAGTGGAGATTATGTCCAAGCTTCCAAAGTATATTTTATCGTTCCCAAGAAATAATCGGCAACGGCACCATCCAGAATGCGATGATCGAAAGTGAGACCGAGATAGACCATCGGTCGGATGGCGATGGCATCATCCACAACCTTGACGCGTTTCTCGATCACTCCAACGCCGAGGATGGCACATTGGGGCTGATTAATGATGGGCGTGGCAAATAGCGAGCCGCTGGTACCGTGATTGGTAATGGTGATGGTGCCGCCCTGCACTTCGGCGGGTTTCAATTGCTTGGCACGGGCGCGAGTGGCCAGGTCGTTTATCTGGCTGGAGGTTTCGAGCAGGGACAGTGCGGACGCGTTTTGAATGACGGGGACGATAAGACCATCGGGTTCGAGGGCTGTGGCGACGCCGACATTAACCTGCCCATGAACGGCAATACCTTCATCTGTCCAGGAGGAATTGACAATGGGATAGGCTGCGCAGGCTGCGGCAACGGCCTGCACGAAATAGGGAGTGAAAGTTAGCTTGACGCCCTGTTGGGCAAAGCCAGCTTTATTGGCGGCGCGATGAGCCCAAACGGCGCTCATATCGGCCTCCATGATGGTGGTGACATGGGGCGATGTGTGCTTGGAGCGCACCATATGATCGGCGATGGACTTGCGGACGGTATTGAGCGGCATAACCTGACCGGGGACTGCATCGGGGAAAGCGGATGGGAATGAAGGGGCCGCTTTGATCGGCTGAGAGGTGGGCGCGATGCTCATCGGCGCCTGACCTGAGGCGAGCAGAGATTCAATATCGCGCTTGGTGATGCGACCCTCTTTACCACTGCCCTGAATTTGGGAGACATCAATGTTGTGCTCCAGGACAAGACCTTTTACTACAGGGGAAAGAAATGTGGCCATGTTGCTGCCATCATATTTGGGCAAGCTGACTGGAGCAGTTGCGCCGCCATTGTTGCGGGCAGTGCCACCGGATTGGATGAAGGCTAGTACGTCATCTTTGGTCATGCGACCGCCAGGACCGGAAGCGGGTACCTGGGCTAAATTGACATTATTTTCAGCAGCGATGCGGGCTACGAGCGGAGAAACCGAGACGGGTCCATTTGCGGCTGGAGTAGCGGCAGATCGGGAGACGGCTGCGGGCGATGGGACGGGTGTTGGGACGGGCTTGGCAGCCACAGGCACCGGCTTTGGCGCGGGGGTGCTGGCTTTAGGGGCCGCAGCTTGTTTTTTGGGCTGAGCCGCTTTCTTAGCAGGAGCGGTATCAGCGGGGAGTTTTTCACCCGGTTTACCAATCCAGGCCAGCACTGTTTCAACTTCAATGAGAGCGCCCTCCTCGGGGAGGATGCGCAAAACGGTGCCGCTGGCGGGGCTGGGAACCTCTGTATCTACTTTGTCGGTATTGACCTCAACAATGGGGTCGAATTCATTGACCGTATCGCCTTCTTTAATAAGCCACTTAGTAATGGTGGCGTCGGTTACCCCTTCGCCCATAATGGGCATCAAAACTTTAGTTGCCATCATTCTCCTCTATGTTCAAGGCCACAATCTCGGCTACGTCAAGTAATTTTAGTTCAGGCGCGGTGGTATTAGCAGCATCAGTGAGCATAACCATGCAGAATGGGCAGCCGAGGGCGACCGTATCGGCACCGGTTTCCTGCGCCTGACGAATGCGCTCTTCACTGACGCGACTGGAGCCATTTTCTTCCTCTTTCCACATTTGTGCGCCACCTGCGCCACAGCAAAAAGATTGCTGGCCACTTTGCTGCATCTCGATTAGCTGTGCACCGGTGCCTTCAATAATCTGACGAGGCTCGATAAGGACATCGTTTTGGCGACCCAAGTAGCAGGGATCGTGATAAGTGAGGCGTTCAATGGTGCCTTCTGTGAGGTTAAGATCGCCCGCCTCAACCAACTCTTGAATAAATTCAGTGTGATGGACAACTTCGTAATTGCCACCAAATTCAGGATATTCGTTTTCCAAGGTGTGCATGCAATGCGGACAAGTGGTGAGAATGCGTTTGGGAGCAACTTCATTGAGGAGTTCCACATTGGCGGAGGCCATTTCAAAAAACAGGTATTCATTGCCAGCGCGACGGGCAGAGTCACCTGTGCATTGCTCGCGTTGACCCAGAACGGCAAAGCTGACATCGGCAGCGTTAAGGACCTTGGCCAGGGCCTGAGCTGTTTTCTGAGCGCGTGCATCCGTGGAGGGGGCGCAACCAACCCACCAGAGAATATCGGCATCGGGTTTCTGCTCATAGGTGGGCACGTTGTAGCCCTCAGCCCATTTCATCCGTTCAGTGGGAGGAATATTCCAAGGGTTGGTGCTGCGTTCCATGCCGCGGAAGGCACCCTGCCATTCTTCAGGAAATTTATTATCCATAAGGACCATTGAGCGGCGAATGTCCATGATGTCGCGCATGGGATCGTTGCCCACGGGGCAGATATCGGTGCAAGCGCCACAGGCGGTGCAAGCCAGCACGGCTTCTTCGGTGATGGCGAAATCTAGCAACGATTGCGAGGAGGCCTCGCCAGCAGCCAGAGCAGCACCTTCCTGATTGAGGAAATAGCGCTTGTTGATTTCCAATGCGGCAGGCGAAAGAACTTTTCCGGTGGTGTAGGCGGGACAGGCATCCTGACAACGGTTACACATGATGCAGGCATAGCCATCCAAGATTTGATCCCAACCTAAATCCTCTAAATTTGTGGCACCAAATTGCTCAACGCTTTCATCTTCGAAATTTAATTTGATGAGCTGGCCGGGTGATTCGTATTCGGGGGTGAGCAAGAAATTGAGGGGCGCCATGAAGATATGCAGATGCTTGGAAAGCAGAAAATAGGGGAAAAAGGCCATGATGAGGCCAATGGCTACCCAGAAGCCAAAATGCTCGCCAGTCACTTGAGCTGCAGCTGACATGGATGCCCAGAGCGAAGAGAAAAATGTGGCAAAGGGTTGCCAGGGATCTGAGCCCTGATGAGCGATCTGGAATGATTTACTCAAAAAGCGGCCACCCAGGTGGAAAATTATGAAGAGGCCAACGATTAGAGAATCGCGGCGAATGCCCTTGCGGGCTTTGGGATGAAGCAATGTATCTTCGCGCGTGGTGAGTTCGGGGGGATTGAAGATGAAACGGCGGATCAGCAAGGCAGCCATGCCGACTAGAGCAGTCACGGTTAGCACATCGGCTAATAGCCGATATAGGTTGCCAACGGTTTCGGTGCCTAAGAATATATAGCCTGCAATTAGGCCTTCAAGCGAATCCCCAATATTGACCAAGAGATAGAACATGAAACCCCAGACGACCAGAGCATGAAAGAGGCTGGCCCAGAAGCGGGTGCGCCAAACTGGGGTCAGGGCGATGGTCTTGGTTAGGGTTGAGGCTAGACGGCCGGGAACGATGGACCAATCAGGTTTTCCAGAACCCCGAGCGATGGTGCCAATGATGCGGCGAATGACCGATAAAACAGCAATGACAGTGGCTGTAGCAGCGATCAAAAAGATGATTTTTTCGACGTTTGAGAGCATGAGCACCCGTGTGTAGGTGAATTTGGCTAGAGAAAAAGTTTACCATCACTTGTCCTGCAAGTGATTCGGAAATCTGGCAGAGCCAATCTCTAAGTGCTTAGCTAAATTTAGGGGGCAAAAACGATGATGATATTGCTTGGCGTATAGTGCTTATGCGCCACCGGAACCGTAAAGAGTGGGGTCGGTGGGGGTACGGCCGGAGGGGTCCCAGACATAGACCCAATCGCCAATGTCGGCCCATTGGTAGAGCCACTGTGAATCTCCGGAGGAGAGATTAGCGCAGCCGTGGGACTGCTCGTAGCCGAATTTGGTGTGCCAATAAGCACCATGCAAGGCACGGGCTTCGTCAAAGTACATCGTCCAAGGGACATCTTCAAGATAATAATAATCAGAGCGGTTGGCTTCAAAGGCCCCGGTCATGGGCGTGGTTTCTAACTTCTCGTAGACCTGAAATAGTCCGGGACGAGTCCAAAACCCGGCGACACCCGTAGAGACCAGAGTGGCATAGGCCAAGCGATTGTCTTCGTAAACGGCGATAGTCTGTTCGTGGAGATTTATTTCAATCCAGCGACCTGTTTCGACACCTTGAGGGGCTTGGTCATTGGGGTATATGAGCGCGGTTGAACGGGATTCAATCCACTGACTGGGTCCGATTAAATAGTATTTGAGACCATTAATTTCTTTTTCGTCGTAGACCTGGATAACATCCCAGCGAGCGAGCCATGTGGCTTGAGTATCAGGGGTTGCACCGGGAGCAGCGCTGATTTGATCGGCGCGCAGCATCCAGCCAAACTTGCGATCAGGAGTAGTGCTAAATTCCAAGCCCATGAATTGTGCATAAGCAACGCCGACTGAAAGATCACTGCGGCGCATCCATTCACCGGGGGCAATCATGTAATAGTCCTTGCCATCGAAGGTGCGGACGTCAATATAGGTGACGTAATCAAAGCCCACCTCAATGTAGCGTTTCACTATGTCTCCATCAGCTGCATGTTCAATTGAAGCAAACACCGGGCCGGGCTGATTGGAAACGCGAGCATAGCTATAGGGCAGATAGGTTAAGGACGAATCAGGCTCGACTGCTGGGAGCGTGGAAACGGGAAATGTCAGACCTAAATCGCGCATGCGGCTTAGATAATCGGAGGGGCCATAGGGCTGACAATCGGACGCGCTAGGTGCATAGGTCGAGGGTAGACAGAGAGGATCGCTAGGCCCTGCGGCAGCGGAAACTGGAACAGCACCTAAAACGAAAGCTAGGATCAGAAAGGCGTAAAGAAATCTTTGCATGGTTGGCATTATATCTATGCTAGATGAGACGCATCTAAAAAGAGTTTTGTTACTTTTTAGTTACTGACGAACGTCTAATTGCATGAGGAAGATAAGGGATATTAGATTGGCCGCGATGACGGCGACGATGGCAAGGCTGAAACCGGCCGCGTAGAGATCTGGTGTAAACCATGAGGCAGCGGCACGACCCAGAGAGGCTGTACTAAAAAAACCAGCCATCATGGTGGCGCGGGCCGAGGGCATTACTTCAGTCATTAGGGGAATGCTGCTGACGATGGTGAACTCAAAACTAAAATAAAACAGGAAGAGGGCGGCTAAGGCAAAGGTAATTGAATTGGAAGTTAAGGGGAGCAGAGCGACAGCGAGGCTATTGGCCAAGACACCCATGAGAATGGCGCGGCGTTTGCCAAGGCGATCGGTAATAAGGGCCACCAGACCTTCACCACCCAATTCGGAAATGCCTAAGATAGCTGCGGCGCCACCCAGAGCCGCGAGCTGCAAACCAAAACTAGCTTCCATCCAGAGGCCAAAAGTTAGATTGATTATTTCGTTGGCTAAAGCGATGAAACCAATAAAGATTAGGGCCATAATGGCCGTGCGGCTGCTAAGAATGCGTTGGAAATTTTTGCGGGTGGCGTTGGGTTCTCTTTCTATGGCTGGATCCCGGGGAAGCATCTTGAGTAGGAATATGGCACTTACGAGAACCAGGGCCCCCAACAAAGGAAATGGGGCGACCCAGCCCGCGCGAGCTATGGCCCAGCCGACCATCGGAATACCAAAAATATAAGCACCCGACCAACTTAGCTCGGTGAGAGTAAGAATCTTGGAACGTTGTTCATAAGGCACACGATCACCAATAAAAGCTTGGATGGATGGATCAAAAGTAACTTTGCCAAGAATGGTAAGCATCATGGCCAAGATTAATCCATTGAAGGTGGGCCAGATGACAACTGAAACCGAACCAGCAAGGAAAAGGACAATGCCAACGAGCATGCCCTGACGGCGGCCGCGCGAATCGGACAATGATGCAAAGAATGGGCCAAGCAGGCCTGCGAAAAGTGAGCGAGCGCCAATGGCTTGCGTGAGGACGGGAACCGAGACGCCCAGGCCATCGCGGAAGACGGGCAGGAAGGGATACATCATGCGGAAAGCCGTACTGCTGAGGAAACGAATAAAGGTGAAAAGCAGCACCAGGGGACGCATGGATGAGGTGGAAGATGATTTCATAAGAGTGGCGATTTATTAGCTAGTCAAGCATGGGCATTTGGATGCCGTGGCGCTTGGCGGCGGCAATGGCTTCATCGTAGCCAGCATCAGCGTGACGAACAACGCCCATGCCAGGATCGGTGGTGAGGACGCGCTCGATGCGGGCGGCGGCTTCAGTGGTGCCATCGGCGACGATGACCTGGCCGGCGTGCTGGCTGTAGCCAATGCCGACACCCCCACCGTGGTGGAAGGAAACCCAGGTAGCACCACCGACGGCATTGATGAGGGCATTGAGGATGGGCCAATCGCTGACCGCATCGCTGCCATCTAGCATCGCTTCAGTTTCGCGATTAGGGGATGCAACCGATCCGGAATCGAGATGATCGCGACCAATCACAATAGGCGCACTAAGCTCACCCGAGGCGACCATTTGATTGAATTTAGCCCCGGCGAGGGCCCGTTCCCCGTAACCAAGCCAGCATATTCGTGCGGGCAGTCCCTGAAAGGGGATACGCTCTCTGGCCATCTCTAACCAGCGATGCAGATGCTCATCTTTGGGAAACAATTCCTTGATGGCTTGATCAGTTTTGTAAATATCTTCGGGATCGCCGGAAAGCGCGACCCAGCGAAAAGGTCCCTTGCCCTCACTGAAGAGAGGACGGATATAGGCGGGTACAAAGCCGGGAAAATCGAATGCGTTTTTGACGCCATATTCAAGAGCGCGTTGACGGATATTGTTGCCATAGTCAAACACCTCAGCTCCCTTTTTTTGGAAGCCCAACATGGCTTCGACATGAGTGGCCATGGATTGCGCTGACAGGGATTCATACTTCGCTGAATCTTGGGAGCGCAGTTGATCGGCTTGCTCCAAACTCAATCCAGCAGGCACATAAGCTTGAAGGTCATGGGCTGAAGTTTGATCGGTGACTACATCGGGGATGATGCCGCGCTGGAGCAATTCGGGAAATATTTCAGCGGCGTTGCCGACCAAACCGACTGAGAGAGGTTTGGCATCGTCAACGGCTTCTTCGACCAGGGTCATGGCCTCTTCGAGCGTATCCACAACGGCATCTATATAACCAATTTCCAAGCGCCGTTGGGCGCGCTCTGGGTCCACTTCTACGACTAAGGCTACGCCTTCGTTCATGGTGACAGCCAGAGGCTGTGCACCACCCATGCCACCCAGACCAGCGGTGAGTACAAATTTTCCGCGAAGGGAGGGCCATCCTTTTTGAGCTGCTAGAGAGCCGAGGGTTTCATAGGTGCCCTGTAGAATGCCCTGAGTGCCAATATAGATCCAAGAACCAGCGGTCATTTGGCCGTACATGATGAGACCTTGTGCGGCGAGCTCATCAAAATGCTTTTGGGTCGCCCAGTAAGGAACCAGATTCGAGTTGGCGATGAGGACTTTTGGCGCATCAGTGTGGGTGCGGAACACGGCAACGGGTTTTCCCGATTGAACGAGGAGGGTTTCATCCTCTTGCATATTGCGGAGCGTTTCAAGAATGGCATCGAAAGCTTCCCAAGATCGAGCTGCCTGCCCGCGGCCGCCGTAGACCACCAAATCTTCGGGGCGTTCTGCGACATCGGGATCCAAATTGTTTTGCAGCATGCGATAAGGAGCTTCGATGAGCCAATTTTTACAATGCAATTGGGTGCCGATTGGGGATCTTATATCACGGGCTGGTGCCATGGGGAGCTCCTGCTTGTTCGAGGAAAGGGGTGGGATCAAACTTTGTCCAGGTTGGGCCAGTGCGCCATTCAGTATAAGCGGCTTGTTCAGCCAACGTGGCCTGGGTATCGTAGAAAATCATGGTGGGCAATGCGATTCCGGATGGGCCGACGCGCGTTTCTAGATGGAGGTGAGGATTACCCGAGAAACCTGTGTTACCAACCAGCCCTAATATTTCTCCACAGGATAGTTCCTGACCAATAGATAGTGTGGGGGGTGCGAGCATGTGGGCATAGAGCAGGTAGAGCGAGGAGGCAGCTGGTACTTGGAACATCTCCCGAACCCATTCAGGAAGGTCTTGAGCGGCTGTTTCGATGACGAGCATGTTGCCATAGGGAAGGCGATCGGCACCCAGACCAGCTACGCGGCCAGTGAACATAGTTTGGACGGGTGTGCCGTCAATGATTTGGTCGGTGTCATCTTTGTAAATGTAGGAGAAATCGACACCGTGGTGGCCGGTTTCCAGATTGCTGCCGATGGGATCAGCATAGGCGTTGGAAATGTAATCGGTAATGCGGATGAGTTCATGATCGGCTAAGGGGGTGCAAATTTCTGAGACTGGCAGGGTGGTGGAGGTAGCCGGAATTGTAGCGCTGGGGAGGGCGGTTGGCTGTGGTTTCAAAGTTTCGGTGGGGATGAGCGTGGGTTGAGATGTAGGTGGAATTACTGATGGCGACGACGAACAGGCCTGCAAGATGAGGCATGAGGTAGCGAAGAAGATCAAGAAGTGGAAGGTGCGACGCATTAGGTGTTCATTTTAACGCTCAATGAGGCGGATAAAGTGTACGAATTGAGGCAGGCGCTTGCGGTAAAATTACGGCCGTCCCGCCGTATGAGGCTGGAATGGAGGACTTGATGAGACAAATTAGTGTAGTTGGTGTGGGTTATGTCGGTTTGGTCACTGCGGCCTGTTTTAGTGACCTGGGAAATCGAGTATTAGCCCTGGATGTCGACAAAGAGCGTATCAAGGGACTGAAGAAGGGCGTCATGCCGATTTATGAGCCCGGCCTGGAAGAATTGGTCGAGCGGAATGTGGCAGCCGGACGGCTGGAATTCACCACCTCGTATTCAGAAGCCTTAGCAGAGGCTGAATTCGTATTTATTTGTGTCGGAACTCCTTCAGGAGTGGACGGTGCCGCCGATTTGAAATATGTCCGATCGGCTGCCGAATCGATTGCAAAGAACATGAGCAATCCCCTGGTGGTGATTAATAAATCCACTGTGCCAGTGGGAACGGGCGATTGGGTTGCGGGCATTATTGAAGATGCACAGGCTAAGTCGATTGATTTTGCCGTAGTTTCCTGCCCTGAATTTTTGCAGGAAGGCTCAGCGATTGCGAATTTCATGAATCCCCATCGCACAGTGCTGGGATCAACGGATCGAGATGCAGCGGACAAGGTCGCGCAATTGCATCTGCCATTGCGTTCACCGATTGTGATCACTAATTTACGCACAGCTGAAATGATTAAGTACGCATCCAATGCATTCTTAGCAACTAAGATTTCCTTTATTAACGAAATTGCAGATGTATGTGAATCACTGGGGGCGGACGTTAAAGAGGTTGCTGCAGGTATGGGCTATGACCCGCGAATTGGAGCCCATTTCCTGGGCGCTGGATTGGGCTATGGCGGCTCTTGCTTCCCTAAAGATGTGGAAGCGCTGGCTTACATGGCCGAAGAGATGGGCCATGAATCAGACATTTTGAATGCTGTCATGAAAGTAAATAATGATCGTCGTCAGATGGCAGTCGACAAGATGGACGAATTAATGGGAGGCATGAAAGGAAAGCGGATTGGCCTCTTGGGATTGGCTTTCAAGCCAAATACTGATGATATGCGTGATGCGCCCTCCATTGATATTGCTGCAGGATTAATTAAGGCAGGAGCTACTGTGCGGGCTTATGATCCAATTTCCATGGAAGAAGCCAAAGAAGACATTCACCCCGACGTAGAAATGATGCCCGATCCTTACAGCCTGGCAGAGGGCATGGATGCCTTGCTGGTGGTGACTGAGTGGAACGAGTTCAAGAATTTGGATTTAGAGCGCATTCGAAACAGCATGAACGAACCCATTCTGCTAGACGGGCGCAATATTTACGAACCCGCGCGGATCAAAGAATTGGGGTTCCGATACCGCGGTGTTGGACGAGGCTATCACGGGGCAGCTGAAGAGAGCCAAGGCGAAGTTCTGCGCGCACATGCCAACTAAGAACTCGTCAGAACGCCCGCCGGTCTGTGACTATGAGGGCTCTGATTACCAAGAAAAGTTTTGGGAAGAAGGGGGCCGAGAATACGAAGACCGAGCTGAAGCCATTGCTATTCGAAGAATGTTGCCAAGGTCTGGCAGACGTCTGCTTGAATTAGGTGCGGGCGCTGGCCGAAACACCACGCGATATAAAGACTTCGAGCAAATCGTGCTGGTGGATTTTTCCAGCACACAACTGGAACAAGCACAGCAGACGTTGGGAACCAGCGATAAATATATATATGTTGCAGCCGATGCATACCGACTGCCTTTCGTTGATGGACTGTTTGATGGGGCAACCATGATTCGCACGCTGCATCATATGGCGGATGGGCCAAAAGCCTTGGCACAACTGGAGGCAACACTTGAGCCGCAGGGTTTCTTCCTGCTCGAATTCGCCAATAAACTGAATTTCAAGGCCATTTTGCGTTATTTATTAGGGCAGCAAGATTGGAGCCCATTCACTACTGAACCAGTTGAATTTATGGAGCTTAATTTTGATTTTCATCCAAAGGCGATTCGCCTATGGATGAGCGAACTGAATTTTTCTATCAAGCGCACGCTGACTGTTTCGCATTTTCGAATTGGATGGCTTAAACGCAATGTGCCCACCGGGTTGCTAGTTTGGCTGGATGCGCTATTTCAATACACGGGTGCTCTTTGGCAATTCACGCCAAGTGTTTTTATCGGGGCGCGCGCTTCTAAGGATAAGAGCCGGGCAACGAAGGGAAGCTTTTTTAAATGCCCTGAATGTGGCGCAGGATTGCCATTAAAGAAATCAGGGCAGATTGACTGCCCTGAATGTGGATTATCTTGGGGGATACGAAACGGGATCTATAACTTCAAAGAAGCTATCACACACTAATTTTCTTCAGCGCTGACGCGCTCCAATTCATAATCAATTATCTCTGAAAAAACTTCAAAAGGTTGGGCGCCAACTAAGCCGATGCCATTGATGAAGAATGTGGGGGTTGAGCCAACGCCAATATCAAAGCCCAGTTCCATATCAGAGCGAACCTCTTCCGAATAGCGCTCTTCGTCCAGGCAGGTTGCAAAGGATGCAGCATCCAGGCCTAAACTGTTGGCGTAGGACTCATATGATGAACGGCTGAAACCGAGGCTGCCACCAAAAAGCAGATCATGATAGGGCCAAAAAGCATCCTGCTCAAAAGCGCAGAGAGCTGCTTCAGCCGCCGCAAAGGCATTGGGGTGGATTCCTGTCAGGGGGAAGTCTAGAAAGGCGTAACGGATCTGATCGGGATATGTGCTTTGAAGCCGTGGATAGACTTCTTGAAAATGTCGCTGGCAAAAAGGACATTCGAAATCTGAAAATTCGATGATGAGGATGGGCGCATCTTCAGGACCCAGAATAGGATCCAGTTCTTCTAAATTAATTTCATGGCGAGGTAGCGCTTCAATCTGATCTGCCACGCTTTGTGGCGCATCGGGCTGGCTGTCATCAGCTGTTTGCTCGGAGCTTGTATCACCTTCAGGGAGAGCGGCTTCGGGCACGGAGACTGCCGCCTCTGGCTCAGGCGCAGATAGCGATTGAGCATAGAAGTAACCAACTGCGGCTCCAACAACGAATGTTATTGGCAACACAACGCTAATAAGGAATTTCGGAGTGAGACTAAAAGTAATGGTATCGTTTTCGGGCTGTTCCATAGCGGCGATTATAGCGAATGTGAGCCGCAACTAGATTAAATCATGGAGAGTTATTTTGCATCTTGACTTTAGCAAGGGATTAATTAACGCTCCAGGACTCCTCGGATTTGCGCCAGCAAAGGACAGAAAGGCGCTTTCAAAGGTACTGGATGCGTTTGTTAGCAATCCGATAAGTTATCTGCCCAGAAAATCAGCAGAGCAAAGCTTTTCCAAACATTTAGATGGAAGCCAACTCATACATTCAGGCTGGCCAAATGCTGGACTTACGCGGACAGTGGATCGTTTTGCAATGAGCTGGGAACGATCCAAACTGCCCATTATTTTATGTCTGGTGGAAAGTGATCCGGGCAGATTGTCAAAAATGGTGGTTGAACTCGAAGGGATGGGCAATATCACGGCGATTGAAATTTTGCTGGGTGAGGATTTTAGTTCAAGTTTAATGATGGAGCTTTGTTCGGCGGGACTTGGAGAGCTACCTTTGCTGGCCCACGTAGCGATGACACGGATTACAGAAGTTGGCCGGGAATTGATAAACGCAGATGTGGATGCATTAGTGATGGGACCTGCGCGGGCTCAATTAGAGGACGATGATGTGATTTCCGGGAGACTTTATGGGCCAGCTCAATTTCCGCTAGCATTGGAAATAAGCAAAGAGCTGAAGGAGCTAGACATTCCATTTATTGGCGGAAATGGTATTTATCAGGCGAAGCAAGCCAAAGAAATGTTAACTGTGGGAGCTAAAGCGGTGCAATTGGATGCCGCTTTATGGAGAGCCGATTTTGACGCGGGAAACTGGTTAGATATTCGAAAAGGTGAGTAAAAACAAATTCAGTCTTGCTCCAGCAAAATAGTTACTGGTCCGTCGTTTAGGATTTCTACTTGCATATTGGCACCAAAGCGGCCACTTTGAATGGGAATTCCTTTTAACTCCAATTGTTCAGCAAAAAATTCAAACAAAGGTTCAGCAACTTCGGGTGGTGCCGCCTCGACAAAACTGGGACGGCGTCCTCGATTGGTATTTGCATATAAAGTAAATTGGGAAATAAGCAGTGCGGAACCACCAATATCTAACAAGGATAAATTCATTTTGCCTGCTTGATCTGCAAAAATGCGCAAATTGGCGACTTTATCCGCGAGAGCCGCGGCTTGTTCCTGACCATCTTCGGAGGCAATCCCAATCAGCAAAACCAGGCCGGACTCGATCCTACCGATTTCAGTTCCTTGCGAATGAACTGCGCTGGGACCAGCACGTTGTACGAGAATGCGCATAATCGTCTCCTTTAAGGGCGGCAGTATAACATGCATAAATTAGGCAGGCATTCAAGACCAATTGCTATAATCCGCGCGTGAAGACCCCTTACCTATCCCTCATTATTCCTGCCTTCAATGAAGAAGCGCGCCTATCTAGCAGCCTAAGCGCTTTAGCAGAATTCGTTGACGCACAGCGACAGGAGGTTGAGGTGCTGGTGGTTGAGAATGGCAGCTCGGATCAAACTTATGCAATCGCCAAAACCTTTTGCCAGGAGCATAAAGCCTTCGAGGTAATGCAAATAGAAGGACGAGGAAAAGGATTGGCTGTGCGCGAGGGGATGCTGGCGGCCAAAGGGGAATATCGCATGATGCTGGATGCGGACTTATCTATGCCGGTGGACCAAATTTCGAGATTCTTTCCCCCACAAATTGAAAATAAAGATATCGTGATTGCTTCTAGGGAAGCCAACGGTGCGGTGCGCTACAACGAACCGAACTTTAGGCATGTTGGGGGGCGAATCGTTAATTGGCTGATTCGCAGCTTGACACTGCCCGGAATCCAGGATTCGCAATGCGGTTTCAAATGCTTCCGAGCGGATGTGGCGATTGACCTCTTCAGCAAGCAACAAATGGACGGCTGGAGCTTTGATGTTGAAGTGCTATATATTGCCCGTTTGAAGGGTTATAGCCTGGAGGAACTGGCTATTCCCTGGTATTACAGCGAACAAAGCCATGTAAATCCAATAAGTGACACGGTGCGTATGGTCAGGGATCTGTTTACGATTAGGCGCAATGCTAGGAATGGACTTTATGGGCTCAAGGGTTGATCCCAAACTTATTCCTAAAAGACCCAATTTTGCAATTGAAAGAAAATTATGGAAATCTGGCATTGAAATTATTGCTGGGTTGGATGAGGCTGGCCGTGGGGCATTAGCTGGCCCGGTTGCAGCGGGAGCTGTGGTGTTTGCTAATGATGGCCGCGCGTTTCGCAAGTTAGTTGGGGTGCGTGATTCAAAACAAATAAATCAGGCTAAGCGTGAATATTGGCGTGAAAAGATTGAGGCATATTGCTTAGCATGGTCAGTTGGCATGGCGAGTAGTGCTGAAATTGACCAGTGGGGGATCATATTTGCGACCCAATTAGCGATGGATCGGGCTTTGCAGCAAATAATTTTGAAAATTGAACATCTGCTGGTTGACGCATTAGTGTTGCCAGAAAATTCCATTCCCCAAACCATGCTGCTAAAGGGCGATCAGCGATCACTTTCGATAGCGGCTGCCTCCATATTTGCTAAAACAAGCAGAGACCAGACAATGGTTGAGCTGCATGAGAGCTTTCCAGAATATGGATTTGCGCAGCATAAGGGCTATGGCACGCGGATGCATCGGGGACAATTGGCCGATCAGGGTGCCTCGGATGTGCATCGCAAAAGCTTCAAATGGAAGACCGAAGACCTTGAAAGATAGCCGCGCATGGCTATAATTTGTGGCTGCGGACTCGCCTGATGCGAAATTATCTACGATCACAAAAGCTTGCCACATTTTTTCTAGCCATCGCGCTGCTATTAGCTTGCGTGGCTTGTTCTGATTCTCAGGAGAACGCAAGCCAGGCAGAATTTTTAACACCGATTACAAACAACTTATTGCGACAATATACATCTAGCCAGTATTCCTCCGACGAAGTGAATGCTGGCGTTGATCTCTGGTTTATTCCAAAAGAAGCTGAAGGCTGCCAAGCTCCGAGTGATAGTTATGGATTGGTAGAAATCAACGGGTTTATTCTCAACCAGAGAACTGTTGAGATGTTGGAATATGCTTATGAGCTATATGGGGGCTTGATTGATATTCGTGGGCCGGCATTAACACAGGGATCATACAGCTTAGACTCACCTGAAAGTTTTTTCACCCATGCGGGTGGCGGGGCTGTGGACATTAGCGTTTATGACAAAAATGGAGAGCGATGGGTCTTGCTCGAAGACGAAATTGAGCCTGTGATCGGCGCACTAAGAGTGGCTGGATTTGCCGCCTGGTATCGACCGGCTGATTATGAACGCCAGGGATCTCCCGCCCATATTCATGCAATCGCAATTGGCGATTTGTTTTTATCGCCCGAAGCTACGCGACAAATTGATGGGCGCTGTGGCTATTTCAATGGCCGAGCTGGGTTGCCGATTATGGACTACGAATGCAAGCATGTCGCAGAACCCAGACCGGATATTCACGGGGGACCTGTGGTTTGTGATTGGATGTGCGCGTTGCCCTACCCTTCTTTATCGGGTGAACTGCTCTGCAAAAACTGGGAGTAATGGGACGCTAATTACGATCCAAGGATAGTGCCATTATGGCTGCCAATCCTACAAGAGCGGCTGATAGCCAAAACACAGCTTGCAGATTGATAGCATCGGCCAGAACACCGCTGAGCAAAACCCCAATTGAACTGGTTGAAAATATATAACCTAAGATCAATCCTGAAGAACGCGCCATGCCTCCGGGAATATAACGCTGAGCCAAAACGACAATTATGCTATGCGTTGAACCTGCGAAATAACCGGCAACAGGAATGACCAGGTAAATCCACGGGGTGGCAGCATACAGTGGAATAAGAGCCATAGGAAGAACGGCCAAGCCCAGCATGGTTGCGGCAGTGATGCGTTTTCCATAGCGATCGGCAAATATGCCACCCGAAAGCATGCCTAGGGCGGCAAAGCCAATAAACAATGCTGAAAGCATGCCATAAATTTCTGGAGTGCGGCCTAGATCACTAAGGTATTTAGGCAAATAAATAAGCACATTTTGCTTGGCCCATGATTGGGAGGTAGCAAGCAAGGCAAAGGCGATCCAGAGTACACGACGGGGCGGAGCTTGGGATTCAGTAGATTCTGCTTTTGGCTGAGCCTCCCAATGCACATCACGGCCAGATAGACGGCTTAGGCCAAAAATTCCAACTAGCATTGTGAAAGCTGTAAGCCACAAAATACCCCGCTGGCCAGAGGCATTTAGTAGGAAGCCGCCTAGTAAGGGTCCTGCGAATATGCCTAGCTGACCCGCTAGAAAAAAATAGGATGAAGACGTGGTTTCGCGACCCGCAATACGGGCGCGGCCGACTAAGGTAGCTTGCATCGTTCCGGCGGGATGAAAGGCTGCTGATCCCAGGGAGGCGATGATGAAAAACACGAGGCCTGGAAATCCGGGAACGATAAGGCCAATGGTGAAAAAGACACCAATCCAGAGGGTGCCTCCGGCAATGGTCCAAGCAAAGTTTCCTCGATCGGCAATATAACCAAAAACAGGTTGAAGAAGGGCACCAATAAATACATATGCGGCGCTAAATAAACCCAACTCTGCGTTTGAGAGACCTAAGGCAACCGCTAGGTAGACAAAGAGGACTGATCGCTGACCGTTAAGAATATCGACGGCGAAATGGCTGAGCCAAATGGTCGAAAAAATCTTGTCGCGAATGAGAGCCATTGGCGCTATGCGGCGGAGTAGAGCTGATTTTCTAAAATATAAGCATAAACTGATTGGTGCAAGTAATTGCGAAAATGCTCCTGATGTGCGGCCTTACGACGAAGCTCACGAGAAGATATTTCTAGCAGAGGCGTGTCTACAAATTCCAATTTAGAATGCAATTGAGGTAATTGCTCTTGGAGAGCCTCCAGATTGAGATCGGTGAATGGGCGACGCATGACACCGAGCTTCTGAACAATATCTAGAATTTCATTGGCTTTGTGCCATTTGGGTAGATCGCGCAGGGAATCACCGCCGATGAGATAGATCAATTCAGCATCAGGTATATCGGCTTTAAATTGGCGCAAAGAATCGAGTGCGAAATGAGGACCGGGACGATCTATCTCTACACGTGAAATTTCGAATTTTTCCTGATCTTGGATAGCCGATGCAAGCATGGCCAAGCGATGTTTGACGGGCGTAATTTCACGATCTTGTTTATGGGGCGGATCCGCAGCTAGGACAAAATACACACGATCGAGCGTAAGTTGTTGATGGGCTTCGGCGGCCAGGATCAGGTGGCCGATGTGAGGGGGATCAAAGGTGCCGCCAAAAATGCCCATGCGCTGGGTCATTCTTCCCACTCCAAAGCATACTCGCCAATAAACACAGTTTCACCGGCAACAATGCCCTCTTGCTTGAGGAGATCGTTGACTCCCAAGCGATCCAAAATGCGTTGAAAACGGCGGACCGATTGATCCAAATCCCAATAGGTCATGGCTGCGGCGCGTTCGATGGACTCGCCATGCAAGCGCCAGCCCTCATCTTCGCGTTCGACATGATATTCGCGCGGATCACTTTCGGGTTTGTAAACGGGGACTTCTTCGTGCGCTGTTTCTGTGCTTTCCTCAAGTGCAGTGAGGGCCAGGCCCAGGATTTGGCGCGAATTTTCGCCGGTTAGACCTGAAAGCGAATGTAGTTCGATATCCAAATCTGCAAAATAACTCTGCAATGCTGCCGATTTGGCCTGTACTTCAGGCATATCCATTTTATTTAGCCCAAGGATTTGAATCTTATTGGCCAAATCTGGGTCAAAGAGGGAGAGCTCTGTGTTGGTCTGTGCATAATCTGCGATGGGATCTTCGGCCATACCATCCAGCAAGTGGATGAGGACGCGTGTGCGCTGAACATGGCGCAAGAAATCGTGACCCAGGCCAAGACCTTGAGATGCGCCTTCAATGAGCCCGGGAATATCGGCAAGGACCAGGCTGGTGTCATCATCCAAAGCGGCGACCCCTAAATTGGGCTCCAAGGTAGTAAAAGGATAATTAGCAATTTTGGGCTTGGCATTGGTGACAACGGCCAAAAATGTAGATTTGCCCGCGTTGGGTACACCGACAATACCAACATCGGCAATCAACTTGAGTTCCAATCGCAGGCTGCGCTCGGTAGGAGGTTCGCCTTTCTCTGCAATGCGAGGTGCTCGATTGCGAGAATTCGCAAAGTGCACATTACCGCGACCCCCACGCCCGCCCTCGCAAATAATGGCTTCTTGATCAATTTCTGTGAGATCGGCGAGCAGATCTGATTTGGAAGCATCATAAATCAGAGTTCCGGGCGGCACGAGAACAACTAGATCAGCACCGGACTTACCAGAGCGTTTGGCGCGTCCCCCATGCTTGCCGTCATCTGCGGCTAAGGTTTGCTTATTGCGTAAGGAATAGAGGGTGCGGAGATTGGTATCCACGCGAAAAACTATGTTGCCGCCACGGCCACCATCGCCACCATCAGGACCTCCACGCGCTTCAAATTTCTCGCGGCGGAAATGCATCATGCCATTGCCGCCCTTACCGGAGCGGACTTCTATCTCGGCTTGATCTAGAAAAGTTGATGGTGTCATGGCAGGGATATTTGGAAACTTTGCGGATTATAACATCGGCATTTGCACCCTATTTGTACACTGCTTGCGTATATTTGCACAAAAAACCTCTTTCCTGTAAAATGGCCTAAATCGCCTGGAGAATATATGGACAAAATTATCCCCGATATTGTAATTGGACGCTTGCCAGTTTATTTGCGCGCGCTGCAAAATATGGCAGCGGAAGGTCGCCAAGTGACCTCCTCCCAGGAATTGGGCGAGCGTTTGGGAATCTCGGCGGCACAAATCCGTAAGGACCTTTCTCAATTTGGTGAGTTTGGTAAGCAAGGCACTGGTTACAACATTGATTACCTTTCAAATCAGTTGAAAGAAATCCTTAAAGTAGACCGAGTATGGGATGTGGCAATTGTTGGCGCAGGCGATATTGGTTCGGCCCTTGCAAGCTATAGCGGATTTAGCCAACGAGGTTTTCGGATCCGAATGATGTTTGACAAGAATCCAGAAATTATTGGCACAATGCAAGGTAATTTCGAAGTGCGCGATATTAATGGATTGCAGCAAACTCTGGAAGAAGAAAATATTCGGGTGGCAATGATCGCGGTACCATCTAGCCAAGCGCAAGCTGTAGCGGATTTGATGGTTCAGGCAGGCGTGCGAGCGATTTTAAATTATGCACCCGTAAATATTACAGTGCCGGCTGAAGTACGTGTTCAACATATTGACCCTTCAGTGCATTTGCAACGCATGACTTACTATATGGATTAATGGAATCGAATTTGAGACAATGAAAACCTCCGCAAGGAGGTTTTTTTTAATATTGAGGAAGGTAGCGTTCGAGCAAGTGATAAATACCGGAGGCTTCTTGAGCTCCAAGGGCGATGGCATTGGTGGGGTTATCCACTAAATAAGCGGGGACACCTAATTTCTGTGTCATGAGCCGATCCAGGCCGCGCAGCATGGCGCCACCACCGCAAAGGGCTATGCCGCGATCAATAATGTCTGAAGCTAATTCTGGGGGTGTTTTTTCGAGCACACGCTGGATCATGCCAAAAACTTCGTCTAAGGGATCTTGGACGGCTTCGGCGATTTCTTCGGTGGTTAGCGTAAGCGGACGGGGGAGACCACTGACTTGATCCTGACCCTGCAACTCCATACTTAAATTTTCATCCAAGGGTAGCGCGGCACCAATGCGAAGCTTGACTTGCTCGGCAGTACGCTGACCAATAAAGAGGCCGTATTTTCGGCGGACGTAGACTGCAATGGCTTCGTCCAAGTCCATGCCCCCTATGCGCAGCGTTTCGCCAGAGACGACATCGTGCATGGAGATCACAGCGGCTTGAGAACAACCACCTCCCAAACAGACAATCATGTTGCCAGTGGGCGTACCGATGGGCAGATCAATGCCCAATGAAGCCGCAAGCGGTTGAGGAATGAGATGTGCATCGCCGACTTGCAAAGCGGCTTCGTGCACAGCACGGCGTTCGACACTGGTGATGCCATAGGGATGGCTAATAAGAATGCGGGGTTTGAATAAGCGTACTGAACCACTAATTTTTCGTACTAAATGGGTTAGTAAGCGTTCGGTTAACTCGTAATAGGCGACAACGCCGTGTTGGAGTGGACGGGTTACTTCGATAGTGTCTTCGGCAACACGCCCGACCATGCCAAGCGCTTCTTCTCCGACTGCGACAATTTTTTCTTCGTTGACATCGACGGCGACAACTGTGGGTTCCTGAAGAACCACTTCGCCCCCTTCAACTATACGGATGAACATCGTGCCCAGGTCTATGCCCAGTTCACGGGAAAAGGTAGCCATTAGTTAAAGGTTATCGCGTTCACCAGATGCGGGCGGGAATTGACTCCTGGTGCGGGTGCGACCCAAGCGTCGGGCAGCATCCAAACGGAGGCTGGAACGACGGAGAGCGGCTTCGGCGGCCAAAAAGGCATCCGTGCCAGCTGGAGGACCTTCTTCAAGGCGTTGAGCAGCGCGTTCGCGAGCTTCTTCCGCTCGGGAAACACTGATTTCATCGACATTTTCAGCTGCATCAGCCAGGATGGTGACAATATCTGGTTGGATTTCCACCAATCCGCCGGTAATCGTAAAGTTTTCTTCTTGATCGCCATAACGTACTTTTATCACACCCAAGCGAATTGTGGAGAGCAAGGGGGAGTGATTGGGCAGAATGCCCATTTCGCCATCCATACCGGGAACAACCACAATATCGACATCGTTCTCGAATACTGTGCGATCCTGGGAAACTATTTCACAACGGATAGTCATTTAATTTGTCCGTAAAGGTCTTATTCTCCGGAAAGTTTGCGGGCTTTCTCTGTGGCTTCTTCGATGGTACCTACCATTAGAAATGCTTGTTCTGGTAGATCATCATGTTTGCCATCGAGAATTTCGCGGAAACCGCGTACGGTTTCTTCGAGTTTTACATAGCGGCCGGGCGTTCCAGTGAATTGCTCAGCAACAAAGAAGGGCTGCGAGAAGAAACGCTCGATTTTTCGTGCACGAGCCACAATGAGTTTGTCATCTTCAGATAGCTCATCAATACCGAGAATGGCGATGATGTCTTGCAAATCTTTGTAGCGTTGGAGTACGCGCTGAACCTCACGAGCGGTGCGATAATGTTCATCGCCAACCACGTTGGGATCCAGAATTCGGGAGTTTGATGAGAGGGGATCAACTGCAGGATAAATACCTTTATCGGAAATTGATCGTTCGAGAGCGATGGTAGCGTCCAAATGAGTAAAGGTAGCTACAGGAGCAGGATCGGAGTAATCATCAGCAGGAACATAAACGGCCTGCATGGATGTGATCGAACCTTTGCTGGTGGAGGTAATGCGTTCCTGGAGCTGACCCATTTCAGTGGCCAAGGTTGGCTGGTAGCCCACTGCTGAAGGCATACGACCCAAGAGTGCGGATACCTCAGAACCGGACATCGAGAAACGGAAAATATTGTCGATGAAAAGTAGAACATCACGACCTTGATCGCGGAAATATTCAGCCATTGATAGAGCTGTTAGAGCAACACGAAGGCGGTTGCCAGCAGGCTCGTTCATCTGACCATAAACTAAAACTGTGTCTTTGAGCACACCGGATTCGATCATCTCGCGATACATAGCGGTGCCTTCACGAGTACGTTCACCAACACCGGCGAATACCGAGTTGCCTTGATGTTCTGTAGCGATAGAACGAATAAGTTCCTGAATGAGAATGGTTTTGCCAACACCCGCGCCACCAAAGATGCCGGTCTTACCGCCCTTGGTGAAGGGGGCAATGAGGTCAATTACTTTGATGCCGGTTTCGAAAACTTCTACACTAGTGGCCTGTTCTTCAAATGAAGGAGCCGGACGATGAATGGAATAATGATTATCACTTTCAACGGGGCCTTTGCCATCGATGGGATTACCGAGAACATCGAATACTCTTCCCAGGGTGGCTTCGCCTACAGGAACGGTAATAGGAGCTCCAGTATTGGCGACTTCCATGCCGCGCTTCAAACCTTCGGTAGCATCCATAGCCACACCACGAACCTTGCCATCACCAAGGTGGGTTTGCACCTCGAGAATAACGGGGTCTTGACCGGGCCGGATAATTTCGACCGCATCATAGATTTCGGGCATTTGACCTTTGGGGAAGGCAACATCGACAACGCCACCCAGAATTTGAGAAACCCTTCCATTTACTTCAGCCATACTTCCTCCAGTTAACTTCCTGCGGCTTGAGACAAAGCTTCAGCGCCGCCGGCAATATCTAACATTTCATTAGTAACGGTTTGCTGGCGAACCTTGTTGTATTCCAGCGTCAGTGCGCCTGTGAGATCTGTCGCGTTATCAGTAGCATTCTTCATGGCTACCATGCGGGCGGCATGCTCACTGGCAAATGATTCCAGCACTGCTTGAAAAATCTGCAATGCGGTAAAACGAGGGACAATTTCATCCAATATTTCAACCTGACCAGGCTCATAGGTGTAAGCGGCATGCGGGCCAGACTGTTCTTCGCCAAATCCGGATTGGACTAATCCCTCAGTATTTTCAAATTCGAGGGGGAGTAATTTCTTGATCGTGGGTACCTGGCGAATCATGTTTACAAAATCTGTATAGACGAGATAGACCTCATCGGCCTTGCCTTCTAGAAAATCTTCAACGATTAGCTCGCCAATAGCGGAAACATCGTTGAAGCTAGGCTCTGCGGGGAGATCGGCAAATTGGGCTAATACATTGGCTTGACGCCGATAAAGCAGCTCTGTGCCCTTGCGACCTACGGGGATGTAGGCAACTTTGGCAGGAAAATCTTTAAACTGTTCGCGTTCAAAGCGCATGATATTGGTGTTGTAGGGTCCGGCCAAACCGCGATCACCACTGAGCAAGACAACGATTACGTTTTCAACATTTTCACGTTTGGTGAGCAGAGGATGGAGACTATTGCGACCGGGCTGGCCAGCAATGTGGGTGAGAACTTGCCAGGCCTTCTCAGAATAAGGCCGAGTGGCTTCAACTGCTTCCATAGCCTTGCGAACGCGGCTGGCACTAACCGCCTGAAGTGCGCGCGTAACTTGCGCGATATTTTTTACACTTCCTATGCGGGTTTTAATTTCTCTAGCGTTGGCCATGCGTTCCTAGCTTAGACGATTTCCGATTTAGGACCAGGTGCTGTTATAAGTTTCAATGGCTTTGTCAAGTTTCTCTTGAGTCTTATCGTCAAGCACACCGTTTTTACCGATTGCCTTGAGAATATCGCCATGTGAACTCTCCATGAAGCGCAGCAAGCCTGCTTCCCATTCTGAGACACGATCAATTTCGATGTCATCGGCATGTCCGCTAACGCCACCATAAATGGAAACGATTTCTTTTTCCAAGGTAAGGGGAGCATATTGGGGCTGCTTCAAAATTTCCTGTAGCCGCTGGCCGCGATTCAGCTGATCTTGTGTCGCTTTATCCAGGCTGGAACCAAATTGAGCAAAGGCGGCCAATTCTCGGAAGGCGGCCATATCTAAGCGCAAACCACCAGCCACTTTCTTCATGGCCTTGGTCATGGCATCGCCACCCACTCGTGATACGGATAGACCGGCGTTGATCGCGGGGCGAATACCTGCAAAGAAGAGATTGGCTTCGAGGTAAATCTGACCATCCGTGATGGAGATTACATTGGTGGGCACATAAGCAGACACATCACCTAGTAATGTTTCAATAATGGGGAGTGCGGTAAGCGAGCCACCCGATCCCGCGAGCCTAACTACTTTATGGTCTTTGGGTTTATCTAGTGCTTTGAGGGCTTCCTCGGCATCATGGTGAGCTAAGGGGCCTTCATATGAAGTTTTGTTGACGCTATCTTTTGCTGTGGCCTCATCACCTTTGAAATCTTTCTGGGTGACCACATAATTATCAGACAGGCGGGCAGCGCGTTCCAGCAAGCGAGAATGGAGATAAAAGACATCTCCGGGGTAGGCTTCACGTCCAGGGGGACGCCGCAATAGCAAAGATACTTGGCGATAAGCCCATGCGTGCTTGGAAAGATCGTCGTATACGATGAGCGCGTTGCGACCGGTTTCCATAAACTCTTCGCCGATGGCGCAGCCTGCATAAGGAGCAATGTATTGAAGGGCTGCGGGTTCTTCAGCAGAGGCGACCACGACAACTGTGTGGTCCATAGCTCCGTTTTCTTCAAGGATGGCGACTGTGCGAGCAACGCCGGCTTTTTTCTGACCAACAGCGACATAAATGCAGAGTACATCCTGATCTTTTTGATTAATGATGGTGTCGATGGCGAGGGCGGTCTTGCCGGTTTGGCGATCGCCAATAATTAGCTGGCGCTGGCCGCGGCCCACAGGGGTAAGTGAGTCAATGCCCTTGATGCCGGTTTGAACGGGAGTATCCACGTCTTTACGCTGAATTACGCCAGGGGCAATACGCTCAATGGGGCGAAAGCTAGAACTCTTAATGGGTCCTTTGCCGTCAATTGGTTGGCCCAAGGCGTTGACTACTCGGCCGACCATGCCATCGCCAACAGGAACCGAAGCAATGCGGCCTGTAGCGCGCACATTCATACCTTCGTCAATACCCGAAAATTCGCCCATAATGATGATGCCGACGTTATCTTCTTCGAGGTTGAAGGCAATGCCCATGACGCCATTTTCGAATTGAACGAGTTCCTGAGCCTGGACATCGCTGAGGCCAGAGGCACGCGCAATACCATCGCCAGAGGAGATGACATTACCGATGTCACGCAGCTCAAATTCGGGGCTAAAGTCGTCAATCTGCTTTTGCAGATTGGAAGAAATATCTTTTAAGAGGTCAGACATGAAATACTCTCCGCGAGAAAGAGATTTGTTGGAATAGCCCGTCGATGATAACTGATCGACCTTTATTTGTCTAGTAATTCACAAACAAAAGCCATAGCGGGGTGAAAGGTCACTTCTGGGGGCATTGATCAGCATGGAAATGAGTCTTTTAGAGGGCAAATACAGATTGGATATAATTTAATTATTTGCTTGCTTGCGAACTAAACTATTGAAGAAGCTTACTTATCCAGCCCTTGAAGAACTCGAAGCCTTGCGTAAAAAGGTATCGAGGAGACGCGAATACCTCGAATTGCTCGAATTCGAGCTCTTCAACACGCGCAATAGCCTGCAGGATTTTACTGAAGCTTATAGCGCTCGCCTAGGAGACCTCGAGAAGGAACTCAACCGACTGGAAGGTATTCTGGAAATGAAATTTGAGGAAGAAGATCAAATTCGAGACGAGATCAAAGGTGAACAAGCCAAGGGATGGCGCTATCACGCCACACAAGGGCCAAAATCGTCAGAAAAAGAAGAGGTTGAGGAAAAAAAGAAACAGCGCAATAAGGATCCTGAGTACGAAAAGAAAGTGCGGGAATTATTCCGCAATTTGGCAAAGCGCTTTCATCCTGATTTGGCCAATCATGAAGATGATCGAGCTGAGCGTGCACGGGTTATGGCGGAAATCAACCAGGCTTATACGGAGCGAGATTTGGCTGCATTGGAGAAATTGGCCAAGGAAGCTGGAGAACAGCAAAACACGAATGCGATTGGGCCGCATGCACAAATAATGCGCAATAAAGTTGAATTGCGCAATCTGGACGGGATGATCTTTGATGTTGAACACACAATTCGCGAGATCGACTTATCACCAGCTATGCAATTGAGGAATGATCTGCACTTCGAAAAGGAAGCCGGGCGGGATTACTTTGAGGATATTGAAAGCAATATCAAAGAAAGGATCAATGAATTAAGTGATCACTTGCTCGAATTAGGCGTAGCCCAAGAGTTAATCTTTCCAGAATAAATATTATTGGGGGGAATTGAAATAGGCTAAAGCAAGACGAATGCGATCTTCAAGAGCTGCGGGGGCATCGGTGGGTAGCGATTGGATGGCCGCTTGGGATTCGATGACGGTATAGCCAAGAGACGCCAGCGCTTCCAACAATTCTGCATCTTGCTGAAGAAGGTTCGAAGCAACTGAACCGCTCTCCACGGGTTCTAAGCGATCGGCTAAATGGAGCACAATTTTTTGGGCTGTCTTTTTGCCCACTCCTGAAACTTGATTGAGCACCGCGCTTTGATCAGTGGTGACGGCCGCGCGAATGGCCTCAGCGCTAAGCGTGGAAAGGATAGCTAGGGCAAGCTTGGGTCCGACCCCATTGACTCCGAGCAGATGCAGGAAAAGATTGCGCTGTTCACCATCGGAAAAACCATAGAGGCTGAGTTCATTTTCGCGGACATGCAGATAAGTTTGCAGCGCAATTTGCTGCCCAACGGATGACTCGAGGGCAAGCGGCTGGGGCACGAACGCTTTCAAACCAAGACCCCCCATTTCTACTACCAGGCTATCTGCGCTTGTCTCAATTATGGAACCTTTTAGGCTAGAAATCATATTTTCAAGTGACCAGATAAATCAAAGGAGGAAAATAGCGGCTAGGCCTGCGAGGATTATGAGGGCTACAGTGGGCCAAACCGCTTTGCGCAACTCAAGTGAACCTAGAGCAAATACGATGCCGCCTTTAGCTAAAGTATTGGAGAGTATTGCAATGACAATGGCTTGAGCTGCGATGTCCAAGGAGAGGCCCCCATTGCGGCTCAGCTCGGACATGGACAGGGTAATGGCGTCCATACCGGCCAGGCCGGAAACCGCACTGGCAATCAACACACCGGAATCCCCAAAGTAGATTTGAGCGGTACGGGCAATGAGGAGCACTAAGGCATATAGAAACCCGAATCGCAGGGCGGACATCAAATCGAAGGGGTTGGCAAAATCAACCGATTTGGCTTTGCCCTGACTCTGGGAAAAATATAGATAGAGTGCATGCGCAAGAGCGGCGATGGCTGCGAGGAGAATTGGCAGCCACAAATCACTAAGTAATTCAATGTTGATGACCCCAACCAAGACAAGCACGCGAGGGAACATCATCACCCAAGAGGCTACGATGGCCACGGCCAAGGGCCGCCCGAGTTTGGAATCACTTTTGCTGCGCTGAGAAAAACCCAATGTTACGGCCGTGCTGGATACGAGGCCACCGACGATGCCGGTTAGGCTGAGACCGCTTTCAGTACCCAAGGTCTTGATAAGTACATAGCCCAGGAAATTAATGGCGGAGATGAAAACGACCATGAGCCAAATGTTGAAAGGATTGAGGACATCGAAAGGAGGCCCCCAAAAGGATTGGTTGGGGAGCACCGGCAGCACAACAATTGAAATGATGGCGAACTGTAGCGCTGCGAATATATCTTCACGCGTAACCGCGCGGGCGAAACGATCCGTTTCGATCTTAATGCTGAGGATGAAGGTGACAATTACACCCAAAGCACCAGCTAGAATGAAGTAACCCCAATAAGCAAGACCACCAATGAGGATGGTAATTAGGACGGCCACTTCGGTGGTGATACCGCGGCGATCATGCTTAATGCTCGTCACGGTGTAGGCGCTTACCGATAATAGACCAATAACCGCGATGACGATCAGGAAAATTGAAGGCGATTGCAATTCATCGGAGATAAGTGCGGCTAATGCGCCAATGAGGGCTAGAAGTGAAAAGGTGCGTTCGCCAGCGAAGACGCCGCCCTCACCGACACGTTCACTATGCGCGTGTTCACGTTGCAGGCCAATAAAGAACCCGATGCCAACACCAAAGGCAATATTTAGGATTACTCGTGCTTCATCTATCATGGTGCGAACCTTTCCTGATTATGTGGAGCTAGCTTCAGCGATTTTAGCAAACTGAGCTCTTTGTAAATGGTAAATTGCGACCCCTAAGGCATCGGCAGCATCATCTGGCTGAGGAGTTTCGTCTAAATCGAGGAGCGAACGAACCATCATTTGAACCTGCTGCTTATCGGCTGCACCATTGCCTGTAATGCCCTGTTTAATTTCATTAGGGGGATAATCTGTGATGGGGATACTGGCTTGCTGCAAAGCAAGCAAGACTACACCCCGGGCTTGACCCACACTCATGGCTGTACGGACATTGCGCGAAAAGAATAGTGATTCGACTGCCGATGTTTCTGGATGGAATTTATCTAATAGTTCGGTTAACTCTCTATGAATAATTTCGAGACGTTCAGGAAGCGGGCTATTGGCAACGGTGCGAATCACGGACCAATGGGGCGAATGAATGCTGCCGTCCGCGTGCATTTCTACTAAACCGACCCCTGTAATGGCGGTTCCCGGATCTATTCCAATGGCGAGCATCAGTTTTAGACCTGGAGTTCGGCTATAGCTTCATCGCTAATCTTAAGATTTGAAGAGACATTTTGAACGTCATCGAGGTCTTCTAATTCTTCAATGACCTGCATCACCTTAATTGTTTGTTGGGGATCGAGATCCATTTCCTGGTTGGCCTGCATGCGTAGGCCTGCATCGTCAATGGATATAGCGGCGTTTTTCAACGCATCACCAATGGATTTGAATGATTCGACCGGAGCGACGATTTCAATTAATTCTTCGCTGAAGTCGACATCGTCCGCGCCCGCTTCAACGGCCAGCTCAAAAATCTCGTCTTCGCTTTTTCCGGGGGCAGAAAAGGCGTAATAGGCAATTTGAGTAAACTGCCAGGCGACTGAGCCGCCCTCACCCAAGCTGCCGTTGTGTTTGGTGAGTGCATGACGCAGATCGGCAACGGTGCGATTGCGATTGTCAGTGACACAATCGATCATCAGAGCAACACCATGCGGGGCGTAGCCTTCATAAGCAATTTGTTCAAGCGAAACGCCGTCTTTGTCTCCACCGGTGCCTTTGGTAATGGCGCGCTCGATATTTTCATTAGGCATATTGACCGCTTTAGCGCGATCTATGGCCAGTCTTAATGTGAAATTTGAATCCGGATCACCGCCGCCTTCGCGTGCAGCGATGGCAATTTCGCGTGCGTGGCGCGTAAATATGGCACCACGTTTGGCATCGTTGACCGCTTTCTTGCGTTTTATAGTCGACCATTTACTATGTCCGGACATCGGCTCTCCACTAATGACAATCTGATTTGAGGATTATATACCAAGGGTGGATTAGCTCTTTTGCATCTGAATAGTCGATTTTTGTGGCTGACTGAGAGCATCTCATGCATACTAGGCGCAATTATTGAGGAAGAAATGTATTGGTAACACAGGCACTACAAAATAGCCCTGAGCGTTTGCAACGCTTGGTTGAAATCAATCAGCAGATCAGTGCAACACTGGAGCTGCCGGAATTGCTGCAGTCGATTGTTAATGCGGCTTCGGAATTGACGAATAGTGAACAGGCCTCGATTGCTCAGTTTGAGCCGGAAGATCAGAGCTTGCGTTTCGTGGCTGCCAAATGGATGGACCCGGACGTTTTAGCCAACGCGCGTGTGCCTCTGGATGGAAGCATTTCGGGCAGAGCTTTCCAGCAGAAAAGAGCCGTGATTGTGCACAACGCACAGGATGAAACTTTTTATCGGCAAGTGGACGAGGAAAGCGGCTTTCAAACACGCTCTGTGCTGTCAGTGCCAATGATGATGCGGGGAGAAGCGCAAGGGGTGCTGAGTGCGCTGAACAAGATTGGTGGGCGCGAATATGACGTGCAGGACATTATTGTGCTGGAAACACTGGCATCGCAAGCGGCAATTGCGCTAGAGAATGCGCGCTTATTGAGAGAGAGCCGCGAAGCCTATCGGCGTCTGGCTGAATTGGATGAAATGAAGAACAACTTCGTGGCGATTAGTTCGCATGAATTGCGCATTCCCTTGGGACTCATTTTGGGCCACTCGAGTTACTTAAAGGAAAGCCTGGACGATGAGCATCAGGATCAGCTCGAAATTATTGAACGCAGCGCGCTACGTTTGAAAGATATCGTGGAAGATTTATCAGTAGTGGAAAACATCAAAGGCGATACCGACGAGCTGCGTTCCAATTACAGTGACCTAGCCGAGCTGCTACAAACTACTTTGGAAGAGTTCCAAGAAGAAGCCGGCGAAAAAGGATTGGTGCTCATTCCAAAAATTCCAGATGACCATGTGTGGATCTTTGGCGAGGAAGACAAATTAAGTATCGCGTTTAAACATTTACTGCGAAATTCGATTGAATTCACAAATCAGGGCGGCAAAATTGAATTGGAATTGAAGAAAAATGCGACTCAAGCGCATGTTTTCCTGTCGGACACGGGTATTGGGATTCCGAATGCAGATTTGGGCCGTGTGTTTGACCGCTTTTATCAGGTGGAAGAGCATATGACGCGTAAGCACGGGGGTATGGGTTTGGGATTGACAGTAGCTAAGGGATTGATTGAATTACATAAGGGCACGATTGGTGTGGAAAGCGTCCAGGGCAAGGGAACGCGCTTCGAAATCCAGCTGCCATTGACGCAACCTAAGTAAATATCCAAGCAGATTCACAGATATAATTTAAGAAGTGCGGAAAAATCCCTTCGCCGTTGCGGAAACGCAACAAATTCGGGGCGTGGCGCAGCCCGGCTAGCGCGCACCGTTCGGGTCGGTGAGGTCGGAGGTTCAAATCCTCTCGCCCCGACAAAAAGTAACCGAAGAAGACTCTTGCGGCCATTTTTTACGTCTGAGAGTCTTTTTCGTTATTAAAAATGAAAAATTCTGATTAGCTTAATATTAAGTAAGTGTTCGGACTGGCTTGGAAAGATAGCCCCCGTGATAGGGTCTACTGTGAGAGTAAATTAAAAAATCTAAGGATGATGAAATGTTTAGAAGAAGAAGTTTTTTTATTGGCGTAATAGCAATAGGAGCAGCAGCGGTTGGATGGTGGCTATTCTCGCCGTTATTATTTAATAAAACGGTAGAGGAAGCTTTCCCCTTTGAGCTGCCTAGCGAAAGCGAGATGGCTGAGATGTCCGATGCGGAAATGAAGGACCTGGAAGCTGAATTTGAAGCAGCCATGCCGGATGCTGAAGCGCTCTCAGAATTGAGTGCTGAGGAAGAAGCTGAGTTGCAGGAAATGGTGGAAGAAGCCGCCGCCGCGGTGATGAGCGACACGGATGTGGCAGAGGACATGCCTGCGGCCGAGCTGGTATTGATTGCCTCCGGTGAATTTGTGGGGCAAGATGCGTTTCACGAAGGATCCGGGCAGGTTGCGGTTTATCAGCAAGGGGATGAATTTGTGGTGCGATTTGAAAATTTCAGAGTGACCAATGGTCCGGACTTGCATGTGATTCTAGTCAAGCACCCTTCCCCATCGAATAGCGATGAGGTGGGTTCCGATTACATTGATCTGGGGTCGCTAAAAGGTAATCAGGGCAATCAGAACTACCCCGTTCCTGAGGGCATTGATGCGAGCGAATTTCAAAGCGTTGTGATTTATTGCGTTCCCTTTCACGTTGTATTTTCTGTGGGTTCTCTAAACTAACACTTGGTCGAAAAGATTACTAAAAGCCCCTTCTGTTGAAGGGGCTTTTTTCGTACTAAAATCTAAGTATGAAGGAAATGAAATATGCAGTGATCGAACGGGAACGAAAATTCTTGGTTAATTCATTGCCTAAGAACTTTGAGACTGAGAATTCATTTAGTCGGATAGAAGATCGCTACATCATAGGGAGCAGATTGCGTTTACGGAGAATTGAAAGAGCGGACGGAACGCCGATTCAATTTAAATTGGGCCAGAAATATCCAGTTGAGGATGGCAAATACGAAAAAGTGTTGATGACCAATATCTATTTGACCGAAAATGAGTTTGCATTGTTTCTAAAGCTGCCTGCTACTACGCTTTCAAAACGAAGGTACAAGTATGCACACCTCGATCGGCAGTTTAGTGTCGATGTGTTTGAAAATGAACATGCGGGACTTATTCTTTGCGAAATCGAGCTCGCGGTCGATGACGTTTCGGCGCTGGAATTGCCAAAATTTGTTGAGCGCGAAGTTACAGATGATAAGAACTATTTAGGAGCAAATCTGGCCACTTAATAAATCTGCCTAGATTTCAAAAATCTAAGATCCCAAATTGAAAAAATGCGTTGGTTTGTTATTTTTGCATAGCGTTATTGACTAAACTGATCCTTGCCCGTGCTTAGTCAACAATGATTGGGCTTCTTTTCTACAGGTTAAACTAATGAAATTGAGAAATTTAATTAATAATTATTCCAAAGTCATATTGCATAGTTTAGCTAACCTGCGCCGAAAATCAGAGGCATACGCTTATTTACCAATCTTTATTGCGGTGTTTGGCTTCATCGTATATGGACTGCAAGCTTCAAATTACATAATCTCCTCAAGATCGATATTGGATGAAGGATTGTATTTATTGAAGGGCTATTACTTTGCAATTGGCAAGTACGCTCCCTTTCAAGATTATGGAGTTCTGACTAATCATATGCCGCTGTCATTTGTAATACCGGGCCTATTTCAGGATTGGTTTGGTCCTGGATTACTCGTGGGCCGCATTTACAGTTTCGGAGCAGGTATGTTGGCCTTAGGCGGTATTTGGTTGGCCGCAAAGCGGTTGGGTGGGAAATGGTGGGCCGCTTTTGCTGTTTGGGCGATGGCTCTCAATGTTTCTCTGGTCAAAACCTACAGCGTGACTTTTTCACAAGTACTGATTGCCCTATTATTCAGTTGGTTACTTGCTTTTGCTATTGGGCGCGAAACAATTAGATGGCAAATAATTGCGGCTGGTGTCCTCGGCGGCTTACTGGTTATGACTCGTATCAATATGGCACCTGTTGCAATCCTACTGATTGTTTACGTTTACTTCCAACACGGTTGGAATGAAGCATCCATTGCTTTGGGAGCATTTCTATTGGTTGTAGTTTCCATTCACGTAATTTATTGGCCAGATATTCAGCGGATATGGGCCTACTGGATTCCAGAAGGATGGTTTGCTCAGCTAGACGATTATTTCCCGCCCTGGAGAAATGGACGGAGTTATCTTTCAAGCCCTTTCAACGTATGGATTCGAAATTTGGACGACAAAGCGTGGAGGTCTATAGGCAGCTTCTGGGATGGGTTTCGATTCAATTTTGTGGCCTTGTTTGGAGTAATAACAAACCTTGTGCTTTGGCCTAAAGCCACAAAAAAGAAGCAAGGTTTCCAATTACGGGCGGCCATCTTTCTAAATGGGCTATTCCTGGTGCTGCTGGCAATTCATGGGTGGGCCTCACTTTCTGGAGCAAGTTGCCATGCATTTTGTTTTTCGGGCTATGTGGCCTTCTTTAATTTTGTAGGGATATTAGCCATCATCTCAGGCGCACCTTATTGGCGTCGAAATAATGGTTGGGTGCGCGGGTTTGTTAGTCTGGCAATAATTCTGATCGTATTTAGCGGATTGGGTTATGGGTCATCTGATGTGCTAGGGAAATGGTTCGCTGAATTGGAGATTCCACAGTGGCTTGTACAAACGTCCGGAAATGAGAATGCAACAATGTGGGGACTGATTGAAAATAGATTAGGATTCGAATATCAGATTTCGCGCCGATTTCTGCCTGCAATCGCTGGATTTCTCGCTGCTGTTGCTTTCATAGGGATTATTTTCGTGTGGTTGAAGAAAAATTCGCGGAATTCGCTGACAAGATTTGCCTACACAGCAATGACTTCAGCTCTTGTTCTTGGATTTGTTTTGTCTCCGACCGTGTTGATGGGTGGAGGAGATGGAAATTTGGATTGTTCGGGAAATGTTGTAGAAAACTATGAGGATATTGCTAGCAAGCTGCAAAAAGAGATCCCGGATGGAGCCAGCGTTTATTACCATGCCAGCAATTCCCCAATTGCCTTGCTATACCTAGAGAATGTGCAAATTTATCCACCCCAGCTGAACAATACCTTTTCCTATAGCGACGAATTAGGACCCGATTTTTCTGATGAGTTACTCCGTTTTGGCCTATGGAATCAGGATTTACTCGAATCCTGGAGAGCTGAGGCGGATTATGTGCTAACGGAAGGTCGCCATTTTGGAGAATGGCAAGATGATGTAGAGGCTGGAATATTTAGTATCGAACTTGTTACGGAACCATTGGAGCAATGCCGAGGAAATGATTCTCAGTTAATTGTGTTACACCGGCAAAACTAAGGACTATTAATAGGCCAGATAGCAAATGGTCTTTTCTTGGAAATTCAATATAAAATTATGGATGTTGTGCGAATTTTGATAATCCTATTTGTCTCTTGAATGCATAGTAAAAAGGAGAATATGATGGAAAAAAGAACAAGGAAAATCCCTGGATTCTGAAGACTCCACCTCTGTCTTCGGAATATCAAATGTATGTAGATGAGAAAGATGGGCTGGAAATAATCGTTTGCACAGTGGGGAAAACGGTGTTGCACTACGATTATCGCGCGCTCGCCGACCTGCATGCGATGTTGAAGGCGCATGGAGATTGGATGGAATTGGCCAGCAAGGATGAGAAGGTGGAGACCAAACCGGACACGATAGAGCATTGGGGTCGTTCAACGGACAATCCGATAGGTGGCTGGTACGGGCTCAAAAAGGGATTGCGGGGCCGCTTCGGCATGTACATTCCGCCATTGATGGAGGAATTGGGACTCGCTGAAGTTGAGCACAATAAGCGTAATAACCGAATGCGAGCGAAGTAACTGATCAACAATTATTAAAAAGGCCTCCTTGTGAGGTCTTTTTTTTGTGCGTTCGCAAAAAAAGAATAATGGATTCAAATTCTTTGATATAGTCCACATTCAATATTTTGTAAGCGGAATTGAAAATTATGTCCCTTTTGCTGATTGCATTTTCATTACTTACTGGTGGGTTAATCGGCGTTTTTGGCGTGGGTGGCGTATTACTGGCCCCATTTCTTTTTTACTCCTTTGGCATCGATTTGCATTTAGCTACGGCGGTCAGTAGCTGGAGCTTTCTGTTTACGGGCATTGTGGGCAGCCTGGCCTATTGGCGGATGGGGCGAATTTCTTGGACGGCAGTTAAGTGGCTAAGTGCTGGCATCTTGCCAGGGGCCCTATTGGGATCATGGACCAATGCACGACTTTCTAGCCCCTTGCTGATGCTTATTTTGGCTGGATTTATCTTAGGATCAGGTCTTAACACAATTTTTTCCCGCACAAGCTCTAAGGGCCAGCTGGATACATTGAAAGTGAGCTTATTACTCGGGCTGGGATTCATCACTGGATTCGGATCTGCACTAACGGGAACAGGCGGTCCGGTGATCTTGGTGCCCGCATTGATGCTATTAAAAGTGCAAGCCATTGCTGCAATAGCCGTCAGCCAGGTGGCGCAAATTCCGATTGCAGCCAGCGCTTCACTGGGCCATGTGTTCTTTGGCACAATTGATTTCGGCTTAGGTACAGCGTTGGGTTTTACTCAGGCTGTGGGGGTGGTTATTGGTGCAAGAATCGCTGTGAAACTTAATCCTCAGCGACATCGCAGGTTGATAGGGATTACTCTGGTTGGTGTAGCCGCACTATTTATTACACGAATATTTTTTCCTCCTATTTAGGATCGAGGTTGCATGACACTATCAATTGCAGAAGCACTCAAAGTTTATCCACGCGAGACCTTGACTAGGCGCCCGACCCCGCTTGATCATTTGCCACAACTGAGCGAAGAATTAGGCGTTGAGTTTTATATAAAACGGGATGATTTAACGGATCTGGCTTTGGGTGGCGATAAACCCCGAAAACTTGAATATGAGATTGCTAAGGCAAGGGCAGATGGCGCCGACATGATTGTCACATGCGGGAGTTCGCAAAGCAATCATGCGCGATTGACCACAGCAGCGACACTAAAACTGGGCCTGGATTGCTCACTGGTTCTAAGCCGAGATCAACACAAGGCCTTTCAAGGAAATTTGCTGAGCGTGGTGCTGATGGGGCCTGATATTCGATTTGTTGAAACTGCGGATCATTGGGACCTGGAGAGCCAAGCTTTGGAATTGTGCGAGGAGCTGCGATCTCAGGGTCGACGGCCATATTACATTCCAGTCAGCGGGACGACTCCGCTTAGTTGCCTGGGCTATGTTGAAGCGGGACTGGAGCTCAGCCAGCAGATAGAGGGCGAGAAACTGGAGTTTGATGCGATTTACACTCCCTTTGGTACAGGTGGCATTTTTTCAGCGCTGCTCCTGACGCTAAGGGCAGAAGGGATAACAAGTGCGTTGCAGGGCATTTCTGTAAATCGCGAAACAGCGACTTGCCTGGAAAACCTAGAAGAATGGTGGGCTGCTATTTCAAACTTATTAAATAGAGAAGAGGACGGACAAAGAGGGGAATATGCAATTCACGACGAGTTTATTGGCCAGGAATATGGACATGCTACAGATGAAGGTTTGGATGCGATATTGCTGATGGCCCAGAGGGAAGGCATTTTTCTGGATCCAGTCTATTCAGGAAAAGTATTCGCAGGTGCTTTGGCGCATATCGAAGAAGGACGCTGGATCAAAGGGGATCGGATATTAATGGTGCATTCTGGAGGCGTACCGGCTTTATTCGCGTATCAGGATGAGATTTGGGATCATTTGAAGAAGCGTGGACAGATTCCAAGTGAGTGGTAATAGATAGGGGTGAGGCTATGGTTGAGAAAGCGGCGGCCCAACAAATAAAACATTAGTGATGGCAATGGCGTGTGGGATGGTAAGCTTGCCCGGCTTTGAACAATCCGTGTGTAACAAGGAAATAAAAGCTTATGAGTAAGAATTTTCGCCCCATTGTGAATGTGATCGAACCAGAGCAGGTGATTGAGGGAGCGGGGGTACGGCTAAGACGGGCTTTTGGACCAAACCCCGAAAATTTATTCGATCCCTTTCTGCTTTTTGATCATTTTTATTTCGATGATCCCATTGAAGGTCCTATCACCGGGTTTCCAACCCACCCACACCGAGGCATTGAAACCGTAACTTATATGCTCGAAGGTAGTATGCGGCATCGGGACAGCCTGGGCAATACGGGCGTTATTGGACCGGAAGCCGTACAGTGGATGACAAGCGGGCGGGGCATCCTGCACGAGGAGATGCCAAAACGGGATGCCTCGGGAAAGGTGAACGGATTTCAACTTTGGGTTAATTTACCCGCCAAACTCAAAATGACAACTCCAAGCTACCAAGAAGTTGAAGCGGAACAAATTCCGATTGGTGAGCAGGGCGGAGCTAAAGTTCGCATCGTAGCCGGTAACTATGCGGGAGAAGAGGGTGCGGTAACTGAAATTGCGGCCCAGCCAATTTATATGGATGTACGCGTTGAGGCGGGAGCTGAATTTAATTTGGATATCGCCGCGACACACAATGCATACGCTTATTTATTCGAGGGACAAGGCGAGTTCGGAGCCGGGGATGAAGCACTTCAGGTTGAAGCTACTCGCATGCTAGTGTTTGGCGAAGGCGATTCGATTCGAGCCGAGAGTGATAAGGGGATGCGTTTCTTATTACTAGCGGGGGCTCCATTCAAAGAACCGGTGGTTCCTTATGGGCCATTTGTTATGAATACGGCTGCGGAAATTCAGCAGACATTTCAAGACCTGCGAGATGGAACTTTTGTAGATCAATCCGCTATTTAGCCCCAGAATAAACAGAAGCGCCTCAAAATCAATAATTATTTCCCTTGCCGGAAGCGGCGGTAGTTTGACTGGTAGAATCAGCGCTCAAACCTGCCGAGAGGAGACCGTTTGACGGCACAAGTACTCAATTTGGGGATTATTGGACATGGCTATTGGGGCCCTAATTTACTGCGCAATTTCATGCAGCTGGCTGAATCGAATGTGCTAATGGTCAGTGATTTGGATGCAGCAAAGCTGGAACGTGCGCTAAGCTTTTACCCAGGTATTGAAAGCAGTACCAATCCCGAGGATGTATTTTCTAACCCAGACATTGAAGCGGTCGCTATCGCTACTCCGGTATCCACTCATTATGAGTTGGCTGATCGAGCTTTAGAAGCGGGCAAACATGTTCTGGTTACTAAGCCATTTACAAGCAGTAGTAAGCAGGCTGAACTCCTGATACGGAAGGCTAAGAAGCAGAAACTAGTTTTAGCCGTGGACCATACATTTGTTTACACAGGGGCTGTTCGAAAAATTAAAGATTTGATCGACGAAGGGGAATTGGGCGAGATCTACTATTACGATTCAACGCGCATCAATTTAGGACTGTTTCAACATGATGTGAATGTTCTCTGGGATTTAGCGGTGCATGATTTGACAATCATGGATTACATATTGGAGAATAAAGCGATTGGTGTGGCTGCGACGGGAATGCAGCATGTGCCCGGTGAACCTGAAAACGTGGCTTATTTAACTGTATTCTTTGAGAACAAATTGATTGCCCACATAAATACGAATTGGCTGGCACCTGTGAAGGTGCGACAGACGTTAGTGGGTGGCAGCGAGAAAATGATTGTGTACAACGATTTAGAACCCAGCGAAAAAATTCGTGTATATGACCGCGGAGTAGATGTGCAGAATAATCCTGAAAATATTTATCAGATGCTGATTAGCTATCGTAGCGGCGACATGTGGGCGCCACATTTAGATTTAACTGAAGCCTTACATGCAGAAGCTACGCATTTTGTGGACTGTATTCGCGAGGGCAAGGAGCCAATAACTAACGGCGAATCGGGATTGCGAGTCGTTCGGATGCTTGAGGCAGCCGATAAATCTTTGGCAAAGAACGGCGCATACATCGCATTGGATTAGTGCAATGAAAGTTTCCCTGATTGATTTGAAAGCCCAATATAAGAACATAGAACCTGAAATTCGTGGCGCTCTGGATCGAGTGCTCGAGAGCGGGCAATACATCCTGGGGGATGAAGTATCTGCCTTTGAAGCCGAATTTGCAAAATATTCTGGATCCCAATTTGCTGTAGCGGTCAACTCTGGAACCAGTGCATTGCATCTCGCGCTGGTTGCTGCAGGGATTGGCCCGGGGGATGAAGTGATCACTTGTCCCAGCACATTTGTAGCCACAGTAGCAGCGATTGAATATGCAGGGGCGCGAGCGGTGCTTGTGGATGCTGAACCCGAAACGCTAACGATTGATCCGAATTTAATTGAAGCCGCCATCACACCCGCAACGCGTGCGATATTGCCAATTCATTTGTATGGGCACATGGCGGATATGAATGCAATTCAGAATATTGCTAGAGCGAACAACTTACTGGTCATTGAAGACGCGGCTCAGGCACACGGAGCTGATTTCAAAGGCCAGCGCGCGGGGTCTTTGGGTGATTACGGATGCTTTAGTTTTTACCCGAGCAAAAATTTGGGGGCGATGGGCGAAGGGGGCATGGTGACATGCAACAGCGAAGAGGCTAATCAGCGCTTGCGAATGCTGCGTGATTGGGGCCAGAGTAGCAAATACAATCACGAGACTCTGGGTTTCAATTACCGAATGGATGGATTTCAGGGTGCAATCCTGGGCGCAAAACTAGCTCATCTCGAGGACTGGATTGAGGGGCGCAGAAAAGTGGCCAGTCTATATAGTGAATTAGTGCAGCATGCCGACCTAATGTTGCCCAACGAACGGGAAGACTATCAGCATGTCTATTATGTTTATGTGGTGCGCAGCGCTAATCGAGATCAATTGCAAGACCATCTGACTGAGGCAGGTATTGGTACGGGAATCCATTACCCACATCCGGTGCATCTAGAGCCCGCCTTTGCAGGATTAGGTTACAAATTGGGAAGCTTTCCAATCGCTGAAGCGGCGGCAGAACAAGTATTATCGATTCCAATGTATCCAGAAATGAGTGCCGAGCAAATTGAAACTGTGGCTACCGCGCTAAACAATTTCGGTCAATAAATATGAAAACTGTATCAGTTGTCATCCCCATTTATAACGAGCCCAGCCTTGAAAGACTGCTTAGCGAGCTCGATTCTGTGCGCGAACAATTGGGTGAGCTCAGTTTAGGTTTGGAACTGATATTTGTGGATGATGGCTCAGACTCAAGACAGAGCTTAGAGCAATTAATCGCCTATAAGAAAGGTAATGAGCGCGTACACATATTGCGATTAGCGCGAAATTTCGGCTCGTTTCAAGCGATCAAAGCAGGCTTTGGTGAAGTGACCGGCGATTGCTTTGCCATGCTAGCGGCTGATCTGCAAGACCCACCAAAATTGATAGTGGATATGGCGCGCAAATGGCAGGCTGGGGCTAAGTTTGTTATCTGTGTGCGGGGAGAACGGGATGATCCTGTGACTACACGATTCTTCGCCGCGTTGTACTACCGAATGATCCGGCGTTTTGCGATCGCGGATTTCCCCAGCAGTGGATACGACCTTTCTTTAATGGATACGGTAATGCTGCCTCACCTTCTGGAGGCGAGCGTACAGGTAAATTTTCGCTTGCTGGCATTTTGGCTCGGAATTGAGCCAGAACGCATTACTTACAAACGACTGAAGCGCGAAGCTGGGGAAACCCATTGGGGCTTGGGTAAGCGCATCAATCTTTTTTTTGAATCCTTGATAGCCTTTTCAAATTGGCCGGGAAGAGCATTGGCGAGTTTTGGAGTGCTAACTGGCGGTGTTAGTAAAGTTTTACTGTTAATAACTTTATGGCAGAACTGGGGCAATCTTGAAAGCGCTCAATTTAATATAGGAATTCTAATATTGGCCTTTCTGGGGGGCGTGGGCATTATAGGCCTGGGCCTGTTGGCTGAATATCTTTATCGAATTTTCAATTTGTCTGCTCGAAAACCCGAAGTAGTGATTGCAGAAAAATACTAGTTAGGGACATTCAGCAAAGCTATTTACATCATGCCAAGTGCTCTGTCCCTGATCTTCAAGCATCCATTCAGTTTCTAAATCTTGCCAAAGCACGCAAAGCATGACGCCGTTGCGAGGATGAGAGCTGTGAATTTCATCGCTCAATTCCAGGGCCTCAGGCCAACTTCCGGTGTGAATATATGCGGCCAGCAGAGGTAACCATTCCACAGCTATGTTAGGCTGCAAGTTAAGCGCGCTTAGCTCATTGTTTAACTCGATCATTTGAGTCCAGAGACCCTCTTGCTCCAATCTGGCAAAAGTCTGATAGTAATAGCACCATGAATTTTGTGGATCTAAATTGTAGATTTGCTGCTCGTTCAAATTTGATTGGGCTGGATTAATCCGCTCTGGATTTGAATAAGCTGCGAATGCACGGACCTCTGGGGGGAGATGCGGATTTATATGATCCTGGGGAGATAGTAACCACAGGCAAGCAGCTTCGGGCTGAAAGAAATAAAGAATGGCTTCTTGATCTTGGGCTTCAAATTGCATGCCACGGTAATTAGTGAGGAGGCTTTCATCCGCCTCAAGAGCGCGAAGATTACGTTTTAGGCCAATGTCAAAATACCAAAAATCCACAGTTTCTTGCTGAGTGCTTTGTTGGTACATGGAATTTAAGGCCGCTGAGCTGGATGAGGCAGGCATAAAATCAGTAAGGGGCGCGTTAAAAATAAATGCAGTATCAGGCAGTATGGAAGGTGCTCGCCAGCTAACTTGTTGAAAATATCTGGTCTGCTGATTCCAATCCTGGCGAAAAGCTTCGGATGCCCGGAAATGACCCAGGGAGGCAAGGCCAAATAGGATGGTGAGGAGAAGGTTGCGTTTTTGGGGACTATCAACAAAGTGGAAAACAGCCCCTGAGATGATTAAGGTTGCTCCCAACATGGCAGGCAAGGCAAAGCGTTCGTTATAGCCCGCTTGAATGGGGGTTTCGCCGATAAGCCAGGCAGGAGCAAGGCCCAAAGTTAATGCAAATAGACCGAGCCATGCGATCAAAATAAATGCATGCTTATGGGATTTACCTGGGACTGTTTCCGCCGATTTTGATTGCCAATAAAGTAGTGCCGAGACCGCAAGACTAAATAATATTGATATCCAGAAGAACCTATCGCGTAGATCAATCCAAGACAATTCAAAAACACGCTGCCAGGATGTGAACAAAACTGAAGCGACACTTTGAATTGCGATTTGAACAAAATCTAAGAAAGCCGCCAGAGGCTGTTCACGCAAATTACTTAATAAGATTGGGGGATGAGGTTCAACAGGGAACTCGAGGAGAAAGAGCCGCCAGAAAGCCCAGAGTGCCAACAGCGATAAGTATGGCGCCGACCACTTAATCACATTAATTAGTCGAGATTTCCAGCTTGCGATATTAGGCCAAAGGGCAGCTAATACTATGAAAGGTCTGAGGAGTTCCAGGCCTGCGAAATATTCCAAAGTCGCTAGGTGTGTAACTGCAAGGAAAAGGGCAATCAGAGTATTGCGAATTCGCCAGGCAGGTTGCATTACGGCCTTGAGCATGAATATGATTGAAATAAAGAAGGCCAGATATGAAATCCAATGTTGACTGTAGGCGACGGAGATGGGTTGCAAGCGATAGGCAGGATAAACTGCAAAAATGATGGCGGTCCATAGAGCAAATTGGCGCTGCTTGGGAAGCAAGGTGTCTACAATGCGATATAAGGCGGAGGCTGCAATCGCTCTTATGGCTAGTGAAAATAATTGCCATGCCAACGCAGATGTACCTAAAATGGGGCCACTGAGGAGTGCAGTCCAAGCAGAAAGCGGGCGATCAAAAGCATAAAGATGGATTAGATCGGCGTAGCGGCTGGTTTGGATATGAAACAAAACCAGCCAATCATCCCAATAAAACCCAAGCCAGGGCAAGAACCAAGCATAACTTAAACCCGTAGCAAAAAATATCAATGCAGCAGCGCGTGAATTTTCCGATTTGAGGCGGCTCATAATATTTTGCATAGCTAATGACCAAAAGGACTCAATTCTTATACCATTCCCAATAAAATTTCGCGCGACATGTAAAGGGGTTTACAGTATTTGTGTTTTTATTGACAGTAAATGCAATTATTGATATCAGTCTTGACAGGAAAAATTTGTGTCGGAGATTCCAACGCAACCTTAAATATTTTTAAGGTTGCGTGTGCCAGAGTCCGAGGCCGGTTTAATGGCAGAAATTGACACCTGCATATGGGTTGATGCAGATGACAAACACCACTGATGCGGGGAATTTGAGTTGACAGATTGCCAGCCTGTGAGACTTCTAATCTTGAATTCTTTAAGCTATGCGTTCCTTAAAGAATACAAGATTTTTAGGTTGGCGTAGGCTGAAAGTATTGAAGGCTCTGGCGACCTAAAGTAGAATTCCAGCTACATTCTTCAAGCATCCGAGCGGCCTTCGTCGTTCAAGAAGAAAGGGGGGATTAGTCGCATAAAAAGTTGTTTTCGCCAGAAAATACAACTGATATTGCGCAAATTCAATGGAGGAGGAGAGACTCTCATATGAAGGCTGAACATGCTTGGCAATCTGTATTGGGACAATTGCAAATTGAAATGCCAAGCAGCAGCTATGACACCTATGTCAGAGATGCCGAATTTGTGGCCTTCGAAGATGGAATCTTCATTGTGGGGGTTAACAACGCATACGCTCGGGATTGGCTGGATAGCAGACTCAAAAGTACAGTTACACGCAGCCTAAGGGGATTACTTGCACGAACAGCAGAAGTGCGATTCGTCGTGTGGGAACAAGATGCACCCAAAGAAGAATTGGAATTAAGCAAGGCTGTAGATATTCAAGCGGAATTCGAGAAAGCGCTGCCGGATGGAATAAACCGAAAATTCAATTTTGAGAGATTCGTTGTGGCGGCATGTAACCGGTTGGCTTCCGCGTCGGCTCAAACAGTTGCTGAAAAGCCAGGCGAACTATACAACCCTCTATTCTTATATGGTCCTCCGGGACATGGCAAAACCCATCTGCTGCAAGCGATTGGTAATGAAGCCCATCGAGCGGGACATAGTGTGATCTTTTGTAGCGCTGAACAATTTACTAACGAGCTGATCTTAGCGATACGCAGCCGAAGAACAGAAGATTTCCGGGCAAAATACCGAACTCCCGATTTCTTGTTGATTGACGATATTCAATTCATTGAAGGCAAGCAATCTACCCAGGAAGAATTTTTTCATACTTTTAATGCACTCCAGAGTGCTAATCGACAAATTGTAATTAGCTCAGATCGCGCTCCAAAACACCTTACAAAATTGGATGATCGACTACGGACGCGTTTGGCCTGGGGATTAATGGCTGATGTACGACTTACCGACCTCGAAACCAGAATCAGCATTCTCAAGAGCAAATGTAAGGAGCGGGGAATCCGAGCATCGGGGAAAGTACTTGAGGCGATTGCCGAACAAGTAAATACTAGTGTGCGCGAACTGGAAGGTGCGCTTAATCGGGTGGTTGCTTTCGCTCAGGTGCAAAAACTTCCTCTCACCGCAGACATAGTGGAAGCCTGCCTGGTTGATTTCGTACCGGAAGCCACCAGCCTAAGTGCAGATAGCGTGCTGGACTTGGTAGCTGAATCTTATTCGGTTAGTGTGGAACAATTGCTTTCGAAGACGCGCAGCCGGCACGTGGCTTTCCCACGGCAAATCGCGATGTTTATTTTGCGTGAACGAACTGAATTTAGCTTGCCCCAAATTGGAGAAATGCTGGGCGGGCGAGATCATTCAACGGTGCTTTATGGCGCAGAAAAGGTTGCTGCACTAGTGGATGCGGATAAAGACATCCGGCGCGAAGTTAGTTTGCTCGAACAAAAACTCCGTTAATTCTCTTTTATTAAATAATCTTTAGGAGTCTGCCCCACATTTTTCAGCAGTGCGGCTACTTCCTGCATAGTGGGCATATTGTGACCGGTTCCTAATTTCTGAACCTTGGCAGCACCGGTAGCATTGGCTAGGCGCCCGATTTTTTTTAAGGAAAATTGATTTAGATAGCCAAAAAGAGCGGCTCCAACCAAGCTGTCACCGGCTCCGGTCGCATCGCGTGCGTCTACAGGAAATCCGGATATGGGAACGCGCTGTTCTCCCTGCGCCAATACAAGACCATCGGGACCTTTCTTCAAGATAATTAAATCTGGACCCAACTCTTGCAGATAATCGAGGACTTGATCCTCGTCCTGCAATGAGGTTATGCGACGACCTTCACCACGATTTAATAAAATCACGCTACTTTGGCGGATGGCATCCAAAACCCAATCACTTTGTACATCCGGGTTGCCAGGACCGGGATCAAAAAATATGGGGACATTATTTTCTCGGGCAAGAGCAAATGCGTTTAGGGTGAGCTCGGGGATGCGATCGTGCTCAGCCCAACCATCGGCAAAAAGGGCTGTTGCGGAACGAATGGGTTCAAGCCATTCTGCGGGCAACGATTGCATTTGCAAACTGCCGGGATGGCCCAAGTAGGCCGGTTCGCCAGCCTGATCCACAACGACGCCAGCCACGGGTGTTTTAGCGCCTTGGGTGACAACTAAATGTTGGGTGGAAACCGATTCTTTTTTCAAGCCTTCGCGAACCACAAGTCCGAAACTATCGTCGCCTATTTCGCCGAGCGCACTAACCTGGAGACCGAAGCGGGCGGCCATAATGGCGACATTGCAAGCACCGCCGGGACCCACCTCAAGATATGAGAGACGATGAATATCGCGCGCCTGAACCGGAAAGTTGGGCAAGCGCATACTGATATCTGCAATGAGATCGCCAAGTATTTGGATCATGAATGTTCCTTTTGCCAGCGTGCATATTCTTCCACAAATGCGGGGATGCTGAGAGGTGCTCGATTCATTTTTAATGATTGAGCCAGGCGCACGATCTGGGGTGCGTCAACAGCGGCTCGATTCAATATCCGAGTTTGAGCCAGAGCTTCAGAAGCAGAAGCATCCAATAATATTTTCCCATCAGCCATTACGATTACTCGATCCGAAATGGTGGCACAAAAATCTAGATCATGAGTGATGAGGATAACAGTGCGTCCTTCGGCAAGTAAATTTTTAATCAGCATGATGATACGTTGCTGAACGGCTGAGTCCTGACCCACAGTGGGTTCATCTAATACCAAGATGGGGGTCTGCATCGCCAGTGTTGCAGCTAAGGCGATTAATTTGCGTTGAGTGTAGGGAAGATCGTAGGGATGTTCTTCACGATGCTCCAGCAAGCCTACTTGGGAGAGGGCCGCTGCGACACGCGCATTGACCTCATCAGAATCTAAGCCTAAGTTCTGCGGACCAAATGAAACTTCGCGTTGGATAGTACGTTCAAAAAGCTGCTCGTCTGGATTTTGAAACAGGAAAGAAACGCGGCGTGCCAATTGGGCCACTGAATATTTTTCTGCGGGCCAATCACCAACAAGCACTTGCCCGCTAGTGGGCCGCAATAATCCGTTGAGGTGTTTTACAAGGGTGCTTTTTCCAGCTCCGTTTTCGCCCACGATAGCCAGGCACTGTCCAGGATCAATTACAAGGGAAACGCCATCCAAGGCCAGCACTCCAGATGGATATTGATAAGTTATATCTTTGACTTCAATCTTCATCGCATAAACTTAGTGGCTGCTTCAAGAGTTTGTGGATATTGCTTGGGGGTTTCTTTTAGTTTTGCAGCTGTTAGAGCTTGAGCAATTTGTGCATATTGCGGCATTTCTAAGCCAGACTCAGAGAGAGCTGCGGAAGAAAAAACGCTGCTTGGACTGCCTTCAGCCACAATGTGCCCGTGATCTAGAAGAATCACACGATCAGCAAATTGGGCGACCCATTCGAACTTATGCTCGATTAGGACAACGGTTGTATTGCCCTGATCGACCAAGGAGGCGAGAGCCTCGAATACTGCGCGGGTTGCGTGAGGATCGAGCTGGGAAGTAGGCTCGTCTAAGATAAGGAGTGCAGGTTGCATGGCTAAGACAGCTGCCAAGGCTAAGCGCTGTTGCTGACCACCTGATAGAGCAAAGGGTGATCGCTGGGCCTCATCTTCCAAGCCGACGAGGGCCAGCAACTCTTTAATGCGGCGCTCCATTTCAGCAGGGGCAACCCCTAAGTTTTCCATTCCAAACGCAATTTCTTCACGAACTGTATATTTGGCACCCGTGATTTGATTAAAGGGATTTTGGACTAGCAGGCCAATTTCGCCTGAAAGCTGGCCCAAACTTAAATCTGCTATGGATTTGCCGCGAAAATATGCACTGCCCTGCGATTTCCCTCGATAGAAATGAGGGATAAAGCCGCTGAGCGCATAAGCGAGCGTGGACTTGCCAGATCCGTTGGGTCCGATGATGGAAACAAATTCACCTTGCTCGATATTTAAATTAATGTCTTCAAGCACGTTGGCTTCACCGGTGGGGTAGCGGTAGTAAAAGTCTCGAATGGAGATCATCACAGCAGGTCCGTAATACGAAACGCGATTAATGTGAGACAGAGAGCCAAAATAGCCCAGCGAAGGAATTTCTGGGAAGTTGAATCTGAAAGATTTTCGAGCTGAGTGCGCGGTCCTGGATGATTAAAGGCGCGAGTTTCCAAAGCAATTGCGCGTTCTTCAACCTCTACAATGCTGCCCAGAATAAGGGGGCTGACGATTGGCACCAATAAGGGCAGGCGACGTAGCAGATTGACTTGCAACTCTAGTCCGCGAGCTTGCTGGGCGTCCAAAATGACATTGGCACGGTCGAGAAATCGGGGAATAATTTGCAGGGCGGTGAGCACAATGTAAGCAATTGCATTGGGTAAGCCTAATTCGCGGAAGGCCAACATTAGGCGATCTGGGCGCGTTGTGAGCATTAATTGCAGGGTTGCTCCTAGGGCAACAAGGAGTCTAGCTACTACTGCCAAACCGGCATGCAGTCCCTCAAGTGTGAAATTAAAAGTACCCATTGAGAAGAGGATCCTCTCCCCTGGGGAAAAAAATCCTTGAATAATGGCCAGGGAAATAGTAAATGGCCAAATTACTAAAAATGTAGCGCGGATAAAGTTGGAGAATATCTGTGCATAGGCGGCTAATGGCAATTGAAACAAAGCAAAATAGATAAGCAGCCAGGTTACATCAGTGAGAGCTGCGGCAAACACCAAACCCAAAAGAGCTAGAGAAGACTTGGTTAGGGGATGCCAAGCATGAACAGGACTTGGACGCTCGATAAATAATGAACTTTGCATAGACTAATGCTCAATTTAACAAAATGGCCCGCCTAGGCGGGCCATTGTTATATTGCCATATTAAAGGCTATTTACTCGCCGGAAAAACGAGCCTTAATGCGAGCAGGAAGACCCATGAGTACGGCAAAGACCACAAGGTAGGTGACGATCTTATCTATTGGTTCAGAAACGACACCCTGGCCCAGATTTGCACCTAGGGCATCTAAACCTGCAGCGCGAAACAAGCCCACAATTGCATCCGTACCGGAACCAACAACGCCACCGAAGACATAGGCAGCGATGGGAGCCGACAATATGGCGGCAACAACACCCGTGATAAGGCCGGCCAATATTGCCTTGCCTACAGAATTTAGCCAACCATCGCGGCCAAAGACGCCCGCTAAGGCACCAATAATCGCGGCAACTCCAGCCCAGGCAATTGCCTGCGGGAAGAGGCCAGTTACGGTCCAAACTACGTTAGCCAAGAAGCCAGTTAGAGCTCCAGCCCAAGGACCTACTAGAACGCCCACCAAAACCGTACCAATGGAATCCAAGTAAAGGGGCAGTTTGAGGCCCAATACTAGTTGTCCAACTGCGATATTAATTGCAATAGCAACAGGGATCAGAACAAGCGTGGTTGTGCTGATCTCTTTGCGAAAACCATTCATTTCCGTTTCTCTCCTCGATATTGCCGAATAGCCGGATTATAAGGCACAAGCTGCTGGACAGTCCACTTGCCAAGATGAAGGCAATTGTGAATAATCGCATTTAGTCTAGAAAAAGTTGAGGCAATGATTAGCATGGAAGCGGAACGGCCCATTATTATTTACACAGACGGTTCCTGTGATCGGAATCCAGGTCCAGGTGGATGGGCCGCTTTAATTCGCGAAGATGGAAAGGAGCAAGTTCTAAGCGGCGGAGATGCAGATACGACCAATAACAGGATGGAGCTGACAGCGGCATTGGAAGCCTTAGAGCACTTAAAAGAGGGCAAGCAAATTCGACTCTATACTGATTCGGAATATCTAAAGCGTGGAATTGATGAGTGGCTGCCTACCTGGAGGGCCAAAAATTGGAAACGCAAGAAGGGGAAACTTGCTAATGCTGATTTGTGGAAGGCCTTGGATCGAGCTACGAAAAATCACGATATCAAATGGTTGTGGGTAAAGGGGCATGCGGGCAACCGCGATAATCAGCGTGTGGATCGACTAGCCCGCGAAGCGATGCGAGCGGCAATTTAATCCGTGGACAATATCGGTTCACGAAGCATGCGCACAAAGGCAAGGGAAAAAGCTTCACCAAATTTTTGCAAATCAGGTTGATCGTAGTTCAAGCTAAAACTAGCTTGAAATTCTAAAAACTCGTTGGAAACCCAGAAAGGCAGCCCGACTTGATGCTCAACTTCTTGAACTTGAACATCAGCCCATGCAAATGATTCCAAAAAGAGTTCTCTGAGCTCTGGATCGGCACTGCGATCCTGGAACTGGATCGTGTTCGAATTGGGGGCAGTTGAAATCTCCAAAAATATGCTTGGGCGAGGCTGAAGCTGCATACCGGGCGCTGATAAATGCGCGAAACTATCGCGCGAACTAATCCATTCAGATAAACCCAAATGGCTGAACTCAGCCCCACCCCACAGGACCATCATGACTGGCCGCTTTAGATCAATGACATGATCGTTAAGCATACGCATTAGTTCAATGACAAAGCCGGCGGGACATTGATTGGGTTGATAGGCAATGGGTTGCTCAATTTCTACGGTACTGCGCCATAGGCCATCACAGGCGAGGGCGAACACAATAATCTCATCACCTAAATCTGCATCAGTGCCTTGATAATAGGCAACAACATTATTGATTTCCAATGGTTTCTTGCTTTTCAAGCCTAATTGCATCTTCAATTCGATATCAGTTTCAGTAATTTCGCGAGCTAGATCACTGTCCTGTGCAGGCTGATGGTTAAACACATCATCGATATTAATGTTTTGCGAAGCCAGGATTTGCTGTGCGGCCTGGTAGGTGATGCGGAAAGTGGGAACTCCTACTGGTTCACTATAGGGACCATCTTCAGGAACAGATTTGGTGCGAGCATCCTGGATAGCGACTTCTGGTTGGGCAACCCAAATAATGCCAGCCACCCCACGATTGATCAAAGTACTGACTACATCGCTGGGAGCATTGCCTTCTTGCAGCATCACGATGCGATCCTGTGCCGAAACATTGAGAGCGAGTACTCGAGCATTTTCGCGCAAATCTGGATAAAAGTGAACTAAGGTGAGCGGAAGAGAAAGCTGGCCAGCACCCCCGTATTGATCAATGACGTAACCAAAGTCTCGGCCATATTCAAAGGCAATTTGGCGATCTCCATTAGCAGATACAACTTCCAAGACGGGGGTCCAGGCGGGCTCATAGACGAAAGCATGGCGCACCTCAAAGTAATCGGAAAAGCGGATGCCCCCTTTACCCCCGAAGCCGTCCATTTCAATGGCAATATATTCAGCGATCGGGACGGGGCGATCTATGCCGGTTGTTTGAGCAGCAAATTGAGGGATTAGATCCTGATCAAAAAGCACATTTCCCGCGTTGAAATCTGTGGCTAGGGCTTTGAACCAGCGGGTAGGCTGCGTACCTTGAAATATAAGCACTGTAATAGCAAAAAATGAGGCAATAACAAGGAGCATGCGACGGCTAAGAATAAAACTGACATTAATGCCCCGACGCTCAAAAAGACCGCGAAGACCCTCGCCCACCAGATTGAAACCAACTACAGAAACAAAAACTGCCGCGGCAGGGATGAGGACAATATGGGGTGCGGGGCGGAACCAACGAAATCCGCTGGCAATCATGGCGCCCCATTCTGGTCGGCTGGGGATGGCCACAATTGTTGGCGGAGACATGAGTTCACTGAAATCTAAAGTAGCGCCACCGCCAATAAATACGCCAATCAACGCGAGTTCGCCCAGCAACATAAGGACGGCGCCCATCTCTAAGAAAGCGATGACAAAGAGCTGGGGAATCACGTTGGGGATCACGTGGCGGATAGCAATTTCGATTTCACGCAAACCAATCGATCGGGCAGCTTCCATATAAGGCATGCGGCGGGCAACCAAGACTTCGCCACGAATATATTGAGCGACTTCGGTCCAACCCACCAGCGTTAGGGCGATAAAGAAAGTGATCATGCCACGGCGAATACCTAAGGCGAAAATAAAGATCAGGCCACTAATGAGTACGGGGAGAGAGGTTAGAACTCCCAAGGATGCTTGGAATAGACGATCAAACCATTTGCCTTCATACCAGCCAGCGATAAGACCGATAAAAAGGCCGATTAATACGCGTGCTGAGGCGATCAGAACCGTGGCAATGAGCGTATTGCGCGCGCCATGTAAGAGTAACGAGAGCATATCCTGACCAATTTCATTGGTGCCAAATACAAAATCCTCGTTGGGATGAACAGGCAAACGCGTATAGATTTCGGTCTCAAAATCGTAGTGTTCACGAACCACGCGATCGACTAAATAGGGATTGTAGGGGGAGAAAAGAGGCCCAAAAAGAACAATAACCACGATGCCCAGAACGATGATTAGGCCCAGAATCAAAGGGAAATTGGAAAAGGCTTCGCGCCAAATGCGATTTTTATCAGCGGAATCGGAATTCGAGAAAGTGCTCATATGGCTTCGCGCAATCGAGGATCGATGATGCGATAAAGAATATCGAGGAGTAAATTGCCAGACAGAAGAATAAGGCCGAAGATGGCAGCTATTGGCACAACCATGACCAGCTGACTGGTATTGATGCCTTCCAACATACTGAGACCCATACCAGGCCAGCCAAACATGAATTCAACAACTGGCAATATGCCTAGCGAAAAACGCCAGGAGACTCCAATGGCTGTGAGAATGGGGACGGCCACATTGCGCAAGGCATGAATATTGACGACATAGCGTTGGCTAAGACCTTTCGAATAAGCAGTACGTATATATTCTTCCTGCATGGTGCGCTCAAGCACGATATAGGAGGTGCGCATAATGTAGGCAATGGGTCGGGCGATCAATACGAGGATGGGAAGCAGCATGTGCTGATAATCCCAGCCAAACCCAGCAACACTTAGATAGCGAGTTCCAGTATCGCGAAAAATGTTAATAATAGTTTGTTGCAGGAGCATAGCTGCGAAAAAAGATGGGACAGAGAGACCAATAATCGTGCCTGTAAGGAGAGTGAATGGCAGCCCCTTGATGCGGGTAAGTGCTACTGTGATGCCGAGTAGCACGCCGATAATGGCCGAAATGACTGCAGATATGAGCATCAGGCCCAAACTGGCAATGAAAGTTTGACGCAGCATTTCATTGACAGGCTGAGTGCCAACTCTGGTTCGAAATTCTCCGAGATCACCTGTAATGACATTGGAGAAGAAATCGCGCGTGTTGGCTAGGGAGGTCGCCATCACTTCGCCCACACTTTCACTGGGTTCTTCAACCGCGTTACGTTCAACAATTAGCATGCCCAAATTGACGGCAAAAACAATGGTGACCAAAACCAGGGCGATGAGGGCGAGTCGTTGAAGGATAAATCGGAGCATAGTTTAGAGCCCTCGGATGAAAAATGGGCCAGCGAATTCTACTATGAGGATACTGAGGGGATAAGGGGTGGGTTCAGTAACGCATTTAATAAAAAAAGATGGGCAAGCCCATCTTTTGAGGCGACGACGGGATTCGAACCCGTGATGAGGGTTTTGCAAACCCTTGCCTTACCACTTGGCCACGTCGCCATACAAAGCGGCCGATGGCGTAAAGCCGCCAAAGTGACGACTAACCATCAGCCGATTGCTCTGAGCGGGCGAAGAGATTCGAACTCTTGGCCTTCTCCTTGGCAAGGAGATGTTCTACCGCTGAACTACGCCCGCCGGACACACAAAAAAAATTATACCAATGCTAGTGCCGAGAGACAGAATCGAACTGTCGACACCGCGATTTTCAGTCGCGTGCTCTACCAACTGAGCTATCTCGGCTAACTCTAAATAGAGAGGGGTCATTTTAATTTGGCTAAATATGAATGTCAAGCAGAGCTTTTGTTTTAAGCGGTGCGCTGGCCGCTTTTTTTAGCAGGAATACCGGCCCAAATTTCATTTTTCCCTGTTGATTGCAAGAGGACGGCATTGGCGCCGACCATGCTGCCAGGGCCAACACGCAGGGTTCCCGTTTTGCAAAGGACTTTGCAGCCGGGAGAAAGGATGACATCCTTCTCAATCGCGATGCCTTCAAAAGCGGACTCTTCAATGGGCATATGGATATCGGCGCGGCCAATGGTTACTCCGGGATAGAGCTTGACGCGGTCGGCAATGCGCGTATTGGGATGCACAACCAGGCCGAAAGCGCCATGTACAAGAAGGACATCTTCGCCAATTTGGACTGAGCGAGGAACTTCAGCACCAAGCAACTTGAGCAACAGATAAGCTAATCCACCGAAGAGGGGCCAGCGACGAGCATACAAAAGGCGCGTATAGAAATCTTTGCGTGGTTTCACAAGACTATGATAATTCAGTTGGAGAGTTGAGGTGCGAATTAACTAGCTACTTACAATGACTTGGTCATGTAAGAATCGGCCAAGGAAAATCCGCGGCCTGAATAGTATTCGCGTGTGCCAATTGCGGCGATAACGGCCATGCGGGAGAAACCCTGATCATGGGCAATGCGCTCAGCGGCATCGATTAGTTGAGTGCCCAAGCCGCTGTGCTGGGCGGCTCCCGTTTTTTCTGCGCCGACTTCCAGCGATTGGCCGTAGACATGCACCTCGCGGATGAGAGCGGCCCCCTCCAAATCGGCCAATTCAGTAGCTGGGGCGGAGTCTGTGGGCAAGGATAGGCGCAAGAAGCCGGCTAACTTATCTGATGGACTCACGAAGGATAGAAAATGCTCTTCGGCTCCAGGGGTCAGGTAAGTTAGATCATCGAGGACTAGATCTTGCGGGTTGACTTGTTCCGCACGAATTTCACGGCAGCGGACGCAACGGCAGGCTGTGCCCAGCTCATCCATGCGTTTGTGAACGTCCATGCGCAGACTGGTGCGCTTATTACCCTCGACAACATTGGTGGAGGGGATATCGCGGATGACACGATTGACCCGACAATATTCGGGAATGCTGGTCTTGATTTCAGCAATGAGTTTGATCAATTCTTCAGTGCTGTAGGGATGATATTCCCCGCGTTGCCAATATTCATACAATTCAGCGTTGGCTAGCAGTTGGGTGGGATAAATCTTGATTTCATCCGGGCAGTAGCTATTCCAAAAATGGAGAAAGTCTTTGCGATCTAATTCAGGAGTGGCGCCGAGTAAATTAGGCATCCAATGGAGCACAATTTTGAAGGCAGCGGCACGCAGTAAATCTACGGCTGCGAGCGTTTCGGCAGCACTATGGCCACGCTTATTTAGATCGAGGACCTCGTCATCGAAGCTCTGGGCACCAAGCTGAACCTTGGTAACGCCAAGATGGCGCAGCCAGGCAAGCTCATCGGTATCGACATGATCGGGGCGGGTTTCGATAGCTAGACCCACGCTGCGATGGCTGGCTTGCTCATTTAGGATCTGAGCCTCGCCCAGGGATTCCGATTCCTCGCCATTGAGGGCTTCAAACATGCGCTGGATAAACCATTCCTGATAGTCACGCTGATAAGAGGACCAGGTGCCACCCAGAACCAGAAATTCGATCTTATCTGTGGGATGGCCAACTGCTTCGAATTGATCTAAGCGCGCACGAACCTGGGTGAAGGGGTCAAATTCATGTTGAAGCGCGCGCATAGCACCGGGCTCATCGGGCAAGTAACTTTTGGGCATGCGAATATCTGTGGGACAGAAAATACATTTTCCGGGACAAGGATAGGGCTTGGTCAGCACCGTAACAACGGTGACACCGGAAAGTGTGCGCATGGGCTTCATGCGAATGCGGGCTAAAAGGGCGGGATCTTCATCCCAATCTCCGAGGTCAACTAATTCACGGTAAGCGGCTACAAGCATCTGCTTACCAATAAAGCCGCCGCCCTTGCTTTGTAAGGGATGGCGCTTGATGGCATCGAATACTTCCATGCCTGCACGCACGTCTTCCAATGCCTCGAAGGCACGCTGCATGCGCTCAGGGGTACTTTTGCGGGCCTCGGTCCAGGCCTGAATATCTCGTTCGCGTGTGTTCATAAGTTTTGATAGGGGAAAACTATAATGAAGCGATGGATACGGTAACAGCAGAGCGCCTCATTGCCCTCAATCGGCGATTTTACCACCGGCTAGCCCAGCCCTTCTCGGATACAAGGGGCAGGCTACAGCCGGGGGTAGTGCGCATATTGGAGACGATTGGGGAGTGGGAGAGCGTGTTGGACTTGGGCTGCGGCAATGGCGAACTGGCGGCTGAGCTGGAACATGGAGGACATCAAGGAGCCTATACCGGATTGGATTTCAGCGTGGAATTGCTGAAGATTGCAAGAAAACGAAATTATGGCAACAGCAAAGATGTTTTCCATGAGGCGGATCTGACGGATGCTGGTTGGTCTGAGGATCTGGGCGAGGCGAATTTTGACCGCGTACTGTGCTTTGCCAGCCTGCACCATGTGCCTAGCCAGCGCTTACGCGAGAGATTCTTAAAACAGGTACGCGGCTTGCTTAGCGTGGGTGGGAGCTTGGTGCTCTCCAATTGGCAATTCCTGAATAGCCCGCGTCTGGCAGCGCGGGTGCAGGATTGGGAGCGCGCAGAGATTGATGAGGCAGATGTGGATGATGGGGATTATTTATTGGATTGGAAACGGGATGGCGAAGGGCTACGTTATGTGCACCATTTCGATATTGAAGAATTAGGCCAGCTGGCAGAGGCCAGCGGATTTAGAGTGGAGGAGACTTTCGCCTCAGACGGGCAAACGGGGGATTTGGGGCTGTATCAAATATGGTTGGCCGCATAAATTAATTGAGCAGCTTACTCTGAATTTTAGTTTCAGTCGTCAGGGTGCGATGGACAGGGCAGCGCTCCGAGATGTAGAGTAGCCGAGCTTTCTGCTCGTCATCCAGATCGCCAATAAAGCGCAATTCGGCCTCGATGAGATCGATGCGGGCATTGGGATCGGATTCGCAATCCTCGCAATCGCTGGCATGAATTTTTGAGGTGCTCATTTCGAGCTGGACATCTTCGAGGGGCCAGCCCTTGCGACGGGCATACATCTGCACCGTGATGAGTTTGCAGGCAGCCAATGAGGCTAGCAAGACATCGTAGGGACTGGGACCCAGATCATCACCACCGACTGATGCGGGTTCATCGACAATAAAAGTGTGGGCACCAGAATTGACTTCAATTTGAAAATTTTCGCGAATGTGTGCTTGAACGCTCATGCTGTTCCTTATGGAAGAGTGTGAAGGAGAGAAATTGCTGTTGATTAATGGATGGGGCGAGATGGGATTTTTTTACATTTCGCTGGGCAAGCACCTATTTGAGGCAACAGAAAATGCTGGGTTTTCCTATGGGCTGCCATGTAGAATTAGGGCATGCCGAGAAATAAAGCGCGTTCAGTGCGCGTGGAAGCAATTGTGCTTAAACATAGCGATTTTGGAGAAGCGGATCGCGTGCTGACGCTCTATTCCCGCGAAGAAGGTAAGCTGCGCGCAATCGCCAAGGGGGCACGCAAGACGCACTCACGCAAAGCCGGCCATGTGGAGCCATTCAGCCAAGTGCGATTGCAATTGGCGCGGGGCAAAAATTTCTTTATTGTCAGCCAGGCAGAGGCGATCAATACACACACAGTTTTGGCGGAAGATTTAGAGCGGCTGGGCTATGCCTCCTATGTGGTTGAACTGCTGGAACGCTTTAGTGTGGATGAAGATGCGAATCAGGTGCTCTACCGGCTGCTTAGGGATACGCTGAACCGGCTGGAAGATAAACGGCAGGAACAGGTTGCGATTCGCTTTTACGAAATTCAACTACTGGATCAGTTGGGATTTCGACCCGAACTGCATGAGTGCCTGAATTGCAATAAGGATGTCCAAGCTGAAGATCAATTCTTTTCTGCTCAACGGGGCGGCGTGCTTTGTCCCGATTGCGGACCGGCAGACGCTAGCGCGCATCCGATTAGCATGGATGCACTCAAATATTTGCGTCACTTCCAGCGATCGGATTATGGAGAAGCGCTGAGAGCTCAGATGAGCCAAGCCGTGCGCCTCGAATTGGAAATTCTTATGAACCACTATCTGACCTATTTATTGGAAAAACGACTCAATAGCCCGCGCTTTTTGCGGCGGGTACGCAGAGAGCGCTCTTAAGGACATTAATCCAGGAGATCTGGCATGAAACTTAATTCAGTACGATTACTTGTGGATAACTTACCGGATTGTCTAGCGTTTTATCGGGATGTGATGGGCTTGGAAGTGATGCTTGAAGCCGAAAGCGGTGTGTACGCCCAACTAATTGGCGAGGGTGTTTCTCTAGGTCTCTATCAACGCGAACTTATGGCGGATGTTGTGGGGACTAAGGGAGCGGGGAATGAGCGCGCAGTTAAGGACACAGCGCTGCTAGTTTTCGAAGTTGAGAATGTGGATGCCAGCATGGTGGCGCTTCAGGGAAAGGGAGCCCAATTTTTGAATGAGGCATTAGATCAGGAAGCTTGGTTCATGCGCGTGGCGCATTTGCGCGACCCAGATGGAAACCTGATTGAACTCTATCACTCCATTTATGAGGGGTAGAGCTAGAAACCTTCCATCATTGAAAAGTCTGCGACACCATTTGCCAAAGCTGTGATACGCTGCAACAAGGCCAGTCGATTGATGCGTAATTTTTCATCTTCTGCATTGACCAAGACTTCATTAAAGAAAGCTTTGATAGCAGGCATCATTGGCATAAAGGCTTTTAGAAAAGCGAGTACATCCCCATTTTCAGCGCTGGATTGATCTTTCTCAGCCTGAATAAGGGCGGCAAACAGCTGCTTTTCTTCATCTTGCTCAAATAGTTTTTCATCCACTTTGGCTACGGATTTTAGATCGCGAGTTATGCGGGCACAGCGTGCATAAGTGTCCAACACATCGGGCCAGACTTTATGTTCAACATGTTTTGATAACTCGGCAACGCCAGCATGGGCCTTAGCCGGATTGTTGCCTTGCTCAGCCAAGACAGCGGCAATGACATCGTGACGATAATCCTCATCGTGTAACTGAGCCTGAAGGCGGCGCACAACAAAGGCGCGACAAGCTTCAAGATCCTCGGACTTCATTTTTACTGGCAAATAGGTTTGGGCCATTTTCAAAGTAGTATCGAGATCGAAGTCTTGCTGAGCAGCAATTAAACTTTGAACGAGACCTATAGCTGCTCGGCGCAGAGCAAAGGGATCTTTGGCTCCGGTGGGAGCCAGCCCAACAGCGAAAAGACCGGCGAGCGTATCTAGGCGATCGGCGAGGCCTAGTGCTAGGCCTGCTTTGCTTTCGGGATTTTGACCACCCGTTTGACGAGGCAAATAATGTTCTTCGATAGTTTGGGCAACTTCTGCTTTCTCGCCAGATTCCAAGGCGTAGTATTTACCCATCGTGCCCTGAAGGGAAGTCATTTCTACAACCATTTGCGTAGCCAAATCGGCTTTAGCCAATTGGGCAGCACGAGCAGCAGTTTTCTTTTGTGCAGCGGAAAGACCCAGTATCGGGGATAAATCGGCTACTAATTTTTCGAGTCGCTGGCTCTTATCTAACATGGAACCTAATTTCTCCTGGAATGTGAGGGTTTCCAGATCGGGAAGGAAATCAACTAGCTTGCGCTGGCGATCGCGATCAAAGAAGTAGGCGGCGTCGGCAAAACGTGCACGGATGACATCACTATTGCCAGCAATGACCGCAGCGGGATCGAGTTGGCCATTGCCCACTGCAACAAATGCGTTGATCAATTGGCCGTCTTTCTCCAATGGGAAATAACGCTGATGCTTCTTCATGACAGCAATAAGGGCTTCACGGGGTAGTGCCAGATATTGTTTTTCAAATTCTCCCAGCATAGCCTGAGGCGCTTCAACTAAATTGGTGACTTCGTTGAGCAGGCCAGGATCGTCAGGAATAGTGGCATTTTTGCTGGAGGCCAAGGTTTGAATTTGAGATTGAATGGCTGCCTGCCGCAAGTTCTGATCGAGAATGATTTGTTGGGATTTGAGCGCTTTGAAATATTCCCCAATGCTGGAAACGGAAATCTGTTCCATATCAGTGAGACGCAATCCGCGAGTTTGGCTGGCACTTTGCAAACCGGCAAACTCAAAGGGGATCAATTGTGTGCCATGCAGAGCTAGCAACCAACGGATGGGGCGCGAAAAAGCCTGAGCGAATTCATTCCAGCGCATGGTCTTATCGACATGTAAAGAATCAAGGAGCTCTGGAAGCGCCTTTGCCAATGCCTCAATCGAGGAATGTCCCGATTCATGTACGTGGGCAACTACATATTGGCCGCCATCCACTTCTTCAATTTTTAGGTCTGAGGCTTTCACCCCTTTTCCCCGGGCAAAGCCTTCTGCTGCTTTGGTGGGATTGCCATCCGCATCAAAGGCCCGATCGGCTGGTGGTCCTTTAGCAATTTCATCTCGACTTTCCTGTTGATGGGCTAATTTTTCAATATGAGCCACCAAGCGGCGCGGGGTGGCGTAGATTGAAACAGAGCCATGATCGAGGCGCAATTCTTTCAGTAAGTCAGGAATTTTTTCTTGAAGCTGAGCATGTAAATTATCCAAATCCGCAGGAGGAAGTTCTTCGGTGCCAATTTCAACAAGAAAATCGGCTGGCGAATTCAAAGCTGAATACTGGGTTTTTCCTTTTTTCGTTGTGCTGCCTTTGGTTGAATGGGAAGCGCTTTCTTTGAGCCAAGGATATTCAAGTTGTTGGCGACCCTCCACATAGGCTTCAGCCACATGAGCCGCTAATTTGCGCATGCGTCGGAAATAAAGCTGACGCTCGGTTACGCCGACAGCTCCGCGCGTATCTAAAATGTTGAAGGTGTGGGAGCATTTGAGTAAATAGTCGTAAGCGGGCAGCACCAGGCCTGCTTCGAGGGCGGCCGTGGATTCACTTTCGTAGAGCTCGTACATCTGTTTGAGACGATCGACATTGGCTAATTCAAAATAATAGCTACTGTGCTCTTGCTCGCCCTGCATGTTGAGGTCACCCCAAGAACGGTTGGGGCTCCATTGGACATCGCCCACAAAGGGCTTACCCTGGAGCGCCATTGCGATGCGATCCAGGCCATAGGTGATTTCAACGGAGACAGGATCTAAGGTTAAACCCCCGGCTTGTTGAAAGTAAGTGAATTGGGTGATCTCTAAACCGTCTAACCACACTTCCCAGCCAAGACCCCAAGCGCCAAGCGCAGGGGAGGTCCAATTGTCTTCTACGAAACGGATGTCATGTTTTTCGACAGGAATACCAATAGCTTCCAAGGAGCGCAAATACGTTTCTTGAGGATTACCAGGATCCGGCTTAAGAATGACCTGAAATTGGTGATGCTGTTGAAGGCGATTGGGATTCTCACCATAGCGGCCATCGTCGGGACGGACAGAGGGCTCGACATAGGCCACATTCCAGGGCTCGGGTCCCAAGACGCGCAGAAAGGTGGCTGGGTTCATAGTTCCTGCACCAACCTGGTTGTAATAGGGCTGCCAAATGGTGGCGCCCCAATCGGCCCAGAATTTTTGCAGGGCAAAAACTATACTTTGGAAATCGTTGACGTCTTTAGTCAAAATTGGCTCCTTGAAACTGCCAATATTATAGTGGTCTAAGCTCGGCACTATAATGCAAGGATGAGTAAAAAGCGAATACTTTTAGATGGCTGGCCACTGGCCTACGAACCTAATAGCCCGGCTGCGATCCACTTGCATACTCTTGTGAACTATTTTCCTGCTGAATTTGTTGCAATCCTTGCTCTACCTGCCAATATTGAACTGGATACCGATTTAGAGGGCATTGAGCAAATAGTGATTGAGAGCCATGATTTGGGGAAATGGCAGCAGCGGTTCTTGCAAAACGGGGCGCGCGATAGCGGGTCTGTTTTGATTCACAGCACTATGCCAGGAGCCTCGTTATTTGGACGCTTGACTGTTTTGCTCAGTCCCAGCGGAGCGCTGCAAGCAGATCAGTATGCATCTAGGCTGGCTATGGCACAAAGCGAAGGGGGCATGCAGCGCGCTCATTTCCTGTGGGCAGATGATTTAAGGCAAGAACCTCGCCAAGACAACGTGTTCTTCAGCAATCCAGTTGTGCACCCTGATTTTCTGCGGCGCGATGAAATTGATTTACCCAGTTTTATGCCTGAGACTTATGTGCTGGCACATGGACCCTTTAGGGAAGATGATTTGCGCGACATGTTGGAAGCCTGGACCTGGGCGGCAGCTTCAATCGGCGAAAACTATCCGCTGACAATGCTGGGGATTGACGAAGACGAAGCGGCAGCCATCAAGGAAATACTGCCCGACTATCATTTAGATGAATATGTGCAGGTGCTGCCCAATTTGGCATGGAATGAATTGGTGGCGGTGTATAGAAATAGCAGCGCCGTACTGCTGATGAGAGATGGTTATTTCTGGGGGGCCTCTGCCAGACTTGCTTTGGCAGCTGGACGAACCCTGGTGGGACAGAAAAATGCTCAACTTGATCGGCTGGTTGGACCGGCCGCCTATTTGGTGGATGAGGGCGATTTGCGATCGCTGGGCGCAGCAATGATTGGATCAGTGGTAGACGAACGCATTTGGGAACGACTAGAAGAGGCGGCCACTTTGCGGTCTGCGGGTTGGAATGGCAAAGGGTTTAGTGAAAAGCTGGCAGAAATATATGGGGAGATCAGCTAAGAGCGACGGGCGGATTGGAGTGTATACACCCCTAGAGCCAGACCGCTAAATAACATAATTATGCCGAGTAGGCCAAGCAGTGGGGAGCGACCGCCTTCTTCAGGGCTCAATTGGGAATCCTGAGCCGAGGAACTAATTTGGCTCCCAAAATTCAATGTGGCTGCGTCACCAGCGTTTAATGTGAGAGTGACACTCTGCTCAGTCGTGGGATTGAGACCTTCGGGCGCGGCGACACTGACTGTGTATTCGCCAGGTGGAATATCTTCAAAGCAAGAGAGAACAGGATCGCCATCGGTATCGACTGCATCAGTAGTGTCGGCCGAATCAGAGGCTAAACCTGTGCGCTCACTAATGCTGACGGCTCCACCCGAAATTCCAAATTCAGTTTCTTCGCGCAGGGCATTGCCATTGACATCTTCAAATAGAAGAACGCAGATCAATGAGGTGCCTTGTTCCTCGGGAGTGCCCACAGGAGTTACATCCGCATCCGGTTCTATGGTGGCTGTGGGAGCTTCCTGCTGAGCTAATCCTAATAGGATTACCTGCCCTTCAATGAGGATTTGATCTGCGGTCCAATTATTCAGAAGACGCAAATCATCAATATCAATGTTGAATTTGGCTGATATTAACCATTGGGAATCGCCAGCGAGCACGACATACAAGATGCGACCATCTTGGAGAGCCGTAGGTGTGGGGAAAGGAGTCGCTTGGAAATCAGACGAGGCTGTAGCCGGGCCCGGCAGATTAGCCAAGCCAGCGATGATCATAAGGGAAAGTGTGGCAAAGAGTGTTCGGGACATCAGGTTTTACCCTTCAAGGTATTATATCAGCGAGGGCCCTAGCATACGATTAAGCTCATTTTGGGAGAAAAAATGACCCTATTCGGCTTTACGGAGGTACAAATCCAAGAAATCGGAATTTCCTTGGGAATCCTGGTGGCGGCGATATTTATTGGTCGTTGGCTGGTTAGAGGAATCCTAATTCCAATTTTGCGGCGCTTATTTCAACGAACCAAAACAACAATTGATGACGTATTGCTTAATGCAATTGCTGACCCAGCCTACTGGTTGCTATTATTTTTCTCCGCCCAATATGCTTTTTCTCGACTAAATTTCCTTGATGCTAATTTGCAATTGCAGATTGAAGAAGCATATTTTGTAATTTATTTAGCAATATTTTTTACATTAGCTTGGCGTGTGGTCTCTGATTTGTCGAAATGGCTGGCAAGTGATTTTTGGGCTGATGATGATTCAGGTATCGGGAAACAATTGATGCCATTTATTAGCCGAGTGGCTTTAATTCTTGTTTCAGCCATTGCTGGCATTGTGCTGTTAAGCCATTTCAATGTAAATGTAAGCGGACTGGTTGCAACGCTGGGCGTGGGTTCATTAGCTGTGGCTCTAGCAGCCCAGGAAGCGCTGCGAGACACTATCGCCGGATTCATCATCATGATTGATAGGCCTTATCGGATTGGGGATCGAATTGAAATTCTTGAATTAGGAACCTGGGGAGATGTGATGGATATTGGTTTGCGCAGTACGCGCATTCGGACTCGCGATAATCGAATGGCGGTTGTGCCTAATTCCGTCATAGGTTCCAATATGGTGGTCAATCATTCATACCCAGACGATAAGTATCGCTTGGAAATCGAGCTGGGTGTAGCATACGGTAGTGATGTTGAAACAGTTCGCCAAATATTAATTGAAGCAGTGGGATCTGTTGAGGGTGTCTTGCAAGATGAGCGCATTGAGGCTCTATTTTTGAAATTTGGAGATTCCGCGTTGATATTCCGTGTTCGCTGGTGGCTGGATGATTATTACGATACTCGGCGAATGTTCGACAAAGTCAATACGGCGATGTATAGCGCACTAAGAAAAGCGGGCATTGATATTCCTTTCCCGCAGCGTGTGGTCCATCATGAAATAGACGAACAACAAGAGAAAGCATTCTCGCGCGTATTCGGCAAGAAAAAATGAGTGCCAGAGCCCTGGCTATTGGATCACCAAAAGCAAATCAGCTACGGCCCTTCAAAATGCGGGGAGATCTTTCAGCAGTAGCTGATCTGGTTGAACTGTGTTTTCAGGATACGCTGGACGAAGATGGCCGCATGTACATTCAGCAAATGCGACGAACTGCGCAAAATAGCAGCTTATTAAACGCAGCAATATCATCGACATTAAATAACGACTTACCCCCGGGGGGCTATGTATGGGAAGAAGAAAATCGAATTGTGGGAAATTTGAGCCTCATACCCATCCTTGCTTTCGGCAAGCGGCACTACTTGATCGCTAATGTAGCGGTTGACCCAAAATATCGGCGGCGTGGAATTGCAAGCCAACTCACAGAAGCGGCATTGGAACAAACAAGCACTTCGAAGGCAGAAGAAATATGGCTGCAGGTGGATCACAATAATCAAGCGGCAATTGAGTTGTACCGAGGTATGGGATTTAGAGACCGCGCTCATCGAATTGGTTGGATATCTCGGCCCAGGGCAGACCTAGGACTGACTCCGTCCGAAGACATTCAAATCCGGCATCAGAGAACGGATGACTGGGGATTGCAGAAAAGCTGGTTAGAGGCCAATTACCCTGGAGAGGTTCGCTGGAATTTACCCTTGGATTTGGGTCAACTTCAACCGGGGTTTCTCGGTTCAGTCCAAAGACTGCTAGGGGACCGTCGGGTGGAACAATGGGCGGCAGAGAGTGCTGACGAATTGATGGGTGTTCTTAGTTGGCAATCGTCCATGCTAAATGCAGACCGGTTATGGCTAGCGACAGGGGAGGACAAAGAGAGCCAAGTGCTCCCTTCCCTTTTATCAATAGCCCACAAAAAACTCAGGCGCGGTCGGAAATTTTTGTTGAATTACGCAGCAGGTCGAAGCGAATCCATCTTTGAAGAATTTGGATTCAGCCGCTTACGTGAATTAATATGGATGCGATTTGATGGATAGGGTAAGTCTTATTGGTCCAAGCTCATCTAGAATTGCAAAGGAAAGTAATGACAACGCTTAAACAAGACGACGATATTCGAGAATTACTGGAAGATTCGAAAGTGGTGGCGGTAATTGGCCACTCAGATAAACCCTTTCGCACAAGTTACCAAATCGCAAAATATATGCAACGTGCGGGTTACCGGATATATCCAGTTAACCCGATGGTTGATCAAATAGATGGGGAAAAATCATATGCCAGCCTAGCTGATGTGCCTGAGCCGATTGACATAGTTGACGTCTTTCGCCGCTCGGAGCATTTAGATCAGATTGTGGCAGACTCAATAGATGTAGGCGCAAAATCGGTTTGGACTCAATTAGGAGTCGTTGATCCAATGGCTGAAGAACGCGCTAACAAGTCTGAGATGCCAATCGTGATTGACCGCTGCATCAAGGTCGAACACCGTCGATTGGGTCTTAGCGGCAGTTAATTTCAAGAACAATCCAAATAATTTAAATAAGGGGTTTCCCCTCCTCTAGTTCTATAGGGTCATGTGACCCTCCTCCCTTGGGTTAGATCAGGCATAATGTCTAAGGAGGTCCAAATGGACTTAGAGCAGCGGATAAGGAATAAATCTTTTTCTGCAGAAGCCGCATTGCAAAGCGTCCGATCAGGGGATCGGATATATCTGGGCGGCGGAACCGGAATTCCATTGCAACTCGAACAGGCTCTGGTTGATCGCGCAGATCAATTGGAAAACGTTGAGGTTGTGCACGTTGCCACCTTCGCTGGTGGCCACTATTTGGACGCGAAATATGAAAAGAGTTTTCGGCATCGTGCTCTTTTTATCGGGCCGAATGCGCGCCAAGCGATTAATGAAGGTCGGGCGGATTACGTACCGATATTCCTCTCACAATGTCCGTCGTTATTTGTTGAAGGCAAGCTGCCTCTAGATGTAGCATTGATTCAAGTTTCACCACCCGATGCACATGGCTGGTGTTCTTTTGGCGTTGAGGTGGGGGTTACCAAACCGGCCGCAGAAGCCGCTAAATTGGTTATTGCGGAGGTTAATCCACAAATGCCGCGTGTTCTGGGGGATGCCTTTATCCATATTAGTCACATTGATATGTTGGTTGAAGTTGATTACCCACTGCCAGAGGCAGTTTTTCCCGACAGCACGCCTGAAATTGACCGGATTGCTGAAAATATTGCGGAGATGATTCCAAATGAAGCCACTTTGCAGCTGGGTATTGGAGCGATTCCAAATGCGGTGCTAAAGATGCTGGGCGAAAAGCAAGATCTTGGGATCCATACAGAGCTATTTTCGGATGGAGTGATTGATTTGGTTAACGAGGGAGTTATCAACAACACTAAGAAAACATTGCATCCGGGCAAGACAGTGGCCGGTTTTCTATTTGGGTCACAAAAATTATACGATTTCGTGCATGACAATCCCATGATTGAGTTGCGCCCGACCCAGTATATAAATAACCCAATGGTGATTGCCCAAAACGACAATATGATGGCGATCAATTCCGCAATTGAAATTGATCTCACGGGTCAGGTGGTGGCCGATTCCATAGGAGACCGTTTTTATAGCGGGATTGGGGGACAAGTTGACTTTATTCGTGGGGCCTCCCATTCAAAGGGAGGCAAAGCGATCATCGCTTTACCCGCCACCGCAAAAAATAATGAAATTTCACGGATCACCACTCGGCTTCAACCCGGTGGTGGAGTGGTAACCAGCCGCGGTGATGTGGAATTCGTAGTGACTGAATATGGAAGTGCTTACTTGCGTGGAAAGAGTGTGGGTGAGAGGGCCAAGGCGCTGATAAATATTGCTCACCCAGATTTCCGTGATGAACTAAGGGCTTTTGTTAAAGTCCAACAATGGTAGAAACTCTTTTATTCATCCACTGCATCTGGAACAGGAAGTAGCAATTTTATAAGAGTGCCCTCACCACGACTGGGAAGAATTTCTATTGTGGCTCCCACATTGCGAGCTCTTTCGCGCATATTGTGCAATCCCTGTCCTTGTGATTTTTCCATTACGTCGGGATCGAATCCAATGCCATCGTCCTTAATCTTAATTACCAATTGCTGCTGATCTCGAGTGAGTTGAATGGCTACATTGCGAGCATGTGAATGCTTGCGAATATTGGTCAGCGCTTCTTGCGTAATGAATAACAATTCAGCAGTATCTTCGCCATCCCAAGGCTCAAACTCTTCAGCCGGTAGACTTTCCACCTGTACATTTAGCAAGGTGTTGGCACGCAGCTCTAGAGCAATTTCATTGATGCCTGTGACAATATTTTGTTCCTGAAATCTTCCGGGGCGCAGGCCCATGATGTAGTTGCGAATGTCACGCAATACTTGGCTTAGATCGCCAATAGCCCCTTCTACGCGAGTCGTAACCTCTGGTTGACCGGAACCCATTTGTATTTTGACTTCCTGCAAGGAAAGGCCGGTTCCATACACAGATTGCATAATGCCGTCGTGCAAATCCATGCTGAAACGTTCACGTTCCTGTAATACAGCCAGCTCTTGTGTTTTTCTATAGAGTTGCGCATTTTCAATAGCAATCGCCCCCTGGGTAGCAAATTTTTCAAGTAACTGTCGATCACTTTCCAAAAATACATCAACGCGATCATCTGCGTTTTGGCTGTTGGGCAACTTGTTAGCTAAATAGAGATTTCCGAATAATTCTCCCTTGGACTCAATGGGCACGCCCACTAAGGATTTCATATCTGGATGAGCGAATGGGAAGCCACTTGAGCGCGGATCTGTTTTTATATCGTCGACAATGATGGGCTCACGGCTGGGACCTGAAAGATTTAAAATCCCCTGACCCTGAGGAGGATGTGCAATGCGCTGACGATCACCCTCGCTGATTCCGGAGGTAAAGAATTGTTCAATATGACCTTCTTCATCTCCTTGGACGGCTAGAGCCCCATACTTGGCGCCCAATAATTCGCGACTTAAATCAACCACCTTTTGGAGTACTACTTGTAAATCCAATTCGTGGGTAAGGGCAAGCGCGGCTTCATGCAGGGCTTCAAGCTGCAGACTGCGCTGCTGAATTTCAAGTTCGCGAGATTCGATGATATTGAAAATAAATATGGAGAAAAACGTTGCGCCGAGGACCACGACTATGGCGGTAACTAGGTTGCCAAGGTTTCCTTGCTCATCTGTGAAGAGGGAAATGCGCATAAAAATTACTGCCAGTACAAATAAAATTGGCAACACTACGGAAAGAGCTTTCAAAATTCGATTGTTCATGGCATATAAGGCGCGTGCTATAATTTTAGAAGCATTATACAGGTGCCTAAGGCTATGTTAAAAATTCTTCTTGTAGACGATCACGAAGTGGTTCGCCTGGGCCTCAAATCCCTTCTAGCCAGATACCCCGAATTTGAAGTTGTAGCTGAAGCAGGAACTGCGGACGAGGCAGTTTCGCTGACTGAACGCTATCAACCCGATGTGGTTGTAATGGATATACGTCTTCCGGGAAAAAATGGAATTGAGGCTACCCGCGAAATAGTGGATAAGGGTGGCGACACAAAAGTTATCGTTCTCACTTCATATGCGGATGATGATCTTCTTTTTGATGCCATTGCAGCAGGAGCTTCAGGCTATGTACTCAAGCAAATTGATAGCGGAGAGTTGATTACTGCTTTAGAGCGCATAGGAAGCGGGGAAGCTCTTCTAGATCCAGCCGTTACCCAACAAGTTTTTAAACGCATGCGTGAAAACTCACGCAAGGCAGAAATAGAGGCATTTGGCGTGTTAACGGATCAGGAGCTAAAAGTATTAGCTTTAGTGGCAACGGGAAAACGCAACAAGGAGATCGCAAGCGAGGTGTTCTTGAGCGAAAAGACCGTACGCAATTATGTTAGTTCGATCTTAAGTAAACTATCGCTATCCACGCGAGCCGAAGCAGCCGCTTATGCTGTCAAGCACAATATCAGCAATTTTGTAGATTTGGAAGAAAAATTATGAACAAAGGACTAATTTAATGACTACTTTAATCATGCGATGGACTATTAATGCTGTGGCGTTATATGCAGCAATCGCAATAGTTCCTGGCCTTTCTACGGGCAACCCGGATTGGCAAGCCTATATTTGGATGGCGCTCATCTTCGGATTGATCAACGCGTTAGTGCGGCCAATTCTGAAATTTCTGACTTGCCCCCTAATATTGCTAACCCTAGGTTTATTTACGCTGGTGATCAACACAGGCATGTTGTATTTGACCAGCTCAATAGGCAGTAACTTCAATTTAGATCTGAGCATTGACAGTTTCTGGGCAGCATTCTTGGGCGCTCTAGTGATCAGTGTAATCAGTACCGTGCTGAGTATTTTTATCAGAGAGCCAAAACGACAAATAAAGCGCAAAACAGAAAAATAAACAGATGCAAACAAAAAAAGGACCCTGTTGGGTCCTTTTTTTGTTTTAGCAGAGTTGAAATTTATTTTTTTAGAAATTCTTCAATAGCTGCGAATAGAACCTCAAGATCGCTTAATTGTATTTCGCCCATATGGCCTATACGGAAAGTCTTGTCTTTAAGAGGACCATAACCGTTGGCAATGCGCATGTCTCGTTCAAGCAGGAAAGCATTTAAATCGGCCACATTTATTTCCAACTTGTTATCTATAGTGGTCACTGTTTGAGAGCGGTAGCCCTCAGGCGCGAATAAGTCTAATCCATTTTCGAGTGCCCAGGTGTGGGTCATCTCAGCCAAGGCGGCGTGGCGGGCAAAACGATTCTCAAGACCCTCTTCTGCTATGCGCTTCAATTGCAGATCTAGGGCGTAGATTAGGCTAATGGCGGGAGTAGCGGGAGTTGAATTCGCCAGCCGATGTTTTTCGAGACGTAGAAAATCAAAATACCAACCGCGATTGCTTACTTTCTCTGCGCGAGCGAGCGCACGATCATTAACAGCAGCAAGGCTTAAACCAGGAGGCAGGGCAAGCGCTTTTTGGGATGAAGTCAGGACCAAATCTAAACCCCAATCGTCCATCGCAATTAGATCACCGGACCAAGACGAAACTGCGTCTACGCAGATGAGGGTGTTGGGGCTGGCATTTCGAGCAGCCGCAGCAATTTCTTTGATCGGGTTAACCAAGCCCGTAGAGGTTTCATTGTGAACCAGAATCAGGATTTCATAATCTTGCTGGCCCAGAGCCTCAGCAATGGCTTGTGCGGATAGGGGAGCTTGCCAATCGCTTTCAACGATGTCTACCGATTTTCCATTGGACTCAGCAACTGCTTGCCAACGAGATCCGAAGGCGCCATTTACACAGGCGAGGACCTTGCTATTGGCCAAGTTGCGAACGGCCGCCTCATGTAATCCAGTGCCAGACGACGCGGTTAGGAAAACTCGGGATTGTGTTTTGAATATCTTGCGAGCATTATTTTCAGCGCGGTGAAATATTTCTTCAAATTCTGCGCTGCGATGAGGCAGCATGGGCTGCGTCTGAGCCGCCATGACCTCTGCATTTACATCTACTGGACCGGGAACAAACAAGTTAGCCATCAAGCCTCCGGGCTAGGATCGTACAGTGTATAAAAAAATTTTCCTGAAATCTTTTCTAGGTTAATTTTATCGTTTGCTGGAGAAATTGATTAGCGACAAGCAGGGATGAGATTTCCGAATACGTCGCACCATAGAAAATTGGCGTCTACATACCAAAGGAAGGCTGAGATGGCTAATACACCAATAATCGCTATGGCGACAATGCCCAAACTAATTTGGCTACCCAACAGAGAAACATTTTCTGAAAAATCGATACCTCGGGATGGGCGGACTTTCCTTTTTGGAGCAGGCGATACTTTGGCTACAGGTTCCTCGACTGGAGCTTCAATCGAAGCTGCCTCGGGCTCTGGGCTAGTAATTTCTACCTTTTCTTGTTTGACTTCGTCGGAATTTAATTGGGCGGTTACTTTGGGCTTGGGGGGCGGGATTGGATCTTTTTTTTCTGGTTTAGCCAGTGGTTCTACATCGGTATTGACTGTTTTCGTATCGGTTTCTTTTTCTTCGGCTTGGACATCATAGAAAAGCAGGACATTTTCACCCAAGCGAATAGTTGCACCAGGAAGCAGAGGAAGGAGGGTACGAATGCGCTGTCCGTTTACAAAGGTGCCATTGGTGGAACCGAGGTCTTCAATTGAGTATGAGCCTTTATCGAGCAGCAAACGAGCATGGCGGCGCGAAACCTCAATATCTTCGATGGCCCATTGGCTATCATGATCGCGACCCAAGACAAATTCGTCGCCTTGAACGGCTACCGAATCTCCCTGATTGGGACCTAGCTGCATTAATAGTGTAAAGTTATTTTCAGTCATATTATTGTCCAAGACAGGACTTCGCTTTTAGTGTACTGAGAATTATTGGAGTGTCAATACGGGGAGAGGCTGTCTTTCTAGAGCAATACGACACCTTCAGATTTGCGCATTTCAAACTCAAATACGCGTCCAAACTCTTCAATAATGCTATCCGCGACCTGATCCATATCGGGCTTCTTGTTCAATACCTGTTCTAAGCTGATCTGATTCTGGTTATCAAGTCCGCAAGCCTTGATCCCAGTCCAATATGCCATGTCGGGAGCAACGTTGAGAGCAAAGCCATGCTGCGATACTCCGCGAACATTAACTTTCACACCAATGGAAGCGACTTTGGAAGGTGCAACTTTGAATTCAGGTGGACAATTTAGACAGCGCGAAGCGACATCGGGTTGTAGCCAAACCCCTGTCTGACCGCGAACTTGGCCAGCTGGAACACCTTGATGGGCCAGACTGCGGATTAAGACTTTTTCCAAATCGCGGAGATAGCGGATGAAATCTCTTTGAGGCAGCCTTGTTTTGCCCGTATCGGGTTCAGGAAGGGGCAGGCCAAGGGGTAAGATGGGGTAACCGACAAGCTGTCCAGGACCATGATAAGTGACGTCTCCGCCACGATCGACCCAATGGACTTCCACCTTTTGGTCTTGCAGTTGGGCTTGCTGCCAAAGCAAGTTCTCAGCCTGACCCTTACTGCCAAAGGTATAGGTGTGAGGATGTTCAAGCAACAAAAGTGTGGGAGGATGTTCGCCAGCAGCAATCTGCTCAGCTAACTGCTTTTGCAAATTCCAAGCTTTTTGATATTCGATCACACCGAGGCGATAGACCTGACAAATCATGAGATTCCCAAAATTTCTCTAGCTTGCGCTGGATGACCCCAGCTAACAATATCCACATCTAGTTCTTGCACAACTTCTAGGTCGAAATTCCACATACCGCCGAAGGCAACTGCTATTCCATTTTCATGTAATTCGCTTACGTCCTCGGGCCTTGTCACGCCATATGAAAGACCGACAGCATTGCAGTTAGCTGCTTTAGCCGTCTCTACCAAATTTACAGGGCGACCAAAATATAAAATTCTTGTGACAGAATTTGGAAATGATTTTTTGATTTCAAGCAATTCGTGGTGGTCCCAGGCAATCAACATCACGCGATTCCAGGCTTGCATGGCTTCAATTTGTGCAGTTATCTGTTTAGAAAGTCGTCCAAAGGGGTGAAATCCGGGTTTTATATCTAAGGACAGCCTCACATCCTCATCACAGGCCCAATTAATTAAGTCTTGCAAGGATGGAATGATTTCATCCTCAATTCGCAATGATTTTATTTCGCGCCAGGCAAGTTCATGACTCCATCTCCCGTCCGGAAATGTATAGTTATGGCGAATAAATGGAACTCCATCTGCACTTAATTGAACATCCACCTCGATAAAATCTGCTTTTTCTGACTGGGCTGTTTTGATCGCCGGCCAGGAATTTTCAGGATGCGTGTGCTCAACCCCACGATGAGACTCAATCAGTATGCGATTCGTTTGGCTTTTCAATAAATCCATAAATTAATCCGAAAAGCAGCGACGATACATATCGCTCTGCAGCAAATTGTGGGGATCGTGAGTGGCTTTTATAGCCCGAAATTTATCTACGGTTTGTTTACCCAAAAAGGCCTTTACTGATTCAGCGCTCAAATGACTATCTTTAGCAAAGTAGAAACGGCCGCCATGTTCGATCACAATGGCATCCAATGTATTCAAATGGGCCAACAATCGTGTTCGATTCTTTGATGTAACTTTGAAATCGAGCGCCATAGAAAAACCGTCTACTGAGTGGCTTAGCAAGAAAGGGTCTGGACGGTGGCGTTTGACCACTCCTAGGTATGGAGGTAGAGCAAGTGCTTGACTGGCTTCGAGGATGGCGCGGAAACATTCTTCGGCACGATTTTTTGGTACAAAGCTCTGAAATTGAATAAGACCGCCGGGTCCATAGGCTCTTTCCCAATTGGGGACATAATCGAGCAAGAAACTGAAAGCGACCAATGATTGGCGAAAATTATGATTGTGCTGGATGACGCGAGCCTGGAAATAGCGACCGAAATTAATTAGGCGCGTTCCAAGATTATTTGTAAGAGGAGCCAGTAATTTGTAAAGAAGCTTTCTGGGTATGAGTCCGGCAATGCGGTTTGGCAGGGATTGGTGATCCACACGCAAGCTTTGCGTAGGATCGGGATCATTTTCAAATTTCACATAATCGGCGCGATGAATCTGGCCACGTCCGAGAGACTTTCCACCCTGAGTACCGTCCAACCAGCCTACAATATAATCTGCTGTTTTATTGGCATCAATTGCATCCAGCATGCCCGCTAAATTTGGCTCAGCCCAGGCGAGCACATCCATTTCGCCAGAGCGGATGGATTTTAATTGCAGAGTGATGCTAGTAAAGATGCCGAGCATGCCCATGCCGCCGATCATGGCCTCGAAGAGATCTTTGTTTTTGCGAGGTGAGCAGGCAACTTTTTCGCCGGAAGGAAGCAGGGCCTCAAACTCAACAACATGCTCGCCCAATGTGCCAGCTACCCAGTTATTTTTGCCATGAATATTACTAGCCAAGCAGCCACCAATCGTGGGAGTCATTGTCCCGGGCACCACGGGAGGCCACCAACCATCGCCTAGCACATGTTTCCATAGTTGTTCGATGGTGAGTCCCGGTTCTACAGTGATGAGACCATGCTCCGGATCCCAATTAATAATTTGATTCATATTGAGCAGGTCTATTTGTATCTGGCCACCATTCAAAGACGCATCCCCATAACTGCGGCCATTACCGCGAGCGGCAATACTTAAATCTTCAGATTGGGCTAGTTTGAAAAGAGACTTAATATCTTCAGAGTTATTAATCTCAAAATGATAAGCAGACCTGCGAATAGAGTGACCAAAATTCTCTGATTCGCGAACTCGATTCAGGTTGAGGGAGGGCATCAGCTTTTTACACCGTCAGGCGACGGAAAACAAATGAAGGAATGAAGCGAATTACGCGCATTAACCATCGCCACCACCAGGGAATATAAATAAGCTGCTGTCGTTTGCGCATAGCGGAGAAAATGCCTTGAGCCGCTTGGGCGGGACTGATTACTCCGAAAGTGGTGGGCGCATTAGACAGCAAGACGGTGTCCACAAAACCGGGTTTTACTGTTAGGACATTGACTCCTTTTCTCGAAAGCCGATTGCGGAGGGCTTCTAAATAGGCATCCAGACCGGCCTTGGTGCTGCTATAGCCCGGATTGCGAACTCGTCCACGATCCCCTGCTAAAGATGAGATACCAACAATTTGGCCATTAGCTTGAGCGGCAAAAAGCGTGGCGGCTTGCCCTAGCCAAGCGATGGCACCGGCCAGATTGACCTGGATCATTTGTTGATCCTTTTGCCAATCGAATTCGTCTACATCGAGCGATGGTTGTGAACCAGCTACATAAACAATGCTATCCAAGCCGCCAAGATCAGTAAATAATCGTTGGAAGAGCTCCGGAATGGCATCACTTTGGGCGACATCGTGGGGGTAAGCGGCTGCATATCCGGGTCCCGTAGCATTAACTTGGGTGCACAATTTTTTCAGAAGATCCTCTCGGCGAGCGAGCGCGGCCACCCAGTAACCCTCTGAAACTAATTTTTCAACTAGAGCGGCGCCAATACCCGAAGAAGCCCCAATGATGATTGCTTTCTTGGGATCATTAATGAGTGAGCCTTGGGAAATAAACAGGGAGTTTTTTGTCACTTGACCAGCCTTCTCTCAACCACATTATAACTATGGTGTTGAGACCTTATAATTTCTGTATGGTTGGTAATTCTCGACAATTTGAAAGCGCGATTATTTTAGTGATCCCAGAAGCTGAGGGCTTAGTTTCTAATTACCGGATCAATCACGATCCCAGCGCTGCACTTGGAATTCCGGCGCACGTGACTACGCTGTATCCATTCTTGTCCCCAGACAAAATTGACGAAAAAGTGCTTAACGCACTCGCCGATATATTTTCAAAGCAAGAACCTTTTGAAGTTGTTTTTGAAACAACGGGTCAATTTCCGTCTGTGCTTTATCTTGAACCAAAAATTTCTGAACCATTAGTTCAGCTGACTAAGTTAGTGGAAGAGGCTTTTCCTGACTATCCACCCTATGGGGGAGTTTTTCCGATTATCACACCTCATCTAACCATCGCCCAAATAGATGATGAACTATTACTTAAGAAAATAGATAAGGAAATTCGAAAGATTGGGCAGGCGCAATTTCCGATAGTTAGCCAAATTAATAACGTGGCCATTTATGCGGAAGGAAATCCTTCATGGACATTGCTAGCAAACTTACCCCTAGGAAAATAATAGGGGGCATAAGTTGCCCCCTACTTAAGCTATGAGCTTTCTAATGACTGTGGCCGGGACTATGTACGTGCCCGTGGGCTAATTCCTCGGAAGTAGCTTCGCGAAGCTTAACGATCTTGACATCAAAGGCAAGGTCTTTTCCGGCCAGAGGATGATTGAAATCCAATTTTGCGCTCTTTTTGTCAACGGAAATTACACGCGCGAAACGCATTTGGCCTTGATTGTCCTTCATTTCAAGTTCCATGCCGGGGACAGGAACAACTCCATCAGTGAATTCATCTAGGGGCAAATCTTCGATCGCTTTTTCATCGATAACACCATAGCCACCTTGGGCATCAACGGTTACTGATTTTTCTTCACCAACCTGCAGGCCAGCAAGCTGGCTTTCCAAACCGGGGATGATGTTTCTATGGCCAGTTAGAAACTCAATAGCATCCAATTCACCGGCCTCGTCTAGGACCTCGCCATCAACTGTGAGTTTATAGGCCATGCTCACCACCATATTGTCAGCAACTATATTATTGTCGGCCATACGGGCTCCTTATGCACTGCTTTTGTGTTAATTTATTAATTTGGCGGCCATTGTAGCATAGGCAGACAGCCACACTTCCTGACTATTACAATGCTAGAATTCTTACTGGAAACATAGTATGCCAAACTTCAAATCCTTCGCAGATCTGCTAACTAGCATCAGGGCGCTCATAGTGCCCATACTAATTTGGCTGGGATTCAATCAGGGTGAAAGCGCTTTAAATACAATTGTGCTGCTGATGCTGATATCCTGGATTAGCGATTATTTCGACGGATTATTTGCTCGCAAGCATCCCTTCGAAAAGCAGACCTGGATCGGCGCGCATGATTTGCAAATTGACGTGCTAGTGGGCAGCAGCTTACTCATATACCTGACAGTATCTGGCTTTGTGGCTATCAATATAGCCATGCTTTATTTAGTTGGTTGGTGGCTCTTCTTTCTAATTAGGGGCATGCCCAAAAGCTACGGTGCGGTATTTCAAGCGCCAATTTACCTTTTTTTACTTTGGCTGGCTTGGCAGCTCAATTCCTGGGCGCTGATTTATGTAATTACGTGGCTAGTTGGCAACATTCTTTACAATTGGCGGCGATTATTTGCCACTCTTATTCCTGAATTCTTTGCAGGTTTGCGAGGCTTCCGTAAGCGTAGGAATTCTAAAACTAGATAATTACTGAAACTCTACGAAAGTATAGGAAGTACCTAGCCAAAAGGGGGATGCTAATTTCAATTACTAGTCATATCCTTGCGTTAACGTGAAATCAACATCCGAGAGTTAGGATGTGCAAGGAGAAAATATGGCAAATTCCAATCAAGAACTACAAGCAATTTCAGACTCAATGGCTGAGGCAGTTGAACGCGGGGGACAAAGCACCGTGTTGGTTAATGCGCGTCGGCGCTTCCCCGCCAGCGGCATCGTGATCGAAAAGGATCTAGTGCTGACTGCTAGTCATGTCGTTGAAATTGAATCCGAAATTCAAATTCAGCTGGCAGATGGAAGCCAGAGAGAAGCCAGCCTGCTAGGGCGAGATGCGCAATCTGATTTAGCGCTGCTCAAATTAGATAAAGCCACTGATGAGGTGGCCGAATTGGCAAAGGATGAAGCCAAAATTGGGCAATTGGCTCTGGCTCTCGGCAGGCCTACTGAGAATGGAGTGCAGGCTAGCTTGGGCATTGTTAGCGCGCGATTGGGCCCCATGCAGATGATGCATGGCGGCTTTATGGAAGCACATTTGCGCACTGATGCGAGCCCCTTTCCAGGTTTTTCTGGAGGACCACTAATTGATAGCCAAGGAAAGGTCCTGGGGATTAATACTTCAGGCATCGGGCGAGGACGCTCGGTGACAATTCCGGCAGCAAAAGCGTGGCAGATTGCAGAAGCGTTGAAGGATGGCGGAAGCGTCAAACGAGGATTCTTGGGCATTCGCGGCCAAATTGTCGAAATCGATGAGGATCGCCAAAAACTAATAAAACGCTCTCAGGCGAGCGGCATTTTGGTGGTTGAGCTGGAAAAGGATAGCCCAGCGGCAGAAAGCCAATTAATGGTCAGCGATATCGTGGTGGGCTTCAATGGGGAAGCGGTTGAAAACCACGAAAGTCTCATGGCGCAGCTAAACACAAATGTAGTTGGCAAAAAGAGCCAGGTCAATGTTTTACGCGGGGAAAAACTGGTTAGCGTGGATGTAACTGTGGGCGAACGCAGTTATGAGGAACCGAGGCGCAGACGTGGCCATAGAAGAGGCCATGGATTTGGACATCGCAATATGTGGCGCAGCAGGCGACATTGGGGACAGCGCTGAACCCGGCTACTTTATTCAGCGGGCAGGTGGAAAACCTGCTCGCTGAACTTTCGGACGCAATCGTGGTGGTACGTGCATCACGAAGTGGCGCGGGTGCGGGCATTCTTGTGGACCGATTCGGACACGTTTTAACCAATGCCCATGTGATCGGTCGCCATCAAAAGGCTCAATTACGTTTTCGCAATGGACGGACTGAAGCAGCCAAATTGGTGGCCCGCGACCGAGAAATTGATTTAGCACTACTCAAGTTTGAGGGCGAGAATGAAAGGCCCGCAAATCTGGGCGATTCGACCCAACTAGCTGTGGGTGAATTCGTGTTTACGATCGGGCATCCCTGGGGTCTGGCGCACTCGGTGACGCAAGGAGTGGTTAGCGGGCTGGACCATGCGCGCACTCAGGGAAGAAAGGGATTAATCCCAATTATCCGCACAGATGCATTGCTGGCTCCGGGCAACTCCGGCGGCCCTCTATTGAATAGCCAAGGTGAAGTTATCGGGGTTAATACAATGATTGTCGGTGGGGACCAAGGAGTGGCTATTCCAAGCGCAGTTATCAATGAATTTCTCAGCGAAAAAATTGATCTGGCTGCGGGAGTGAGATTACACTGATGCTGCGAATAGGGATTATTTCGCCTGTACTGGCGATGCGCAATGGACTGGAAAGCTTGCTGGCCGAGCGCTTGCAAGTAGAGCGGTTTCGGCAGGGCAACAGTCTGGAAGAAATTGGTTTTCTCAACGAAATTGATGTATTAATTATTGCTTATGAAGAGCACCTAGAGTTGGAAGACGAGGCCTTGTTAGCTGACCTTGAAAATCCGCCAGCTTTACTGATGCTCAGCGACGATGCAAGCCGAGCTAGCCTGGCCGCAGAATTAAGCTTTCGATCATGGGGAGTGCTGCCATTAGAAGCTAGCGAGGATGAATTGGTGGCGGCGGTTACCGCGCTGGCAGAGGGCCTAATTGTGGCCTCGCCATTGCTAATAGATAATCAAATGCTGGTTTCTTCAGCTCTCGTAACTGAAAGCAAAGATGCATTTTTGGAAGAGCTCACCGCTCGCGAAATAGAAGTACTGGAAGCATTGGCTCAGGGTTTGGCCAATAAACAAATTGCATTGGCGCTCTCGATTACAGAGCACACTGTAAAGTTTCACAGCTCGGCAATCTATTCAAAGATGGGGGTTACGAATCGAACAGAGGCTGTGCGCAAGGGTGTACGGCTGGGATTGATTGCTTTTTGAACCACTATAATTTCACGATATGAGACATGGCGGCGGTTGGTGGAGTTTTATCTCGTACGACGAGAGCAAAGGGCGCGCGAAAATTGATCGCACGCTAATCAGACGCGTATGGGGCTACGCTCGACCCTACTTAGGCAAAATTGGATTCATTTTGGGTGCGATTACAGTTTCGTCGGTGATCGAGCTTATTCCCCCACTGCTATATCGCGACCTATTCGATAACGTATTACCCAATAAGGACTACTCCCGCCTAAACTGGCTGGGATTGGGCATGTTGGCTGTACCGTTAATTAGCAATTTGATCGGTGTGGCAGAACGCTATTTCAGCGCGCGGGTGGGCGAAGGCATCATCTATGATCTGCGCCAAGGTATGTACGAGCATTTGCAGCGTATGTCATTGCGATTCTTTACGCAGACGAAATCAGGGGAAATTATTTCTCGTTTTAACAACGACGTCGTGGGGGCACAAAGTGCGGTTACCAGCACCGTGCCCTCGATCGTGACGAGTGGAGTGACCTTATTGACCACATTGGCGGTCATGCTATCAATTGAATGGCGGCTAACACTTATGTCTATGGCGGTGCTACCCCTCTTTTTGTTGCCAGCCAGGCGTGTGGGAGCCATATTTCGAGAAATTCGCCGAGATGCGATGGAACACAATGCGGATATGTCATCGATTATTTCCGAAAGTTTGAGCATTAATGGGGCTCTGTTAGCCAAGAGTTTTGGGCGGCTGAAACAGGAACGGGAACGTTATCGAACAGCCAATGAAAAAGTGCGGGACATCGGGATTAGACGCGCACTTGTAGGCCGTTGGTTCTTTATGGGCCTGGGCATAGCCAGCACAATCGGGATGGTGTTGATTTATTGGGGCGGGGGATATATGGTTTTAGAAGGCACGATCACAGCAGGCACGATTGTGGCTTTCGTGGCTTATTTGGGGCGCTTATATGGACCGATATCTTCGCTGTCTAATGTTCAGGTAGAGTTCGCCACTTCGATGGTCAGTTTTGAACGTGTATTCGAATATTTAGACCAAGATATCGAGATTAAGAATAAAGCTAATGCGATTGAATTGAGCGCAGCTAAAGGCCAGATTGATTTCGAGCAAGTGGGTTTTGCTTATGCAGAGCCAGATCGAAATAACAATGTGCGAATAAAGTCAAATGGCAAGGGACATAGTGCCCATGTCGATAAGGATATTGAAGAAATTGCGGAGCGTAGATCCGCTCTGGAAGATATTTCCTTTTCCATAGAACCGGGGCAGCTAGTGGCTCTAGTGGGACCCAGCGGTGCAGGCAAAACGACCATTTCCTATTTGCTGCCGCGTTTGTACGACCCCAGCAGTGGCAGCATTCGGCTCGACGGACACGATCTGCGTGATTTGGAATTAAATTCACTGGCTAAGCAAATTGGAATGGTGACACAGGAAAGTTATTTGTTCCATGACAGCATTCGAGCCAATTTGATTTACGCAAGGCCAGAGGCCAGCGACATTGAATTAGACCAAGCGACGCAGGCAGCAAACATTGGTGATTTCATTGCATCTTTGCCCGAGGGATATGACACGATGGTGGGTGAACGCGGTTATCGATTGAGCGGTGGTGAGAAACAAAGGCTGGCGATTGCCAGAGTGATCCTAAAGGATCCACGAATCCTCGTATTGGACGAAGCCACGGCCCATTTGGATAGCCAATCGGAAGCACTGATTCAGGGAGCGCTTGAACCATTGATGAAGGGCAGAACGAGTATTGTGATCGCCCATCGGCTTTCAACGATATTGGCGGCCGACAAGATATTGGTGCTTGAGCAGGGTCGCTTGGTTGAAGAGGGGCAACATGACGAGTTGTTAGCCAAGAGTGGGCTGTATGCTTCCTTGTACGAAACACAATTTTCTCAACATCCGATGGCAATAAAATAAAAATGCCCCCGCAATGCGGAGGCATTTTGGTATTAAGAATTCTCTGATTTATTCTTTGACAATCACAATACTGACCGAACCAGGGTTATTTGGGTCGGCATTGAACGCCACGCTCAGTGCTTCTCCTCCCTGAGTAAACGACAGAATGGCAGTTTCGCCAGCGGCGATTTCCTGATCCAATATCCATCCTTGATAATCTAATTCAGCTTTGTAAAAAGCGACGGCATCATCAATGGACGAGGCTGTGCTATAGCTAAACAATGAGCCGAATGAGGCCACGTTTTCGGCATCGCCCAGAATTGGATATTCTTCACTATTAGATGATTCATCGCTAGCTTCTGCGTCGCCACAGGCTTCGGGGGGCTGAATATCGAGCACTCCACTAACGGGGAAGAAATCCAACTGGTATGAAACCATTCCATCCCGGCCGGAAATCCCAGTAAGGAGTTCACTTTCGCCAGTGCCTTCAATCATCATGCGAACCACATAGCCACCATCTTGAGCGATGTAAAGGGAGCCATCAGTAATTTGATCTACTTCCATGGATTCGGGATCGGATGTGTCCAAGTTAGCCTGGGTTATTTCAAAGTGGTAACTGGGAACGCCGTTGATCGTTTCATTAGGCAGAATGCGCTGAACTTCGCCTGAGATAAAACCACCGACATCTACAAGATTGTTGAAGAGGGTGTCTTCATCGTCGTCGTCGGGCAGAGAAATACAACCGGTAACCTCATTATAGAAATAAAGTTGGCCATCAATTTCCGTGAATTCAATATAGTCCACACCATCAAAATTAGCGGCCCCGCTAGCACTCATAATCATTTCAGTGGCTGAGCCATCGCCTAATTGTGCGCCATCCATAAGAATGCTGCCGGAAAGCTGATTGCCGTCATCATCCAAACCATCAAAAACGAAATCCATTTCAATTTCATAATTTCCGGGGATTTCTTGAATTTGGTCTGGGTCGCTCAAATCCAAACTGGAGGGACCCGCCCCATCAGAAGCAGCAAGCACAGATGTCGGCGTTTCTGTTGGTGCCGCAGACTCAGCAGCCCCACCGCAAGCACTTAGAAGTAATGCGCTGAATGTAGCAAGGACAATTATTAGCTGAAGTTTCTTCATATTTGATCTCCAAAGGAAGGACAGAACGCAATTATAGCAAGGGCAGGTATTCAGCAAATTCCTTTCAATAATGTAAGAGGGATTGCGAAATATGCGTCGGACAATGCACAAGGAAAAATTTTGGAGGCGGCATGGACATTATTAATCAAATTGAAGCGTTTCGGTTAGGAGCCCCATTTAGTGACATCGCGTTGCTGATTGCACGCATCATTATGGGCACTACTTTTTTCTATTACGGTAAATACAAACTGCGTGATCTAAAGCAAAATGCCAAGGACTTCGATGAGATCCACGGTTTCAAGCCAGGTTGGTTATGGGGAACTATCGTGGCGTTGCTAGAAGGCGTGGGCAGCATCCTATTATTGCTCGGCATTCTTGCACCACTGATGGCATTTGGTTTCGTAGTGCATATGACATTGGGTTTCCTATGGAAAACAACCAAGACAGACAAACCCTTTACAGACTGGTCTTATGATCTTCTGGCTCTGGGCGTGGCACTCTTGCTGCTGGTTGCTGGACCCGGTGCGTACACTGTAAATCTTTTTTGATAAATCTGACAAAGTTTTTTGGACGGCTGATGAAAATCAGCTGTCCTTGCATTTAAATTAGGATGCATTTCTTATCAAGCCCTAATTCGTTGCCGGAATAAGCACCCCTATAATTTGGACAGGAGAAAATATATGTCTGAAAATACGCCAAGTAACAAAACTTTTCGCAATCATATTTTTGCAGGAGCAGGATTAGGTGCGCTTAGCGGACTCACATTAGTCGCATTTTTATTTTTGGGTGAGCGCTGGTTTGGCTTGCCCTTCGTTCCCTTTGATATTTTCGATTGGATGACACGTACATTGCCCGGAGGTTTGATCGCCGGGGTAATTCGATTCATGGTCATTCTGATTGAATTCTTCCAATCCTTTTTGCCCATTGGCAACACCTCTACCGTCGCTAAATTAGCCGAGCAAAGTATCGCGATTGGTCAATTGGTCGCTGGGGGAGCCATTTTTGGCGCTGCACTAGCATGGCTCCGTGGACGCTCTCCTAGCAATTTAGTTTTGTATGGACAACTGGGCGGCTTGGGGCTTTTGGCTGTGACACTTATTATTGAATACTCGCTGGAAACGGTGACAATGACGGCGGGTTCAGTAATTTGGCTGGCACTGCTCTTCTTCGCTTGGGGATGGGGACTTGCCCGATTGGTTGAGCCTGCTTTGAAAGAGGAAGAGAAAATCGCAGCAGAAGAAATAACCCGACGTCAATTTCTCAAGGTAAGTGGCGCGGGGCTCAGCGCAGCCGCTTTAGGAACTTGGGGTATTGCGCAATTATTTGGTGACGAGGCCGTTGAGAGTATTGCTGAATCGAGCACTTCTGTGGAAGCTCCGATTGGAGACCCGTTCGGGACCTCACTGACATCTGGCTCGGCAGCCTCGCCTTCACTTGAGGAATTAGCAGCACGGCCCGCCGCAGTCAGCGGCACGCGGCCAGAGATGACGCCGACAGATGATTATTATCGAATTGATATCAATACGCGACCTTCGGAAATCGACATTGAAAATTGGCGGCTCAAGGTAACCGGGCGGATTAATCAGCCTGTGGACCTGACAATTGATCAGATTCGATCCTATCCGAGCCAAGAACAAATTCTAACGATGCAATGCATTTCAAATTCTGTGGGTGGTGATCTGACCAGCTCCACACGATGGAAAGGCGTGCGCTTCAAAGATTTAATGGAAGATTTGGGTATGGACACTTCAGCCGCTGGTGCTTATATTGAAAGCTCGGACGGTTTCTACGAATTTGTAATTATGGAAGACATATTAGATGAGCGTACATTGCTTGTCTACGATATGAATGGCGAAGCCCTTCGAGTGAAACACGGTTTCCCATTGCGCGTATATATTCCTGGCCGTTATGGCATGAAACAGCCCAAATGGATCACTAGTATTGAAATCGCTGATGAATGGGTGGAAGGTTATTGGGTTGAACGCGGATGGAGCCGAGAAGCCTTCGTTAAGACTGTTTCAGTGGTGGATACCGTGGCAGTAGATCCCAATATGGGAGAAAACGGAACTGCTTTGGCGGGTGGAATTGCCTGGGCTAGTTCACGCGGGATCAGTAAGGTAGAAGTGCAGATTAACGATGGCGGCTGGCAAGAAGCCGAATTGATAAATCCACCGCTAAGCCCGCTCAACTGGGTGCTGTGGCGTATAGGCTGGGATTACACGCCAGGCCGCTACGATATTAGTGTGCGCGCATTTGATGGCGATGGCATCTTGCAGGCAGTGGAGGATCGAGCACCTCGACCTAATGGGGCTTCCGGAATTCACTCAACCAGCGTAAATATCTAGCCCCAGTAAGACGCCCGATTACAAAAACGTCAGAAATAACCCAAACTCTTTTGGAGAATTTGCATGTCAGAAAAAGCTATAAGTGATGCTCTAAAAATGTTCCCATACGGATTCTACGCATTAGGTAGCCGACATGGCGACGAACAAAACATAATGGTATTAAATTGGGTGACCCAAGCTTCATTTGAACCTCAATTAATAGCTGTTGCCATTCAGAAAAGTTCTTTTTCCTACGGACTAATTGAGCAAAGCGGTCAGTTTGTGCTGAACCTATTTAAAGCCGCGGATCAAACGGCGATTGAGGGCTTCACAAAACCGCGCGCAAAGAATCCAGAAAAAATGGTGGGCGCGGCAATTGCTGCAGCCCCCATGACTGGTGCGCCAGTTTTGGACGCTGCAGCGGCATTTCTTGAATGCTCGGTCAGACAACGAGTCGAGACTGGCGGGGATCACGACATTTTTCTGGCAGAAATTATCAGTGGCGAAGTACGGAAACCCGGCAAAGCGGATGAGACGCTCAATTTGCCAGAGGTTGGTTGGAATTATGCCGGCTAAATACAATTTCAAAAAGGCCCTCAGGGGCCTTTTTTTGTAAGGAAGCTCTATTTCATTTCGTCTAAGAGCTTGAGGCAAGAAACAATGACGAAATTACCGATGCATGCCAACCTTCGTATTGGGGAAAAATTCCCTGATTTCGAATTACCGGATCACACAGGAACGCCACAGAAACTCTCGGAATTGATGCGTGGCTTTCCCACTGCGTTGGTTTTTAGCCGAGGTTATTTTTGCCCGAAAGACCGTCGCCAAATGCAAAACTACGTTGAGGATTTGCAACCTGAACTGCGTGTAAATTATTGCAAAATGATTACAGTTTCGGTGGATGACCCGATCTTAACTTCAGAAGTAAGAGATCAATTGAACGCGAATTGGCCATTTCTATGCGACCCAGAACGAAAATTGGCCCATGAGCTGGAGCTTGTTGACACCACAGACAAGCTGCATGGGGAAATCTTCATTCCCTATACATTCATGCTCGATCGCGATCGCAGCATCGACAAGATATACAATGGTTGGTGGTTTGTAGGCCGACCTACCGTTGAAGAACTGCGAATGGATTATCGTGATTTGCTGAGTCGGCGATCGGATTGGGTTTATCACCCAAAACAGAACGAGCACTTTTTACTAGAAACTGAATGACAAGATAATTACCCAAAATTGATCAAATTGGCAGAAAATTAGCCCTTTATTGACGTTTGAAAACGCCAATGGTATGATGCCGAAGGCCGTTTAAGGCATCAGCTAGGCAATGAAATGCCTGAAGAAGCTAGAGGAGAATTAGCAAATAAGCGCACCCGAATATCGTATAAACCGCAGGATTCGAGCAAAAGAAGTTATGCTGATCGATGACGAAGGAACCAATCGTGGGGCCGTGAGCATCGAGGAAGCGTTTCGAATTGCAGAAGCTGCCGGTAAAGATTTAGTAGAAGTATCCCCCAACTCAAAACCACCCGTTTGCCGCGTAATTGATTTCGGTAAATTCTCGTACGAGAGAACGAAGAAAGAACGTGAAGCGCGTAAACAACAGAAAAAGGTCGAGATTAAAGAAATTCGTCTACGACCCAAAACAACTGAGCATCATCGTGGTTTCAAGACTCGTGCTGCACGCAAATGGTTGGAAGATGGAAAAAAGGTAAAAGTTCGAGTACGTTTTCGTGGGCGAGAACGGGATTATCCTGAATTAGCCCTGGAAGACCTCAAAGAAATTGCCGAAGAGCTGCAGGACATTTCAATTATTGAAACTGCGCCGGCCTTTGAAGGGCGAACTTTGCTGATGGTTTTAGCGCCAGAAAAATCTTGATTAGCGTTTTTGCATGATATGATATGCGCTCTCCGTGGCCGATACTGGCTGCGGATTTGCATGATAGGAGCAGTTTGTGGCTGGAAAGAAATACAAACTCAAAACACATAAGGCGACCTCAAAACGGTTCCGAGTAACGGGAACCGGCAAAGTTGTGCGCACAAAAGGCGGCAAGAGTCATTTTAGGCGCCGCACCTCGTCGCGAACCAAGCGCTTATTTACGAAGATGATTCCCGTAAAAGGCAAGAAATTTCAAAAGACCATACGACGATTGGTTCCTTACATGAATAAATACAAGCAAAATCCTAACGCCCGCACGACAAAATAGGCAGATATTAAATGGCACGCGTAAAAACTGGTTTCACACGCCGTAAACGGCATAAAAAGATTCTCAAGATTACCAAGGGTCAGTATGGATCTCGCTCTAAATTATTCAAAAGAGCCAATGAGGCCATGCTAAAAAGCTTATGGTATTCCTACCGCGATAGACGAACCCGCCGTCGAGCATTACGCCGGCTATGGATTTCGCGTATTAATGCTGCTGCGCGGCTAAACGGTACTACCTACAGCCGCTTACAATATGGGCTGAGGCAGGCCGAAATTCAGCTCAATCGCAAGATGCTAGCTGATATGGCTGTGCGGGATCCGAATGCGTTTGCAGCGGTAGTGCAACAAGCAAACGTCGCATAATTGATTCATATTAAACAACGAGCGGGAGGCCTTAGCCTCCCGCTTTTTTTATTCTAGTCAGCTAAACCTTGAATTTGCCGTTTTCGTAAAACAATTCCCCATCGACCAATATCTGGCTGTCTTCGCGCATATCGCAGATCATGTCCCAATGCATTGCCGACTCGTTTTCTCCACCTGCTTCTGGAAAACCCACACCCACTGCTAAATGGATGGTGCCACCAATCTTTTCATCGAAAAGAATGTTCTTGGTGAATTTGTCGATGCCATAATTTGTTCCGATGCCCAACTCTCCCAAAATGCTGGCCCCTTCATCTACCTGGAGCATCTTCTTGAGGAAATCCTCATTCTTCTCAGCGCTGGATTTGACCACTTTGCCATTCTCGAATTCAAGGCGGATACCATCAACTTCGCGGCCGCCATTGATGGCAGGATAGGTGTATTCAACCCAGCCCTTGGCAGAATCTTCAACAGGGCTGGTGAAGATTTCTCCGCTGGGCATATTGTTAGTTCCAGCGGAATTGATGAAGCGGCGGGTGGCAATTGACATGCTCATGTCAATGTGGGGTCCTTTGATCTCAACCGTTTTCTTACCTTTTAACCAATCGATTAAGCGCTCATGTTCATCATGAATTTTTTTCCATTCGGTGACGGGATTCTTTTTATCAGCAAAGGTTGCTTGATATACAAAGTCCTCATAATCACTAAGACTCATGTCCGCTTCCTGAGCCAACGCATCGCAGGGATAAAGGCCAATGACCCAGCGCAAATCTTTGCTGGCACTGCGCTCAGAATAAGTTTTCATGAGATCTTTGCGAGCCGCCCCACGAACTTGTTGCTTGGTGGGATCAATGCCTGCTAATGTACGCGTATTTTGGTTAGAGTAAATACTGAACAATACATCGGCATCCTCAAAAACCATCCGCTCATAGGGCGTAATGTGCTCCAATTGCTCATTGCTGGCTTCATTGAATAGCGTCTGTGTTACTCGATCTGAACTGAAATTAACGCTGGGTATGCCCCCAGCTCGGAGCACGTGTTTCACCACCTCGTCGACTAGCGGTTCGGCAACCATATTAGCCAATATGATGCACCAATCACCTGGTTTTACAGTGACACTGTAATTAACCAGCGTTTCGGCCAATTTTTCTACTCTGGGGTCACTCATAAATTATCGATCTCCTTTTCAATTGGTAAAAATTATTCGATTTTCTCGTTGGCTTGCTTGCCCAAATCGCACTTAATTGAAGAGCAAGGCAATTTACTTAACTTTCTTACTAGTATTACTCAATAAATACAATGTTTGGTTCAATTTTTCTTAATTTAGATCGCGAATATTGCGCTTAGTATACTGCAGCGGTAAAAATTTTCAATATTTGGATAGATTTTGAGTTTTTCAAAGCCCTAATCCGTAAAATAAACAGCTGACTGAAGCGCGCCTGCATTACAATTTAGGCCGTGATCACTTCCCGTCAAAATAAGTATATTAAGCTTATCCGTGCTTTACAGTCTGCTGTAAAAACGCGGCGTGAACAGGGTGCATTTGTGGTTGAAGGTGTGCGCCTGGCCGAGGAAGCCATAGCCGCTAATTGGCCGTTTTCCGTGGCACTCTATTCAGCGAACTTGAATGAACGCGGCATTAAACTTCTGGCTCAACTCAAGGATCTGGGTATTACTACTGAGGAATGCGGCACAGAGTTGCTGGATTCAATCAGTGATACGCAGCATTCACAAGGAATTATCCTGGTTGCTGAACAGAAACCATTCGAACAAGTGGATAATCCTGACTTTGTACTGATACTGGATGCAATTCGTGATCCGGGAAACATGGGCAGTTTATTACGCAGCGCACATGCTGCAGGAGTTGATACGGTTTGGCTATCAGCTGATTGCGCAGATCCGTATGGGCCGAAGGCCGTGCGGGCTGCAATGGGGGCTCACTTTCATCTTCCTATTCGGCAAATGGAATGGTCGCAGATTGCAGAGCAAATCGCATCAGAAAATTTAGCGGTATTTGTTAGCGATGTAGGGGAAGGGAAAAACTATAGAATGGCAAATTATGCTTCTGATTTAGCTCTGATTATCGGCAATGAAGCGCATGGTGTTGGGCAGGAAGCCAGAGCGATTGAGCACAAGAGGATTCATATTCCAATGCACTCCGAAATTGATTCGATAAATGCAGTTGCAGCAGGTGCAATATTGCTGTTTGAGATAGGTCACCATAAGGGATTGCTTTGAAAATTCGCTCAATCACAGCATTTGATCGATTGGATCCTAATAATCCCCAGGAAAATATTAATAAGCTGGCCGGCGCAATCCAAGCTACCAAAAAAATGGTTGTTCAAGCAGGCTACGAGGTTCAAAGTACCCGATTGGCCAGCCAACCATTCACAGAACTTTGCCAACATTTGCAGCCCGATGAAATTTTGCCAATGGCGCAATCCATTGAAGCGAGTGCTTTGCAGGCTGAATTTGGCTTTATCTCATTGGGTCCAATTCGAGTTGGGGATGCAAAAGCTATGGAGCAGGTAGCCTCCGTGTTGGGCGAAACGGCCGCCAGCTTTCTTAGCGTTCATCTGGTGGATACTAATGGCGTTTTTGAGCCGGCACACTTTGCCGCCTGCGCTGAAATAATTCGGAAGGTTTCCCGCCTTGAGAAGAATGGATTTGCGAACCTCAAATTGGCTGCATTGGCTAATGTCTCTGGCGGATCACCCTTTTTTCCAGCAGCCTATCACGATGGGAATAAGCCTGCATTTGCATTCGCTCCTCAAGCAGCAGACCTTGCGGTGCAGGCCTTCGAATCGGCGACAAACATTGAAGAAGGTCAACAAAAACTTTCTAGTTCAATAGAAGAGCATAGTGCTGTATTGGAAGATATCGGGGCGCGAATAGAGGGTAAATATGGAATACGCTTTCTAGGAATAGATTTTTCTATGGCCCCCTACCCTGATGAACGGGAATCGCTAGGTAGGGCAATTGAGCTGATGGGTGTTCCCAAGGTGGGTTGGCAGGGCTCGCTTACCGCAGCAGCTGTGCTGACTAGCGCAATTCAAGCAGCCGACTTCAAACGAACGGGTTTCAACGGATTATTGCTACCTCCATTGGAGGATGCGGTATTGGCTAAGCGCGCTGATGAAGGTGTTCTTTCGGTTCGTGATCTGCTGCTGATGTCCGCGGTTTGCGGCACCGGTTTGGACACAATCCCGCTGGCTGGAGACATATCCAAGGAGGCACTAGCCGCCATTTTAATGGACCTGGCCGCGCTGGCATATCGGCTTGATAAAGCGCTGACAGCTCGATTAATGCCCATTCCGGGAAAGCAAGCCGGCGAGAAAACTGACTTTGAATTTGAATATTTTGCTAATAGCAACGTGATGGCCAGCGACAGCAAAGGAATTGGTGGCCAAATGAGCTCAGGGGATTCCTTTAAAATTCTAAAGCGTTAGATTAGGAGGCAACTTCAACACTGACGCGCTGGACTATATTGTTGCCATAGCCACCCTTATTCCAATATTGTTGCAAGGGCTGTTGGTTGCCAGCGCTATCTTGGGCGCGACTCATTAATTCGATTGCGCCGAGATCAGCAATTTCAACCTCAATGGACCAGGGAGTCCAAGCGTAATCATTGGGATCAGGATTGAGCACAGCCTGCATCCAGGTTGCGCCACCATCTTGACTCAGTTCAACTTGAGTAAGCTGACCTTCACCACTCCAGGCTATGCCTTGAATTGTGTGGGAGCCGGGCTGAATGGTTTGACCGCTTTCGTGGCTAGCAATAAGGGAACGAACCCGCATAGGACCGACTGGTGTGCCATCTATTATCCCTTCAGCCTGAATATAGACATAATCATCAACTTGAAAAAATCCGTCAAAATTGGTGTCGATAAACTGAATTTCGTCTAACCATTTCACCGATGACATCCCATAGCGACCTGGAACGAGTAGACGCAATGGAAATCCATGAGCTTTGGGCAATGGGGATCCATTCATTTCCCAACAAAGAATAATGTCTTCGTCCAATGTAGCCTCGATAGGCATGGAACGCGCGTATGGAATTTCATCTCCTGTGCGCACTTTGCCAAAGTCTGCCCCAACAAAAAGAGCTTCGACGCTGCTAGGATGGGGTTGCACTCGATCAATCAGTTGTTTGAGAGAAGTACCGGAAAATTCCGCTTGCGCAATGGCTCCGAATCCCCAATTAGTCCCTTTAATGGGAGGGTCTAAAGATTTGCGACCATTTCCGGCACATTCCAGCAGGACTCTTTTGGTTACTTTGGGCCAGGATTTGATCTCGTCCAAAGAAAATTTAAGTTCACTATCAATTTGGCCGGAAACTTTTAAGCTCCAGTTTTCGGAATTGATTTCAGGAATAGGAAAGTGATTGCGAATGTAAAACTCGGAATTTGGCGTTACCTTTTTCAACCATGAGGCCGGTTTGGTTTCAGCATTGAGAGGAGATTCTGTGACGACGGCTAATCCATCGTAGGTGGGTGAATTCATGATCGCTCGCTTTGATGAAGAATGAGCCGCAATTGTACAGGCAGGAATAAAAGAAGGCCGCCAAATGGCGGCCTTCTTTTTTGTAAGAAAAGCAATTTACTAGCTAGCTCGGCGTGCTTGCCAGGCTCCACGTACATGTTGGAAGAAAGCACCTACACCAGCGAGGACAACCAGGAGCGCCAGGATCAATCCCAGAGCGGGTATGGCCCGCAAGATTTCATAGAGAAGCAGGCCAATTGCTAACGCGATCAGAACTGCCCAACGACCATCCAGAGATTCCGGTCGGATGCGTTCAAGCAATTTTTGTCCGACAAGGAAACCGAAGAGCGTTTTGCTAAGCATCCAGAAGATGAGCCCAGCCACAATCCATACCGATGAAAATGTTAGGACCCCCAGGGATACGATAGTGCCGACCAATTCACCAAGTGTGATTATTCCAAATAGTATGGCTAGAAAAACGATGATCAGCATCAGCAGTACAAGAAATGCCGGGAAGAGCAGGGCGACCAACATGCCCCAGCCAATGTTGGTAAAGGGACTTTCTTCGTATACAGCCATCGTGTCTGCAGATTGCTTGGGGAGCATATAGAAGAATAATGCGCCCACAATGAGCAAGGCTACGAATTCGCCAATACGAGTGCGGACTGCGTTGGCGATAAAGGCACTAGCGATTTCTTCCCCAATGTCTACATTGGGATTGATCTCGGGAATATCCACTTGGTATTCATTGATGCGGTAATCCACCTCACCACCGATAACGGCATTGTCGGTTTGCTCGAAACCTTCTTCCAGAACTTCTACGTTACCTGGGATATAGAAAGTGAATTCCTCAGGATTTGTGCCACCTGGGTTGTTGGATTGACCCAGTTCAACCATTACATTACGGTTCACGGTTCCATCTAATTTTATGGCGCCAAGACCGGCGATAACATCACGGCCAATGTTGCCAGCTAGTTCAGCCTGGTAGCCGCCCATATAAAGGGTTTGATCAATTTGGCTGCCATTGGCGGCATTGATTGCAAAACCACCAAAGAAGGTGCTGCCATCAATGCTAGCTTCAGGACCGATTTCTAGTGAATAGCCAGCCGCAAAAAGAGAGCCGGTTACATGACCATTTACAACCAGAACTTGTCCTGTGGCAAACAAGTTGCCCTCAATAGTTCCATTGACGATTACGTCTTGCCCACCAGCAAACACATTGCCGCGAACGAGGCCGTCAATAGTGATACGTTGACCGGAGATGAAGAGATCGTCTTCAATTACTTCGTCTGGGCCAACCAGGGCGTTGGGGTTGCCTGGAATAACTTCTCCAGCACTAGCAGGGCTAGCAAAGGGCAAAGCTAATATCAGCGCCAACATGAGGGCGGGGAATATGCGGGATAAAAATATTTTTTTCGTTTTCATTTGTTCCTCCAAATGGGGCTGCAAAGCTTTTGCGCAGCCATCTACACGGATATACGCCATTTATCCGATATGGTTGCAAGGAATCTATGAATTTGTAACGTAGAAAGCTATTGGAGGTTGTAGAGATCACCGCTACGATCGAGCAAATAAATTTCACCCGATTCATCCACGCCGAAAGATGTAATCAATAGAGGTAGGTTGTATACCGAGGCACTTGTCCAAATGCCATCTTCTTCTTGAACAAGGGCAAATACTTCTCCTGAACAGAAATCACCATAAAAATAAACTCCCCAGAGTTCGGGTAGCTTGCTTCCACGATAGACCACTCCGCCCGTTACAGAGCAGCGTCCGTTGCTATGATCATATTCCGCAATTGGAGGAAATAGGCTAATGTTTGCTGGCGGAGACCCAGAATAAGCATGATTGGCTTCGAAATAATTCCATCCAAAATTAACTCCGCCAACAACACCACCGGGCAAATAGTTTATTTCTTCCCATTGGTTCTGACCCACATCGCCAATATATAAATCGCCAGAAAGCGAATCAAACGAGAAGCGCCAAGGGTTTCGCAAACCAGTTATCCAAATCTCAGGGGCGCCACCTCCATTGGCGTAGGGATTATCGGCAGGGATGGCATAGGGTGTTTCGGAGTCGATATCAATGCGTAAGAGAGTGCCCAAGAGAGTATTGGGGTTTTGCCCATTGTTGCGAGGGTCGCCCGCAGAGCCGCCATCGCCCATTGCAATATAAAGGAACCCATCTTGGCCAAAATCGAGATGACCCCCATTGTGATTACTGTAGGGTTGAGCCACTTCCAGAATAATTTCCTCACTGGACGAATCGGCAAGATTTGATTCGTCCGAAACACTAAAGCGCGAAACGATGGTGTCGGCTGAAGAATTCGTATAGTTCACAAAGAAATAACCATTGTCTGAGTAATTTGGGTGGAAGGCCAATCCTAGCAAACCCTGCTCATTGGATTGGTCGTTTACTCGACCGCGAATATCCAAAAAGGGAGTGGCCGCAACTTCACCATTTTCAATAAGCCAGATGCGGCCAGGCTGATCGACTATGAAAAGGCGATTGGAGCCATCATTGGCGTGGGTAACAAAAAGGGGCTGCGAAAATCCCTGTGCAACTTTAGTCCAAACTCTGAAATCGCCATCAGGAATTTGGGCTGCGGGAATGTTTGTGGGCGGCGGGGTAGTTAATTCTTCAGAAGAAGGGCTAGGCTCGGGAAGGTTGGTGGCTGATTCCGTGGCTGCCGGCAATGTTTCACTAGTTTGCGTAGATATTTGCTCCGGGCTGGGTTGATTTTGATCTAAACTGGGCAGGGATGCGGGGCCTTCCGCGGAGGCGCATGCTGAAAGCAGCAATAGGCCAAGAAGCATTGGCAGAAGTAGTTTTAAATTATTCGCTAAAATCCGCATCGATAATGTCCTGTTCTTCAAAAGTAGAATCGGCCTGACTTTCGCCTTTGCGAACCGGTTCCAATTCTGCGCGATGCTCTTGAACGATTTCTGGAGGTGCCAGCTCAACAAAAAGAGTGCTTCCAAGCCAGATAATGAAGGCATCGTCTATGGGACCAATTACATCAAATGGATTTATTAAATATAAGAGGGACCCTAAGGGAAGCAGCTTGTACAAGGGACTAACTCGAGAATCCTGAATCAAGCGCCATACTAGCCGAGCACGAATGCCCAACTCAAAAATTAAGCCACTGTCTGGCTTGGATACCAGACGACGAGGACCTTTCAACTCTATTCTTGTTCTTTCTTGATCTGGTCTGCGGCAGCGCGTTCGGAAGCTATCGCTGCTTTATGCTCAGCCACAACATCATCTGGGCAAAGCTCGACAAAAGTATAGAAGCCAACCCCGATTACAAATGCATCGTCGATGGGGATTAGCGGCAGAAGGTCGGCAGGCCAAACGAGATAGGCCAATGCGCCTAATGGAAGCACTTTGAGTATTGGGTTGACGCGGCTATCGCCCATCAGACGAGTGATAAGCTTGATCTGCTTGGTTAGACCTTTCCAGAAACCGGGTTCTTGTGTATCGGGGGTGATCATGGGTTTTTTGCTTTCAGCCATATATTCTCCAAAAATGAATTATACCTTTGGCTAATTGGCCTAGTCTTTTACCGTTTGAATTTTTATATTTTGCTTATTCAGATTGGTCGGCAGCGTGGCGAACAGATGAGTGTTGCGCCAAAGCACCGTCTAAAGTGACAATATCCGCCTGGCTGATGTCGGCAATATCGATATAGCCCATCATGCGGCAAAAATCTAACATTTGCTTCTCCGATCCCTCCAAGAAATTGAGCATACGTTGAGCACTGATAGCGATATCGAAGCGTTCACGTAACTCAGTTTTTTGAGTGGCGATGCCAACTGGGCAGGTATTGTTGTGACAGGCGCGATATTGCTGGCAACCGATAGCCATCATTGCTGCGGTTGAAATGGCCACACAATCGGCACCTAAGGCAAGCGCTTTCACAAAATCGGAGGGGGTGCGTAGACCACCCGTGGCTACCAAGGTGATGTCGCTATGCCCATTTTCATCCAACCATTTACGGGCGCGGGGAATAGCATAGATGAGCGGGATGCCGATGTTGTCCTTAACATGCAGCGGAGCCGCACCCGTGCCGCCTCCACGACCATCAATGGTGACAAAATCAAAGCCGCAATAGGCCACAGCCTCCAAATCTTTCTCAATGCGATTAGCAGCTAATTTCGCACCAATGGGTCCATCGGTGATTGTGCGCAAATGCAGAACGCGCTCTTTGATTTCATCTAAATCATTGAGATCTGGAAAGCGTGAGGGGGAATGAACTTCGGTTTGGGCTTCCACCCCACGCACTGCTGCAATTTCAGGGATGTTCTTATTCGCGGGCAGGATGCCTCCCAGGCCTGCTTTGGCCGCCTGACCAAATTTAAAATCAATGGCGTCAGCCTTCCGAACATTTTCATCAGTGAACCCGAAATAGCCTGAGGCCATTTCAAAAATGTAGGCTCCAGCAGCCTCTTGTTCTGCTGGCAGCATGCCGCCCTCTCCGGACCCAATCGCTGTACCAAAGCGTTGGGCACCCGTAGCTAATGCGACTTTACTTTCTGGACTAAGCGAGCCATAACTCATGTGGCTTATATAAACAGGGATGCGTAGTTTTAATGGCTGCTTGGCATTAGGGCCAATAATCGTTTCTGTGCTTACCGCTTCGTCATCCAATAGAGGCAATTTTCCAATTCCTCCAGGCAAGAAGAGAATGCTTTCAAGGCCGGGCACTTCCAAGCTGGTGCGCATAGCTTCTAATTTGACTTTATTCCCTTTGGCTAAATAGTGAATGTAATTCATAGAATCTTCGCGATCGTCAAAGGGGCGACGCCAATTGGCCAAGTAGCCAGCCGGTTCTTCAGGGGCTGCAGGAACATCCTCAGTGTTGATAAAAAGCTTGCCATCATCAACTTGAACTGGATAAGTCGCGACGCGATCGTTATTGTCATAACGAGAAATGCCCGTACGGACGTCAAAGTCCCATTTGTGCAGCGGACAAATTAAATCTGAGCCAACGAGGGAGCCATCGCCCAGCTGACCGCCGCGATGCGGGCAGCGATTGTTGAGGGCGTAGTATTCACCCTCATAATTGCAAAGAGCGAGTGCTACATTATTGACCTCAACTGTCTTCACAGAACCGGGGGGGAAATCTTCAACTGTAGCTACTTGGATGCGTTCATCTGTCATGGTAATCCTTATAGAGGATAGTTAGAGCTGGCCTGCGTCGCTAATGATTTCAACCAAACTGGGTCCTTCTTCATAGGCGAAGGCTTGGCTTAGTGCGGCTTCCAGATGCTGTTCATTCTCGACGCGAATGCCGAGTCCACCGCAATTATTTGCATATTCGGAAAAATTAGGATTGACCAAGCTGGTTTGCCACACTGAGTAATCGGCTGAGCGCTGTTCACGGCTGATCTTGGCTAATTCGCTGTTGTTGAGCAACACGAGTGTGATGGGCATCTTGTATTTAACTGCGGTGGTGAACTCAGCTAAATACTGTCCAAAACCGCCATCCCCGGCAATGGCAATGATTTTACGCTGCGGAGCTGCAGCCCAAGCCCCCATTGCAGCCGGAAAGGCAAAACCTATTGAGCCTAAATAACCAGACATAAGCACATGTTGCTGCTGCGCTTCAAAATACATGCCAAATGAATAGGCATTATTGCCTACATCTACGCTGATAACGGCATCTTTGGGCACAAGGCTAGAAAGCTTGTGCATGATAAAGGCATTGGGAATACGACCACTGGGCGTTTCTTTGGTTGCTCGTTTGGCCTTCTCTGCGCGCCAATTTGCCCAAAGGCGGGCAACATAGTCTCGACGTTCGGGTCGCTTAGCGGATGCGAGACCTGCAGCTAGTAAGGAGACTGTGGTGCCAATTTCGCCCCAGATGGGGAGATCGACATCATGAAATTTCCCGAGCATCATGCGATCAAAATCAACTTGAATTAGGGTGCGCTTCTTGGTGATGCTGGTGTGGTTACTAAAACTGGCGCCCAAAACTAACAAGACATCTGAGCGGGACATCGTTGCACTGGCTACGGGAGTGCCGCTACGGCCCAATACACCGCAGGCCAAGGGATGATCATCGGTAATGGCGCCCTTGGCTTTGAAAGTTGTAATTATGGGGGCATCAATTTTTTCAGCTAGGGAAATAATTTGCTTGGAAAATTGCCGGCCGCCATTACCCACAATAATTGCGGGTCTTTCAGCGTTACTCAATAATTCGAGGGCTTTTTCCAATTCTGCTTCAGGTGGTTGGATTTTGGGCGCGGCGATGCGTTTTTCTATGTCTGATATTGAGCTTTTTTTAGTCGCAGGCAATTTTTGGATTTCATCTGGAAAAACCAAATGGGTGACATCGCGTTTGACGATAGCGTGTTTGAGAGCCAAAGTCATTAATTCAGACGCGTTTTCCGAGCGCAACACAGTTTGGCTCCAGCTAGAAACAGCCTCAAAGGCCTTTTCTAGCGGAAGTTCTTGGAAGGCTCCAGGGCCCAACACCTGCGTGTTGACCTGACCCGTGAGCGCGAGAATGGGGACTCGGTCGACTTTGGCATCCCAAAGTCCCGTTAGTAAATTGGTAGCGCCCGGACCCGCGATGCTGAAGCAAGCTGCAGGTTTACCAGTTAACTTGGCATAGCCTGATGCCGCAAAGGCAGCAGCGCCTTCATGCCGGATACCAAAATAACGTAAGCGGCCTTGCTCCTCTGCTGCGCGCATGGCCTCAGCCAGACCTAAATTTGAATGGCCGACCATACCAAAGACTGAGTCAACGCCCCAATCTGTCATGGCTTGGACCATCTGATCCATTAGCGAAGCGGGGCGCTTTTGCTCAGGAACTCCTACATATAAGCCATCTTCACGTTCTTCGATTTCGAATGAGTCAACGGGGGGATCGTCATAACCAGCAGGCGGTTGGCCGGTTTGCGGATCGTATTCCCAGGCATGCCAAGGGCAAACTACATATTGGCAGCCATCACTTTCGTTTTCCTGCAAGAATCCATCACCCAGCGGACCGCCCTGGTGGGCGCAGCGATTGCTGATGGCACCATAGCCCTGGTCTGTGCGTGTTAGGCAAACGGCAGTTTGACCGGCAAATACCGTGGTGATACGGCCCTCGGCCAACATATCAATTTCGCCGACTCGATACCAGCTCGTCTTTATAGCCTGCTCAGTCATTTGTTATCCGGAATTTTTTTAAGTTCGATAATGCGAATACAAACGATTGTACATGTTTTAGGAAAGCGGGTTTTGTTGACGAAAAACATACACTTGAGTGGATTGCTTCTCGGATAGAATTCGCAAATGTCTACCCAGAAAAGGCCAGTAAGGGCCTATGCCGCACTTGCAGCAGGATTAATGATTATTGGTTTTTCCGCCATATTGGTTCGGCTGGCTGACGCCCCCGGAACAGTGATTGCATTCTATCGTATGGCCTTTGGTGCCCTTTTTCTGACTATTCCCTTTGCGAGAAACCTTAAGAAATCTTTCCCAATTCCACGAAGAGCTATTGTTCTGGCCATCCTAGCTGGCGCATTTTTTGGCGCGGATTTAGCCGCGTGGGCAACAGGAGTTGTGATCAGCGATGCAACACTGCCTACATTATTCGCGAATACAAATCCACTTTGGGTGGGCATAGGCGCTTGGCTGATATTTAAAGAACGCCTCAGTCCGAAATTTTGGCTGGGTCTTTTGATTGCCCTGTTAGGAGCTGGGATCATTTTGGGATTGGGAAATACAAATGCGACCGGGAGCAATGTAGGTGCTTTCTTTGGAATTTTAGCGGGCTTTTTCTATGGGGGCTATTTTTTGATCGCTCAGAAGGGGCGCGATGTATTAGACGCAACCAGTTTCTTCTGGTTGGGCACACTTAGCTCTGCTATTTTCTTATTGGTGCTGAATCTAGCTACAGGCCAAGCATTGCTGGGTTATTCGATAGAAACCTGGGGCAATTTCATAGTGCAAGGCTTGATAATACAGGGTGCGGGCTGGTTCCTGGTTAGTTATGCACAAGGCTTTCTACCCGCTTCGCTAGTATCTCCAACGATGCTGGGTCAGCCAGTATTGACAGCGATTCTTGCAGGACCATTGCTGGGAGAAAGTTTGGGGGTAAACGACATTTTTGGGGGAGCAACCGTCTTGCTTGGCATCTTTTTAGTTCATCGAGGTAAAGCGGAAGAGCAACCTAAGGAGAACGGATGAGGAATATTCGCGATCTGACCCGGGATCTTGATCGTTCCGGATTATGGAATTTGCTGGTGGTTTATACCGTTTGGAGCAGCACATATCTCGGTATCCGCATCGCGGTACGAGAAGGAGCTGGATTTCCACCTTTCACATTGGGATTCATGCGTACCGTTGCAGGTGCAATTATTTTGCTAACTTGGGCATGGTTTCAAAAACAATCTTTTCGGCCAAATCGCAAGGAATTGAATACGCTTTTCTTTTCTGGAATGCTCTTATGGTTGGGGGGAAATGGCTTGGTCACCTTTGCTGAACAGCGCGTAGATTCGAGCTTGGCCGCGCTAGTGGTGGCAGCGATTCCAATTTGGTCAAACATTATCGATGCTATTCTGGATCGGAAGCGGCCATCCGGATTTTTGATCATCTCGCTGCTTGTTGGATTCATAGGGATTGCCTTTCTTTCCTACCCAAATTTAAGTTCTGGTATTCGAGCGGATGCAATTGCTATGTTTGCACTAATAGGAGCCACTATCAGCTGGGCTATTGGCAGCGTGATGCAAGCAAGGCGACCCATATCCTTAGGAAACCGAGTAAACGCGGGTTATCAAATGCTGTTTGGTGCTCTTGGTTTTGGAGTAGTTGCTATATTGCTAAACGAGCCTAGCCCCATGCCTACAGCAGAAGCTTGGGGGGCTTTTGTGTACTTGGTTATTTTTGGCTCAGTATTTGGTTTCACATCCTATGTAACCGCTCTCAAGAAACTGCCAACTCGAATCGTGATGACCTACGCCTATGTCAATCCGGTTCTGGCGGTAATTTTGGGTTGGGCCATCCTCTCTGAAGAAATTACTGGTTGGACATTGCTAGGAAGCTTCCTTGTTCTCGTAGGTGTTTGGGGAGTATTCCGCGAACGTTTTCAAAGTTAGCTGCAACCCAGATGATTATTGCGCGTATAGAATATGTACGCATGCAAGAGGAGAAATAATATGGACACGGAACGACGTGGAAATTTAGTAGTTGGCATCGTTTTACTATTGGTAGGAGCCGGGTTTTTAGCAAGAGAGTATGTGCCTGCCATCAATGAATTGATTCCATTTGGCTTTGATTGGCCTTTGCTGGTTATTGGCATTGGGCTTGTTTTCTTTGTTTCGTCTGCCCTGGTTAAAGCTCCAGGTTTGGCGATTCCAGGAGCCATAATTGCTGGAATTGGCAGCATTCTTTATTACCAAAATTTGAGTGGAGATTGGGACAGCTGGGCCTATGCCTGGACGCTGATACCAGGCTTTGTAGGCATCGGTGTACTGGTTTCCAACTTCTTTGAGGGTCGTTTCAATCGCGGCTTCAGGGATGGCTTTGGCATGATCATCTTTAGCGCAGTCATGTTTGCTATATTTGGCGCCTTCCTGGGTGGACCCGCCTTATTGGGCGAATATTGGCCCATCTTGCTGGTAGTGGTTGGCGTTTGGATGGTGGCTAAAGGTTTACTGAAACCTGGAGAGCCCGCTGCTAAAGTTGAGATAGAAATGAATGATGATGGGGAAACTGAAGTAGTTTAGTGGGAGCGATATAATTTTATAGCCCACGAACGCTGGCGCGGAAAACCGGGCCAGCGTTTTTTTATTTTGCTTATGGAACAATTAGACCAACTCAATCGCCCCCTGAAAGATCTGCGAATTTCGGTAACGGATCGCTGTAATTTCCGATGCAGCTATTGCATGCCAAGTGAGATTTTCGGAAGGGATTATCAATTTTTACCGCAAAGTGATTTGCTGAGTTTCGAGGAAATCGAAAAGGTGGCACGCAATTTTGTGGAATTAGGGGTTAATAAATTGCGCTTAACGGGTGGCGAACCATTAATGCGCAAAGATTTGGAAAAACTAATTGCCATGCTAGCCGAGATACCTGGAGTTGACGATCTGGCGATGACCACGAATGGCTCCTTCCCATTGGAGCGAGTGCGCTCGTTGAAAGAGGCCGGCTTGGGGCGTATCTCCGTCAGCTTAGATGCATTGGATGATGAAACATTCAGACGAATGAATGATGTTGATTTTCCAGTGGCGAATGTATTAGCCTGGATTGAGGAATGCGAAAAACAGGGATTGGGACCAGTCAAAGTCAATATGGTGGTCAAGAAAGGCGAAAACGAACAGGCCATATTGCCGATGCTGCGTTATTTCAAAGAACATGGCCACATTTTGCGCTTTATTGAGTACATGGATGTGGGTTCGAGCAACGGTTGGCGCTTAGAGGATGTGCTCAGTGCCAAAGATATCCTGAGCGTAATTGAAAGCGAATTCAAGGTGCAGGCCGCGCAGCCAAATTACCCTGGAGAAGTAGCTAACCGCTACTCTTTTGCGGATGGATCGGGCGAATTTGGAATTATCGGTTCTGTCACACAGCCTTTTTGCCAGGATTGCAGCCGAGCACGAATGAGCGCAGACGGCAAGCTCTATACCTGTCTTTTTGCTGTTCAAGGACACGATTTCCGAACATTGCTACGCGATGGAGCAAGCAACGATGACTTAAAGGAACGCATTCAAGAGATATGGGCGCAAAGAACAGATCGCTATTCGGAAATTCGTTCAGGCAATACACGCAATTTGATTAAAGTAGAGATGTCTTATATTGGCGGATAAGCCCGAACCATCCGCAAAAATTCGCGCCGTATTCTTCGACTTAGATGACACTTTGCGGGTCAATGACCCGCACCCACACGACGTTTTTACTGAATTTGTTTCAAAGCAAGGAATAGCAATTGGGGCTGCTGATCGGCAAGATGCATTCCGCTGGGGGCATGCCTATTGGGCTAATTCGACAACGCTTCTAGATGATTTCGAGCATCATGAGGGTTATGAAGACCCATTTTGGCAAAATTACACGAGACGCCACCTGCGTTCGCTAAATCTGGATGAGAGCACAATTGAAGGTCTAGCCCCTATTGTGCACAAATACATGCGCCATGAATACCGACCGGAGAGCAAACTGGTGCCTCAAGCAATTGAGAGTTTAGAAAAGCTGCGTTCATCTGGTTACTATGTCGGATTACTGACTAATCGTACGCGTCCTATTTATCAAGAAGTGGTGGAATTAGGGCTGGACCTGCACCTGGATTTATTTTTAACAGCTGGCCAATTAGAAACCTTTAAACCCCAGGCGGGATTCTTTGATCAACCCCTGGACTTGCTAAAACTGGAAGCTGACGAAGTGGTATATGTGGGCGACAATTACTTTGCGGATGTGAAGGGCGCATTGGAAGCCAACATTCGTCCGGTATTGATTGACCCTCGCGGGCTATATCCTGATTTCGAAGGATTAAAAGTGAATACAGTTGCAGAAATTTTCAATGTTCTTGATATAGCGGAATCGACGAATTGATTGACGTTGGGGGTCAGCTCCCGCGAACTTATTTCGATCGACCAACCACAGAAATAGCCCGCGACCTGATTGGTTGCCGCTTGGTGCGCATCGAAACTCAGCCAAATCAACAGGTGCGAACGAGTGGAATCATTACTGAAACTGAGGCTTATTGCGGGGAAACAGATCTGGGTTGCCATGCCAAAGCAGGACACACCGCGCGGACAGCTCCACTTTATGGGCCGCCAGGTTTTAGCTATGTCTACTTCACTTATGGAATGCACTGGCTTTTTAATGTAGTAACACGTCCCGAAGGGAAACCGGAAGCGGTATTAATTCGCGCGATTCAAGTGGATGAGGGTCTAGAAAGAGTTGCTGAACGTCGAGGTAAGGTTGCGCAGAAGTATTGGACGGATGGCCCGGCTAAGCTGACACAAGCGCTGAGGATTGGCGAGCGCCACAATCAGCTCGACCTCTGTGACCCCAAGGCTATAATATTTATCGAATTAGGAGAAAATGTCGCGGACAACCTAATTGATATTGGCCCACGCATCGGCCTGTATTCAGTGCCAGAGCCCTGGAAAAGCAAACCCTGGCGCTATTTAGCACGAATTTGATTTCCGTACGAGGAGAATTATGAATCTTGTTGAAGGCAAAAAAGCACTGGTGTTTGGGGTTGCTAACGAACGCTCAATCGCGTGGGGTATTGCCAAAAGTCTGGCAGAAAATGGCGCCGAAGTTGGACTGAGCTACGCGGGAGAAATTCTTGCTAAACGAGTCAATCCATTGGCCGAGAAAATTGGCAGTACTTTTGTGGAAGAATGCGATGTAACCAATGATGAGGCGATTGCAGACCTAGCTGCTAAAAGCAAAAAGAAATTTGGCCAAATAGATATCCTCGTGCACTCAATCGCTTTTGCAGGTCGCGAAGAATTGTTGGGCAATTATTATGATATTGGGCGGGAATCATTTGCGCGCACGATGGACATCAGCGTGTATTCGTTTACCGCATTGGCACGCGCCTTTGAAGCACAACTGGGTCCGAGAGCTTCATTGATGACGATGACCTATTATGCATCGCAAAAAACGGTCCCTAATTACAATGTGATGGGTGTAGCTAAGGCCGCATTAGAAGCCTCCGTGCGTTATCTTGCCCGAGATTTGGGTCCACGCCAGGTGCGGGTCAATGCGATATCAGCGGGACCCATTCGAACGCTTTCAGCGGCTGGTGTTTCCGGATTCAAGGGCATGTATAGTGATTTCGAGCGCGTGGCCCCTCTTAGGGAGCATGTCACAGGCGATGACGTAGGCAACTCGGCCCTGTTCCTGGCATCAGACCTTTCCACACACATTACTGGCGAAATTCTTTATGTAGATTCAGGCTTCAATATTATCGGCATTGCTGACCAGGCGAAGGACTAAATTTGTTTCGACGGCGGGCGGACGCAGCGCAAACAGAAAGCACTAGCAGCACAGCAAGAATTAGCTCTGTATTGGCGGATGGAACCAACCTCAGCGGGCGCATAAGCGGGGCTGGAGGAGTGCGTATTGAAGGTGCTTTTGAAGGCGACATTGAGCTGGATGGCTTACTAGTTATTGGACCGACGGGAAGAGTGACTTGCCCCGAACTGCGCGCTACCAGCGTGATTGTGGCAGGAGCCATGCGGGGGAATATTCGGGCAGAAAGAGTCGAGATTCGTTCTTCGGGGCGGGTGTGGGGAGATGTTGTAACGGCCTCAATGTCGACGCAAGAAGGGGCCTTTCTGAGGGGTCAGATCCAAATGGAGGACGAGGATTCTTTTAGCGGGGAAAGCACAGAGCCATCCAAGAACGTTGCCGAGACTGAAAAAAAGAAAGTGCCACCCAAGAAGCGTCGCGCAGCCAAAAAGAAAAAGAATAAAACTTAATTTAACTATTTATTTGCGCTAAAACGAGAGTCTTGCTCGAGTGTCTTTCGTAGCCCTGCTTCCAATGAAGTTTTGGGCGAGAAGTTGAGCTTCTTTTTTGCTAGTGTCAGATCGGCGCACATACGGGAAACTCCGGGATTATTCTTCGGGGTAGCCAAAATTTCCGCTTTACTTCCAGTTGATTTCAATATCATCTCAGCCAGCGATTGCATCGAAGTCTCCACGCCCGAACCCACATTGATGACATCTCCACCTAAATCCGGCGCTGTAGATGCGGCGATCAAAGCTCGGGTCACATCTGAAATGTAGACAAAATCTCTGGTTTGAGATCCGTCACCATGCACAACGATTGAGCCACCCTTGACGGCTTGGCGCAACCAGTTGGGAACCACAGGCGGATGGGAGGCGGGCAAACTCTGGCCCGGGCCATAGGCATTGAATATACGCAGGGCAACCGCTTCAATATTCCACAAATTCCCGATGGTGCGCACGTAATGCTCAGCCGCTAATTTCGAAACAGCGTAAGGCGATTGCGGAGCCAATTTTGCATCCTCAGCCAGCGGTTGTTGGCCTTGATCGCCATAAATTGCTCCCGAAGAAGCAAAAACCACACGACGAATACCGACATCGCGCATGGCTTCCATGAGGCTGACGGTGCCACCTACATTTACATCTGTATATTCACGGGGGTAAAGCAGCGACTCAGCCACACGCACGCGGGCTGCCAGATGAAATACGCAATCAACATCTTGCAAAAGAGTCCATAACTTAGGGCGATCGGAAACGTCGCCACGAGTGAAATGAACATCCTCAACCAGCAGCGAATCATCACCGTTGGACAGATCATCCAAGGCGCGAACTACATGCCCCTCACGAGCCAACTCATTGGATAGAGCTACGCCCAAAAAGCCGGCTGCACCCGTAATTAGAAAATTCATGAGGAGAAATTATAGCTTTTGTTCTCAGCAAACCTTTATTTGACTGGTAGGTGTGCTGCTTGTACCATTCAGCCATGTTGATGCGCACATTTCAAATATTTCTCTTGGCCAGCATCTTATTAATAATGGGCGGGGGAAATGTGGCTCTAGCAGATAGGGGCAATCAGGTGCGCCAATTTACTCGCGGGATTGAGTTCGATTATGTTGAATGGACCATCGAGGCATTGCAATTGAAGTTGCAACAAGTAGCGCTGGGTACAACGGATGGATATCCAGATGAAGCAGCAAGTGAAATTGTGCTCGAAATGATTAACCTTGTTGAAGAGCGCGGCTATTTAGAATGGGAGCTGAATACATTGTTGGCGGATCCTTCCGTTGAGCAACTTCAAGAAAACATAAACGAAAAACAGGTGCAATTAAATGGCGTTCTTGACGAATTAGAAAACATTCGACCAATCGCCGAAAGCATATTACAAAAACAGCTTAGCAGTGTTATTGCCGAAATGAATTTGGATTTCCTTGGACAGGCCGTGCCACCCGTGCTATTTCATAGCACTCCCCTTCCCTGGGCATTGATTGTTTCTCCTCGCGCTCAAATTGGCCAAGAAGCCAACATTTCATTGCAAGTTGAAATGAGTCTGCCTGACCAAATTGCCTTGGAGGATGAGGTGGCGGGCAACCTGGATGTAGCCACATTGGTTGTACCCGTGGGCGGGATTGGTTCCTATCCGACGATGATCGCACAGAGCAACAATCTGAATTGGCTGGCTGAGGTCATCGCACATGAATGGATCCACAATTACTTAACATTGCGGCCACTAGGACTTTTATATAACCGTAGCCAGGAATTACGCACCCTGAATGAAACGGTGGCAAGCATCGCTGGCAAGGAATTGGGCCGCGCTTTAATCGCGCGTTTCTACCCGGAATGGGCTCCCGCTGAAATTGTTCCTGCTCCGCCAAATCCGGAGCTAAATTCAGAGCAAGCAAGCATAGAGGCCGTAGAACCTGTTTTCGATTTCCGAACAGAGATGCACAGCACTCGTATTCAAGTCGACGCATTATTGAATCAAGGCTTAATCGTGGAGGCTGAACAATATATGGAGCAACGCAGGTTGCTCTTTTGGATGCAAGGCTATGCCATTCGAAAAATTAATCAAGCTTATTTTGCGTTTTATGGAAGCTATGCTGATGTAGAAGCGGGACCTGCCGGTGAAGACCCTGTAGGCGATGCGGTACGCAGAATATGGGTTTCAGCTAATTCATTAAGTGATTTCGTGAATCAAATGGCCCTTATTACAAACAGCGATGAGCTTTTTCTACTCAGCGAGACATTGGAAAAGGACTAAAGGTACAATTTCGCCCATGAACAATTATCCCAAAAATAACTCGCGGAAAGCCCTTGTATCTTTCTTTTTATTGAGCACCGCCTTGCTTAGCGCCTGTGCTGCCAATGAGCCAATAGTTGAAGCCGAACCTACTGCAACAGAAACGATTGTTGCCACGGAGGCAAGCTCAGGTGCGATCACGGCGCCGATTAATGCAAGCTGCACAGCAGTGAGCTCACAAGATAGAGAAGACGCACTACTTAATTCACCATTTGCGTCCGTCAGCGCGGCTGATTGGGTGCGAGGTGGCGATGAGCCTGCGGTTTCAATCATTGAATACGGCGATTTCCAATGCCCATTTTGTGGAGCTTTAGCACCCATTTTGGCAGAGTTAGAAGCGCGCTACCCAGATGATTTACAAGTGGCTTTTCGTCACTTTCCGTTGATCGGCAGCGTGGAACAACCGATTCACGAGAAAGCCAAGTTGGCGGCTGCAGCGAGCGAAGCTGCTGGCAAGCAGGGATTCTTCTGGGAATTTCACGACCTCCTGTTCGTCGCCCAAAGCGAATGGACTAATTTAAGCGAAGCTGAATTCATAAAATTTTTAATGGACGGCGCTAGTGATCTAGGAATGGATACCGCGGTGTTTGAGGCAGATATGCTGGGCGACGAATTGCAAACTCTGGCCGAGCAAGCCTGGATTGAAGGCCGGGAAATCGGAATATCGGGAACCCCCTTTCTGATAGTCAATGGCTTTCCTTATCAAGGTCCAAGTGACGTATTTAGTTTGGATGCCATTATTAAAATGGAAATGTTGAGAGAAAGACATTTCAACGAATGCCCAGAGTTCACCATTGATACGGATGCAGAATACACCGCGACGATCCAGACAGAAAAAGGGGACGTAGTGATCTCATTATTGCCCCAGATTGCACCAGTAGCTGTAAATAGTTTCGTGTTTTTAGCCGAAAATGATTGGTTCGACAACGTTACGTTTCATAGGGTTATTCCCGGATTTATGGCCCAGGGGGGAGACCCAACCGGAACCGGATTTGGTGGACCGGGCTATACCTTCGAGATAGAGACAAACTCAAACTATTTGTTTGATCGTGAAGGATTGCTAGCCATGGCTAATTCGGGCCCAACATCGAATGGAAGTCAGTTTTTTATTACCTTTGGAGAAGCCTCCCATCTAAACGGTGGCTTCACAATTTTCGGTGAAGTGCTGCAAGGCATGGACGTTGTCCGGAGCCTCACTGCTCGTAATCCTGCAGAAGATCCCACGCTAGCTCCCGGCGACCTCATTTTGGATGTGATCATAGAGGTCAATTGAGCCTGACGGATCAAGAAACAACGCCAAAAAGACACTGGCCCTCAATTTTTCAATTTGTATTAAGCCTAATCGCGCTCTTGGGCACGATGGCGCTGGCGTTGTTTGCATTCTTGGGAGTGATTACCGATCAATTCTCTCAATCATTGAATGAGTTTGAAATTGCAGGCACTCTAATGACTGGTTTTGCTTTGCTAGCCGCGAGCAGCTTTTTGCTCATATCTGCACTCTATGCCTATAAAGGAATGCGGGGTGAACTTCTCGAAATTAAGTTGTTAAATCGCATTCAAAATGTTTTTCGAAAGCGTCGTGGCTGGTTCTTGTTGGGTAGCTTGGCAACTGGCGGATTGGTGAGCAATGCAGATTTTGGGCTCTTTGCTCTAGCCCCAATCCATTCCTGGGCGGTTATTGCCATTTTCCTCTTCACTTTTTTCATGGCAGCCGATGGGATTTTGCATGTTAGCAAACAGCGATTCTGGGGAGTGCTAACAAGCGGGATGTTTCTGGCTCCATTAGCCGCCATTCCACTTGAAATTGCGGCCGGATTATTAGGATTGTTTGCACTGATTGCATATATTGGATCTCAAGCAGCATACAGTGGTCTGTTCGGGCAACTATCTGATTTTCAAGGTCTGCTCAACAATCAGGGAGAGCTTTTTGATACTCTCAATCCCCTAGCAGATGATCCGATCGTATTTGGAATAGCGCTTTTTTTTATTGCTTTCCTAGTGCCAATAATTGAAGAACTGCTGAAGCCAATTGGCCTTTACCTATCTTTAGGACGTAACTGGACACCGGCCAATGGATTTGCGCTGGGTGCTTTGAGCGGCGCTGGGTTTGCCTTGTTTGAAAATCTGACGCTGGCGATTGCAAGTACCCAATGGTTACCGGTGATGATCGCGCGCATTGGTACAAGCTCCATGCATATCCTCACATCAGGAATTTTCGGGTGGGCAATTGTTCGTGCAAAACTCACTAAGCGCTATTGGCTGGCTTTCTGGGGTTTTGCAATAAGCGTATTGTTACACGGTCTTTGGAATGGATTAACAATCGCGACTAGTTTTTCAAGCCTAATCAACGAGGACTCTGCGCGACTTTCCTTCAGCCCCAGTCTGACAAATGGCATGCTTTTTGGCTTGCTTATTCTCGGTTTGGGAAGTATTTTCCTTTTGCGATTTAATAGAAAGCAGTTGCTAGCCAGCAAAGAGTGATTGACAAAAAACAATTTGGAGATTTTGAATGGATTTTTTAATTAATGCTTTAGACATCTTTTTGCACTTAGATGTTTATCTGAGTGAAATTATCAATAATTACGGAGTTTGGACTTACACAATCCTCTTCGGAATTATTTTTGCAGAAACCGGCTTTGTAATCACACCTTTTTTACCTGGGGATTCACTGATCTTTGCAGCAGCAGCACTAGCTGCCCAAACTATCCTGGATCCGTTGTGGATATTCATATTGTTGACTGTGGCGGGTATTCTGGGAGACTCAGTTAATTATGCGATCGGAAAAGCAATTGGGCCGCGGGTATTTAAGCAGGATATGCGCTTTCTGAAACGCGAATATTTGGACCGCACGCATGCTTTTTACGAAAAGCATGGCGGAAAAACAATCATTTTGGCCCGTTTTATTCCAATTATTCGTACATTTGCCCCCTTTATTGCAGGGGTCGGCGCAATGACCTATAGCCGTTTCATTTTATTTAACATTGTGGGAGCTATCGCTTGGGTGGGAATCTTTACTTTCCTAGGCTATAACTTTGGAAATATCCCAGCTGTAGAGGAAAACTTTACGCTGGTCATTTTGGCCATAATTTTTGTATCGGTGCTACCCCCAATTATTGAAGTACTCAGGGGACGAAATAAAAAGTAGCCAAGAACAAAAAAAAAGAGGCCGCTAAGCGGCCTCTTTTTTTTATTATCTCGTTTAAGGTTCTAATATCAGCAATGCAGCAGCGGCGGCCTGGATCGATTCAAACTCCCAATACATAGCATGATTTTCTCCATGCACCCAAAGCGGGGTCATGTCTACGTAGTTAGGATGATAGGCATGGCCGGATTGGCCCATGCTGTTGATCTGCAATGAGTTATCCCAATTACCCAAATCCATCAGACTGCGTTTAGAGGGAATTGCCCGAACTTCATATGAACCCGAATCAGCAGACCAGGTTGTGGCGTTTACGACGTTTGTGCCACCCTGCGTTTCAAAGGGGCCGCGATTAAAAAGCCTATTGATCAAGGGAAAATTGTTCATTACCTGATGCTCAAAGGTGATGGTATGTAGCGCTCCCCAGCGCCATTCAGCTGGGTCATTGCCCTGCAAATCTTGCATTTCTTTCAAGGAGGCTGTAAATGCGGTTAGCAAAATATCGTCGCGGTTTTCAAGTGATGGTGTGTTGATATTGTCCCACCAGGCACTTTGCGGATCAGCCAAAAGGATCTCTAAGATCGCAAACCAGCGGCTACGGCCATCTGGCCAGTAATCTTCGGGCAATTCGTCATGCAAAGTTTGCGCTATTAGGTTGCGGAGAAACACATTGAAAAGAGCTGCTGGAGCGGAATCCAAATTTTGTTGGCCATCCCAGGTTTGCAGCAAATCAAGCGCCTGCTGACCATCCGGACTATTCAATTCCAAATTGTCCAAAGCTGCAATTAACTCCTCGGCCAAAGGATTGAGATTGTCAGCTTGCATCGTTTGGAAATCTGCAATGGAATATTGGTTTGGCTGAGTGGCAAGCAAATCGAGAATACGCTGAGCGCGATATCCATAAGCCCAAGTATCGGCAATATGATGAGGGTATGCGTCTGTCACCACGGCATTGTTGGCGGTGACAATGTAACCTGATGTTGGATTGAGCGAAAAGGGAAGCTCCTCGAAAGGAATGTAACCCAGCCAATCATATTCGTCGGTCCATCCAGGTACCGGATAGCGTCCATCTCCATTGGCACGAATAGGTACATTACCGGGCATTTGATAGCCAATGTTGCCAGCAGTATCCGCATAAATCAAATTTTGGGAGGGCACTACAAAATCCCGGGTAGCGTTTTGAAATTCTTCCCAGCTGTAGGCAAAGTTGAACTTCAAGATTGCACTGAAAGTGTTGTTGGGTTCCAGTGCCGTCCAACGGAGAGCCACAGCAAAGTTTTCTGGGAGTTCCATGCCCGAAGTTTCTGCGAAATCTGTTAACGGACCATAGCTATCTGAAATAATGGGGCCGAATTTGGTGATGCGTACGGGAAGGGAAATATCTTCTTTTCCAGCAACCTGGATCGTTTCAGTCACTAGCTGCATGTCAATCCATGCCCCATTCAACTCGTACTGGAGTTCATTGTCAGGATTAACTTTTATGATGTAAAGATCCATCACATCGGGTCCTAGATTGGTAAATCCCCAGGCAATGTTGGCATTGTGACCTATGACCACGCCAGGTGCACCAACGAAGGAAACTCCGCTTGCCTCTAGTGAGCAATCAATACTCACGGGCAAGCAATGCAAACTGTTTTGATACCAAATAGATGGTAAAGACACTCCCAAATGGGGATCATTGGCCAGGATGGGAGCACCACTGGCAGTCAAATCACCAGACACAGCCCAACTATTGGAACCGATGCCCGGCGCTGATCCTGAACCGAGCAATGCATCTAAATTGACAAAGCGCTCGGCAGCTATTTGTAATGCGCGCGTCCAATTGGAATCTAGCGTAGGTTCAGACTGACTAAGCTGCGCGTTCGCTGCGGCTGATGCAAAATCTGGAACAATAATGGGTGCATCGCTGGGATAGGGAGGGAAGAGTTCATCTACCTGCTCTGCACTCATAGTCTGGAGCAGCAAAGCTCGCTGAATTTCAGTATCCATATTTGAGCCTAAATCCCAGGCCATGGCCTTGGCCCAAGTGAGCGTATGGAGCGGCCTCCAGGGTTCTGGTTGATAATTTGGATTGAGCAAACTAAGGAATAAATATTCAAAGCTAAGTTCGAGGTTGCTTTTGCCAGATATATACGCATTTACCCCAGCCGCATACGCTTCAATGGCTGAAAGGGCCTGGGCATCCAAATTGGTTAATTCCTCTTCTGCGATGCGCTGCCAACCCATCGCCCGCAAGAACACATCTGTGTCAAGCGTAGCTGAACCCAGAAGTTCGGATAATCGACCGGAGCTTGCATGGCGCTGAAAATCCATCTGCCAGAAACGATCTTGAGCATGGACAAAACCTTGGGCAAAGAATAGATCGTGTTCGGTAGAGCCAAAGATATGGGCAACACCTAAATCGTCTCGATATATTTGCACCTCAGCTAATAGACCCGGAGTCTGGAGTGTTCCATCTAATAAGGGAAATGATGACTTGGCCGCTCGGGGCAAATAAATAGCAGCAACTAATGCAATGAGCGCAATTAGGACTAACGAGCCTAACCCGATACGACGCAGGTTACGAGACATTTAAGCTCCTGGTGAATTGATTTAGGGAATTATAAGATAGAAGGCTAAATAGCCACAGCCATGGCCACAGCAAATTCAAGGGTATGAGAAATGCTAATGGACCAATCCGAGAGCCCCAATTTGTTTGCTCGTTCCTGAGCCGCTCCGTACAAATGAAGCTCAGGTTCCCGGGAGGGACCGCGCAATATTTCAATTTCTTGCCAACTCACATCACCGATACCAGTGCGAAGTGCTTTAGCAACAGCTTCTTTGGCAGCCCAGCGGGCAGTTAGCGATGGGATGTCATCGCGTAATTGTTCTAATTCTTTTTCTGTAAAGACGCGCTGAAGGAATTTTTCGCCATGTCGATCAATCGCTTTTTGAAGGCGGGCTACTTCGAGCATGTCAATTCCTGTTTGAAGATTTGGCATGAATTTGTCAGGGGCCTGCGATAGCAATGGCAACGCGTTGCGGATCTAGGTAATTTGCTGCCGCATCGCGAATCTGCTCACGAGTTACGGCACGAATCAAATCGGGGTAGCGATGATAATAATCGAGCCCCAATTGATGACGTTCAATGTTGATTAGCGCTTGGGCTACACCAGAATTGGATTCCAATGAAAGAGGCATGCTGCCAATATAGTTTGATTGACTATCACTCAGCTCATCATCACTAACCAATTCACTGGTAAATCGTTTGATTTCTTCCAATATTAAATCAATGGCTTGCTTTTCGTTTTTAGGATTAATACCAGCTTGAACTGCCCAAGGGCTGGGACCCAAACCGCCTCCCAAACTACTGTAGGCATAATAAGCAAGACCTGCTTTTTCGCGCACGGAATCGCCGATGCGGCCCATCATGCCGAAGCGGCCAAAAATATTGTTGCCCAAAGAAGCGGCCATGAAATCATCTGCTTTCCTGGATGGACCAGCAGTGCCGAGAATTAAATCGGATTGACTTTTGCCCGCGATTTGTACGCGCTTGCTCAACTGTTCATCTAAAGCTTGCCAATTTGGCAATGCAGGAATTTGGGGCTGATCGGGAATGGACCAAGCACCGAAATACTTGCGAATTAGTTCGACAGCTTGCCCAGCATTGATGCCGCCTACGACACTTATCACCATGCCACTTGGACCAAAATTCTTAGCGTGGAAATCAATCAGATCTTGAACTGTAAGAGCGGTAACTGATTCAACCGTCCCGTCTTCGAGACGGCTATAGGGATGATTAGCATAGACCAGTTCATCAAAGGTGATGGAGGCCATTTCGCGAGTATCTTGGGCTCGAAGAGCCAAACCAGTTAGTAATTGGGCGCGCAATTTTTCGACTTGATCGATCGGAAATGAGGGCTGAATCAATGATTGACTAGCTAGCTCGAGCAAAATGTCTAAGTCGGTCGCCAGGGCACGGCCTGCAAAACCAGAAGTATGCGTGCCCCCAGAAAAGTTGAGTGAAGCGCCGATGCTTTCCAACTCATCATAAATGGTCTGGAAATCACGCGCTACTGTACCGCGCATTAAAGCGGAGGCGACGAAATCAATTAATCCTAATTTTTCGTCTGGGACAAGCAAGCCACCCACATCCAGATAGCCCCGCATCGTTACAGACAGGCTATCTGGATTGGAACGGACAAGCACTACTATGCCGTTTTCAAGTTCGACTCGTTCGATATCTTTGGGACCAGGAACAGAGGATTGGGCGACCATTAGGCGGCTCCCTCGGGCACATAAATTCCGAGCACCCGTCGATTGGGATCCAAATATTTTTGGGCAACTTTTTGGATATCTGCGGGGCTAACTGCTTCAAGCCGCTCTAAATAGCTTTCGAACCAAGAGTAGCTATCAAACATTTCTGCAAATCCGAGCCAGAAGGCCTGGTTTGTAATGCTTTCGCTTCCATAGGCGAAAAGTGCCTTGGCTTGCTTTATCGCTCGGTCCAATTCCGCCTGATTGGGTTTGGAGTCTTGCAGTTTCTTTATTTCAGCATCAAATGGAGTCAGCAGATCTTCAACTTTGCGGTCGGGATGCAAAGTAAATGTAAGCGCGTAAAGGAAGGGGTCAATCGTGGCTTGCAAACCGCCGCCCACGCTAACAGCCAAATCGGTCTCGACCATAGTCTTGTAGAGTTTGGAAGTCTTGTTAGAAATGCCACCACCAAATAAATTGATGCTACTGGGGCCACTAAGCAAAGAATCGAGCACGCTTAATGCAAAGAAATCTGGATCTGTAGCTTTAGGCGCGCGATAGGAGGCCCGCAGGAAAGTTGTCTCTCCGGGGCCATGCGTTTCGACACGTTGCTCTTGGGTTGGTTGAGCTTCGTCCTCGGCTATGCGCGTGGGCATTTCTCCCGCAGGTATGGGGGCAAAAAGTTCGTTTACTCGGGCCAGCATCGTTTGGGTATCAAAATCTCCAGCTATGGCTAAGATTGCATTGCTAGGAACATAGTAGGTTTTATAGTGATTGTAGAGATCATCGCGAGTCATGGTTTCCAAATCTTTCATCTCACCAATTACCTCGTGGCGATACGGATGACTCGCAAATGCGGCGGTCTGGACATCTTCATCGAGATTAAATATGGGGCTATTTTCATTGCCCTGGCGTTCGGAGATGATAACTGTGCGTTCTGATTCCACTTCGTCGACTTCGAATAGGCTGTGCTGGAAACGATCGGCTTCTAGGCGGAGCGCTAAATCGATCTTGTCAGCCGGCATCGTTTCGAAATAGGTGGTCCAGTCTAGGTAAGTCATAGCATTCCAAAAGCCGCCTTCGCGCGAGATGTCTTTATCCAGCTCACCAGAAGGAAATTGCTCTGTGCCTTTAAATTGCATGTGTTCGACCCAGTGCGAAGCTCCCGTAATTCCGGGTGTTTCATCGCGTGAACCAGCGCGTACCCAAAGCCAATGGCTAATTATGGGAGCGCTATGTATTTCTTTTAAAAGAACCTTGAGTCCGTTGGGTAATTTGTGTTCGCTATGTTTCATTTTTTTGTTTTAATGCTAGAAGGACAAGACTATAGCACACAGGAGATTTTTGTGTACAGGCCGCAATTTTGTTGACAATTCTCAGATAATTGCGTCACTTGTGCCCTTTGGTACAATGCCTGGGTCTACCCAGAATCCCGGCCAATAATGCTGGAGGGATCAAATGCCTGAAGAAAACGATAAAGCTATCGATGTAGCAGTGCTTGGCGCCGGACCAGCGGGGATATTTGCCGCCAAAAAACTAGCTGATGCGGGCTTAGATGTAGCGCTTATAAATCGAGATATTAAACCGGGGGGACTTGCAGAATACGGCATTTTTCATAACAAACACAAGATGAAAGCGGGATTGCGTAAACAATTTCGCCGAGTAATGGCACATCCTAATGTGCATTATTTTGGAAATTTGACAATTGGTGATGAAGAAGCCATAGAATTGCGGGATCTACAAGAGTTGGGCTTTGGAGCAATTTTAATTACTGTGGGTGCCCAAGGAACCAAATGGTTGGGCTTACCAGGCGAGGACCTGGAAGGCGTCTTCCATGCTAAAGATCTTGTTTATCACTACAACAAGCTACCGCCGTTTAGTGAGGAACATTTTGCGATTGGCAAGAAAGTTCTCTGTGTAGGGGTAGGAAATGTGATGCTCGATATTGCGCATTGGAGCATTCGCGATCTAAGTGTTGACGAAGTTATTGCGGTTGCTCGGCGCGGACCTGCAGATGTAAAGTTTACGAAGAAAGAGATGCAAATAGTGGCGAAAAATCTGGATTTGAATGCCCTGGATGCTGAAATTGAAAGAACGCGGGAGATCATGCTGGCCGCTGAGCAGGACCCCGAAGCAGCCAAGAACTTTATTGTTTCAGCACTTGAAAAAGCCCAGGAGCCAATCTCAGATACACGGTTTCGCTTTGAATTCTTAGCTTCACCACAGGAATTAATCAGTGACGAGGATGGCCGAGTGAGATCTGTCAGAGTCAATGACACGCGTCTGGAACTGCGCGATGGTGGAGGTACCAAGGCTGTGAACACTGGCAGTTCGCGCGAAATTGAGGCCGACACTGTTGTTTTCTGCATTGGCGATAAAGTTGATTCCGAACTCGGACTACCTTTAAACCAATGGAATGAATTTGCAAAACACCCGCAGCCCAAATTTCCTGTAGATGAGACCTCTTACGAGGCCTATGACCCAAAAACAGAGCAAGGACTCAAAGGCGTTTTCCTGGCGGGTTGGGCTAGAGAGGCCAGTAGCGGATTAGTAGGATCTGCCAGAAAAGATGGCAACAATGGTGCTGAGGCTATGCTGGCTTATTTGGAACAAAGTAATGCTGGTTCAAGAGGTCCCATTGAGCAATTGAAGCACAAAGCGGCAGCGCTCAACTTAGCTTTGTTCGACAAGGAAGACATTGCCCAGCTTGAAGCAGAAGAGGAACGCATGGCTGAAGAACAAGGTATTGAAGAATATAAATTTTCTAGCAATGCTGAGATGATGAGCGCATTGGGAAAGGTTGCAACAGAATAGTTGAGTTAGGCGCTATTTTGCCGCGTTCTTCCTGGCAATATTGCCATTTGTGCGTCGTCGACGCAGATTTGCCACCAGGCCACGCCAAAAGGGGAGCATCATTGTCAGTCCGACCAGCATCATAATTTGCCCCACCAAAACGCCACGGACTTGCCAAAACCCAAAAAATGGTGTCGCAGGTAATGGCCGAGTACCCAGGCCAAATACATCGGCCATGCCTGAAGCCAGCGCAACCACATAGCCTGTTCCCAGAATACGTTCTCCGATCTCTGCAGCGATACTCTTTTGTTTGCTATTCCAAAGAGAATCAATTGTGAAATAACCGCCTAGAGCGATTAGTCCCAAGCCAAAAGTAAAGACACCGATTTGAACAAAGCCAACTACAGGGCTTCTATCGAGATCAAACCATTCTGGAGCGGCGCCCAAATAGAAAGTGACAGCACCGAAAACAACTAATACAATACCCAGGCGCTTACGCAGGGTGCGGCTCGTTTCAGCAGGTTGATTTAGGCTCATGGGGGCTCCGGATCGCGATTATACGCCATTGAGTTGAGCAGATAAATGGTGCCAAAATGAGTCTCGCTCTCCTGGAATATAAGGGCTGTATAGAGTAATTCGATCAGCAAATGAGGCATAGCGTTGCAAAAGAGCCTCTGGAAGGTCCTTTTCGGTTGCCATAACTGAAAAAGTTGCCAACATTTCATCGCTGATCAGACTGGCAATTTCTTCCCACTTTTTGCGAGCTGCCAAGGCAGCTAATTTACCGGCTGTTGCCTGCCAACCATGATGGCGCATGACCTTATGATAACTAGGTGTGGAAGCGTAAAAAGAAATTTGCTTGCGCACAGATTCGCGCTCTGCGTCATTGGTGATCACAAAGGCATTAACCATAATTTTGGGGGGATCAGTCCTGCCTGCTCTTTGCACGCCTGCTTTGATAGCGGGCAGGATATTTTGCTGCAGATAGTCCCGAGAGTGGTAAGGATGAACAAGAAATCCATCCGCTTGTTCGCCTGCCAAGTGGGCCATGCCCTTATTTACACCTGCAATCCAGATGGGAATTTGCGGTTCTGCGATAGGCTGCGGTTCAAAAAAGGGGCTGGTGAGGGTTACTTTGTAATATTCACCACGATGATTTAATGGCGCGCCCAACTGCCAATGATTCCAAAAATTTCGAACTAATTGGATCTGTTCGCCTAGCTTTTCAACAGGGGAATCTGGCCAATCCATGCCGAAACGACGCTCAATATGTCCGCGAACCTGGGTGCCCAAGCCCAATTGAAAGCGGCCATTTGATAGCTGGGCAAGATCAAAGGCAGTCTGGGCGATTATCGCAGGGCTACGAGCAAAACTAACAGCAATGGCTGTGCCAACCTGAATCTTTTTGGTTTGTTCAGCGACAAGTGTGGCAGCCAAGAAGGGATTATGTTGGGTTTCCGCCAACCAGACACCTTTAAATCCAATCTGTTCAGCCTGACGTGCCAAATCAGGAATAGCGGAAAGTTGGGTGGCGGGGTCAAAAAATGCGTCGAGCTGCAAGAGTTAACTTAAGAGGTAGGCCAGAATCCACTGAGTAGTAGCCAGAATTGCTTCCGTGTGAGTGCGCTCATAATTATGTGAGGCATCCAAACCAGGCCCCATAAGAGCAACCTGCACGTCGCCACCTGCGCGCCAATAAGCTTCGCCATCAGAACCATAATAGGGATAAATATCAATTTTGTGCGCAATTTCATAGGTTTCTGCTAGCGCGCGCATACGTTGATTAAAGGCATGGTGATAGGGGCCGCCACTGTCTTTGACACATAAAGTGGCTGAAAATTCATCTGAAGTTTGACCCTCACCAACAGCCGCCATATCAACAGTTAGCAATTCGAAAAGGTCTTCCGGGAATCCGGCTGCAGCGCCATGCCCAACTTCCTCATAATTACTGATATGGATTGTGGTGCGTTGGCTGGGTTTCAAGCCGGCAGCGTCCATCGCAGCAATAGCTGCAATTATGGCCGCGACTCCTGATTTATCGTCCAAATGACGGGAGCGGATAAAGCCATTCGTGATCTCCACGCGTGGATCAAAGGCGACAAAATCACCCACAGAAACCCCCATTTCCTGAGTTTCTTCTGCGGAATTTGTACGCGCATCCAGCCGAATTTCAACCGTATCCGCATCACGCTTGGTTTCATTTACCTTGGCTGCATGCACGTGTCCTGAGGCAAATGTCGCAAGGAGCGCACCGCGAACCTTCTCGCCGGATTGCGTCATGACCCAGCAAGCTTCACCCTCAACTGTATTCCAGGCGAAGCCGCCAATGGGCGTAAGTTTTAAGCGTCCATTCGGTTTGATTTCTTTAACCATTGCGCCGAGAGTATCCACGTGCGCAGTGAGGGCTCGCGGCGCCTCAGAGCTTTTGCCCGGCCATTCGGCAACTAATGCGCCCTTGTTGGTTTCTGATAGTTTAAGCGCCTCAAATTTTGAGAGTTCTGTATTGACAAAGCTAATCGCATCTTCTGTATATCCGGTTGGACTGGGAATATTCAGTAAGGATTGCAAGACTTCCAGCAAATACGCTTGATCTATTTTCGGTAATATTGTTTTAGCCATTGTGCAGTGATTATACGAGCTTGCTAATTAGACAAGCGCCGCATGACGGCCTCGAGCGGGCCACGTTTAAATCGGGCTCGCCAGTACGAGGCAAACAAAACGGATATGGCAAAAAAGCCAACAGCATAATAAATCGCGAATTGAGTGGTTTGCGTCTCAATTAAACCGAAAGCCAGTAAGATGCCCATACCAACGAGAACATGGGCTAGATATAACGTTAGAGCAATTTGGCCTGTAAAAATCAAGGCTTTTAGCATTCTTGACTGCGGATATTTTTCTGTCAGGCCAACGCATATGGCAATGACAGCGGTAGCAGTAGCGCTGGCAGCAATAATGTAGAAAGGCAAAGGGGGATAAGGCGTGCTACCCAACAAAAAGGGAAGATCAGCCGCCGTAACATCCAATAATGCGGGCGAGACAGCTTGGACTAAGTAGGCCGAAAGCGCTTCAGCCCCAACTGCAATCGATATAGAAACCCATAATATTCGATTTCGTTTTTGGGCGTCCCGAAAATTTTGCCTACCCAGCCACATACCAACAATCAGAAAACTAACCCAGGGGAAAATGGGATGGAAGCCATTAAAAAACAGATGGCGAACAAAGCCAACAGGGGTCCAAACAAGGGGATTGTTGAGCTTGTCCCAATCCCAACCTAGATCGTAATCAACGATTAGAAAGAGCGCAATGAATGCAATCAGGAAGGCCGCAGCCCAGAGCCAAAGTTGCCGATTACTGACATTGATCAACAGGATGGCGACCAAGAAATAAATTGCATAGAAATGCAAGATGTCTGCAGCCCAAATTGGCATCCAAGCTACACCCAAGATAAACAAGATCAAAGAGCGCTTGAGCAATATGCGTCGACGCAAATTCAGTCCTGCTTGATCATTTTGCTCGCGCGCTTTGCGTGTCATTAGAGACACTCCGAGGCCAGCCAGAACGACAAAGAGAGCTGCTGCGCGTCCTTGTAGTGCACTGGAAATACCTTCAGCCCAGGCAGCACTATTTAGCTCCGAATCAAATAAGGCCACTTCAAAATTGACAATCATCATGCCGAAGATTGCCAAGGCTCGGGCCAGATCAAAACCGGTAATACGATTGGGCTGACTAGTGCTCATTTCTATTCTGGGAAAGCGAAGGCGGCTTTGATGATGGGATGCTTGCGTTTATCAGCCAATTCACTAAATGCCCGTTTGTATTCGGCTAATGGATAACGTCGGCTCAGCATCCAGCCCAGATCCACCTGCCCACTGGCTAATAAATCTAACGCCACATCAAATGTGCGAACTTGCTTGCCCAGATATGTGTCTGCGTGAGAATAACGATCGGCTGCAATTACGCGCAGTTCTTGAGCATAGATTGCCGTCCAATCCACATTTTTTGCGACACCGGGTACACCCACAATAATTACGGTGCCCCCATTGCGGGTCAGTCGTAAAGAATCATCGATTGTGCTGTCTGAGCCTACGCATTCGTAGACGCGATCTGCGCCACCGACAACTACGCGCTTGCCAATTGGCGGTTTGTATAACGCCGCATCAGTTAGCTCAGCCACATCTAAGTAAAGATCGGAGCCGCTCAAAATTTCATCGGCACCAAGCTTACGTGCAGCTTCTCTTTGAAACTCATAGCGGGCTGATATCAGAATTCGGGCCTTGGAACCCAATGCGCGCAGCGCAGCGAGAGTGACTAATCCGATGGTGCCTGCCCCGACAATAAGAATCGTTTCGTCATTGGATGGCATATCTGTTAGAACCGCGTGAACTGCGCAAGCGAAGGGTTCGCTCATCAAAACATTTTCGTCACTCATGCCATCGGGAACTTTGTATAGCTGACTGCGGTGGGCTACAAATGACTCACTCCAGGTTCCTCCCGTGTCGCCATTGGTGCCGGTGATGATTCCAGGGGCAAGATCCCCTTCGGCATAGCGTAGACAGCGATTAATCTCGCCTAAAGCGCAAAATTCACACCACTGTTCCTCAGAGAAGCCGCGTGCTGCACACCAGAGCGTGGGTTCAATTACGACCCGCTCGCCCGTTTCCCATTCTCTTACATGTTTGCCAACTTTATCAATGGAACCCACATTTTCATGTCCGAATGTGAAATGTTGGCTGTTTAATGGCGAGTAATAGGGGCTTGTGTGCAGATAAACCGCGCCCAAATCCGTTCCGCATATGCCTCCAAGCCGAGTGCGAATACGCACCCAGTCGGGGCCGGGCAAATCGGGTGGGGTCACGTTGCGCGAAACCGTTGTGGTTAAACCACTCCAGCTAATAGACGGAAATAAGCGACCCAGGGATACCCCCAGCGCATAGCGAAGGTATGAAAAACGATATTGAATGGCGTGCATTGCACATGATTATATGCGAGAGCGGTATGCAACTAACAGCAAAGGACCCGCTAATGCGGGTCCTTTATAGATTGTGTAAGTTGACCGTAATTAGACGAAAATGATTTGAGCGCCTTCAGAAATATCCATGAATTCCATCGCGCCAATAGTGGTCGCGCCATCCACTAAATCATCGTCATTGAGCTCCATCATATCCATGGACATTTTACAGCCATACACATGAGTACCAGCATCCATCAGAGTTTCTACAAACTCAGCTACTGGCGGAAATCCCAACTTGTCGATTTCTTTGCGCATCATGCCGGTCGCCATAGTTGACATACCGGGCAAACCACCGAGCATGGTTGGGATATGGAATTTGGGATGCATGGCTGGGTTGCCAACTGTAGCCACATTCAAATTCGGCATTTTAGATTTTGTAATTACATCCAAGCCCCAAAATGTAAAAAACATGTGAGTTTCGATGCCCGTCATACGAGCCGAGTTGGCCAAAATTAATGGGGGATAGGCCATGTCGAGTGAGCCCTGGGAAGCGATAATGGCCAATTTCCTAGGCGCTTTTTCCGTCTTACCGTTGGTCTTCATATTATTCTCCTAAATAAGAAACCTTAGATGCAGCCTGTTGGTTTGTTGAGGCCAGCGATCATGGATGCCAGTTTTCCCGGGCCTCCTGGGAAGAGACTGTACATTTCTTTAGTATTCACTTCTGTATCAAGTGTGATGCGCCGCAGAGTGGGAGCCTCGCCCTCATCTGCATGGACTTCGCGAGCAAAATTCAATACGATCCAATGTCGATCGCTTAGTTGAATGCCCTCACGCTCGGCAATCGCTTCGGCGACTTCCGGGTTCCAAGCCTCTGGGTCTACTATGTAACCCTCTTCAGTAAAATCTACTTTATCTATATGGGATTGAGTTGCAACAGTCATTTTTCACTCCTAGTTCAATTGGTTTTCTTTTGAAACTAATTTGGGTTGCGTTTTTCCAAGCATGCTCATGTGATTACTTACCGGCATGGGTCTGCCAGGAAGCAGAATATGCCAATAGAGCCATTTGAAGCTCAGCTTGCCCAAGTGATTGGCTCGACTCTCTTTCAGTAAACTAAAGGGTCCGACACCAGGCATTGGATAAGTACCTGCAAGCGGCTCAGTTTCATAGTTGAAATCAATGAGGACACCTTTGCCAAAACCTGATTCGATAAAGCAATTAGCATGGCCATCGAAACTGGCTTTAGGCTCTAATCCTTTAATTTGCTGCTCAATGTTTTCAATAATCACCTCCAACATGAAATGCGCCACTGAACCGGCTTTAGAAGCGGGCACGGTGCCTGCGTCGCCGATGACCCAAATGTTTTCCCATTGCTTTGATTGCAACGTGTTGTTATTTGTGGGTATGAAATTCAATTCATTACCCATGCCAGAGCGCTTCATCACATCGGAGCCCATATTTGTTGGGATAGTGGCTAAGAAGTCATATTCAATTTCGCGGTCATCCCAGGAACGAATGACTTGCTTGCTACTATCAACCTCACCGATATTGAAATCCGTTTCAACATGAATGCCTTTGCGCTTCAGCATTGCGCCCAATTTATCGGAGGCCTGGGGCTTAGTAAAAGCTCCTGATAAGGGGGTTGCATAAGTAATATCCACTTTGTCGCGAATACCTTTCTCTGTGAAATACCAATCCGCTAAAAAGAGAAATTCGAGGGGTGCAACTGGGCATTTGATTGGCATTTCAGCCACATTGACGAGCATGCGGCCGCCCTCCCAGCGATCTAAGAAATTGAACATGGCGCTGGCACCATCCAGCGTATAGAAATCAAAAATGTTTTCCCGCCATCCGCCAGCCTGCATGCCCTCGATCATGTCTGGACGGATATCGCAGCCAGTGGCAACTACCAAAATGTCGTAGGGGATTTGAAGATTATTTTTCTGGAGCCGGACCGTATTAGCTTCAGGATCAATATGCTCTATTTCAGAAAAGATTACTTCCACCTTTCTAGAAATCAAGTTCCTTTTGGTTTTAATGACATCCGAGGATTTATAAATACCGAAAGGAATGAAGAGAAATCCAGGTTGGTAATAATGTTGCGGATTTTTATCCACTAATTTGATGGACCACTCATTGGGATTTAACTTTTTGGCCATCTTGTTGGCAACCATTGTTCCGCCAGTTCCGCCACCGAGGATGAGTAAGGTTTTCATATTTTTTTCCTTGTGAATTTCACCTTTAGTTGTTTTTGGATGTTATGGATGCTGATATGGATCGAGCCACGGCAGCTTGTTTTTCAAGATTGTCTGCTAGAACACTGCGCAAGGTGTCCAGCGCGTCGATGACGCGGAAATCTGCAACCTCGTAAAATACGGAATGTCCTTCGCGGGAAGAACTAGCTAAACCCGTGTCGCGCAAAATCTTTAGGTGCCGGGAAACTGTAGGCTGTGGAAGCTTGGTATCTTGGGCCAATTGACTCACATTGCGGTGACCATTGGCCAAGGTGTAGAGGATGAGAATTCGATTTGGGTCTGCCAAAGCATTGCATAAATGAGCATGCAATTGATGAATTTCATCTATTAATCTTTTGGACATGTCGCTTCCTTCAACATTTCAACTATTCGGTTAAGCGAATAGTTTTACGTTATAAAGATATCTGGGCGGGTCACATTTCAATAGTGAAATTTGTCCCAAACGAATTGGACAAATGACCTATTAATGAATTTTCGCCATATGTCTTATCGGAGGGAGTCGATTGAAAGCGGGTGAACAAGCAATTGTTGTTGAGATCGAATTAGGCGCTGTGCCTAAACTTGTGTGGGCCGCCATTACAAATCCCAAAGAAATGTCCGAATGGTATTTCGAAGGGATTGAAGATTTTAAGGCCATGGTGGGTTTCGAAACGCGTTTCACGGTCCAACTAGAGGACCGAAAGTTCGAACATATATGGAAAGTGGTTGAAGCAGAACCAGAGAAGCGCATTGCCTACACCTGGAAATATGGCAACTACCCAGGTGATTCCATACTTTCGATGGATCTTGTGGAAACTAGCCAAGGAACGCGATTGCGCGTGGAACATCGCACAATTGAGGATTTTCCCGATGGCATTGAGGAATTCACGCGCGAAAGTGGCGTAGCAGGATGGAAATACTTTATTGAAGAGCGGCTTAAAAACTATATAGGTGGTTAAAAGACAAGAGGTGGGTTTGAGCCCACCTCTTTTATTACCACTTTCAAGCTAGTTACTTTCTTTTACATCTCGCAGGGCACGTTTGATAAAGTCGTCTACGGGGATGGCGCCTTCATCCTCCCCTGAGCGCAAACGCAGGGCAACCGCGCCGGCCTCAGCTTCTTTGTCCCCCATCACCAACATATAGGGAACTTTCTGTCCCTGAGCTTGACGGATCTTATTACCCATCCGTTCGCCACCCTCATCTACCTCCACACGCAGACCCGCAGCCTTCAATTTTTGGGCGACTTCCTGGGCATATTCAAAATGACGATCAGCGATAGGAATTAGGATGGCCTGTACCGGGGCCAACCACACTGGAAAAGCACCCGCGAAATGTTCGATCATGACTCCCATGAAACGTTCCGTTGATCCGGTTACTGCACGGTGGATCACGACGGGCGTGTGCTCGGCATTGTCTTCGCCAATATAGGAAAGACCCAATCGTTCTGGCTGAATGAAATCGACTTGTATGGTTGATAACTGCCATTCTCTGCCCAAGACGTCTCTCGCGATGATGTCGGCTTTAGGGCCATAAAAGGCAGCTTCGCCATAAGCCTCGACATACTCGACATTATTTTTTTCTAGCGCGGAGCGCAATGCGGTTTCAGCCGCTGCCCATTTTTCAGGATCGTCCACATACTTTCCATCGTCGCCGCGCAAGGATAAATCAACGCGATAATCATCGAACTGATAGCGGCCCAACACTTCACGGATAAGCTTTAGTGCCAGCGTGAACTCGTCCTCGATTTGTTCAGGAGTGCAGAATGTGTGGCAATCGTCCTGAGTTAGCGAACGCACGCGTGTCAGACCAGTGAGTTCACCCGATTTCTCATGACGATAAAGCGTAGCAAATTCGCCGAAGCGCATGGGCAATTCACGGTAGGAATGCGTGCCCATTTCTTTGTAAAGCGTCATGTGGCTGGGGCAATTCATGGGCTTGAGGCGATAGTTGATGTTGTCATCGACAATGGATGGATACATCGATTCGGAGTAGTTGGCCAAATGGCCCGATTTCTCGTAGAGATGCTCCTTAACCAGATGACCCGTCCAGACATGCTGATAGCCATAACGGGTCTGCGTATCGCGCACAAATTCTTCCATGATGTGGCGCATCATTTCGCCCTTGGGTGTGAACAGGGGAATACCCGGACCAATGTCATCAGAAAAATGGAAGAGGCCCAATTCCTTACCTAATTTGCGATGATCGCGCTTTTTGGCTTCGTCGAGGCGCCACAGATATTGTTCCAGATCATCGGCATTTTCCCAGGCCGTGCCATAGACACGCTGAAGCTGCGTATTTTTTTCATCCCCGCGCCAGTAGGCACCGGCGATAGACATCAGCTTGAAAGCCTCGGGGTTGATTTGGCTGGTCTCTGCGACATGGGGACCACGACACAGATCAGTGAACGTGTCATGCGTGTAGAAAGAAATCTCGGGTGCTGCGTCTAGCGGCTCGCCATATTCATCGACCCCGCCCTGTTCCAGACCTTCAACCAATTCCAGTTTGTAGGGCTGTCCCTTGAATTGAGCCTTGGCTTCTTTGGCTGAAACGACCTGTTTCTTGAACTCATGACCCTCTTTGATGATCTCGCGCATACGCTTCTCGATTGGTGGAAAATCATCTGGCGTGAGGGCGCGCGGCAGTTCAAAGTCATAGTAGAAACCATCATCAATAGGCGGCCCAATCGCTACTTTGGCCTCCCCCGGATCGAATAATTCGGTGACGGCCTGGGCCATGATGTGTGCTGCTGAATGGCGCACCTTATATAAACTCGAGTCTTCGTATTTCTCTTGCTTGGCCATGGCCATCTCCTTAAAACAATAAGCTTGCCCGGTTCTTAGGGCAAGCTTTGCTCGCGGTTCCACCTAAGTTAGGTTCTTTTGCTTCGCAAAAGGCTCGGAGTGTCGCCGAAACTTCACCTATCTTGTTCGCTCTGTAACGGGAGCTCCCGATTTGCTTACTTGTGCAATGCAGGTTCAGCGCATGGCTCACGGGGGGTTTTCCTCGGCGGCTTGCGGAATGGGCTTTCAATCTGAGGCCCGCTCTCCCTAACGCCGCTCGGCCGATTACTTGTCCCGATCAGTGCCTTGTGATTTTGTTGTTGAACTATTATAGAAAGCTGGGCGAGAAAGTCAAGGTAAAGTTGTAGCAAAAAGCCGCTCGCGGATCAAGGCCGGAACGGCTTTTAGTGGGCGGAATAGGGCTCGAACCTACGACCTTTGCGATGTCAACGCAACGCTCTAACCAGCTGAGCTACCCGCCCAAATTTGTGGCGGGGATTATACCATTTGGACTTGTTCGAGCTAAGAAGGGCTGATTTGATGCAAAAGATCAGAATAAGCTTGGCCAACTGCCTTCCACGTGTATTCTTCTTGGGCCTTGGCCTGAGCGGCAGCTCCCATTTTCTTGCGTTCCTCTTGATCGGGAATAAGTTGAAGCAATCGCGCTTTCAATTGACCAACATCTTCTGATTCGACCAAATACCCATTGAGGCCATCTTCGATTAGCTCCTCATTGCCTGCAATGCGTGTGGCAATCGAAGGCAAACCAGCAGACATCGCTTCCAATAACGCGTTGGGCATGCCCTCATGGCGCGAAGGATACACAAACAAATTGGCGTCTGAATAAGCAGCGGGCAATTCCTCGCGCGTGAGCCAACCCCGAAAAGCAATCCGATCAGCTAAACCCAAACTTTGCACTCGCTCTGACAACCATTGGCGGCGAGGTCCATCCCCGACTAAAGTAAGTTGCCAATCTAGTTTTTTCGTTTCTGCAAGCGCATCTAGCAAAATATCCAAACCCTTCTGATAAACCAGACGGCCAACAAAGAGCATGCGTGTTGGATTCCATGACCTCTTTTTCTGATCCTTGAATTGCACTACGCCGTTGGGAATAACCTTGATGGGCACAGCGGGTTCGAATGCTGTTCCCAGGTCTCGAAGTCCCTGGCTATTAGCTACGACAGCAGCTGCTCCGCGCCAGACTCTGCGCAATATGGGAGCCATAAGGCGATGCAAGGTCCCAAAATCGTAGGGGCGGAAGCCGGGAACGTCGCCGCCCCTCAATAGGACCACATAAGGCACCTTTCCAAAAACATTCCAGACCCAAGCAGCTACGCCGCTAGGTGCGCCAAAAAATGCCAAAATTGCATTGGGCTTTAGCTTGAGTCGCCAAAAATAGCCCCAGATTATGGCACTCAGCATATATATTAATTGCTCGATTGCATTGGAACGATCAAAATGTCTGCGCAAAGCAGGAATTCTCAGAATGCGAACCCCATCCAGCATCTCATCATTGGCCAAGTTCTTAAAAGTCGACGTGAGTACGAAAACTTGGTGACCCAATGCTGCTAATTCGCGGGCTATGTGGCTGCTAGCATTGCCCGCTCCACCGCCCAATGGAGGGTATTCACTATTGACTATAAGAATGCGCATTTATTGTTCGCAAGGATTTCCGAATCGTGGGACAAGGAGTTGCAAGCCTAGCTCAGGGTAAGTTTCAATTGCGCGATAATCACAAAGGATGGGCCGCGAAACAAAACGTACCCATTCATTATTTTCAGCAGCGAGGCTATTTTGATCCTCTTCGCGAATAAATCGATGCAAAGGATCTGTGACAATCAAGCCAAAGCGCCAATTGTGAATATCGTCGTGAAACTGCAACAAGTAGGGATCGTTTTGCGAGATGGCCATTTCCATGAGAAAGAGCTTCTCGTATTCGTGCACTAACGGGGCTTCAATCATTTTGAACGTAATCAGGTGACGCTGGGAAATAAAGAGTACTTCCATGCCCAAATCCAAATAATATTGGGCCTCATCTTGAATAAGCTGGATTGCTTCTTCGACAAGAACAGAGTCTGGCTCCTCAATCGGACTGCCGGCCGAAACAGCAAAGAATACGGGTATCAGAATAAGCAGGAGAACATGGCTCCAATGGAGCTTAGTCTGGACCTGTTTGGCAGCAGGATTTTCCTGCTGTGTCTTGCCGAACACGAAATAGAGACTTAAGGTTAGGAGCAGAACCATATAGGCATCTAAATTATGCAAATTGGTGCCCCCCCCGATTTTAACGCTGACCACAAGACCCCCCGCAAAGAATGCGAGTAAAGCTGTAATGATTGCCAACCAGCGAACTCGTTTCATGGTTTGCTTGTCTCTTGCAGCTATTACTACCAACATGAGAGGCAACGAAACCAGCAGGATTCCGGGAAGGATGCCTAGCGGAAACGCATTATTGGGCCAAAGGCGTTGCCAAAGGAGATCCGAAGTAAAAGAGGAGCTAAATTGGCCAAGATCCTCTACGCCAGAATTTTGAATGTAAAGCCAATAGCTGGCCAAGGCGGTAAGCGAACCAATCAAAAAATAGGTCACCGGTTGAAACCAATAACGCAAAGATAGGGGAGATTCCTTCTGATCAAGCGGACTTTCAAGGACATAAAGCAAGACGGCAAGCGCACCGGGGAGCGGAACCCAATTGATGCGGCTGATTCCGGCCCAAATGGATGCCAAAATGACAAATGCTAGGGAGCGAGCAAAGCGTTTAGGATCAAAGGTTAGCAAAACAATGAACACGCAAGGCAGCAAGTGATAGAAAACTGCCCCCTGCATAAGGAATAGATAAATATATAGACCCAGTGCCAGAGCGAACCAGCTACGTTTAATATTTAGACGCCGCACATAGGTCCATGCAGTTATGCCCGCCATCGATATCCAAAGAAAGGCTTGCCAAAGGCGGTGCATCCAAAGCTGCGAATCCTCAATTTGGAAGGGCAGGGATTGAAGCAGGTAACGGCTGGGATGGGTGATGGGCCAGGCCAAATCCAAGCCATAAAGGCTTTGTGGGGCAAAAAATGAGGCCTGGTAATAGCGGCTGATCTCTGACCATCCCAATGAAAGCGGATAGGCATTTACTTCCTGCAAAAAAAGGGCCGCGTTGTGGATCACTGCCAGACCCAAAATGCTCAATGCAAATGTTGACCAAACGTTTTTACCCATTGCCAAACTTAGGGCCAGGGCCAGCAACGATGCCGAGGCGCCAAAAAGCGCAAATCTTGTGTATGTTTCAAGGAAGAAACGCCCATAGAAACCAAGCAAAACATATATGTAAGCTACAACGATTACGGGCGCTGCTGCATAGACAATGATACGGAGTGATGAAAATAGTTTCGCTAATTTTTGGAGAGATCGTTCGAGTGCCGCCCAACGCGAAGTGAAACTGATTCCTAGAAATATCAGCAGGATTGCAAGGCTCACATTACCCGCCTGGAATGCAAAGCGGAAATTTCGGGAAGTTTCGACTAAACCCTCGATTGTAATTTGATCCCGGAATTGACCCAGGGCTAACCAAAAAAGTAGCGCGGAAATTCCTAGATAGACGCGTACTGAATTAGGCTTTTTCAGTATTTCTATTTTGGGGATTGGGATTCCCTCAGCTAGCGTCATCAATGCGATCCAAAATGGGTTGGGCCTTGCTAATGCCGGGTAGAACCTCTGACAGAAAAAGAGCCCCGGGCAAGCTGGCCAGCATGAACAAAGTGCGGATCAACAATGCAAGAACTAGCGAGTTAGCCAAATCTATTCCCCCTAACTGAGAGAAGGCATAACTAATGGACACTTCTTGCAAGCCCAGGCCATTTATGGTGAAGGGGACGAGCGTAATCAGATAAACCAAGCTCCAAAGGCCGCCAATAAGTAAAAAGGACATCTCCTCGCCAACACTATCCAAGAGCAACGCAATTGTGAAAAACAGCGCAGTCATGTGACCCAATGTTGCCAACAGTGAAAGAAAGAGTGCTCGGGGCTTGGCCAACCATAGTTTGAAAGCGGCCAGCAGTTTTTTGAGAATTCGGGAAGCGCGATTACGTAATTTTCCTGACCAAGAAGCTTGCGAGGCAAGCATTGGAAATGCGGTGGAACTACTTTGAAAGAGCAGCAGTTTTTGCAATCCAATTGGCATCGCGAGGGCCATTCCCGCCAAGCCCACTACTCGATCAACGATCAAAGAGGCTGCCGAAATAGTTGGGTCGAAATTGGCCTGGAGTGCGCCAGCCATGCGAGCGAGGTCACCACCAACGGTTGAGGGCAAGAAATTGCTAGCAAAAAGGCCGGCAAAAGTGATTTTGGAACTTTGGGAAAGCGAACTATTAACTCCTGCTGAACGCAAAAGAATGTGCCAGCGTATTGTGACAAATCCGCGCGATACCAGCATTACCAGCAGAACAAGCAATAAACGAGATATTTCTATCTGGCGAATGGTTTCGGCTATTTGCTGCCATTCGCGCCTTAATAAAACAAAGACTAGGATTACGGAGAGCAGGGTCGCTAACAGCCGAACGAGACGACTGCCTGATAATTTGCTTGAAAACATCTAACGTTTCTTAGTTGTCTTCGCCCAGCATCGTGTAGCGGACGTTATAGATCGGTTTTGATTGCGATTCATGATATGTGCGCACCATCATTTCTGCGATCAAGCCAAGTAATAGTGATTGAATTCCAAGGACGAAGAATAGCGCGCTCAGCAAGAATATCGGCGAATTTGTAACTCCGGTAGCATAGAGAAGCTTGCGTGCAAACAGATAAAGCAAACCCAGTCCACCAAGCCCTACCAAGGCGAAACCAGTTCCACCAAAAAGATAAATTGGCTTATTGATGTAACCGCTTAGAAATTTGACAGTAAGCAAATCCAGAACCACTTTTACCGAACGTTCAAGACCATAGCTCGTTTTGCCAAATTTTCGCGGATGATGTTGAACGGTTATTTCCGTGATGCGAGCTCCGACGTATCCAGCGTAAGCAGGAATGAATCGATGCATTTCGCCGTAAAGACGGAATCCAGTCAGTACTTCCCGACGATACGCTTTAAGCGTACAACCATAGTCGTGGAGGTAAACGCCGGTTACTCTTGAAATAATCCAATTGGCTATGCGCGAGGGGAGAGTACGGGTGATGAAATTATCCTTACGATCCCTGCGCCAGCCACTAACCAAATCGTAGCCTTTGTCAATTTCCTTGAGCAAATTGGGGATGTCGGCGGGATCATTTTGCAAATCACCATCCATCAAAACTATCACTTCGCCATTAGTAAAGTCAATGCCGGCAGATATTGCCGCAGTTTGTCCAAAGTTGCGTCTAAAAGCAACGAAACGTGTATGTTGTGGGTCTTTTTCTACCAAGGTTTCTATTACTTCAACTGAGCCGTCTGAACTGCCATCATCTACAAAGATGACTTCCCATTCCTTGCCCAATGGATTTAGCGCATCATGTATTTTTTCATGCAGTATGGGCACACTTTCAACTTCATTAAATATCGGCACAACTACAGAGACACTGTACTCTGTGGCTGGTCCTTTGGGCTTGGTTTTGGAAACCGTATAGTTAGAATTCATAATTAAGGTTGACAGCCTCGAATGTCTAATACTTGTCTGAAGTTCACTCGTGAATTATCCCAAACTTCTGCATATACCTCAATGCAATCTGCATCAAATTCTGCGCGCTGTTCTTGGGTGAGATCGTCGAAACGGCGGCTATCAATGATTACGAACTCGTAATTATGCTTCATGAATTGAGCTAAATTGGGTGATTGTGTTAGCTCATTCCAATGATCATTCAGATTAGCTGGCTCGCCCAGCAATTGCCCAGTTATCTGACCCGTAATAACCGTAGATGTCCCCAAGGGACCAAATATTTTTGTGTCCGAGTCGAAATCACCCCAAATTTGGGAGGTGAGCTTGGCATCTAATTCCGTGTATCGATGCGCCAATTGGGTTATTGGGGCAGCCGTAAATTGTATGCCCATAATTACTATGCCCCCGAAAACTGCGATGCCAAGGCTCAGTACTGCTACTTTGCGGACATTTCTACCCCAATTGAGGTTGTGCTGACTGAGGATGAGCGGCAGCAGTAGTGTCCAAGTAAGCATAGCTTGCCAGGAAAGGCGCGATATATCCCTGTCTTGTTGATACTCGAGAAATATAGGTATCAGAAAGCCAACAATTGCAGACAATGCGAAAACACCAATAAGCCAATCGCTTGCTTTAGCACGTTTCCAAGCCCAAATAGTGATCATCGGAGAAAACAGAATAACAGGACCCAGCTCAAAGAAAGCAACCAGAAGCTGTATTGGTGAAAAAACATTTAAAGGACCAAGATGTGCGGAAAGAATAGCGGGTGGCCAACGCAGAGAAAAACCAAAGATATCAGTGGCTGCCTGTGGAACAATAGCCAGCCCGGCACCAACAGATTGAGCTATCAATCCCGTAGACTGCGGATCACTTTCAAATTGAAATATCGCTTCTCGGAGCAATTCGGTAATTGTGCCTCCCTGTAGGGCTACAACCGGAATAGAGATTAAGGCAGCCCATAGGACCCCACGAATATGAGGCAGATTTAAATGGCCCTCTCTCCACCGATAAAGCAGCGCAAACAGAAACAGACTAATCATGAACAAAGCGTAGGTGGCTTCCCAAGCCAAGGCCCATACAGAAAAAATAATGGCGATAATGGGAATGGCCCATTTTGAAGCTATTTTTGGAAGCAAGAGCCAAACCAACAGAAAAATCAACACTGAATACAAATTAGGCCCCTGATGAGCCATTACTAGCGGATCCATGATGCCGTTTAGAAATCCGAAAATGTAGTCCATTGGAGGACCGCCATCAATGGTCCAACCAGACGAAAGGGCTTCGGAAAACGGTTTATTAATAAATGCGCTGGTTCCCTGCAGAGTTATAAGATCGTTGGCTTTAAGCAAAATTGATGGGGGCAGCAAGAAAAGTAAATAACGCGCGCCTGATGCAAAGGCCAGCACCAAAGCTGTAATTAAGCCCCCTCTCTGTGACCCCGAATAACGACGGCCTACCAAGAAGGCCAACATTAGACTAAGTCCCCACATTATGGCTTTGGCCATATCAAAAGCGCTCCAAGGCAACATTCCGCCAAGGCGCATTAGACTTGCGCCAAACAAATGGAAGCCATAATGATAGACAAATAATCTGGGGTAATCAAGGAAAAAGCGGGGGGGTACATCGCCGTTAGCGATGATTGAAATCAATGAAAGATTCTTTTGCTCATCGAAAATGGCTAAGCCCTTACCCAATAGGGCAAAGACCCATACAAGAAAAAGCCCAGCCAGCAGCCAGGGCCAAACTGAAAAATCTTTCCATTCAATTTTGTATTCATCTCGGTGAATAAAAGCGACTAGAGCGCCCAATAGAAATAATAGGATTGCTGGCAATAAGAAGCCTAGATTAGGTGCTACAAAGCGAGCGATTAAGTTTATAAGCCAACTATAGAGAACGATGCCTAAGGCAAGGCCAGTGATAAGCCGTTCTTTGCGTTCCAACTTGAAAAGGCGGCTGACTAGTAGCCAACCACCAAGCCATACTAACGCTATCGTTGCCAGCCAGGGAAGCAGGCTTAGCGCACTGCCGTCTCGATACCAATACATTTTCGTCTCAGTTTACGCGAACCCGCATTTTACCACGCTGTTGTGCCGGACTATTAAGGGCTATATTCATATATTAATATGTCTGATTGCGGGCTGCAGTCCGTAAGCAGCGCAGTTTCACCCACGAATGCATAAGGACCCGATTCAATGGCTGTCTGCAACCAAGTTCGGAAAAGGTCTCGCTCAATTAGGATGACATCTGCCTGCTTAAGCCAATCTTCGAGCAAATCTGGACCCCATAGCCCGGCACGTTGTAATTCTTCTCCCTGACCAGCCAAGCGATAGGTGTAATCTCCATTTAGCTGCGGTGGAAAGGTTGTGCTTTCTGGTAGATACAACAAAGGAATGGCAGACCGGCCTCCACGCCAGAATATAAGATCACCAGGATCCACAAAGCTCTCGAGTTCCTTAGCAAGCTGTTCGTAAGCTAAGGGAATGTTTTGGTCGCAATCGTAGGTCTGATAGCCACCTCCCAATATGGGCGTGGGGGAAAAGAGCATCCCAATAGCGATGAGAAGTAAAAAAGAACGCTTGCCAATATGATCTATCTTGTCGGACCAAATCGATAATTTTGCTTTTGAGATGCGAAAAATTACCAGTGATAAGAGCAAGCTAATGAATACGATGATTAATAAAGCAGAAAAATCTTCGATCACTTTGAATGATTGCGCAAAGGAGAACTCGAAACGATTTTCAAGCAAGCCCCACAAGGGAATTTGTCCCTCTGCAATCGCGAGTCCATTGAAACGCGGTAACTCCAAATTGAGGAGAGCGCGGACATCTCTTGCGCCAAGAAAGGAGATTGTATTTGAATAAAATGAGCCAAGTAAGGGGGCGAGAACTAACAGTGGAATAGCAATGTAATGTTTCCATTTTGAGGCTGAAGAAACATCGCGTTGCATGGCTGGCCAAGCAGCGACCAGAAAGACTATTCCTAGGGCGCTATAAAAAGCCGTGTAGAGTGGGAAACAGAAAACACAGTAATTTAGGATTAGCGAAGCTACGGCGTGCATCAATAAAAGCACCAGGAGGAGTAGGCCTGCAAATAAGGCTGCCAATTTACGCCATGAGTCTTGCCAGGCTTTCAGTTTTGGCCAATACAGAAAAGCAAATATGGCCATTGTTATGGGCACATAATGGAATCGCAATGTTTCCAGAACGCTCAGGCTGCGTGCTCTGAAATCCGCATTGGAGGTCCAGCTTGCGATGGCTTCTGTGGGTACGCGCCAAGAATCGAGGAATGGCGTAAGACTTTCTGGCGTGTAATTGGCCCACATTTGTAAAATGCCAGGCCAGAATAACGCATGTCCCAACACCCACAAGCCAAAACCGATAGCCGCAGAGCGCCTGGCATGTTTGGCTCCAAATTGGTACCAAATGTAGACAGGCAAGACGAATAAAACAGCGGTCATATTCAGTCTGGTTAGCGCCATCAATGCGGCAAGAAACATGGCAGTATTGAGACGTTTCTCAGAGATGTTCTCTCCGATAACAAGAACGAGGATCCAGATTAACAATGCAATAATCAAGCCTTGAGATACGGCAACGCTGTACATCTTAATTAGCGCAGGATTTAGTGCAAGGACCCAAACCGCTATTGCAGCCCATGTGCTAGTACCCAAGCGACGAACCAGCATCCATAAGCCAGCGAGGAAAATCAGGCTGATCAGAACAGCAAAGGCACGGGCTGAGTTTAGGCCAGGGCCAAAGGCTGCCTGAACCCAACCCGGGATAAGGAAGGAAAACGGCATGTGATTAGTGAAGGGTCCGAAATCTTGATAAGGCAGGTACTGCCCTGTGGCAAACCACCAGCCCTTAAGCAAGTAGGCGCCCTCATCCAGGACGCTTAGTTGGGTACGAGCAAAGGCAATAGATTGAATCAGATAATAGACAGCGCCAGCCAAAGCAAGCAGGTCAAAGCGATCAAGTTTTCGTTTTTGGATGAAAGCCGACAAGGCTTGCATTAGCCGTGCACTTTGCTCAAGCGCTCCAGATCTGAATGGACCATCATTTCGACTAATTTGTCAAAATCTACAGTGGGCTCCCATTTAAGTTTAGCTGCGGCTTTACTGGGATCGGCGATAAGCAAATCCACTTCGGCAGGTCGATAAAAGCTCTCGTCCAAGACAACATGATCTTCATAGTTCATGTCCAGCACAGAAAAAGCTTTTTCGCACAGCTGGCGCACAGAATGGGCCTTACCAGTACCGATTACAAAATCATCGGGCTCATCTTGCTGGAGCATCAGCCACATGGCCTCGACGTAATCCCCGGCAAAGCCCCAATCGCGCTGGGATTCCAAATTTCCAAGCGGTAACTTATCGTAAATACCTAGCTTTATTCCGGCCACATAGGATGTTACTTTGCGGGTAACAAATTCCAAGCCACGTCTAGGGCTTTCGTGATTAAAGAGAATGCCAGAAACTGCAAAAAGGTCATGCGATTCGCGATAATTAACCGTCACCCAATGTGCATATACTTTGGCGACGCCATAGGGACTGCGCGGATAAAAAGGAGTAGTTTCGCTTTGTGGCGTTTCGCGAACACGGCCAAACATTTCACTTGAGGAGGCCTGATAAAAACGAATTTTAGGATTGACATGGCGCATGGCTTCTAGAAATCGGGTGACGCCTAGAGCGGTTACTTCTCCGGTAAGTACCGGTTGGTTCCAGGATGTGGGCACAAATGATTGGGCCGCCAAGTTGTAAATTTCATCGGGCTGATGCTTCTCAATCAAATTGACTAGAGAGCCTTGATCGTGCAAATCGCCCTGCTCTAATGTGATGTCATCTTGAATATGTTCGATACGATCAAAGGTAACTGTGCTAGACCGACGCACCATGCCGACTACCTCGTAGCCTTTTTCTAACAGAAACTCTGCCAAATAAGATCCGTCTTGTCCTGTAATTCCAGAAATTAGTGCCGTGGGCAAATTTTCACCTCAATTGAGCGCGGAGCCCGAATTATATCTTGGGGGATTTTAGCGGAAGCTTAGTGAGAAAGGCTATCTAAAATAGCTTGTGCTCGCTTTTCCCAAGTATATTGACTCACGTCTTGGCGCGCATGCGCTGCGAGGGACATGGCCAAACTTGGCTCTGATTGGATATTTTTTATCGCTTCACTCCAAGCTGGGACATTATCGGGAGGTAGCAATACCGCGTTATTGGAGTTGAGCACTTCTTCAAAGACTGGCAAATGGCTGGCCAAAATTGGCCGGGAGGCGGCCATATATTCAAACATTTTCATTGGGCTTAGGAAAGAAGAAATATCCCCACCCGAGGAAGCACTCACTCGAACTTGATAGGGCATGATGAGGATATCGCTAGCGGCCTGGTATAGAGCTAGATCAGCATTGGGGACGAAACCGATCACATTGACATTGCTTAGCCCTCTGGCAGTTGACAAATTACGAATACTGGCAACAGCCTTTTCCTCGCCACCGACCAATACAAAGCGAATATCAGGCAACAATTCTGCTAGCTCCAAAACGAGATCCGTTCCGCGGCCCGAGTAAAGATGCCCAGTATAACCAACAGTGAAGGCTTCGGGGAACTCGAGTCGCTTTCGCGCTTTAGATGCACTTGGCAAATCTGTATAGCGCTGCAAGTCAATTCCATCAGGGAGCACTTGAATATTTGTGGCCTTATTCACTTTAGGATATTTGTTGGTCAGGGCTTTGGCTAGTGCCTGCGTAATAACAATCAGGGCACTAGCATCTTTTGAGGCCAAAAAGGTTTTCAAAAGCCGAGGTCCCATTGCTCCGCTAGGTAAATCGTGCAATTCAAATATTGAGGGGATTTCGTTATAGGCTGCCCAGGCTGCAGTTTGTGGGTGCCTAGTGTGAACAAGATCAAACTGGTTTTTGCGGATAAAGCGGGTGGTGGCGAGAGCATAGTCATAGCCACGAAAGATTCGTCTAGTAGGGACTTCCGCAATTGGAAATTTATCTCGCAATCCATAATGTTTGGAAAAATCTTCCCAGCGAACAGGTTGCGACCCGCGAGGAACAAATACCTCGAGTTGATGACCCAATGCTTTATAGGCTTGGGCCATCTTCATTACTTGAATACTATTGGCGGCTTTTGAAGGAATGGGCGCTGAAGCAACTAAAGCGATCTTCAAGTCCCAGCTCCGCTATTGGGTAGATTTTTAACGACATGATTACGTACGCGCATTACGGCCAATGAGACGGAAAAGATATAGTAGCCAATCAGTGCGGCGGCAAATCCAGTAGCGCCTAGGGCAGATCCAAAAACAAGAATTACCGAAACCTTGAGCAGCATGCCAACAAAATTGACTATTGTTGGAAACACTGGCCGATTAAAGGCAAGAAGGGCTGCTCGATTCCAATAGAAAATATTGACGAAGCTAAAGCCAAGCAGCAAGATGACAAGGGCTTGATACACAATTTGGATGTCGGCTGCGGAATATGCGGGACCCAAATAAAATCCAATTAAACTGCGCCCAAAAATAATAAGAAAGGTGCTGACCGGCAAAGAATAAATGGACGCAATCAGCGAGCCGCGCTTGAGCACCGTGGAAACACTTTTCCAATCTTTCTGAGCCACAGCTCGGCTTAACTCTGGATAGGTGGTCGCAGGCAAGGGGCTAACTGGAATTTGCAACAAGCCGTTAAGGGTGCGAGCTACGTTATAAAAACCTCCGACTACATTGCCCAGAAATGCGTTGACCCATAGATCTTCGCTGTCCTTGGAAACCAAGCTAATCGTCGCGCTGAGATTAGTACTAAAGGCGAAAGTTAGCAAACTGCGCCGATCTTCTTTTAAGACGCTAAAAGGTGTACTTAGCCAATCGGGGCCCCATTTTTCGCGGACTGTGCGAATAGCTAACCAAACCACTGCAACGGAACGGAGAAGGCGTCCGGCCAACTCTGCGAGGATCAACTCTAGCAACCCTCCACCCGTAATGAAGACAAGAATTGTGAGCCCGAGACGAACTGCGCTTTGAGCAATTTCAATGACCGCTTTGGCATCAAAGCGATCAAATACTTTAAGGATGCCGTCGGAGCTGTCAAAGACTAAATTAATTAAAGCTAATGTGCCATACAGAATAAACCAAGTTTCAACGTCACTCAAATCTGAAAATAAACTTACGCCCAAGGGGGCTAGCCAGACTATTAGAATGAAGGCCAGAATAGCTCCAAGCGATTCAAGTATTGCGGCTAACTTGTACACTGCGGCCGCTTTTTGAGTTTCTCCGCGCTCTTGATAGAGCCGAACATAGCGAATCACTAATTCGTCAATTCGAAAAGATGTAAGGCGATTGAGCACATTCGTGAAGCCTGCTATAGCAGCCAGTAAGCCAAGGCCCGCCAATCCGATTTGATTGCCTAAATTGCCAAATGTGCGCGCCTGAAATGCTCCCTGCAACATACCCATTCCGGCAGCAATCACTGTCGCCGAGACCAGATAACTAGAATTACGGATGATGCGCTTTACAAATTCAGATTCAAATAGATTTTGGAGATAGTGCCAAAGAGCTTGCATAAATTTGAAGGGTTTTAACCAGTATTAATTTTGCTGGCCCATTCCCTCTCGGCCAGGTACCACTCGATACTTTTTTCGATCCCTGCTTGCAAACTAACCTGAGGTTCCCAGCCAAGCAATTTACCCGCCTTCTCCACATCGGCTTGATTGGCGCGCATATCTGCTTTCGGAAATGGCAGTCTTTCGATTTGGGCTTTTTTTTCTGCTTTTTGTTCAATCATTGCGATAAGCTCATTCATGGCCACTACTTCGTGACCGCCTAAATTTAGCACTTCAAAGCCCACATTCTTTAATGCGAGGATTGTGCCTCGAGCAATGTCATCCACATAGGTAAACCCTCGCGTCTGGGTGCCATCTCCATTGAGTTGCAATGGTTCACCTTCAATGATCCAGCGTATAAAGCGGAACATGGACATATCGGGACGGCCTGCTGGGCCGTATACAGTAAAGTATCGCACCACACTTACATCTATTTCATATAAGAAATGATAAGCATGGGCCATTGCCTCAGCCCCTTTTTTGCTAGCCGCGTAAGGCTGTAACGGGAAACTGCTATTGGCGCTTTCAGAAGTAGGAAGAGGTGCGTCTTCTCCATAAATACTAGAAGTAGAAGCCAACACATATTTCATGGCGCCAGTTCTACGGGCCAGCTCTAGAAGATTAAGCGTGCCGACAACATTGGTGTTTACATAGGTCCAGGGATCTTCGACACTGGCACGAACTCCGGCGCGTGCTGCCAAGTTTATTAGGGCGTCAAATGGTCCTTCCGATTCTAAGGCTAAAGTTTTTTCTTTGTCTGCAATGTCAATTTTGTGAAATGAAAAGGCTTCGTGGGACTTCAAGTGATCAAGTCGATAGTTTTTTACACGAGTATCGTAAGCATCATTGAGATTATCTACTCCAATTACAGAATGGCCTTCTTTAATGAGGAATTCTGCAACTCTAGCGGCAATAAAACCAGCCGCACCGGCCAGTAGGTATCGGCTCACTTAGAGTTTCACTACCTTGGACTTATCAGCCTCAATCGAAGCGAAAGCATTGCGAGTATCAAGCAGTTTTTTCGAACGATCGAGAATGTCTGCATAGTCATAATCCGAATGGTTGGTAATTACTATCACCAAATCTGCGTTATCTATGGCGGCATTCAATTCTGGCACACTGTCTAAGGTCCAATCTTCATGCACGATTTGAGGAATATAGGGATCGTGATAGCTGATATCAGCCTTCATGTCGCGTAGTAGACCGATTACATCTAGAGCTGGCGACTCGCGCATATCATCAACATCTGGCTTATAGGCAGCGCCAAGCACGAGTATTTTGCTGCCATTGATGGCTAAGGCTAAATCATTAAGCGCCTCTTGCGCGCGATCTACAACGTAACGGGGCATATTTGTGTTGATTTCCGAAGCCAGCTCGATAAAGCGCGCATTGTAGTTAAGTGATTTCAATTTCCATGAAAGGTATAGGGGGTCGATCGGAATGCAATGACCTCCTAATCCAGGACCTGGAGTAAATTTCATAAAACCAAAAGGTTTGGTAGCCGCCGCGTCGATAACTTCCCAGACATCGACTCCTAAACGATCACACATGACCGCCATTTCGTTTACCAATCCGATATTGACCATGCGGAAAGTATTTTCCAATAATTTGGCCATTTCAGCAACCTCTGTTGAGGAGACCGGGATTACTGTTTCGAGAGATTGCTGGTACCAGTGCGCGGCCACCTGTCCACAGGCTTCAGTGATGCCGCCAATAACCTTGGGCATATTAATTGTGGTCCAATCCTCGCGGCCGGGATCTATCCGTTCTGGGGAAAATGCTAGAAAGAAATCTTCGCCCACTTCAAGTTCGCTATCCTCTGCAAGGTTGGAAAGCACTAGCTCACGAGTTGTTCCTGGATAGGTAGTTGATTCGAGAACAATAACCATTCCAGGATGAAGATATTTACCAAGCTCTTCGGTAGCAGAAACGATGAAGGACAGATCGGGATCTCCGGTTTTTCTCAGCGGTGTGGGCACGCAAATACTTACGGCATCCACTTTAGCCAATTCAGAAAAATCGGTCGTGGCTGTCAGCTTACCGGCCTTTACCAACGGGCCTAATTCATCATCGCTTATATCGCCAATATAGGACTCGCCTTTTTCAAGACTTGCAATTTTGCGCTTATCGGGATCAATTCCAACAACATTGAAGCCTGCCGATGCGAAAACGACAGCTAAGGGTAATCCTACATATCCGAGACCAAGGATCGCAATGCGTGCTTCCTTCTTCTCGAGTTTTTCCATTAACGACTTTTCAATAGTTGTCATAACACCTCAAAACAGGCTGAGCTGATGGGGATAGTCTTTCTGAACAGGCTCCGCCGGGGGATTTACGAGTATTTCATTTGCGCGGGTAATGATACCCGGCAAGGTCGCAAAATCGGCTTCTAGGACCGATTTAAGAGAACTCTGATGGAGTGCAGCTGAAGGGTGATACATCGGCACTATTACTCGATTGTCCAGCCCGATAGGTTTGCCATGAATTTGGCTAACTTTGGCCCCGGGAATAAAATTTTCCGTTGAGTTGGGGCCGAATGTAACAATTACTTTAGGGTTGATGGCTTCAATTTGTCTTTCCAGATAGAGTCTACAGGCCAGTAATTCTTCTGGTTTTGGATCGCGGTTACTTGGAGGGCGACACTTGACAATGTTGGTGATATATACGTCTTCGCGATTGATGTGTATGCTTTGCAATAATTCATCCAATAATTTTCCGGATGCGGCGACAAAGGGAAGACCTTTTTCGTTTTCATGAAAACCTGGCGCTTCACCAACAATCAGAATATCAGCTTCAGAGGGGCCCTCACCAGCAAGCGCATTTTTTCGTGAATGGTGAAGGTCGCACAATTCACAGCTGGCGCACTGATTGGCTATTTCAGACAGGACTGCTTCTGCCGTCATAAAAGTTCAGCCTTCAAAAAAATTGAATCGTTAAGCGATTCATTGCACATAATAATCGCGTCTTCGCGCGTATCTTGATAATAATTTTTCCGTAGCCCAGTGGGCTCAAATCCGAACTCTTGGTAAAGCGTTTGGGCCGGAAAATTTCCTGCACGAACTTCTAAGCAGGCCTGATTTATGCCATCCAGGATGGCAAGATTCAGAATTTTTCTAATCAATTCTTTGGCCAAGCCTTGCCTTCGATAACTAACGTGAACTGCCAAATTGGCAATGTGAATTTCGTCGATAATTTGCCAAGCAACTATATAAGCAAGCACTCGGATTGGGCCTTCCGGATCGTCGAGGACCACTACCCAAGGTCTCGAAGTTTTATTGTTTTCTATCTCAAAGCGAAAACTTTTTAAGGACCAGGGATGCGGATAAATTGCGCTTTCAAGTGAATGCACTTGCAGCGCATCCTCGAGTTGCATCGGACGAATTGTGTAATCCGATTTCATGACTGAAGTGCCAGATCGGCTTGCGTCTTTAGATATTCTGGAGTCAGCCCTCTGCTTGAGGAATCGCTAGTGCTGTTTAACGCTAATTGACCCAAGATTGCGGGACGGCGAACACCCAATGCGGGTGCCGAAATATGCACCATTTTATGCTTACGCTGCAAGCGTTTGCGCTCCGCAACGCTTAATTCCCCACAGAGTAAGGCAGGCGTATTAATACTTGAGTATAGATCGTCGAGGGTGGTGATATAGGGGCTTTTTGTAAGCTGCCACATATCTTTTTTTGCTTCGTAATGTGCCGCGTTCAGGCGACCCCGACCAGCCTGAATAATCGCAATTAGTTGACGCTCTTCAAGCGGATGTCCGGCAGCAAGAATATCCAAGGTGGGTATCGGCGCAATCTTTAGTGATTGTTTAAAAGCAAATCCCTTGGCGAAAGCCAAGCCGATCCGCAGGCCAGTATAAGAGCCGGGTCCATTAGCAATAGCGATTGTCCTAATAGCTCCCTTACGAATACTTGCTTCTTTAAATGCGTTTTTAATTGCCGGGGCTAATTCGACAGTATGGAAATTATCGGAACGCCAGGTTTTTTCATAAAGAATTTCTTCAGCTCGAACCAAACCTATTCCAATGGTCTTTGTGGCTGTATCAATCGCGAGGATTGTCATAGTAAACCGATAACCGCCTGTTGGAATTGCGCGATGCGCGCCACAAAGTATTCGCCTTGAGGGCGAAACTCCATGCGACGCCGAGATTCACCCACATGGAATAATTCCACCCATAGATGTTGTTCGGGAAGTAAATTCTTTACGCGCTCAGCCCATTCGATAACAAGTGGCCCCTTATCTTGATAATGATCCAAATCAAGGTCCTCGGCTTGTGTGAGATTATCCAGCCGGTAAGCATCGAGGTGGCTCATACGTTGGCCATCGGGCCGATCATATTGATTAACTAAAACAAATGTAGGACTAGTGACCGCCTCAGCAGAACCCCATCCAGATGCGATCCCTTGAACCAGGGTCGTCTTGCCAGCACCTAGATCTCCTTGGAGCGCAATGACATCACCTTTTTCAAGTAGCGCACCGAATTGATTTCCAATCCGCTGAGTTTGTTCAGCACTGTTGCTAAAAAGTTCAATGGCGTGGGCAGAGAGAATAGGCATTGTTTGCGATTATAAGGCAGGCAATTAGGCCACTGCGTACCAGTCGCGGCCTTCTTCAAGTTTCATATCTTCTAAGCTTGCGCGGATAAGTTTACGCGCGCCTCGGGCCCCTACGGCTGCTAATATTATGGGCTTCTGGAATGCAGGCCATTGATTCGCAAGATCCTCGATGCTTATTATTGGTTTTCCGCGCCGAGTGCGGCCAATCTTTTTGGGATCAATATCAACAAATGCCGTTATTGGAGCATCTTCGTCAAGCAAATATTTACTGATGCGCCGGCCCATCATCCCTGAACCCCAAATAATGATGCTTTCTCTGCCAATGAGGGGACCGCGCATTAAATAGTGGGCCTTAGCTCGCAGAAAATTGCTCAACGAATAGCGGCTATCTGTGCGCGTTAATCGAGGTGGATGATCCCGCCAACTGACCAAAACTTCAGATAGTTTAGCGAAGCGCACATCGGCTGCAGCCATACGCAGCCAAAGATCGTAGTCTTCTGCCCAGCCATGTTCCTGATAGCCCCCCAATTCTTGCACGACTGATTTGCGAAACATCACACTAGGGTGCGCAAAAGGGCTTTCCACAAATCGTTCGCGCATAATTTGCTCATGTTCCACCAATGAGTTCAGCCAATCAATGTAAATATGAAATCCACCACGCAATTCCGATTGAGGAAATCCTTCAATTAGCGAAGCCACCAGATCAATTTCTGAGTGAGCTTCAAGAAATTCAGCTTGCAGCTTTAGCCGTTCTGGTTGGGCCAAATCATCGGCATCCATGCGGGCAACGTACTCAGCCTGGCAGGCAATTAGGCCTGAATTTAGTGCCGGAATAATGCCTTCGTGGGGCCGCACTATTGGTTTTAGGCGCGGATCCTGCTGAGCTGCCCTCTGTAGAATATCTAGTGTTTCATCTTCGGAGCCGTCGTCGACGGCCACAATTTCAAAATTAATGTGGGTTTGAGCAAACAGGGAATCGAGCGTTTCAGAAATTGTTTCAGCCGCATTGTAGCAAGGCATCAACACGGAAACTTGCGGAGCTTTCATACTTTGATTGGTTATTCAGCGGAAAGTGAATGCACCAATGACCAGGAAAGCCCAAATGGATCTTGCAAAAAAGAGACATAGACGGGTACATACATCAATGTTTCTTCGGCTTTCTTGCCGCGCGCACCAGCCGTCAGGAAAGCTTGGCTTAATCGATCCACTTCCATTTTGGATTGCAGATAAACAGTTATTTCTACATTCTGGGGATCTCCCTTTTCGGAAGGAAACAATGTGAACCAAGCATCGCCTAAGCGCCACCCATGAGTGAAATCCTTTTCTTTGTAATGCGCTTCACCAAAGATCTCTGAATAAAATATCAGAGCCTCAGCATATGAAGAAACATATATTGAATATCCGCGCATGCCTTCAATGGCCCAATCTTGATCAGCAACTTCGCGCCGATAGTATTTCCTTCGATACTCATCAAAATTCATTGATTAATAGTCTCGCATGGCCCAACCTTCCGTTGGTTCCTGCTCCCAGGGATAGACAATGTAAGCATCCGTGCTGGCTGCAAAATAATCTGGTCGCGCTGTGCCGAATAGATTGCGATAAGGATTGAAATGCAATACACTAGTGAAGGGCATTCCTCCAGCAGCGGAAACACGATTCTTTACGGCTGTGCTGGTTCTGCCGGAGCCCCAGACATCATCAACCGTTAGTATGCGGCGAGAGCGCAATAATTCGTCCTCAGGGAATTGTAGGAAGCGCGGCCAGACCAGAATGTTTTCCTTTTCATGCTCCAAATCACCAGGAAATTCGACGGCCGCAGTCAGAATATCGCTAATACCCATGCGCTCAGCCAACATACCACCGGGAACAATTCCTCCGCGCGTGATGATGAGCATGGCTTGAAAATCGTGTTCGAATTGAGAAATTAACAGAGAAATGAGGTTTTCGACCTCTTCCCAACTTACTAATTCTCTGCGTAGAGACATTCGGCCTCTCTCCTAATAGTCTGAGTTTTGCCAATTGGCCGGATTTTGGCCATTATAACAATGAGGGTGGATTGACCTCGGTTTGCCAACCCACGAGTTTGATGCCTTTGAGCATTGATTGTGGATCAGGACCGCGCAACACAATCTGCCAGCGATATTCTTTGTTTAACCGCGAATAGAAAGCGGGCGCTGGGCCGATAATGTCTGTGTTGCGCCGTCCTTGTTGCTTAATCATGCGGATCAATTGAGCAGCCATAGCTTGTGCATTCTCGCGAGATTTTTGCTCATTAGGATTTTTGAATAGTAAGCGAACTAAATTTGAGAAAGGTGGATAGCGCAAGCGGCGACGTTCGCGCAATTCATGTTCATAGAATGACGAATAATCGTGTTGAGCGGCGGCTTGAAGCACGTAATGATCGGGATGGAAACTTTGCAAAAGCACCTTGCCCCCCAATTCGCTGCGGCCTGCTCGGCCTGCCACTTGCGTCAGCACTTGAAAAACCCTTTCGCTGGCCCTTATATCTGGCATATGCAAACCTACATCGGCTAGCACAACGCCAACAAGCGTGATGCGTGGTAAGTCCAATCCCTTGGCTAGCATTTGTGTTCCCACCAATATATTAGCCTCGCCAGCGCTAAAGGCATCCAGAATTTGCTGATGCGCATTTTTGCGACGCGTGCTTTCCCGATCCCAGCGCAAACTGCGGACACCAGGGAAGAGGCGTTCGAGTTGGGTAACTACATTTTGAGTGCCGGTTCCATATTGCCGAATGCGCGCATCACCACAATTGGGGCATAGCACAGGCATGCCTTCAGAATGACCACAATGATGGCAGAGCAACATGTCGTGGCCGCCAGAATTTTGGCCTAGTTCATGGGCTCCGTGTTGAGTCAGGCCGCGCTCACAATTTGGGCAGGTCATTGTATGCCCACAATTGCGGCAGAAAACATAGGTGGATTTGCCGCGGCGGTTCAAAAAGAGAATGGCCTGCTCGTCGCGATCTAAAACTAGTTTCAACGAATCTTGCAAAGCGCGGCTAAAAATGGAGCGATTGCCATTTTTTAATTCAGTACGCATATCGACAATCTCGACGGGCGGCAATTCGCCATTCTCGCTGGGAGGTGCGTTTTTTCGCGTCACAATTCGGCGCGGCAGTTTGAGCAAAGTGTGCCGATCTTGCTCGGCCTGAAAGCGCGTAACTATGTCTGGAGTGGCACTGCCAAAAATACACAATGCATTGGAAATCTCTGCATAGCGGAGCGCTGTTTGGCGAGCATGATAATGGGGTGATTTGCCTGCCTCATAGAAGCTATCATCATGAGATTCGTCCAGCACAATAAGTCCCACATTTGGCAATGGCGCAAAAAGTGCGCTGCGAGGACCAACTATTACAGATATTTTTCCGTCGCGAGTACGACGCCAAGTATCAAAACGTTCTCCGCTTGAAAGTTGCGAATGGAGAACGCCAACCTGGCCAGGAAAACGGTCCAAAAACCGCTGGCTGGTTTGCGGAGTTAGCGCAATTTCGGGAACAAGAATTAGAGCTTGGCGTCCCTGCTTGAGCGTATCTGCCACAGCGCGCAAGTAGATTTCAGTCTTTCCGGAACCTGTGACACCATGCAACAAAATGGGCTTAACTGATTGATCCTGGGTGCTGCGCTTAATTTCCTTGGTGACAACATCCCAAACAACCTGTTGGTCTGGAGTAAGTTCGGGGGCAGGGAGCCCACTTGGAACCCGATCTAATAAAGGATCCCGAATGCTTTCTTTTTCGCCAAACTCGATAAAGCCATGTTTTTCTAGGTAGATTAGGTCACTGCGGTTGGCTCCACTTTCGGCATAGATCCAAGCCATTTCAAGGGCAGCAGCTTCTTGCTTCAAAACTTCGAGCACGCTCATACGACGATTCTGTACCAACGCTTGGCGACCAAGCCGATCGAGTGAAATCATTTCCAGATTGACGGTAGTTGCGAGGCGGGCTGTTCGGGCTTTCTTAATTTTTGCTTTGGGAAGCGGCAGAGTGGGCTGAGTTTGTAGGTAGCCTTTTTTCTTTAGGGCAGCAACACTGTTGCGCCAATGCGAATTGGGAAGCGCTCGATCTAATTGGCGGCCTCGCAAAGGTCCGCGCTTAACCAGCACATTGAGCACGCGCATTTGAGCTTCTGAAAGCTCCTTTTTAATAATTTGCTTGGTGGGTACACGTGCGTATTCCGTATCAGCTATTTGCCCAACTCCAGGCGGCAGCATTATGCCAATACAATCTGCAAGGGGAGCTAAGCTGTCTTCCGCCATGCGCTCTGCCAAGCTCAATTGAGCCGATGTCAGAGCTGGCTCTTCCATGATGATGGAATGAATGGCCTTGGTTTCCGGCACATCTGCCTCTGCGACTAAACGCAGCACGATTCCTTGAACGACTTGTCGCCCGAAAGGCACAAGCACCATTTGGCCAGGTTTTAGCAGTGATTCAATTTCATGAGAGGCATGATAATGAAAAACCCCCGACACACGGGGGACGTTGACTGCAATTTCAACAAAACGTGACATGGTTAGGGCAAAAAGGCGATATATAACTGATTTTCTATGGCGAGAAATACGGCTCGATTTGGGCTTACCGCAAATGCGGTGCCGAGCTCTTCAGGAAGCGCTTCAGCGGATTGATATTGGCGAACCAAGTTGAGGCGCAAGCTGAATTGATAAATAGCTCTGGAGACGGGATCAAATTGATAAAGGGAAGGTTCCGGCGGATCGGAAGCTTGCATTTGGAGGAAAAGCACCTCATCAATTAATGGGCCATCTGAACGGCCAGGACGACCATCTTGATATTCAGCGGGATCCTCACATTCGGCGGGATCATCTGCATCATTAGTGCGTTGGCAAATTACCATTGATCCCAGATTATTAAGAAGAAAAAGTTGACTTTCGTTGACGGCAATATCGAGCACTTCTCGCAGATTGGGAACCTCTAGACCAAAGTAAAAAATGGGGTCATCTACAAAGGCAAAGTCTTCTCCAGGATATATCCAAATTGCGTTGGTAAGCGGATCCAGCACATACAAGTTTTGATCATCAATTGCAATCGCGCTGGGGGTACCCCAACCACTGTTTGGTGCTTGCAGTGCTGTAGATGTAGGACGCTCATCTACAATGCAATAAACAATATTGCCATTGGCATCCATGCCCACAAGTGCAGCATCCTGCGGATTGTCTCTGGGCAGCAGTGCAATATCAATGAGCGGACCAACACTTAGCCCACCATAAGGACCGGGGCCACATTGAAAATTGTCATCGATTTGATAGCCACCGCCGGTTAGGAAGGCACGCATTACAGTTCCATTGCTTTCGTTTAATAGAAACAAATCCGTATTGGTGGCCAACATATGGCTTATACGAGTGTCAGTATCTAACTCCTCAAAAAGCGCCAACTGAAAATCGAGGCGAACGATGCCATCCATCTCGTCCAGGGCGCTTTGCGCCTGCAAGAGGACCGTATTGACCTCTTCGTTCGCGTCATAATTTTGAGCTTGTTGTGCAAATTGAAGCGCTTCCTCCCAAACCATCCGTGCTTGCAATGGGTCGCTAATCGCGCTCGCTTCCGCAATGGACGCCTGAGCGCGCGTTAGATAATTGCGATATAGCTCACCTCGGCCAACCTGGAAATAGAGCAGGGTCACAATGAGCACCACGGCCACAGGAACGAGGCCTGCGATCCAAGCCATTGTTGATGACGGCAAATTGAATTCGCCGTCATCTGGCAGTAAACGGGACAGCCACATTTGAACCCGATCCGAGCCTCGTTTCGCGATATTGAGCAATGCGCTTATACGCTCCTGTATTCGGGGTGTATCGGATCCGGCAGCCTGAGCCATAGGGCGAATATTGGGTTGAAGCTCTGCCTCTTTGGGGAAATCAGATTTTTCATCTGCTTGGTCTTCCTCTGGCACATCGATCTGTTCCCAAGTTTCTGATTCCAATTCCTGATCGACATTTCCGGATTCCACAAATGCATCAACAGGATTTTCTACTGACTCGGATGGGGATTCCGATTTTGGATCAGCCTGGCTGAGCTCTTGCGCGCTACCCACTACTTGAATTCCGGGGGTGCCCTCACGCATGTTCATTAGGAGGCCTTCAAATTCCTCGCCCGCATCACCCAAAAAGCGCCTGCGCAAGGTTGCGAGGCGTTGCCCGGTAATATTTTTTAACGTGCTTTCATTCCAGCTTTCAGGAATGCTATGGGTTACTAACAAATAGTCTTCCGCTTGCATTGCCAGGTCGTAAAAGCGGGCATTGGCAGCTCGGGCCAAACCTAATCCGCGTCCAGCATTTTCTGGATCATAATAATGTTCAATGGCGTCTCCGCGCACATGAAAGGCATGTGCTGGACCAGATTGAGCCAAGATTAAGCGGGTTGGGCGCGCTAAGAAGGCGGTCAAAAAAGCAACTGCCGTTCCATCTCCCAATCCTTCTTTTTGATTTTGTTCAAACAGAAATGTGTTAAATCTTTCGGCCTGTTCAAGCAAAGCCGAGGTGGCCGAACCTGAGCTCAGAAAATACCCACGAGACATATCGCTCAGTAATTCCTGAATTTGAATATTGTCGAAAGGAGCTGCTCCCGCAAAGGTGATAAAGAACCAAAGATGATCCCCTTTACGTGCTCTAGAAGCCCGGCGAGGCGCTTTGCTAGCCAAAAATCCAGGCAGGTAATCTAAATCTTGGCCAGATTGGCGATGAAGGGGGAGAATTAGGTAATTTGATTGTGTCATTAGTGGGTCAGAGTGCAATTAATAGAACACATTTGCCAAAATTATACTGGTAAAATCTCGGCGCAATTTCGGCTTGGGACCTCATATTTGTTCCCAAATCTAGTACGCAACAGGCTCCAATGCAAATAAAACTCATTCAATCTCTCGCGGAATTAGATGGATTAGCAGCAGAATGGAATGAGTTAGCCCTTCAAAACCATGTAGTAAGCCCCTTTTTGCAATTAGAATTTCAACGCGCATGGTGGCATCTAAAGGGCGGTGGCGAATGGAAAAAGACGGATCTCTTTATTTTGGCCGGTTATGGGGACAGTGGCGAGCTTGTGGGAATAGCTCCCCTTTTTAGATCGGGTGAAGAGGGAAGCCAAAAATTATTATTTATTGGCAGCCATGAAATCGCAGACTTTCTCGACATTATTTGCGCCCAATCCAATCTCCAAACATTTATTTCTGCGATTATTGATTTTTTACTGCGCGATGCGAATACGCAATGGGAAAGTTTGGATCTTTGGAACTTACTGGCTGAATCCAAGAGCATTGATACGCTTCAAAACATTTCAGCAGAGAGAGGGCTTGAATTCAGTAATGAGCTATTAGAGTCAAGCCCAATTATTGCCCTGCCCAAATCTTTCGATGATTATTTGGAAAGTCTGAGTGGGCGCGACGGGAAAGAGATGCGTCGGAAATTGCGCAAAGCCGCACGTTACCCCTTGCCCATTGATTTGGAAATATTGGGACAGAACGACGATTATGAACAAGGCGTAAACGACTTCTTCGCGCTGATGGCCATGGAAAAACACAAAGCCGAATTTTTACAAGGGGAAATGCGCGAGCAAATGCAGTCCATCGGCCAGGCAGCATTTGCGGGCGGCTGGGGACAATTAGCTTTTTTGCGAGTTGGTGAGCAGAGATTGGCAGCTTACTTCAATTTTGATTATGCAAATCGAATTTGGGCCTACAATTCGGGTTTCAATCCGGAACACAGTGAACTGTCACCCGGGTTGCTTCTGACCGCCAAAATGGTCGAATGGTGTATAGAAAACGGCCGCGAGACTTTTGACTTTATGCGCGGGGATGAGGACTATAAATATCGCGTGGGGGGACAGGACCGGTACGTGCAGCGTGTTCGAATTAGTCGTTAATTGAGTCTTAAATGACAAGCGTCCAGGTGAGGGGGGCACCCAGACGCTCGTCAATTGGGATTATATCTGGCCGGGTTGCAATGTCAAGACGGGCAGAAATTCTTAATTATTTGCCTTCCCAATTATGGCTTGCGAAATTGAATCCTCAAAAACTGTAAACACTTCATTGGCGGATATGAATTGCCTGTCTTCCTTTGAATGGAGCGGTAATAAGACATAGTATTCTTCTTCACCACTTAGGGCCGAACGGGTAAATCGCGGCATAAAAGAATCGCCGTATAAATTTCGATAAAAGTTTAGGCTTGGCTCCATCAACCAATTGATTCCTATCTTCGTGTTTTTTTTGATGTCTAGCGTGCGCAACATGGAATAGATTTCCTGGGACCCCGCATCGTATTCCCGCCCCCGAAAAGACTGAATTCTGGTGTTTACTATAAACACAAGAATGGTGATGAATATTGTCGCTGTTGCAAACCAATGTAAAATTTTACGCCAGCCATTTCCTGCTATTGCTTCATAGGACATCCCCAGAAGCAATACGAAAAGTGGAACGAAATAAATACCCGTTCGCTCGAATGGATATAAAGCTCCGAATAAATAAAAAGCAATTATGGAAAGAGTAATTGTTAGCGACAAGAGCGAAAACACGAAGATCCAATCGTCTGAAACTCTATCTCGGCCTTTTGAAAGGACCGATATTAAAATCAGCACTCCACCCAAGAGACCAATAAGCGCGAAGAGGAATGGGAAAGATCGTAAAAGCCATTCACTCGTGGGGGTATTAAATTGGGCAAACCGGCCAAAATCATAGCCACCAAATACTGCTTTGGAAATGCTGCGTATCGATGCGGCCCAATTATCGGCACCGAAATAAAGCGTTTGACTATTAAATTTAAATATTGCCGGATTTAATATGATTTGAACTAGTCCCGCTGGAAGCAAAATTTTTAAAGTCGATTTCCAAAAGTTTATTCGCTGGCTAGTCCAAATAATTTGAGTGAGCAACAATATCAGTAGCGCAGTAGCCGGAAATGCAAATGCAAGATTCGCGGCTACCGACAGCCCACATAACGTTGAAAACAATATGGCTTGGCTGTTTGATATTTCTTCCTGTTTTGAAACCGAAACAATAATTCTGCGGCCAATTAGAAAGGCGAGCATCAGAAATCCCAAGGCCAGACTATAACCCCGGGCAATCACTAAATAATCTAAAACAAAGGGGCTTAATATTGATGCGCTCAAGACTAGCAAGTAGGTATTTCTTTGGATAAAGAAATCGCGGCAGATGCGTTCCATCGCTGCCATATACAAGAGGCCGCCGATAAGCGCGGGCAGGCGGACACTAAGATGCGAAAGGCCCAGCAGTGTTGTGGATATTCGTATAAGCGCTGAATGCAATACGTGATTATTGGAATTGAAGGAGAAGAAAATAGTGCGCCAATTCTGAGAAGCAAAAGCGTTGTAGCTTAGCGCCTCATCGTGGGTAATCGATTGATTCAATGCCCGATAGACGTTTAAGACGAAAACAAAAAATATTAGCAGGCCTGCAAGCAGAGTTCGATTTGGAGCTGAGTCAGGACGAGTGTTTATTGCGTTCATGGAAAGTACCCTGGGCAGGAGTCGAACCCACAACCTAGGCTTTAGGAGAGCCTCGCTCTATCCATTTGAGCTACCAGGGCATATGAAAAAGTCTACCAAAAAAGGGCGAGCAAGCTCGCCCTTTTGATTGCGCGGACATATTAGCTGATGGCTTGTTTGACTTCGGCGATTGCTTGAGTAATGTGGATTTCACGTGGGCAGGCCACAGTACAGTTGAACGCTGTTCGGCAACCCCAGGCGCCTTCCCGATCATTCAATACTTCGAGTCGTTCAGAGCCTGCTTCATCTCGGCTGTCAAATATGAAGCGATGTGCGTTAACAATTGCCGCAGGACCTACATAGTTTTCGTCGGACCAGAAAGAGGGGCAGGCAGTTGTGCACGCTGCGCATAGGATGCATTTGGTGGTGTCGTCAAAGCGTTCACGCTCTTCGACACTTTGCAGGCGTTCTTTGCCGTCTTCTGGAATTTCTTCGCTGACCATATAGGGCATCATGGCGCGGTAACTATCAAAAAACGGCTCCATATCTACAATCATGTCCTTAAGGATAGGCAAGCCCAATATCGGTTCGATCGTAATTTCTTTGCCCACATCTTGCACTAATACTTTGCAAGCTAATGAATTTTGCCCGTTGATGCGCATGGCATCGGAACCGCAAACCCCATGTGCACAAGAGCGGCGGAAAGAAACTGATCCGTCGTTATAGGCTTTTACATACTCAAGTAAGTCCAGCACGCGGTCAGTGGGTTCAGCCTCAACATTGTAAGTATCGTAGGAGGGCTTATTGCGTCCTGCTTCTGGGTTGTAGCGAAAGATACGTAGATGTACCAGCATAGCGCTTGCTCCTAATAAACTCGAACTTGTGGTTCGTATTTGGTCTTGGTTACTGCTTTGTAATCAAGCTTGACTTTGCCCTTATTGAACCAGGCAAGAGTGTGCTTCATCCAATTCTTATCATCCCGATCAGGGTAATCTTCTCGGGCATGCGCGCCACGGCTTTCCTTACGCGCAACCGCTGAGGCTGCGGTTACCTGAGCAACATCCAGAAGACATCCTAATTCCCATGCATTTAATAAATCGGTGTTAAATGTTTTTCCGTGGTCGTCCACGCCAACTTTCTTATAGCGTTCACGCAATTCAGCCATCTTATTCTCGGCCGCCTGCATACTATCTTCCTCACGGAAGACGCCCACCTTGTCCATCATTTCTATTTTCATTTCTTCTGCAATTAGGACCGCTTTTTCTTCATTCTTATTGGCCAGAATGCGATCTACCTGTTCACGCGTGTAGCCTGTGGGATCGTCTTCCAGTTCTTTGTAATCGGAGCCATTGGCGAATTCGGCCGCACGCAATCCTGCCTCTTTTCCAAAAACAACTAGATCCAAAAGAGAATTGGTGCCCAGCCGATTTGCTCCGTGTACAGATACGCAAGCGACTTCACCAGCAGCATAAAAGCCTGGCATGACAGTATTTTTGGTGTCAATGACCACTTCGCCATGTTTATTTGTGGGAATGCCGCCCATCGCATAATGGGCAGTGGGCTGGACAGCCATCGGTTCGGTTAGCGGGTCGACGTGCAAATAAGTGCGAGCAAAATCAATGATGTCAGGCACTTTGGAAATAAGCTGCTCCCCAGTAGTCACATAGGGTTTGCCATCTGGAGTCAGGCGACCATCCGCTTTTGAGTATTTGTTAACTGTGTCTGGACGCATATCCAAATGCAAATAGCGTTCGCCCCCAATGCCTTTGCCATCCCGCATCTCAAGGAACATAGAGCGGCTGACCACATCGCGCGAGGCCAGGTCCTTAACGGTGGGCGCATATTTATCCATAAAGCGTTCGCCATCGTTGTTTATTAATACGCCACCCTCTCCGCGAACCCCCTCGGTAATTAGAATGCCAAGCTTGCGGATACCGGTTGGGTGAAATTGGAAAAATTCTAAATCCTGTGCAGGGATTCCTTTTCGCAATGCGATAGCCACGCCATCCCCTGTGTAAGCATAGGCGTTGGAAGTAACTTCCCAAACACGGCCGTGACCGCCTGTTGCAAAAATAACTGATTTGGCATGAAAGACGTGCAACTCACCAGTTGCAAGCTCAACGGCAACTACACCGTTGGCAACGCCATCGCGAACTAATAAATCCAAGACATGAAATTCATCATAAAAATTGACTTTATTCTTGATGCACTGTTGATAAAGTGTTTGCAGAATCATATGGCCAGTGCGATCTGCGGCATAGGCTGCCCGCGTCACAGGCTGCTTAGTGTTGTTATTAGTGTGTCCCCCAAAGCGGCGCTGTGCAATCCGTCCTTCCTTGGTGCGCGAAAAAGGCAAGCCCATATGCTCCAGCTCGTAGACGACGGGAACGGCCTGTTCACACATAAAAGCAATTGCATCCTGATCGCCTAAATAGTCGCTACCTTTTACGGTGTCATAGGTGTGCCACTCAGAATTGTCTTCTTCAAGGTTTCCAAGAGCAGCTCCTATCCCCCCCTGTGCAGCACCAGTATGAGAACGCGTAGGATAGAGCTTGCTGATTACCGCCGTATCTGCTCCGCGTGACGCGTAAAGGGCCGCCATTAATCCTGCGCCTCCGGCTCCAACGATTACGACTTCATGTTGATGATGTTGAGTCATACAGCTTCCTTGTTAAACTAATTCGGGGCGTGCGCCAGCAATAATTGCAAAAGCGCCAATGATGCTAATTACTAGCCAAGCAATGAAAATCGCCCAACTGAGGTTACGACGGGCTTTCTCAGTATGAACGAAATCGAAAGCAACCTGGCGTAAGCCGTTCATGCCGTGGGCAAAGGCAAATGCAAGTAGCAAAATGTCGTATACCTGCCAGCCAATATTGGCCCAGCGCAATGCAACATAGTTGATGTCAATTTCATGCACACCCACAATAACATCCTGGATGAGCACATGAATCCATACTAAAGGAAGCAGCAGCAAGCTGCTGTAACGCATCCATTTCCAGGCTACGCTTTCGTATGTGGGAGCTGGTTTTGCATTTGCAGTCATCGTCAGCCTCCAAACATGCCGAAATTATGGATGAGTAAATTGCGCATCATAATAAATGCGGCGGGGGTCCAGAGCAATACACTAGCAATTAGTGTCGCGCGAACCGATCGCTGCTGGATCTTTATTACCCAGCGATTTTCAAAGTAAAGGTCGACCAGAGCGATTCGAATACCGTTTATTCCGTGATAAATTACCGAAAAAACCAGCCCCATTTCCCCGATCATGAAGGGAGTTGAGCGATATAGCTCGATGGCGTGTTCGTAAAGGGATGGAAAATAGTAAACGGTAGCAGTATCTAGTATGTGGATGATTAAGAAGAGCAGGGTACCGAGGCCGGTTAGGCGGTGTAGCAGGAAAGCGTAATGACCTTCCTGACCGCGATAGGTAATGTAGCCGGCAGCGGTGTTTTTAAGGGAACTGCTAGGGGCAGCCATTTGGACTCCTGATTATCAACTCAGAGATCAAGAACACGCGAAGTTTATCATCAATTACCTGAGTAAATTGAGTTACCAAGTCGCATCGTGCTTTATGACCTTGACCGTATTGCACTAGGATCTCAAGCCATTACATATGTTGAATAATGGCATCGCCAAATTCTGATGTTTTGAGTTTGGATGCATCTTCCATTAATCGGTGAAAATCATAGGTGACTGTCTTGGCTGCAATTGCACCCGCGATGCCATCTAAGATCCGATCGGCCGCCTCATCCCATCCCAAATATCGCAACATCATCTCCCCCGAAAGAATTACAGAACTGGGATTGACGACATCCTTATCCGCATATTTTGGAGCGGTACCATGAGTGGCCTCGAAAATTGCTTCACCAGTTTCGTAATTAATATTTCCACCGGGGCCGATGCCAATTCCGCCAACTTGGGCGGCTAGCGCATCGGAAAGGTAATCACCGTTCAGATTCATTGTTGCCAAGACATCGAAACTCTTAGCGCGTGTAATAGTTTGTTGGAAGACGATATCGGCAATCACATCTTTGACAAGTAATTTTCCGGCGGCTAATGCCTCGGACTGTTCTGTGTTGGCCGCTTCTTCACCCTGAGCTGCTTTGGTTTCTTCCCACTGCGCCCAAGTATAGGTTTGATCCGGAAATTCCTCGCGTGCTACTTCATAGCCCCAATTGCGAAAAGCGCCCTCTGTGTATTTCATAATATTGCCCTTGTGAACGAGGGTCACACTGTTGCGCTTGTTTTCTAATGCCCAACGAATTGCAGAACGCACCAGGCGTTTGCTGCCTTCAACAGAAACTGGCTTTAGGCCAATTCCAGCGCTATCCGGAAAGCGGATCTTGGCAAATTCTTCCGGGAAACTTTCCTTGAAGACCCGCTTGAATTTATCGTTATCGCTTGATCCGTTTTCAAATTCAATGCCTGCGTAAATGTCTTCAGTGTTTTCACGGAATACGACCATGTCTACATCTTCAGGCTTCTTGACAGGAGAAGGTACGCCTTCAAACCAGCGCACAGGGCGTTGGCAAACATATAAATCAAGATGCTTTCGTAATGCAACGTTCAAGGAACGAATGCCACCACCAATAGGCGTTGTGAGCGGCCCTTTAATGCCCACCAGAAATTCACGGAAGGCTTCAATTGTTTCTTCAGGCAGCCAATCACCCGTTTTGTCGAAAGCTTTTTGGCCGGCAAAGACTTCCATCCATTGGATTTTTCTTTTGCCGCTATATGCTTTTTCGACTGCTGCGTCTAATACGCGAATCGAGGCCGCCCATATATCGCGACCAGTCCCATCGCCTTCAATAAAAGGAATAATTGGTTGATCAGGAACCTGTAATATGCCGTCCTTAATTGAAATTTTCTCACCGTTTTCTGGAACGACAACATGCTTATAGGCCATACAAGTCTCCTGGTTTTCTTTTGATTATAACCAGTACGTGAATGCTTTCACGAAGTCTAGCGCCAATTCGCGGGAGTCTGGCACAAAAATCAGCTAGGTATAATTTTCCTTTTATTGAGCAATTTCCAGGTGTCAGCCTGAATGGAGTACACGTGACAGAAAATATTGAAAATGCCGCGCGTCAAGAACAAACTGAAGCTGCCTGGCACGCCATGGAGGCTAAAGAGGTTAGCGAAAAACTAACAACTTCTCGAGAAAATGGCCTTAGTGAACAAGAAGCGGCCAAAAGGCTGCATCGCTTTGGTGAGAATAAGCTGGATGAAGGGGAAAGCACATCATTCTGGGCCTTGCTTTGGGAGCAATTCAATAATTTTGTAATTTATTTGCTGTTTGCGGCCGCACTTATCTCCGCTTATTTAGGCGAATGGATTGAAGCGGGTGCAATACTTTCGATCGTGGTGCTCAATGCTGGCTTTGGCATAGTACAAGAGCGGCGGGCTGAGCAAGCTTTAGCAGCGCTAAAGCAATTGGCTTCTCCGGATGCACAAGTTTTGCGAGATGGGCATCGTATTGTGATTCCCTCACATCTTGTGGTTCCTGGCGACATTGTTTTTGTAGAGGCCGGTAACTTTATTCCAGCAGATGTGCGTCTTTTAGAAGCAGTTAATTTGAGGATCGAAGAGGCTGCTCTTACGGGTGAATCTTTGCCTGTAGAGAAAAACGCAGCCAGCTTGGACCAGGAAGATGTACCTCTAGGGGATCGCAAGAATACTGCCTTTAGCGGCACGATGGCAAATTATGGCAGGGGTCGAGGCATTGTAGTTAATACCGGCATGAAAACGCAGATTGGCCAGATCGCCAGCATGCTTCAGGCTGTGGAAGAAGAACCAACCCCCTTACAGGTAAGGCTGGACGAATTAGGGCGATACCTGGGATGGGCCGCTCTCGTTATTTCAGCGCTAGTTTTCGCAGTCGGCTGGTTCCGTGGCCAGGATCCTTTAGAAATGTTCCTGGTATCGGTCAGTTTGGCCATTGCCGCAGTCCCAGAAGGATTGCCGGCCGTCGTAACCATTAGTTTGGCATTGGGAATGCGCGAAATGATTGAACGTAATGCGCTGATCCGGCGTTTATCCTCCGTAGAAACCTTGGGCTCCGCCAGCGTTATCGGCTCAGATAAGACTGGAACATTGACACAAAACGAGATGACGGTGACCCGTATATGGGTAGACGGCCATCGTGTAGATGTGTCTGGGACTGGCTATGTTCCCAAAGGGGACTTTTTAATTGATGGCGTGGATGCCAGTTTCAATGATTATCCAGCGGCATTAACCACGCTATGGGTAGGCGCACTAAATAATGATGCTGAATTGGAACACAGTGGCGAAAGCGAAAACAGTGACACCTATCGCGTTGTTGGAGATCCCACCGAAGGCGCTATGTTGGTGGCAGCAGCTAAAGCCGACAAACATTATCTGCGGCTGAAAGGGGATTATCCTCGCGAGCAAGAGATTCCATTCGATTCCACTCGCAAGCGCATGACCACGGTGCATGAGGTGCTCGACCCACACGACGAGGATCTTTCACCCTTTCATGACAATGACGACAAACAGAAATGGCATGCTGTTGCGGTTAAGGGCGCGCCAGACATGATCATTGAATTGTGCAACAAGTATCAGCAGATTGACGATAGTCAGGCCAAGATGACGGATGCAATGCGCAAGCAAATTCTTGAGGCCAACGATGCAATGGCCAAGGATGCGTTGCGCGTTATTGCAATGGCCTACAAACTTTCGCCAGTAATCCCCGAAGAAATGAATCCGGAGGCGGTTGAAAAGGATCTAATTTTTGTAGGTCTGCTAGGCATGATCGATCCACCCAGACCGGAAGTGCGCGACGCCCTAAATCGAGCGGGAAGCGCGGGCATTCGGACAGTAATGATTACTGGAGATTACCCACAAACAGCGAGTGCTATTGCGCAGCAAATTGGATTGATCGATAACAAGGACGAAAAGGTACTGACTGGCACTGATCTAAATAACATCGATGATAAAGAGCTGGGCGAAGAAATTAAGCGCACCAGCGTCTTTGCGCGAGTTTCCCCGGAACATAAAGTGCGTATTGTGCGCGCGCTGCGTGCTAATGGCGCCATCGTGGCCATGACGGGCGACGGGGTCAATGACGCCCCAGCGCTAAAACAGGCAGATATTGGCGTGGCTATGGGGATCACGGGCACCGACGTGGCCAAAGAAACGGCCGACATGGTATTGACCGATGACAATTACACCAGCATCGTTTCAGCTGTCGAGCAGGGACGCGTGATCTATAGCAATATTCGCAAATTTGTTTACTATCTTTTGTCCTGCAATATGGCAGAAATATCGGTGATTTTTTTAGCTACGCTAGCAGGATTACCTTCGCCACTTAGCGCAATTCAATTACTATGGCTAAACCTGATTACTGATGGCGCACCTGCCCTGGCACTGGGCACCGAAAAGGGTGATCCGGATGTAATGGATCAGCAACCAAGACCACCAGAAGAACCGATAATTAACCGCGAAATGCGTCTTGGCATACTGATCCAAACCATTGCGATTACAACAGTAACTTTGCTTGCATATTGGCTAGGCTTAAATCTCTTTCCTGCAGAAGGCAGCGAGCGAAATATTATTGCAGCCACGATGGCTTTTACAACCCTGAGTTTGTCTGAACTAGTACGAGCGCTTACTGCCCGATCTGAACGTTATGCTATTTGGCGAATGGGGATATTTAGCAACCGCAACATGAATATCGCCCTAATTTTCTCTTTCATGATGGTGTTTGCCGTCCTATACATTCCGGCATTGAACGTGATATTTGATACTGCACCACTCACCTTGTTGCAATGGGAAATCGTAACGCCCCTGCTCCTTATTCCCTCAGTAGCAGCAGAACTGACTAAAGGATATTTGCGCAGCAAATCGAAACGCGAGGCTGCTGCAGTAACAGCTTAATCTTTTTTGACGCTTGGGGTTGAAACAAGATATCCAGCGAATAGCAGCACAACGCCCAGCAAGAGACTAAGGCTGTGCCAATCGGCTATGCCTGCCAATACGGATGTGCCACCACTGGCTGGCAACAAAGCGCCTGCAGCAATAAGCACATTGCCAGCCGCCCGATGAAGCAAACTTCGTTTACGCCAAAATAGATAGGCAGAAAATATTGCGCCGCCAGCTAATGCCAAAGTGCCAAATATGTTGAGAATAATTGTTAGCGCTATCGTTAGGCTGTCGCGAGAAAGAATATCTCGGTATTGATCTGCTAAGGATATGGATGGATCGAAGCCTGATCCAATATCTAGAGGTGTCGCCCAAACCAATTGGAGCGCAATAATTGATACGAGAACTAGTAGCGCTCCCAATATGCTTGCAACACGGCCCTTACGCATTAACAGGTAGATCGATCCCTGACCCAGCCAGGGTGCGGTAAGCATCGCGCCGCCTAGATACCAGGTTCTCAATGCAAACTCATTGAACACGACACTGTTGACGGCCTCACCCAATGCGGCCAAGCCGTAGAGTAACGCGCCAAGGCCCCATGCCAGATGATACGCAGAGCCCCGATTGCGGAAGCGTTCAAATAATGCTCCGGTGAAGATTAGCGAAATAATTGCGGTGCTAAGTATGATCCAATTCATGCGCCATCCTCAACTTTCAATGAATCGTAAGTGGACATCAAGGCAAGTAATACTTCGTCTGCAAAGCGGCTAATTTTACGCGACATGCTGGCCCAGGCTTGTGGAGATTGAATTTCAGCGCCTTCATAAGCGCTTAGCATGGCTTCTTGTAGAATTCGACGAAAAAAAAGGAATGCACGCGTTGCATCCGTAATTGTCAGTTCATGGCGACGGCCCAAAAGAGCATATTGATGTCCCAGGGCCTGGGCCTCCGTTTGGGCAGCCAGCTTATCCGAAGCCAAGAATACAGAAAGGCCCCGCATGATTTCTCTGCCGCTACGCCGATAAGCCAGCCGAGCCGCATCATTCAACATCGCATACCAGGCTTCATTTTCAAGCAATCCATCACTCAATTGAATGCGGGTATGGCGAAGGGCGCTCTGAATTACGCGAGCGGATTCATCGGCTGAATCTATGCGCGATTTAGACCACAAGTCAATTTCGCTTCTAAGAAAACGGCGATGCCCTCCCTTGGTTCGATGAACGGGCAAAAGGCCTTTGTCTGCCCAAACACGCAATGTGCTGGGGTGTACGCCGAATATTTTGGCAGCCTTACTTAGAGAAAGCCAATCGTCCATTCGTCCTTAAGAGTCGGAGGCAATTGCGGCCCGCTCAAGATATCCTTTATCTTGCTTAGCCTTTTTTTGGAATCCCGAAACGTCGATTGATCGCAGCAATACTAAGGAGACGGCCAATATGAGCATCTCTATTGCAAATACAGCTGAATAACCAATAACGGGATTGGAGGCTAGAGCAGAGATTACGTCGCGCAAGAGACCGCCTAATAGATTGCCTGTTAGTCTGGAAAATGCATTTGCCATACCCCAAACACCCATGAACATGCCCACTTTTCCAGCGGTGGTCATATCCAGCATCAGCGATAAATTTGAAACAGTCGCCAAGCCGGTGGCTAAGCCAAGAGTAATTACACCTGCGTAGAAAACAGAAAGGTTGCCGGAAATTCCACTATAGATAATTAGTAGGAAGGCTAGCATTCCGCTCCAGGCACCTATTCGGGCCTGGCTAAGCTTGCTTATCCGTTTTTCAAGCATGCCCCCCAAAATTAATGTGACTAAAAAGAAGACACCCCAAATACTGGTAATGCGTGTGGTTTCGGCGACGCTCAGGCCAAAGGCTTCTGCGCCAAAAGGTTCTAACAAAATATCTTGACCCAAGATAGCAACCAGCATAAGAATCAGATATCTAAAAAACAACATCGCCTGTCGATTGTCCAGCACCTCACGATATAACTGATTCCAGCTAAATCGTTGTTCCGTTATTTGATTAGCTCCACCCGAACGGCTTTCCAAGCGAAATACACCGATAAGGCCAAATGCCAAAGCCACAAAGCCGATCATGCGAAAGGAGCTGATTAGGGCTTCTGGAGAGTAAGGGTCAAGCAAGCGCCCCAAAGCAATCGACGTAATAATGATGCTAATAATCATCATGGTAAACATGGTGGCAATCGTCCTGCCACGGCCTTCTTCGCCGGAAAGTTCGGTGGCCAAGGAGAAGTAGGCCACGGTTGCGAAGTTGTAGCCCATACCCCAAGCCCCGAAGGCTAGAACGCCCAGAACTATGCCCATCACGAAATTATCAGCCAGCAAGAAGGCAATATAGGGAGCTGCAATAACTCCAACCACGCAAAAAGCCAATCCGAAAATGATGTACGGTGTGCGTCGAAAACCAAATATAGGTCTATTATCAGAAAATGAGCCGATAGCTACTTGAATGGGTGAAAACAGATATGGCAATGAAGCCAAAATAGCAACAAGGGTGGCTGAAAGAGCCAATTCTGTGATCATAATGCGGTTCAGAGTGCTGTTAATCGGAAGCAGCGTGATGGTTAGGGCGACGTGGATTAGGCCGAGTTGAATTCTTTTACGAAGCATTGTTCCTCAATTGCGCGATGTTGAACCCCAATTGTGCCCGAAGGCACAGGTGAAAGCAATATAGATTTACATAGGTTTTTGCCCTAGATTGGCTGGGCGGCCATGGATTCTTGGCTTAGCAATTCTAGTAGCGCCAGGAATTCATTGGCCGTTTCACTGGTAAGTAGGCGTTCGCGCTCAGATTTCGCTAGCCGAAAGGGACTGATGTAACGGGCAGCATGTTTACGAAAAAGAATTAAACCTTGCTGATCTCCGTAAAATTCTTGCATCGCCCGCAGGTGCGCAACGACCATCTCTTGGAGGGCTGAATGTGAAACTTGTTCGCGATCTAGTCCCGCAAAAATCCAAGGGTTTCCAATTGCAGCTCGAGCGATCATGACGCCGTCAACCCCGGTTGCATCTCGCATGCGCTGCACATCACCAGCCACACGTACGTCCCCATTGCCAATCACAGGAATAGATAGCGCATCTTTGATTTCAGCAATTGCATCCCAATTGGCAGGACCTCGAAAGGCCTGCTGTTTGGTCCGTCCATGCACGGCCAAAAGCGCTCCCCCATTTTGCTCAATGATTCGAGCGACCTCCAAATAGTTCAGCGAGTCGTCGTCCCAGCCAATACGGATCTTTCCCGTTATGGGAATATCAATTGCTTTGGTGAGGGATGCAAATATTCGCTCAATCTTGGCCGGTTCGCGTAGCAGTCCAGCCCCTGCACCGCGTCCAGCAACGGTGCGCGCAGAACAACCCATATTAATATCAATAATGTCTGGATTTTTTTCGCGCAATATTAGTGCCGCTTCTAAAAGTCGCTGCGGGTCGTCATCAAAGATCTGAAAAACCACAGGGCGTTCATCCTCCAAATAGCTAAGTCGTTGCTCCATATGGGGGACCCGATTGACCACGTCAATGGCGTTGACAAATTCTGAATAACTCATAGCCGAGCCCAGCTGACGAGTCAGGGATCTAAAGGGCAAATCGGAAAAACCGTCCATCGGAGAGAGGATTGCGCGGCCATAAACGGGAATATCGCGCACATAGAAGGCTGGATCAGCTATCTCTGAATTTATTTTCTGTGACATAAATAGGGGCATAGTATATCGGGGCTCTTTAGGCCTCTAGCTGGTCGGCGGTATACTTTAATAAGCTTTTACCCCCATTCAAGGAAAGATTATGTCTAGTGATTTTGACAAGAAATTAGCCAGTTACGCCGATTTGATTGTTCATATTGGCCTGGGTTTGCGCGAGGGACAAAATTTAGCCATTGGCGGCAAAAACCTGAGCCGCGGAGCGCCAATTAGTAGTGCTCCCTTGGTCCGAAAAGTAGCCGAAAGCGCCTACAAAGCAGGTGCGCGCTACGTAACCACACTTTGGGACGATGACCAACAGCATTTAATCCGTCTGGAGAACGCAGACCCTAAAACCTTGGAGATCTACCCAACTTGGCGAACGGATGCAATCATTGAACACGCCAAAAATGGCGACGCGATTTTCACCATTTTTGCAGAAAATCCGGATTTATATGAAGGTCAAAACTCAGAGCAAGTTACCGCGATGCAGCACACAATGGAACGCCATCTGCAGCCCGGCACCGATTTGCTAATGAAAAATGCCTATAACTGGACGCTAGTAAGTGTGCCAACAATAGGCTGGGCGAAGAAAGTCTTTCCTGATCTAGGGGAAGACGAGGCCATGAGTGCCCTTTGGGAAACCATCTTCAAGCTTTGTCGAATTGACCGCGATGATCCCGTCGCTGCATGGAAACAGCATATCCAGGATTTAGCACAGCGCAGTGCTTATTTGAACGGCAAGGCCTATGACGCGCTGAAATATACGGGACCGGGAACCGATTTGACCCTGGGCTTACCCGCCGGACACATCTGGAAAAGCGCTCAATCTACAGCAAATACAACGGATATTACCTTTGTACCCAACTTACCGACAGAGGAAGTCTTTTCCATGCCGGATAATCGCAGGGCTGACGGAAAAGTGGCGGCGGCGATGCCATTAAATTATGGCGGGTCGCTAGTGGATGATTTCAGTCTGACCTTCAAAGATGGCAAAGTTGTGGATTATCAGGCCAAAACAGGTGAGGCCACGCTCAAAGGCATCCTGGATGCCGATGAAGGCGCACGCCAGCTTGGTGAAGTCGCATTAGTCCCGCATAGTTCACCGATCTCACAGTCGGGCCGACTTTATTACAACACCCTATACGACGAAAACGCCTCTTGCCATTTAGCCCTAGGTCGCGCTTACCAACTTTCAATGCAAGGGGGCGAGCAAATGACTCAAGAAGAGTTCGGCAATCACGGTGGCAATTACAGCCTGGTGCATATTGATTTCATGATTGGATCAGACAAATTGGATATCGATGGCATAACAAAAGATGGAATGAGTGAGCCCATTCTTCGAAAGGGTGAATGGGCTTTTGACGTCTAAACACAAGATAATAAATATTTTTTAGGAGAAGTATGAGCGAAGGAATTGATCTTTTTCAAATTTTCAGTACTGTAACGGGTGCGCTTCAGGATAACAAAAGCACGCTGAACAAAGCCGATAGCTACAACGAGAACCACGGCGACAATATGGTTCAAATTTTTGAGTTGATTACAAAAGCAACTCAGGAGAAGAAAACTGAAGCCCCCTCCAACCAGCTTGAATATGCCAGCCAATTGGTAAGCAAAGCCACCCAAAGCGGCTCAGCCCAGATGTATGTACAAGGGCTGCAAAATGCCGCCAAGGAATTCACGGGTAAAGGCATAACCTTGGAGGCTGTGATGCCTCTAATCCAAATGCTACTTAATGGGGGTTCATCCTCGAAAGCATCCGCAGGTAACGATTTGCTCGGATCATTGTTGAGCGGATTGGGCGGTGCCTCTGATGACGATGGTTTAGATATGGGCGATCTGCTTGGTGCCGGGATGGCGTTTTTGAATGCCAAAGATGGCGGAGACAACAATCTGGAAGCCATTGCCGATGCCCTGGTTTCTGGAACGGCGATTGGCCAAAGCGAAAGCAGCCATAGAGCGCAGTCTGGTCAGGTAGTCGCAAACACAGTCCTACAATTACTTTCAGGATTTGGAAAATAAAATAGTCACCAGTAAAAAAAAGACCGCCCAAGGGCGGTCTTTTTTTTGATTAATAAGTATTACTTAGGCTGCTTGCCCTTTGAAGCGTCGACGATATTCGCCAAAACTGATCAAGCGCTTTGTCTTCTCATCCCAAAGGTCCAGAAATATGGTTTTTATACTGGTCGAAATGGTTATCGTTTCCACATTTTGAAAGATTTCGTTCTCGTAATGCGCACGTTCAAGATTGTAATTAGGAATCTTGGGGCTTAGATGGTGGACATGATGAAAACCAATATTGCCACTGAACCATTGTAAAATTTTGGGCAATTTGAAAAAAGATGAACCCTGCAACGCAGCATGCTCATATTCCCACTCTTCATGCCAACGCCAGTAAGTGTCTTCAAATTGATGTTGGACGTAAAAAAGATAAACACCGATCATTGAACTAAACACAATAATCGGCAACCAAAGAATTAGCACTTGCCAAAAACCAATAATTGGTCCGAGGATTAGGAAAATTGCGGCAATGCCTAAATTGGTTTGATAAACACTGTTGCGCTCTTTTCGTTCATTGGGCTCTAGGTTTGTGGGAAAGCGGTGGATGACTGCAAACAAGAGCGTGGGACCGATAACAAACAATACAAATGGATGACGATAAAAGCGATAGCGGAATTTGGCCCAGGCACTAAGTTCCTGAAATTCCTTTACGGTGATCGTCTCTACATCGCCAAATCCTCGGAAATCAAGGTCTCCCGAACCAGCATGGTGTTTAGCGTGGGATCTGCGCCAGTGGTAATAGGGAGTTAATGTGATGATGCCCAAGACAAAGCCAACGCGATTGTTCCATTTTGTAGATTCAAAAAAGGCGTTATGCCCGCAATCATGCTGAATGATAAATAAGCGCATGAAGAACAATCCGTTTAGAAATGCTAAAGCTATAGTTAGTCCATAGCTAATATCTAAGCTGAAATACATCAGCACACAAATTGCTAGAAAGGGCAAGCCACTATTCAGCAATTGCCCGATGCTCTTGCGCAGGTCTGGCTCTTGATAGCGCCGTACAATCTCAACCCAATCGGGCGGGGATTTTTTATCCTGCTGGGCAAGAGAGGTCATAAATTAGCTCCTGAATTTTGATTGTGGCTATTGTACTTTGGAAAGCCTACAGAAAAACGCTTTACAATACGGAATTGCCAAAATCATCTTTTGCCAATGTGAATTGGCTATTACCGACTATTTGAGGTGCCTGAATGGCGACTACGCAAAACAGATATTCCCCCAGCTGGGTTGATCGATTAACTGATTGGATTGAAGGATTACCAATTCCGGTTTGGGCCTTCTATGCCATCTTATATGCCGTTGCCGCCCTGGGATTAAATGGGGCCTCCTGGTTTAACGAAGCCCGCCCTTGGGGAGAGTTCTCGTTGCTGCAGTTGTACAACGCCATTTGGCTACCTCTCGCATTAATTGTTATTCATAACACGGACAGCGTGGCCCACAAAGCGCTAGATCGCTTTGCACCATTGGTAAAGGAAAAATCCAAGCAGCTAGATAATTTGCGCTATGAAATGACCACAATGCCCCGGCGTACTGTTTTGTGGATTTCAGTAATCGCAATTATCTTTCTTACCGCTGGAGCCATTCAGGACCCCACTTTAATTGTTTACGAATTTGGAGAAGGTCCCATCCATCCAGCAGCTTGGTTTCTGAGCGCTTTGTTTGGCATTTCTTCATACAGCATGGCGCCTGTGATGATCTATCATGCAATTCGGCAATTAAATCGGGTCACTCAAGCTTTTGCTTTAATCGAAAATCCCAGCATTTTTCACCAGCAACCACTTTATGCTTTTTCGGGTCTGGCCATGCGTACCGCCCTATTTCTTGTCGGTCAGGTCTACATTACCTATTTGGGTGACCGGCTGTATTCAGATGTAGTAACAGGTGATGATTTGATCAACGGCGCGTTGACGATTGTGATGATTCCGCTTGCGCTCGTGATGGTATTAGCGCCACTTTGGGGGATCCATCAGCGCTTAAGCCTGGCCAAACAAGATGCACTGGAAGAAAACAGTTTCCAAATAGAACGTGCTCAGAGAAAGCTTTACGCAGCAATTGACCAGGATAAATACACCAATATCGGCGGATTAGACAGTGCGCTAGATAGTATTAATAAAGTTCGAGATCAATTGGCTAGCGTGCCAACCTGGCCTTGGGCCGCAGGCACATTCCGAAATTTCTTGTCTGCCGTCTTCTTGCCCATGCTGCTTTGGGCCTTGCAACTGGCGCTAGGTCGCTTCTTGGGCAGCTAGGTCACCAATAATTTTAAAGTTTGGATCGGAAATAAAAGAAGGCTGCCGCGAAAACCACATCGACGCCAACAAATATCCATTCTGAGCTATTGCGGGCCCCATTGCGAATTGAAATGATTAGCACGACAGCATTGATGGCTGTTGCTAATATAAATACAAGGGTTATAGCTCTGAGCGCATTGATATCTTCAATTCCACGTGCCAGCCAGGCCAGCACGCCAGTTGCAATTGCAAATGCCCCCATACTTTGCATCAAAGAAAGCGCAATGGCTGGCGGGTTCTCTACAGGAACGGTTCTAGCGGGGACAAATAGGCCGCCTAGACCCAGCAATATATTATTAGCAGCATAGATTAGCAGCAGAATGTTCATGGTTAATCCCTCAACTTATTAGCGATCCGTTTTTCAAACTGTAACACGGTTGGCTGTATGAATATTATTGAATAAATTCGCCTAGGCTAACAATCCCAATTTGATTGCATCCCGTAGTGTGCGGGCTTCAACTAATTCTATTCCTTTGGGATTTTTCTCGTTTTTGCGAATGCGTTTTGGAATAATCGCGCGTTTAAAGCCTAGCGCTTGCGCTTCTTTGATACGAGCAGAAGAATGTGGCACGGTGCGCAATTCGCCAGATAGCCCTAGCTCGCCGATAAATACTGTATCTGCTCGCAGCGGTTGATCCTTAATTGACGAAGCGATTGAGCAAGCAACAGCTAAATCAGCGGCAGGTTCAGAGACGCGCAGCCCTCCCACCACATTGACAAATACATCTTGATCCCCCAATTTCAATCCCACCCGGCGAGTAAGCACAGCGGCTATTAGCAATAAGCGATTCATATCAATGCCATTAGCTGAACGGCGTGGATTTCCAAATGTAGTTGGCGATGTTAGGCCCTGCACCTCAACCAGCAGGGGGCGGGTGCCTTCTAATGAAACGGCAATGGCAGATCCGGGTGAATTAACAACTCTTTCTGCCAGAAAGGCTTCGGATGGATTGCGCACTTCAAGCATGCCATTTTGGGCCATTTCAAAAACCCCAACTTCATCTGTGGCACCGAAGCGATTCTTGACAGCCCGCAATAAACGGTAACTCTGATAGCGATCTCCCTCTAGATAAAGCACCGTATCGACCATGTGCTCAAGTAGACGAGGACCTGCAATCACGCCTTCTTTGGTAACGTGGCCGATCAGGAAGATTGCCAAACCCGAGCTTTTGGCCAATTGGCGAAATTTGTCCGAGCTCTGTCGCAATTGAGTAATGGAGCCCGCGCCAGAATCGAGGGCGGGGTCATAAATAGTTTGAATTGAATCCACAATCAACAGATCAGGGGCTTCATTGCGCACATGCTGGAAGATCGAATTAATGTTTGTTTCAGTAAGCAATAAGAGCGAATCGGGAAATGCGCTAGGGGATTTTCCATTGCTACTTGCTTGTAATCGATCTGCTCGCATTTTGATCTGGCTCGGAGATTCCTCGCCAGAAATGTAGAGCACCTTCTTCGAAGTAGCTATTTCGAGAGCTGTTTGCAGAAGCAAGGTGGATTTACCAATACCTGGGTCACCTCCCATAAGCACCAATGAACCAGGGACTACACCACCGCCAAGTACACGCGAGAATTCCTGAATGGAAATGTTCATTCTGGCACTATCTTGCGATTGCAATTCATTTAATGTGATGGGAGCCGAATCAGCAGCCACTATCGAGTTGCGGCTTGAGGAACGTGGGCCAGTGGCTTCGAGAATTTCTTCCTGATAGCTTTCCCATTCTCCGCACTGAGGGCAGCGGCCCAATGCTTTTGCTGCGGTGCGCCCACATTCACGACACACATAATGTGTACGAATTTTTGCCATATGGCTATTCTACACCGAATTAGAACATGTGTGCAACAACCCTGTTTGGATAAAAAAAGAGCGTCCTTGCGGACGCTCTTGATTGATTAGCTAGCTGGTGCTTTAGCTGCCGGCTTTTTGCGTTTGCGGGGCTTACCCTTACTGAGCACAATTTCTGGCTGCTCCTCACCCACTTCAACGTCAATCCGAACAGTATCCCCCTCTACAAATTCACCGGCAAGTATGGCTTCTGAAAGAGGATCTTCAATTTGTTGGCGAATAACGCGCTTTAGGGGGCGAGCACCAAATTCGCGATCAAAACCCAATTCGCCGAGTAGTTTGGAGGCTTTTTTGGTCGGTTTGAGCACAATGTCTACATCTACAAGTCGCGCTTCCACTTTTGCCATCTCAAGATCGACAATTTCAAGTAAATCTTTTTCGTTTAACGCGCGGAAAATGATCACGGAATCAACCCGATTAATAAATTCGGGGCGGAAAACGCGTTTCAGCGCATCCGTTAGCTTTTTGCGCATATCGCGATAGACCAGCTCTTCTTCCTGCTCTTCGTTTACTTTGAGATTGAAGCCTAGATCAGATTTGCGCATGATCACGTCAGCGCCAATATTGGAGGTCATCACAATAATGGCATTACGGAAATCAACTTTACGTCCACGAGCATCAGTTAGCTGTCCTTCTTCCATAATTTGCAGCAGCATATTATGTGCTTCAGGATGTGCTTTTTCAATTTCATCGAACACAACAATCGAATAAGGGCGGCGGCGGATGGCTTCAGTGAGCTGGCCGGCATCCTCGTAGCCAACATATCCAGGAGGTGCGCCGACTAAACGACTCACCGAATGGCGTTCCATAAATTCGGACATATCAAGTTGAATCAGGGCGTCCTCGCTACCAAACAAGAAACGCGCCAATGATTTGGTTAATTCGGTTTTCCCAACGCCGGTCGGACCCAAGAAGATAAAGGAGCCAATCGGTCTTTGAGGATCTTTAAGGCCAGCTCGAGCTCTTCTAACAGCCTTAGAGATAGCTCCAATGGCTTCGTCCTGACCCACAATGTCTTCATTTAGGTCTTCTTCCATGCGCAACAAGCGCTCGGATTCTTCCTCAGCTATTTGCATGACCGGCACGCCGGTCCACATCGCGATTAATTCAGCAATGTCCTCGACAGAAACGATTGGGCTTGTGTCACGATCCCATTTGTTTTGCAGTTCATCTAGCTTGGTTTCAAGCTCCGTTTCTTTCTCGCCTAATGTTTCGGCCATCTTTTCGCGGCCTTGTTCATCCGCTTCGAGACGCTTCTTGCGGACAGTTCTTAATTCTTTAGTAATTACTTTGGCTTCCTTCGCGGCGGGACTCTTATACATACGCACTCGGGAAGCAGATTCATCGATTAGATCAATGGCTTTGTCCGGCAGGAAGCGTTCGGTAACATAGCGGGCTGAAAGATTTGCAGCCGCATCCAGCGCCTCGTCAGAAATTCGTAGTCGGTGATGTTCTTCATAAGCTCCTCGAACACCATGTAGAATCTTAATCGTCTCCTCGACAGTGGGTTCTTCTACAAGTACCTGTTGGAAACGACGCTCTAAAGCAGAGTCATTCTCAATATGTTTGCGATATTCATCCAGGGTTGTTGCACCGATGACTTGCAATTCGCCCCGTGAAAGAGCGGGCTTAAGAATGTTTGCAGCATCTACTGAAGAACCGGCAGCACCCGCTCCAACCAGCATATGCACCTCGTCTATAAAGAGAATCGCATCGGATGCTTTCAATTCGTCAATAACTTTCTTGAGTCGCTCTTCAAATTGGCCACGGTACATCGTGCCAGCGACCAAGGAACCAACATCTAATTGCAGAACGGGTTTGCCTAATAAAGGTGCGGGGACATCGCCATTAAAGATTCGCTGTGCAAGGCCTTCGACAATGGCCGTTTTGCCAACCCCTGGTTCGCCAATTAGTGCAGGATTATTCTTGTTTCGTCGGGCTAAAATTTGAATAACCCGTTCAATTTCTAGCTCACGTCCAATAACCGGATCTAATTTTCCTTCTTCCGCTTTGCCGGTCAGATCAGTTGCCAATTGATCGATCATGGGCGTTTTTCCGCCCTTTTTCTCTTGTCCGGCTGGCCGACGCTTCGCGGGGCTGCGGCGTGGCGCACTGCTTTCTTGCAGAACGCGTCTTGTTTGCCGGCGAATTTGCTCTGGAGTAACACCTAATTTGCGCAGCACATTCAAAGCAATTCCTTCACCGTAGCGGACTAAACCAAGCAAAAGATGTTCGGTACTCACATAGTGATTACCAAGACGGCGTGCTTCTTCGAAAGCAAATTCAAGCACTTGCTGCGTACCAGGGGATAGATCTATCTTGCCACCCTCATGTTGCCCAGCACCTGTTAGGCGCTCAACAATTTCTTCGACCCGATCCGATTCCAAGCCTAATTCACGCAGCACACGCGCGGCCACTCCGCCTTCTTCGCGGATAAGGCCAAGTAGAAGATGTTCGGTTCCAATATAGTTGTGCCGCAAGCGCTCTGCTTCGTGATGTGCGAGGCTAAGCACCCGCCGTGCACGCTGGGTCAAACGTTCCATGCCAGCCAAGGTGTTCCTCCAATTTCGTGTTGGAAAAGGAATCGCGGGTCTAGTTTTGATTCTACCAAATTTGAAACTGGCGCTTGCTTTATTAATGCACTACCCAGAATCAAAAATGCACCTCGCTTGAGGTGCATTTCAAATTACTTGTTAGTGGGGATAAGACTTATTAGCTTTCGTCCTCACCTTCATCTGTATCTTCTTTTTCTTCAGCTTCATCAGCGGGCGCGTCTTCCGCGGTAGATTCTTCTTCAGCATCGTCTGCGCTTACTTCAACTTCGTCAGCTGGAGATTCTTCTGCCTCCGCTTCACCAGCGTCATTTTCTTCTTTTGCTGCCTCTTCCGCAGTGTCATCGCCTTCATCCGCTGAATCTTCAGTGGCCTTGGACGTATCTTTGTCCAATCCCAATGCCTCTTTCAATTCGGCACCGGGGTCGGCTTCGGCCGAGGAATCAGCATCATCGTCCATTTCGGCGAGAGTCATTTCCCAATCGATATCGCTATATGCGGGGGAATCGACCTTGCGCAGACTGAGCCCAATGCGGCGTCGCTCTGGCTCGATCTTGATGATTCGCAATGTGATTTCATCGTCCACATCAACAACCTCTTTGGGATGTTCAATGCGGTCTTCACTCAATTCGGAAATATGCACAAGGCCTTCAATATGTTCATCGAGACGGGCAAATGCACCGAATTTAACCAGGCGAGAAATCTTGCCTTCGATTAACTGACCCACACGATAATTTCCAATGTAATCTTCCCAGGGATCTTCCTGAAGCTGTCGTAGTGAAAGGCCAATCCGTTTGCGTTCTTGATCAACGCTGATTACTTTGACGTCAACTTCTTCTCCGACTGCTAACAATTCAGAGGGGTGATCCACGCGTTCCCATGATAATTCTGAGAGATGCACGAGACCATCGGCTCCGTTGATATTCACAAAGGCACCAAATTCTGCCAGACTGGTTACGCGTCCAGTGCGCGTCTCGCCAACCGCAATTTCTTCAAGTAAGCGGTCTTTGAGTGCTTCACGCGATTCTTGGGATGCTGCGCGCTCAGACAAGATCAATCGCCGGCGTTCGCGATCGACCTCAATAACTCGACCAATGAGCGATTCGCCCACCATGTCGGTCCAACGTGCCTCGGGAGTATCTCCCTGATAGCGCATGCGTCTCGCCTGACTAACTTGTGAGGCGGGCACAAATGCTCGAAGGCGGCCCATGCGTACGATCAAGCCACCCTTGTTAAATCCATCCAGGGTGCCTTCGTAGGTTTCCTTCGATTTCAATAATTCTTCTGCGTTCTCCCAATCCTCTTCCTCTAAAGAACGCGTGTAGGAAAGCACCATAGTGCCGGATTGATTTTCGCCACCAACTACAAATACAGTGATCTCCTGCCCAACTTCCAAGGCGGCTCTTTCTTCATCACTCAGTTGATCTAATTCTCGGGAGGGAATAATTCCTTCAGACTTGGCACCAATACTTACCAATATTTCGTTAGCCGAAATGCTTGCGATGGCGCCGGTACGGACTTCTCCTTGCTTTGGAAAATCAAGTTCGAGATCTTCCAGCTCGAGAAGTTCTTCCATTGAAAGCCGTTTTTCTTCGCCCTTCGCCTCCTTTTCCGCCGACGGGGCGTCTTCCCCAATTCCTGGGGAATCGTTAGTTGTCATTAAATAGTTGCTCCAGTTTTTAAAGTGGCCGCTATTATACGGTGTCGCAGAATAGATGTAAACCTATGTGATACCATTGCATGTCTTTTGGGTAAATTCACTAAACTTACATAATATGCAAGCAATTTTTCCTTTTACCGCCATTGTTGGGCAAGAACGCATGAAGCGGGCACTCATATTGAATGCCGTGGATCAGCGGATTGGTGGCGTGTTAATTCGTGGAGAGCGCGGCACGGCAAAATCCACCGCTGCTCGAGCAATGGCCGCTCTTTTACCCGAAATCAGCGTATTCACCGAATCGCCCTTTAATGACGACCCCGAAGCGCCTGATACCTGGTCTGATTGGGTTAAAGAACGCAAAGATGCCAATGGTGATCTAAAGGTCGCGACGCAAAAAATTAGTTTCGTGGATTTGCCTGTTTCTGCCACGGAAGATCGTGTTGTGGGCACATTGGATATCGAAAAGGCGATTAAGAAGGGAGAACGCCACTTCGATCCGGGCATTTTGGCGGGAGCAAATCGCGGCCTACTTTATATAGACGAAGTTAATTTATTAGACGATCACGTGGTTGATCTTTTGCTGGATTCCGCGGCAATGGGCGTCAATATTGTTGAACGGGAAGGCATCTCCTTTACACATCCCGCTCGTTTCATATTGATTGGCACAATGAATCCCGAAGAGGGCGATTTGCGCCCACAATTACTCGATCGTTTCGCATTATCAGTAGAAATTCGCGGCATCAATGATTCCCGCGCACGTGTGGATATTATGGAGCGCAATTTAGCCTTTGAATCTGATGCGGATGCTTTTTACAAAGAATGGCAGCCCAAGGAACAAGAATTAGCCGATCGCATCACGCAAGCCCGGAAGCTTGTCCGCAAAGTTGCGCATACTTCGCGCGATCTGATTTCCATTGCAGCGCTGACTGCCTCCCTAAATGTTGACGGCCATCGTGGCGATCTGGTAATTCTAAAGACCGCTCGAGCTCAAGCTGCTTTTGATAACCGTAAATCGATTAGCGAATTGGATATTGCCATCGCCGCCGAACTGGCACTGGGACACCGCATAAAGCGCGGCCCCTTCCAGGAAGCCGAAATGAGTGTCACTGAATTGCAAGAACGCATCGAGGAGCTGCAAGGGGAAGCCCAAGCAGATGAAGATGGGGATCCGACCCCGAAAGACAAGCAAGAAGAACAAGAGGGCGAAAAAAAAAAGAAGTAGATCAGGAAGTTAGCGAACTCAGCGACGACATGGGCGAGGCCGAACCAGCACCTCAAGATGTGTTCGACTCGGGAGATGCACGTTGGTGGGATGGGGGCAAAAAGGTAAATGCTAATCAGGAATTCGTTCCCAGAAAAATCGATAATCCATTAGACAAAATAACGCGCCGCCAAAGTGGTCGGCGATCCCGAACACGCACGGATCGCAAAAGGGGCCGCTATATTCAGGCACGCCCGGCTAACGGACAAAATACTGACATCGCCTTTGATGCCACGTTACGTGCAGCCGCACCCCACCAAATTGATCGCGAAGAACAGCGCAAAGATGTCGCTTTTGCGATTGAGACCAATGATTTGCAACGTAAGGTGCGGGTGCGTAGAGCAGCCAACCTAGTGATGTTCGTAGTGGACGCTTCCTGGTCTATGGCGGTGGCAGAACGCATGTCGGCCACCAAGGGCGCTATTCTTTCATTGCTTACGGATGCCTACCAGCGCCGAGATCGCGTGGGCTTGGTGGTATTCCAAAAAGATCGAGCAAATCTGGTTTTGCCACCCACTAACTCTGTTCAGTTGGCTCAGCGCGCCCTTGCCGATATTCCAGTCGGTGGCAAGACGCCACTATCGGCTGGATTAATCCTGGTCCACGAAGTGATTAAGAAGGAAAAAAGACTGCACCCAGAGGTTATGCCGTTAATCATCTTGCTCACCGATGGCGCAGGCAATGTTGCAGTGAGCCACATTGCACCGCAAGACGAAGCGCATAATTTGGCGGACGAGATCGCACATGATGATATTCGCAGTGTAGTGATTAATATGGAACATGCGGCTTTCGATCAAGGCTTGGCCAAAGCATTAGCCGAACACTTGAAAGCACCCTGCTATTCACTGGCGGAGCTTAAAGCGGAAAACCTCTATCAGACTGTACGTGCGGAGATGGCTGGATAATTGAGCAATCTTAAAGTACAGACTGTAAAACCATTCGTTCCAGCCAAAGAGTTTGAGGTTTCACTAGCTTTTTATCTAGCCCTTGGCTGGCATGCGCTTTTTAATGAAAATGGAATCGCCGAGCTCGCGTTGGAAGGAAATAGTTTCTTCCTACAAGATTACTATGTCAAAGCCTGGGCCAACAATTCGATGCTTTATGTAAATGTTGAGGATGCGAGCGCCTGGCATGAGCACGTGTCTTCTGTTCTGGACCTTCGAAATTATGGGGCAGCCAGAACCAAGGCTCCGGAACTGCAAGAGTATGGGGATTTGGTTACCCACGTTTGGGATCCCTGTGGAGTTCTGCTGCACTTTGCCCAACGAATGAAAAAGTAAACAAAAAAGGCCGCAATCGCGGCCTTTTTTTATCTTCTGGTTTTACTAAACTTCTACTTCTTGATCTTCTTTTTTCGCGGGCTTCTTGGCTGCCTTGCCCGGTTTGAAAGTAATTTCTTCTTTTTCGCTTTCGAAATCCACCAACACGGTACTTCCGGGCTTGAAATCTCCCGCCAGTATCCGCTTTGAAAGCGGGCTCTCGATATGTTTCTGCAAGGCACGCTTAAGCGGGCGAGCTCCAAAATCTGCATCGTGGCCTTCTTCAGCCAGCCATTCGCGGGCTGCGGCAGAAATTTCTACTGAATAGCCCTGATCTTCGAGCCGCTGTTGAACCTCGGCCATCTGCAAATCAACAATTGACTGCATGTCTTCAATGGATAGCGGCGAGAACATGATGACTTCGTCCAATCTGTTGATGAACTCGGGGCGGAAAGTGTCCTTGAGCGATTTTTCAATATTCTGGTGCGCTCTTTTTGCTTCGTCGTCACCCTTGTCCTTAAGGAAACCCAGTGACCCCGAGCGGCTTACATATTGCGTACCCAAGTTACTCGTCATGATCAAAACCGTATTGCGGAAATCCACAGTGCGGCCCTGTCCATCCGTTAGTCTTCCGTCGTCAAGAATTTGCAGCAATGCATTCCAGACATCCGGGTGGGCCTTTTCGATTTCATCAAAGAGAATCACTCGATATGGGCGACGGCGTACAGCTTCTGTTAGCTGGCCACCTTCTTCATAGCCCACGTATCCGGGAGGGGCACCAAAGAGGCGTGCAGTAGTGTGCTGTTCCCGATATTCACTCATGTCGATGCGGACCAGAGCATCTTCGTCGTCGAACATAAACTCGGCCAATGACTTAGCCAACTCTGTCTTGCCCACGCCAGATGGACCAATAAAGATGAAGGAGCCTATTGGGCGCTTGGGATCTTTGAGACCCGATCGCGCTCTGCGAATTGCGTCTGAAATGGCGGAAATAGCTTCATCCTGGCCAATCAGTCGTTCGTGCAGGCGCTCTTCCATGTTGAGCAATTTCTCGGATTCGGTTTCCAGCATCTGATTGACAGGGATTCCTGTCCACATGGCAATTACTTCAGCAATATCATCCACGTCTACGACTTCATCAAGTTCGTGTTCGCCTTCCCAAACCTCACGCTTCTCATTAAAGGTTTCCTCTAATTGCAAGCGCTTGGATTTCATTTCAGCGGCACGTTCATAATTGCGTTCTACGCCCGCTTGTTCTTCTTCAGCTAGCGTGCGATCGATTTCAGATTTCAACTCTTTGAGATCATCCGGCAGCGAGTACAGGGCGACGCGCAATTTAGCAGCAGCTTCGTCCATGAGATCGATAGCCTTGTCAGGTAAAAATCGATCTGTAACGTAGCGATTGGACAAATTAGCCGCTTCCACTAAGGCTTCATCTGAATAGCTGATGTTGTGATGGGCTTCATAGCGATCACGTAAGCCAAATAGCATTTGCACGGTGTCTTCAACGGAAGGCTCTTCTACATAAACGGGTGCGAAGCGCCGCTCTAGTGCCGCGTCTTTTTCAATATGCTTGTGATATTCATCTAGAGTCGTGGCTCCCACAGCATGCAACTCGCCCCGCGCTAAGGCGGGCTTGAGCATGTTGGAGGCATCCATCGCGCCCTGTGCTGCCCCGGCACCTACAACGGTGTGGAGCTCATCAATAAAGAGAATGATTTCGCCGCCAGCACGTTGAATTTCTTCTAGCGTGGCTTTGAGCCGTTCTTCGAACTCTCCACGGAAACGCGAACCAGCAATCATGGCCCCTAAATCGAGGGAGATTACTGTGCGCCCGCTGAGAATTTCAGGCACATCATTGCTTGAAATTTTCTGTGCCAACCCTTCGACGATGGCGGTTTTACCAACACCGGCTTCGCCGATTAACACCGGATTGTTTTTGGTGCGGCGGGAAAGGATCTGGATTACGCGCAAAATTTCGGCTTCGCGTCCAATGACCGGATCCAACTTGCCCTCGCGGGCCATCTGGGTCAGATCGCGTGAATATTTTTCTAGTGTGCGATAGCGTGTTTCGGCTTGGGGGTCGGTAACCCGCTGGCCGCCACGCATCTGTTGCACAGAATCGGCTACTCGTTCTCGGGTGATAGCGGCACCATCTAAGAGGCGGGCTGCGGGAGTGCTGCGCTCACTAAGGATGGCAAGGAATATATGCTCGGTTGAGATGTATTCGTCTTTGAGCTTATTAGCTTCCTCGTTGGCCAGATCAATAATGCGCTTTACGCGTGGAGTAATAAAGATTTGGCCGGCACCGCCGCCAAAAATATTAGCCTTGGGGCTGGTGCGCAGAATATAGTCTAAACGCTCTTTTAGATTCTCTGCGTCCACCTTGAGAATCTCTAGCAGTTGTCCAATAACTCCATCTGGCTGCTCAATTAGCGCCAGAAGAATATGCTCTGTATCAATCTGATTGTGCCCGTAACGTTGAATAATTTCGGCCGCGCGTTGAGCGGCTTCCTGGGCTCTTTCAGTAAAACGATCAAAACGCATCATAGTAATTACCTCAGAATGCCTGAAATAGGCGAGTTTTCATTATAGTTGAAGGCCTTGAGCGAAGTACTAGAAAAGCGTTAGAAATCTATTGGGATTGAGTTAACAGGAAAATTTTGGATTTCAGACACCCATCCCTCAATTTACATCGATTTTTCATGTGAGCAGCCTGATCGGTGTTAAACTGATGCGTATGAGAAATAAGAGATTTTTAGCCATCCTTTTACTTTTTACATTTGCTTTGGCGGCCTGCTCACCAGCAGACGAAATTGTTGCCGATTCAAATTTAGCAAGCGTTGAAACAGCCGTCGAAATCTCATCAACCGAGTCAAGCGCTAGCAATAATGCCATTGGTCTCGAAGCAGACCTCGCTTGCCAAGGCAAGGATGTTGCTTTTGCGTCTTTCATTGATCAGCTCGTCATTTATTGTGACGATGCGTTTATCTACATTGAGGCAGAAAGCCTGGCCGATCACGAGATGATGGTGGGCATTACCGCTTGGAATCAACAAGTACCCATTCCGCAAGCTTTCCACGGAGACAACGCTTGGCGCATCCCGCTAAATCCGGTGGTGGCTGATGATCCAACGCCAACCACCGGGCAAGGACCAATTGGCGTGGCAATCAATGGAGTCATGATTTACAACCCCACACAGCAAGATGGCATCTACGATCTCAGCCGTGATCCAAATTTGATTGGAGAACTAGATGGCTGTGGCGGGCACAGTGGTCGCGCCGACGATTATCACTATCACATAGCGCCTGAATGTCTCTTAGATGAACTAGTTGATTATGCAGAAGGGGACCTGCCCATTGGCTACGCAATGGACGGCTTTCCAATCTATGGCGTTATTGATGGATTAGATCTGGACGAATGCCAGGGCGCCTACGATGCAGAAGGCAACTACGGATATTACGCCAGCCATGCTTATCCTTATGTAAATGGCTGTTTTACTGGCGAGGTTGACCTTTCTTTGCAGCCGGCTACACACCCCATCCGCCCAGCGGGTGAACCCATTCAGGTGCTAATTACTGCGCTTTATCAAGATGAGGATGGTTGGAATCGTCTTGAGTACGAATATCAAGGCAGTTTGTACACCATGAACTATCGATTAGACGAGAACGAATGTTACGAATTTGAGTACGTGGAGAATGTGGGCGCCGATGAGCTCATTCGAACCGAGACTTATTGTGGATCAACGCAGAACGATCCGCCAGCCCCACCTAATTAGACAATTTACGGGGTAACGAGGGGGGACTCGAGCGTTTCGGTATAGAATTCCGGAATCCAGCCAATGCGTCCGCTGTCATCGAGAACCTCAATCCACACCCAGCCATCTACAATTTCATAACCGTACAGGACAGTAAGTACGCTATCCGGTTGTATAAATCCTATGACCGGACCACCCGGAGCTTGACGCAGGCTGACAGCCTGGCCCAAGCTTCGGGAAAGTTCAGCCTGCCCTGGCGTGGGGGTAAATGTTGCCGTAGCCGTATGAGTGGCAGTTGGGTTGGCTGTGTTGCTAGGCATAGCCGTAGCCGAGGGTGAGGCAGTGGCCGTAAAAACTGTCGTGGGGGTTTGCGTGGGGGGTACACGCGGATCCAGACGCCCAGCGCTGATTTGAGTAATCGTGAGTTGTACCGGTTGCTGAAGCTGCACATCGATCGCTTCGCGTAATGCCACACTGTCCTCAAAATCAAGACCCTCAAGGGTTCGTATGGTGATGTCAATTTCAAGCGTCTCGCCCACTTCAGTTGAATTTACACTGACCAGCTCAGCTCCTTCAATGGCGTTCACTTCAGCACGCACAACTTCGTTGATGGCAGTGGCGCGTTGGGCTTGCTGTACAAATTGATAACTTTGAAATCCTAACGGAGCGAGCAGCAGCACAGTTAGCACCGCTGTAACCACCAAGCTGCGAGGAAGCCGGCCCTCACCTTCGCGCCGCCGGGGACTGAAGCCAAGCACGAAAAACAAAGCAATAGCTGAAGCTGCAATCGTGACTGCGTTTGTAATGAAGAGCAAAGTCGCACCCCCAGCCACTTCCCAATCACCCAACGCGATACCTACTCCAATTACACAGAGCGGAGGCATGAGGGCAGTGGCTATCGCCACGCCCGGTAGCGCTGCAGACAGATTGGGCTGGACTAGCGCAAAGGTTGCCGCTAAACCACCGGCCAAAGCGACACCCAAATCAATGGGCGTGGGCCGAATTCGCGCCAACACTTCTCCAGGCAATTGGTCGAGGCTGACGAAGGGCACCAATGTGTTGAACCAAGTAATGATGGCTGAAAGTAACACCGCAAAAATGGCTCCCCTAATTAATGCTGAACCGGCATTGCGCAACAAAAGCGTGTCGCCCCGAATTGACGCCAAGCCTAAACCCAAGATGGGCGACATCAGCGGGGCCACCAACATGGCACCAATGATTGTGGCCGAAGAATTAATTAGCAAGCCAAAAGTTGCGATCATGCAAGAAAGCAAAACAAGCACAAAGTAATCGAAATCCGGTTCGGAGGAATCCCTGAGCGAAAGCTGTACTGCTGCCCGCCTCTCTTTACTTGGTGGCGGCAAAACCCTTCTCCACAGGAATAGCCAGCGGACACGCAGCTTGGTAAATAGCTCACCCCAACTAAGCGGTATTTGTGGAGGAATCTCAGGAAACATTTATTTGTAAGCTCATCATTAGCAAGAGTCAATTTTATACCCTCAGCGCAGTGCGGGATAGTTGCAGTTGACATTACTGTATATCACATGGTATAGTGTGCCACATGGTCAAGAAAAAAGATTACGCATCCCTTATCGAAAGCCTGGGCATGGAATTGCGACGTGGATCCCTCGTTTTGGCCGTGCTGACCCAATTGCGAGCCGAGCAATACGGCTATTCTCTCAAGCAGCGTTTGGCAGAGGCGGGTCTGGAAATCAACGAGGGCACCCTTTATCCATTGCTACGGCGTCTGGAAAGCCAGGAACTTCTGCAAAGTGAATGGCGCGTAGAGAATGAGGCGCGGCCCCGTCGCTACTATCAAATTAGCGACCTCGGCACTCAGGTATTAGATGAGCTAAGCCAGGAATGGAAATCAATCAGCAGCGCTGTTAATGGCCTGCTCAACAATGGAGATTAGTTATGCAAGCAAATGATATGCTGGAAAGATATGTACATGAAGTCGGTCGGCACTTGCCAAACAAGCTGCGCGCTGACGTAAGCCTTGAGATCAAAAGCGCCCTGGAAGACATCATGGATGAGCGAGGGGTGGATTCCGAAAAAGATGCGGTCGAGCAGGAGAGTGCAAGGTGAAATTCCCTGTCAAGCTCAATGCGAGCGGATGGCCGCGCTGGATATGCCTTCTTTTTCCGTCGGCCGTAGACGCCCGCCAGCTAATCGATGATACTCCCAATGCGGAGCAATTTACGCGTGCGATGCGCGACCTGCGCTTCGGCGTGGTTTTTAAGACCACGGCTGTGCGCCGCCATGCGGCTACCCACGACGCGCTCGCGTCGCTCAGCTTCGATGCGCCCCCCGTTGTGCTCGACGTTGGCTCAAGCGATGGAAGCACATCACTAGAGTTGATTAAGCGGATCCGCTTCGAGACCTATTACGTCACCGATCTACATCTAGAGCTACGTTACACCCGTGTCGGCGGACGCACCCTATTCTACGACGATAACGACGCCTGCATCCTGGTCGTCGGTAATCGCCTCATCGTCTACCCCGACCTCGGTGGAGCCTTGCCACCCTTCGGCTGGATAGCGCGTAAGACACACCGTGACCTACCTGCCGATCCTACAATCGATGGCCAGGTGTTACTCGTCACGCCAGCGCTCGCGGTACGCAACAATGACGACGAGAATGTCGTTGTCACCCGATACGACGTTCTTCGCCCTTGGGTCGGAACTCCAGCCGACCTAATCATCGCCGGCAACATTCTCAACCGAGGGTATTTCGATGACCACGCACTGACAACGGCAGCACGCAACCTGCTCGACGCGCTCAACCCAGGGGGGCGGCTCGCAATAATTGACAACCGGGGCAAAAGCGAGCGCTCGACGATCTTCCGCGAGGTCGACGGTGAGCTGAGAGTCGAGGTCGAAATCGATGGCGGCAGCGAAGTCGCGGGTCTAGTCGCACGTGCGCACTTTGGGGGGAGATGAACTTTCGAGATGCGAACCGAGCTTATCGACACCCCACGAGGTCACCAAAGGAACGGATTCCTCATCAGACCCCGTCGCTACTATCAAATTAGCGACCTCGGCAATCGGGTACTAGATGAGCTTAGCCAGGAATGGAAATCAATCAGCAGCGCTGTTAATGGCCTGCTCAACAATGGAGATTAGTTATGCAAGCAAATGATATGCTGGAAAGATATGTACATGAAGTCGGTCGGCACCTGCCAAACAAGCTGCGCGCTGACGTAAGCCTTGAGATCAAAAGCGCCCTGGAAGACATTATGGATGAGCGCGGCGTGGATTCCGAAAAAGATGCCGCGGCAGTTGAGGCTGTGTTGCTAGAGTATGGAAATCCAGAAAAAGTGGCTGCCAGCTATCAACCAGAACGTTGGCTCATCGGCCCTAAACTCTTCCCGCTGTTCACTTTAGTGCTAAAGATTGTGATGGCCGTAATCGGCGGCTTGATATTGCTTGGATTCACAGTAAGCGCCGTGACTAGCGGATTCACCTGGTCCGCACTTTTGGGTTTCGTAGGCTCACTATGGCAATCATTTGTAGGCATCTTGGGCATGCTGGTAATTGTTTTCTTCTTTTTGGAACGCAATGGAGTTAGCGGTGATCAAGAAGAAACATGGGATCCAAATTCTCTTCCAAAAATTGAGGATAGCAATTTGCTTAAGCGGCGAGACTTAATCATCAGCATCACTTTCGCAGTCGCCGCCCTTGTGATTTTCAATGGCTTTCCAGACTGGGTAGCAATCTATGGCTCACACAATGGAGTGTGGGGGGTTATCGCCCGCCTAACACCGGAATTTATGCAGCATATTCCTTGGCTTTCGGCGGTATGGGCCCTTGAAATCGCTCTGAATGCAGAGGTGCTGCGCCAGGGACGCTGGAACATAGCGACACGCTGGGCCGAGGCCCTACATGGCGCATTTACAATTTTCGTTTTGTATCGCATTATTGAGGGGGGTCCTATCCTAACTTTTGCGATCCTAAGTAGCCTGGTAAAGGGAGCTTTATCGATTGCTATCATAGTTACTATTATTGAGTTGCTCAGTCAGCTGTACCGAATAATTCGTTCCGCAATAACAATCTCAGACCCCATCCTGGCCGAATAAATAACCGGTCTAAAAAAAGCCGTTCCAGTTAGGAGCGGCTTTTTTTCTTTAACCACTAGGCATGATTGCGGTATGCTTAACTTCTAGAATCCAACCCGTTAATTTGGAGAGTGTGAATGGATATTGGTGGCAAGAATGCTTTGGTTCTGGGGGGCTATGGCCTGGTTGGCAGCGCGGTTTGCCGGGAACTTCTGGAATTAAATCCAGCCAGATTGGTTGTTGCTTCATTTAGGAAAGATGAGGCTCTAGCGGCAGTTGATGAGCTAAAGAAGGAATATCCAAAATCCAAAACTAAGCTTCTGCCTGCCTGGGGAGACATATTCTTACGGGCTGAATGGCTTGAAGATTCGGGCATGTCGCGCGGCAAAGCACTTGATGATCCCCAACGACGCAAACGCTTAGTTGGCGACGTCTTGGACCAGATGGACGCAGAGATTTTGGAAGCCTCACTTCTGGCACAATTGATCATGGGCAAGGCCAAGGCTTTAGATGGTAGCCCGATGGACATCGTAATTGACTGCATAAACACCTCTACCGCTCTGGCTTATCAAAACATATATTCTCGCGCTCACGAGATAGAAGAGAAACTGGAATCTGATACCTTAAGCGGCATTTTGGTAAAAGACATTGAAGTTTTACTAAGCTCGCTATACGTGCCTCAACTTGTTCGGCATATTCAGATTTTGCATGAAGCCATGATTCAGGCCAACACATCCGCTTATATTAAAGTTGGCACGGCGGGGACCGGAGGCATGGGGCTAAATATTCCCTATACACACGGGGAAGAAAAACCCTCAAGAGTATTAATGTCCAAGGCTGCGCTTGCTGGGGCACAAACTTTGCTCACTTTTTTAATGGCCCGAACAACTTCAGGACCGCACATTGTTAAGGAAATAAAGCCAACCGCCCTAATCGCCTGGAAGGAAATTGGGTTTGGACCCATCCGGCGCGGAGGCCAGGATATTTTGCTTTATGATTGCGAGCCAGGCCAAGCTGTATCTATTAAGGACAAGGCCAATTTGTCTCCTAATGGAGAATTTGGTCAAGCGGCTGGGGGCAATCTAGAGGCCGTATACATTAATACGGGCGAAAACGGCCTCTTCGCTGCGGGCGACTTTGCTGCCATAACCTCGATTGGGCAAATGGAATTTGTAACCCCAGAAGAAATTGCGCACAATGTGGTCATGGAGCTGCGCGGGGGCAACACAGGCAAGGACATCGTTGGCGCGCTTGATGGAGCCGTAATGGGTCCCACGTTCCGCGCGGGCCATTTGCGCAATGCCGCCCTTAAAAAACTAAGTGATTTAGGGAAGCAGCATGGAGAGTCTGTGGCTTTCGAGCTCTTGGGTCCACCGCGCATGTCAAAGCTTTTGTTCGAATCCTTTTTACTTAAGCAAACCTATTCGGGATTGCGCGCAGCGCTGGAAGATTCGCCAGATCAGATGTCGGAAAAATTGCACGAGCACATAAAAAGCAATCCGCGTGCCCGCCAAGAAATTATTTCGATTGGGCTACCAATATTGTTACCAGATGGCGAAAATCTGCTTCGCGGGCCAATGCTTAAATCCGAGAATGCCCATAGCGGCTGGGTGGATCTGACCTCTAAAAATATGGAGCGCTGGCAGACGCGACTGAAAGGCATTTTGGCAATGATTGACGAACAACTAGAAGGCGAAACCTCTTCGCGTTTCAATCGCGATTATCCGACTCTACGTGAATGGGTTAGCGAAGATCGTTTTGAAATTGGAGAGATGGTCGCTTGGGTGTCAATAAATGAAGACGATGGCAGGCGTGGGAAAGAATAATAGGTCTTGGACCAGAAAAAATTAGCTAATCCCTTACCTGGACAATAAAACATCCGATCCTATTTGCCCTTCCATTTGGGTTCGCGTTTTTCGACAAATGCTTGCATGCCTTCTTTTTGGTCATCCGAGTCAAAGAGAAAATAAAAGGCCTTTCGTTCCTCTGCGATCCCTAATTCCAAACTGGTTTCATAAGCCCGATTAACCGATTCTTTGCCCATACGAATAGCCAAGGGCGCGCGGGCGGCAATTTCTTTCGCAAGGCTAAGTGCTTCATCCAAGTAGCGTTCAATTGGAACTACTCGATTTACCAAGCCAAAATGAAGCGCCTCTTTTGCGTCGAGCGTGCGACCATTCAGAACCATTTCCATGGCCACCGATTTGCCAACCGCCCGAGTTAGACGCTGAGTGCCCCCTGCTCCGGGGATAACGCCCAAGTTGATCTCCGGCTGCCCAAATTTAGCGCTTTCGGATGCCACAATCATGTCACAAGACATGGCCAATTCATTGCCACCTCCCAAGCACCAGCCTGAAACAGCCGCAATAACCGGCTTGTGAATATTTTTGATTCTGTCAAAGGGAGCTATATGTCCGCGCTCGAGCATGTCGATTGAGGACGCATCTGCCATTTCTGCAATATCTGCTCCTGCTGCAAAGGCGCGTTCATTGCCGGTGATGAGCATGGCGCCCACCTCATCCTGTGCATCAAAATGGTCCAATTTATCCATAAGCTCAGTCATCAATGCATAGTTGAGTGCATTCATGGCTCTTGGTCGGTTAATACGCAGCAGCGCGACCTTATCTATTACTTCGCTAAGGATTAATTTTTCTTCGGACATGCTGGCTCCTTCACGCGAGAGGGCTGACTACTATTCTAGGGACTCAAGTATACGTTGGCTAAGTTGATCGGTGTCGGGTGCAGCCCAAAAACAATCAACCACAATGTTAAATGGCTGCAGTTCTTCCCTAATTAACTTAGAGAAGGATTGGACAGCAGCTGCAGCCGTCTGATATGCCAATGAATTCTGACTGGCAGTACTATCTAAAACGTTAATTACATGGCCCGCCTCCAATTCGCGAAACACTCTCCCCACAGATTGTGTAGCAACGAAAACGGAATTTAGATTCATATCCAGGGCGCGCCGCCAATCCCACTCATCGGCCTCAAGAAACGGATGTTGGGAAGCCACCATGCTGGCATTTACGAGCAGATCAACGTGTTGATGCTCCTCAAGAAGATGTTCGAGCATGGTCTGGAAGGCCAGCTTTTTGGAAGCATCCGCTGGAACTGCCTGGGCTGTCAAGCCCTTGCTGTGTAATTTCTTTTCGATACGCGCACAGGCTTCGGAAGACAAATCGCAGAGAGCAACAAAGTAACCTTGTTCGGCAAGGATTTCTGCTGCTGATTCTCCCAATGGTGAGGCGGCCCCCGCTACCAACGCAACTTTTTTGGGGTCAACCATCTGCGTCTATGAAACTCCAATCAGCGTATGCGGCTTCATTCAAACAAATAGGGATATCGTCGCTATTGGCATTGTGATTAAAAGCCAGATTGAAATAGGGACTGGGATCAATTGTATTGGCAATGTCTAGCTCATTGAGGAAATTCCCATCACCATCATCTCTGACAATTGAAAAATGCAAATGCAGGCCCGTGGGATTCAGTGGATCCCCGGAATAATCACCCTGATAGCCAAGAAATGTGCCCTCTTCAACAAATACTTCAAAACTGCCAACAGGAAATTCATCCGAAACAAAGGATTGGCCGTCCTGGGTAGCCATATGCGTGTAATAGGTCCAAATTTGTCGATTGGCTTGTAGAGGGTCTTCAGGTATTCGAATTATGACTGTGGAGCGCCAATCAGATAAGCGCGTTAGATATCCAGAATAGGCGGCATAAACGGGGGTAACGCCTGGACTAGTTCCAGGAAAAATATCTACACCTTGATGACGATGGCCTAATCGATAGGACTGATCCCAGAGTCCTAAAGCCGTACCCCTGCTTGGAAAAGCAAATACGGAATCGTCACAGCGCAAACCCGGTTGCAGGATAAATTCCGATACGGATTCGGGATCGAGGAGCAAAGAGCGGTAATAGGCCCAGCGCCCAGAGCTTGGTCCTGGAGTAAGTAGCCGGTAGAGCAAATAAAGGCCCAGCACAAGGATGGGAATTGCGATTAACAGTCCGCGTCTCCATTTGGATTGATCATCTTTGAGTGAGATGGCCTTGAAGCGTTTCATTCATCTCCTGCAGATGCGGCGCTATCGGCAGCATTTTGGTGATCTTGAATATTGGATAGCAAATCTTCGTTGTGGTCAGCCAGAAAAAGTTCAACACGACCCTGTGTGATTTCGTGCAAAATATTGCCAGCGTGTTGTCCGGCTGGCGATCCCAGCGCTTCCGCGGCAGCATTCAGCGAATCGAAATACATCTCATGAATCATGTGCAATGGGTTATCCCCATGCAGTTGTTTGGCAATGTGGCTGGTGCTTTCTCGAAGCAACCCGGGCATGTGTTCGGCCTGTACGAGAAAATCGGGCCAGCGTTCATCAAAGCCGCTATCCTGCGCTAATTCCGAAATCAAAATCACCAATTTGTACATAGGAAGGCGCGATTATACCTGTGGGAATAGAGCAGTTTTTTCGCTTGCTAAAGACGAAAGCCCGTATGGTACTATTCGCAAAAGAGGCCAAAAAGCGATGGATGACAAGATAACAATCATTGAAGGTCCTACTCCCAGCTTCGAAATTGTGGATGACGGTTGGTCCAGTGGAGTACTTGAGGGGCCCTCACTCTACAACATAGCCGTAACTCAATTGCGCACATTTAATGGCGGCGAATTGGTCGAACGCTGTTATCGTGCGTGGAAGAACAAAGGCAACGTCCAGCTTGAATATCGAGCTCAGGATGGAGAGACGAAAGAAGCCGCCATTGCTGCGGCTCGCACGGGCGAAACGGACGATGGAGAACTTCTCATTCTCTGGGTTAGGCTGCCCGATGAAGAGATCGAGCTGGCCATTGATCTCGATGATGACGGCGAGGACGATCCCGACGAGCTGCCTCCCGCCTGAACACAATTCCTAGCTATTACAATTGAATTAAGCGCAATCTAAGGAGCCATTTATGGCAGAGTCTAGTTTGTTAATCGAGCTAAAAAACGGTGTCTACACGCTTACCCTTAGCCGTCCAAAAGCCAATGCATTTGATGACGATCTGATTGGGCAACTCCAGGGTGCGTTCCGTGAAGCCAAGAAGAATTCTGAGATTCGCAGCATCCTATTGAGAGCCAATGGAAAGTTGTTCTCCGCAGGCCAGGATGTGAGTGCGCTGGGCGGGGAAGGAACAGAGGTTTCATTTCTGGACCACTTGCGTAAAAATTACAACCCGCTGATCAAGCAAATGCGCGAATTGGAAAAACCCATCCTGGGAGCGATCAATGGAGCAACGGCTGGCGCTGCTCTGGGAATCGCTCTCGCATGCGACATGCGCATCGCCTCTGAAAATGCCCGCTTCGTGGTGGGTTTCGGAGGTATTGCTTTGGCCCCCGACTCAGCGGTTTCCCTAATGCTGCCACTCATCATTGGTTTAGGACGTGCCAGCCAAGCCACCTTTTTTAATCAGCCTATAGATGCTCAGCAAGCTTTAAGTTGGGGGCTGGTGAACGAAGTAGTGAGCAGCGATGAGTTGGGTTCTGCTGCGGAGGATTGGGCTCAGCGCTTAGCGGATGGGCCCGTACAATCCATGGGACTGAGCAAGCGTGCTTTTAATCGAGCGTTGCTTCCTCATTTGGAAGAGATTCTTGAATACGAAGCTCAAAATCAGCAGACAGCTGGTAGCAGTGCAGAGCACAAAGAGGGTGTTGCTGCCTTTTTAGGCAAACGAGCTCCCAAGTACAGAAGCAGTTAATTTTTTTGTTATAAAACGAAACGAGTTGCAGCCAAAAACGCAAAAATAGCCCCCACCAATCCAAGCGCTAGTATCGTGTTGTCTTGTTGGCGCGTATTGACTAAATCGTATTCCGGTCCTTCTCCAGCTATTGCATAAATAGGGGCCGCAAACCAGGCAAATAATGCTCCGCCCAGTAGGCCGCCAAAGTGACCCCAATTATCAATACCTGGCGATAGCCCAATCAAGAAATTGATAACAGCAATATTGACTATGCCCGTTAATGCGGCGCGAGCCCGCGGACCAAATACTCTCTGGTTACGGTAAATGAATACTCCCTCAGCGGCTAACAATCCAAATACTGAAGTTGATGCACCCAGGGAGGGCGATGCGGTCATCAAAAAAGAAAGCACGAATCCGGAGAACCCACTGGCCAAATACAGCGCTATGAAAGAGCGCAGTCCAAAATGGCGCTCAAGTTCGGGGCCCAATGCGTTGAGCGCGTACATATTGAAACCGATATGTAAAAGGGACCCGTGTAGAAGTATGGGTGTGATCAAACGCCATAACTGACCGCTGAGGATTAGCTCGTTAACCTTCAATCCATAGCAGGCTGGAATATCGTTGGTTCCGAAATAGGGACAGATTGCATCTGCTAGCGCGAAGTTGCTGCCAATTATCTGTAGTAAGTAAACGAAAACCGTCAACGCAATGATTGCATAAGTGGCACGCACCGGTCCACGAGGTAAGCGCACCAGCATGCGTTCGGGCAGGGATTGCTCCCCTTGCGGTGCAAGGGAATCGTTTTGCTTATCTGTTTGTAACTCGTCTGTCATAGCGAAACCTGTCTGCGTACTTCACGTTGATGTTCTAGGCTAATAATTTCAATGATGCGCGTTATGGCCTCTTCAAGCTGACCCTCAGCGTTAATTACTACATAGTCATATTCATCTATGCGCGCTAACTCTTCTCTAGCGGTTTGGAGACGTTTTTCCAAGTCTTCAGCACTATCGGTGCCGCGCGATCGAAGCCGTTCAACTAGCTCTTCCTCACTGGCCGTATTTAGAAAGATCAGGATTGCTTCTTGGGCCACCTCTCGAATTGTGGCGGCTCCTTGAACATCCAGGCGCAACAGAACATCCTTGCCGCTAGCCATTGCCGAACGCACCTGTTCGCGAGGAACCCCTTTGTAATCATTGTATACGTGCGCGTTTTCCAGCAACTCGCCATTCGCCAGCATGCGTTGAAACTCCTCTTCGGAAATGAATAAATAATCAACGCCTTCCTCTTCGTCTGGCCGCGGCTCACGCGTATTGACTGTGACTACAAAATGGAGATTGTCCATTCTTTCTTTAAGGCCACGAAGTACAGAATCTTTTCCTACCCCAGAGGGTCCGGAAATCACGATCAGTAGTGGATGTTGATTCTGAGTTGGTTTGGGATCAGTCATAAGTGCTTATTTTAGAAAAGAAATGGGATTATACCTAGCGATTTTGGCTCACTTAAAGCAAACGAGGCGCCGACGGCGCCTCGTTTATTTTAGAAACTTACTTTAGCCAGTAAAGAGTTTCACCCAGCTATTGTTCTTTACAAAACCACTTTGTTCAATTTTTGCATCCAATCCCAATAGTCGCCCGGCACCAACGGCGCCGAGGAAATATAAGAGGGCTGCGTATACGAGATGGTCGTCCACTAGCCAACCATGTTCCAGTGGGAAGAATTCTCCTAGGCCACCCATTAGCGAAGCCATCCAGAAAAGGACCATCATGACTGCGCCCCAAAGTGCTGCCCAACGAACAAAGAAACCCAGAATGAGACTGGCACCAATTAGCACCATGCCCCACTGAACCAGCGCGTCAACGGTCGCGCTTCCGGCCATGCCTGCCCAAAGGGATGCAAATGGGTTTCCCTCAGGAATTGCAAATTTCAAAAATCCGGCTGCTGTCCATTCTGGATCTTGCAATTTTTCTATCCCGGATTGTAGAAATACCCAACCCATTGAAATGCGGGCGATCAATATTGCAAATCCAATACCTCTATCGGAGTATTCAAACTCCACTTCTCGTCCAAATATTCGTGCTGATAAGGTCTGCTTAGTCATTATTGTGACTCCTTGCGTTTAAGCGAAAATTTGCTTTGATGAGATAAAAGTATTGTGATTAATTAATAGCGTTAGCAGCAGGGACATTTGTCCATGAAAACCCTTCCCCTTTGTCCCTCAATTTTTGATATTTATTTATTATTCAGAGCTTTGTTCTACAAGATACTGCAAAACCGCAGATTGTAAATCTTTGGCAACCCCTTCAGCATTCTGACTGGCATCAATAGTGCGCCAACGATCTTGATCTTCGCTGGCCAATTTTTTGTAGCCATCCTGAACGCGTTTATGAAAGGCAAGATCATAATCGTCGAGGCGATTCCAATCTCCCCCGCTGTCGCGACGAGAAAGCCCCTCACGTGCGTCTACATCAAATAGGATTGTAAGGTCTGGCCGAAGACCACCCGTTGCATAATCCACAATGCGCGCCAATTCACTTAGGTCGACTCCATGACCATATCCTTGATAGGCCAGCGTTGAATCTGAGTAACGATCGCTAATTACGACCTTCCCTGCAGCCAATGCGGGCCTGATTAATTCTTCAACGATTTGGGCTCGGGATGATTGAAATAGCAAAATTTCGCTTCTCGGGTGCATACCTTTATTCTGCATATCAAAAAGCACTTTGCGTACCTGGTCCCCGATTTGAGTGCCCCCCGGTTCCCGAGTGGACAAAACGTCATATCCTTCGGCCTCAACAGCGCTTACTAATTCGGCAACTTGGGAACTTTTCCCGCTGCCATCTGGACCTTCCAGAGTAATGAATTTACTCATAGCACTCAGCTGCCTACTCCAAGACGCCCCAGCAAGAAAAGCATTGCATAGTAGAAAACCAGCATTAGCGCGATCGAGGCCAGGAAGGCCCACCAAAAACTAAGCGTCTTTAGTAAATAAGGCAGCGCCCAGAAAAATATCAGCGAGGGCAAGACTAACCAGAATATATTCCGCGATAGAGCCGCGACTTTCTCAACATCACCAGTTTCTACATATAAGGAAACGAATGCTAGCAATGAGGTCAGCGGCAGAGAAGCCACAAGCCCAGCCAGCAAGCTGCTGCGCTTAGCCACTTCAGAAACGACGACGATTATTCCTGCTGATAGAACAAACTTAATAATGATCAGCACTAGTAATTACTCACGGAAAATGCGTACACGTCGGTTAGGTTCCTTGCCATAGGAATGGGAAACTAATTTTGAATCATGTGCCAATTGATGCTGCTGGCGTCGAACATAGGATGATGTGGGCGCCATTTCCACCCAGCGCTCTCCATTAAGGACCGCCTGAATTGCTTTTTGAGTGCTGGCTAATTGCTGATCCACATCAGCACGCCCATTTGGCGTTTGCGGTAACTCAAAGAGATCGCTCAGAAAGCGTTCCATCTGGGTAACGGTGTTAGCCCGCAACACGTAAACCGGAGTGCCACGCTGCTCAGCATCCACAATGGTGCGCTGCCGTTTGCGATAATAGCTACGTAAGGTCACCAATACATCGGCTTCTCCGGCCTCTTTGACCGGAACCACTGGGACTCCCAAGCGCTTGCTAGCGTTTGCAAGCCGATTTCGTGCCACACCAAATGGAAATATCTTTACCGGATCCTGTTTCTTGCGTACTGGTTTGTCGTTTGTCTGGCTAGGAACAACTGCGGTTCGGCCTGCCCCAATCGGTTCCCGGCGCCGCGGACCAGTCTTTGCGTTTTCCCTTGGCGGCCGTACAGTTGTAGCCGCTTTAACACTTATCTCGCCATCTGCATTACGCGTACGGGTTTCTGGCAGTTGCGGCCGATCCCGTAAATAAGAATCGACCGCCGCGGAAACATCGCGGTGAACATTGAAATGATCGCGGGTTTGAATTTCAACTAGAACGTCAAAGGTAGGGGGTGAACGCCTTTCGAGGACGGTTTTTTGTGTGCCTCTGCGCCTTGCTTCTTCATCTGAAAGCGTTACCGATTCAATTCCGCCAATCAAGTCAGACAAGGTGGGGTTAATCATTAGGTTCTCAAGTGTGTTGCCATGCGCAGTACCAATTAATTGCACACCTCTCTCTGCGATGGTGCGCGCCGCGGTAGCTTCCAGTTCGCGACCAATTTCATCAATCACGATGACTTCGGGATTGTGATTCTCAACCGCCTCAATCATGACTTCGTGTTGAAGCGAAGGACTGGCAACTTGCATGCGGCGCGCTCGACCAACAGCAGGATGGGGCACATCTCCATCCCCACCGATTTCATTAGAAGTATCTACAATGACAACACGCTTCTTTTCTGCCAGAATGCGTGCCGCTTCGCGTAACAACGTAGTTTTGCCCACACCCGGGCGTCCCAGCAAGATTAGACTGCGGCCTTCTTCAATCAGATCTTGAATAATATCTATCGTGCCGTAAACCGCCCGTCCAACTCGCAAAGTCAGACCAACCACATCGCCACGGCGATTGCGGATACCAGAAATACGATGCAGGGTGCGTTCAATTCCGGCACGATTGTCTTCATCAAAATCACCCAGTTTTTCAACAACCGAGTCGATATCCTTTTGGGTTACTTCTCGATCAAGCAATACCACTTCTTCATGAATTTTTCGCGCGGTAGGAACACGCCCTAAATCCAGGATCACCTCGAGCAATTCCGCGCTGCTATTGGTTGCTGCAACGGCATCCATAATATCTGGGGGTAATACGCCCAGAAGAATATCTAAGTTGTCCGTAATCTCTCGTCTAGTCATTCGTTGTCCACTCAATTTCTTGCGAGGCCTGTTGCCAGGGCACGCGAATCGGTGTGCTTGGTTCTGCTCGACGCCGCTCAGCTTCCGTAATTACCTTTCGTTCAACTGATCGCACGCTGCGCGTAGTACGTTTTACCATGACCGCTTGCTGCGGGCCCTGTTCTGCGCCAATTTCGAGCAATACCGGCTCCAAATGATCTTGATAAGAACGCACACAAACAAATATAGGTTGCCGGCGATTGCGCTCTAGGGAATTAAATAATTCGCCAAACATTGCTTGCTGGGCTTGCATGTCTAGATGCGCAAAGGGTTGCATCCAGGTTCCTTGTGGCCCTGACCGAATATCTGCATAGGCTCGCAGCTCACCTTGCTGATAGAGAACTTGCCCACTCAGACTATCCCAAGGGGTCGGCTCCACCTGCTGGATCAAGCCCGGCACAAGCGAGCCGCACAGCAAATTTACGGAGAATGCGTCACTATTTTCTGCTGCGCGCCAATCACTATTTACCTCTTCTAAACCAGCCTGCCGGGGCACGCGCCAAATTCGTTGACGCGAATAGACACTGAAGCCCGCTTCTTTTAGTGCCCTGAATGCTGCGCTATCAACATCAACCTCAGCGATAAGACTATTAGCCCCACGTGCACCAATCCGCGTGATCAAGTTTTCCAATAGCTCCGGTAATAACGGAGAGTCCAGTTGCTCAAGTGGAGCCAAAAAAGTGAAGTGCGCAAAAGGAGAACCCTGGCTATGAACAACCTGCCCAATCAGGGCCTCATTTTCCGGATCATCAACAACAGAAGTAAACACCCCCGTTAGCGAGGAAAAGGGTGAAAGCACGGCCCCACCTGGAATAATGATGCGGCCCCAGGTAAGCGTTGGGACGCTATCCAAGAAAATACCGCTGTCGCGATAGCGGTTTAACAGGGGCATATCATTTAAGGAAAAGGGACGAATCACGTTCGCTTTCCTTGAAGATTATTCAATGTGGCTAATCCTATTGGCTTCATCCGTACAAGTATAGCGAAGCATATTACTTCTCTGGGTTTTGCCGCAAATCGCTGACAAGATACATAGGCTTCTTTATAAATTTTGCAATGCCTTAGCAAAGTATTCTGGCCATTTATCTTCATGCGCGGGCCCAATTTGAATCCAATTGCGCTTCGCTTTCCCAAAGGGATTCCAAGCACTGGCCTCGGGCAGCAGGAGCGCCTCATCGCGATCCGCATCACTAAGTCGGAAGACAAAATATTTGCCGTCACGCAGGGCCAACGTTTTGCCGCCCTGTTTGAGTGCGGGGAAACCAAAAAACTGGCCTGGCCTAATATTTGCTTGGCTTGCGAAGTCTAAAAACTGGGCTTCGGCTGAAGGCATCAGCCTTCTGCTAGCTTCAAGAAATAGCGGTGCATACGATCATCCCCCGTCAATTCGGGATGGAATGAGGTAGCCAACAAGTGCCCTTGCTGGGCGGCAACGATGCGACCGTCTTCAAGTTGTGACAGCACCTTTGCCGGCGATTCAACTTTTTGAATGAGCGGCGCGCGGATAAAGACGGCGTGAAATGGGCTGGGGTCCCCGACCTCTTTCAATGCAGGCACATCCAATTGGGCCTCGAAACTTTCCACCTGGCGACCAAACGCATTGCGCTCCACAGTGATATCCATGAGGCCCAACAAGGGCTGTTCGCGTTGCGCATCTTTGGAGAGAAAAATGGCTCCTGCGCAAGTGCCCCAAATTGCATTACTTTCTCCGAAACTAATGAGCGGCTCCATCAAATTGAAGTCCACCGCTAATTTGCCAATCGTTGTAGATTCCCCCCCGGGGATAATCAGACCATCTAAGCCATTTAGCTCGGCGGGTAATCTGATAGGGCTGGCCTCCACATTCAATGTCCTCAAGACACTTAAGTGTTCGGCAAAATCTCCCTGCAGGGCTAATACACCAATATGCATGCTTTGATTACTGAATGTGATTACCAGCCACGGCTGGCGATTAGTTGGTCTTCCGGAATGTCGGTCACCTGACGCCCCACCATTGGCTCGCCAAGATTGCGGCTGACTTCGGCCAGGATCTCTGGATTATCGAAATGAGTGGTGGCTTTCACAATCGCATCCGCTCGCTTTGCAGGGTCGCCTGACTTAAATATGCCCGAGCCTACAAAAACGCCGTCGACACCCAATTGCATCATTAATGCCGCGTCAGCTGGGGTTGCCAAACCACCCGCAGCAAAATTGACCACTGGCAAGCGTCCTAATTCTTTGGTTTCTTTAACCAAGTTGTATGGCGCGCCAATATCCTTGGAGAAGGCCATCAATTCTTCATCGGGTTTGTTTTGGAGCTCTTTAATTGCGCCTAAAACGCTGCGAGCATGTCTTACTGCTTCGACAACATCTCCCGTACCAGCCTCTCCTTTGGTGCGTATCATGGCCGCGCCCTCACCAATGCGTCGCAATGCTTCGCCTAAATTGCGGCAACCACACACGAAGGGGATCTTGTAATCGTGCTTATTAATGTGATGGGCCTCATCCGCCGGAGTTAACACTTCGGATTCGTCCACATAATCGACGCCCAAAGATTCCAATATCTGGGCTTCAACAAAATGACCTATTCGCACTTTGGCCATTACGGGAATGGAGACTGTCTCCATAATCTCGTCAATTAGGCTTGGATCACTCATCCGCGCCACTCCCCCGTCCGCACGAATATCAGCGGGAACCCGCTCCAGGGCCATAACTGCGACTGCGCCAGCATCTTCGGCAATTTTTGCATGCTCTGCCGTGACCACATCCATGATCACACCACCCTTGAGCATCTGGGCTAATCCTTTTTTTACTTCAAATGTGGCAACTTTCTTTGCCATCGCAGCACTCCTAATACATATTTGCAGTGATGGCGATTTTACCATGCGTCCACGCGCGGCCTTTTAGGGCCAACCCTATTGACAATCCAGCCAAATGGTATACAATCACACAATTACACAATAATACAAAGAGACAAAGAGACAAAACGCGCGCAATTGTAGCATTTGAAATTGACTACTAATCCCCGGCGGCTACGCTACTCGCATCCAATGGATCAGTCCTAACCGGCGATTGGTAATCGAGAGCTTGTCCCACGAGACCCGCAGCTTATTATGGGCCGAAATTTGCCGATAATTGCGTCAATCTTAATGCTCTTTCGCGCACAAAAGACTAAAAATTTAGGAATAGAGTATACAATCATACAGTTAATTGGCCGCACAAAAGACCGAAAAGACGACAGGAGCCCGACTTATGAATTTTGAAATTGATTTCACCACCCGCACACCGATCTACCTGCAGCTAATCGTTCAGGTCAAGCAAGCCATTAGCAACGGGGACCTGAAGCACGGCGAGCAGCTGCCTACCGTTCGGCACTTAGCCGATGATCTGCGCGTGAACTTCAACACGATCGCGCGAGCCTACCGCGCCCTGGACGATGAAGGTGTAATCTCCACTCAGCACGGGCGGGGAACCTACATATTGGAGCCCGGCCTGGTACCCAAAAGCATGGAGACCAGTCGGCAAGAGCTAGAAGTGCTCGCCGACCACTTTGTGAAACAGGCAATGCAGCTAAGCCTAAACGCCGACGAAGTGCTGCTACTGATTAGTCAGAGATTGCCCGACGATTCCCAATAACCAGCCGAGTCACTAGCCCACACCGAAAACCCAGGGTTGAACTATGGTTTCACGTGAAACACTGCCAACGAAAACAATATTTCCAAAACAGGATCCCCATTGAGGCCCCGATGATTAATAAATTAGATCGACGACGAATAGCAATCTTCATAGCACTTAGCTTCGGCATTGCCTGGGCTACAGCGGGATACTTGCAGCTAAATGGCGGCCTCATAGATAGCCCGGTCCTCATTGAAGACACCAATATCACCTTAGCCCTGGCGCTAATCGCAGGCGTCTACATGTTTGCGCCCGCTCTTGCGCACATCCTCACTCGCCGGATAACGAACGAAGGCTGGAAAGACGCCAACTTGAAATTAAACTTCGCCGGCCAGCGCTGGACCTGGCTGACAGCCTGGTTCTTGCCTGGCACCTTGGTGTTTCTAGGCGCTGCGATCTATTTCCTGGTATTCCCCGATCAATTTGACGCGGGCCTAGGCACGCTAGCGGCTCTGATAGAGGGCCAAGGCGCACAAATCGATCTGGACCTCAAGACGATTGCAGCCCTCCAGCTTGCTCAAGGCCTGTTGCTTGCCCCTATCATCAACGGCATCTTCACCTTTGGCGAAGAATTCGGCTGGCGGGCCTACTTACAACCCAAACTCATGGCCCTGGGCTTTCGCCGAGCCATGTTATCGATGGGCATTATTTGGGGTCTTTGGCACGCCCCCGTCATCGCAATGGGCCACAACTATGGTTTTGGCTACTGGGGCTATCCCTGGACGGGCTTCTTGGGCATGATCTGGTTCACACTGACCGGCGGCATTGTGATCGGCTGGCTAGCCCTCAAGGGGCGCAGTGTTTGGCCCGCTGTAATTGCGCATGCGGCTGTTAACGGAATTGCGAGTGCGGGTGCACTGTTCCTCTCAACCAATGCGACGCCCAATCCACTGCTCGGTCCCCTGCCAGTGGGCATCATTGGAAACATTCCCTGGACACTCTTCGCGGCCTACCTATTTTGGAAGCGGGGCGAGCTTGGCCCTGTAGATGTTTCACGTGAAACCTTTGATTGGGTTGCGCACAACCCCACCCCAGAAAGCGTAATATTCGCTCGCGGGCTAACCAAACACTTTGGTGACATAACCGCTGTTGAGAACCTGGACTTAGATATTCCTGCAGGCGAAGTATTTGGCTTGTTGGGCCCCAACGGCGCAGGCAAGACAACCACTATCCGCATGCTCACTGCCCTCATTGCGCCCAATGGGGGTGGCGCCCAGATTGCTGGATATCGCCTAGGGGATGATGATCAGCAAATTCGTAAGGCTGTTGGCATTCTGACAGAGTCGCCCGGCATGTACGAACAAATCAGCGCCGAACGCAACCTTGCTTTTTACGCCGATATGTACGAAGTTGAAGAAGTCGACAAGCAAGTAAAACGCTATTTGCAAATGTTGGGCTTGTGGGACCGCAAAGATGAACCCGTGGGCACCTTTTCGAAGGGAATGCGCCAGAAATTGGCGATCGCCCGTGCCCTGTTGCATGAACCTCGCGTTCTGTATCTGGATGAACCGACCAGCGGCTTGGATCCAGAAGCGGCCAAGCTGGTGCGGGAGTTTATTGAGGAGCTTCGCGTCCAAGGACGCACCATTGTGCTTACCACGCACAATCTAGATGAAGCAGATCGCTTATGTGATCGCATAGCTGTCTTCAAGACCAGCCTACTGGCAGTGGATACGCCCACCAATTTACGCAGAAGCTTATTTGGCCGCTCAGTGGTTTTCCACTTATCGAGGGCCACCTCCAAGCATATTGCCCTGCTAAACCAAAAAAGCTTTGTTAGTGATGTGAAAAAAGTCGAAAACAAGCTGATCGCTACGATTGACGATCCCGAGAAGCGCAACCCAATAATTATCAACGAACTTGTCCAGGCAGGAGCGAAAATTCAATTTGTGGGTGAAATTCGGCAGAGCCTTGAAGATGTATATTTACAGCTAATTAATAACGAAATGACGGAGCGCTAAGATGAAGAAAGTTTGGTCCATAGTATTCAAAGAGTGGGGCGAGGTATTTAGACACCGCTTGGTGCTTTTTTCCGTTTCTTTTATGCCGCTCGTTTTCACCGCAATTCCCTTGGTGACCCTCTATAGCATGCGTGGGATCACAGATCCCAACGAGATCGCTGATATTGCACAGCTACTTGAGCAATCCGGTTCGCTTTGCGGCCAACTGAATCAGCTGGATTGTGCCCAATTTCTCATATTGCAGCAATTTATGGTTCTTTTTCTCTTATTGCCCGTAATCATCCCCGTGACGATTGCCTCCTACAGCATCGTAGGAGAAAAAACGGCCAAAACACTGGAACCGCTCTTGGCGACGCCCATTACAACGACGCAATTGCTGGCCGGCAAGGCCTTAGCCGCTGTGATACCCGCGGTTGGAGCGACTCTGGCAGGCTATGGCATCTTTTCCGTAGGAACCTTGATGCTGGCCAATAGCCCTGCTGTGGCGGGCCAGTTATTTGCGCCTCTATGGTTACTGGGTATTTTTATCGTAGGTCCATTGCTTTCCATTGCCGGAGTCAGTATGGCCGTAATGATCTCTTCGCGCGTGAACGATCCGCGTGTCGCCGAACAGGTATCTGCATTGGTAATGCTGCCTATATTGGCCGTTTTCATGGGACAAGTCTTTGGCGCAGTAGTGGTTAATTTGCAGTTCATGGTGCTGATAGCCATCGGAATGTTTGTCCTCGATATTGTTCTGATATTCTTTGCAACACAGTTGTTTCAACGAGAAAATATCCTGACTCGCTGGAAATAAACAATAAAAGCAGGAAGCAATAATGAAGAAATTTAGCTTTGCCATATTTGTAGCAATAATCTTCTTGGTTGTTACACCCACACTAGCTCAGGGCGAATTGCCCGAGCTGCGCATTCGCCTAAACCGCAATCTCGGTTATGGCGGTTTTGATAACAAGATTGAAGGGCGCTTCAGTATCAATGTGCGCGATGCAGATGGTTTTGAAAGTGTCGCCTTCTATATTGACGATCAAGTGATCGAAACGAGAAATGCGGCTCCTTTTAGCACCGATTTTCATACCGAAAGTTATGCCCCTGGTAGTCATTTGATTTATGCAATTGGGAGCACCTCCAGCGGATCAGAGATTCGCTCCAACGAATTCACCCGCGTATTTATTTCCTCAGACGAAGTTGGTTCTATTGTTGTGGGCATGTTGGTGCCCATCATTGCCATTCTAGCCCTGGCTTTCGCCGTATCTACATTTCTGCCGCGCTTGTTGGGGCGGAAACAAACCTTCACTTTAGGCCAATATGGTGCGGCTGGCGGAGCGGTTTGCAAAAATTGCGCTAAGCCTTTCGGTCGAATAGTGATGTCCCCCAATATGCTGGTAGGTAAATTAGAGCGCTGCCCGCATTGCGGCAAGTGGCAGATTGCCCGTCGAGCAACTGAAGATGAATTATCAGCGGCTGAAAATCTAGTAAATTCGGATGAAGCCGCTAGCCCTCAATCAGAGAGTGCCGCGGATAAATTAAAGCGCCAGATTGACGATAGCCGCTTTGACTAAATCTATCTAACTACGTTCCCGTCCTTGGCACTTATTGCCTTAACCTGGTCTCGAAAGAGCGCTGCTCCGCCTTGGGCTGGATGACGCACATAGGTTGCTTCAACCCCGCACAAATCAAGTGCGCTTTCTGCCACTCGCCCGATTGCTAGCACTCGATTAGGGCTAAATATTTCTAATATCTCCAAAAGGAAATGTTTGTAAGCAATGATTTCTTTAGAGCTGGGTCTTCTGTTTGTTAGCGGTTTTCCTGCCTGATGGGGGTGGAAGGGTAATGTCTCCCAGATCAAAGGAACAAGTTTGAGTTCTTGCGCAAGTTTCCAGGTGATCACTGTTGTGAGTGCCGCTTTAGCAGCTCCATGAGTGGCCTTTTCGAAACTTTCGGATGTACCCAAGAGGCCCTCAATTTCTTCGAAATTTCGCTCATTCACAAAGGGGGCCCCAGAGCGTCTAGCCCCCAAATGGCTGGGCGCTTCGAATATCCATAAGATCTGCGATCCACGTTCTTTGTGGGCGTAAAGCAGGCGCTTCAGATTTCGCCGTCTCATGGCTGGCGCATTGGGCAGGTCGTGGATATTGCAGACCTCTTTATAGGGATTAAATAGATTGAGTGGCGTGTTTGTCTTTTCAAGTTCAGAAACGAAGGTTTCTATATTAGACATTAGGCTATTGAGCTAAAGGGGCAGTTGCGTTTGTGTGGGCGACTCCTCAAGTGCCTGCTCAATTTGGGATTGAACCCCCTTTAGATCCTTTTCGCTGCTAACGATATCGATATTGTCTGAGTCAATTGGTAGGACGGGGACGCCGCGATAATAATTGTTGAAAAAATCCTCATACGCTTCGTTGACCGATTCAATATAGCCTTCTTCCATGTCTCGCTCATAAGGCCGATCGCGTTGCGCGATGCGCTGCATCAAGACTTTGGTGCTGGCTCGCAGGTAAACAATCAGCTTGGGCAGGGGAATCTTCTCAGCGAGCGCATCATGTACGCGCTGATACATCTCTAATTCATCCCCCTCTAAATTTATGCGTGCAAACAAAGCATCCTTGGCGAACGTGTAATCAGAAATAAGGGCGGTCCCATTGTTAAGAATTCCGGGGACTGCTTCTCGCTGCTGATGATAGCGACTAAGTAAGAAGAAAATTTGAGTCTGGAAAGCGAAACGTTTGCGGTCTTGGTAAAAGTTGGAAAGGAATGGATTTTCTTCGAAAACTTCGAGAAGCAGCTTCGCTTTTAGCTGTTTTTGAAGCAATCGGGCTAGGGTTGTTTTTCCAACTCCAATCACTCCTTCAATGGCGATATACGTGGACAATGAGGCTCCTCACTCCAATTTGATCCAATTTCAACGCCAAATCGCGCTGCAGTCGTAGCATACCATGCGCTTGTTTCCGCCTGAATAGTTGATGTAAAATCGGAAAGGAGGCGTCCGATGAAAAAGATTGCACTATTACTTTTACTTTCCGTAGTCCTAACGGCTTGTGCCGCTGCAACCCCGATTGGCGAGGGCCCTGTTTCCGAAGTTTCGCAGGAAACCGAAATTGCAAAAGCTGTGGAGGGCACAATTGCTGCGGAACTGTCTGCTGCTGAAACAGAAATCCCAGCTTCTACTGAGGCCAATAATGAGCCTGCGGCAACGGTTACCGATGAACCGGCTCCCACGAACACAAGCACTTCAACATTGCTTCCTGAGCCCACAGAAACCGCGAGTCCGACTCCCACCGTTACGGCGCTGGCTTTTGATCCGAGCAGTGACTATGGAAGTCCCACCATTTTGGACAGCTTTGCCTCTGATTCTAATTGGGTAGATGGCAATGGCAATTTGCCTAATAGTAGTTTTCTGCGCATGGCGCTCGGTACCAGCCAAATGCTAGTGACCGGAAAACCCGCCAGCTTTGACACTTGGTGGTTTACCTGGCCCAGTGCTGCTGATCAATATCTTGAAATGCGCGTTGAAGTAGAAAACTGTGACGGGCGCCAAGCTTACGGATTCATTGTTCGCGGTCCGGCTAATGCGGCTGATGCGCGTGGATACATCGTAAACTTTTCTTGCAATGGAGAATATCGCCTACGCCGCCTTGATGATCTGAGTCCCTATACCTTTGAGGATCTCGTTCCCTGGACAAACAGCGATTTGATTAATGCTGGCGATGACGAAGTCAACATTTTGGGAATCCGGTTTATTGGCGACATAATCACAATATTTGCCAACGGAGAACAACTGGATGAGGTTGTGGATGCCACATATAGTTCAGGCCGATTCGGTCTCTTTGTAAATGCGGGTCCGCCAGGTGATTTCACTTACATCATTAACGAGTTGTCATTCTGGGATCTTGACTGAGACGTGAAGGAATAGCTTTCAGAGAAGCCCTTCGCAAAATGGATCAATATCAATCAAATAAGTGAGAGGTAAAAAAAGAGCCCGCCAAATGGCGGGCTCCTTATCATTCAAGCAATCTACTTGGCCAGTTTTTCAAGCTCATCCACTAACCCGGAAACGTAGTCAAAACCGCCCTGCCAAAAAGCAGGATCACGCATATCAACACCGGCTTCTTTAAGAATATCCTCAGGTGATTTTGAACCACCAGCCGTCAGCAGCTTGATGTAGCGCGGAATAAAGCTGGCGCCTTCGGACTTGTATTGTTGGAACAGAGCAAATACCAGTAGCTGCCCAAAGGAATACGCATATACGTAAAACGGATAGTAATAAATGTGGGGGATAGAAACCCATTCCCACTTGAACTCTTCGCTTATTTCTAGCGAATCGCCGAATTGGGAATCCAGGTTTTTCATGTAGGCGTCGGTCAGCTCATCTATCGAAGCACCGTCCTGAATCATTTCGTGGGCCTGCCGCTCGAATAGCGCAAAAAATACCTGGCGCATGATAGTGGCATAAGCATCATCCACCTGGCCAAATAGAATGTCGCGGCGCACATCTTCATCCGTTTCAGTTTCTAATAGGCGCTCTACCAAAAGCATTTCTGCAAAAGTGGATGCCGTCTCTGCTAAGGGCAATGAAGAATGGAAATTGAAGGCGTTGTGTTCTTCGGCCAACATGGCATGAATAGCATGCCCGAGTTCGTGGGCCAGGGTGGAAACATTGCGAGCCGATCCGGTGTAATTCATCAGCACCCAGGGCGTCAGTGCGGGATCGCCGGAAGAGCAAAATGCACCCGAGCGTTTGCCCTTGCGTACCGAGCTGTCAATGTGGTCATCGTCAAATACGCGTCGCGCCAGTTTTTCGATACTGGGATCAAAATCTTTGAACGCCTCCAAAGTCATCTTGGCAGCTTCGTCAAATGAATATTCTTTGGTGGCCTCTGTAACCGGTGCATAAATATCGTAGCGGCGTAGCTTTTCCATGCCCAAAAGAGAAGCCTTGAATTTGAAGAAGCGTTGGAAAACGCGGCTATTTTCTTCGGCTACTTCAAGCAGGGTAGTAACAACTTCATCGGGCACATCGTTGGCCAGATTTCGAACTGCGATGGGGCTTTCGAAACCTCTCAGTTCTACATTTTCATTGCGCCAATCGCGCACAAGGGCTTGATACATCTGGCCCAGAATGCCGCCCTCGTCGCCATAAACACGATACAGCTCCTGGTAAGCAGCTGCCCGCCGATCTGGGTCAGGAGAGTAGACTTCTTTCATCAGTTCTTCGCGAGTAACTTCCTGTTCTTCGCCATCAGAATTAATTTTAAATGCATAGCGATTTGTGATCGCTGAATAAAGTGTTTGCAGCGCATTTGCGCCGGTCACATCTTTGATGTTGACAATTTTTTCTTCCGCTTCAGTTAGCGTGAAATCCTTAAAATTACGAATTTGTTGCAAATAGTATTCGTATTGCCCCGCAGCCTTCATCAAGCGTTTTGCATTTTCCTCGTCCAGGCCCTTCCACCATAAACTAAAAAAGAGCGTACGGTTTTGAAGCTCTGCCATCATCTGATCAATTTTGCCTTGGAATGTTTGGGCGGCTTGATCCTGCGTATCCTCTGAATACCAGAGACTTGCAAATTGCCCGATCCGTGTGGCTAGACGTGTATTTACTTCCATCGTGTCTAAAATGGCCACAAACTCTTCAGTGCCGATCTCGGCGTTTAATTTTTCGCGCAGTTTTTCAAAACTTGCTGTGGCTTTCTCAATTTCTTTGAGTGCTTTTTCAATCTCTTTGCTTTCGTGCCCGGGATAAAGATCGTCGAGGCTCCAGGGCCCCATTGCGTAAGATTCGGTCATTTTTTCTCCATTTTCTGGCGGACAATTTGTCTCAATTCGTCAATCACTCTGCGCTTGCCCGTTTTAGGATCTTCAAAAAACCAGTGCTGCCAACCATTGGCCGGAGCCTTATTAATATGGCGAGCCAACTGATGAATTGAGCCGCGGCGGCCATTATACTTGAGCGCTCCATCCGCCAAAACCAGGGCAGTTTTGCGGCCCTTTTCACCCCAAAATAATTTCTGGCCAATTTGCAAAAGGTTTTCCTCAACTAAACGACCAAACGGAACCCGTGGTTCTTTGCGTGGCTCAGGACGGTTGTAAAGATCATCTTCATAATCAGCCCGAACAACTTCGGAGATGCGCTGTTTGGCAATCCGCACGTATTCCGGATTACGCTCAATTCCAATCCACTTCCGATGCATGCGCTCAGCTACCACACCAGTGGTGCCTGTTCCAAAGAAAGGGTCCAATATTACATCCCCCGCATCGCTGCTTGATTCGATCACACGGTAAAGCAATGATTCAGGCTTCTGCGTCGGATGAGCAGCTTTTCCATTTTTTCGAACTCGTTCTTCGCCAGTGGCAATAGGCAGGAACCAATCGCTGCGCATTTGTTTTTCACCATTCAGCTCTTTCATCGCATGATAATTAAAGGTGTAGCGTCGGCCTTCTTCCTTTTGCGCCCAGAGTAATGTTTCATGCGCATTGGTAAACCGCACCCCACGAAAATTTGGTGTCGGGTTGCTCTTAACCCACACTACAGAATTTAGAATCCAATAGTTCAAATCCTGCAGTATGGAGCCAATGCGATGAATATTGTGATAACTGCCGATCACCCAAATAGCCCCGTTGGTTTTGAGCAGGCGGCGGGCCGCTCGTAGCCAAGCCCTTGTAAATTCATCATAGGCGCTAAAAGAATCGAATTTATCCCAATCATGATCAACCCCTTCGACCTTGCTATTGTTAGGCCGTAGCAATTCCTTGCGCAATTGCAGGTTATAGGGAGGATCGGCAAAAATCAGATCCACCGATTCCCGCGGCATGCTCTGCATGATCTCTAGAGAATCACCCAGATGAATAGTTCCAGATTTGAGGCTCTTTGACATAGCCTCTATTATGCGGATGTTGCGGAATTACGCCGTATTCGTTAGACGTTAAATCGCACGTTAATTATGTCCCCATCTTGCATCGTATATTCTTTACCTTCAAGCCGTAGCTTGCCTACGTCTCGGGCCTTTGCTCTCGAACCCAGCTCAAGCAATTCTGCTGCCCCTATGATTTCTGCACGAATGAAGCCCCGGGCAATATCGCTATGAATGGTTTCTGCGGCTTTCAATGCGTTGCTATCCTTTTTCAACATCCAAGCATGGGCTTCCGTATCGGCAACAGTGTAAAAAGTTTGTGTATTCAACATTTCAAACGCAGCCCGAATGATGCGATTACGCGCACTCTCTTGCAGACCATACTCTGCTGAAAATTCAGCCGCTTCCTCATCGCTAAGTTGTGCCAATTCCATTTCCAGTTTGCCTTGCAGTCCCAGAACCGGAACGCCTTGAATCTCGTTTGCGCCAGCCTCATCACCTTCATCAATATTGCGGATCGCCAGTATTGCGTTTTGCGTAAGGAAGCCCAAACCCGCCAATTGCGTTCTTTCCTCAGGGCTTAACTCCTGATTGCGCAAAGGAGTCCCTGAATTTAGGCCTTCCTGCACGCGCTGAAAGAGCAGCAGCTCGCGTTCCACAACGGCCACATCTCTGCCCGATTTCTGGCGTTCCTCGGCGAGGCGTTCCAACTTGCGTTCGACAGCAATTAAGTCGTTGAGCATAAGGTCTTCAAGTAAATTGGCCAAATCACGATCAGCATCGATGCTGCCTTTTGCATGAGGCACTGCGTCATCTTCAAATGCCCTTAGCACAATGATCAGGCCATCCATGCCACTCAGCGCATTGAGCAGCTGGCCGGAAAGCGCTTCGCCACTTGAGCCCGCGCCAAAACCTGCTACATCAGCTAAAGAGATTTGCGCATGCACGATTTTTTTTGAGGAGTAGAGATTGGCGAGATCAAGCAAACGCGTATCCGGCACATCCACCATCGCGCTATGCACTTCAACGCGAATGCCACTCACTTCCAAGGCCGCATCGCGGCGCGTAAGCGCATTGAAAACAGTGCTTTTGCCTGACTGAGGTAAACCAATAATTGCTAACTTCATTTTTGTCCTTTGGGGGCGTAAAATCAGGCCAGCTTGACCCTGCCCAAGCCAAGCATTATACTTTTGCACACTCATTTAGAGCATGTCAGATTGATCGATTAATCGTTGCTAAATGCAACATGATGCCGAAGTGGCGGAACTGGCAGACGCGCACGACTCAAACTCGTGTTCCTTCGGGAGTGTGGGTTCGACTCCCACCTTCGGCACCTTAAAGCGGCGGATTGCGCCGCTTTTTTATTTCCATTTTCACAATTAGAATAGCGCTATGACAAAGCCAACAACTCCCCCGCCCGCATGGGAAGACCGCATCGCAGAACTTTGGTCAACCATTGGCGATTATGCGCCCGAAGATTTTGTTGACGCGATGATATCCGTAGTTGGCCAACTATCTGCCAATAGCCCCGAAGGGCTTTTTGAATTGGGCTCTGCCTACGATTCGACAGGCCAATCAGATCAGGCCGTTCCGCTCTATCAAAAGGCCTTAGATCATGGACTGCAGCCTCCTCGCAGAAGAAGGGCTGTGATCCAAATGGCGAGCTCCATGCGAAATTTGGGACAGTCTAATGAAAGCGTCGTCTTACTTCGTGAGGAATTAGCGCGCGGCTCAGACGAGCTCGATGATGCATTGCATGCCTTCTTGGCACTATCTTTATCAGAAATGGGCAATGAGCGGGAAGGCTTATCTCTGGTACTGAAAGCGCTGGCTGCGCATCTTCCACGCTATCATATATCCGTAGCCAACTACGCCGAATTGCTTCTTGACGACCGCAATGATTAGCATCGAAAAAATAAACACTGCATCCAAACGCGAAGCTGAACGATTTGTTCAATTTCCTTATCACCTGTACAAGCAAGAACCCAATTGGGTTCCCCCATTATTGATTGATCAGCGCATGTTCTTAAATCGCGCTAAGCATCCCTTTTACGAACACTCAGATGCCGATTTTTTCGTCGCCATGAGAAATGGAGAAGTGGTAGGCCGCATAGCCGTACTTGAAAACCGCGCGTACAACAACCACCGCAAGAAAAAGACGGCCCAGTTCTACCTTTTCGACGCAATTGAAGATATCCACGTTTTCAAGGCTCTTTTCGCAAAGGCCTCCACATGGGCACAATCACGCGGGCTAACGCAAATTGTTGGCCCCAAGGGCTTTGGACCTCTGGATGGATACGGGGTACAGGTCGAAGGCTTTGAGCACCGTCAGCTAATGACGATGATGAATTACAACTTTCCCTATTACCCACCCTTGTTGGAGGAAGTGGGTTTTAAAAAAGAAGTTGATTTCATTTCATGCTACCTGGGGGCAGACGCCTACAAATTGCCAGATCGCGTACATAGCATTGCTGAGCGCGTATTGGCTCGCGGAAACCTGGCTGTGAAGCGCTTCAAGAATAAGCGCGAGTTAGTTCGTTGGGGGCCGCGCATTGGCAAGGCTTATAACCAGGCCTTTGTAAATAATTGGGAATACTATCCCTTGAGTGCTCGTGAAATTGATTTCGTGATTGAAAATATCATGACTATCGCTGATCCGCGCTTAATCAAGATCATCACCCACAATAATGAACCGGTCGGATTCCTTTTTGGATTTCCAGACGTTTCTACTGCGCTTCAAAAAGCTCGTGGAAAATTATTTCCAACTGGCATACTTCACCTCTTTAGAGAAGTGAAACGTACAAATTGGATCGCGCTTAATGGGGCTGGCATTCTGCCCGAATTTCAAGGTCGGGGAGGGAATGCGCTGCTCTATTCAGAAATGGAAAAAACGATTCGAGAATATGATTTTGAGCACGCCGACCTGACTCAGGTTGCGGAAAGCGCGGAGGAAATGCGAGCAGATCTAATAAATTTGGGAGGCAAACCCTACAAGAATCATAGAGTTTATATTAAGAATCTTTAACTCGTTTTCCCGGGCTTCGTTGAACCAACACGGTCCCAATCAGTGCAATAGACAAACCAATTATCTGAATTGCTGACAAGCGCTCCCCTAGGAATATCCAGGCCAGGATCGCAATTTGGATCAGCATCGTATTATTGATCGCTCCAGATTGAGCCGCGCTAAGCTGCTGCAAAGTTCGGTTCCACAAAGTGAATGCAAAGGCAGTATTGACAGCTGCTAACCAAAAAATGATTAACCATTCTTTGCCTCCTAGTCTGGGCAAAGATTCGAACGCGACTCCCAATCCCAACAAAAGTATCGATCCAAAGCCCATACTCACCAAAGTGACCACGCTGGCAGATATTCGCCCGCTACGATTAACTTGTCTAGCCAGAAGAGCTCCTCCAGAAATAGCTAGCATGGCAAACAAACCAACCAATAGTCCCGTTTGTGAAAGTACCGGAGTGCGTCCGAAATAGATTAGAGCCCCTCCAATAGAAATTCCCACACCAATCCATTGGATCGCGCTTAACCGCTCACCTAGAAATATTTTTCCCCCGAAAGCAATCGTGATGACGCTAAGCGTTAAAAGTAGACTAAGCATGTTGGCTGGCAGATAGCTTAGACCTAAGAATTGCGCTCCCTGTGCCAGCGTATAGTAGAAGAGGCCGAGTACAGCCAGCCATCGCCAATCCGCTTGGGTCAAAGACTTAATTTCTTTTCGAATCGATTTGCGCAGAACCAAGGGTAGCAAAAAGAGGAATGCCAACACATAGCGCAATCCTGCAAAAAGCAGCGGTGGAATGTCTTGCAATCCTTCTTTGATCAACACCCATGAGGTAGACCAAAGAAAGGTAACTAATAACGCTTCAGCAATCGCTCTATTCTTCATTGTGGATAACTAGTGGATAACCTTGTTTAACCTTGGATTATTTAGTTTATATCTCCCAATAAGCAACTCGTAAATCTCAGTTTTTTCCACAGGCTACTATAACGATTGTATTTAGTTACCTATTTCAATTAACGAGCCCTAACTTACTAAGAAATCGAGCTGATAACTAATTTGCATTTCTTGAGGACAAAAGAGGTTAACATCTTGCTTATCCCCATATCCACAGGCTCTACTAAGACTACGATTCATTAATTACAATAAGTAAAGAGATATGTATTCTTCATTGAAGACTCATTCCAAACAAGCCGTTTATTCTTACAATTGCTTGTAGACATTATTCGGAGTAAGCATGTTAAAAAACTTATCAAATCGTCGCGAAGAAGAAAAACGCATCAAAGATGAAGGTCGCTTGCCACCGGGTCAATCGCTAACCCAAAAATTTCCTGTACTTCATTATGGACCCATCCCTCGCTTTGATCCTGCCCATTGGGATCTACGAGTCTGGGGTGCAGTGAACTCTGAGCAGACCTGGACATGGGATGAATTTCAAAAGCTTCCTCGAACAAAGATAAAAATGGATCTTCACTGTGTAACTCGTTGGAGCAAGTTTGACACGGATTGGGAAGGAGTCTCGCTCAAGACCCTTACTGATGAAGGCTTAATTCAATTAACGGACGACGCCCATCACTTGCTTCAACATGCCGAATATGGCTTCACGGTCAATATTCCGATCAGCGTAGCCTTAGCGGATAATTTTTTATTGGCTACACATTTCAATGGAGAACCCATAACGCCAGATCATGGATATCCATTGCGCGGCGTAATAGGCCACATCCCTGGGCGCGAAGAGCTGTCCTCGCCCTATTTATGGAAAGGGGCCAAATGGTTGCGTGGCCTTGAATTTCTAAGAGAAGATCAGCTCGGATTTTGGGAACAGGCCGGCTACCATAATGAGGCCGATGTATGGAAAGAACAGCGCTTCGCCCGGGGATAAACCTAGCTGAAGGATTCCTTAGGGGAGCAAAGGTCTCCCTATTTTATTGATGCAACAATGAGACTCCCTAGCCTCTCAGTACCCTTCTTATTATTATTCCTAGCTGGTTGTCAGGCCGCGACAATTCCGGCAACACAAGCGGCCCCTGATTCACCAAGTCCAATAGACCTGGCAACCCTCCCTCCAACAACCACAGAAACAAGCAACCCAGAGGCAACAACATCAACTGAACCAATTGAAACCTGTCTTGCCAACTCGGGAGAATTTGAATATTTCGACCTCGAATCAGCGTTTTTAGATAACGGGCTGCAATTTCGAGTCTGGCTTCCTCCCTGCTACGGTAGACAATCAGACAATGACTACCCAGTTCTATATCTAATTCACGGACAAACTTTCACGGATGAACAATGGGATCGTATTGGCGCCGATGAGGCAGCAGCCAGGGCCATTAGCAATCAAGAATATGCACCCTTCATTATTGTCATGCCTTTTGATCTATCCTCAACCCAGCCTTCTATTGATCCATTCCGGGATGCATTCATTCAAGAATTGATTCCTTTTGTGGATGCTAATTTTCGAACTTTAAATAACCGCGAATATCGAGCGCTTGGTGGGCTTTCTCGGGGGGCTTCTTGGGCTCTTCATTTTGCATTGCATTACCCAGAATTGTTTTCAGCTGTAGGTGGACATTCTCCCCCCGTATTCGTAGAAGATGCGCCTAGAATGGTAGCCATTCTGGAGTCAGTATCTGCGGAAGATATGCCGCGAATATGGCTCGATATTGGCGAAAAAGACCAACAAAGCATCTTGAATTCAGCAATCTGGTTCGAAGAACTATTGACTGAGATGAAGATTCAACATATTTGGCACCTCTTTCCTGGTTTCCACAACGAGGAATATTGGTCTAGCCATGTAGCTCTCTATCTAGAGTGGTATTCACAAGGATGGTAGTGCTAATTATGGCAATAAACCCCAATGATATAATCCGCCGCCATGCCGCTTAGCAAGCAAGAAGTCCAACATATAGCCAATCTCGCCAGGCTCAGCCTTAGTGAGAAAGAGATTGAGCTGTATCAGAAGCAACTCTCCGATATATTGGATCATGTAGATGCATTGCAGCTACTCGACACATCCAAAATAGATCCCATTAGCGGATTACGTGTCGAAGACAGCCGCTTGCGCGAGGATGTGGCTGGTAAAGCAATGACACGGGAAGATTTGCTCGCCAATGCCCCGGAAACACGCGATGATCAATTCTTGGTTCCTCCCGTTCTGGATTAATCGTAATGGCTAAACTTCACGAACTCAGCTTGCTCGAATCCAGAGCAGGGTTGGAAAGCGGTCAATTCTCCAGTGTAGAACTGACGCAAGCTTTTTTAGCACGCATTGACGAACTAGATGGCAAGCTGAAAAGCTTCTTGCATGTGGATACGAAAGGGGCTCTTTCCCAAGCCAAGCAAGCCGATAAAGAACGGAAAGATGGCGAGGGACGTCCTCTTTCAGGATTGCCGATTGCAATTAAAGATGTATTGAATTTAGCTGGTATGCCTGCCACTAGCGGCTCACGCATATTAGAAGACTTCATCCCCTCTTACGACGCAACCGTTGTAGAACGATTACGCGCAGCGGGCATGATATTCCTTGGGAAAACAAACACGGATGAATTTGCGATGGGCTCATCAACCGAAAACTCGGCATTTGGAACCACGCATAATCCCTGGGATATCGAGCGCGTTCCGGGTGGGTCAAGCGGAGGAAGTGCTGCAGCTGTTGCTGCGGGTCTGGCTCCCATTGCTTTGGGCACCGATACGGGAGGCAGCGTCCGCCAGCCGGCAGCCTTTAGTGGTGTCACCGGATTAAAACCCAGCTATAGCCGCAATTCACGCTATGGATTAATCGCCTTCGGCTCGTCTTTAGATTGTGTGGGAATTCTCGGCCGTAGCGTAGCCGATGTGAGTGCCATATTTGGCAGCATTGCTGGCCATGACCCCAAAGATGCCAGCTCATCTCAAATACCCGTTCCCGAGCTAGACATGCAAGCGGCTTATTCATTGAAGGGCTTGAAAGTAGGCGTCGGTAAGCAATACTTTATCGAAGGCCTTCAGCCAGAAGTAGAACAAGCTGTACGCGCTGGAATTGAGCAGCTCGCTCAACTTGGTGCAGAAATTGTAGAAGTAGATCTGCCCCACACTGAATTCGCCTTACCGGTCTATTACATTATTGGTCCCGCCGAGGCATCCGCCAATTTAGCCCGTTTTGATGGTGTTCGTTATGGCTTACGAATAGCAGAAGACGATCTTATGGATATGTTTAAAAATACGCGCGGTCAGGGCTTTGGCCCGGAAGTCAAACGTCGTATCATGATTGGTACGCATGCACTTTCCAGCGGCTATTACGATGCCTATTATGGGCAAGCTCAACGGGTGCGCACCTTGATACGCAGTGATTTTGATGAAGCTTTCAAAAAGGTTGATTTGATTGCAGGGCCTTCAACGCCTTCAACGGCCTTCAAAATTGGACAGCATAATGAAGATCCTTTAGCCATGTATCTTCAAGATGTATTTACTCTTCCGGCTAGCCTGGCAGGAATTCCTGGTGTTTCCTTACCGGTGGGCTTCGATTCAAAAAAACTACCTATAGGTATGCAGTTATTTGCTCCCTATATGGAAGAAGAGCGTCTACTTAAAGCGGCACACCAATACCAACTAGTCACCGATTGGCACGAGCAAAGACCGGCGCTCTAGCCAACGGTAGAATACGGGGATACGGCTTATGAAAGAACTATTTACTGAAATGCCCAAAGCATTGGCGGATCGCATGAAAGTCCTTGAAGCGCGCGATGCCAAAGACCGTGGCGACAAAACCCCAGCCCTTAAACGCTTGAGACAAATCCCACCCGAGAGTGGAGCGGTTTTAGCTACATTAGCGGCCAGCGCCCCTGAAGGGACCATGCTCGAGATTGGTACCAGCGGTGGTTATTCAGCGCTATGGCTCACACTAGCCAGCCGCCTACGCAGCGAGCAATTTATTACCTATGAACTTCTGCCAGAAAAGGCTGAATTGGCACGCGAGACATTTGCCAAAGCCGAGGTTGAAGAATATGTAGATTTAGTGCACGGCGATGCGCGCGGCCATATTTCCGATCACGAAAGCATTGCTTTTTGTTTCCTAGATTCAGAAAAGGAAATGTACGAAGAATTTTTTGAATTAGTAGTCCCCAAACTGATTCCAGGGGGGCTATTAGTTGCAGATAATTTAATCAGCCACAAGAAAGAGCTCAGTAAATTTCTAAAACTGGCACACAAAGACAAAACGGTGGATGCATTAATCCTCCATGTTGGTAAGGGTTTGTTGCTAATCAGCAAGAAAGCAGTCAAATGAGCGCAAAGCTTAGCATCGTAATCCCTATGGCAGGCTATGGCACGCGCATGCGTCCCCATACTTGGACAAGGCCCAAACCATTGATATCCGTCGCGGGTAAACCCGTGCTTGGACAGGTATTGGAATCCCTGAAAAGTGCCCCAAATTTTGAAAATGCTGAAATCACATTTATTTTGGGCTATTTGGGTGAGATGGTAGAACCCTATATGAAAGCCGAATTTCCAAATCTAAAAACAAATTATGTTTACCAAAAAGAACTTCTGGGTCAATCGCATGCAATTGCGCAGGCGCGGGAATTTATTAATGGCCCCACGCTCATTGTGTTTGTAGATACTTTGATTGATGCTAATTATGGATTCTTGGCTGAAGACGAAGCGGATGCCGTCATATGGGTCAAGGAAGTGGAAGACCCACGGCGTTTTGGCGTTGTTGAGCTTGGCCAGAATCAATGGGTAAGCAGCCTGATAGAAAAGCCTGATACAAAAGAGAACAATTTGGCAATTGTTGGCATCTATTATTTCAAGCGGGGCGAAGAGCTAATGCAAGCCATTGACGCACAAATTGCTGATGCAGTAATTACTAAAAATGAATATTTCTTAGCGGATGCGATTGGGCTCATGCTGGAAAAGGGCTTAAAACTACAAGCAAAACCAGTAGATATCTGGTTGGATGCGGGCATTCCTGAAACGGTGCTCGAGAGCAATCGCAAATTGCTAGAGCTCAATTTGGACAATTCGAATCCTTTTAAGCCGGATAGTGGAAACAAAATTATTGAACCCGTATCCATTGACGCAAGTGCCCAAATTAAGGATTCCGTCATTGGGCCGCATGTAAGTATTGGTGCCAATTGCACAATATTGGGTAGCCAAATTAGCGATTCAATTCTTGAGCAAGAGGTTGAGGTCGAAAATTCTCAATTGAGCGCGTCCATTATTGGACAAAGGGCTCAAATTAGCGATTTTCAAGGAAGTCTGAATATTGGCGATGATTCGCGCGTTTCCGCCTAATTAATCACAAGCAGCCATGAGAACAAATTATCAACCTGTCATTGGATTAGAAATTCACGCCGTTATGGAAACGCAATCCAAGATGTTTTGTGATTGCCCTGTTGTTGATTCTACGCATGCGATCCCAAATGACGCTGTATGTCCCGTTTGCGCTGGTTTTCCAGGCATGCTCCCCGTGCTCAACCAAGCCGCCGTTGAGTTTGCGCTGCGCGTCGCCCTTGCTTTGAATTGCGAGATACAGCTAAACAGCGTATTTGAACGCAAAAGCTATTTCTATCCAGATTTGCCAAAGGGCTATCAAATATCGCAATATCAACAACCATTGGCTGTAAATGGCTGGTTGGAATTCGAAAGTGCCGGCAAAGAACAGCGCGTTAGCATTCGCCGCGTTCATTTGGAAGAGGACACTGGAAAATTAACCCATCGCCAAGACGAAGAATCGCGCTATTCGCTGGTTGATCTAAACCGCTCAGGGATTCCCTTGCTAGAGATTGTTACCGAACCTGAAATGCACAGCGCAGAAACCGTACGTGATTTTGCATATGAATTACGTTCCGTTTTGCGCTACTTAGCAGTCAATTCAGGAAATCTTGAGAAGGGGCTACTCCGTATTGAGCCCAATATCTCCATACGCCCTGAAGGTAGCAAAGAATTATTTACTCGAGTGGAAGTGAAGAATCTGAATAGCTTCCGTTCAGTTGAGCGCGCGGTTGATTTTGAAATCGAACACCAGGAGCAGCAACTTTTAGCGGGCGAAACCATCAGTCAACAAACCCTGGGTTGGGACGATGTAGCGGCAAAGACAGTCCCACAAAGATCCAAAGAAGTGGCGGAGGACTATCGTTACTTTCCAGAACCCGATTTGCCACCGCTGATGTTACAAGACGAGTGGATTGAAGAAATCCGAGCAAGCCTGCCCGAGCTCCCCAGCACTAAACGCAAGCGCTTCTCTACTCAATACGGGCTCAAGGATTACGATGCTGGGGTTTTAGCTGCAGAAATTGCGGTGGCCAATTTCTTTGAAGCCAGCATAAAACAGGCGCAATCTAAAAACGCTGGAGAATTAGCAAATTGGATATCCGGACCACTATTTGCCCACCTAAATGATCTCAATAGTTCGATAGATGAAGTTGGAATTAGCCCAGAGAGCTTTGCGTCATTGATGGATCTAATTGCCAATGAACGCATAAATGCATCGGGTGCAAGACAAATATTGGCTGCCATAATTGAAAGCAAAAGTGATCCCGAAAAACTGATGGCAGAGCTGAAGCTGGAGCAGAATTCATCTGAAACAGAGATTTCTAAGCAAATCCTCAGCACATTAATGGACAATCAAGGCCAAGTGGACGCTTATTTGGCTGGCAAGGAAGAGCTATTTAATTGGTTTTTTGGCCAGGTAATGGCTACCTTTAGCGGCAAAGCCAATCCAAAAATTGTTAGGGAAAGGCTGCAAGCTGAATTTGCAAAATTGAAAGCAGGAGCAAACAAATGAGCAAAAAAGAAACTGGGCGAGTAGAAGGCCTTTATATTAAACCTAAAGGTGAAGAAGCGCAGGCTGTAGAAAAAGTGAATGTTTCCTGGGGAGGATTTGAAGGCGACAAACATTTTGGTCAAACACGGCTTTCGAGCAGCCGCCAAAAACCCTATCCAAAGGGTATAGAAGTACGAAACACGAGGCAAATATCCTTGGTGTCTGTTGATGAAATGACGCAAATAGCAGCTGGCTTGGGCGTGCCCAAACTAGAAGCTGAATGGCTTTCTGCTAATGTGCTGCTCTCGGGAGTGGAAGAGCTGACCAAGCTTCCTTCAGGAAGTCGAATTCATTTTGAGACGGGCGTCGGCCTGGTAGTTGAAGGGGAGAATCCACCCTGTACAACGGCGGGCGGCATTGTGCAAGAAAATTATCCAGATCAAGATGGTCTGACGAGTAAGTTTCCCAAGCAAGCCATTGGCCGCAGAGGCATTGTGGCTTGGGTGGAGAGACCGGGAACTATTAGCCCGGGAGAAAAATTTGAGGTTCATCATCCATAAATTGTAAATAATGTATAGAAAATATTTGTCAATCAGTGCGGCTCGAACATAGGATGAACAAGAATGCCATTTGCGCGTATAATTCTGCGTTACATATGGCCTTCAAAAATTGCAATCAGGCAGATATGATCATAAATAACCCGCGGGCATCTAACCGAGATGCCCGCATAGTTTTTAAATAGAGATAAGGCCTTAAAAATATATGACCCCACCAACGAATGCATTCAAAATGGCGCAACACCAGTTCGATCACGTGGCCGAGCTATTGCAGTTAGACGAACCGATTAGGGAAATGCTGCGCTGGCCAACGCGCGAGTTTAAATTTCAAATCCCTGTAAAAATGGACGATGGCAGCCAGAAAGTATTTTTTGGCTACCGCGTGCAGCACAATGATGCTCGCGGTCCCTCCAAAGGCGGCATCCGCTTCCATTCGTCGGAAACGATGGATACCGTTCGAGCTCTTTCGATGTGGATGACCTGGAAATGTGCAGTTGCAGATTTGCCGCTTGGCGGAGCTAAAGGGGGCATTGCCGTTGATTCGGCCTCCCTATCGCGCGACGAGAAAGAAAAATTGTGCCGCGGCTGGATCAAGCAGCTTTACCGCAATCTCGGACCGCGCCTAGATGTCCCCGCCCCCGACGTTGGCACGACATCTCAAATGATGGGCTGGATGATGGATGAATATTCCAAGACGGTGGGTGAATATACACCAGGCGTAATCACCGGCAAACCTGTGGGTGGTGGTGGTTCGCGCGGTCGCAAAGAAGCCACCGGTTATGGGGTTGTTTACAATCTTCGTGAAGCACTCAAACATCTAAAGATGGATTCTTCAAAAGTGAGCGTTTCAATTCAAGGATTCGGCAATGTAGCCCAATTTGCCGCCCAGGGCAGCTCACAAGATTTGGGTGCCAAGGTGGTTGCCGTATCTTTCTGGGACAACAAGGAAAAAGCGCCAATTACAGTATCAAACGAAAAGGGGTTGGACATCGCTTATTTGCAAAGCGCAACCGATGAATATGGAGCCATCGCTAAAGATAAAGCCTTGGAGGCCGGCTACAAAATTGAAGAAGGGGAAGCCTGGCTCTCCAAAGATGTTGACATCCTAATTCCGGCAGCTCTGGAAGGGGCGATTAATGCAGATTCAGCTAAAGATATTAGCGAAAAAGTAAGTGTTATTGCCGAAGGAGCTAATGGTCCTACAACTCCAGATGCCGACAAGTTGTTTAATGATCGCGGCATCTTTGTCGTACCTGATTTCTTATGCAATGCAGGTGGCGTGACCGTCTCCTATTTTGAATCCGTCCAAAACGACATGAATTTTTATTGGAGCCAAGCGGAAGTTCTTGAAAGGCTCGACGCAAAAATTACGCAGGCTTTCGAGCGTGTATTGAAAATGTCGCTTTCCGAAAAAGTGCCTATGCGGGATGCCGCTTATATGGTGGCTATTTCCGGTGTAGTCGAGGCAATGGAGATGCGCGGCTGGTTGTAGCTTGCTCACATACAAATGCCTTTCGCCGAAGGCCATTATTCTGAGGAGGATGACGTGAATGCTGGAGAACTTAATCCCTTTAAGATTGCCCAAGCCCAGTTAGACGAAGCAGCCAAGTACCTTGAACTTGATGAGGCTACACATGAATTGCTTCGCTGGCCACTGAGGGAATTGCACGTCACCTTGCCAGTCCGCATGGACGATGGCAGCACTAAAGTATTTAAAGGTTTCAGAGTGCAGTACAACGATTCTAGAGGACCCACCAAGGGTGGCATTCGTTTCCACTTTGAAGAAACTGTGGATACTGTCCGTGCTTTAGCTGCCTGGATGACATGGAAATGTGCTGTAGTTGACATCCCACTTGGCGGAGGCAAGGGTGGCATTATTTGCGATCCGCGAGAAATGAGCCCTACAGAACTAGAACGGTTGTCGCGAGCTTACATTCGCCAGGTTGGGCGCATTATTGGTCTTGAAAAGGATGTTCCCGCTCCGGATGTATACACGACACCACAAATTATGGCCTGGATGATGGATGAGTATGCCTTTCTCAAAGGGCAAAACGAATTTGGCGTGATCACAGGCAAGCCCCTTGCGCTGGGGGGCTCTGCGGGCCGAGGAGATGCGACTGCACGAGGTGGCATTTATACGCTACGCGAAGCCGCCAAAGTTCAGGGCATTGAACTGAAAGGCGCCAAGGCTGCCATTCAAGGCTATGGCAATGCGGGTTCCTTCGCCCATAAGCTTGGTGAAGAATTGTTAGGCTTGCAAATTGTGGCTGTTTCAGACTCACGCGGCGGAATTTACAATCCCAAGGGGCTCGATTACGAAGCGGTCTTTGCTCATAAGCAACAAACTGGCAAAGTGGCTGGATTTGCGGGAGCTAAAGAAATTAGCAACGCAGAGCTATTGGAGTTGGACGTAGACGTTCTCTTTCCTTCCGCGCTGGAAAATGTAATCACGAAAAGTAACGCTGAAAAGATCAAAGCTAAATTTTCTGTGGAGCTAGCCAACGGACCCACCACGCCCAATGCAGACAAAATTTTGCACAAGAATGGGGTCTATGTCATCCCTGATTTCTTAGCCAATGCCGGCGGAGTAACAGTTTCTTACTTCGAAATGGTGCAAAATTCCTACGATTATTATTGGGAGGAAGACGTAGTCTATGAGCGCTTGGATAAAAAGATGACTAGCGCCTTTCATGCCGTGCACGAAACGGCCCAAGCCCATAAAGTGGATAATCGAATTGGGGCCTATATTGTCGCAGTTGCCCGAGTAGCTGAAGCCATGAAGCTTCGTGGTTGGGTTTAGCCGCTAAAATTGCAAAAAAGAGGGATTAGCTAACAATGTTATACTGTGGCAGCCCCACGGGAGAAGCATTTATATGAAATTATCCGTCCTACAAAAGAATCTAGCCCAAGGGCTAAACATCGTTTCCAAAGCTGTTTCCCCGCGCAGTAACCGCCCGATCCTCTCAAATATATTGATTTCTGCAGAAGAAGGACGCCTAAAACTCTCTGCAACAGATCTTGAATTGGGCGTAACCACTTGGATTGGGGCCAAGATAGATGATCCCGGATCAACCACAATTCCAGCGCGCACACTTACTGATTTGGTGGCTACCTTTCCAGATGACAAAGTGCTAATGGATCTAACCTCTCAAACACAAACGTTAAATTTAAGCGCGGGCTCTTCCCATGCTGAAATTAAAGGGATTGATGCACAAGAATTCCCCCCAATGCCGGAACCAGAAGCGGATGCCGGAGTCGAACTACCCGTAGAGGATCTAAAAGAAATGATCCGCCAGGTGGTTTTTGCCGCATCCAATGATGATGCTCGGCCCGTTCTTACCGGAGTTTTGGTTTCCGTAGATGGCGATGAGCTCATCATGGCCGCAGCAGACGGCTTTCGGTTATCTGTTCGCAAATACAAGTTGAGCGAAGCGCTTGATGAACCCCTGCGAGCCATTATTCCTTCCCGTGCGCTTAAAGAATTAGCTCGCATTGCGGACGACAGCGAGAAAACGCTACGCATGATATTGCCCACAGGCCGCGGTCAGGTGATCTTTAGCATGAAGAATGTTGAATTACGCTGCCAACTGGTGGAAGGCAGTTTTCCGGAATACCAACAGATTATTCCCGAGGGTCACAAGACACGAACGATTGTCGCGACGGATGCCTTGCTTAAGGCGGTTCGCCAGGCTGAGATTTTTGCGCGCGAAAGCTCGCTAATCACCCGCTTGAACATTGAGCTAGGCGATGGCAGCCAACCAGGCACGGTAGATATATCGGCACAATCCGAAGAAACCGGTTCCAATGAAAGCAAAGTGGATGCTACGGTTGAGGGCGATCCTGTTGAAATAGCCTTCAATGTGCGCTACCTACGTGAAGTGCTTGATGTAATCAATCAGCCCAATGTAGCGTTAGAAACTTCTGCCGCTGCAGCTCCAGGCGTTATTCGGCCGATGGGAGACGAAGAGTTTCTGCATGTAATTATGCCGATGCACCTGGGGAAATAATTGCGTTTTTATCGATCAATCCCAATACTCAAATCAACTTGATTACGTCGCCAATCACCTTGGCGCTTGTAAGATGACCTTACCTCAAGCTTCCTACGACCCTACATATCGAATCTATCTAACGCTAGTTCAATTCCCAGTTTTACAATTGCGCATCCGGCGACGCATGCGCAAGGAATTGTTCGCACGCGGCATTCTAAGTTCCGAAGAGTTTGACAACGAGGTCCGTCGTCAGTCTGTTGATTCTCAATTGCGCGAAGGGATGCAAGATCCTTATGGAGAAGAGCCGCGTGAAGATTGGCAGGAGCGGCAACGAACAGTTCGTGCACACCTAACTGATTTGCATTTTGCCAACAATCTCCCCTTTGCTCGCTTCGAAGACATCGTCAATGACGTATTGCAATCGCAGGGAATTGAAGGCGATGATATTTTGAGTTCGTTTAACCCCGAATTCGCTCCTCAGGAAGCGCTCTTTGAGCAAGCCCGAGCGATTGCCGCATTATCCCCCGAAGAAAGAGCCGGATTTGCAGCGCGGGAGCGAGAAATCAAAGTGGTGTTAATTCGCAGCACTATTTCAGATCAGTTGGCCTACATCAATATTGCCAAAGAATGGTTTTCGCTTGATGATCTAATCGCCATTAGGCGCCACAAAATTGGCAAAGGACGCATTGGCGGCAAGGCCGCAGGCATGCTGCTAGCCCTTCGTATTTTGCAAGGGGTTGCCGACAAGGACTTGGTCAACAATGTAACGATTCCCGAATCACATTTTTTGGGTGCCGACGTAATGTATAGCTTTATGGCTCAAAGCAATCTGATGCACTGGGGGGATCAGAAGTACAAAGATGAGGAACGCATTCGTGCTGACTATGAACAAATTCAAAAAGAATATGCTCAGGGTGAGTTTCCCGAGGAAATCCTCGAGGATTTACGTCTTTTAGTTGAAAAATTCAAAGGTCAGCCGCTCATTGTTCGCTCTTCCAGTTTGTTAGAAGACAATTTCGGAACCTCCTTTGCTGGAAAATATGATTCATTCTTTTGTCCCAATCAGGGCACTACGGATGAAAACCTAAAGGAGCTAACCCGTGCTATTGCACAGGTTTACGCCAGCGGATTAAATCCGGACGCGCTGCTATATCGTCGATCCAGAGGCCTTCAGGATTATGATGAACGCTTAGCAGTATTAATTCAAGCGGTTCAGGGGGAGCGCTATGAGGATTACTATTTCCCGCATTTAGCAGGTGTGGCTTTCAGCCGCAATCTTTTCCGCTGGTCGCCCAAAATCAACCGAGAGGATGGTTTCTTACGCCTGGTTTGGGGATTGGGAACCCGGGCGGTGGAGCATCTCGATAACGATTATCCGCGCCTGGTTGCTTTGAGCCATCCGGAGTTGCGGGCTTCTGCGGATATACGATCAATTCGGAGCTATTCGCAACACTGGGTGGATGTCATCGATCTAAAAGAAAACGAATTTCGCAGTTTGCCTGTTTCAGATGTGCTGAGCAGTTCCTATCCATATGTGCGCAGCCTAGCATCGGTGTACAAAGATGGCGATCTTTCTGAAATGCGCTCCTTGGTCTCAGCTAAAAAAGGTGAGTTGGTGCTGACCTTTGACAAACTGATCCGAGACACAAATACAGCAGCTATGATGCGAGATGCATTGCATCATTTGGAAACGCATTATCAAACACCCGTCGATATGGAATTTACTATCGCGCTACGCAAAGTCGACGGCAAAATTGTTCCTAAACTTTATATTTTGCAGTGTCGTCCGCAAAGTCAGCTTCAGGACCAGAAAGTCAGCATGCCTCGAGAAGTAGAAGCTCAGCGGGTTGTCTTTCGCACCAGCCGAGTGGCTCCACATGGAATAGTCAAGGACATAAAGAGAGTCCTCTTTGTATCCCCCGAAGCCTATTTTGGCTTGCCTACCCCAGAGGAAAGATCCAAATTGTCTCGAACTATTGGTGAACTTAACAAATTGTTGGCCGACGAAAGCTTCATTTGCGTAGGCCCGGGGCGCTGGGGAACCGTAAATCCTGATTTGGGCATCAAAGTGAGCTACGCAGACATTTACAACGCCAGGGCACTGGTTGAACTCTCAGATGCAAATGTCGGCCCCGCACCAGAGCCTTCTTATGGAACCCATTTCTTTCAAGATTTGTTAGAAGCCAATATATATCCATTAGCTATTCACCTGGATGATGAAGACGCAGTTTTTAATCGGGAGTTCTTCTATAAGGGCATAAATCATATTGACGAGCTTATTCCCGACACGGATATCCAGGATGACCTATTACGCGTTTTGAACGTCGAAGATTTCATGCCGGCCGCGCAGTTGGAGCTCGTCATGGATTCTGAGGAGGGACATGCACTTGCCTACCTTACAGATCGGTCCTCAGAGGATCAGGGAAATCCGAAGGCAAAGGAAAACTAAACAATGGCTAAGCTAGTAAATACACAGGGAATCATTCATCATCTTGAGTTTTACGTATCCAACCTGCAGGAAACGCTCACTTTTTGGGCTTGGCTTTTTGCAGAATTAGGCTACAAAAAATATCAAGAGTGGGAAAAAGGCCAGAGCTGGAAGCTTGGCAACACATATATTGGTTTCCTTGAAACAGAGGAAAATTACAAAGAGCCAGCCTTCCACAGAAAAAGAACCGGGTTAAACCACTTAGCCTTTACTGTTAGTCAGGAAAAGCTTGACGCGATTAAGGTCAAGCTGGTTGATCAGGGCATTGAGCTCTTATATGAAGAGCAAAAAATTACGGACGCCATCTTCTTTGAGGACCCCGATCGGATTAAAATAGAGTTGGCTGCCTATTAATTAGACAGCTGTTCGGGAGATTGCCGCCCTTGATTTTGTTCAATCATCGCGCGGAAGATTATAATAATTTTTGAATTTAGTTAGCCGTTAGCTCGGACATCTGAGGAGACTGTGTGAAGCATTTTGTAACCATTGCGGGAAATATTGGTGTTGGTAAATCGACTTTGGTTACAAAACTTTCCCAAAATCTAGAGTGGACCCCCTATTTTGAACCCGTAACAGAAAACCCCTACCTAGAAGATTTTTACAACGACATGAAAACCTGGGCATTTCAATCCCAGGTATTTTTTCTTTCGCATCGATTGCGCATGCATTTGGATTTGTTGGAGAACCCGAAATCAGTTATTCAGGATCGCTCGGTTTATGAAGACGCCGAAATTTTTGCTCGTAACTTGTTCGAGCAAGGGCAAATGGGTGAACGCGATTACTCCTCATATCGAAAACTATATCGGTTGCTATCAGACATGTTAAGGCCGCCAGACTTGGTTATTTATCTTCGCGCCAGCGTGCCTACATTGCAGACCCGCATTGAACAACGCGGTAGAGATTTTGAAAGCAAGATAGATATTCAATATCTAAATCAATTGAATAATCTTTACGATGATTGGATTGATCAGTTTTCGCTTTGCCCGGTACTTACAGTTCCAGTGGATAACCTGGATTTTGTCGCCCACAATGGCCATCTTGAACTTATTCTTGAAAAAATGAAAGAAAAGCTAACCGGCAAAGAGGAAGTTGTCTTTACAAACGAAGAAGTCCAATATCATGCCGATTAATAAATTTTCTCGCGGAGCAACTTCGCATTAATCGTCTAGGGGTAGGCGCGACTCAACCACTAGTTTGACCGCAGTGCGAACATTACCTTCGATCTCTACATCCGCAAATTCTGGCATGCAAATCACATCAAAACCATCTTCGGCCAAATAACCTCTAGCCAAGACCAGCGCTTTAACAGCCTGATTAACAGCACCAGCCCCAATTGCCTGCACATCTACATGATGGTTTTCTCGGAATACCCCTGCAATGGCCCCCGCTACTGCGGATGTTCGGGAGGAGCTTGAAACCTTGATGACATCCATGATGCCTCTTTGCGTTGCAAGGAAACATGAATGTAAAGCCCACAACGCACTCTCCTATTTCATTGTACAGGAAATCATCTGATCAATCAAGAATCGCTAGTTTTGCTTAGAAATTGACATATTTGCTTGTGATAAACTCGCCATAATGGACGAAAAAGCTCTCAAAGTACTCGAATACCCCAAAATTTTGGCGCAGCTCAGTGCGAAGACGGTATTTGCTATTTCGCGAGAAATGGCGGAAACAGCTTTGCCCCAGTTACAGAGAGAAGCTGCAATAAAGCTAATTGAGGCCACATCTGAAGCCCGCAACCTGCTCCTGGAAGAGACCCAATTTGGCATTGGTAGCGCAAGAGACAATCGCGAAGCTCTCATAGCTGCTAAGCGGGGCAAGTCACTCACCACAGCCGATTTGCTGGATATTCGCAGCACCCTAGTTGCAGCGCGGACACTTGAGCGCCGCTTTGCCAGCGAAGAAGGAGAATTCCCCTATCTCAGCCAGGTTGCGCTTGTATTCGAAGTTCCCGAAGGGCTGGTAGATGCGATTTCAAAGGCCATTTCCAATCGCGGCGAAATTTTGGATAGTGCCTCTCCCGAGCTTGGCCGCATTCGCAGCCAGCTAGGGGTCGTTCATGATCGGTTGCTGACCCGCATGCAAAAATTTCTAACAAGCGCGGCCTTTTCAAAACATTTACAAGAAGCCATTGTTACTCAACGTGATGGACGCTATGTTTTGCCGATCAAGGCAGATGCTAAGAGCCGCGTGAAAGCGGTTGTTCACGACAAGTCCTCTTCGGGAGCGACGCTGTTTGTCGAGCCCTTACAAGTTGTGGAACTTAATAATGAATGGCGAGAACTCCAATTAGCTGAACGCGATGAGGAATTGCGCATTCTGCTAGAGCTCTCTGCATGGGTTAAAAAAGACAAACAAATCATTGATCGGACACTAGAAGGGTTAGGAAATTTCGATCTAATATTGGCTCGCGGTCGCTTATCTATAGATATGAACGCCAAACCTTTAGCGCTCAACCCATTTACCGGACGCAAGGACAGAACGCATCCAGGTATCGGTATCAAATTGTTGGGAGCCAGACATCCCTTGCTCGATTCGTTAGATGTTGTTCCGCTTGATATAGAGCTTGACGATGGCAATTATTGCTTGGTTATTACCGGTCCCAATACAGGTGGCAAAACGGTAACGCTTAAAACGGTTGGTCTCTTTGCCCTTATGGCGCAAAGTGGTTTACACGTGCCCGTTGAAGCGGGCAGTGAGATGACTTTCTTCGAAAACATTTTTGCGGATATTGGCGATGAGCAGTCTATTGAACAATCCCTGTCAACCTTTTCCGGTCACATCACAAACATCATTGACATCTTGGATAGAGCTGATGAGAAATCGCTGGTTATTATTGACGAACTAGGAGCCGGCACAGATCCATTGGAGGGAGCCGCTTTAGCCAATGCCATCCTCGATTTTTTTGTTCGCGCGCAGGTGACAACTCTAGTGGCCACCCATTATTCAGAGCTAAAAGTTTACGCCCACGGCACACCTGGAGTCGTCAATGCCAGTGTCGAGTTCGATTTAAAAACACTGGCGCCTACTTATCACCTGACCATTGGACTTCCCGGTCGTTCAAACGCGTTAGCTATAGCAAAACGCCTGGGCTTGAAGGCGGAAGTAATTGATTTGGCCAAACAGAGCTTGGCTCCCTCTGAATTGCAGGCAGAAGACCTGCTTGATGAAATTCATCGCGAGCGCGACCGTAGCCGGGAAGCCAGGAAACGTACAGAAACGATTCAGCACGACCTAGCTCAAAAACAAAGAGACCTGAGTGAACGATTGGAAAGCTTAGAGGATGAGCGACTCACTATTTTGGAAAAAGCCCGCAAAGAAAGTCAGGCGGAGCTAGAAAGCCTGCGCGATGAAATCGGTAAATTGCGCAAGCGATTAGCCAAAGCCGAAAAACCGCTAACTGCGGTTGCGAAGATTAGTAGCGAGGTCTTGGATTTAGAAGCAAAAGTTGAAGCAGCGCCCCAACGAAAAAAGAGGGCGGAAGCCGCTCCAGTGCGAGCCATCCGGCTGGGAGATCAAGTACGGGTGCGCAGCTTAAATCGCAGCGGCATTGTGACTGCATTGGGTAAGAATGAGGTGGAAGTACAAATTGGAGCCTTGCGAGCCAAGGCTCGTTTTGGAGAGATTGAATTGTTGAGCGAAGAGGAGATTCGGGCACAGGACGAGGGCCAAGTCGAGCCGATTACGATTATGCCAAATATCGACTCACCAGGTGCTGAAATTTCATTGCGGGGACAAAGGGCTGAGGAAGCGCTAAACAACCTGGAACGCTATTTGGATCGCGCCAATGCAGCTGGCTTACCCTTTGCTCGCATTGTGCATGGCAAAGGAACCGGAGTGCTGCGCAAGTTAGTCCGCGAGGAATTGCGCAAACGCTCTTTTATCGATCGCTATGAAGAGGCTCAACCGCATGAAGGTGGCGAGGGTGTTACTATCGCGTTCTTCCTGGACTAGGGCCTGACTTCGACCACGAAACTTAATTCCGCCTCATTGTATTCGCCTGTAATTTGCCAACAACCCGTACTTGGAATTACAACACCCGTCATTATCATCGACCCGCGTTCATTGGTGTAGGCATTGGTTGCCAAATCGGATTCGAATTCGGCAGAGACTCCGTCAATTCGCTGCCCGTATAGTTGAAAATCGGGCACTTGTTCTTGCAACCAATCGTAGTCTTGCGACCACCAGACCAGTTTTTGCACAAAGCCAACATCCTGTTTAGGTAGCTGAGACCAGACTCCATTATCGCGAAGCATGACCCATAATTCCGCAGTTCCGAACCAGAACATATCAGAATTAGGTTCGCTATTAGAGCCTTGATAACCTTCAGGTAGCTCGAATGGCAGGGTCGGTGGCAGTGTAATCGGGCAATCAATATTTGTGCGTACCGTGTTCGAAGCACTGCAAGCGCCTATTATTAAGCAAAAAACAATAACGGAAAACGCAAATGAGGTATTTCGCATACGCTTAATTAATACCTCCAAAAGTCAACAATCTTGCATTACTAAATGAGCGTTGGCTTAATCTCAATGAATTTCCTCAGGCAAAAATACCGTTTGGGTTGTCTGCAAACACAATCATTCAAACTTATTGACCTCTGTTTCTGTATCTATGATGGAGGCATATATGAAAAATAAAACGGCACAATTATTATTGGCAATTGTTCTAACTGTCTGGCTCGCAGCTTGCTCTTCTCCTGAAGAGACAACGATTAGTGCGCAAAGCACTGCTGTGCTGGCTACACCCACGGAAGAAGCAGCACAACTCGCCTTTGACTACACGGTTCATAGTAGCCGCACGGATCCCGCCCTAGAACGCCGCACGGGTGTCACTTGGGAGGGAGGCTATGTGTGGACCCCCTATGTTGTCTACGAGGAAGGCACCTTCAACCTTTTCTACAATGGCTATGGCACAGAGACTCGGGGAATTGGCTATGCCACATCCACTGATGGCATTGAATTTATTCGGGCCAGCGAGGAACCTGTTCTGGATTCCACTGAAGAGGGCCGCGTTATCTTTTCGCCAGTCATTTACTTAGATGAGGATGGCACTTGGGTAATGTTTATCATCAATGACGAGGCCCGCAGCGGTTTAGCGGGCGATCGTGTCATGCGTTATCAGGCCAATGATCCCGCAGGTCCCTGGGAATTAAGCAATGCTGGCCAACCTGTCTACGAGGCGCCAGACGCAGAGCATTGGACTGCCAACATGGTCATTCGCTCAGTAGTCGTGGAAGAGGATCAAATTCTGCTGGGTTTTGATGCCCGTCATGACGACACGATTAGCATTGGCATTCTTCGCTCGCAGGATGGATTCGACTTCGAATTGCTATCTGAAGAGCCCGTTCTGACTCATGGTGCTGAGGATTCCTGGGAGGCCGATGCAGTCTCAGCCCCAATGCTCTTCCAGACGGATTCTGGCTATGAAATGTTTTATATGGGATTTATCCGCAATTCTTCCGGCCGCTATGTAGGTTTTGAAGGCTTTAATCTTTGGCTGGGCTATGCTACCTCTGAGGATGGCATTACCTGGGAGAAGCATGCCGACAACCCAATCATGAACATCGAACAAGAACAAGGCACAGCCTATATCTCTGCTATGAAAGTAGACGAAACGTATTACATCTACTATGTGTATGGGCAAGGCGCATTTGGAATAGGGGCAGCTACTCTTACCCGCACTAGCCCATAAGAACACAAAAATAAATTTCAGCAGACCCCGCGCAAGCGGGGTCTGTTTGTTTTGACCAATATCGTATAATCGCCCTACTCACTATGCAAGCCTTGCACAGCGCTATTTCATCCACTGGATCCACTTATAAAATCAATTTCGAGCACCATGCTGCCCTCGGCGTAGAACTGCGTGATCGCCTTAGCGTTGCCGCAGGTGGTGGAGGTAAGGCTTCACGCGAACGCCATGAATCGCGTGGCAAACTATTTGTCCGCCAGCGTATCGACGCCCTCCTTGACCCAGGCGCCCCATTTTTGGAATTATCTGCCTTAGCGGCTTGGGAGCTGTACGACAGCGCGGCTGCAGGTGCCGGTATCGTGACGGGTATTGGCCGCGTTTCGGGCCGCGAAGTCATGATTGTGGCTAACGATGCCACGGTTAAGGGTGGCTCCTATTACCCCATGACAGTAAAGAAACATTTGCGGGCGCAACAAATTGCCATGCAAAACCATCTGCCCTGCCTTTACCTGGTCGATTCGGGTGGAGCCTTCTTACCCTTGCAGGATGAAGTCTTTCCGGATGAGCTGCACTTCGGCCGCATCTTTTACAACCAGGCTCAAATGAGCGCCCAAAAGATTCCTCAAATAGCAGCAGTGATGGGGTCTTGCACAGCTGGGGGTGCCTATGTGCCTGCTATGAGTGACGAGGCCATTATTGTTAAGGGGACTGGCACAATCTTCTTGGGCGGCCCCCCATTGGTTAAGGCTGCCACCGGTGAAGATGTAAGTGCAGAGGATTTGGGGGGCGCAGATGTGCACACACGTCTTTCAGGCGTTGCCGACCATTTCGCTGAAGACGATGAAGATGCCATTCGTATTTTGCGTGAAATTGTGGCTGGCCTCAACGATAAGCGCAGCATGTCCGCAGCTGTACAAGCTCCAGAAGAACCACTATATGCAAGCGAGGAAATTTATGGCCTGCTGCCTACCAGTTTCCGCGAAAGTTATGACGTGCGCGAAATCATTGCACGCATTGTGGATGGTAGCCGTTTCAGGGAATTTAAAGCCCGCTATGGGGAAACCCTGATTTGCGGCTTTGCCCACATCAATGGCTACCCGGTTGGCATATTGGGGAATAATGGCGTGCTATTTAGCGAGAGCGCTTTGAAGGGTGCGCATTTCATAGAACTATGTGAACAACGCGGCATTCCGCTGCTCTTTCTACAGAACATCACCGGATTTATGGTGGGACGCGAGTATGAAGCCGGTGGCATTGCCAAAGATGGAGCCAAAATGGTGCACGCGGTAGCCAATGCCAGCGTGCCAAAATTAACTGTTATTGTGGGCGGATCATTTGGAGCGGGCAATTATGGCATGGCGGGTCGCGCTTACGATCCACGCTTCTTGTGGATGTGGCCCAATGCACGCATCAGTGTGATGGGCGGCGAGCAGGCCGCAGAGGTCATGCTTACAATTAAGCAAGATCAGCTCAAGCGTGAGAAAAAGAAAGTGCTAACTAAGAAGCAGCAGAAAGATCTAAAAGAACCTATTTTGGAAAAATATGAACACGAAGGCAATCCCTATTATTCCACTGCCCGGCTTTGGGACGACGGCATCCTCGATCCGCCGGATACACGCCGAGTCTTGGGCCTAGCGCTTTCAGTGGTCCTCAATGCGCCACGCACCGAAGGCGGCTTTGGCGTCTTCCGCATGTAGAGGAGTCTCAAATAGATATTTTAATTCTGGGCGGCAGTAAATTTGTGGGCCGTCACCTTACCCAGGCAGCGTTGGACGCCGGGCACAATGTTTCGCTTTTTAATCGCGGCCGCAGCAACCCAGCCCTCTTTCCTGAAGTAGAAAAACTGTTGGGTGACCGTGACGGGAATCTTTCAGCGCTAGAGGGACGGCGCTGGGACGCTGTGATGGATGTGAATGGCTATTTGCCGCGCCTCGTGCGGGACAGCGCCAGACTGCTAGCAGATCAGACAGACTACTACTTGTTCGTCTCCACTATGTCAGTCTATGCTGATTTCACTCGGCCCGTTGACGAAAGTAGCGCACTGATCGAATTGGACGATCCAACCACAGAAGAGATTAATGGGGAAACCTATGGAGGCCTCAAGGTTCTTTGCGAAAGAGAAGTGCAAGAAATCTATGGCAGCAAGACCTCCATTGTGCGACCCGCCTATGTGATTGGTCCCCATGACCATACAGACCGATTCCCGTACTGGGTCTGGCGTGCCAGCCGAGGAGGAGAGCTGCTTGCGCCGGGAGGTCCTGAAGAGCCATTCGCAGCGATAGACGGGCGAGATATGGGTGCTTGGATGGTGGCCTTGGCCGAGCGAAAACAAAACGGTATCTATAACGCCTTGGATGAGCCTGCTCATTTCGGAAAGTTGCTCAGCGGCGCAGCAGAAGCGGCCGCTTCGCAGATTGATGCGCAGTGGGTGTCTTTGCAATTTGCTGAAAAGCACAAGCTGTTGGGTTCCAAACTGCCGCTCTGGAACCCCGACGATGAAGATGTCGGCTTGGCCCAGTCGCGAAATGACCATGCAGTTAGCGCAGGATTGCTCTGCCGTCCATTGCAGGACACAATTGCGGACACCTTGGATTGGATCCGAGAAAGGGAAATGTTAGGTCATGAATGGCGAGAGGGACTGGCCCCTGAGCAAGAGAAGGAACTAATTAAGGCATGGAAAACGAGCTAGATAAAGCCCAATTCGCATCTTTCTACAATCGGACCAGCATTCAGAGCAGCCAAATCGCTGGCTGTTTTCATTGTCAAAGCATTTATTCAGCCCATGAAGTTGTGAATTGGCTGGATGAGCAATATGAAGAGGCCGCCTCAGCCATCTGTCCACGTTGCAGTGTCGGTGCCGTCATTGGCGATGCTTCTGGATATCCAATTGATGAACAATTTCTAATCCGCATGTTCCAACGCTGGTACGGTCAATTTACTGGGAAAGAAGGCTAGCATGCCTGCCAACTTGCAGCGCTTGGCGCTCATCCTTTCTGTGTTCCTGTTGGTCGCTTGCGGGTCCTCCGCTGACATTCCACAGGAAGAAATGGATGTGTTGACTACTATGTACACTGAAATGGGTGGAGAAGAGTGGTGGGATCAGAGCGGGTGGATGACCTCGACCTCGCCTTGCGCTTGGTACGGCATCACCTGCGAAGAGGGTCACATCGTCAAAATCACCATGAATTGGAACAACATCCAGGGGGAGTTGCCAGCTGAATTAGCTAAGCTTTCCAACCTGCGTGAACTTGTGCTTTATTTCAATGAAATATCTGGACCTCTGCCCGATTCCTTTGCGGCACTCACCAAGCTGGAAGTATTAATATTGCACAACAATAATTTTTCAGGTGGCATTCCCTCCGCTTTCGGGGAGATGAGCAGCTTGAAAAAATTAGATTTAGTACTCTCCAGGCTGTCTGGTCCGATTCCACCGGAGCTGGGTCAATTAACCCAGCTAGAATTCCTGAACCTCAAAGGCAATCAACTGAGCGGATCAATTCCCAAAGAATTGGGGCAGTTGCAAAAATTGCAATCCCTGTATTTAAGCACCAACAATCTTTCTGGCCCAGTGCCCATCGAATTAGCGCAATTGCCTATTTTGAAAATATTTAGCATTTATGGCAATCCAGACATCACCTTCGTTCCTGCAGAATTAGCCGCATTACCCAGCTTCGGAGGTGGATATCTGAATTTCTCCGCTGCAAATGAAGCCACTAGCGAAGAAAATGAATAGAGTTGCGCCTCTCTCCCCTCTCCTCGTCGCCAACCGCGGTGAAATTGCCGTGCGCATTATCAGCGCGGCACGTGCACTGGGGCTTGAAACGGTGGCCATCTACTCTGAGGCCGATGCTGAAGCGCCACATGTTCAGCTAGGCGATCAGGCCCTGCTAATTGGCCCTGCTGAGGCACAAGCATCCTATCTAAATCAAGCGGCTGTCCTCAAAGCGGCCAAGGGAAGTGGGGCTAAAGCGATCCATCCTGGTTATGGATTCTTGGCTGAGAATGCCGAATTCGCAGAAGCTGTCCAGGCTGCGGGTTTTGTCTGGGTTGGGCCGAACCCCCAAGCTATGCGCGCAATGGGCGATAAGGCTGGAGCGCGCGCACTGATGGAAACCGCAAAAGTGCCCATGCTTCCCGGCTATCAGGGTCCCGATGATGACAAGTCCCTCGCAAAAGCAGCACAGGAAATCGGATATCCCTTGCTGGTCAAGGCTGCCGCTGGAGGCGGAGGCGTAGGCATGCGTGTCGTGGAGCGAGCCAAAGACTTGCCCGTGGCTATTGAGGCAGCCAGAAGCACGGCCCAAACTGCTTTTGGCGATGGCCGCCTGCTTCTCGAAAAGTATTTGCCGCGCGCGCATCATGTAGAGATTCAAGTGCTGGGAGATCAGCAAGGTAATCTGGTTCACCTGTTTGAACGAGAATGCTCTGTACAAAGACGGCATCAGAAGATCATTGAAGAGAGCCCTTCGCCTAATGTTGATTCTGCTTTACGCCAGCGCATGGGTGCCGTGGCACTCAAGGCCGCTTCCGCGGTCAACTACAGCAATGCTGGCACAGTTGAGTTCCTACTTGAACCGGAATCGGGCGAATTTTATTTCCTTGAAATGAATACGCGCTTGCAGGTCGAACATCCCGTTACTGAATACGTCACCGGCGTGGATATCGTGCAATGGCAATTACGGGTCGCCGCGGGCGAGACGCTTGATTTAAAGCAGGATGATCTTGGTCAAAATGGGCATTCTATCGAGTGCCGTATTTATGCTGAAGACGCGGCCAACGGATTTCTGCCTCAAACTGGCCAGGTTCATGTACTCAAGTTGCCAGCTGGTAAGGGCATCCGCGTGGATGCCGGCATCACAGCCGGGCAGCAAGTTGAAGCCTTCTATGATCCTATGTTGGCAAAACTAATTGTGCACGCGCCCAAGCGTTCAGAAGCCATAGATCGCATGCAATCAGCGCTAAAACAATTGGTGTTGTTAGGCGTCACCAGTAATAACAATTTCTTACAGTTTGTTTTGGAGCAAGCTGCATTTGTGCAGGGTCAGGTGGATACCGCCTGGGTGGAACGTGAGCTTAGCGGGTGGCAAGCAGATGAAAAGGCCCCAATCGAGGTGCTCATTGCCGCCGCATTATCTACGTTGGATGTCGCTTCCCATACCGTCGACCAGGACCAAAATATGGATTCAGACCGATTTTCCCCTTGGTCTCGGTCCGATTCCTTTCGCATGGGAAGTAAATCATGAAATTCAGCTTTCGCTCTCAAGGCGCTGTCCAGTCGATTGATATCCGCCTAAATCAAGCCGGCATTCAGGCCGATTCAACTAATCAGTCTTGGTCAATTGAGGAATTCAGTCAGTCGCACACCAATATTTGCTTCAACATTGGCAGGGGCAAAGAGAAAATATATTGGGCTAGCCAAGGCGCAAACGTATGGCTACATTTTCAGGGCCACACGTTTCATTTGCAGAGGAGCGCAGGGGCTGAGGCTGCTGGAGCAGGATCGGCCGCTGGGGATGGGCGTTTACGCGCACCCATGCCGGGTCAAGTTAAGAAGCAAATGGTAAAAGAAAGCCAAACAGTAAATAAAGATGACGTATTGCTAGTTATTGAAGCCATGAAAATGGAGATTCGCATACTGGCCCCACTAAGCGGACGCATTGCAAAGATGCTTGTGGTTGAAGGGCAAAGTGTTGATAAAGATCAGCTTCTGGTAGAAATTGAAGCAGAGGAGCAGCAAGAATGAGCGGTAAATTTTATGAAGACTTCGAAATTGGTCAGCATTTCAAGCATGCTAAACAACACATAATTAGCGAAAAAGAAAATTTAGCTTTTTGCGCCATGACTGAAAACACACAACCTTTGCACGTAGATCCAGAATTTGGGCGCAATTCAGCCTTCGGCCGGCGCATTGTCAATGGCATTCTGACATTTGGCGTCGTCGTGGGTCTTAGCGTCGAAGAACTAACCGAGGGCACCATTATTGCAAATCTGGGATACGAGAATATTCGCCACCCCGCACCCGTCTTTCACGGGGATACGATCTCGGCTGAGACTGTGGTGCTGGAAATGCGAGTTTCTGCCAGCAATGCCGATCGCGGCATTGTGCGTTTACGCCAAATGGGCCGTAATCAGAAAGACGAGCTGGTTGTTGAATTAGAGCGTAGCGTGCTGGTTAAGAAGCGCGCTGAAGGAGCTGCTTGATGCGCTCCATACGTGCACTGCTCTATATGCCGGGAGATGATCGCAAAAAGATTGAAAAAGCTGCCGGTCTAGAAGTGGATGCAGTCTGCCTCGATCTTGAAGATGGAGTGGCCTTTGACCAAAAAGAAGCGGCGCGCGAGATTACGCTAACTGCGATTTCGCAAATTGATTTTGGGGACGTGGAACGCCTTATACGCATTAATCCTATTGGGTCAGGACTTGAAGAAGCTGATCTGGATATGGTATTGGCCGCTAAACCAGACGGCCTCATCATCCCCAAAGTGGCGCATGCAAGCGACGTAATTACGGCAAACAAAGCACTTCAAGACGCGGGTCTATCAGATATGGCCCTGTTAGCTCAAATCGAAAGTGCTGCAGGGCTAGTTAAATTGGATGAAATTGCAGTCACGGGCGGCTCCTTAGCCGCATTAATATTTGGCGCCGAGGATTACAGCGCAGATGTTGGCGCAAAGAGAAGCCAAAACGGCGAAGAGGTCCTCTTTGCACGCAGCCAAGTCGTTGCTTATGCTGCCGCCAATAATTTACAGGCCATCGATATGCTCTGGGTTGATTACAAAGATGCTCGGGGATTGGAACGCTTGGCGCAGCAGGGTGCCGGATTAGGCTATGACGGCATGCAAATTATTCATCCCGCGCAAATCGATATTGTTCAACAAGCATTTAGTCCCTCAGAGCAAGAAATTGTGTTTGCAGAGCGTGTGATTGCAGCCTTTGAGAATGCTAAAAAGGAAGGAAAAGGCGTATTTGCACTCGACAACAAAATGGTGGATATGCCCATGATTCGCTCTGCGCAACGCGTTTTAAGTAAGGTGAACAAGAATTAATTAACTGGAACGCTATTGCATAGATAACAAAAGACCCTGCCTAAGCAGGGTCTTTCTATTGATAGGGTTTCGGTTTATTTTGATGTTTTGCGAGCTGCCCAGCGACGCCGTATGGCGCGTACGATGAACCAGAGGGGCAGGCCAATGACCAATGCGACTGGCAATGCATAGAGCGCGATCCAGATTACTGCATTTACGAGTCCTTGCAGTGCGTTGACCAAAGCCTGGACGGCATCCTTGGCGATGCCCACAGGCTCCCAACCGCCAATCGTTATCGGCTGATCTGCTGCGCTGGCAATCAGTTGCACACTGATCGCTGAAAGTGCCGCGGATTCTTCAAAATATTGGATTTGTCCTTTGAGGACTTCAATTTGCTCAGTAATGCTATTGAGCTGATAAAAAGCATTGAGCACGTCTTCCGTATCTTTAGCCGCATCCATGATCGTTCGTAGAAGCTCTTCCGCATCTTCAAGATTGCGCAGGCGCGATTGTAAATCAGTGTACTGGCTGGTTACATCCTGCCCTGATTGGCTCTGGGAAACTACACGCACCGATTGACCTTCAATCGCATCCAGAGCGCTTTGCAATCGTTCGGAAGGCACACGGATAGTGATACTGGCACTCGGTACTTCTAGCCCCCCAGCAGTTGTGGTTTGGTAAAGATTGGAATTGACCACAAAGCCACCCATCTCATCTGCCAATTGCGTGAGATCTTCCATTGCTTCGGCAGGATCATCCACAACGACAGAAATGTTGGCATTCTTGATCACCAAGCGCTCTGTGCTCTGTGGCTCAGAAGCTAATCGGGCTTCCGATTCCTCGGCTCCAAAAGCAGAATCTGAGGCAACTTCGCCCACAAAGACTGCTTCAGGTGCAGATTCGTCGTAATAGAAATCATCGTTGCCCTTAGAGCTGGATGTCGCTCCATCTCCAATTCGACCGCAGGCCGACAGCAAGAGACTAAATACAAGCAAAGCTGCAAATTTTCGATTCATTGTTTTTTTCATAACATTCTCCTTTTGTTCTCCCCATTAAGACGACCGAACCGTGAATTAAGTTCCAGATTGGTCTGTATTTGCATATACCTTTAAATTATTGAAATCCATTATGGCACCAAACAGCTCTGAGGCCAATTTCCAATCAGTGCTTTGCTGCCAACGATCGTCATAGCGAACAGATTGCATTCTTTGCGGGTCGCCAATCACTGGGTTACCCAAAAAGATATGGCTGCCTGTATCAGCTGGAATTAACTGTTCGCTGGTCAGCGCATCCACATCCAAATAATCGAAAATCTGGTTCATTTGCATTTCGGGCTGTGTGGCAAGCTGATCATAACTAAGAGGAGTGAAGGAAATCTGCTCCTTTTCTAAGAAACGTAGCATTGCCTGGTTGCGCAAATACCATTTCCAAAAAAGGTAACTTGGGCTTTTGATTGTTCTAGAGTAGACCCAATCGCTCAAGCCTTCAGAAATCAGAATTTTAGGCAAGCGGCTGATAGCTATTTCGGGCAGCGTAGATCTGCGATGCGAAGTGCAAAAAGAGCGCACGTCTTTAATCAAGTGGATTACCCGCAATTGCACGTTGGCTAGCGCACGAACATTTTCTAGGCCTTTCTGATACTTAGAGGAATCAACTATTTGAGTGCCTTCATCATATTGCTTGTAAAAATAATCAAGCAGCGCCTCGTACTTAGCTTGTCTAGAATTACCATCCAGCCATTTGAGTTGGGTTAGAAATTTTCCCCAAAAAGCGCAATCTCCAGCGCGAGCACCACATGTACAGGCCATGTGTAAATTTTCTTCCACCGCTTGCGCGTCATAATCCAGTACTTTGCTGATTTCGCCGAGGCCCACTAAGCGAGGATGATTTCCTAGCAGCAAATCAAGCAAAGTTGAGCCAGAATGGGAGAGACTGGCTATATAAACTACCCCGCGGCTCATGGCTACCAGCCGCTTTCTAGGCGCGTAATATGTCTTTCTGGAAGGCCCGCCACCTTCATTTTTTCCTGAACTTTGGAAACGGGATATTCAACCCTTTGAAAATCCCATTGATCGCGCTCGTCATCCAAGATGGCATAAGCCGCGCGCGGATCACGATCTCGTGGTTGGCCCACGGAACCCGGATTAATCATGCTGCGGGCTTGAAGCTGACTAATGCTATCTGCGTCAGGAATAGATAAAGTTACGCGCTCTAGAATGGGGCTTTGTTTGAAGATTACCGGTATATGGGTGTGGCCCATGAGGCAGAAATTGCCTTGAAAATGGCTGAAACTACGCGCAGCAGTTTCAGTGTCCAACAAGTATTCCATCAGTGGTTGGCGCGGGCTGCCGTGGACCAATGTGTAATTGCCAACTTGCTGCCTTTCTTTTCCAGCATGTAAAAATTCTCGCGTAGATTCACTTATGTGTTTTTGCTGCCATTCAACCGAGAGACGCGCCTCGGGGTTAAACGAGGCTGTTTCGCCAACGCCAATAGCCGCAGCGTCATGATTGCCCATCAGATAAACCAGATCAGGTAATTGCTGAACTAATTCAACACATTCATTCGGGTTGGGTCCATAACCAACAATGTCTCCAAGGCACCAACATGCATCCACCTCGCCAGCAGCTTCAATTACGGCTTCAAGCGCTTCTTGGTTGGCATGAATGTCACTTATGATGAGAATGCGCATAAAATCGCTTAGTCGCTTTCTAGGTTGCTGGGTCCAAATGATTTGGGCAGCAATTGGCTGACGGTCGTGCTATCAATAAGCTCTCCATTATCGTTGGCGATAAAGACTTCCGCTTCAAGCCCAAATTCGGAAAGTACTTGCCGACAAGCGCCGCAGGGAGTCCCACCATCACGCGTCACTACTGCAATTGCTTGGATTTGCCTTGCGCCTTCACTAATTGCTTTGAAGGCTGCAACTCGTTCAGCACAAAGAGAAAGTGGATAAACCGCATTTTCAATATTGGAACCTGAATATAGTTCGTCATTTTCGGTAAATAAAGCAGCACCAACCGCATAATGGGAATAGGGAGAATACGAACCCTTGCGGGCTTCAATTGCGGCTGCGATTAATTCATCACGCCTTTTTTCACTCAGCATCTTCAGCTTCCTTGTTTTTGCTAATCGCGCCTTCTTTGAGTACGCGCACACTACGAATTCGCCGTCCAGTTATTTGTTCAATTTTCATTGAAAGCGTACCTAACGTTAATTGTTCATTGGGCCGCGGAACACGACCGAGCTGATTGTAAATCAGACCGCCCAGCGTATCAGCTTCCTCTGTCTTAAGGCTGACATCTAACATTTGATTTACATCGTCAAGATCAATGCGACCGTGAAATAAGAATTCATTTTCGTTTATTTTTTGGAAGAGCGCTTCTTCTCCCTGGTCATATTCATCTCGAATCTCTCCCACAATTTCCTCGACAATGTCTTCCAAGGTTACTAGTCCAGCCACGCCTCCATATTCATCCGCAACAATTGCAATGTGGATTCGCTCTGCTTGCATTTCTGCGAGCAGTTCGTCGACCTTTTTTGATTCCGGAATAAAGTTTGCGGGGCGTAGTAATTGTCGCAGCTTCTTGTATTCGCTGCCTTCCTGCCAAACCTTGAGCATGTCCTTCGTGTAGAGCAGACCCTGAATATTATCAATATTTTCTTCGTATACAGGAACCCGCGAATAGCCGGATTTAAGCACTGCCTCAGCAGCTTCGCTAATCGGGGTAGTAACGTCCAGAGAAAACATGTCAATCCGCGGGATCATGATTTCGCGCGCCAAAGTGTCCCCAAACTGGAAGATCGAGAAAATCATTTTACGTTCATCGAGCTCCAGAACACCTTCTTTCTCGCCAGTATCCACCATTGTTTTAATTTCGTCTTCAGTAACTGTCAGCGCTTTGGGTTCATCCCCATTCGCCCGCCGTGACAAAGCCACCGGTAAGGCCAAGATCGGCGTCAGGAGAGCAGCTAGGAAACGAGCCAGAGGGGCTAAGCGCAACATCCATTGCTCGGCGTCATTGCGCACGCGTCGCTCAACCAGAAACTCAATAAGCCAAAGCAAAATTCCCACAATGGCAAGTATGAGCAGCAGGCTTGGCAATGGATCGGAGAGCGTAATGGAATCCCAAAAGGCACTTAATACATAAGCGGCGATGCTAAAACGAATGATTGTCAGCGTTAAGCTGAGGCTATCCGCCACAGCTGGGCCGCGCTTTACTAGAGTCAGGGCTCGGTCTAGCGAAACACCTCGCTCCTCACCCAAATTCGCCAGCCGCGCATAATCAGCATTTTGGACGCTAGCACGAGCGCCAATGAGTGCTAAATCCAGAATTAGCAACGGAATGACAATTAGCAGAAAACTGGTCAACATTATTTATCCACCTTGCGAATTGCCCGAGCTGGAATGCCAACCACAACCATGTTTTCCGCGACATCCTTGGTTACTACAGCACCTGCTCCCGTTCTGGCCCCATCACCAATTTTGAGAGGTGCAACTAACATCGTGTCACTACCAATAAAGACATTTTTGCCAATTTCAGTGTTGTTTTTATTTTCACCATCATAATTAGCAGTAATCGTTCCGGCACCAATATTGGTGTTTTCTCCAATCTGTGCGTCTCCAATGTATGAAAAATGTCCCATCTTCACGTTCGCACCAAATCGCGAATTCTTGACTTCGGCGTAGTTTCCAATATGTACGCCCTTGCCTAAATGCGCCCCTTTGCGCATATGGGAAAAGGGGCCGACATCAACCTCATCCTCAATAATGGCAAACTCTATTACGGAGGCTTCAATATGGCAGCCATCCCCAATTTGACTTTCACGAATGATGGCATTGGGGCCGATTATGGAGTCCGAGCCAATTTTTGTGTCACCCTCAAGTGTTGTGTTGGGCAAAATAGTGCTGTCAGGACCAATTTCGACGTGCGGGCCAATGAAAGCGCTGCGTGGATCTTTCATGCTTACCCCGGCGAGCATGTGGCGCTCATTAATTCTTTTTTGCATGGCAGCTTCAGCTTGGGCTAAATGTGCGCGCGTATTTACACCAATTGCTTCGTTGGGATCCTCTAATTGGAGGGCGCTTACTTGTAAGCCATCCTGATTGGCTAGCTCAACCAGATCAGTCAGATAGTATTCGCCAGTATTCTTTGCAGGCACTATTCGCTCCAAAGCGGGCCACAGCCATTTGGCGTCAAAACAATATACACCCACATTCAGTTCATCAATGCGTTTCTCCTCGTCGTTCGCTTCAGCTTCTTCGACAATGGCAGACACAGCGCCTCTCTCAGTCGTATCGCGCTTGATGCGGCCAAAGCCCCGCGGATTATCGGACCTAACCGTGAGTAACGCAAAGGCACCGTTGTCATTTTCCTGAATGGAAATCAACTCAGCAAGTGTTTCTGTTTTGAGAAGTGGCAAATCGGCGTTGGCCACCAAAACAAGTTCGGTTTCATCGCCTACAGCCTCGCGAGCTTGTAAAACCGCGTGGCCAGTCCCCCGTTGTTCTTCCTGAATGGCAAAATCGGCCGCGTCTCCAACATTTTCCCGAACTTGATCGGCCGCATGGCCTACAACCAATATTGGTTTTTGTTTGCCAATATTTTGCATCGCACTCAAGCTGTAACTAAGCATAGACTGCTCGCAAATTGGATGCAGTAGCTTGGGGAGCTTCGAGCGCATCCGCGTTCCCTGGCCCGCAGCCAGTAAGACGCCCTTTATCGTTTTGGACATAAGCTTAAGGTTGCAGTAGACACAGTTCTGACCATTATGGCAGACTGGATCTCTGACAATTTGTGTTTAGTAGATAGTGGAGGATCGTCTTCAAGCACGTATTTATCCGAAATTCGGACTGTGTCGGGGCACCTGGACTCGAACCAGGATCAACGGATTCAAAGTCCGGTATGCTACCAATTGCACCATGCCCCAAAAAACAAAACTCAGCATTGCTGAGTTGCAAAATTGTAACATAGGGCCATATGACAAAAGGAATTATTTAGCGTCTGGAGGAGTAAAACCTAAGCGGCGTGCTTGTTCATAGGTCAGCGCTCCACCTCGTGCCGGATGGACCAAAATTTCACGACTGGCCGATTTCCAATACTTTTCAGCTTTTCGATGGCTAACCGGGCGAGTTTCGGCTTCATGTAGCAAGCCATCCAGTTTTTCATCAATATCGGAGTCCTCATCTGCGGCTCGCCCAAAATTAACTTCCCGGAAAAGTTCCATGCTGGGCTCATAGGGCAGCTCGAATTCACCCAGTAAATCGCTCAAGCGCGCTATGGATATTTGGCTTTTGTCTGCCAGCTTGGATAATTTCTCACTGTTTTGCGGTACTGTGGCAACCAGCAGACCATAAGAAGCGCTGATGCTCATCAGGTGTAAATGGAAATCTTTGCCTCGGAAACAGTGTAAATTGTCAGGCCGCTCAGCATTTACATAAGTGCCAACACGTAGCGAAGCAAAAAAGGATGTCATTAGATCGGGCATTAAATTAGTTTCTATGCCCTCATCCGGAAGCTCACCAGCGCGAGCCATTACCTGCCCTCGTTCGCTTATCAAAAGTACAGCCAGCGCTTTGAGAGAATCTTTGAGTCCAGAAATTTCATCCGCAATTGCATTACCTTGAGCGGAAGCTGTTTTGAGATCCGCCTCCGCAATATCCACTGCGCCCAGAATGGCATCGTTGCTCATTTGCAATACACGCTCAGCCGCTTCAAGAATGTCAGCTAGGTCTACGGGCTTAAAAAAGAAGGCTTCCGCACCGGCTTGCGCTACAGCACGGCGAGAATCGGTCTCCGTTGCACTGCTCAATAGGATCACCTTGCAATCCGGCGCGTAATGTCTAAATTGAGCCATAAGCTCAAGGCCTGAAATGCCCGGCAGGAGCACATCGGTAATAAGCAAATCAAAGGAAGCAGCTTGTAAGTTTCTAAGCGCATTTTCAGCGCTGTCAACCTGAACAACCCGATAGCCTTTATGTGAGTTTTCAAGGCCAGCCCGCAGGACATTCGAACTGTCCGCTTGATCCTCGACAATTAATATACTAATTTCATCCATCGGCGAAATTCTAGCATTAAGGGCAAATTGGCAAGTGCCCGGGAGCAGAGCAATTAAGGAAAGAGATTAGGATGAAATGCGGCTGCTAAGGATTCAATCATCTCGATTATGCGTGGTCCTGGTTTTGAAATGATCGTCTCGTCGAAGGCTAAGACTTGCCCCTCAAGCACGGCTTCTATGCTGTTCCATCCAGGTCGAGTCTGCAGAGTTGCTAAATCAATCCCATAAGCAGCATCCGCAAGCAAGATGAATTCAGGATTTATGGTTTGTAATTCGGCTAAGGGAAACTGAACCCATGTGCCCTCCAAGTTGAGGGCTGCATTTTCGCCGCCAGCTAGCTCGAGGATTTCGTCAAGTATGGTCCCCGCACCGTAAGTCCAGGGATTTTCCGGATCGCTGGCTTCCAATTCATAGAAAACTCGTGGCCGTGGCGATGTGTCTCCTATTACTTGCCCTACCGAAGCCAGCCGCTGTTGAAAATCTTCAATAGTTAGATCAAACAGTTCTTGTTGATTTGTAAGGCTTCCAATAAGCGAAATATTTGAGTAAATGTCTTCCAGTTCAACGGCTGTTGGAAAAATAAAGATGGGGACACCTAAAGCTTCTATATTGAGAATACTTTCAATGGGGTATGTCTCGTCTGCCAATACAAGATCGGCATCCAGGGGAATAAACTGAACCGCGTCAAATTCAGAAAACATATCCCCCAAACTGGGAATATCCTCAGCTTCAGGCGGGTAAAGCGACAGTGAATCGCGCCCCACTAGCAGATGTTCAGCACCAGCGGAAAAAAACGTGGAAGTTATAAATGAGGAGAGGGAAATCACTCTTCGCGGTTCACCAATAATTTGGACATTTCTTCCCAGCGCGTCACTAAGTTCCAAAACGAATGGTGTTGCACTGGCTTCAGGGGTCGCACTCGCCACCTGTACCTCAACGCCTGGGGGCGGTAACGTCTCCAGAGAAATATTTTCTGATGCGGCGCAGGCCAATAAGAAAAACAGCGAAAGACAAGTTAGAGTTAGCTTTATTGCTTTCATATACTAAAATCGTTGACAATCATTATTAGTTTTGTAGTCGAACAATATGAATCACGAGACATATGATTTTGCCATAATCGGAGGGGGCTTGCTAGGCTTGGCTACTGCCAAAGCGCTTATTGATCACGATAGCAAATTGAAGATTTGCATTCTAGAGAAAGAGCCAGCCGTTGCACAGCATCAATCCGGTCGCAATAGTGGGGTTATTCATTCGGGCATCTATTATTCTGCGGGAAGTTTTAAGCAACGGCTGACCTCTGAGGGACGCGCAGCCTTGTTTGATTTTTGCAAGGCAGAAAAAATATCCTTTGAGCATTGCGGAAAGATCCTGCTGGCTCAAAATGAAGATGAAATTCCCCGCCTGAAAGAACTGGCGAAAAACGCCCTTCAGAATGGCTTGCAAGCCGAAATATTAGACGAAGCGGAAATCAGAAAGATTGAACCCAATGCGCGCGGGCTTGCGGGGATCTATTTGCCCGAGGCCGCCATCATAGATTATTCCTTGGTGGCTCAGCGCTTATCAGAAGCACTCCAAAAAAAGGGTGTGCGAATTATTCACAACTTTCGCGTAAGCGCCACCCAATCCACCAATACTGGAGTCGAATTGTCCAGTGGCTCTAAGCAAGTGGGAACAAAATTCGTTATTAATTGTGCCGGGCTCTTCAGCGACCAGGTTGCGAGCATTTTGGGTGCTCAGCCAGCCGCCCGAATTATTCCTTTTCGGGGCCAGTATTTTCGCCTCAAAGGGGCGGCCAAATCTTTAGTAAAAGCGCTGATCTATCCCCTGCCCGATCCACAGCATCCATTTTTGGGTGTGCATCTTTCCAGAACAATGGACGGGGAGGTCATTGCGGGACCAAACGCGGTTCTCAGTTTAAAACGCGAAGGGTACAAAACGGGAGATGTGAGCATTAAGGAAGCCTGGCAAATATTCAGCTACCCAGGATTTTGGCGATTTGGCGTTACTAATTTCAACCTGGCCGCTAATCAATATTTTCGAGCCTGGAATCAGACAGCCTTTGCTTCAGCCTTGCAGGCCCTTGTTCCAGCTATTCGAATGAAAGACCTCAAAGTGGGTCGTTCGGGTGTCCGAGCGCAGGCTATGAGCCCAGATGGAAAATTGATAAAAGACTTTGCGTTTGAGGAGAGCCCAAGCGCACTTCACGTAATTAATGCTCCCTCGCCTGGTGCTACAGCTAGCCTAGCCATTGGCAAACACATTGCTGAAAAGACGTTTGCCAAGAACTAGAGAGAATTATCAATTACGCGAAGAATAATTTTAACATTGGCTTCGGTTCTATACTTGACAGTATCAATTTGATGAAATGCGATATTTCTTGTTTCTAGGAACATGCGTGTTTCGGCGATATAGGAGTCAATTTCCTCAGGATGCATGTCCGGCTTTCGCTGATGAATTTTATGGCTATCACCTAACAATAAAAAAGCAAAACTAGGCATGGGGAAAAAAAGACGAATCGCGGCTTTTCCAAGGAAATTACCGGCCTTCCTTTTTGGATCTGTAAAGGCCTCAATTCCGAAATAACGATCAATGAGCAAGTGACCGTTTTTTGTCAGTGGGATAGATCTAATTAGCCGCAATAACAGTTCAACATATAGAGCCAAATGAAATAAAGGCTGAACTAGATTGTGCACAAACGCACTATCAGACGACTTTAATATGTTTTTAGTAAAGCCAATAAATCTATGCATCAGTCGATTGGGGCCATCTGCTAGAATACTTTTTTTAGCCCGCAATCCCATGTTTATACCTATAAATTTATCGGGTCTTTTTGCTAACAATGAGTTCATTAGTCCACCCTTTCCACCACCATCAGGGCCAAGAAATGCAACACTATCTAATGGCTTATTGGTCAACCGTATTTTAATATAACTTAATAATGAGATGAAAAATGAATCTGTTTTTTGCAAAGTTTTTCCAAGTTGAACCAAGTATGCGTATTATAGGTTTTTTCGCCAAAGTGAAGCTGTATACAAAGTATGTTGAGGTGCTGCAAAGTATAATACCCAGCCTATCTTAGAATTATGAAAACCTCACCCAAAGTTACCATTGGAATTATCGGTTGCAACCGATTGCACTACTTTCGGGCGCTAATTGAATCGGCGCGTGAATGTATTCAATACGACAATCTGGAATGGATTGTCTATGACAATGCCTCTGTTGAAGCCGGGATGAGCAAGTATCTAAAAACACTTAAATTTGTAGACGATTTGATCGTACGTAAAGAGCGCAATCCGGCTACCGAGCACATCAGTGCCATGAATGAAATCGTAAACAAAGCCACGGGCGAATACATCATATTCATGCCCGACGACATGCAGTTCGTATTGAAGGGAGAATGGCTTCACGATTTCGTGGAATTGGCAGAAACAAATGCTCGTGTAGGATCAGTTGTCTTGAATGCTCAAAGACACACTACGCTAAAAAAATTCTTCCAGCATTCAATGATCGATCGAATATTACGTCCGGCACAACAAACAAAGTATCAAACTGATTCTGGCAGACAATTTGTCGGTTACGGAAACACCAAAGCAGGTATCAATCCGGCAGCAATCGGCACCATCACCAAAACCTCTATATGGCGCGAATTGGGAGATTGGACCTCTTCAGGAGCCCAATCCCAACAAGATTCAACCGGCGGTGGTGAAGATGGCATGCTTATCCGCTATTGGAAGTCTGGCATGGATTTAGATCGGATTCTCCCGGCCATAACACCATCTGTATCAATATTTGCTGGGCCGCGCAATGATCAAGCTTATGTACGTGGCAATCGACGCTATGCAGAATACATGGCTCCTCCCGAAGGAAAGTACTACTATTCGATCTTGGAAGAAAAAGATGTGAGCCAGTGGAACACAATCTATCCCTCGCTTGCTTATGAAAAACTGGCCGTGCCGATTGGTTTTGAACAACGCATGGACGATATTGAAAACATGTACCCATGGAAAAAAAGGCCGGATGATAAGTTTGGGTGGATTCATCCAAGTGTGGAAGGCCTTGAAATCAGCTAATTCAGTTGCGGCATTTCAATTGAGAATTTAATCTTGAAAAAACCACGCATTGCGTTTCTTTTGCAAATGTTTGGCATCGGGGGCATGCCAAAGTGGCTCTACCAAATTGCTAGCCAGCTCAAAGATGATTTCGATTTTTATTTTATTGCCACCCATTCTTCCTACATCAGACCCGAATATCGGGACGTGGCACAAATCGCAGTACTTCCATTTAACAAATGGCGCATCGCGGCATATCTTGCTATGCATCGCATAGATATTGCCCAAGTGGCCAATCTTGTGCGCTATAAAAAAGCAGCTCAAATTGCGCGCGTTCCCATTATCATTGAGCGAACCGATGGCTTGCGTGGTGGCGCAGCATTGAATTCCAAGGATGGGTTGGATGCAGTCATTTGTTCCACTTCGAGTGTGGCCGACCAAGTTCGAGAAATGATTGCACCTGAGAAAGTCCACGTTATCTATAATGGCTTTGATCTCTCTGCTTATGATGATGTGCGGCCCGAGCGATTTGGGTTTGCAGACACGGACGTCATTATTGGGAGAACATCCCGCCTCGCTGCAGGCAAGAACATATCCCTGCTTATTGAGGCAGTTATTGAGCTGAGAAAGAATCCTAAATTTCAGCATGTGCGCTTAGTGATTTGCGGAGGGGACAACACTCAGCAAGGTGCGCCCCCCATGCAGGATCAGCTGAAGAGAGAAGCCCATCCTCTAAAAGGCAGCGTCGTATTTACCGGGGAAGTATTTGATACAAGGGCAATCACATTAGGTTTCGATATTGCCACCTGCACCTCGAATTCAAATAATGAAGGCATCCCCAACAGTCTTATCGAAGCAATGGCCGCTGGCAAACCAATTGTGGCAACCAACGTAGACGATATTCCTGAATTAGTAGAAGACGGCAAATCCGGTTACCTTGTAATGGAAAATAATTTTGAAGACTTTGCGGAAAAATTGATACTTTTTATCCAAAATTCTGAAAAGCGCAAAAAATTTGGCTTGACCGCCCGCGAAACCATCCTAGATACTTTCGAAATGGGATCTCAAATCAATAAGTACAAAAAGCTATATAAGCAGCTGTTAGGCAGCTAGGAATTCTTATGTGGTCAACATTAAAAAATATAATTTCATTTGCCAGCTCTCGCGGATCATTTTCCGTTCTCATGGGCAAGATTTATTCGCGACTATTTGATGCAAATGGCTCGTTATCAGTGGATGAAAATCTAAATTGGCTCATAGAACAAGCCACCAGTTTTGAGGACTATGCACTTAATCAGAATAAAAAATTATGGATTGAAGCTAAAGAATTCGGAAAGAACTTGAGGGCAAGGGCCAAGAATGAATGGAAAAATATTGATGTCACTCTTGGTGAGGGTGGTTTTTACGAAATGCTTTATTTCTTGACCAGAAAATATTTGCCAGTCACCATTCTTGAAACGGGTGTAGCTGCAGGTTTCTCATCAGCAAGTTTCTTGGCCGCAATTGAACAAAATAAAAAAGGGGTTTTATATTCGAGCGATTTCCCCTATTTCCGCATAAAAGATCCCGAGAAATATATTGGCATACTGGTTGAGCAGAAACATCACCAGTACTGGCGTCTTCATATAAATGGAGATAAACGAAATTTCGATATTATTCTTCCGCAATTAACCCAAATCGACTTATTCCATTACGACTCGGATAAGCGCAATCGAGCAAAGTGGTCAGCTTATAAAAGAATTAGTCCATATTTGAACAATGGTGCAAATGTAATTTTTGATGATATTCAAGACGACGCATTCTTCCATGATCTTGTGGAAAAAAGATTAATAAATCGCTCTGATTGGGATGTTTTTTCCTTTGAGGGAAAATATATTGGATGGATTCGTTATTCCGAAAAGTAGTGCTAATCTAAGCGTCTTCAAATTCTATTTTTAACCGCTTAATCCATATTCCGGGATACTTTTCAGTCATTTCCGTCAATTTTAATTGGTCTTCGAGGTCAATTTTTTGCGTTGAGATAATCAAGCCTTGCAGGTTTTTGCTTTCCGCAATTTTTTCAAAATCGGTTATCCCACCAAGCACACTAAAACCATGGATTTTCCGGTTTCTTAGTGAGCCATCGTCGTCAATAAAGCCAACAATATCGTATGGAAGATTGCGATTGCGTTCGATCTCGCGGATTGCAAATTCCCCAGCATCACCAGCGCCATAAATCAATACAGGAATTTTGTCTTCACCGATATTTTTTTCAAAGAAGGAATTAAAGAAGCGAAATGAAAACCTGCTAAGAGATGAGAGCAAAAATAATATAAAAGGGAAGATCAAAAATACCTGTCGCGAATAATCTTCAAAGCGAAAAAACAGAACAATGGCAAATGCGGCCCCAACGGAAGCCAATAATGATGCTTGACCAATGCGAACGATTTCGCGCAAACTAATGTATCGCCAAATACTCTGATATATACCCAGCAAGATAAATGCTAGCAATCCGCTAACAAGAATTACAGGGATTGAGGCCACAAAAAGATCAATGTTTACTTGGTTCAAGGGGAGATTGAAGCGAACAATATAGGCCAAATAGTAAGAGACAATTAGGATTAAACTGTCCAAGCCTAATTCAATAATATGAAAGCGGCTTGTTGTTCTCGAAACTCGCATTAGCGAGCCAATTACCTTTCCTCTGTTTGCACCACGATCTAATTTGATTTGACCCAAAAAAGCGGTGAACAAAGCCAGCAAAATTATTGTTACGGGAATCAACAAGAGACTTAGCGAATACGAAAGCGATTCCAAGCCAACTGCCAGAAAGCCAGAAATGATGGAGAATGCCCCTAGTAAAAGCACAACCCGCTGTTCGCTCAAGCCCAGTGAGACTAGGCGGTGAGACATGTGGTCGCGTCCACCAACTGCAGGGGATTGTCCTCTAAATATACGGGTTAAGGAAACCATCGCAGTATCCAGAATGGGAAGCATAAGGATCAAAGCCGGAACGCCCATAATGGCTAATATGTTGGAGGCTTGTGGCTCGCGCGCTATGGCCACCCCAGCCAATGTTATTCCCAAAAATAAACTTCCACTATCCCCCATAAAAATACTGGCTGGAGGAAAATTGAAAATCAGAAAGCCGAGCACTGCGCCTGCAATTGAAAAGGCAATTGGCAACATTTGAAAATCCTGGCTTTGAATAAAGAAAAAGGCCAAAAACCCTGCTGAAATGAAAGCAGTCATCGAAGAAAGTCCATCCATGTTGTCTAACAGGTTTAGCGCATTTGAAATAGCAACTAACCAGAAAATGCTAATTAATACATTCAATATTTCAGACTGAAAGAAAGCGGTGGTTGTGCCCGAAAAGACGATAATTGAAGCGGCTAATAATTGCCCGGTTAATTTTACTGGCGGAGAAATTCCAATCTTGTCATCGATAATTCCAAGAATGAAAGCTACCGTTGCCCCAGCCAATAATCCCCAGGTAGAAAAATCAAGTGTTGGTGAAAAAGAAGTACCAATGAGAAATGAGATAAAGATAGACAATCCACCCGAGATGGGTATCACGTTTGTATTCCAGCGCTCAGGTTCGTGCTTGGCTAGAAAGTCGGTTCGTCTTGATATCTCTCGAACCACAAAGGTGAGCACGAATCCCGCAATAAGTGAAATAAGAAATGGCATGAATTGCATTTCTCTATCTTACTATTTCATACTGTAATGAGGGGCGTTATCGATGAATCTAAGAGTTTAAAATTAAGTCGATACCCAATTCTTTGTAATAAGAAATGTAGCGCTGATTAATTCTTTCAATGCTAAATCTATCGAGTGCAATTTCGCGGCTCTTTTTCCCCATTTGTATTCGGAGGCTGCGATTGAGGAGCAAAGTCTCAATCGCCTTAGCTAATTCTTTGCTATCTCTTATTGGTACCAAGAGCCCGTTATTATTCTGGCTAACCACCATGCGGCACCCAGGAATGTCGCTAGCCACAATGGGCAATCCCGCTGCTGCCGCCTCGATCAAAAACAAAGGAACACCTTCGTGGTAACTTGGCAAAACAGCAATATCCACTTCAGCAAGAAGTTGGTCCATGTCAGAACGATGACCCAAGAATTCGAGTACTTCTAAAGTTTTCCAATCTTCAATCAATTTTGGATTAATACTTGCTGGATTCCCCGGATCTGGCGCGCCAGCGAGTAAAAATTTAATTTCTGGGTGGGATTCTCGAATAAGCTGAGCTGCTTCAAAATATTCCACAACACCCTTGTCTGTCAGCAATCTTGATGCCATCATAACTTTGAGCGATCTTCCTGTTTTTTGATTTGCCTTGCCGGGAAACCTAGAAAGATCGACCCCAGTTCCAGGAATAATTGCTGCCCGCTCTTCAACTGCAATGCCCCTCTCAATAATGTTATTCCGGTCACTATTGTTTTGAAAAAGGGCATTAACTGTTGGCGATTTGAGAAGTCGTCGCATAATCGGCAAAACCAGAAGCCGGAGCAAAAATGGCTTAGCGCCATCTGAAAACAAATAGCCCAATCCCGTGAAATTATTTATTACTAATCTAATTCGAAGCGATCTTGCCGTAATTGTTCCATAGAGAATGGGTTTTATGGTGAAATTATGTACAACATCTGGATTTAACTTGACAAGTATTTTTCTTAATCCAAGAACTGATTTTAGCTCTTTAAAGGGCAATAAACTTCTACGACTCATTTTCCATTCGATCATATGGAAGCCGAGCTCTTCCATCTTGGAAAAATATTGACCTCGGGGACAAACGAGAAAAACTTCTGTTCCTGCGCTTTGGAGAGCGCGAACCAGCGGGAGTCGAAAATTAAACAATACCCAATCCCAATTGGCGATAAATACAATTTGGGGCATAGGATAAGGATTCCCTTCCGAAACTAGTTTATTGCTTTGGAATCAGGTGAATTGAAAGCGTAGCTGAAATTAGAAAAACTAACTAGCGTTTCCGTTCAACCAACTTTGCAACAATAACACATCCCATAACTGGTAATGCCAATCTCGCTTCGAAGCCAAATGCTCATTCCACTTCTTGCGTATGGGGGCATAAGAAAAAAGTCCATGTTGCCTTAGAGAGTCTTCACTTAGTAAATCTTCGGCCCACTCCCGCAATGGTCCTCGTAGCCATTTGCCAATTGGAATTCCAAAACCGGTTTTGGGTCGGTCAAATTGAGCCCTGGGAACATAACGTTCTAGCATTTGTTTGAGTACCCATTTTTGCTCGCCATTCCGCACCTTGAAGTGGCCCGGTAATTGCACAGCAAATTCAATAAGCCGTTGAAGTTAGGAGGAACGATTCAGTCCGTGTCAAGAAAACCAGTAATTCCAAACATAAACATAAATTACGGTTTGGTTGCTAATAAGGCAAAATTCTTGTTTTTCTCACAAACATAGAGCGTTTGTATTCTAATTGGACGCAATATCAACATAGAGCGAATAATAGTTTTGGGTAATTTTAGAAATTTCAAACTTGTCTAAAATTCTCTTGCGAGCATTTTCCCCGAGTGTTTTCCTCTGTGCATTGGGAAGGGAAATCATCTGTTCCCACTTTTGTGCCAACGCAGAAGGGTTAGAAGTTGGAACGGTTGCTCCAGCGTCTCCAATTATTTCTTCCGTGTCCCCATCTGTTGTTGCAACTACAGGTATACCGCAGGACATTGCCTCTCCGACAACATTAGGAAATCCTTCACCAAATGAAGAGCTTAGCGTGAAAATGTCTAAAGTATTGTACAAATCATCGAGGTCACTTCTTAAGCCTAACAATAAAAAAATGTCTGCCATGCCAGCCGATTTAATTGGGTCGTATAAGGCTGAATTAGTGGATTCAATGCCCTCTCCGGCAAGCACAAATTGGACGTTCTTGTTTTTTGTAGAAATACGTCGTGCTGCTTGAATAAAGGATTCGAAATCCTTTTGCGGATGAAAGCGGGCAAACATTCCAATAAGAATATGGTTATTTGGAATATTTAATATTTTGCGTAAGCTATTACGTTTTTCAGTGTTGGGACTAAATCTGGTTACGTCAAAGCCATTCGGTAAGTAAACAAATTTGCTCGCACGGTATCCAAGAGATTTATGGAATGTGATCGCGGCTTTTGAGCACGAAACAATTTTATTGGGTATTTGGCGTGACAAAAAACTAGAAAGCATCACCACAAGGCGCGTACTAAATTTTAGTTGGCGCTTATTGAAGGAGCCATTTCGAATATTCCAAACAACTAATGGAACCCGAGCAAGTTTTGCAGCAATCCCACCTAGGAGGTCGGAATGATACATCCATGTTTGAACAAGATCCGGTGCCGATTTTCGTAATAGTTGCACCAAGCGAAAAAACATGATCGGGTTTGGTAATCTTGGGTTCATTTCAAGATAGCGGACCTTAATCCCAAGGCCCTCAATGGATCTTCCTAATTCCCCAGTCCTGGCCAGACAGATAACCTCGGTTGGGAATTTGCCCAAATCAGAATTTTTGAGCAACTTAACCAGCATCACTTCGGCTCCACCCACTGATAAAGTCGTGATTATGTGCAGTATTTTCATTGGTGCCCAGGTTTGAGTTAGGGGGAAAAATAATTAATGTTGGAAACAGGAGAAAAAAATAATTCTTCTTTCTGGCTGAAGGACATACGAATAATATTTGAATTACGAATTATTCTTTTTTTCCACAACAATATTTTCCATAACAAGCAAATCCAAATTGCTTTTTGTAAAAGTGTTTAGGGCGTTTGCGGGAGTATTGACAATGGGTTCGCCACGCAAATTAAAGGAAGTGTTCATCAAAACGGGGATGCCGGTGCTTTCGCCGAAATCTGAAACCAAATCATGATACAGCGGGTTCCATTCTCTTTTAATTGTTTGCATGCGGCCAGTGCCTAAGTGGTTTACTGCAGGTACCTTTTCCCCAAATTTACTTTCCCAGGGATGAACAACAAGCATAAATCGAGGAGGTGTCGCACCTGCTTGATTTGCAAGATCCGGAAACAACGTACCTGCGTCTTTTTCAAGCACAACGGGCGCAAATGGACGGAACGGTTCGCGGAACTTGATCATGGAATTGACGATTTCCTTCATATCATCACGTCTTGGATCCGCAATAATGCTTCTATTTCCTAAGGCTCTTGGACCCCATTCTGCACGCCCTTGAAACAGGGAAACAACCTTTCCCGAAGAAATCTTTTCGACAATCAGGCTAGACAATTTTTTCTGGTTAGAGATTTCCGAGTACGAATAACCTTTTTCCTTTACAGCACTAACAATTTCAGCGTTTGAATATTCAGGGCCCCAATAGCAATGTTCTTGGACAAATTTTCGTGGATGGCCTAGTTCAATATGATAATGATAGAGGGCTGCTCCAAGAGCGCCACCCGCATCCCCAGCAGCGGGTTGGATGTGTAGATGTTCAAACGGAGTATCCTTTAAAATTCGGCCGTTGGCCTTGCTGTTTAGGGCCACGCCACCTGCCATACACAAATTAGGTATCCCTTCATAAGAAGCCGAAATCATTTTTAGAATGGCAAGTTCCGTTGCTCTTTGGATGCTAGCGGCTATATCTGCGTAATATTGATTATCCTTGGCCTTGCTGGCGTCCAATTGCATATTTGGGTGGGTCTTCTTAGTAAAGAAATCCGTTTCATGGACTCGTGGTTGCCCAAATAATGCTTCAAATTTTTTGTTGAAGGTTTTTTCGGTTGAGTATGTGTAACTGAAATAATCAGAATCCATCCAGAAACTGCCGTCATCAGCGACCTTGAAGATTTTTTCGATCTTATCTATGTGATTGGGCTCTCCATATGGAGACATGCCCATAACTTTATACTCGCCCCCATTGACGCGAAAACCTAAGAATGCGGTAAAGGCTGAATAAAGAAGTCCAATTGAGTGTGGGAATTCCTGTTCTTTTTGGATCACTAACGAGCTTTGTTTTGTCTCTAAATTTGTTCTACCCACCCCTACTGTTGTGGTCGCCCATTCACCGACACCGTCAATTGTTATCACAGTGGCTTCATCAAATGGAGAGGTTAAGAAGGTTGAAGCAGCATGTGATTGGTGATGCTCCGTGAAATGAATTTTCTCCCCATCGATATTTAATTCTTCTTGAATCCGCTGCTTTATCCATAACTTTTGGTCAAACCAAGAAATCATGGCCTCAGAAAAGGATTTCCATGATTTTGGAAATGTTCCCAGCGCGGAGCCAAGAATGCGTTCAAATTTCAAATTGGGCGTTTCGTAGAAAACAACATGATCCAAGTCGTTTGCAGAAATGCCTGCTTGTTGAAGGCAAAACTGAATAGAATTTTCGGGGAACGCGCTGTCTTGCTTTATTCTTGAAAAGCGCTCTTCTTCCACGGCCGCTATTAAGTCTCCATCGTGAATAAGGGCAGCAGCAGAATTGTGGTAATAGCAGGAGATGCCTAAAATTAACATCTAATTTGATGCTCCATGATCTTTAATCGTCCAATAAGATCGGTCGTCAACCTTTTTTTTCTGAATGGGATTGCTAAATACTCTGGAAATAATGCCGAAAGGTGTAAAAACAAAAAAGTAAAACAAACCCAAGATCATTCTGCTTTGAGTTCCGCCCAATCTTCCAGCGAAGGAAATCCAACGCATTTTAATCTTTTGCCAGACAGAAATCCCTTGAATTATTCCTTCCGCATAAATTTCATTTGCTGATTGACGGCTTTTTCGGAATAACCCAAATACAAAAGCCGCCAAAAATGAAAGGGCAATAAAGTGAATAAGTAAAACTTCCTGATTTGAGCTAGCAACAAAAAGCGAAATCCAAATTGCAATGACCAAAAGGATATCGAAAATGACTAGTCTTGGACTAGACTTTCCATGTGAGAGGTTCAATCCCAGAGAAAAGGCAAAAAGAGTTAGGAACACAGAAATAACTATTTCAAAAATGGTCATCGTTTAGTACTCATAATTTGCAAGTTAGTTCCAATCATCGGCTAAAAAAGTGTATATATAAATGGTGCTATGCTCGAAGAGGAGGAAAAGACGATGAGCATTCCCAAAATGCCTAAAGCAAATAACATTGGAAGTATCCACCACAATTTTCGTTTTCCAAAGAAACTAAAAAGGCCTCCCAAAGTTTGAAATCTAGAAAGTATTCGTTTAAGCATATCGGGGTCCTTTATTGCAAGCTTGGGACAAAACCAAGTATTTATCAGGCTTGAAAAGCATTCAGGAATTGTAATTCAAATGTAACCGAAAAAAGTATCAGATTCCTTATTGAGTGTGGCACAACGGCCCTTGGTCAATTTGGATTTCAATCGCGGACGCTAAATTATCCGCAAAAATTTCATTTGCCAAAGCAGATGGATGACCATCATAGGCATGTAGAACTACGGACTCCGAGTCCAGATTATTAGAAATATCCGTTGAAGTGTTTATTGTGCTAAATCCGTGGTCAATAGCGGCGTTTTCCGCCTTGCTCAGCCAAGATGAATGATACTCAGCAAAACGATCTTGATTTTCAGGATCTATTACATTCGCACTCAATAATAAAAAGATTGGATCTGGTAGAGAATTATTTGCAGATATACCGTAAATATCTGCGAGCGCCATATTGAAATCGCGCCATTCTGCGGAGCTATCCATATAGGCCCTATCCAAACTTTCTCCCCTATCTGGGAAAACCCCCATTGCAACCGCAAAGTTTTCTACCGCCAATACAATTCGTCGAGAAACCAAATCTAAACCAACCCGGTCCAAGATTAAAGTAATATTGTCAATAATAGGGTCGTAGTTTTTGTAAAAAGCAGTCCTTTCAATGGAATATATTTCGGATCTCGGCTGGGGATCGTTTCGAGAGAATCCGACAACAATTAAGTCAGGCTGTATCTGGGGAAAGAGTTTGATCAGGATATCCCTTTCTCTTACCGTAGGCCCCCCCGGTAATCCGAAATTCAGTACCTCAATAGAATTATTTGGGAATTTGCTAGAAAGAAGCTCCTCAGTTAAGTGAGTGTAGCGTTCATCCAAAGAGAGTCCAGCGCCCCAAGTTAGCGAGTCTCCAAGAACCATAATCCTGCAAACTGAAGGATCCTTTGGAATTTGGATTTCTTCCTCGCGATATCCTAGTTGATTTTCAATTACCTTGTTTCCCCAGGTGAAATAATATTCGCCATTATCAGCTGGAATTTCACGGCCCCTGTAACAAGCACCATTAATATCGTAGTCCTGTGAATCAAATGCAATCCCTTTGCGCCCTTCAATGCAGGGGTCAAAAAGTATTAGCCAAACCTCAAGGGCGACTAGTAGAAGTCCCAACATTAGCAAAGAGATTCCAAAAAACTTAAAAAGCATTATCAAGCTATTCTTCAAAGCCGAAAGGAAATTAGGGATTTTGCTGATCGCATATCTGATGACCGCGCTAACCCGAAATTTCAATAGCTGAATTAATACAGCGGCGTATTGAACCAATAAACCAAGGACCATAATTAAAAGAGGGAAAATCCGAATGTAATAAGCTTTTAGAGAACTATGTTTATCAATACCACTGGCGAATTGCAAAAATGTCAAAATGAAAACACCGGCTACTAATAAGGCTGTCAATCCGGACCATAATTTCTTTTCATCCGATTTAGTGAGAGTGTAATTTGGATTTGAAGGTTTGTAATCAGGGGATATTATTTCCCTTAATCTCATAAAACAGATCCAGATTACTAAAAGCGGAACAATTGTCAAAATTAAGCGATTGAATGATAAGCCCAATAAAATCGAATTTTTTGGATCCCTAGGAATTTGAATCAGCTCTATAAATGCATTTAAGGCAATCAGGGCCGAAATTGCTACTTGAATCGTTTCGTATTTGCTAGACAGGAGGGATCTGATCTTAGAAATAATATTCATGGCTCTGTTTGAATAGCTTAAAGGATAGGGCTCAACGTTAAAGGCTATCTTGCTATCAATTAATGATTAAGAACCAGCAGTATACTGTCTGGAAAATAATTATGCAAAACCCCGGAACCTTGCAGCCGTTCTTGTCGATTGTAGAAATAAATGTTGCTGGCTAAGTGTAAAGTAGTTTGTCCTTCGCAATTGGCAATGAATTAGATTTGGAATAATCTAATATTTTCAGCATCAACGAGAAGTAGAGACTGGGAAAAAATCGCCAAAACCAAGCAATGTCCAGCAATATAAAGCAATATAGTCAGCTTGATTTGCGCCGCCACGTTTCATCATTTTCTCCAACAAATTTGTCGTTTCGAATACGCCGCAATGAACTTCTCGGTGGAGAAGTTGTCTGGCAGTGCATCTGTATTCGAGGAAATGTTTCTTCTCTGGCGTAGAAAGATTTCGAATATATGGACGAGTAAGCCAGTTTTTATTTATTGCTTAAACGCACCATGATTTGGCCTCTCGGGTGCAGGTAATTCTTGGAGTAATCTTCAACAACGAAGTTGAATTGTTCTGCAGCCTTTTGAAAAAACGAAAAAGGATAGGCATAATCACGAATACCGATTCTTCCGTAGTTTCGGGCACGTAGAAAAGTGAAGAAAAAAGAACCGTTATTGGTCATAACATTTCCAATGTTTTCAAAACATTCAATGATCATTTCTTTGGGCAAGTGAGAGAAAACAGATTGTGCAAAGATGTAATCAAAAGCCTCCTTTTTGTAGTCATTTAACTTCAAGTTTTTGCTTTTGTTAACTGCCAACTGTGGGCTTTTTCCGCTAAGCCCTTCTCTCTCAACCAGTTCTTTTCCCCAAGCAATAGCTTCTTCGGAGATGTCCATACCATAGTAATTTCCACGATCGAGATAACGGATAAATAATCTTCCGCCACGTAAAGTGCCGCATCCAATATCAAGCAGTTTTTGTTTAGGCTTCAAGCCCTGAGATTTCAAAAAGTCAAATTGTAGTTTTCCAAGATCAGACCACATTCCCCCAATGGCATCCTCAGGATTGTCCATCACTATTAGATTTGTATGCTCAGCATAGGCTTCGATGTAATCTCGGCTGCTATACAAATCGGTGATTTCCTTGTCTAAATTCTCTTTCTTCTTTCTCCTACCAAATGCTCGATAGAAAATCCGACGAGCAGTGTTTTTCGCGAAATTACTAAGTTTTCGCAGGTTTATAGAAAAATCAGTCAGGCCCATTTAGTCTCCGATATTGTTGGGAGGTCAAAAACAACTATCCTGCTGTTCGTTCATATATTCAACATTAAGGCAAGAAAATGAACAACAGAATGCATTATATATTAAGGCATATCAGCATTATTGTTTTGAGGAAATTTTGCAATGCGTGCATACTCTAAGAGAAAAATTGCAAACTGTATTTAGAGTTTTGCTCAGTTATTTTTTTGAATCTGGCTATTTCGAGATTCTTCGAGTTGAGAAAATAGCCTTTTAGGTGATGCATTACGTGAGAGCGATAGTAAAGGATCAGCCGAATTAATAAAAGAGAGTGAGTTGCATTTACTCCGATATTGTTCAGGATTTCTGAGATCTCGCATATCATTGCCCACAAATCGATTGAGACGATTCATTTCTTCATCGTTTTGCATAAAACGTTGGTAATTTAGAATGAGGTTTGCCTTTGAGGTACGCTCCAATATTTCTAGAATGCGACTGTTGTATATTCGCCATGAATGCAGGGCAGCCAATGAAATTATTGCTGTTTTTGGCCAGCGGTGATTCCTTCTATAATGGCAAACAATTTCATCCAAGTGCCGGTAAACAACTATTAATTTGTGCTCAGGCAAAAAGGGCTCCCACAAAGGATAGGTTAAGCTCATTCGAGGATCCTTTATTCCCCAGTCCTTCCTAAGCAATTCTTTATTTTCAATAAATTCTTCAATTTGTTTCGCTTGTTTAGGGGTAAAGGCTAAATTACTGAGATTAGGGAAAACAAGGCTATCTCTACGTCCATTCCCCATACTCAAAAGTTCACGATTAATATTTAATGAGATTTCACGTTCATAAAAATTGCCTTGGTCGTAACCTCCTGCAATATTTTCATCATCAACCATTGCTATGCCCGATTTGTGAAGGGTTTGAGAAATCAATGTAGTGCCCGATTTGCCAAAAGCTAAAATAATGTAAAGCATATTTTGATTAGATCCAATAAAAACAAGAGTGAATGATTGAATAAATAATAATGTGTTTTTCTAGAACACTATTTATTTTTCCATCCTTTCGCTGCTAATTACATTTATTACTTGTTTCAAGCGGTGAAACAAAGGATATGAAACTATGCCGGTGACGATGAGGGATATTATCAAAAAGCCCGACCTAAATTGAAGTGAAATGGACTGGTTTGAAAAACTGCTATTTATCCAATTGAACACCAATGAAGCGCCAACAAAAATTACAACATAAGTCAGGTTCAGTTTGATGTTAAAGCGGAGCCCCGAATATTTTTGCGAAAAATATAGTCCCAAACTTGAAAAGGATAATTCAGCCAAAAAGGCAGCAATGGCGACTCCAAGAATTCCCCAGTAAGGCATCAGCGCAAAGGCTAGCAGTATATTCAGAATTGCGCCTGTCCAAGCACTAATGGAGCTATAAATAGTTTTTTCAGCGATTGCTAAACCGAGCAACGTGATTTGAGTCGACGAATTTAGAACGATTCCACCAATGATCCATGGAATAACAACATGACCTGCATGGTATTGCGCGGGAAGAACAAAGCTTGCGATTTCAATGCTATAAGCTGAAAGAATAAGTGTAAATATCAAAGAAATAGCCGAAAAGTAATCTAATGTCTGACTATAAAATCGATCCCTAGAACTTTTGTTAGTCTCGATATAACTCATGGCAAATGGAAGCCACATTCGCTGAAAAGTTGTCGCAAATAATTTAACTACCGCGGAGGTTCTAGCCGAGGCCCCAAACACACCAACAGCGGATAATCCCCCAGCAGAAAGCAGGACCCACCTACTTGCTTGTGGATTAATCCAATTTGCCAATAAGGACGGAGAAAATGGCAGGCTATATTTAAGGGCTCGTTTTAACAAGGCACTAGAAAAACGATGACCGATGTATCCCCGAATTAATATAAGACTGGCTATTAGTTGAATAACACCAGCGAACAGTTGTGAAAGAAATACTCCATTCAGGCCCATCTCCAATCGCAAGACAGCGAATAATGCGGCAAATGCGTATATCGCTCCAAACAAAATTTCTATAGAGTTATAAGCGACTATTCTTCTTTGAATTCGGAGAACAGATTGAGCAATCAGAGTAATGGCCGAAGTTCCAGAAAATCCAATGCTAATCAATATAAGCGTTGAGTACTCTCCGCTTCCCAAGAAGAAATTAGAGATTTGATTTTGGAAAACAAACCCAGCAAATACATAAATTATTGCGAGAGCGAAGCCCAAATAAATCGCTGAAGAAATTAATCTTTCCCGCTCCTTGTCAGTTAATTGATAGTAATAGCGATTAATCGCGTAAGGAAGACTCAGCGTTCCAAGAAGCATGAACAAATTGGTAAGAGTTGAAATAATATCGATGGCGCCAAAGGAATCCTCAGAAAACACTCTGGTAAAAAATGGAAGCAATAGTAAATTGACTAGCTTGCTCATTGCAGTTAGCACGCCGTACGACATGAAATCTCTGCCAAAAGCAATAACTTTCGAATTTCTGTTTTTGAGAAGAGAGGTAATATTCTTGAGCATTTTGTTTTCGAATTGGATTCCTAAACTAGAGTAGCTCTATAGTTTAGGGAAGAAACATTGTTTAGGGAAAATACTCAGGGTGTCACCTTCGAGACAAATTGCGAAATTTCTCATAAATCCCTGTCCCTGTCCATGTCACTTGAAAGCCGTAAAGCATTAACCGAGGAAGGTTCGATATGATCGCTTACTAAACAATTGTAACTAAGCCATCACAGCCAATTAGTTATTTCTCAAGATTCGAATGAACGAGAAATTAGGAATTATATCAATATGAAATAATGGCAAAAAAGAGCCAACTTGATATTTTTCGTTGATCAATTTTCGCAAAAATAAAATAGAATTGCACAAAACATCTTATAAATAAAAATTGCAAATAGTTTTTTTCAAAATCAGGCACAGAGCTATAATTAATGTAGCTATGATGCATTTTATTGAGAAATCGAATTGACCAAAATTGTCAGTAGGGCGTCACAAATGGCTCCATTAGCACTTGTGACGCTCATCGGTCTCAGCGTCCGATTAATAAACTTTGTCGGTCCAGTAAGAGGGGATGATTTTCGCTATCTTTCTCTCGCTTTTGATGCGCAGCATGGGCAAGTAATAAGTACTTGGTCTGCCGCTGACCGGGTTGGCATATATATGCCAATTTCCTGGTTATTTCGTGTTTTCGGGGTTAGTGAAATAACTAGTGTGGCTTTTCCATTATTTTTTTCATTGCTTACTGTGGTATTAATTTATTTTATTGGCAAGCAATTGCGAGATTCCAAAACAGGCTTGGCGGCTGCGCTTATATGGGCAGTTTTCCCATTAGATGTAATCAATTCCACTCAGGTTCTGCCCGATTCAATATTAGCTACCTATTCTGCAGGAGCCATATTGCTGCTTCTCTTGGGGTTATCTAGACAGGGGCTTCAACGGGCGCTCTATTGGTTAGGAAGTGTCTTGGTATCCATATTGGCTTTTTACACAAAGGACATCGGCGCCCTAAACGGGTTGTTCTGCATAGCAGTGATGGCAGTAGTCAGCACAAAACCGCTAGTTCTCAATTTCTCGCGCTGGGTGATACAAAGCAATAGACGCATTGTCGGGACAGCAACCTTCGCGATAGTGATGGCAGCGCTTGCCTTCAATTACCGCGATAATATTTTGGTATTCCCAACTGGAAGTCCAATAAATCTATTTGCGCAAACGGCCACTGATTTCTTCGGAGCGCTCGTGCTTGGCATTGCCCCTTTTGGTTATACGGCAGATATTCCTGGTCGTGAGAGTCTTTTTGATCTGGTTATCCCCCTCCTACTTGTCGCGCTTATCAGCCAGGCCATTTTGCGCAAAAAAGAATTGTTATTGCCCGTCGCTTGGATGGCATTTCTATTCGTTTTTTCAGAATGGGGCACAGAAGCCTTGAAATTTCCCATCCGCTATCGGCCCCCTAATCCAGAATTGGTTTTTGACAGAAGGCACTTGCTTTTCATGATGCTGCCAGTTGTGCTAATTATTGGTAGTTATCTCTCCAGCGGTCTCAAGAAAATAAAGTTATCGCAACTTGTTGGCCTAGGATTCGTCTCAATCGCCTTCACCTATTTTGTTCGAAACGAAGCGCTCTCAACGTTAAGTTCTGGCTTGCTCGAAAGAGCCTTTATCTTGTCCTTGTTGGTTAGCCTAAGTTTGCCCCTGTTTCAATTTCAACAAAACCAAGAGAAACTACGGGGTATGAAACGGATGGCTTTAATCCTGTTTGTAATTGGATCCATATTGCCGATGGGTCGCTATCACGTGAGCGATTGGCACAAAGAACAGATACTTATGGCCAATATAAGAGAAGCAGCTCAATATCTTGAACAAACAGATTCGAATAATCCAATTATCACCATTCCAGGTAATGATCACCGGCTAGATTGGGCATCCGACTTTCAGTTGGGAATTAATTGGGACAGCATTGACTATATTTATCCAAACGCCCGCATCACCTCCACCGCTACCTTTGACAAAGAGACCACAAACTATTTCATCGTATTTGAAGATACGGGAAATTTGGCCCATAAAGACTTGATTGACCCCAATTGGGAAAACCTAGCCACCTTTGGAGCAGATGGACATTCACCCATAACCATTTATTTCAGCGCGGGTGAAGAAACCGCCAATATCTCACCATATTCAATGGCCTATGCAACGCATAAATAAATTGAGCAAGCAAATTGCTTCAAGCAATTCGTATGCCCTTTTGCTAATGCTCTTGTTGGCAGTTTTTAGTGCCCTGCTGTTTTTTCGAATCGCGCCCAATTTTCTGGAACATCCCGGTTTGGTGTTTGCGCGAATGGCCTACTCTATTTCTCTTCCCCTAGACCAAGTAGAGGCCGGCACCCTCAGCCTAATGGATTGGTTCACATCTACAAGGGCAGATATTGGATTAATTCAATTTAGTTTTCTAGGTCCTGTCGCTTTGATTTACTCATTCTTCGGAGCCGGAGGATCGAGTCTGATGATATTGCCCTTTTTCTTCCACTTTTCGACAGCCCTTTGCCTCTTTGCAATAGCTAACGAATTGCTTGATCAGAAATGGGCAGGAATATTAGCTGCTGTTCTTTGGGCCGCGTTTCCAGCAACATCTTTTATTAATAGCGCCTTTCCACTAACGGCCACATTCGTGTTTTTATCAGTCCTTGCTTGCCTAGCAATTATTAAATATATACGCACGAAATCCCTGATTTTTCTTGCAATATCGCTGGCCACAATAGCTTGGCTTTTTCTTCTTTGGCCCGCATTGGCCCTTAGCTTAATCGCCTTTGGTATTTATGCCTTTCTGGAAGAGCGCCAGAGAATTACAGCCCGCACGAAAACCATACTAATTGCAGTTACCCTTCTGGCTATCTTTTTCATTCCTTTTTTATCCACAGCGATTAGATCCTTCATTGACCAACTTTATCAATCCCCTGGATTCATTATTTATTTCCTGCTTTTCCTTGTGGCCTTTATTGCCAGCGCCTCTACAGCGCAGAGTAAAGCTAAGCATATTGCGAATTTATTTGTGTTTTCCATGTTGGCATTCATGGCCTATGAATATCTCCCACCCGTAGAGAATATGATTTCCGCAAATATTGGCGGATTTCCTATTCTGTTATTTGCTGTCCCGGCAATTCTGCTGATCGCAAAAAGCCTCGCAACTTGGATTCCCGAAAAACATTATTCATGGGCCGCCCTGCTTGCGCTCGTATCAGGATTGATTTTTGCCCAATATGCCGACCTTGGCTATTACCAACAGGGCGACCTCTTCGTGGCTGATATTTTCATGTCGGTTTCGCGCTTAAGCGCAGGTTTTCTGATCTTGGCTTTATTATTTTTCTTATTTTTCAAAATGCTTAGTGACAAACCAATAAGCGCACAATTTGGGGTCTTGTGGGTCTTGCTATTGCCCATTTCTTCAATATTCCCATTGAGCGCCGCCAATTATGAAAACGCTTCAACGAACTCGAGCTATCAACGCGCGGCTACGCTAGCCCAATCAATGGCCGCCAGCGATCCGGAAATAAAGATCTATGTATGTAGTCGTAGGTTGAGAGATCGCTTTTGGTACATGGCCGATTTTTCTGATTTCGAATTAAGCACTGTTCTGCAAAACAGAAACCCCTTCTTGAAGCCGCCCACGAATATTGCCAATCGTAGCAGCGGAATTGCTATCATTGATCGTGAATGTAGTGAAATTGACGCAGAGGTTTACGATCAATGGAATTTAATGTTTACATTTGGCGAAAAAGACAGTCAATTGGACTTTTACCGTATTCTCCCTTAGATAAAATTGTGTTTCAGATATCAACCCATTTAGATTAAACTTACAGAAAACAGGGAACAACTATGACCAAAATATTAATCACCGGAGGGGCGGGTTTTGTCGGCTCCTTTCTGGCAGAACAATTACACGCGGCCGGACATGCTGTAACTGTAGTGGACGACTTGTCCACCGGCTCGATGGATAACCTGACCGCACTTGCCGGGCAGGATAATTTTCAATTTGTTGAAGGTTCTGTGTTGGATGTAGCTTTGATGAAGGAAAAAATTGCCAAAGCGGACAAGGTGTACCATTTGGCGGCCGCAGTAGGAGTCAAACTAATTGTCGATGAGCCGGTTCGGACGATTGAAACCAATATTCGAGCGACTGAAATAATCTTAAAAGAAGTCGCTGAACAAAAAAAACCTACTTTGATCACATCAACCTCCGAAGTTTACGGAAAATCCCCCAAAGACTTGTTCAATGAAGAAGACGATCTCGTCTTGGGTCCCACATCCCGCGCTCGTTGGGCCTACGCGGCCTCTAAGATAATTGATGAATTTCTCGCGCTGGCCTACTATCAGGAGCAAGCAACTCCCGTAAAAGTTGTGCGGCTCTTTAACGTCATTGGGCCAAGACAGAGAGGCCGCTATGGCATGGTGGTTCCACGTTTCGTGAAACAAGCGCTCAGTGGAGAGCCGATGACGGTATATGGCGATGGCAGCCAGCGCCGTTCCTTTACTTACGTCGGCGATGTAGTTCCGGCCTTAGTGAAGCTTATGGACAATGATGCGGTCAGTGGCCAGATCGTCAATATTGGTCACCGCAAAGACATTTCGATTTTGGAGCTCGCCAACCTCGTAAAGAAACTCACAGACAGCCAATCCGAAATAAAATTGCTCTCATTTGAGGAAGCATATAACGCTAATTTCGAAGATATGCAGCGTCGCATGCCAGACATCTCAAAAATAAATAAACTAATTGGCTACGAGCCCACGTTAGAATTACCGCAAATGCTTGAGGCTATTATTGAGCACATGCGCGACTAATTCGCGCACTAAATGGCAGTCCTTATGACAATCAATATTCATCCAACCGCAGACGTATCCGATAAAGCCGCTATTGGGGAAGGCACTAGTGTTTGGCACCAGGCCCATATTCGTGCGGGTGCCCAAATTGGCGAAGAATGCATCATTGGCAAAGGGGTTTATGTAGGAGCGGACGTAAGCATTGGAAACCGAGTCAAAATACAAAATTATGTTTCAGTTTACGAAGGACTGACCATTTCAGATGGGGTTATGGTGGGTCCCCATGTTTGTTTCACCAACGACATACTGCCCCGTGCTGTAAATCCAGATGGCAGTTTGAAAAGCAGTGAAGATTGGGAGTTAACCGAGACTTTTATTGGTGAAGGTGTTGGCTTAGGCGCAAACTCAACAATTCGCTGTGGAATCCGCATCGGTAATTGGGCCATGATAGGAGCGGGCAGTGTAGTGACGCACGATGTGCCCGATTTTGGACTTGTATATGGCAACCCAGCCCGCTTACATGGCTTCGTTTGCAGACATGGTGGTCGGCTCGAAAAGAAGACTGAGGATGGAGCAGATATTATTGCTAGCAGTTCATCGTGTGATGAATTAATTCGAATTCCTTCTACTGTATGGAATGAGGCCAAATGATAAATATTGCTCAGCCCCTGATTGGGGATGAAGAAAAACAAGCCGTAATGGAAGTGCTAGATTCGGGCATTTTGGCACAAGGTCCTAGAGTAGCGGCTTTTGAAAAAGCCTTCGCTGAGATGTGCGGAGTTAAATTTGCTATTGCTACCTCCTCTGGCACAACCGCATTACATACTGCCTTATTGGCCCACGGAATTGGCGAAGGGGATGAAGTAATTACCTCCTCATTTACCTTTATCGCATCAGCTAACAGTGTGCTGTATACGGGCGCGAGACCCGTGTTTACCGATATTGACGAGGCCACTTTCAATCTAGATCCAAGCCTAATTGAGGCGGCCATTACGGAGCGAACCAAAGCGATTATGCCTGTTCATTTGTTTGGCATGAGCTCCGACATGGACGCCATTCAAGCTATTGCCGATAAGCACGGCCTAGTGATTATTGAAGATGCTTGTCAAAGTCATGGTGCAAGTTTCAATGGCCAGCGCGTTGGTTCATTCGGAACCGGATGTTTCTCTCTTTACCCAACCAAGAATATGACCTCTGCCGAAGGTGGCATGATTACGACTAATGACGAGGCCTTTGATACAGAATGTCGCATTGTGCGCCAACATGGCATGCGCACCCGCTACTATCACGACGATTTAGGATTTAATTTTCGCATGACAGATGTACATGCGGCCATTGGCCTGGAGCAATTGAAAAAGCTTCCCGAATTTAACGCTGCCCGCCAACGCAACGCTGAGTTTTACAGTGAGCACATGACGGGAGTTGTTGTGCCACAGGTTATGGCTGGGGCCGATCATGTCTATCATCAGTTTACTATTCGCGTTCCAGCTGGCCAGAGAGACGCTATGCTCGAGCACTTAAAAGAAAATGAAATTGGTTGCGGCGTTTATTATCCAGTTCCGGTCCACCAGCAAAATTATTACACCAAGGATTTGGGCTATAGCCAATCTTTGCCGGTCACAGAAAAACTTGCGCAAGAAGTATTGTCCTTGCCGGTTCACCCTGCTCTGGGTCCGGCTGATTTGGAACAGGTGGTTGATGCGGTAAATCAATTCAAGGTGGAGAAACTCTAATGGGCATTAAGACTGCCGTTATTGGTGTAGGCTCAATGGGCAGGAATCATGCCCGTCTATTTTCTGAGCTTGCTAATGTTGATTTCGTAGCAGTTTCTGATGCCAGCCAGGAAGTCGCTGCAAATATTGCCCACAAATATAGTGTCCAGGCTTATACAAATTACGAAGAATTGCTTGAAAAAGAGCGGCCTGAAGCAGTTTCCATCGCCGTTCCAACTGCAATGCACAAAGAGGTTGCTTCCAAGGCCATGCAAGCCGGGGCGCATGTCTTAATTGAAAAGCCAATTGCTTCGACAGTTGAAGATGGGCGCGCGCTGATAACCGAATCCGAAGAGCTCGGTAAAAAGTTGATGGTGGGCCATATTGTGCGCTTCAATCCAGCCATCCGCGCCTTGAAAGAAAAACTAGACGATGGTGATTTGGGCAAGGTCATTCAAATTCTTTGTCGCCGAATTGGTCCATTTCCAGCCCGCATACGGGATGTGGGTGTAGTGGTTGATTTAGCGCCGCACGATATTGATGTAATGCGTTATCTGACGGATGAAAGTCCGGAGCGAGTTTACGCGGAAATTGAGCAACATGTGCACACCGAATATGAAGACTTAGTATTTGGCTTGCTCCATTTCCCCAGCGGTGTCACCGGAGCCCTGGAAATCAATTGGCTCACCCCTACAAAAGTTCGCGAAACCTTGGTGCTAGGTGAGCTGGGCATGTTTCGCGTGAATGATCTAACTCAAGATTTGTATTTCTATGAAAACGCAGAAACAAATAAAGAAATTTGGCCCACACTAGGGCACATTAAAGGGGTCAGTGAGGGCAAGATGGTGCGCTACCCCGTTAATCGCTACGAGCCTCTAAGGGCTGAATTGGAAGCTTTTATTAAGTCTATTGAAGAAGATACACCCGTGCCTATTAGCGGCGAAGATGGCTTAGAAGCCTTACGTCTGGCCCAAGCCCTTATCAAATCAGGAACTAGCCACGAAGTTGTGCGGGTCTAGAGCATGTCGCTGGCTTCTCTAAAATCCAAAATTAAAGATCAGGATGCCCGCTTAGCGGTAATTGGTCTTGGTTATGTTGGCTTACCCGTAGCATGTAGCTTTGCAGAAAAAGGCTTTGATGTGCTGGGAGTTGATATTCTTGAAGAGCGCATAAAGAAAATCAATCAGGGTATTTCGCCAATTGAAGGCAAAGAACCTGGGTTGGCAGAATTGATTGAGAAGGTTGTCGGTGGAAAACTACTGCGTGCCTCGTCCGATTATGCCGATTTAGCGGATCGCGACATTATTCTGATTTCAGTAGAGACACCTGTAGACGATGACAATAAACCGCGTTACAGGGCACTCGAATCTGTACTAAGAAATTTGGGACCCGTCCTGAAAGAGGGGGCATTGGTAATCATCGAATCCACCATTGCTCCCGGTACGATGAAAGGATTAGTTGCTCCAATTCTCGAAGAAACTTCTGGAAAGAGCCTTAACGCCAATTTCTATTTGGGGAATTGTCCTGAGCGCGTAATGCCGGGACGTTTGCTGCGCAATCTGCGAGAAATGAGCCGCGTAGTGGGCGGCATGAGTTCGGAAACAGCTGATGTTATGACAGATTTGTACGCTCAATTTGTTGAAGGTGATTTAGATCCAACAGATTCAACCACTGCCGAATTGGTCAAAACGGCAGAAAATGCCTATCGTGATGTCCAGATTGCTTTTGCCAATGAAGTCGCATTAATTAGTGAGGCAGTTGGTGGCGATGTTTGGAAGGTGCGCGAGCTAGTGAATAAGAGCCCCGGCCGCAACATGTTACTCCCCGGCGCCGGCGTCGGTGGACACTGTATTCCTAAAGATGGTTTGTTATTAGCTTATGGAGCTGAGGGGACGGATGTGCCCATCCGGCTCATTCCGGCTGCCCGAGAAATTAATGAATATATGCCCATTCATGTTGCTGAAATGCTTGAAAATGCGTTGGGCAAATTAGGCAAGAAACTGAGCGAAAGCCGTGTATTAATATTGGGCTATTCCTATTTAGAAAATTCAGACGACACACGTGATACGCCCTCGGAAAAATTGGTGACAGATATTGAGGCAAGAGGAGCGCAAGTAGTCGTTCACGATCCTTATGTCTTGGAATACCAAGGCGATCTAATGTCAATGGCGCAAGGCTGCGATGCGGCTGTGCTGATGGTCAAGCATGATGAATATTTAAATTTGGATTTCAATCAATTAGCCCAGCAACTGAGAACAGATATATTTGTTGATGCGCGCGGTTTATTTGCCAGCCAATTAGAAATCCCAGGATTCTCGTTTGAAGTTATCGGACGAGGCAAGCATTAGCGATCGGCAGAAGCGTAAGGTAAGGATTTGGGGGACATTAGCTCTCATTCTGGCTGTCGGGCTGGGAATTCGATATATTTTTTACACAGGCATGGTTAGAGGCGACTCGTTAAATTACGCCCACGCTGCATTTTTGCGCTCCCAAGGCATCAGTGATTTGGGAAATTGGGCGGGAGTTGGCCGAATTGGCCTGTATGGTCCGGTTGCCTTCCTATACGCATTGTTTGGTCCTGGTGAATTGGCAACCCATGCCTATCCGCTTTTTGCATCGATGGCCACCATGTTCTTTTTGTTCAAGATTGGTGAGCTCGCAAATAACCAGCGAACAGGTCTCGTCGCGGCACTGCTTTGGGCCTTCTTTCCATTAGATATTCATCTTTCCACTTCGCTCCTTCCAGATGTTCCCGTAACGACATTTATGACCGGCGCACTGTACTTCTTCCTGAAAGGCACCATTGATCAGAAATTGCTCAGTTGGAATTACCTCGCTGCGTTATTCCTCATTCTATTAGGAATATTGGTCAAACCGATTGCGATCATGGGGCTAATATCCGCAGCAATATTAATCATCTACACCCACAGAGAATCACTGGCCGCATGGATAGCCACTCTCCTCGAGCCCCTTAATATGACCTGGCGCATCGTTCTGCAAGTAGCTACTATTCTGGCGGCCATATTTGGCCTTAGATGGTACTCCAGCATTCAGCCCTATCCATTCCTGGCGACTCTGGCCAAAACTGCCAGCGACCTAAGTGGTTTTTTTGTGCGCGGCGTTACTGAGCTAGAAATCTCCAATTTGAGACTTGATTTCAGTAGCTTGCTGCTGTTTTTTGCTCCGTTATACACGATTTCCGTTCTTTGGGTACTGAGAAATGGAAACCGAAATTCGCGTAATTTGTTAGTTTGGACGATCGCTCTCTTCCTATATTATGAATGGGGCACGATCAGCACAGACCCCCTTTTCTACATCGCCCTGCAGCCCTTTAACGAAGCCAGGAACTTCCTTTTTCTAGTGGCCCCGCTAACTGTAATTGTCGCCATTTACATTGAGCGTTTTATGCACAAGAACGGAGCAGAACGCGCCTTACAAGCTGTTGCATTAATCGGTCTGGCAACCGCCTGGCTCCTCCGCACCGCCCATTGGAACTCAACCCCAATCTGGCTTTGGGCTGCAACATTAGCTATCCCAATCTTTGCCCTAGCTAGCGTAGTTTATGAAGACCGACTATTTAAATTGCCAAATTGGTCCTTTGCTGGTCCCTTGCTGCTCCTAATTTTCATTGCCTTCTTGCGTCCTGTCGCCCCCTATCATTCATCTTGGTATTGGGATCGCATAGATCGGCTGGAGATGCTGCGATCCGCAGCCGAGCAGTTAGCCGGAGATGCGACGACACCTATTTATCTTAAAGGTCGCGGAAACGCCATGACGCTGAATTTTGCTTCCAATTTCGAGTTGGGCTTTGATTGGCTTGACGAAGAGGGCGAATCGGCATCTGCATACCGCATCAGCAATGCCCTGCCAGATGGAAGGCACTATCAAATCGTTTTTGGTGAATCCAACACAGATAGCTCTGCCCAGCTATTTGGGACTTTCCAAGGGAATTATGGCAGCGTCCTCACTGTTTGGTTGCATGAATAATAGAGAAATGGGTTTAAAAAATGATTAACCGAATTGCCCTACTACTAATAAAAGTCCCTCCTCTATATCGCTTGTTGCAGAAGCTATATGTAGCCACCTTCCTGCGCGCTCGGGGCTCGCAACGCTATTCTCGCGAGAGAATTTGGACAGCCCTTTCTCAGCTTTCCAGAGTGAGCAAGCAATATGGTTTAACCGATGGTTTCCTTTCTGCCCAGGGAAATTTTTATCTGCAAATGCCAGATGGCATATTGCTTTATTACAATTTCGATGACCGCGACAAAACGATGGGGGATGGTCAAAGTTTGGATTTAGCCCCAGTAAATGACACAGATCCTATCTGGATTGCCATTCAACAATTAATGAAACCTGGCAAAAACTTCATTGATGTCGGAGCTAATAATGGATATTTTTATGCACTGCGTGTAGCAAAACTGCACCCAAAATCCCAAGTTATTGCTTTCGAGCCTAATCCGCGAATATCCTTTCATTTGAAGCACAATGTTGAAATAAACAAATTTGCCAACATTGACGTTGCTGAGAAAGCCCTGGGCCAAGCAGCAGGTTCAATTTTTCTTGGCGCTCGCTTAGGGGCCAGCGCCTACACCTCATCAAGTAGGCCCGGCGCAGATTGGATTGAAGTTCCAGTGATCACACTAGATAGCTTCTTGGATAAGAATGGCAGACAGCAAATAGGCCTAATCAAAGTGGATATTGAAGGGGGCGAATATGATTTCCTGCTTGGTTGCAAAACCGTGATGGAAGAGCATCGTGCCATATTCATTTTGGAGCACAAGCAAAAATGGCTCGCACGCGCAGGCGTCTCAACATCAGATATCCTGGATCTAGCTGAAAAATTTGCTTATGAAATTCAGAAATTTAAGGGGCAGGAAGACATTATTCTTTATCCAAAAGTAGCGAGGAAGAAAATCCAATCGATTAGCCATTTGCTGGTCGATCTCGAATAATCGCTATGAAAATAATGGCTTGGTTGAATCGCTTCCCGGTAGTTCTAGTACTGCTATTCGCAATCTGCATTTCTGCTTTGTTTTACGTAGGCATTGGGACGCGAGCAAGCTTAGATTTCGCATTCGCTGCGAGCGAAACCTTATCTGAGCTACGTAATATTTATGCTGCCTTTCAGTCAGGTTCAGCCATCGAGTCCAATACCGCCGATTTCATCATTGGATTAATTAATGGTCCCGGCCTCTCACGCTTATTTCAGGCCCTCTCATTTCAATTTGCAGGCATAAACGAAAGCGCTGTTACCTGGTTGGCCCTTGCCACTTTTCTCGCAAATTGCGGATTAATCTTTGCTTTGATCAGGCGCCATGCCTCCAGCTCGGCGGCATTGATTGCCTCTATCGCTTGGGCTATATTTGCAACGATGATTTTGTCAGCCAATCAGACCATCGCAACTGGCTTGTCTTTCACACTTTTCTTCTCAGGGCTATGGCTATTTTCAGGAAATCTGCAAGATCTCGCCCGAGTTAAGAAAATATTGATTGCTTTGTTACTAGTCCTCTTGGGCATTGAAAATAGCGGGTTTGCACTTGCATTCCTAGCCCATTTAATATTTGGCACAATTAAACAAGCTAACGTTTTTAGACCCCTCATATTTGCGTTTCCGCTGGTCATACTCAGCTCAACGGATACCTCCCAGATTGATTTTGGTAAATTAATATTAGATCTAATGCGCGAGCCAGCCCTGTCCCTGATTATGTTTGCTGCGCTGATCTCGCTTGTTGGATTGAAGCACAATCGAATTAAGCGGATTGATCTCAATCAATTTGCATTCTTAGAGCTACTCGCAATAGTTGTGCTACCTGGAATATTGTTGGGTACTGGACAAAATGATGCCTTGTTAGCTATTGCGTTTGTGTTGCTAATTCCTATTGCCCAATATTTAGCCGCTTTTCTTGATAAAGAAAAGTATTCGCTCATAGGAATAGCCATGATCAGCCTGCTGCTTATTCAAGCCGCTTTGTTAAACATGGCTAACATGCGCACAGTTCCTTTTCCAGGTGCTGGAACCCATAATGTTCTTTATCTAACTTTGATATTTGAAGGTCTCTTATTTGTTTTCTGGATGGCTAGTAGCGCCGTACTAAAATGGAAAAAGCAACTTTCAATAAGCATCTTTGGTTTCGCGCTCATATTCCTTTTCATGGGTTCGCTAATGGGCCAAACGGCAGCACGCACATCCACGGTAGCGCTTCGTAATGCCGCCGGACGTCAAGCTTTTGCTGCTATCCAGGAACTAGGAGCGGCTAATTCGCTGGCTGTTTTATACGATGCCCAATTAAGAGATCAATTTGTCTTTCTGGATTCGGCTAGCTCAAATAAATTCGGACGAATTCCAATATTAAATGCTGAGGAAATGCATTCTACGGATAAAGATTGGGCCATAGTCTGGAATCATCAGCAAGATTTTGACAATGCAAATTGGACTTGGGTGCAAAGCTTTGGACTCGCAGGTCCAAATCAGATTAGTCTTTTTGAGCAATCATCTGAACCTCTCCAAGCTTGCAATATCCTCGATCAATCACTCCGCAACGAATTCCCCTCTGAAATTGAGATTCAAGTTATTCCAATAGATTTGGCCCAGATAGAGACCTGCTATCCAGATCGAAACTTGGTTAACCAGACTGAGCAGTTAATTTTCCAGACTTCTGGTGGAGCCTATATCCAGCCGCGCTGGAGCGCCGTTGATCAAACCTTAGCCACTAGCCTAAAATATGCCCACTTGCTGGATCCGAGCATATTTAGTGTGCAAATCGACCTTGCGCCAAACACCGCATACATATATTCCGTCGAAGTTCGAGCTGAAGAGCCTGTGACGCTGCTCTATTGGGCTACAAAAGAGTATGAAGGTGCGTATGGGGGTGGCCGATTTTCAGAGTGGAGAGAGTTTAGCCTTGTGCTTATTACTCCCCCGTGGAATCAGGCGCAGTCCGTTAATTTTTCGCCAGTACTGTTTGATCATTTTGGCGAAGTAACCATCCGTAATTTTTATCTACAAGAACTGGCTATTGCCCCTTAATTTTTGCGCGAAGGGTTAGCAATCACAATCATCGTGTCCCCTTTTCCTGAGTCGTAGCGTCGCTGAATTTCATCCCCAGGGCATGCCTTTCCATTTAAATGCGTGAATTGATAGCCAAGCTCAAACATTCTGCTAACTAACTTTGCCGGATCTGCCCACAAATGCAGTTCAATTGCGCAAATGGGCATGGATTTCTCCAGCAGTTTCTGCATACCCTCAATGGCTTCAGTTTCAAAACCTTCTACATCTAGTTTGATTAGGTCAATAGCCGGCCAGCCTTGCTTCTCAAAATAAGTATCTAGTGCAATCACATTAATTTCTTGGGTTTGCCCAGAAGTCTCCGATGGTGCGAGGGAGTGGCTGGCTGAACGTTCGCTAGCTTGAAGATGAATTTGAGCGCTTCCTTGCTTTGCCCCAACCGCTGAATTTTCCAAAACAATCTGCTTGAATTGATTACTATCGCGAGTAATTTTCAAACCTCCGAATAATTCTGGCATCGGTTCAAAGGCAAAAACACGGCCCTCATTTCCAACCAGATGCGCCATCAGTAGCATGATGTAGCCCTCATGGCTGCCAATGTCTAATGCGGCCATTCCTGGCCTGCAATATTTTTGAAGCCAGCTGACCAATTCAGGTTCGTGTTGCCCCTCAATGTAAGCTTGGCTTCTGCGTGTATTCGCAAATATGTTTAATCCAACCAGGGGGCCATCTGTAATTTTGTTTAGGGCTAATTGGTCCTCAGGATGCGGAAGTAATAGGGCTAACTTCTTGCTTAGGTTTTCCGATAGCTTCTTCGGCAGGATCTTTAAGAAATATCCACCGAGCCTCGCTATTAAAGGATAAATTAAGCTCCAAATTCGATTGATCAACTTAAGGCCTGATCTTTCCAAGTTCTAAGCGTTCTCAACGCCACATTCCTTCCATCGCTTCAACCAGCTTGCTTTGCTGCACACGCAGATTGAGCGGGCCTTCTATGGCCGTGCGTCCATTTTGCCCCAGCTCGAGCCGCAGATTTGAAGACTTCAATTTTAGTAATTGCTCGGCAGCATCCTCAATATTTCCTGATTTGAATACCAGCCCGAGCTTGTGGTTTCTCGCTATCCGTTCCAGAGATTTGCAATTACTTACCAATACAGGTTTTCTCATTGCTGCAAATTGAAACAACTTATGCGGCAAAGTGTTGTCTGTTTGTCCATAGCGATAATGAGGAATGACCCCCAATGAGCTGGCCTCAATAAATGACGCCATCTCAGAAAATGGCCGCCTACCCAATAGTTGCACCTGAGAGTTTAAATCAAGCTTATTAACCAGATCCTTTACCAGGGAAATTGATCTGCCCGCCCCAACAATAGTAAACATAAGCTCAGGCCACTGGTCTTTGATCCTTGCAATGGCTCTGACCATGATATCCAGGCCTCTGTGGACAGACGCGGAACCCACATAAACCATGTGATCCCTTTTCGGATCTAGCTCTTGGATAGCTTGTTGTGGCATCGCATCCCAAACCAAATGATCTTCAGAATTCAAAATTTCCAGCATTTTGCCGTTTTCAGTAAAGTGCATGGAGTGCAGGCGTTCATTCATCTCCTCTGCGGGAGTTAAGATCAAGTCCGCATGTTGGGTCAGGCGCTTTTCATAATCTAGCCAGGCACTTAACGAATAAGCGCGGCTGTTTGAATTTTTATCCCTGGCCGTACTCCACATGTTGTAGGGAAAATTTTCGTGGAGATCCAACACGAATTTCGCATTCAAGTCTCTAGCTATTTCCAGTCCCAGATGCGCGTTGGCTAAATCGTTCCAAATGATGGCATCCGGTTGAAATCGCGTCGCTTCCTGCCTAATCCAGGCCCCAGATAGGTTTGAATGAAAGACGGGATTTAGGGGCGATAAAAGCCTCTTTTTAAGTCCACGCAACATTTTTCTTGCTCGGCCAGGTGGGTCAATATGAATAATTTCCCCGTTCCATCGATCACTTTTTATCTGTGATGGTCTGGCCAGCATCCTCAATGTATAACCAGCTTCCGCAAGGGCTTGCGATGCGTTTTCAACTCTCAATTCCGGTGGGAAAAGATCGGGAAGAATATTCAGGATGCGTTTAGGTCTGTTCTTGTTCATATAAGTTCTCTTGCAGCGTGATTCTACTCAATGCCAGCGTGAGGAAGCAATCATTATTCGAATTGAGGATGTATAATTTGCGCGCTTCCTAATTATTGAATAAAACCATGTGTGGAATAGTCGCTGCCAGTCCTTCACTTAAATCCTTCTCGCATAAGACGCTATCTAGCTTGTCTCGGCGAGGTCCGGATGGTTTTGGGTTTTGGGTGGATGATGAGATCCATCTGGGGCACACACGGCTAGCCATTATAGGGCTAAATGAAAGAGGCAGAGAGCCGCTGGAAAGCGAGAACTTCGTCCTTTCCTTCAACGGCGAAATTTATAACTACGCTGAATTTAAACCCAAATTAAAAAGCTTGGGCTATCCCGTCGATGGTGCCAACGATTCTGAAACCCTCCTTTATTGCTGGGAAGAATGGGGTCTGCCAATCCTGCGAGAAATGACCGGATTTTGGGCATTTTCAATTTACGATAAGCGCAGCAAAAAAATTACCCTCGTCCGAGATCAATTCGGCATTAAGCCCCTCTACTATTATCGAGGAAAAGAAGGCTTCGCTGCGGCCTCATTGATGCGCACTGTAATAGATTTGATGGACGAGCCGGTTGAGCTGGATTACATGGCCCTCTCTGAGTATGTGCGCTATCAGTTCACCTTTGGCGATAAAACTTTTGTCAAACAAATCCGCAAAGTATTGCCCGGCCACGCAGTAGTTGTAGATCTTGAAAATCAAACCGCTGAAGACCAGACATACGAAGAAATTTGGACTGAATATCCAGATCAGCGGGCCGAGGTCAATAAGGCTTGGGTCGCTGAAAGCCGAGAATTGTTTCAAGAGTGGATTTTGGAATCTACCGAAAGTGACACCCCCCTCACCACCATCATTAGCGGGGGTATTGATTCTTCCCTGATAACGCGCATTGTTAAACCCAATCAGGCCTATCATGCTTATTTTTCTGATCCAGACTGCAATGAATTGCCCTGGGCTGAGCTTGCTCTAATAGGCACTTCAACTGAATTGATCCCCCTGCAAGCTAGCGATTCCTTCAACCTCGTCGATCGCCTAAACAATATTATTGATGATTTTGACGAGCTCTCAATTGGCTCAGTGATTCTGCCGCTAGAGGATTTGTTAGCTAAGGTCACCGAAAACTATAAAGTGGTGATGGTTGGCACGGGAGGAGATGAATTGTTTGGCGGCTATAGTCGCTATCAATTGGCTCTGGGTGCTTGCCATCAGGAAAGCTATATGGGTTTGTTTAAGCGCATGCAAAATATTGAAGGCCATGCCAGCCGCTTTGAATTTACTCATACCAAAGGCAATATTGGTGCTTATCGTTTCTATGAGCCTCAAGCAAAAGAGGCCTTTTTTGAAGCCTATGAAGAGGGTCAGGGCAGTAGCTCTCCGCTGGAATCTATGCTGACCTTTGACCGCAAATATTTTTTGCGTGGCCTACTTAACATCGATGACAAAATGTGCGGTCGCCATTCGCTAGAAGGGCGACCCAGTTTTCTGCATCAAAAAATTGTGCGCCGTGTACTTTCCGCACAACAAGAGGGCTTGATGCCAGGCGAGAAGTTGAAGCCCATTTTGCGTGAAATCAGCCGCGGAATTATTCCTGATGCAATCGCTGATCGATCAGACAAAATGGGCTTTACAACACCAATTGGTGTGTTTCAGGACAACTCCGCAGATGCGATCAAGGAACAATTAAAGTATTCAAAATTCAAGGAACTTTACGATCTCAATCAAGTTGAATTCAAGTCCGCATCTAAATATTCACGTGAAGTTTTCGGATTGCTGGCACTGGATCTGTGGCTTAATAAATACGCATCGGGCGTTTAACAAATCAACGTTATTTAGAGACCCACTATCAAATTGAATATATCCTTAGGAATGCGGCTCGCACTAAATCGATTGTCCCTGCTTTCGGGCAGGTCCATATCCGCTTTGGATCGTATCCTGAGTGCCAGTTCGACTGACTTATTGCATTGGGAACGGGATCCGGGTGTGCGCATAGGATTGGGCTGGCGTTCCAAAGTAGAAATGGTAAATGCACCCCATGTCGTCACTCTAGCGAATGGCAAATTGCGCATGTACTTTTACCAGGCTTCACGAGGTAAATCAGGCTGGCGCGGTGGCATATATTCAGCGCATTCAAACACTGGAAATAAATGGCATGTTGAAAAAGGGGTGCGTATTCCCAATCCATGGGGAAGTACAGTGCGCTCACCCAGAGTGTATGCAGATGGAAATAAGTGGAGAATGCTTTATGTACTTGGCGTGGGGAAGCAGGAAGCCCATGTAATGGAAGCTGTCTCCGCAGATGGCTTGAATTGGGAGCAGCATAAGCAAATAGATATATTGGGCTTGCCCGATAAGGCTGGCATAGAAGATGTGTATCGAGTTGAATTGCAGGAAGGACGTATCCGACTCTACCTTTCACTATTTATCGGAACGCAAACTCAGATCGCTTCAGCCATTCAAGAAGATAGTTCATCATTCAAGATTGAAGAAGGTTGGAGAATTGCCACCCAAGATAATATGGAATTGATTGCTAATAATCCCTGTGTGTTTCAGAACGAACAGGGAAATTGGTCCATGATATTCCGCGGAAGCTCACAATTAGCATTGAATAGCCAACTATTTCTAGCCATTTCCCAAGATGGATTGAATTGGCAAGAGCCTAAAGAAGTATTGTCTCCCGAACAGAATAATCCGAACGAAAAGCATGGCGTTGGGTTTCCGTTCGTGATGGCCCTTGGCAATGAGCGCTGGAAACTCTTTTACTCGGGCTGGTGGGGAAAACATTGGAAAGAACGAGCGACTCTAAAGCATTGGACTGATGCTGCAGAAATAGCCAGCGCACATAAAGATAAAAACACGGATCCTTGGCGATGAACTCAGAGCAAAAAGATACCAATCGCATAAAACAACTCTTTGTTCAGGGTGTTGCATGGCGTACTGTGGCAGATTTTTTAATTCGGCTGCGCTCTATTATCCTTTTACCCATTCTGACGAGAACATTCGGAGCCGCTGATTACGGGGTATGGACACAGATAGGTAACACGGTGACGATGCTTTCTAGCCTAGGAACATTCGGCTTGGGGGGTGCGTTAAATCGCTATCTACCAGGATTACAAAGTAAGGAACAAAAACAGCAGTTCTGGATGGTTATATCCGTTCTGATGCTGGGGGGATTGTTGGTTGCCACACCCATTTTGATATTTGCAGAAGCAATTGCGCAGGCATTTTTTGGAGGAAGCGCTAATGCTATCTTTGTTCAATTGGGTGTGCTGCTGATGTTGATTAAGCTAATGCAAACTCATTTGCTTCTCTATTTCAAGCTGTCTTTACGAATTAATGTGTATTCGGGCTTATTGATTTTTCAGTCCATTCTGGCATTGATTGGATATCTGGGGGCCGCGTTAGTAGGTAAAAATTTATTAGCTGTGGTCTCTATCGCGATCATTGTGGATCTGATTATTACAGTGATTGTCCTTATTTGGATAGCTCGCGTATTAGGATTCGGCCGCCCGGATTTTTCAAGCCTGCGCAAATACCTTGTTTACGGCTTGCCAACGCTCCCTTTGGGCTTTCTTAATTGGGCATTGAATTCCTCGGATAGATTTGCCGTAGCCTACTTTTTAGGACCCGAAGAATTGGCCATTTATGCTGTTGCATATGGCATATCCATTTGGTCCATTCAGGTTGTTGTGACCCCGATTTGGACAGCAGTCCCGGGGGCTTTAAATAATTTGTGGAATACAGGCCGCCAAGATGAAGCGATTTCAATGCTCAAAACCATCTTTAAGTTTTATTTCCTGGGAGTAACCCCAATATTTTCGATCATTTTTTACTGGGGAGAATTTATCATAGTAAATTATGCTGGCGAGAGTTATGGGGCGGGCGCGGTAATAATTATCTTTGTACTAACCGCATATTTAATTGAATACACTTCGAGTTTTTACCGTACGGTATTGGCTTGGTACGAAAAAACTAAGGTGTTTTTGTGGACATTCTCGATAACTGCCCTGGGAAATCTAATACTTAATCTAATCCTTATTCCTCGTTATGGAATTGTTGGTGCGGCCATGTCTACAACCGCCGCATATAGCTTGCTATTCATATTTGAATTGATAATATCGAGACGAATCCACAAAGTAGATTTACCCTATGGTAAGGCGCTAAGCACACTGGGACTCGGCTTGCTAACAGCCGGAGTCGTATCCCGCTTACCAATGGATGGCTGGCTTGCTTTTTTCGGACAGTTGGCTCTTTTCATCTTGGTCTTTTTCACCTTGGGGTTTGCGTTTAGATTAATCCGTATAAATGAGTTGCGCGCCATAAGCGAATTTCTTAGAAAAAAAGAAAGACATACAAAAGCGTAATGATTTGATTTTTTATAGAAGGCAATTATCGTGAGCGGAACAGTTTATTCCAACACTTTGCATTGGCTGAAGACGTTTGTTGAGCCAGAAAGCAAGGTGATAGAGATTGGCAGCGGTTCGGGCCAATACAAACAACTTCTAGACAAAGGCAACTTGATTTGCACGGATGTACCCAATTCGTATTATCAAAGCGCGGCCCAAATTGACGTAATTAATCGAGGTGAGGCATTGCCCTTTGCTTCTTCATCTGCCGACATTCTATTTTCTCAGGGAGCAGTAGACTATATTGAATACTTGGATACCCACTTTGATGAGGCATTTCGAGTATTAAAGCCAGGAGGGAAAATGTTGGTATTTACATATAAAAAGAAAACACTAAGGCGTATTCATAAAGAATCTAAAAACATATTCTTTGGCTCAAGAAAGCATTTCCACATTTTTAATGAGGGACAATTAGCACAGAAATTAAAAAATAGTGGGTTTACGGTAAAGAGACTCCCATTTGCATTGAACATTAAAAATTCAATATTACAGGAACTGGTCGAATTACCTGGAATTCGAAACATAATAAGTAGAAATAGAAGTTGGAGAACTTTTCTTGCAGAGAAATAGGAATTTTTATTATTTTCATCGCATATATTGAATGTTTAAGTGATAATCCAATTGAAAAAAAAGCTAATAATTTATGAATACGAATAAACTATCATGGCAGCTGGTCGGGAACAACGAGTCACTGCCAACTACAAGCGACAAAAACGCGTCTGTATATCAAGGCGTAGAATGGGAGAAGATGTTTCAAGCGTATGGGCATCAAACCTGGCCCTTAGTTTGCAAACAAGACGATGAAATTGTTGCATATTGTTTAGCTTTCCTACCTAAGCCCTACTCCTACGGCGGTTTTCGAGGTTTGCGCACCGAAATAAACCAAAAGCTGTTTCCAGGTTTGGTGATTAATGGGGGTCCACGTATCTTGAAAAGTGATATTGCCAAGGAAGCTCATCGGGAACTTGCAAATCTTTTGAAAGAGCATCCCTATTCTGGGGTTTTTCGACAAAGTATTCAGGCGCGACATTTGTCTACCGATAATAAAAACGCAATAGAAATCGCAAGTGAACTAAATGCTGCTGGATTTGAAAGCAGGATCGCACATACTTTTCTGCTGAACCTTGAAAAGAGTCCTGAAGAACTTTGGAGTGGTGTTCATCCAAAAAAGCGTAATCGGGTTAATCGGGCAAAGCGGGACGGCATTGTTGTCCGAGAGGCGATGGGAATCGAGGGCATGAAAAATTATTATGCTATCCGACAGGATACTTGGCGTCGAAATCGTTTGCCTGAGGTTCCATTAGCCCACTTTGAGACGACCTTATCGGCGCTGCAAGGCACAGGCGCAATGAAAATTTACATATCATCGATCGACGGAGTTGATTTGGCGGGCCAAATTTGCTTCCTTTCATCAAACTTAGTACAACTAAATGGGGTGGCTGTCACGAATGCCAATTTCGAAGGACGTTATCCAGGCAATGAATTGCTTCAATGGCATGTTATTGAGGAAATGAATAAAGCGGGATTAAGAAAGCTGGATTATGGTGGCGCGACTCCAAACACGACAGATCCAAAAAAGAAGGGCATCCATTCCTTCAAGAAAAGTTGGGGCGGCGATCTTGTGGAACACTTTAATTTTGAAAGACGATTACCTGGCTGGCGCAGTTCTTTATTTAATCTGATTAGTTCGCCCAAGAAATCAGCAGAAGGCGATGGGGCAAGTGTTCTTTAAACAAGCTTGGTTAATATTCCCGAAATGAAAAAATTAGTGGTTATCGCCAGGCACAGCCCTTCAGTACTCCTAAAAAAGGGAGAGTACATAGCGCGATATTACAATCCTAAAAATGTGTTTGACGAAGTTCATCTAATCTTAACTAACAATGACAAGCCAGACATTGAGCAATTGCAGTTTTCTTCCGGAAAAGCAAAACTATTCATTCATAATCTTCCTCGGCCAGACTTTTTGCGCACACTAGGTTGGCGATCTTTTCTAATTGATAATTGGATACAAAATGGCGTTGATATTGTTCAAGGGATTGATCCCCAGCTAATACGTGTGCATAATAATTTTCTTGAAGGCTTCCTGGCCCAAAAAATTAAACAGTTAGTCGGTATTCCTTATGTAGTATCAATTCATCATTCGGAACACCAATTTCGAAATACTTTTCAGCGAAAAATTCTGGGATGGTTGCTCTCTGGTTATGAAACCGGTTCATTGCGAGAAGCGGATGCAGTTATTGGGGTTTATAAATCTAATTTCGCATATGCACAGGAATTAAAAGGCAATGACCCGCGCCTTATTTACAATGTGGTCAGCGACAAAATTGCAAAAAAAAGCGATTACTCAATATCTAAACGTCCGCGATTAATCACGATTAATCAACAAAAACAGCGCAAGAACCCCGCAAACATTATTCGGGCGATAAGAAATATCGATTGCGAATACTGGATTGTTGGAAATGGGCCCGCCCACCAAGATTTACAAGAATTGGTTAGAGAAGAAGGACTAGAGCACAAAGTTCAATTCCACACCGGCATCCCGAATGATCAGCTGACACACATGCTGAAAGATTTTGATTTACACGTTTCGCATTGCGATGTTTGGGGAATGTCAAAAACCGTGGTGGAATCTTCTCTAGCTGCATTACCAACACTTATTAATTTCCATCCGACAATTCCAATCCCTGAGTATGATGATAGCTGGATCATGCGTTGCGATAATACGGCCACTTCTTACGCTGCCCATATTGAGCGGGCACTTAAGGATGAAGGGTTGCGCCGGAAATTTGGTCGTAACGCTTACAAACACGCCACGAATAATTTTGGGCCCAAATTGATGGAAAAGAAGCTGGCAAATTTATATACAGAAAAGATGCTTCCGGGAACCTAAATGGACTCCGCTAAAAGTTCAGATACAGCGCAAATTATTTATGTTGGGGGAACAGGTAGAAGCGGGACTAACCTGCTCAAAGACTTGCTTAGTGGAGATGCGAGTGTTTACGCGCTTCCTTTTGAGCATCGCATCCTAATCGATCCAGAGGGACTCGTTAATTTTTATCATTCCTTTTCCTCAGCCTGGTCACCTTACATGGCAGATCTGAAAATTAGACGCCTAAAAAAATTTCTTTTCCGTTTGGGGAATGAAACGCGACTTCGCAGCTTATTGGGAAATATGATTGACTTCTTCGGCTCTGGCAAGCAGATGGCAGGCCCCAGATATCATGGCTGGAATTTAGCTAAGACATTCCCAGATTATTTTGTTGAGGTTGAAAAGTTAGTTGATGAATTTGTTGAGTTTGACTATGCCGGAAAATGGCCGGGAAGCTCCTCCTACTCGATAAGGCCAAAAATATTGCACCATAGCCCGATGAGCAAGGATGAAATAGCATCCAAAATTGGCACATTTATTAATCAATTGGTTGCTAAGTGCCTTCAAGATCAAGGGAAAAGTGTTTTTGTAGAAGACAACACATGGAATATATTATTTGCAGAAGAATTGCTTTCGTTCACAAACCAATCGAAACTCATTCACATTTATCGGCATCCTCGAGATGTGATTGCATCCTTGATCCAACAACGATGGGCACCACAGGACGTTGTTTATGCAGCTAATTGGTACAAAGATGTGATGTTGCAATGGTTACATGTGCGCAATCAAGTTCCCAGAGAAAGAGTGTTTGAGCTTCGCTTTGAGAATTTGATTCATGAACCGCTTGGCGCGTTAGAAGACCTATCTGTATTTACCTCATTGGATCTAGCTCCTCTAGCTGATACGATTGACCAGAGTAAAGCTCATGTCGGGCGGTGGACAAAGGATTTGACAAAAAGTCAAATCAATTTGATTGAACCGGTGATTGCTCCCCTAGAGCAGGAATTAGGTTACGCTTGAAGATAAGGAAATTATTGAAGTGATACCTGCAAAAAAGATTCTCGTATTAAGCCCACATCCTGATGATGGGGAATTTGGTTGCGGAGCAAGCATTGCCCGATACTTAGAAGCAGGGGCTGAGGTCTCAGTTCTCGTTTTTTCTCTGTGTGAGGAATCGCTCCCCGAGAATTTTTCAGTCAGCGATATTAAGAAAGAATTACTGGACTCTTGGACCAGCTTGGGGGTCTCAGAAAGCAATGTTTTTATCAGCGATTATCAAGTGCGCAGGTTTTCGGAAAAGCGTCAAGAAATTCTGGAAGAACTAGTCGCACGGAAATTGGAATTTAATCCGGATTTAGTTTTTTTACCCACGACAAAAGATATTCATCAAGATCACCAGATTATCGCTACTGAGGGCTTTCGGGCTTTCAAGCAGAGCACAGTCTTAGGGTATGAATTGGCATGGAATACGGTTGCTTTTCCAACCCAAGCCTTTATTACCCTCAACCAGAATCAATTGAAACTAAAAGCAAAAGCGCTAGAAAAATACAAATCGCAGAAATCGCGTCAATATTTTGACGAAGATTTTGTCAAATCATTGGCTCAAGTCCGTGGTGTTCAAGCGGGAAAAAAATATGCTGAAGCATTCGAAGTTTTAAGAATTGTGCAATAAAAATTTTCCAGTTTGATACTCAAGTAGCGTTTAGCTAGTGGGATGTTTTGAAATCTGAAGGATGCCAAATTAACTAATTCTGAAGTAGCGATCCCGCACCATCAGAAAAGGAAATTTGTGAAAAGAGTTTTTATTTGGTTCGCAGTGATAGCGACAATTTTGTTTGCGATACCAGGCTATTGGTACTCGGACTCAATAGTTGAACTCAAGAACGAATTACTAAAGCTTGTTTTGGGCCTAAGAGATGTGCGCGTTATAAATTTGCGAGACAATAGCAATATATCAATAATGCGTTTCGAAACAATTCAATCCGGTTTGCTTGGATATTCTGTTAGCTCCAAAGCGGATGTAAATGGAGATGGAATTGCGGATATGTTGATTGGGGCCTATGAGACATCCAATCCATTGAACCAACAAGGTGCAATTCACCTTCTCTTTGGTTTCGAGCAAATAGCTGCGACCCCAGAACTGCAATTAGAGGAAATGGCAATTTCAATATTTGGAAGAAGCGAAAATGATTGGTTCGGACATTCTGTATCAATAGGCGATGACATTGATGGGGATGGATTATCAGAAATTGCCATTGGCGCTCGTTTTGAAACAGTAGATGGAAAGAATAAAACAGGTGCAGCCTATGTAATATTTAGTAGCGATTTGCCCCGAGATCCTGGGGCATTTGGAATTGACGATATTCCTCATGTAAGACTTGTGGGAGAACGAGGAAGAAATGAGGTTGGATACGAAGTGTTCATGGGAGGCGATTTAGATGGCGATTCGATTGCAGATCTAATTGTTCGTGGATTGATGGATGTTCCCAATAAATCTGCAGGGGTGTTTGTGGTCCCCGGATCAGTTCTACGAAATTCGATCGGTCAAACAATAAATTTGTTTAGTGCCGAGGGAATTATTCAAATATCATCCACGGAAATTTACGAAGATAGCGGCAGAACAATCGCATTTCTCGAAGATTTTACAGGAGATAACCTGCCCGAACTTGCGCTGGGCTCGCTAGACGGAACACTTTATTATTCTCCCGATTCTCTACATCCAGATCGGCCCTTCCTTTGGATTGTTCCTAGCGAACTATTCCAGCCTAATAATGAAACGATCATTTTGTTGAATCAACCAGAAATAATTCGTTTCACAGTTCAATCTGGAATTCGTTATCACCTAACAGTAGCATCTCCGGGTGACATTGATCAGGATGGGCTGGGAGAGATGCTTGTTGGCATGGCTCCATTGACCGACACCGCTGGATTGCCTGGAAAAGTTGCTCTTCTGCTTGGATCAAGCATGAGAGAATTCGAGGGAGCTATGGATTTAGAATACGATGCAGATTTACTCATGACGGGAATCGAAACGGGCAACAGTGTTAGCGGCGATCTCCTGGGTTGGAGTTTGCAGGAAGGCCCAGGAGATGTTGATGGGGATGGGATCGGTGATTTGCTTATTGGCGCAAGAGGAAGTAGTTTGAATGGACGTGATTCAGGTGCTGCTTTTTTTGTTTCTGGAATCGAAATAAGCGAGTTATTAGATTCTGGTGACAAAGAATTGTCTTTGTTTGATATTGATAATGTAATAGTAATTAGTGGTGAGCAAACACATGACCTTTTTTCAAGTAAGCGCCGCATCAGTTTTTCGGGGGACACGAATGGTGATGGCATCTTAGATCTACTCATTGGAGCCCCTGGTTTTAATCGAAACGGTGAGGGTTCAGGGGCAGCTTATTGGATATCAGGGCAGACTATTTTGGACCAACTTTCTGATTGAGTCGATGTGATCAATTTCCTAAGGCTAATTAAGGGCAGCAGAAACAAGTTGTTTAATATGTATCCAAGGTTATTCTGGGATTCATATAGTTATCAGGCGCGGAAAATCGGTTATAGAGAGCCACTAATATTGCTTTCTTATGACAGCGATACAGATGAAGATGCTGAAGCATCCGTTTCTCTTTATGAGCGGCTCCAGAAAATTGGAGTTCCAGCAACTTTTGCTGTTCCGGGTTATCAACTCGAAAGGGGCGCAAAAAAATATCGGAAGCTATATAAGCAAGGTGCAAAATTTATTAATCATGGCGGAGGCGCTCATACCGAATGGCGAGGAGGCCGCTATTGGAGCATCAATTTTTATAATGAGAAATCGCCGGATGGAGTGCGCAAAGATATACGTGCTGGGCATAAGATTTTCCGGGATGTCTTAGGGCATGAGCCCATCGGTTTCAGAGCACCGCATTTCGGCCATTTTCAGAACGACGAAGCTTTGGCATTGATCCATGACGAACTGTCCCAATTGGGCACCTACGAATTTTCTAGCAGTTCGCTGGCTCATCGAACGCGCACAAGAGGACCAGCGATCCAATTTGAAGGAATGCTGGAAATTCCTATTCTGGGTACATACCAGTGGCCAACCCGAATCTTCGACTCTTATGGGCATTTATTAAGCATGGAGAATCGGAAGGTTGGCAATAGTTACGCATCAAAATGGATCGAATCGGTTCGAGATTTCCAGAAACATACTATTCCTGCACTACTCAATTATTATGCGGACCCAAGCCATATTGCTGGAAATGCTGATTATTTTGATGCACTGGAACAGGCCAAGAAAATGGGTGTTCGATTTGTTGATTTCGACGATGTTCTAAGCATGGCAAAGCGTCCGCTGGCTAAGGCATGAAATCTCTTTTAGCTGTTTCTTGGTGGTATCCACCTTTACTAGGGCCTAGATCAATTCAGGTTGCCAAAAGCCTGGCAAATTTGGCTAAACGGGGATGGAATGTTCATGTAATTACCGCAGGTCTCGATCATTTACCCATAGGAATTGCCAAGGATAACGAATTGCTTGATCGTTACGGCCAAAACGTGAAAATTTCTAGAAGCTCAAACCTGTTCAGATCGCGCATAGGGCAATTTAGCGGGAAACTGGATCGACGGCTTGCGCCGATTCCAGATGCGCAAGTATTCTGGGCGCAAAAAGCGAGCAAGCGAATCGCCAAAGATAGACAATTAGACAATTATGATGTGCTAGCCAGCTTTGGCCAACCCTGGTCGTCGCACATATTAGGTAGAGCCGTTGCAATTCATACAGGCCTTCCCTGGCTGGCTCACTTTTCGGATCCTTGGGCCGATAATCCGTACAATGGAAATTTGTTGCCAAAGCAATTGCAGACGATGCAAAACTTAGAAAGACAGACAGTTGTAAAAGCAAATTCGCTAGTTTTCACTAATCAGGCAACTGTTAATCTAACAATGAAGAAGTACGAAGAGAAACAACAGAAAAAAGCTGTTGTGATTCCGCATGGCTTTGATGGACGGTTAATTAACGAGCTAAGTGCCAGCAATTTTCAAATGCAGGCAAACAAACTTACTTTATTGCACGCGGGAAATATTTATGGAATTCGGCGGCCTCACTCTCTGTTTGAGGCCCTGCGATTATTGAAAAAGGATGCTGAAATATATCAAGATTTGGAATTGGTTTTGCTGGGTGCCATTTCAAAAGACGGACACTGGAAAAACCTTATTCAAGAGATGGGCATATCCGAAGTAATCCGTTTTGAAAAACGAGTTAGCTATATGGAAAGTCTGGCAATTGCAAAAAAAGCAGATGTGTTAATTACTTTGGATGCCGCCAGTAATGGCGCTAGCGTTTTCTTGCCCTCAAAGCTGGTGGATTATCTGGGTCTTGATCGGGTAATTTTGGGCATCACGCCCGAACAAGGAGTAAGTGCTGATCTTTTGCGATCCTTAGATATGCCGATTGCTGATCCGGAAAGCGCGCAAGAGATTGCTGAAGAGATACGGAAATTGCATTCACTTTGGAAGACTGACAACCTCAAGGTGGGTAAGGAAAAATCCAAAATAATTGACCAATATGAAATTGAGGCAACAAGCAATTTGTTAGAAGAAACTCTTTTGGGATTGATCTAGAAAGATGACGTACAAAGTATTGCAGATAGGTAATCCTACTAGCCCACTAAACTACGGCAACGGGCTGGCTGCACAATCCGACGAAGTCGAGATTCATTGGTACTCGCATATTAAGGGCGATTTGCCCAATGTAAAACATCATTCAATTCCCAATTGGATTGGGAGGAATTATGTGTTGCGCGCAATTTTTGAGCCGTTTTATGTGGCTCGCGTTATTCGTCAAATTGATCCGGATTTAGTACAAGTTCATTACGCCTCTAAGGGATTGGCCACACTGCCGATCATTCGACAGCAGCCTCTGATTGTCACAACGATGGGAAGTGACATAGCGCCGGACTATGGCTATAAATTTCCATTTCGATATTGGATAGACCTCATTTTGCGAAAAGCCACCAAAGTAACAACTCGGTCGGGTTTTATGAAAAAGCGATTATTGAAAATGGGTGTTCCTGAGGAAAAGATCATTATCAATTCGTGGGGCATTGATTTAAAGCATTTTTCCCGAAAGACCAATAGGAAGAAACTTAAAAAACAATGGGGTGCTCCTAGCGACGCTTTTTTATTCTTTGATCCCAGATCGACTCATCCCCTGTATAACAAGGACATCATCATAAAAGCTTTCGCCAAGGCGGCGACCAAGACGACGGAGAAAATCCATTTATTAGTGGCAGGTATTTTTGCTACGGACTCTCAAAAGGCGGCGTTGCACCAATTAGTTGACCAGCTTGAGATAACGGAGCAAGTAACTTTTCTCGGATCGGTGGATTATGAACAGATGCCCGAACTATATAGCTTGGCTGAATGCACCGTTTCTGTGCCATCATCAGATGGAATGCCACAAACCATCTTTGAAGCTTGGGCCTGTGGCTCCTATTTGATCATCGGAGATTTGCCCCAATACGATGAATTTGTAAATGATGTTTCAACGGCAAAACGTGTACCCATTAGAGATGTGCAAAAATTAAGTGAAGCCATGTTGTGGGTGATGGCGGAAGAAAAGGTTCGTACAAGAGCGATCAAGTTGGGAAGGGAGCGGGCAATACATTTTGCCGATCGCAAAGTGCAAAAGAAAGGAATGCGTGATTTGGTGATGTCCTTGCTAAAGGCAGACGATAAATCATTAATATGAAACCGTTACTCATCTCCATAGTTGGTGCGCGACCCCAATTCATTAAGGCAGCCCCGTTAATCCAAGAGATTGAAGATAAGGGGGTTTTCACACAGCTGATATTGCATACCGGCCAGCATTTCGATCAAAATATGTCTGAGGTTTTTTTTGAGGAACTTAATATCCCTAAACCAGCAAAAAATCTCGAAGTTGTACCAGGTTCTCACGCTCAACAGACCGGAAGCATGATGCAGGGAATTGAAGAGTTCGTCCGAGCACATGCGCCGCAAATGCTGCTTATATATGGGGATACAAACTCCACTTTAGCTGGTGCTCTCGTGGGCGTGAGGCTAGGAATTCCTATGGGCCATATCGAAGCGGGCTTAAGATCTTTTAACAAGCAAATGCCAGAAGAAATTAACCGAATTGTGGCGGATCAATTTTCAGACTTACTTTTCGCACCAACCGAAACAGCCTCCAACAATTTAGAAAATGAAGGGGTTTCAACCACTGCGACTCATGTTGTCGGCGATTTGATGGTGGATGGAGTGGTTATTCAGTCCGAGCGTGCACAAACAGAAAGCACAATTCTAGGCGAGCTTAAATTGAAATCAAAAGATTTCATTTTGACCACATTCCATCGGCAAGAAAATACAGATAATCGCGAGCGGCTTAGCAATGTCTGGAAGGCTATATTGAAATTGAGCCAGACTGAAACTGTAGTGTTGGCTTTGCATCCGCGAACAAAATTGCGCCTTGAGGCTAGCGGGTTAAGCAAGGAGCAAGAGAGCAAACTGATTATTGTGGAGGCACAAGGCTATTTGGATACCTTGCAGTTGCTATCAAACAGTAAATTATTATTGACGGATTCGGGGGGAATGCAAAAGGAAGCCTACGCCTTAGGCGTGCCTTGCGTAACAATGCGAGGGGAGAGTGAGTGGGTTGAGCTTTTGGAAGCAGGAGTAAATCAACTGGCTGAACCCAATAATCCGAAAGCTATTTTGGAGGCTGTAGACCGGATGACAGGAAAAGTAGTTGTGCCCAAGGATCTAGGTCTTTATGGGGAAGGGAAAACCGCGGCAAAAATTCATGAAATTCTTGTAGCTTTCTTTGAAGATAAATAATGCGAATTCTTGTTGACATCAACCATCCTGCGCATGTGCATCTTTTCAAGCACGCTATTAAAATTTGGCAGGAGCGGGGCGATGAAGTTGCGATTACGGCGCGCGATAAAGACTTAACCCATAAATTGCTAAATGAATTGGGCTTTGATTTTGTTCCGATACCAGCTACCAGTAGAGGATTTTTTGCTTACATTAAGGCTGTTTTAGTTTCTAATTTTAGAGTTTGGCGGGTTGCTCGGAAATTCGACCCTGATCTGCTGATCGGAACCTCTTTTGCGGTAGCCCATGTATCTAAGCTTGTTCGAGGAAAGTCGATGGTTTTTGGTGAGGATGATTGGGCATCAGCAAAACAATTTTGGCGATTGGTAACTCCTTTTGCCGATTACATTGTGACTCCGGATACTATTTTGGATAAGTTGGGTGGAAATCACATTAAATATGCGGGCTGCCAAGAATTAGCCTATTTGCACCCATCAAGATTTCAGCCTAATTTCAGTGCAATTAAAAAATTGTTGCCTTCCAAAAGACCTTATTCCGTCGTTCGGTTTGTCTCCTATCAAGCCTTTCACGATCAGGACGAATCGGGACTATCTTCTACGCAATCAAAGAAGATTGTCGACCTACTTAAGGAATATGGCGACGTTTATGTAAGTTCGGAATTCAATGCAGAGCAAGCGTTTTGGGCTGACGAGATGAAGGTTCCATTGGATATGGTTCACGATTTGCTAGCGGGCGCTCAAATATTGATTAGCGATAGCCAGACAATGACTATTGAAGCCGCCTTACTCGGGATTCCATCCATCAGGATAAATTCGTTCGTAGGCAGGATTCCGGTCATTGAAGAAATTGAAAAAAAATATGATTTAACCTATGGATTTCTTCCTGAAGACATTTCAGATGCAAAGGAAAAACTGATCGCAATTCTGGAAAATTCAGAAATACGCGATGAATGGAAAGAAAAGCGGGACAGATATATAAAGGATAAGATTGAGCTTACGTCTTGGATTGTAGACTTCATTGACAACTTAAATCAAAAAGAAAAACATGAAAATTAATATTGGCGATCAAGCTTCCTTGAGCAAAATATTCACGGAAAATGATGTCAGAACATTTGCCAAAATAAGTCTTGATCGTAACCCCCTTCACGAAGCAGGCACTATTTCAAACGAATCGATCTTCAAGGGGCCAATTGTTCACGGCCAACTTGTGGCCGCATTAATAAGCGCTGTGTTGGGTGGAAAGCTACCCGGCCCAGGCACTATCTATTTGAGCCAGACATTGAAATTTGTTGCTCCGGTGTTTATTGATGACGAGGTAACGGCAACTGTGAAAGTTCTCAAGGTAAGAGAATCAAAAGGGATAGTAAATTTATCCACACTGTGTGTTAAATCAGATGGGACGCTTGTTATTGATGGGGATGCAGTAGTAATGCACCCAAGCTTAAAGGATCAGTAAATTAATAGTTTAGATTTCACTATTGCTAAATACAGTGAGCTTTGCAAGGCATTGTTGTTAGGCGGATACGAGCCAGTTACTATGGATAGCTATCTTTCCGGCAAGGTGGACGCGAGCCACAAAAAGATTGTGTTAATTCGCCATGATGTTGATCGATGGCTTAAGACCGCATTGCGTATGGCTGAGGTGGAGGCTCAATTGGGGATCGTCTCTAGCTACTATTTCCGCATACCAAATACGTGGGATGAAAAAATTTCTCGGCGAGTTGCCAAGCTGGGCCACGAAGTTGGGTTACATTATGAAGTGCTTGACAAAGCAAAAGGAAATCTAGATTTGGCTGCAGAGTATATGAATAGCGATTTAGATATGGCTCGCAAGGTGGCACCTGTAACAACTGCAGCGATGCACGGGAATCCGGCAACGTCGTACGATAACCGAGACTTTTGGAAAGCAATGCGCTTTTCCGATTTCGGGCTTTTGGGTGAGGCTTATTTATCAATTGAGTTTGATAATTTCCATTATTTGAGCGATACAGGTCGAAGCTGGCGAGAAAATTATTTCAACATATATGATGCACCACTGACAGGAGCGAGCGAGAACGAGTCTCTAGGATTAAATAAGACTGACGAATTGATCGACTCAATAGAAGGCTTCAATAAAAATTTGTATATCGTGACCCACCCAGAACGCTGGTCTGCTAATATGTTTGAGTGGTCTCTTTCCTGGACAAAAGATTTGGCTGCTAATTGGCTAAAAATAGTTTTTCAACGCGTTTTAAGGACGCGCCAAAATATTTGATGAGTACCAATAAAAATCCGATTAGCAGATTGCTTTTTTCCGGTTTTCAACGACTTAATGGAACTGCTAAATTTGAGGCTGAAACCCTGGGCGATGTAGTGCGAGGTGTACTGGGAAGATTTCTTCAGGCGATTGCTATGAGTTATTTGCCAATCCCATCCGCAATTCGAGTTTCATTACAGCGCATGCGTGGTGTAAAAATTGGAGAAAATGTTTTTCTTGGACCGGGTGTGTGGATAGACAATTCCAAGCCCGAACTCTTGGAAATTCAGGACGAGGCCTCCCTGGCTGGAAGAGTAACCATATTGACACATTCGCAGCCGACAAAACCATTAAGAGAGATTTTAGGACCGGATTCTAAAGTTGCCGAATCGACAGTAATTGGCCGAGGGGCGTGGGTAACCGTAAATTGCGTGGTTCTGCCAGGCGTTAGTATTGGCGAGAATACAATCGTAGCGGCTGGGTCGGTAGTAACTAAAGATCTGCCAGACCGCGTATTAGCGGGTGGAAGTCCTGCAAAAGTTATTCGCAAGCTCTAAATTGTTCTAATTGCTATAATTAAATCCCGATGGAATTATTTATTTAGTGAACCCCAAATGACGAAAAAAGGAAGTAGCGTCGCGGTTGTAGTTCCCAGCTACAACGAAGAACATCTTATTGAGCAAGTCGTTAATACTATGCCAGATTATGTGGACCGAATCTATATAGTCGATGATGCCAGTACAGATGAAACGGTTGCGAAAGTTCAGCGAATGGTCAAGAAAGTTGGCCAGCAAAGACTGCGCATCATAGAAATGCCAAAAAACTCCGGAGTGGGGGCGGCGATTGTGCGGGGCTATCAGGAAGGCATCAAGGACAAGATGGACGTCATGGCTGTTATGGCTGGCGATGCGCAGATGGATCCCGATGACTTGGAACACGTATTGATGCCCGTAATTAGTGGAGAAGCTGATTATGTCAAAGGAAATCGCTTATTTACTGGCGAAGCTTGGCAGATCATTCCTCGTTACCGATACTTGGGTAACGCTTTTCTTTCATTGCTTACAAAAATCTCTTCGGGCTATTGGCATATCGCTGATTCCCAAACTGGCTACACAGCCATCTCTCTTGAGACAGCGGAAATGCTGCCGCTAGAAGAGTTATTTCCTCGCTATGGATATCCAAACCATATATTAGCTATGTTGAATGTGTATAGACGTCGTGTGCGAGATGTTCCAGTTCGCCCGGTTTACAACATCGGGGAAAAATCAGGAATTCGGCTGTGGCGAGAGATTCCGGGATTAATAATTTTGCTCACTCGAAATTTCTTATGGCGCATGCTGCAGAAGTACGTGATAAGAGATTTTCATCCATTGATTTTCTTTTATCTGATGGCTGTTCTGCTTTTAGGTGCCAGCGCACCCTTGTTTGCACGCATGGTCTTGCGCATGGTTGAAACAGGAAATGTGCCTCCCATAAACACGCTAACTTTTATATTTACAGCCATTACGGGGCTGCAATCATTGTTTTTTGCGATGTGGTTTGACATGGAATACAACAAGGAACTTAGATAAGTGCTAACGGGGGAATTTAAATCGATCTATTTTGTCAATACAAGTTGAAACCCGGTCGTATAAGCTGCTAAATTTTTTGTTGCTGGGCGGTGCTCTTCCAGTTTCAAGGCTTTTTGTTTTAGCCAGCCCGTAGCGCGAATGACCCAATTGCGAAGAAACTTGTGCTTGGGTCGCCCATTTAATGCCAAATGGCGTGCATACTCACGCCCCATATCCGCTAAGACACTCCAAAAATGACCCTGCTTATCAATTTCGATGTTTGAAAAGCCAATTCTTTCAGCGATTTCAATAAAAAAATGATCTGTGTAGCGACCAAAATCATAAGGGTCGCCATGTATGCGAAAGTTGAATGGGACAGTGGCTAAAAGCACACCCCCATCGGCGAGAACGCGATGGATTTCTTGCAGCACTACTACAGGATCGGGAACATGCTCTAGGGTCTCTGCACAAAGGACGAGATCGAAACTTGTAGATTTTATGGGTAGCAGACCCCCATCTCCTTCAATATCAATTTCTTTTTTTCTGGAGATGTTCAAGGCCACCACATTTTGATTTAGCGTTTCCACCTCAAAGGTGCCGCGCTTGGACATCCCTTTTTCCCCACCTAAATCCAAAATGTTGTTAGCGGTAGAAATGAGCTTTGAGTTTTGGGTAAAGAAGCCGTCTACAAATGCACGGCGCATTGAATAGGCTAATGCATCTTGTTCGCTTACAAGTTGGCTTATTTTGGAATAATTTATTTTCACGAGTGACCTGAAGAATAATAATGATCAAGTGGAACTATCTCGGGATTATATCTAGGGGCGAGATTGTGCCAAATGATATTTACACTTTACTGTGGAAATGCTAGAGCTCATAGCGATAGGGGAGAATTAAAAATCGTCGTACAGGGTATACAATTAACGCTGGAGAGTTCTCGGCTCATGAAAAAGATTGCTAAAAAGCTAAGAGGCATTCTTATCCCCAATAAAGAAAATGCCACAAGGTGGCCTGAGGGTCATCGCGATGTTTACGCGAAACTGTTTTCCAAGGCGGCCATTCAAGAAAGACGTTTTTACAATGTAGGAGCGGGTATGAACTTTCGGCATCCTGCCTGGACAAATGTTGGGCTAATAAGCGAAGTCTACGGATCGGAACATATTGATCTTGAGTGGGACTTGCAATTGCTGCAGGAGATGCCGGTTAGTGATGCCAGCGCTGAAATTGTATACACGCGATATACCCTTGAGCATGTAAATGATGCAGCGGTCAGTAATTTCTTGAAAGAAGCATATCGGGTTTTGAAACCGGGTGGTTTGCTACGAGTAATTGTTCCAGATATCGAGGTATATTTCGCAGCATACCAAGAAAAAGACCCCACCCTGTTTTATAAACCTAAACGGGACAAGCAAAGCTTTCCAAACAAGAAATTCAAGAGCAACCCCAACGAAGCCTCCTTTGAGCAGCAATTTGTATGGGTATTCGCTTCGGGAGCAACCGAAATCCATAATTTCGAGGGATCCCCACGAGTTAGTGACGCAGATTTTCTGAAACTGCTAAATGAAAGATCATTTGAAGATACACTCAATTACTGCACCTCGCTCTGTACTCCTGAATTCCAAAAAGCGTTTCCTCAATTCCACATCAATTGGTTCCATGCCAAAAAGCTCGAGGAGATGATGCGCGAAGCTGGATTCATGCAAACTTTTCGATCAGCGGTGGGGCAAAGCCGCTCTGCAGCGATGCATGATCTAAACTATTTTGACGATCGGCGCTCCGAGATCGGCTTGTTTATGGAAGCCATTAAATAAGTAACATTTCCTGATCCTCGTTTGACATTCAAGTTCAAATATGTCAGAATTCATTTTCTGAATGCTCAATAGAGTAGTTAAATGCGTGATCGAGAATATAAATTACTAGAAGCCATTTCTGAAGATGAAACTGTTACCCAAGCCGGGCTTGCCAAGCGCTTAGATATTGCTGTGGGCAGCGTCAATTGGTATATCAAGCGACTGATCAGCCGGGGCTATCTAAAAGCCACTCGTATGGATAGAACCCGTCTACGCTACAACCTGACGGCAGAAGGCATGGGTGCTTTCACGCGTAACGCGACCCAATATATGCGCGATTCCCTTTTTGTATATCGAGATTTACGGCTGCGCGCTCAAGCGATGGTAGAGAAATTAGAAGGCAAGGGCATTGAGCCAATAGCGATTATCGGAGAAGATGAAATCGCCGACATTTTGCGCTTAACCTGTATTGAAGCAGGAATTGAAATTGAAGCTGAGGCCGCTTGGTGGGTGGTAAATGACGGTAGCGATTATGTACTGAAGAAAGCTGAAAGGCTGGTTAACTGATGACTCCTAGCGCTGAATTACAAAGCATTGCCAGTTCTCACCTACGCCTTGCTCGGGCCAAAGGCGAAGAAGTGATTAGCCCCTTCCAATATTACACAGAAAAGGGTGAAGTAATTCAATGTCTCGATAGAAGTTCACAGACGGGGAGTGGCCGCCAATATTTGCACAGCAATAATAAAGACGAAGTTTTGAGCCGACTCAATCTGGGAGATATGGCCGTTGAGGCAGATTGGGAAATGGCGAAAGACAAGGAAGAAGAGGTTCCTTTTGGGGAACTGATGCATGAAATGCATTTGGCGGCCAAATCCGGCCCATTATTTGATCCGGCAGATATGGATAATTTGCTTGAGCGGGGAAGCGGAGAACCCATTCTTGTGGTGGGTTGTGGCCGATCGGGGACGACGCTGCTGTTATCTATATTAGGAGCGCACCCTGAAATCCTGGCGGTGGATGAAGAGAGCTATGCTTTCTACCCCTTTCCATTTCGCCTGAGCCCTTTAGTGAATACGCTACGGGATCAGAAACAAAAAGCTTGGACGCGCTGGTGTGAAAAAACACCAAAACATGTTCGCGCAATTCCCGAAATTATTGAAGCTTTTGAGGGCAAGGTCAAAATTGTACATTTAGTGCGCGATGGACGCGATGTGGTGACTTCAACGCACCCCAATGCGGATCGCGAATATTACATTTCGCCAGAGCGCTGGGTGGCAGACGTAGGCGCCGGTTGGGCGAATAAGCAGCACACATTGCTGCTGCGTTATGAGGATTTAGTGCTGCAACCACGTGAGAGCCTAGCTGTTTTGTGTGAACATCTGGAATTGGAATTTGATGAACGCATGCTTGATTTCGAGCAATTCAGTACAGTAAAGGCAAACAAGGCATGGGAAGGTTCCCAGGTTTCGGCGCTAAGCAAAGAAAGTGTGGCGCGATGGCAAGGGCCTGAATATGCTGAAAGGATTCAGGAATTCTTGAATTTTCCCGGATCGACAAAATTGATGGAGCAATTGGACTACTTGTAGGTGAATATGGACGAACAACAACGCTGGGATTTATATAACGATTTTTCACTTTGGGGCGATGTCGATCGATTTACCAAAATGTTGGCCCGCTATGAGCTATTCAAGCGTGTCATGGAAATGCCGGGAGACATCGTCGAAGGGGGCGTGCTAAAGGGCGCTGGCGTGCTCTATTGGGCGAAATTGATCCAAATTTTTAATCCAATGTCGCGGCGCAAAGTCATTGGCTTCGATACCTTTGAGGGTTACCCAGAGGACACTTCGAAAGAACATGACCAAGAAACGGCCCGTGCATTTACGGCTGAGCAAATCGCTGAGCAGGAAATGGTATCTGTGGACCGCATCATGTCGGCAGCTAAGGCTCAGGGGCTAGAAAAACGCATTGAACTGGTCAAGGGAGATGCAAGCCAGACTATTCCGCAATACGTGGCGGACAATCCGGGATTCCGCATCTCGCTACTCAACTTGGATTTTGTGCTTTACGATCCAACACTGGCAGCAATGAAGGAACTCTACCCGCGGGTTTTACCCGGCGGCATTGTGGTGCTGGATGAATATGCAGTAGCCGACAAAGGGGAGTCGGATGCGGTTGATGAAGTCCTCGCCGGACAGGGGATTGAATTAATGAATTACGGATGGGCGAAAAGCCCAACGGCCTATTTTGTAAAATCGGATAAGGGAATCAAGACAGATGGCTAAAGTGCAAATTGGTGAGCAGACGATTGGCGCCGGCCAGCCACCCATGCTGATTGGCGAAGTAGCGCAGGCGCATGATGGTTCATTAAATCTAGCGCATGCTTATATTGAAGCTATCGCCGATGCGGGAGCACATGCGGTTAAATTTCAAACGCATATCGCCAGTGCCGAAAGTACGGCTGAAGAATCGTTTCGTAAATCTTCAGCTTGGATTGAAGAAAGCAAGGCCGATTTTTGGACACGCACTGGTTTCAATGCCGAACAATGGGCCGGACTGGCCAAGCATGCTGCGGAGCGTAAGATTATTTTTTTGAGCTCCCCCTTTTCGGTTGAAGCGGTGGAATTGCTAGAAAAACTAGACGTGGCCGCCTGGAAAATCGCCTCTGGAGAAGTAACTAATTTCCAGATGTTTGAGCAGATGGCACGCAGCTCAAAACCAATTTTGCTATCAGCTGGTATGAGCGATTGGGATGAACAGGATCGTGTGGTGGGTTTTATTCAGTCCTTAGGCTCCCCATTGGCATTATTTCAATGCACAACTGCCTATCCTTGCCCTCCAGAAGAGGTGGGGCTCAATTTGATGGCCGAATTAAGAGAGCGTTACGAGACTCCGGTAGGTCTTTCAGATCATTCAGGCGCTATCTATGCCGGGCTGGCTGCTGCGGCCCAAGGGGCAGATATGGTGGAAGTACATGTGACATTGAGCCGTGAGCTGCCTGGTACAAGCGTCGAAGCTTCAGTAACTACTGCTGAGCTTGCTCAATTGGCGGAGGGATTGGCGGCGATTGATGCGATGCAAGCCAACCCTGTTGATAAAGACCAAATGGCTGCAGATAAAGCCAAATTGCGTCCCGTGTTCTTCCGCAGCGTGGTGGCCAAGGAAGATCTAGCAAAGGGGACTGTGCTTACTAAGGAAAGCCTGACAACTAAAAAGCCTGGTACGGGTATTTCTGGTGAGCGACTGAATGATCTAGTTGGCAAAACATTGGTGCGCGATGTCGTGAAAGATCAATTATTGGCCGAAGAGGATATTGCTTGATGACTAGAAAAGTTGGATTGGTGGTCACCGCACGCCCAAGTTATGCGCGCATCAAGAGTGCGTTGAGTGCGATTCAGGCTCATCCCGATTTAGAGTTGCAATTGATCGTAGCCGCCTCAGCATTATTGGATCGCTACGGAGAGGTGGTGCGCGTTATCGAAGCAGATGGTTTCGAGATTGCTGCCAGAGTGTTTAATGTGCTTGAAGGAGAAAACCTAATTACTTCGGCCAAGACAACGGGCTTGGGGATTATGGAGCTGGCGACCAGCTTTGACAATTTGCAACCCGACATCGTAGTAACTGTGGCGGATCGCTATGAAACATTAGCAACGGCTGTGGCGGCATCCTATATGAATATTCCTGTGGCCCACGTCCAGGGTGGCGAAGTAACTGGATCGATTGATGAGAAGGTGCGTCACGCAGTAACTAAGCTAAGCAATTATCACTTCGTATCGTCGCAGAAAGCCGCTGAGCGGGTTGAGCGTATGGGAGAGGATCCCAAGAAAATTTTTCTTACTGGCTGTCCCTCCGTGGATTTAGCAGCAGGAATACAGAGTGAAACGGGATTGAATTTTGATCCATTTGAAAAATACGGGGGAGTTGGGGCTGAAGCGGATTTGGCAGATGGCTATTTGGTGTTAATGCAACACCCCGTGACAACCCAACATGATGAATCGAAGGCGCAAATACGTGAATCTTTAATAGCAGCGGAAGCTGTAGATTTACCCGTCTTGCTATTTTGGCCCAATGTAGACGCGGGCTCCGACGACATATCGCGGGGTATTCGCAAGTTCCGAGAAGAAGGTCGTGGGAAAAAATTCCACTATTTCAAAAATATGCAGCCCGAAGATTTTTTGCGCTTGCTCGTAAATAGCCAAGCCATAGTTGGCAATTCCTCAGTGGGTATCAGAGAGAGTGCTTTTCTCGGAGTAGCCAGCGTGAATGTAGGGGGTCGGCAAGCCGGCAGAGAGCGAGGAGCTAACGTGTTGGATGTTGAGCATGATGCACAGGCCATAGAGGCCGCAATTCGTGCACAAATTGAACACGGTAAATATGAATCGGACCCGATTTATGGACAGGGATCTGCGGGTACTCAAATAGCTGATTTGCTAGCTAGCTTGGAGCTTAGCGTGGAGAAACAGCTAACTTACTAATATGGCTAAGGTCTTAGGCATTATTCCAGCTCGTGGTGGCTCCAAGGGCATTCCAAACAAGCACACCCGCAAACTAGCGGGAAAATCGATATTGGCACGCGCCGCTAAGACAGCATTTGAATCAGGCGTTATTGATCGACTAATTTTGAGCAGCAACGATGCTGAAATCATTGGAGAGGCCAAAAAACATAATATTGAAACGCCTTTTGTGCGACCGGCAGAGTTAGCCCAAGACGAGACCGCTATGTTGCCGGTATTGCAACATGCAGTTGAAGCTTTCGAAGATGGAGGCTGGCAGCCAGAAATTATTGTGCTATTGCAGGCTACGGCCCCGATCCGAAAGGCGGAACATATTCGAATGGCGGTGAAAAAGCTGATTGAATCCAAGGCCGATTCTGTAGTTAGCGTGATCGAAATACCACATTTATTTGCCCCCCAAAAGGCGCTAAAAAAAGGCAGCGAGGGACTTGAATTTTGGGTAAGTGGGGGCGGTGAAATCACACGACGCCAGCAACTTGAAAAATCATATGCACGCGAAGGCACGGTATATGCGTTTTGGCGGGCTACTTTGATGGAAGCGGACAGTATTTACGGAGAGAATTGTCAGCCACTGGTGCTTGATGGCGAGGAATCATTGACCCTAGATAGCGAATCAGATTGGAATGCCGCGGTAAATATTTTGGCAACCCAAAAAAAGGAACATGAATGAAATTGCAATTTAAGAGTTCCCGCCAGATGATTACCCATTTTCTACGCCCCTACTGGAAAGGAATAATGTTGTTAATTGCCACGCTTCTCTTGGAAACTTGGCTGGCGACGTTATCACCCCTGGTGATGGCTCCTATGGTGGACATCGCCCTTGAACAAGAAAATATTTTTACAGTGGCGGAAGGGACACAGGCGCTATCTTTTTCGGATGTGGATCTTAACAATATTGATCAGTATGTTAGCCAAATATTGAATTTTGGCGATCGGAGTGCCTGGGATGTTGTCCTGATTCTTAGCGGAGCCTTCCTGGCGGTTATAGGTATTAGATCAGCCATATCGACAGTTAGTTTTCTGCTGTATACGCGCATCCGAGTAAATACGCTGCGTTATTTGCAAGCCCACGTATTCGGACATTTACTGTCCCTTTCAATGAGTTTTCACAATAATCAGCGTTCAGGCGAATTAGTGACACGACTTGATCGAGACACGCGCGGAGCCGTGAATAGCCTGGGCAAAATTGTGCGAGCCTTAGCTACAGCCCCGGTGATGATTCTGATTTACAGCTACTTGTTGATCACGACAAATTTAACACTGATGCTGCTAATTTCATTGGTGGCACTAACTCAATGGGTAGTAGTGCGTTCTATGCGCGATAGATTGCGCAATCTAGTGCGCGATGAGTTCGATTTGATCGCCCGCTTGAATGCATATTTACAAGAAGTGTTTCAAAATATTCGCGTGGTGAAATCGTTCGCGGCTGAACAGTTTGAGCAGCGAAATTTGACCAACCGGGTAACAGAAATGGTGCCCGTACACATCAATCGGGCATTGTTTCGCTATATGCAAGAGCCGATCGTTTCGTTTATTAATGGCATTGCGAATGTAAGCATTTTGTTGCTTTCAACACGCGAATTATTTAATGGTTCACTTACAGTGACTGGATTCTTTTTGTTTTTGTATCTTGGGCGCCAGATTATCTCCCCAATCAGCACCTTAGGAGGCGTTTATTTGGGGTTGCAGGAAATGGAGGCAGCCGCTCAACGTGTTTTTGAAATGACCTCGCGTATATCAGAAATCCAAGATGGGCCTATTGATCAAACTGAATTTGCCAAACAAATTAAATTTCAAAATGTCAATTTTTCCTATGGCGATGAACCCGTGCTGGAAAACATCAACCTGGATATCGAAAGAGGATCGATGGTGGCATTGGTTGGACCCAGCGGTGCGGGGAAATCCACACTAACAGATCTAGTGATGCGTTTCTACGATCCCACCTCTGGAAGCATCGAGATGGATGGGGTGAATTTAAAAGAGCTACATGTTGAAACCTTTCGGCGTCTTTTTGGCGTGGTAAATCAAGAAAATTTACTTTTCAATGCCACAATTGGCAATAACATTTCATATGGGCGGGATGGCGTTAGCCAAGAGCAAATTGAAATTGCTGCTGAGATAGCTAATGCGGCCAAATTTATTGAAGATATTCCTGAAGGCTATGAAACGATTGTGGGAGACCGCGGGATTCGTCTTTCGGGGGGGCAACGTCAGCGCGTGGCAATTGCTAGAGCGATTGTGCACCAACCCAAAATATTGATTTTGGATGAGGCCACCAGTTCGCTAGACACTGAATCTGAGCGACTAGTTCAGGCTGCGATTGATCGCGTGATCCAGGACACAACGGCGATTGTCGTCGCTCACCGTCTTTCAACTGTCATTCATGCGGACAAGATCGTCGTGCTTGAAGAGGGCCGTATACAAGACCAAGGAAAACATAAGGAATTACTTGAGCGCTCCAAGTTGTATCGTCGCTTATGCGAGCTGCAATTTCAAATGGAAAGTTTTCCAGAACTGGAAGATGAGAGTTAAGCAGCATGACTCAAGCTAAACCAATTATTGTAGTTTCGGGATTGCCGCGTTCTGGTACTTCTCTGATGATGAAAATGCTAGAAGCAGCCGGTTTAGAGTTGTTAGTTGACAACAAGAGAAAGGCTGACCAGGATAATCCCAAGGGATATTACGAACTCGAGGCTGTTGCTCAGATGAAAGATAAGGGAACGAATTGGGTCGCGGAAGCACCAGGAAAAGCAGTCAAAGTGGTAGCGCCCCTATTGAAATATCTGCCAGCTGAATACGCCTACAAAGTGCTATTCATGCGACGGGCGATGCCCGAAATTCTGGCGTCTCAAAAGCAAATGTTGACTCGGCGAGGCAAGGACGCTGAGGCAGTTCCAGATGCCGCGATGGCGCAAATATTTGATAAGCAATTGGCTGAAGTACTGAAATGGATGTCGGAAAATGGTTCTACAGAATATATTGAGATCCCTTTTTCAGAATTGGTGGCTGGAAATATGCAAATCCTCGAATCCATTTTGAAATTCTTGGACCTTGAGATGGATATGAATGCTATGGCCCAAATCGCAGATCCAGAACTTTATCGTCAACGGGTGAATTGAGGAAATGTCTAGCTTACTTAAGCAGCGCGGGCAGCCGAATATTGTAGTGCTGGTGATAGATTGCGGCCGTTGGGATCGGTTCTCGACATACGGCCACTATAGGCCTACGACCCCAAATATTGACAGATTGGCTAGCCAGGGGCTGGTGTTTGAGCAGGCCTATTCGGTGGATACTGCGACTCCTTTGAGCCATTTTGCGTTGATGAGTGGGCAGCAAGATTGGAATGGCCGCGCATGGCTTAATGGTGCCACGATAATTGAAAAAACCTCTTTTCTAATTAGGCGCGCAATGCGACGCTTGGGCCTTACTGATTATGTAGCGGGATTTGATGAAAAACGTCATTCTTTGATTGGATTACTACGCGAAGCAGGCTATTTCACTTTGGGAGTTAGCGCTAACCACCTGGTTTCTCCAAAGACTATGCAAGCCTACAGCGGTTTCGAAAAATTTCCTGAAGAAGAATTGAATGATGGGCTCTTTGAAGACCCACAGATTGCCAAACGGCTTAAGCAATATAAGGTGGAGGATAGCAAGGCCAACCGACAAGCTGTGTATTTGACAGCTGACCGCGTTCTAAGCACAGCCAGAAACAGCCTGGTTCAACACAACCCAAACTTTGAAAGGCCCTTCTTTCTTTTTGCGAACCTTATGGATTGTCATGACCCTTATTTGGTACACGATGATGTTAAAGATGATTTTGGCTTCAAGCCGAATAGCGACTTCAATAGCGATTTGCGCAATCGCAAGTTGCCCGCGAAACAAACAAATGGAGAGGCTTATCGTTGGACGGATAGCGAAGATCTGGATCCTCAAACAGTCGATCTTTTGCGCTGGAATTATGATCGCTGTCTAAACTATATAGATCAGCAATTGGGCGCATTGTGGGCGTTTTTGGAAGAGCAGGGTCAGGCCGAGGAAACAGTATTTATTGTCACTGCTGATCATGGGGAGCAGTTGGGCGAGAATGGATTCTTTACGCATTCCCAACAAGCGACTGAATACCAAACCCACATTCCGATGATATTGAGTGGCAGCAAATACATGCTTGAAGGGCAGAGAATTACCAATTTGGCCAGCTTAGTAGATATTCGACCCAGCATTTTAGACCTATTGGGGATAGATGACCCCTTTGAGCATCGATCAGGACAGAGCCTATTTGGAAAGAGAGAAAACGAAAGTTCAATCGGGCTAAATGGGCCTAGAAATAAGGAACAGGCCTTATTTGGAAGCGAGCGCGATGAAGTCAGCGAAGCTGAATTAGCCGTTTTGGAAGAGCGATTGCGTGATTTAGGATATTTGGACTAACGATGAAAATTGAAAGACTGTCATTGATTGTTGGCGCAAGGCCTAATTTTGTGAAAGCTGCCCCTCTATTGAAGGCACTGAAGCAAAGGGATAGATTCAAAGTACGGCTGATTCATACTGGACAGCATTTTGATGCAGATATGTCCAAAGTCTTTTTTGATCAATTATCGATGCCCGAACCTGACCTCTATCTGGGCATTAATCAAGGAAGCCCCGTCGAGCAGATTGCTAAAGTCATGATAGCCCTCGAAACTGAGTTCATAAAGAATCAGGATGATCTTGTTGTGGTGTTTGGAGATGTTAATTCGACGCTGGCAGCATCATTGGCGGCGAGCAAATTGCATATTCCTATAGCGCACGTTGAGGCTGGATTGCGAAGTTATGACCGAACAATGCCTGAGGAACATAATCGGGTAGCTACAGATCATTTGGCGGATTACTTGTTTACACCCTCGAAAGATGCTGACAAAAACCTGGATAATGAGGGACTCAGCAAGGAAAAAATATTCCGTGTAGGCAATATCATGGTTGATAGCTTATTGCGCTTTGCTCCAGTTGCCAAGCAATCCACCATATTAGATGAATATCAATTGAGTGAACAGAGCTATGGACTGGTCACGTTGCATCGGCAAGCAAATGTGGATGAGCCCGAGGCCTTGGACGAAATTCTGGGAGCATTAGCAGAAATCGGTACTCAAATTCCGCTGCTATTCCCCGTTCATCCTAGAACTCGGCAGCAATTGCAGAAATTGGGTTGGATAGCCCGCTTAGAGGCTCAACGTGTCAGGTTAACTCCACCATTGGGCTATTTAGAGTTCATAAAACTGATGATGCATGCCAGAGTGATTCTGACTGACTCTGGCGGAATTCAAGAGGAAAGTACCGTGTTGGGTGTTCCCTGCATCACCGTGCGAGCCAACACAGAACGACCGATAACAATTTCTGAGGGCACCAATATTTTGGCTGGCATTAGCGGACCAGGCATGCTGAACGCTTTCAGAGAAGTGATGAACCAGAAAATACCGGAGCCAAAAAATATTGACCTTTGGGATGGAAAAACTGCTGAACGGATTGCTGAGATATTGGTCGGGCTGGCAGACTAATGAAATTGGGACTATTGCTTCAAAGGGGCACTGATTTGAAATGGGCAGGTCCCTTTGCGCAAGAAGCACTTGCGCAGAAACACGAAGTGAGTTTGTTTGCCTTGGACCGCCAAGATGATGATCCCGGGAAACAATATTTAAAGATAAGCAGGGGACAGTGCACGGATTTGATGCAGTCTGGAGCAACCTACATTTCTTTGGATGAATTGGATATATCTGAACATCAAGAGCTGATGAGTCAGGATGCGGCTTTCATTCTCGAGGGATTTCATACGCAACAGGCAAACCAGGAAGCCTGGCAATCTGTAAGAGCTGCGGGAGTGAAACTGTATTCGTTGTCACATTTCTTTGAAATATGTAAACGACCGCTGGCTGCATTAGACAAGTTTGATGGCAGCATCTATATCAGCCAATATGCCCAAGAGCTCCATGAAGAATTGCAGGGCACTCGTAGTTCTGGGCATACTGCAGTATTGGGATCGCCGATGTTTGATCAACTGCGCAATGTTTCACGCGCTGCTGCCCGACGCGAACTCGGAATAAGCCTGGAAGAAAGAGTGGTATTGCTGATTGCACCTGTAATATTGCCGACAACACCCTGGCGCTTTCATGTGTGGCGTGATGGCAGCCGTATTCAACGGCTCAAGGATGCTATTCGAGCGCGTGAATTCAGGTTTTTATGGGAGATCGCTTTCGGTAATACCTTCAAGCAGGTTTTTGAGGCAATCGCGGCATTTAGTGAGCGGAATAATGCCAGACTAATTATTAAATCGCGGGGCAAGCAACGCAATCTAGAATTTATTGCTGAGAAAAATGGTGTCTTTGTCGACGGACTTAGCGATGAATACTATCCACTGTTTAGCACCTACAAACTGATGTCGGTAGCTGATTTATGCATCACAGTTAATAGCATGGCCGTGTTGGAAGCAGCGGCCCTGGGCTGCCCCTGCATCAATATTCAAGTGCCATTTCACGATAGAGCCGCAGCGAGCACTCCCGAAAAAGAAGCTTACAACCGAGAATTGATGGGCGGGCATAAGGAATCCATCATGAATTACGAAGGATCAGTGCGTAGCGTCGATCGGCTCAGGGCGATTGACTATTTCGGCAAAGATTGGGAGCACGTTTCATTTGAGCCAAGCAGGGGTGCTGAATATGCCCAAAAATTCCTGGGGATTCGGGACCAATCGGCCAGCAAGAGATTGCTGGAGCATGTGGTGGAAGCAGGATGAAACTTCCAAGCGTGATAACTAGTTCTGTGATCCGTGGAACAGATAAGGGCGCTTCGCACGGTGGTGTTTATTTAATTGACCTGGACCAAGAACGAGTGCAGCAAGTATTGGATTGGGATCGGGCTGAAATTGACTGGGAAGGGCGCGGGGGTGACCGTGGGTTACGCGGGATAGCCATATACAAGGACCAGATTTACATGGCAGCCAGCGACGAAATCTTCGTTTTCGATAGCGATTTCAAATTGAGCACCAGCTATCGGCACCCGCTACTTAAACATTGTCACGAGACATTTTTGGATGGAAAATTGCTATATATTACATCCACAGGCTACAACGCAATTCTTGTTTTAGATGTGGAGCAAGGAATATTTATTGAGGCGTATCAATTCCATTTCCCAAAATGGAAGAGAATTTTATATCGACGAAATGTAGATGTCGCACCTTCATGGAAACGAATGGATTTGGGAAATCCCCTGCAATATCAATTGGTGGCAGAGGATTCGCTGCATATTAATCATGTTTTTGTGGAAGGCGGAGATATCTTTTTTTCTGGAACGCGTATACGCCACTTGTTCAAATTCAATTTTGAAGGCGTGCGGATATATGGAAGTGTTCCTAAGGGCGGCCATAATGCGCAGCCATTTGAAGAGAGCAGCCTACTTAATGACACGGCGGGAAACCGTCTGGCAATCCTGAATCGCCGAGGCGAATCATTGGAGCTATTTAATGTGCAGCAATATGCTGAGGATAAATTAAGTTCTTCGGGTCTTGCTGAGCGCGTTGCGCGCCAAGGCTTCGCACGCGGACTCTTAGTGATTGACGAGGATACGTTCATTGTTGGTTCTTCCCCGGCCACAATAAATGTATTTAAACGCGGAAACGAGGAACCAATAAAGTCAATTAACATTTCAATGGATTTGCGCAATGCAATTCATGGTTTGGAATTATGGCCCTACGGGCTAAATTGAAAAGGAAGAAGAAAAACAATGAAAATTTTGATTACTGGTAGTGCGGGATTGATTGGGTCGGAAGCTGTTAGCCAATTCGATCTAAAGGGACATGAAGTGCTGGGCATCGATAACAACATGCGGGCTGACTTTTTTGGTCCTAAGGGCGACACATCCTGGAATCTAAAACGGCTTAAGGAAAACAGCAAATCTTATTCCCATTTTGATTTGGATATACGTGATAGACAAGCAATCCTCGACTTCTTTAAACAACAGAGGCCAGACGCTATCGTTCATTGTGCCGCTCAGCCATCGCACGATTTAGCTAAGGATCGCCCATTTGATGATTTTGATGTAAATGCTGTAGGCACGCTTAATCTTTTGGAAGCTAGCCGTTTATTTACAACCGACTCCCCTTTTATATTCCTCAGTACCAATAAAGTCTATGGAGATGCTCCTAATCATTTGGCGCTTAAGGAATTAGATACGCGCTGGGATTATGCAGATGCTGATTACTACGATGGAATTGACGAAAGCATGACCATTGATCAGAGTAAGCACAGTCTCTTTGGTGCCTCTAAAGCGGCAGCGGATGTAATGACCCAGGAATATGGCCGTTATTTTGATATGCCCACAGTTTGTTTTAGGGGTGGTTGCCTTACGGGGAAGAACCATAGTGGCGTTGAGCTACATGGATTCCTTTCCTATTTGGTCAAAGTTGCAGTTAGTAGGGGTGAGTACACCATATTTGGCTACAAAGGCAAACAGGTTCGTGATCAGATTCACAGCCATGATGTGGTGAGGGCATTCGAAGCTTATATTGAGAATCCCAGACCAGGCGAAGTATATAACTTGGGCGGTGGGCGCAGCAATAGCGCATCCATCCTTGAGTGTTTCCAAATGATCGAAGATCGAACGGGAATGCCGATTAATCATTCTTATTCGGATGTAAATCGCGAAGGCGATCATATTTGCTACATCAGTGACTTGGCCAAGTTCAAAGCACATTACCCTGGATGGGATCTTTCCGTTTCACTAGATGCCATTTTCGACGAAATGGTTGAGGAAGAAAAGCGCAAATTAGCAAGCGCTTGATAAAAAAATGGCTAAAGTGAAAGCAGAACGCATTGATCAGTGGGAAAAGCGGAGCGGTGCAAGCCGGCCGAAAATCGGTGCTTTATTTGGCTTAGCCACAGGCGGCTCACATTTTGTTTTGCATAAACTGCAAGGTCACCCTCAGGTTATGGCGCTAAAACAGCGAGCGCTCTTTCCCGAATTGAAACATTATTTTGGTGAAGGCAGTGTGCAGGTTGCGGATATTGTGGACAAGCAATTGCGGCCTAAAAAAGAAAACCTTGCGGGTGTGGAGTGGATATTTGTAAATAAGCCTCAGATGGCCTACCTCTCCAATCAATATTTGTTCAATCGGGAACGAATTAGCAATATCTATTGTCTGCGCAATCCGATGGCCTTATTCCATTCACGCGCCAATGATCGGATGGCATTTGGCAAACAAGTATATGACCGTGAACTAAATTGGGAGGATATTGCGGAGAGCTTGGTGACGGAATATCGCGTATCAATGGCGAGTTTTGCGCAAGCTTTCGATCCAAAATTGGACCTGGTAATCAATCTGGAGAGTTTTGCCGCAAACTTGCAAGATCATCTGGACATGATATGGGGTCATCTAGGGGTAGAAAAAATAATGGACAGCGATCTGGCGCTGCTTGATACCTGTGAGAAATGTGGAAGGCCATTGAGCGTAAAAGAAGGACAAGTCGGGACACGGTTCGAAGAGTTGCTTTATTGTGAACATGACCAGCTCTATTATCAGGGGCCAGGTGGCTATAACTACATTCGTAAATTCAATTTAAGTGGCTTGCATTCATGGAAGCAGAAGAATCATGCTGCGAAACTGACAGCTTACTTTTCGGAACATTTGGGCAGCGAGCTTATTGACTTCTTTGAGGATGAAGCCTATATGGGGGGCGATGCCAGGGAGCGATTTGGGGAATTGATCGACAATACTATGGCAGGTTTTTTAACTTAGCCCCGATGAATTTAAAAAAACAAATCAAGCGACTGCATCTTATTTACCAAGATGTACGCAAGCGCTTTCCAGGGCATCGGCCTCGTATTTTCTATGTGGTCCCGGAAGCAAATTGGTCGATTGACTGGGATGGTCACTATATTACCGATGGGGTTCGGAGCCAATTTCCTGTTCAAGCTGAATTAAGCAGGGACTCGCGCTGGCTTTCTGGCCAGATCGTGCACTACGGCTCCTTGTGGTCTTATCTAGGGAATCAAGGACATCCACAGAATGCTCGCAACAAAATAGTTGTTACCGTATTTCACGGTAACCGGACTGGGAATGATAAAAATTTGTCCGAAGGGATTGAAAAACTATTGGACGGCCAGGATGAAATTGACCACCTTGTAGTTTCCAATTCTATTATGCAAGCGCGCTTTATTGAATGGGGAATAGCAGCCAGCAAATTAAGCAGTATCCCACTTGGGGTTGATCTGAGCCTCTTTAAGGCAGCAAGTCAGGCAGAAAAACTTGCGATGCGAAAAAAACTGGGCATAGCTCAGGATGCTTTTTGCGTGGGGTCATTTCAAAAAGATGGCGAGGGTTGGGAGGAGGGCTTATCTCCTAAGCTAGTTAAGGGACCCGATTTATTCGCAGATGCGATTGAAATGCTCAGTAAGCAGCACAAATTGCATGTCGTGCTCACGGGGCCTGCCAGGGGCTATGTGAAGAAGCGATTGGATCAGGCTCAAATCCCTTACACGCATGTGCAATTAGATAATTACGAGGAAATTGTGCCTTACTATCAGGCTCTGGACGCCTATATGGTTTCCTCGCGTGAGGAGGGCGGACCCAAAGGGGTACTTGAATCTTTGGCTTGCGGCATTCCCTTGGTTACTAGCCGGGTGGGTTTGGCACCGGACGTAATTACTGATGGAGAAAACGGATTGCTGGTAACAAATGGCGATGCCATTGAACTAGCTGACGCGATGGAACGAATTATTTTGGAGACCAATTTGCGCGGTTCGTTAAGAGCCAAGGGTTTGGAAACTATCCAAGCATATGATTGGACGAAAATAGCAGCTGCTTATTATGGAGAGGTGTACAAACCCCTGATTGATGGAAGCGGTGCAGGCTGATGGATGCATTTGGGCTGACATTGTTCTTTACCAAAGGTGTATCACTTGACACCTGGGCCTCAGTGGGCATGCTTGAGCGTGAGCTTGCAATTTATAAAGTTTTGCAGCACGAAATTGATCACGTGCAATTTGTTAGTTATGGCGAACGCGAAGATTCAAAATTGAAAGACAAGCTGGAAGGCATTGAATTAATTCATAATCGTTGGCAGCTACCCATTGATTGGTATGTAAGGACATTGGGGAGCAGGTTGGGGACGGCTAAGCGCCAAATATTCAAGAGCAATCAAATCAATGGGGCTGAAATCGCCCTGCAAATGGCGAAAAAGAAGGGAGCGAAATTTGTCGCACGCTGTGGGTATTTGCTTTCAGATTTTGAGCAGCGAAAATATGGCGATCAATCTAAAGCACATCGTGCGGCAGTGGAATTGGAACGACGTGTTTATGAGGGGGCAGATGCGGTGGTGGTTACCACCGCGAAAATGCGCGAGCAAGTGGTTGAGAATTATTCGCTCGTTCCTGAAATAGTGAATGTGATTCCTAATTACGTGGAATCAGATCGTTTTATTCCTGTGGATCGAAGGGAAAATTCCAAGTTGAAGATTGGGTTTTTAGGACGGCTAGACGAGCAAAAGGACCCCGAATTATTTTTGAATGCTGTCTCAGATCTGGACTGCGAAATCGAAATAATCGGTGATGGGCCCATGCGCGGCAAACTGCAAAAAATAGCTAAATTGGCAAAAGCGCAAATCTCATTTCTCGGCAATGTGGCCCACAACGAACTTCCAGAAGTCATTCAAGGCTGGGATCTTTTTGTGATGACATCTCGCTATGAGGGACATCCTAAAGCGCTGCTTGAAGTGATGTCTTGCGGCATACCTGTGATAGCGACGGCGGTATCAGGCATCCAGGAACTCTTACGCCATGAAGTGGACGGTATTTTAGTTGAGGCAGAGCTAGACAAAGTCAATGCAGCAGTTAAGCGGCTGTTGGCTGATGCACAATTGAGAACCAAGCTGGGCCAGGCTGCACGGCAGCGGATTTTGGATGAATTTTCTTTGGAGCAGATCGCTGAAATGGAATTGCACTTGTATAAGCAGCTTTTGGGGCAAGATGCCTAAAGTTAGCGTGATTTTGCCAGTTCATAATGGTATGCCCTATTTGCCGGAAGCGGTGCAAAGTATCCAAGCCCAAAGCTCGCGCGATTGGGAACTTGTCTTGATCGATGATGGATCACAGGACGAGAGTGCTAGCTATATTGAAGCCTTAGTAGATGATCGCATAAGGATTCATACTAATCCAGCACGGATGGGTTTGGCGGCAAGTCTTAATATGGGCTTTGCACTTGCAAGCGGAGAATATATTGCACGCATGGATGCCGATGATGTTGCGGAGCCGCAGCGATTAGATCGGCAAATTCGCTATTTTGAAAATCACCCCGAGATTGCGATATGTGGAACGTGGGCGCGCACATTCGGGGGGCGAAAAGATCAGGAGTGGCGCTACCCTGAGCGGGATGCGGACATAAAGGCTGAGATGCTATTTGCATCCGTCATCGTACACAGTTCTGCAATGTTCAGACGCTCAGCAATAGCTGAATTAGGTATGCGCTATGACGAATCACTGGAAGCCGCTCAAGATTATGCGCTCTGGGTTGAATATCAGGATCAGGTGCGTTTTGCCAATGTGCCAGAGTTTTTGATGCGCTATCGAATTCACACAGAGCAAGTTGGAGAGCGCATCGGCGCGAGACAGCAAGAGGTTGCCGAGCAAGTGCGAGAAAAGCAATTAGCCGACCTGGGAATTGATGCAAACAGCATCGAGAAAGCTTTGCACCATCGGATTGCTCGCTGGGACTTTGATGACAGCGTCTCCAGCCTCAAGCCGATTGAAGTCTGGCTATTGCGCATTGTTAATGCGAATACAGCGTCTAGCTATTTTGATGCGGGTGCTTTGGGTCAGGCGGTTGAACTGCGCTGGTGGAATGCTTGCCGTAGATTAGCTAGCAAGGAAAAAGGGGCTTGGGATCGCTATCTGAGGTCCAAAATTGCAAAGCTGGGTAGCCGTACTCAAGTGGAAAAACGCGTGTTTGCGGCAAAAAGTGCACTCTACTCATTCGGAATGCGACAATGAGTGACAGGAAACGGATTGCCGTTGTTGCTTCTTCGGCGCCACCCTTGAGTTCCGGAGGTGTGGCGAGCGCGCATTTCAATTTGTTTGCAGCGCTTTCAGACGCAGGATTTAATGTACGATTGTATACCTTTGGCGACCTCTTTAGTACCGAAAAGGCAGAAAACATTGTGCGATCGGGCAGTCCGGGCTGGTGGGTGGCCATATTGCGAATCTTGAATCGCTGGATATTCAAATTTATTCAGCCTGGCCAACGCGCCTATCAGCTATTTGACATATTGGCCGCTATTCCAGGATCAAGAGCAATGTCGCGACGTATTCGAGAATGGAAGGCTGACATTATCGTGCTTTCGGATCACGGCGCTCCTGGATTGGCTTTACGCAAGGAAGAAGCCAAGCTGCTTTTAGTTTCTCATCACAATCCAGCACGCTTTCTTGAGCCTCCGTCCCCCGAAAATTATTCAAAACTAGATGCTCGTCTGGCATTGCAATTGGAACAACGCGTGGTCGATATGGTGGATGCGGTGGTGTGTCCATCGCATTACATGAAAGATTTTTTTCAGCAAACCTATAAGTTCAATGGTTCGGTTGAACCCATACCTAACTTGATGGACCGCTCCGTGTTGAACAGTGAATCAGAAAAAGAGCTTAGAAAGGATTTAGGACTCTCCAATGCTGACACGCTGATCTATTTGCCATCTGCGGGTAGTTTCCTAAAGGGAGCAGAATATTTAGAGGAGCTGGTTTCATTTTTATCTAGAACCAGCAAGAAAAAATTTGCCTTTTATATTTCGGGCAACATTGAACGTAAATATGCAGCGGACATCAATCGCTTAGGCAAAAGCCATTTAATTTATTTATCTGGACAGGTTGACTACGCAGAGAATATTGGCTTAGCTAAGCAATGCGATTTCTGCATATCACTTTCATTAATGGAAAACTTTAGCATGGCATTGTTGGAAGCAGCATTACTGGGATTACCAATTCTGGCATTTGATACTGGGGGCAATGCAGATATTGTGCGCGAAGGCGAAAATGGATATCTTTTCCCCTTGGGCGATGTAAGTGCAATGGCCCGCCAGGCTGAGCAGTTGAGCGTGCGGAGTAAATTGAAAACTGAGCGAGCCAGGGCAATAAAATTTAATAGCAAGGAACTGAATCCAGATCGAGCTCGAGATGCGTATATCGAGCGGATAAATTCGCTATGAGCAAAATCAGCTTTGGCATCATTGCGTTAAATGCCCAACCCTTTCTTGAATACAACCTGAGAAACCTGTATCCCTTTGCTCATGAAATCTTGGTGGTGGAGGGCGCTACGCGTGCCGCAAAATCACTTAGCGATGAATCGGGCCATTCATTAGACGGGACATTGGACTTACTCAAGAAATTTCAAGAAAAGGAAGATCCTCAGAAAAAGTTGCAGATTATTCAAGCTGAAAGTGAGGGCTATAGCGACGGACTTTGGCCCGAAAAAGATGAAATGTCGCAAGCTTACGCAAGGCGCGCGTCAGGCGATTGGTTGTGGCAGGTTGACAGTGATGAGTTTTATAAAAATAGTGATATGCGCACGATCATTGATATCCTAGAAAGAGATCGCCCTGATGGAATTGCATTACCCTTCATTGAATTTTGGGGAGGATTCAATAGTTACACCACTGGCAAATGGTATATCCAGGGATTTAAAGAGGTCGCTCGAATATTCCGTTGGGGTCAGGGCTTTGAATACAAGAGTCACCGACCTCCAACAGTGCTGGACGCAAGCGGCAAGAATTTAGCAGAAGGGAATTGGCTTTCCGGAAAAGAGATGAAGAAATTAGGCATCTTTATGTATCACTATTCCTATGTGCTTCCTAAGCAAGCTGTTCAAAAAGTGGGTTATTACGCCAATGTGGATTGGACGGAAGTATTCCGCGATGCAGCCAACTGGGAAGCTCAGAGTTATCAGAAACTGGCCCACCCATTTTTCGTTGGGGAGCGAGGATTCCCCATGTTTCAATGGCTGGAAGCCTTTCAGGGAACGCATCCTAAAATCATACAAAAATTAATCCACGATTTGAATGAAGGCACTCTGGTGGAAGAACAAAGGGATCAAGCAGATATCGAGCGCTTGCTCGGATCCATCTGGTATCGGATTGCGACTCGCATGCTGCGATGGATATTGACACCCTACTGGCGCTTGCGTAGCTGGTTGAAGGGCCGCAGAAATGTTTGAAAGCGTTAAAACCGATAGAATTAAGCAGCAAAAGAGGCGATTATGACAATTGAAACTGTTGAGCACAGCGGTACCAAATACGCGGAAATTATTTGGGCAGGTACAGATGTGAATGAGACGACCTTTTATTCGCCAGCTGAATCTTCTTTTCAATTTGGATTACTGGCGCATGAGGCCGGATTTGTTGAACCGCCGCATTTTCATCGACCATTTGAGCGCACGATTACTGATCTGCAACAAATGTTTGTGGTTCAGAGAGGGGTAGTAATCGTGGAGCTTTATAGTGATAGCGGTGAAATGCTTCGTGAAATACGTATGGAAGCAGGCGATGCAATAGTGCTTATACATGGTGTACACGCAATTCGGGTAGAAGAAGACATGCAATGCATCAGTGTCAAACAAGGACCCTACTTTGGGGAAGAGAAAGACAAAGTGTTCGTGGATTTCAAGAAATGATTCCAGTTTTTGAACCCGTAATCGAAGAGGATGACATTGATGCAGTGGTTGCTGCGCTTAGAGCGGGGGAGATTTCTGGAACCTTCGGCGAAAATATCAAGAATTTCGAACAAGAATTTGCCAACTATGTGGATTGCAAGTATGGCGTCGCCGTAAATAGCGGTAGCTCAGCTTTACAGCTGGCGGTTGCGGCTGCAGGCATCGGCGATGGGGACGAAGTGCTCGTTAGCGCGAGTACCAACATTGCCACAGCTCTGGCTGCCTTGCACAACGGGGCAATTGCTATCCCCGTGGATTCGGAGCCACATACCTGGAATTTGGATTTAGACAAATTAGAGGAATTGATCACTCCAGCGACGAAGGCAATCATTCCAGTGCATCTGTATGGCCACCCTGTAGATATGGATCGATTGATGGAGATCGCGGATAAGCACAATCTGATCGTTATTGAAGATTGCGCGGAATCGCATGGCGCAACTGTGCGAGGAAGAAAAACTGGCGGCTTTGGGGCCATGGCCTGCTTCAGTTTTTACGCTAACAAAGTAATAACGACGGGGGAAGGGGGCATGATTACGACTAACGATGAGGCGCTGGCTGAGAAACTGCGCTCATTACGCAATCTGGCATTTACCGAACCACGCTTCAAGCATTTTGAAGCTGGCTATAACTTCCGCATGCCCGGATTTGTGGCGGCATTAGGGCTGTCGCAACTGCGCAAGATTGAGCGCATTATTGGTGAGAAACGGCGTGTGGCCCACAGATATAACGCGCAACTCAAATCAATCGCTGGAATCCGCTTGCCGGTTGAAGAAGATTGGGCGCTAAACGTATATTGGATGTACGCCATCGTCGTAGAAGAGGGCTTCGGGCTCAGCCGCGATCAATTGACTGCCATACTGGCTGAGGCCGGCGTGCAAACACGTACATTTTTCTGTCCGATGAATCAGCAGCCTGTGTTGCAGGATCAGGCTGGGTTTCGCGATGTGCCCGCACCTATTGCAGATGATCTTTGGGAACGAGGACTATATCTGCCCTCGGCATGGAATCTTAAAGAGGATGATATCGATTTCATTGCAGCGACTATTGCACAGGCGGCGGCATGAAAATTGGCGTCTACCTGGATAGTTACACACCGGAAGATGGTGGAGCCCACACATTCCAAGGCGGCTTGGTGGATGCACTCAGCCAGTTGCACGGGACGAGCCAACATCAATTCACCCTATTTGTCTCTGAGAAAGCGCGCGGCTTAGAAAATGTAGTGGGTGGGATGCCAATCGTCCAATTACGCCGGCCCAATGCATATCAAAAAATTGTCGCGTTTATCGCCAGAAATTGGCCAAATTTTCGCAAGGCAATCAAATGGCGTGATGTTGCCGAAAGGCAGATGCGCAAGGCGGGCATTGAATTTGTGTGGTTTATGAGTGCGCGACCCAAGGAATTGGATTTGCCCTATCTGGCGATTGTTTGGGATTTGCAGCACCGTTTGCAGCCCTGGTTTCCAGAAGTCAGTGAATTTGGGCAATGGGAAATCCGCGAGCGAGGGTATCAGCGATTTCTTGGACGGGCCTCAGGGATCGTTGCTGGAACCCAAGCGGGTAAGGATGAAATCCTGCGTTTTTATGGAGTGCCAGAGGATCGGGTACTGATATTGCCCCATCCAACACCCGATTTTGCGCTGCAAGCCGAAGAGGCGCATAGCGATGTGGCCGCAAGATTCGGATTGAATAATCCCTTTCTGCTTTACCCAGCTCAATTTTGGGCACATAAAAATCACAGCGGGATTCTCAAGGCTTTAAGTTTGCTAAAAGACCGGCAGGCTTCAGAATTGGATGTTGTATTTGTGGGCGCGGATTTTGGCAACCGCGCATATATTGAGAAAATCGCCCGCGAATTAAAATTAGAGGAGCGCGTTCATTTTCTTGGTTTTGTGGAGCGCGATGATCTGATTGCTCTATATAGACATGCCATTGCGCTGGTCTATTACAGTGCGGCTGGGCCCGAGAACTTGCCACCCCTGGAGGCGATGGCTCTGGGCTGCCCGGTAATTGTTGGTAACGTTGCGGGGGCTGAAGAACAGTTTGGTGAGGCTGCAATTTTGGTTGATCCCTATCAGCCTAGTGAATTAGCTGCTGCCATTGATCGACTGCTCAATGATGATGCATTAAGGACGAAACTCGTAAAGCGAGGAAAAAAGAGAGCTGCGAATTGGACCTCGAAAGACTTTGTGCGTGGAGTATTTGATTTCTTTGACGAGTTCAATTTCATCCGTGATTTGTGGGCTTAGTACTTGGCGAAGACTATGACGGGCCAACCCAAGATCAGCGTGCTTACCTCGCTATATCAATCTGAAAATTTCCTAAAATTATTTTTGGCACATATTGAAGAGCAAAGTCTGTTTTCCGAGCTGGAATTTGTATTAGTTATCAATGATGCCAGCCAAGAAGAACAAAACCTATGTTTGGCGGCCAAAGAGCGTTACCCAGAACAATTTCAGCTGCTATTTGTGCGACCACTCGAATCTTTAGGCGCATCCTGGAATCGAGCATGGAAAGAAGCTAAATCGGAACTCGTGGCAGTTTGGAATGTCGATGATCGCCGCGAATCGGATGCGCTTGAGCGTCAGTGGTTAGCAATGCAAACCAATCCAGATTGGCAACTATGCTATGGCGATTACGTGCGGGTGCCGAGTTATGGCGCGGAGCTGGGAGAAAGGCGATCGACACCACCGTATTCAAGAGGTCGTTTTCGCAGATCCTTTCCTCAGGGCGGGGCATTCTGGGTTATGCGGCGCGAATTATTTAAGGAAATTGGCTTTTTTGACGAACAATTTCAAGTGGGATCAGACTTGGATTATTCACTTCGGATTGCAGAAGCCGGATTTGAAATGGGGAAGGTTCAGGGACTCATGGGTTATTTTACGGATGCCAAAGAGGGCTTGAGTACCCGAGATGACGGCCGACCATCTGACATAGAAAGAACCGCTATTCAACTGCGCTATGGAATTTTTGATAAGGTGCGCAGCGAATTCTTGCCAGCTGCTGCGAAATTCAAGATTGATGCAATACAGAGTTTTGATGAATGGATTGCAATAGACAGGTTGCTGCCGCACTTGAAGGAACGCAAAGCGCGTTTACAGCCGCTATGGCGGCTTGGTTGGTTGCGTAATCAGTCCCGAAAATTGCTTGCACGATTAGGATTACTAAAACTTATATATCGAATTCAAGCCAAAGTGATAGGCAGAGAATTGTGAGCAAGCCCAGGGTAAGCGTCGTTATTCCAACCTATAACGATAGAAAATGGATTCTTGAGGCAATAGAGAGTGTTCACGCGCAAAATTATATCGATTTCGAAATTATTGTAGTGGACGATGGATCACAAGATGATACGGAGCCATTGCTTGCGGACTTGGACAACACAGGGAAAATCCGTTACATAAAGCAAGCGAATCTGGGTGTCTCGGCGGCAAGAAATCGCGGTGTAAGTGAAGCTGCGGGAGAGCTAATCGCATTCCTGGATGCAGATGATCTTTTTCATAAAGAAAAATTGAGTAAGCAGATCGAACTAATTGATGTCCAACCCCAATTGGGATTTGTGCACGCTAATTTCGAAAAATTCGACGATGCGGGCAATGACCTTGGCCTGCGTAATATGGATCAATTTCGAGGCAATGTCTATCCACAAATATTACAAGAATGGTCCGCAATCATCGCCTTGCCAACCCTACTGCTTCCTAAATCGGTATTTGAGCAAGTAGGTGGATTTGATGAGGACATTAGCTGGGGTGAAGATATCGATTTGTATATTCGCATCGCGCGAAAATTTGAAATTGATTTGATCCCAGAAACCCTTTGCCGTGTACGTGTGCGCCCAGATAGCGCGAGTGCTTCAAAGGTGGGCTCAGCAGAAAGTTTCCATCGTGTGCTTGAAAAAGCATTTGCTGCAGATGATGGACTAAGTTCTAGCTTTCGAGATTCGGCATTTGCAAAACTATATATCAATAAGGCTCAAAATTTACTGGGAGAAGGGAGTTACTCGGAAATCAGAATTGCGCGTAGTTATGCGCGCAAAGCGCTTGGATATGCTCCAGGGCAAATTTCCGGATGGCTTACTTTAGTGGCATCGTGGATGCCACAATGGCTACGCACAAGCTTAGTAGAAATTGTGAGACGATGGCGCTACCCGAGGTCGGCGCACAGAACGCTATAATTTCGCCAGGTACACAAGCTAAACCCTCATATGAATACAGACGGATTACGAATTCTCTTTCTGGGAACCCAGATGGAAGTAGCCGGAGCGCAAAAAATGTTGCTCTCACAGGCAAAATGGTTCCAGCAAAGAGGTTATCAAGTTCAAGCGGTTTTTTTCTATGACAAGCAAGGTCTGGCCAATGATTGGCAGGTTAAGCATAATTTTCCAATTATTGAGTTAGGCGCTTGGCGTTATAAGGGATTCTTTCTCGCGAATTATTTACGCGCGTTTTGGGGCATGTTGAGACTATGGTCTTTGATGTGGCGCAATGTAGATGTAATGGAAAGCTACACTCCACATAGCAATGTGCTGGGTATGTTGGCAGCTAAATTAGCAGGAGTGCCAATTCGGATCGCAACCCATCATGGCTATATTGAGGCTTCCTCGAATTTATTGGCACGCGTGCACGGCTGGATGATCAACGCGGGATTCGCCAGCCGCATGGTGGCCGTATCAGATCAGGTGCGAGATTTTGCGCTGGAAAAAGAAAGTGTTAAGACAGATCGTATCGTTGTGATTGAAAACGGAATTGATGATCCGATCCAACGGATATTGAGTAAGCAGGAAAGAGATGAATTAAGGACCGAAATTGGTGTTTCAAAGGATGAAATGCTGTGTTTGACAACGGGACGGCTGACCATTCAAAAGGGCCATACGATTCTTCTAAAGGCTATAGCGCAACATAGCAAGCAATTTGACAATGTTCAATTTGCCTTTGCCGGGGATGGACTTCAACGCAAGAATTTAGAAAACGAAATAAGCGATTTGGGAATTGAGAAGCATATTCGTTTTCTTGGGATCCGCAATGACATAGGAAATCTTTTGCAGGCTGCTGATCTGTTTGTGCAGCCATCTCTCTGGGAGGGACTTTCACTAGCTATGTTGGAAGCTCTCTTCGCGCAATCCACTGTTTTGGCAACGAAGGTGGAAGGCGTTGTTGATGTAATCACTGATGGAGAAACAGGCATTCTGGTTGAGGCGGGCAACCCTGCGGCTCTAGGCGAGGCAATTGTTAGGTTGCTAGATGATGCGAAGTTGCGAAAGAAATTAGCCCGGAATGGGCAAGCGCATGCGCGCAGGCATTACAGTATCGACCGGATGTGTGGAGAATATGAAGCCCTAATCCAAGAACTAGCAAGTGGTGCGGGATTGGTGCAAGCATGAGGCGCATCAATATTCGCTGGGCCTTGTGGCTGATATTAGCGCTCTTGTTGTACCTAACTGGCGCGGAGAGTTTCTCGATCGGATTTGCGTCTGGGCACTGGATTGGCCGTTACTCGTTTAAATGGGCAGCCGTTTTATTTGCCTATATTCTTGTGGCCTCGGGATTTTTAACATTAGTCTATTTTTTGCTTTTCAGAACCGAAAAATTATCAGGATTACTGGCTCAACTTGAACGCATCCGTGATTTGAAATCACCTTGGTACGAAATATTAGCCTTGATAGAGGCACTGCTCCCGGGAATATTAATTTACTTTACGGCATTTGGTTCCTTATATAAGGGCTGGGCCGCCAGATTGCTCGTGGTGGCGATTCCACTGGTCGCGCTAAGCGATTTATTGGCTGCCCCAAAAAGAGGCCGCGACCGCAGCCAGGCATTCTTATTAGCGCTGCTATTCTTAGCTTCGGGGATGGTGCTGGCAGATTCGTTTTCACTGGTAAGCAATACCCCATTTTCTCTGCATTGGTCAGAAGGCAATCGGGTTTGGGATTATTCGGTACTGTTTGGCGGAGATCGATACAACGTGGCCGCGGGCCAAGAGATATTTGCCTTTATTGATCCGGGCCGGCAAACACTTTGGGGATTGCCATTTGTCTTTGAAAATGTCTCCATTTGGTTTGTTCGCTTTTGGAGTGCATTTTTGATCACAGTTCCCTACGCAATCTTGGGATGGTTTGTTTTCAAACCTAGCCAGGACCAGCGCAACCACTGGCTCCCTTTGGGATTGTGGACCCTGATATTTTTGTCACAGGGACCGATTTATACACCTCTTATTCTTAGCGCCATATTGATTGCAGCCGCTCGAAAGCGGCCAATATTGATCGCGCTTCCACTTGCTTTTCTTGCTGGACATTATGCTGGAGTTAGCCGTTTTACCTGGAGTTTTGCTCCCGCTATTTGGATTGGCATGCTTAGTCTGGGTGATGCCTTTCAAATCGCCGGAAAGATTAATTGGCGGGATTGGTTTCGAGCAAGCTTATTAGGTATTGCGGCCATATGGACCAAAGGCCTACCAATTCTGATCGGAATTGGCGAAGGATTATTTGAGCGACTTTCCGCTTCAGCACCCTCAGCGGGGACAAATGAGGCAAGTGCAACAAGTGAGGTGCTTAGCCAAAGCCCGGCTGCTCCAACAGCAGTGCCCGCCGTGACACCAGCACCCTCCATAGAAAGTTTGGATGGCTTAGTGGAATCAGCCACAGACCAGGCCTTGCTTTGGTATCGGCTGCTACCCAACGAGGTATTCGCGCCAGGCATATTACTGGCATTAATTATCGCCGTTTCCCCTTTACTAATCTTGTTGTTTCGAGCGCTAAAAAATAAAGATTGGCAATCGGGAAAATTGTTACCCTGGTTGTATTTGGCAGCCAGCCTGTCCTTTTTGGGAGTGGGCTTAGTGGCATCCACCAAAGTGGGCGGGGGCGCTGATTTGCATAATTTGGATATGTATTTATTGACCTTGATATTTCTCGCTGGGCTGGCATGGGAGGGAGGACTTCAAGAAAAATTTGGGGAAATGATACAGCGCGGATCAGCTTATCAAATTTTGTTGGTGCTGATGCTTATGCTGCCCATAGTGAGCCCCGCGATAACTGGTAGACCCCCTGAAAAAGTGGGTGGCGCACTTGCCTCTCGGGAACTTGAGCGCATCCAAGCTCGAGTTGCATGCGCTGCTGAATACGGGGATGTACTTTTTATGGATCAAAGGCAACTGATCACTTTTGGTCACATGGGCGATATTGCTTTGATTGATGAATATGAAAAGAAATATGTGATGAACCAGGCACTTTCAGACAACGCTGGCTATTTCGAAATCTTTCGCCAGGATTTGGCTGCGCAGCGCTTTGTAATGATCGTTACTGAAAGGCAGGCACTGCGCTACAAGCTGCCTGGAATAGATCAACTGGGTGATAGCCTAATCGAAGAAAATAATGCATGGGTCAAATGGGTAACTAGCCCACTCCTGGATTATTATGAATCCGTAGTGAATCGCAGAGATATCGGCGTTGAAATATTTGTGCCAATAGAGCGAGATTTTGACTGCTAATCAATCCAACATAGTTCAACTAAAGCGTTATGTTTCCTGGGGACTTGCTATATGTGCGTTAGTTGCTTGGATAGGATTCGCAAGCTTCTTGAGCGAGCCATTGCATAGCTTTACTGCACGGCGTTGGGCACTTGCGAGCATTCAACTTGTGGCTGCACTTGGCCTCAGCTGGTTCGCAATGAGGCTACGCAGAGATCCAGATTTCAATCAGAAATTTCTTGGTTGGCTTAACTCTCAAATGCAAAAGCGCTTGGCCTTCTATTTGACGCTAATTTTTGCAGGTCTGATAGCAGCAATCGCCTGGGTTGGATTGTTCCTACCCGAAGAGCGAGCCATCGAGATGTTGGGAAGTTTGGCGCTTTATTTACCCAGACTGGCCAATTTGTTGACGCTATCATTTTCGCTGTCATTAGCGGTTATTGGCAGTACGATGCTAGCGCGGCATGGGTGGATGAGAAGAGGTGCAGTTGAAAATTCCTTAATTCGAATGAGCGCGAAAGTACTTGGAGTTCTTCTTTTCGGATGGTTGCTCATAGCGATTACGGGAATTGGATCAGGTATTGGCCAAAGTGATTGGAATGCACCTGGCGCTCCAATTCAGTTTAGCCAAATAGTTTTTGTGCTTCTGTTCACTGTAATTATCAGCTGGCTACTTGCCCGTTTCAAAAACAACAGGCTTTTGGATCTCGTATTATTTATCCTCATTTGGTTGTTGGCTGCGTGGTTATGGAACAGTTTTGCCGTCGCACCCACCTACTACAGCTCAATTGCATATCCTCCAAGCGAGCAAATTTATCCGCTTTCAGACGCATTTAATCATGATGCTATAGCAAACAATGTATTGGTGGGAGAAGGTTTTCGTTTTGTGGGTCTTGAGGCTATTAGGAAACCACTTTACGTCGCATTTCTTGCAATCCTACATTGGCTGAGCGGTTCGGACTATGCGGGCATTGTCCAACTCCAAGTCGTGGTGCTAGCCTTGTTTCCCGCTGCACTATATCTTTTAGGTCGAGAATTACACAGCCGCGGTGCGGGTATAGGTTTGGCGGCGTTGGTGATTTTTCGGGAGAGCAATAGCCTGCAATTAGGCGAATTGATTAATCTTTCGCATGCTAAATTGTTGATGGCAGATTTTCCAGCAGCGCTAGGCCTGGGCATATATTGCTTATTGGTGGTGGTCTGGCTAAAGCGACGTAGAGAACAGGCCCATTGGGCCTTAATCGGCGGCGGCATGTTGGGCTTTTTGTTGTTGTTGCGTTCTCAGCATCTTACTGTGATCGCTGGAATGGGCCTATTCTTATTAGTTGCGGCCAAGTCTTTCAAATGGAATTGGCGCACTATGGTGAATGTTGTTGCGCTCTTCATATTAGGAATCGTGTTGACTGCGGCACCCTGGGTTCTGAGAAATCGAGCGTCAACCGGCGAATGGATCATTGAACATTCCATTGCAATCAGTTTCCTGGTTCGTGGCTACCAACCAGAAGGGGAGATGACCAGCCGAGATTTCTTGCCGGGAGAAAGCGAGGGGGAATACTATGCGCGTTTTTCCAAATTGCTTGTTGAAGATTGGCGCGCAAGTCCGATAGAAAACTCGATAGCTGTTGGTGATTACTACGTGCGCAATCTAATATTGACTGTGGGCTCTTTGCCGCTGACCTGGGAGCTTTGGGATCTAGAAAGTCATATTACTGAGCAGCAGTTGTGGCCCCAATGGGATGGCAGTTTGACCGATGTTGGAAGTGTCTTGATGTTTGGAAATTTGGCGATCCTTGCAATTGGGATTGCGGGTCTTTGGAAACGTTGGGGCTGGCTCGGATTAGTCCCCTTAATAGTGTTGCTTGCTTTCACTCTAAACCTGGCCCTTTCCCAAGTTTCCGGTTGGAGATACAACCAGCCAGTCGATTGGATCGTATTGCTTTATTTCATGATGGGCTTAGCCGAGATGGCCAGATTCATGCTTGGCAGATTGGGGTTGGCAAGCCGCTTTGGTTTGACAAGCGCACAACCTTTAGATGAAGCAGACACTTCAGGACAGCTCAATTTCGATGTAAGAAAAATTGGAATGACACTTTTGGGCTTATTGCTGCTAGGAAACAGCCTAATCATGGCGGAACGGCTGATTAAACCGCGTTATGTGGGCGTACTTAGTGCTCAAGTAAATAGCATTTTGGATAGCAACTTGTCTAATGAATCGAACAAGGTTGCAGAGGCCCTGGAATCTGGGCAGCTGGTTGCTTTCGAGGGCCGGGCACTCTATCCAAGATTTTTGAAGGCGAATCAAGGTGAACGGGGCAGAGATTTTGCATTGGTAAGCAGACAGGACTTTGATCGGCTAACATTTTTTATGGTTGGCCCACGACCCTTATTGGTCGTATTGCCTATCGATCAAATCGAATCAGGATGGCAATCTGGCCTGGATGTTGTCGTTCTTGCTTGTCGCAAAGACTTGAGCCAAACTAAAGCTGTGCTTGTTTTTAATCATCAAGGCGAATTAGCGCAGGAATATTTTGCCCAAAGCGATATGGATTGTCCTTAGTGAGCTAGCAAGCTACCGATATAATGCCGCGCAATGAAACTCCCTTTTGAATTCAACCGCAATTTTATAAAGAAATTACTTGCGCTAATTGCTTTAAGTGCTCTGCTTGCATGGTTTTCCAATGATTTCAAAAATATATTAGCCTGGCCAAATTTCTTGATAGCCGTCCTGGCTGGGTCCTGGATTTTGAATTGGGGCTGGAAATTGATCGCCGTTGAAGACGTTCCATCCTGGCTAAAGCGGTTGCTAATTGGGGGCGCATTGCTGCGCCTTACCTTGGGCGCTTTCTGGCTCCTGGCTTTACCTGTCTGGGGTTACGAGACACCGGTTCAGGATGCTGGCTATGTGATGGAAGATGCCTTCAATCGCGACCAAGTCGCCTGGCGGCTAGCCCAATCAGAGGATTCTTTATTTGAATCCTTCCGTGGTTATAGCGCTCGCGATCAGTATGGTGGATTACTGTTTTTTAGCGCATTGATATACCGAACCATTGGTGCCGAGCTGCATTACCCCTTGCTCGTGATCGTGTTTACAGCGTCCGCATCAGCAATTGCTATTGGCTTTCTATGGGCCTTGGTCAAGCGATTGTGGGGGGTGGAGGCCGCCAAATTTGCTGCCTGGGCTTTAGCTATTTACCCAGAAGCCGTGTTACTGGGTAGCTCGCAAATGCGCGAGGCGTTTGGCATTACCTTCATCCTGGGCAGCATATATGCGCTGTTGCTCGTTAAGGAACGCAGAAATATTCCATCACTGATGTGGCTAGCCCTGGGACCGATTCTGGCGGCCATATTGTCACCACCCTTTGCACTGGCCTTGATCATTTTGCTAGCCATGCTAGCTCTGCCAGTGTTTGATTGGAAATTTTTCTCTAAACCCAAATTTTGGGTGCCCGCACTGGTTGTTGGCCTGGCGGCGACATTATTCCTGACCGCACAAAACGGAAACTGGTTAGTTGAAGGAGCTCAATGGCAGGCTTATGTCAGCCGCAATGCCTCTGGTTGGGTGGCCAGACAATTTGAGCGTATGCCCTTATGGGCACAGGTGCCATTCCTTTTGGTATATGGCGTATTCCGTCCATTATTGCCGGCGGCTGTATTTGCCGATGGGGCAGTAATTTGGAGAATGATAGCTGTTTGGCGCGCGCTGGGTTGGACGATCTTGCTGGCCACGCTCTTTTATGCCAGCTACTTGAGCATCCGCACTAAAACGTGGATGAAAATTCCCGGCATGCTGATATTGGTTTCCTGGGGTTATACATTGGTTTCCTCATATCGCGGCGGAGGGGATTTATGGGATAACCCACGCTATCGCAGTACATTTGCAGGTATTCAAATAGCGATCGCAGCCTGGGCCTGGATGCAGCAACGCGAGACTAAGGATCCTTGGCTAAGACGCTCTATAGTGGGGGCCGGATTAATGAGCGTGTGGTGGGCGCCCTGGTATTTGCGACGATATGCAACCTTTGAATGGCCGATTGTTGAGATACAACACGTGATTGGTTTGGGCTTGGCCAGCCTGGTTTTGTACGTAATTTGGGACTGGGTTTCAGCTTGACCTAAACATATTGCCTGCTATAATTCAGCGACTGAATTTTAGAAATGGCGATACATACAGAAGAACAACTCGATAGTGGTCACGATCTGCAGCTACTGGAGCAGATTGAAAGTGATCCAGATATTACTCAGGCTTCACTAGCCCATAATTTAGGCGTGGCAGTTGGCACGGTCAATTGGCATCTTAAACGCTTGGTGTCCAAGGGCTATGTGAAGGTTAAGCGAGCCCAAAGGCGAAAATTGCGCTACTTGATAACTCCACAAGGAGTTTCTTTGCGCGCGCGACTCGCGGTGGATTACGTTGATCGATCAATGCGCTTATACCGAAAGACCAGACGGCACGTTCAGGATTTATTGGAACAAGTACGTGAGGCGGGCTTCGAAGGCGTGCACATTGAAACTCAAACTGAAAGTGCGGACGATATTACAGATATTTGCAAGCTAACTTGTCTGGAGCAAGGTCTAGCCATTTTGACAGAAAATGAGCCCGGACCCATTTTGAGAGTACGTGGTCCCAAAGTGCATTTGGATTTGGAGGCAATCAATGAGCAATCCTAAGGCACATGTCTTGATTACTGGCGGAGCGGGTTTTATCGGCTCCCTGCTAACAGGCGCATTGCTGCGTGATGGATATCAGGTAACTGTGGTGGATAAATTGCTGTTTGGCGGCGATTCCCTGCTTGGTTACATGCCCAACCCCAACTTCAAATTTGTAAAAAGCGATGTGTGGGAAGAACGCGCATTGGGAGAAGCGGTTAAAGGGATGGACACCATGCCGGACGCTGTGGTGCATTTGGCGGCTATTGTAGGCTTCCCGGCCTGCCAAGCTGTTGGCGAGCAGGTGGCCAGGCGCTATAACGTGGAGGCCACAGAACGCGTTTTTGAGCAGTCTGTGGATTTAGGCGTAAAGCGTTTCATATTTGCTTCAAGCTACAGCAATTATGGCCAATCGACAGATGGTAAACCAGTAACGGAAGAATCTCCGCTAAATCCACAATCTTTGTATGCTGAAACTAAAATTGAAGCCGAAGAATATTTGCAAAGCAAGCGGGACTCTTCCTGTTCACCACTGCTTTTTCGTTTTGCGACCTTATTTGGAACTTCTCCCCGAACGCGTTTTGACTTGATTGTGAACCAATTTGTATTGGAGGCATTCACCAAGCGTGAGTTGCTCATTTACCAGCGAGGTTATTCGCGCTCATTTGTGCATGTGCGCGACGTTATTCGAGGGATCAAACTAGGGATCGAAGCGCCGGAAAGCAAAGCGCGCGCTGAGATTTACAATCTTGGATCTGAAGATGGAAATTACAGTAAAGATGAAATTGTAAATTTAATATTGAAGCGACTTCCCGAAACGAAGGTGCGTTACAAGGACCTTACCTTTGGTGGTGATATGCGCGACATTACGGTTTCATTTGCCAAAATCCGCAAGGAATTAGGGTTTGAGGCTGAATTAAATGTGGATGATGGGGTTCGAGAAGTGCTATTTGCTTTGCAATCGGGCTTGATTCACGAGCCTCAAAGTGATCGTTTTCGCAATGCTCAATTTATTGTGCAATAGGATGGACCATGACAGAAAATAACTTTTGGAATGAAAAACGCATAACTGTAACGGGAGGAAGCGGCTTTCTAGGCTCCTTCGTAATCGATCGGCTTAAGGCGCGTGGCGTAAGCGCGGAGCAGATTTTCATCCCACGCAGCAAGGATTACGATTTGGTCCAATCAAGTGAGATTACACGCATGCTGGCCGATAGCCAGCCAGACATTATTTTGCATGTTGCTGCACTTGCGGGAGGCATCGGTGTAAACCGGCGCCGACCAGCAGAATTCTTTTATAACAATTTGATGATGGGTGTGCCGTTGATGCACCAGGCATGGGAACAGGGAGTAGAAAAATTCGTAGCTTTGGGCACAATTTGCTCCTACCCAAATATTACACCGGTGCCATTCAAAGAAGAAACTTTGTGGGATGGCTATCCGGAAGTCACCAATGCGCCTTATGGACTGGCCAAGAAGATGATGCTGGTTCAGGCACAAGCCTATCGCGAACAATATGATTTCAACGCAATATATTTACTGCCTGTGAACTTATATGGCCCGCGAGACAATTTTCATCCGACAGATTCGCATGTGATCCCTGACCTAATTCGCAAGTTTATTGCTGCGAAAACTAATGGGGAGAAAGAGGTAGGCCTTTGGGGTGATGGTGCACCAACCCGCGAATTTCTTTATGTTGAAGATGCGGCTGAGGGCATTGTTTTGGCAGCTGAAAATTATGATGGCAGCGAACCAGTCAACTTGGGCTCCGGCATGGAGATTAGCATCAAAGATCTAGCGACAACCATTGCGAACCTTGTAGGCTTTGAAGGTGAAATTGCCTGGGACACGAGCAAGCCCAATGGCCAAATGCGGCGCATGTTAGATGTGAGCCGGGCAGATGAATACTTTGGTTTCAAAGCGCAAGTTGATTTTGAGACTGGATTGCGCAATACGATTGAGTGGTATCAGCAACAGGAGCAGATTGCTGCGTGACAGATAAAGGCAAAGATCAATTGAACAGCAGCGAAGAAATGCGCTCAGTAATTATCCAACCGCAAAGTGGATTAGCGGCACTGAATTTGCGTGACCTCTGGGAATTTCGCGAGTTAATTTTCTTCCTTACCTGGCGCGACATCAAAGTTCGCTATAAGCAAACATTATTAGGCGCTGGTTGGGCCATCTTACAACCCTTGTTGCAAATGCTGGTTTTCAATTTGCTCTTCGGAGATTTAGCCGGACTATCGACTGGGGATATTCCCAGACCGATCTTTACTTATGCAGCCCTGTTGCCCTGGAATCTTTTTTCGACCGCGATCAGCGATGCCAGCAGATCGTTGGTGAGCAGCCGCAATATGATCACTAAAGTTTATTTCCCACGACTGATAGTGCCCCTTTCTTCGATATTGAGTGGCGTGGTGGACTTTGCGATTGCCTTCGTTATCCTTATCGGCATGATGGTTTATTATGGCATCGCTCCCACAGGAGCTATCTGGATGCTGCCCGTATATATGTTATTGGCGCTGACTACTGCTCTCGGAGTTGGTTTATGGCTTTCAGCGCTAAACGTACATTATCGAGATGTCCGCTATCTCATTCCTTTCCTGACTCAGTTTTGGATGCTGGCTTCGCCAATTGCTTATCTTTCCAGCGAAGTCTTCGACCGTTTCCCAGATCAATTTGATTGGCTATATGCGCTTAACCCGATGGTGGGTGTTATTGAAGGTTTCCGTAATGCACTTTTGGGTTCAGAAATTTATTCAGTGAATGTGATTTGGGTTTCAGTGGTCGTAGCTCTGGTCTTACTAGTGAGCGGTTTATTTTATTTTCGTAGCATGGAACGCACTTTTGCGGACACGGTCTAAGCAATGACAGCAGCTATTCGAGTTGAAGGTCTGGGTAAGAAATATCGCATCGGTGGTAGCGCGCAGCAAAGCTATCGTACATTGCGAGAATCGATTTCAGATTCCTTTAAAATGCCGGGACGCCTATTGCGCGGGGAACTCAATCAGCGTGCACCCAGCATCTGGGCGCTTAAAGATGTTTCCTTTGAATTACCCGAGGGCAACGTTCTGGGAGTTATTGGGCGTAATGGGGCGGGCAAGAGCACTTTACTAAAAATCCTTGCCCGCGTAACCGAGCCCACCACAGGAATTGCAGAAGTGCGCGGACGGGTTGGGTCCTTACTTGAGGTAGGGACTGGATTCCATCCAGAGCTGAGCGGCAGAGAAAACATATTTCTGAACGGGGCAGTATTGGGCATGGGCCGTAGCGAAATCCAGCGCAAATTTGATGAGATTGTTGAGTTTGCTGGGGTTAATCAATTTATCGATACTCCAGTAAAACGTTATTCCAGCGGCATGTATTTAAGATTAGCCTTTTCGGTGGCTGCGCATTTAGAACCCGAAATCCTGGTTGTAGATGAAGTATTGGCAGTCGGAGATGCTGAATTCCAACGTAAATGTTTGGGCAAAATGAGCGACGTGGCTGATGCAGGCCGCACAGTTCTTTTTGTAAGCCACAACATGTCGGCGATATTGCGGCTGACTGAGCAGGCCATCGTGCTGGATAAGGGTGAAATTGTTTACAACTCTGCAACACGTGAAGCGGTGGACTATTACATGGCTTCAGGTTTTTCACAAAGTGGGGAGCGCACATGGGAGCCGGATGAAGTGCCAAAATCCTCCGCACCGTTTCGTCCGCTAGCGTTACGGGTTCGTGATCCACGAGGCAAAGTTGCCGATACTGTGCAATCGCGCGAAGTGTTAGATGTAGAAGTGGAGTATGAATTGGATCAAGAGATTCAAGGCTTACGTGTAGGCATCTATTTACTTACCATTCGCGGTGAGGTGGTCTTCACTTCCTTTGATACAGATGACAGCGCTCAATTTGAAAAACATGGTGTGCGCAAAGCGGGCACTTATATGAGCAAGACGCAGATTCCGGCCAATTTGCTAAATGAAGGGCAATATGTGTTGGGGATCAATGCGAGTTCCTATCGAGTTAAGAGTTATTTCCAGGATGAACGGGCATTAGCATTCAATGTGGATGCAATGGGTGCACCGGGCATGCATTGGCCAGAACCCCGACAGGGGCTTGTTCGCCCCCAATTGAACTGGAAGATTAAGCGGGTGGGCAAATGATGGCAACGGGTGGTGCAGTTAAACGCGTCTTAGAACGCATGCCGCTAACAGCCGAGCTCGACATGGCCCTGCGTGGACGAGAACGAGCAAGTGGCGGATTCAAGCTTGAGGAATTGCGAGCTGCGCTACCAGAATGGGTCGCAGCAGCAGAAAACAGCCCATTGCGACAGGAAGAAGGACAGAAAGTGTTGGTTTATGCCACATTGCACTATTGGCTGAACTATGCATGCCTGGTAGGCTTGGCCTTAAATGGAATGGGCCATGAAGTAACCCTGGCTTATTCACCTTTTAATAATTGGCAGAAACCAGTAGCAAAATACGATATGCGTAAACGGGAGCTATATGTTCGCGATGTTTTAGAGCCAGCGCGGAATTTATTAAATATCGAGACTTTTACAGGAACAGGCCAGCGAGAAACTATAGATGCCAAATTGATTGTTGCAATTGATGCGGTCTCAACACGCGATGTACAGTACAGCTTGCAAGTAGAAAGTGTGGATACTGAAAGCGAGCTATACAAACTACGACAGGATCGCAATTATGGCTTGGCCCAGCAAGCACTGCAATGGCTCCAGCGCGAAGAGCCAGATGTGGTGATTGTTCCCAATGGCTTGATATTGGAATTCGGTGCATTGCAGGCCGTGTGTGAACATTTAGGCATTCCCGTAGTGAGCTACGAATTCGGCGAGCAGCAAGAACGTATTTGGCTTGCCAGAGATAGGGCCGTTATGCTGCAGGACACAGATGCGATGTGGGAGGTCAAGCGCGATGAGCCGTTTAGCGCTCCGCAAAAGATGAAAGTTAAAGAATTATTTGCAGCGCGGCAACAGGCCGATTTGTTTAGCAATTTCTATCGCAAATGGCAAGATGTGCCTTCAGAAGGAGCTCAAAAAGCTAAGGAAAATCTGGAGCTGGATGACAGGCCGATCGTGTTACTGGCGGCCAATGTGATTGGCGATAGCCTTACGTTAGGAAGGGCAATATTCAGCGAGAATATGAGTGATTGGTTGCAGCGCTCATTAGAATTCTTCGCCAAGCGCGATGATCTTCAATTGGTTATCCGCATTCATCCTGGGGAACGTAATTTGCCGGGACCCTCCGTGGCAGATTTGGTGGCAGACCAATTGCCTGAACTGCCTGAAAACATGCGCGTTGTGGCGGCAATGGATCCGATAAATACTTACGACTTAATTCAAGCGGCTGATTTGGGCCTTGTTTATACGACCACCGTGGGACTTGAGATGGCGATGAGCGGCCTGCCTTCAATTGTGGTGGGCCAGACCCATTACCGAGCAAAAGGATTTACTCGAGATCCACAGAAGTGGACGGAATATTTTGCTGAATTAGAAGGCAATCTTAGTGATCTAAAAGGGGCGCGCCTGAGCAACGAGCAAGTTGAGATGGCTTGGCACTATGCCTATTGTTTCTTTTTCGAATATCCACAACTTTTCCCCTGGCATCTGCTGCACTTTAAACGGGATGCCAAAGACTATCCCCTGGCCAAATTGTTTACCGCTGAGGGGCAGGCCCAGTATCGTAAAAGTTTCGACATACTCACCGGGAAAGCCTTTGCCTGGGAGCAGGTTCAATGAGTGAAAACCAAGATTTCAAGCACGAAGTACGCAAATTTTATAATCAGATAGGTTGGCAGGAAGTCTCTGAAGGCTTATTTCAAAACGCACATTATGAGGACTTACGACCAATTGCGCGCGACTATATTCACAAATGTCATTTACGCGTAGGACGCCATCTACCAACTCAAGGTCGTTTTCTATTGGATGCTGGCTCAGGCCCCATTCAATATCCAGAATATTTGGAATATTCACGGAACCATGAGAAACGCGTATGTGCTGATATTTCCCATACTGCCCTTGTTGCGGCCCGAAACCGTATTGGTGAGCATGGCTTATTTGTGGTCAGCGATATTTCGAAGCTGCCTTTTGCTGCGGAAAGTTTTGATGGAGCCGTTTCCTTGCATACCATCCATCATTTACCGGAGTCCGATCATGTGCCGGCCTATCTCGAAATTTTCCGAGTATTGACAACCGGATCAAGCGCTGCGTTGGTTAATGGTTGGGATGGCTCACCGATAACGGATGCTATGGATCGGCTAAAGACTTGGATGAAAGCGCGCAAAGGCTTGGATACGAAGAAACGAGACGCAGTCAGCAAAGAGACTGGCACCCATGTCGTAAAGCATGATGCTAAATGGCTGCACCGATCTTTGAAAGGTCTCTTCAATTACCGAGTGTTTGTTTGGCGCACACCAAGCGTTAACGTATTACGCTTTTTCGTGCGCGAGGAATGGCGGGGACGTTCGGTTCTACGCCTCTTATTTGCCTTGGAAGAACGCCTACCGCGCTTCTTCGGAGAGAAGGGGCTTTACCCCTTAGTGGTCATTCAAAAGTAAATCCTTCAGGGAGCGTATTATGAATTGGAAAAACAAAACTGTTTTAGTAACTGGTGGAACAGGCTCATTTGGCAAGGAATTCATTCGCATCTTGTTGGAAGAAGAGCAGCCGGAAAAAGTAATTGTATTTAGCCGAGATGAACTAAAGCAACACGAAATGCGGGTAGCTGGATTCGATAGTGAGAATATTCGCTATTTCATCGGCGATGTGCGGGATGTAGATCGCCTAAAGCGCGCTATGGATGGAGTGCATGTTGTGGTCCACGCAGCGGCGCTGAAGCAGGTTCCTGCCTGCGAATACAACCCAATGGAAGCGATTAAGACCAATATTTTGGGAAGCAGCAATGTGGTCGAAGCTGCCCTTGCAGCTGGGGTTGAAAAGGTAATGACCCTCAGTACGGATAAGGCGGCCAATCCTGTAAATCTTTACGGGGCCACGAAACTGGCAGCAGAAAAACTGACCGTGCAAAGCAATGCCTATTCTGGCGATCGGCCGACGCGCTTTAGTTGTGTCCGATACGGCAACGTGGTGGGCAGCCGTGGATCTGTGGTCCCCGTATTCATTCGCCAGCGGGCTAGCGGAAAAGTAACGGTTACTGATGAGCGCATGACGCGCTTTTGGCTATCTTTAGAGCAAGGCGTTCGCTTTGTGCTGCGCTGCATAGACCAAATGCAGGGGGGCGAAGTTTTTGTGCCCAAGCTGCCAAGTACCACGCTGATTGACCTGGTAAAAGCGATTGCTCCCGAGGCCGAGGTTGATGTGGTCGGTATTCGACCGGGAGAAAAATTACACGAGGTATTGGTATCCGAAGATGAAGCTCGATCGGCCGTTGAGCTGGAAGATATGTATGTAATTCAACCAGCTCAGGGTCCCTGGTTTGTCCATTCTTGGGATAAGCAAGGCAAAACTTTGCCAGACGGTTTTCGCTATGCTAGCGATAGCAATCCAGAGCAATTGGATACTGACCAGATAAAGAAATTAGTGGCTCCATTTGAAGAGAATACTGGCTAGGCTGTACTAATGAAGAAACTGCTTATTTTAGGAGTAAGCGGCTTGCTGGGGATCAATTTAGCTATGGAGGCTGAAGGGCAGTATCAATTGTCCGGGGTGAGTCGTTCGGTGTCTATACCGGGAGCCAGCTTTCCTGTGCGCCAGGCCGATTTAGAGCGAGGGGAAAATGTCCAACACGTTATAGAGGAAATTGAGCCAGATATAGTGATCAATAGTACGGCGCTGGCCAGCCTCGAAGCTTGCGAGGCGGATCCGCAGCGAGCAGAAAGGCTAAATGTGGATTTGCCCAGATGCCTTGCCAATATTTGTTCCGAAAAAAATATCAGATTATTGCAAATCTCAACTGATGCTGTGTTTGATGGGGAACGGGGAGACTACCGCGAGGAGGATGCTGTTAACCCGCTGAGTGTTTACGCACGCACAAAATGGGAGGGAGAAGAAGCAGTCCGGGATGAATACCCGCAAGCTAGCATTGCGCGCGTAAATTTTTTCGGTTGGAGTCTTAGCGGGACAAGGAGCTTGGCTGAATTTTTTTACAATAATCTCAATTTGAAAAAACCAATGAAGGGCCTAACCGACCGCTTTTTCAACCCATTGCATGCCAGCCATTTGTCGCAGTTGCTAATCGAAATAATTGATCGGAACTTGTCAGGAACTTTGCATGTGACCAGCCCAATATCTTTGAGCAAATACGATTTTGGTGTGGCCCTGGCGAATAAATTTGGAATGGACAGCGATTTGATAGAGCCAGCACGAGCCGATGAAATTGGCTATCAGGCGGCGCGCTCGCCCAATTTAACCCTGAATGTTGACAAGCTTAAAAACATTTTCCCGAAAGATATACCTAGCACATTTGATGGGCTGGACTTGTTACTGAGCCAATCTGACGATAAATATCCAGAACGCATTCGTAAAATGCTAGCCGCACCATTGAGAGAAAGCGAATTGTTATGAATGAAATCACTATTCAAGATAAGAAAATTGGCTTAGAGCATCCGACCTATTTTATTGCCGACATCGCAGCTAATCACGATGGGGATTTAGATCGCGCGATTGATTTGATCCGCCTGGCCAAGGAAGCGGGGGCCAACGCTGCCAAATTTCAAAATTTCAAGGCTCCAAAAATAGTTTCGGACTATGGCTTCAAATCTTTAGGCAAGCAGCGTAGCCACCAATCGAAATGGGATAAGAGTGTTTTTGAGGTTTACGATGACGCTTCAGTTCCTTTTGAGTGGACTCCTATCCTGAAAGAAGCATGCGACGAATTTGCAATTCATTACTATTCCTCACCTTATGACTATGAAGCCATTGAAATGTTGGAGCCCTATGTGCCAGCCTTCAAAGCGGGGTCTGGCCTAATGTCTTGGCCTGCCGCCATTGTGCGTATGGCAAAAACTGGCAAACCAATTTTGATTGCCACAGGAGCCAGCGAAATGGATGACGTCCGACGAGTAATGGATTTGGTCTTACCGATCAATGATCAGGTCGTGCTTTTTCAGTGCAATACAAATTACACTGCCGAAGAAGGCAATTACGATCATTTACATTTGCGAGTTTTGGACGCCTTTGCTGAGGAGTATCCCGATGTAGTCTTGGGGCTCTCCGATCATACACAGAGTGCTGCCCCGGTTGTGGCTGCGGTGACACTGGGAGCCCGAGTGATTGAAAGACATTTCACGGATAGCAATGAACGCGAGGGGCCAGATCATAAATTTGCGCTGAACCCAGATAATTGGGCGCACATGGTGCAGGAAACTCGGATTGTAGAGCGCGCATTGGGGACCCCAGAAAAACAAGTTGCTGAAAACGAACAAGACACATATGTATTGCAGCGGAGATGTTTGCGCGCGGTCCGCGATATTAAAAAAGGGGAAATATTTCAGGCTGATATGCTCGAAGTGCTAAGACCAGCTAGCCCCAATGCACTGATGGCCTGGGATTTGGAGCGTGTTTTGGGGCGCAAGGCAAAAACTGATCTTGAGTTTGGCAAAGATTTACAGGCAGTGGATCTGGAATGAAAATTCTTTACTTTAGTCGTGATTACACCAATCATGATCATCGCTGGTTGCAGGCACTGTCCGATGCTGATTATCAGGTGCGCTTTTTGCGGTTAGAACGTGCGGGAAGTAATCTGGATCAACGCGCATTGCCACCGGGGGTAACAGAGATTGAATGGTCTGGCGGACAAACACCTTTTGATTGGCAGCAGGCTGATAAATTGCAGTCTGAACTAAAGACTATTTTGGATGTTGAGCAAGCGGATATTTTGCATGCGGGTCCATTAAATACAGCCAGTGTCTTGGCTGCAAGAAGCGGCTTTCACCCTTTAGTGCAAATGTCTTGGGGCTCAGATATATTGCGCTTTGCTGAGGATAATCAGGACGAACGAGCCAGAGTTCAGGAATCTTTGAACGCGGCCGACGCCCTGATTGGGGATTGTCAGGCTGTTCGGCAAGCCGCTGTCAATATGGGCATGCTGGATGAGGCTATTGTGGCCTTTCCCTGGGGCATAGATATAGATCGTTTTTCACCAGGCGAAGCCTCGCTACGAAGCGCGCTGGGTTGGAACAATGATTTCGTAATGTTGCACACGAGGGCGCTAGAGTCTGATTATGGAGTGGCGAGCGTAATTGAAGGATTTATTCAAACCGCGCAAAAAGAACCGCGCTTGCGCTTGATACTAGCTGGCGATGGTAGCTTGCGAAAGAGCATAGCGGACACTATTAAGGAAAACGGCCTCGAAGAAAGAGTCCATTTCACAGGTCATCTTGCGCAATCGCAACAGCCAGACTTGTTTCGGAGCGCAGATGTTTATGTGAGCGGGACTTATAGCGATGGCTCCTCAGTGTCGTTGATGGAAGCCCTGGCTAGCGGAATCCCAGCGCTGGTTTCTGACATTCCTGGAAATCGGGAGTGGGTCTTTGAGGGGCAGCAAGGTTGGCTGTTTCCAGCAGGCGATGCAGCTGTTTTAGCGGAGAAATTATTAGTGGTGGCCAATACGGATGAGCAAGCCTTGCAAACTATGGCAAACCATGCCCGAACTCAGGCACATAATAAGGCTGATTGGAGCAAGAATCAGCTCAATATTCCCAGCGCCTATGCTATTGCGCAACAACGGGCTAGCAAGGCTTTGGTTCAATGAGCCCTCCTCGCATCGTGGCCATTATTCAAGCGCGCATGAATTCCTCACGACTACCTGGGAAGGTACTAAGTGATTTATGCGGGCAACCCGTTTTGGCATGGAGCATACGCAGAGCAGGACGGGCTGAATTGATCGATGAAGTTCGAGTTGCGACAACGAACAACTCTAGCGATGACGATGTAGTTGAATTCTGCAAGAAGATAGGGGTAAAAGTAACGCGTGGAAGTGAGCCTGATGTATTGGATCGCTACTATCAGGCCGCCAATGAGAGCAAAGCAGATATTGTTGTGCGGCTGACCGGAGATTGCCCATTTATTGATCCTGATATGTTGGATGAAAATATTAATTATTTTTTGAGTGCAGACCCCGGTATTGATTTTGCCGCTAATCGCCTGCCCGGAGAGCGTACTATTCCAATAGGTTTGGATGCGGAGATTTGCACAATCGCTGCTTTAGAGAGGGCTTGGAAGGATGCCTTGCTGCCGCATCAACGCGAACACGTAATGCCCTATTTCTATGAAAATCCTGAGCAATTCAATATCGCGCATATTAAGCATGAGCCAGATTACGGAACGCATCGATGGACTGTAGACAGCCCTGAAGACTTGGCATTCTTGCAAGCAATTTGCGCTGAAATTGAAGGCGATGATTTTTCTTGGTTAGAAGTGATCGAATTGCTTGCTGCTCGCCCTGATCTGGCTGAAATCAACGCAAGTGTTGCGCATAAAACGCAATTCGATGTGGACAAACGCGCATGAAAGAGCTGGCGATATTTACCGCTCCAAAACCCTTCACTGATCCGCATATCAACCTGATTCAGCGCAACGCAATTGGCTCCTGGCGTGATATGGGGGGCGAAGTGGAGGTTTATTTAGTGGGTGAAGAGGATGGAACGGCTGCTGCAGCTGCCGATTTGGGTGTGGACTATTTACCGGAAGTTCAACGCAATAAGAAGGGCACCCCCTTAGTTTCATCTATTTTTGATGTGGTGCGAGCAGCTAGCCAAGCTCCATTCCTGGCATATGTAAACGCGGACATCATCTTGTTTCCTGGCACACTGAGTGTGATCCAAGATGTTGCGCGTAGAGCTGCGACTTTTGCGATGATGGGCCAACGCTTCGATTTAGATGTTCAGGAACCGCTGGATTTTTCAGGTAATTGGCCAGAAAGCTTGAGAAGCGAAATGAATGATCGCGGCCAATTGCATGCGCCTAGTGGAAGCGATTATTTTATTTTTCCGCGCCATCTTTATACGGAGATTCCAGATTTTGCGATTGGCCGTGCCGGTTGGGACAACTGGATGATTTACCATGCTGTGACATCGCCCTGGTTAGCAATTGACGGAACAGCTGCGCTGGATGTGGTCCATCAGCAGCATGATTATGCTCATTTAGATGGTGGGAAACCGCATTACCGCTTGGATGAGAGTGAGACTAATGTGCAATTAGCAGGAGGGCAAATATATATGCTCTTAGATATTCAATATGAATATCGGGATGGTCGCATCCAACGCAAACGCCTGAGCCTCCTAAAAGTTGTTCGAGCCCTGGAGCTTCTGTTGCAACCCATTGAGCAACAGAAAACAGGATGGCGCTGGACCTTGTTGCGCCGTTTGCGCGCGTGGCGCCGGCAGTTGGTGGGAGGCTAGGATGCGTTACGGACAGAATCCATTGAAAGCAGTTGAGCAAGTTGATCCACCTTCAGATGTCACGGTTGTAGTAATTAGCTATATCCCCTTCTTAGCTGGCTACTATGAAGAATCACTGAACGTGCTTAAGTATTGTCTGCAAAGTTTGACACAAACTAATGAGGGTCAATTCGACTTAATGGTATTTGACAACGCCAGCTGTCCAGAAGTTCGAGATTTTTTATCGGATGAGCACGAGGCTGGAAGAATCCAAATGCTTTTTCTCTCAGACCGAAATCTGGGCAAATCGGGTGCCTGGAATGTGGCCTTATCTGCAGCTCCAGGAGAAACCATTGTGTATGCAGATAGCGATGTGCGCTTCTTTCCGGGCTGGCTTGATGGACACATGGATATTTTGAATAGCTTCCCTAATGTAGGTATGCTCACAGGCATGCCCGTACTCACAAATCGGGAATCATCAAAGGCAACTTTCGATTGGGCAAAAAGCAGCAAAATACAAAGCGAAGCGGGGCAGCTGATTTCTTGGGAAGATCATTGGAGACATGTTGGCACTTTGGGAGAAACTGAGGAAGAGGCTCGAAAAGTGTATGAGCAATACTCAACAACACAATTGGAAATTAATGCGAGCAAGGCTTTCGTAGGCGCGGAGCATTTTCAATTTGCTACGAGAAAATCAGTACTGAACCAAATTCTGCCACTGCCAGCCAACCGGCCAATGGGGCGCGTGAATTTATTGGATCAAGCCGTAAATGAGCTGGGGTATTTACGATTGAACACCCCCGAATGGTATGTTGAGCACATTGGCAATAGCCTGGCTGAGAACGCCGCAACTAAAGTAATCTCCTCCACTCCGAGGAAATCAATTTGGCAAACCTGGTTGTTTCGTAAAATCCTGTACAGGATATATACATTGGTTTTCCGCTTGTTATTTCGAAGATGAAATGAATTGCTGAAGGCTATTAGGGTTATTATTTGAAAGATTATGAGAGATAAACTATGTTGAATTGCAAACTACCAATATTACAAAGTATTGGATTATTGCCGATTATCCTCACTGGTAAATGGAAATAAAGGCGCTATGAACCGAATTCAGAGAGCGGCACGGCTGTTATTGACCGGAAAATCCTCGGGTGAGTCCTTGCGTGTCATTCCGCGGATAAGCGATGAAGAAGTAGCTGAGGCACGGGAATTTTTCCCGATGCCTAAATTCTTTGTGTTCGGTTATGCGCGATCCGGAACCACATTGTTGGCACGCTTACTGCGCTTGCATCCAGATGTACATTGCAATTGGCAGGCACACTTTTTTACACAGACTCCATTGCTCAGCAATATGTTGGATCAGCAACAATTTGGAGATTGGCTGGCCAACCCTAGCAACCGCTGGAACCGTGGACGCGATCTTTCGCCGGTGGCCTTACGTGCAATGAGCGATTACATTTTGGAAAGAGACGCTACTAGAGAAGGAAAAAGCGTTGTCGGAGATAAGAGCCCCAATGTGTTGCTAGGTGGCCAGGCTGTTGAGGAGCTCCATCGAATATACCCAGATGCCGTCTTGATCTATATCGTGCGGGACGGGCGGGATGCTTTGCTTTCACACCGCTTCCAAAATTTTATAGATGGCGCCCGCTTTTTGAAGCGCAAGGATTTGTCCATACGCGATGCGTTTGCAAGAGATCCTGAATCGTTTTTGGCTAATAAAAAATCCGTTTTCAGCGCCACGGCAATGCAACGAATGGCCAGCGATTGGACCCGCAATGTGAGCGATACACATCGCTTAGGCCGCCAACTTTTCAATGATCGATATTTCTCATTGCGCTTTGAAGACCTCATTGCAAGACCTTATGACATGCTAGGACGAATCTGGTCAATGCTGGGAGTTGAGCCCAGCGGCATGGAAGAGAAAGTCAAGACTGAGATGAGCGTCAATCCGGATGCGGATTGGCAAAAGGAAAAAGCGCCTGAATTGGCTAGTGCTTTAGCAAAAGGGCGCAAGGGTTCCTGGCGAGAATTTTTTAATGCAGATGACATTGCCCATTTTAAGAGTTTGGCTGGAGAGGCTCTGGTTAGCTGGGGCTACGAAGAAGGGCTGGATTGGGAATGAAATTTCTGATTGCTGGATTTGGCTCAATAGGAAGAAGACATTTTCGCAATCTCCAAGAATTGGGACATAAGGAGATCGTGTTATTGCGCAGTGGACGCAGCACATTACCCACGGAAGAGCTGCAAGATTTCATTGTTGAACAGGATATGGATGCGGCGCTGGCACATCGGCCGGATGGAATGATCATTGCCACACCCACAGCCAGCCATCTCGATTTGGCAATTCCTGCGGCGGCCGCGGGTGTGCATTTGCTAATAGAAAAACCCGTTTCGCATTCGTTAGAGCGAGTCAGGGAGTTGGAGGCGGCAGCCAAGAAAGGGGGATCGAAAATATTGATCGGCTTTCAATATCGTTTTCATCCCGGATTGATTCAGATGAAAGCGGCTATAGATAGTGGTGCGATTGGCAAGCCTATCCAAGCCCGGGTTCATTGGGGAGAATATTTACCCGATTGGCATCCCTGGGAAGACTATAAGCAAAGTTATAGTGCGCGGGGCGATTTGGGAGGCGGAGTGACGCTTACGCTATCACATCCCTTCGATTACTTACATTGGTTGATTGGCAAGGTTATGACTGTTTCGACTATGGTGGGCGAGAATCGAGTTTTAGATATTGAAGTGGATGAGCAATCTCAAAGTCTGTTGCGTTTCGAGAATGGCGCCTTGGCCAGCGTTCAGCTTGATTATTTGCAAAGACCTGCGGCTCATTGGATCGAAATACAATGTGAGCAGGGATACCTCGTCTGCGATTTTCAAACTAACTATTTCAAAATGTTCAACAATGTTGAGGGAAAACTCAAAGAATTTCCTCCCGATAATGATTTTGATCGCAACCACCTGTTTCTTGCACAAACTGAGCACTTTATCAATGTGATTGATGGAAAAGCTGAACCTAATTGCACACTAGAAGATGGCACCCACGCTCTGGAAATAGCTTTGGCAGCACTAAATTCCGCAGAACAAAATAAACTGGTTAACTTGGCGGAATAGAGGCCGATATATGAATTATTCAAGGGTGATAAAGTATAGAAAAGCAGGCTTTAGAGCAAAGATAGAATCATCTTCTTCATGGTATGATTCGCGCCCTGTAAGCGCTACCTGCTCCTCGAGCAGGTTTTTTAACGCGCCGAAAGGGAAAATTCGCCCGCAAGGGCCTATTAAGGAAAGCATATAGCAGTGGATACGAAAGAAAACATACTGATCTCGCCCTATGGCGGGGAACTTATCGATTTGCGAGCAAAGGGACAGGAACGCGAGAAACTTTTGGACCTAGCATCGCGCCTTCCGGACGTGCGCATCTCCGGACGCGCCTTGCATGACCTGGAATTATTAGCCACAGGAGCCTTCTCACCCTTGGATCGCTTCATGGGTAAAGCTGATTACGATAACGTGCTTGAGAATATGCGATTGGCTGATGGCACATTTTGGCCCATGCCAATTACGCTAACCGTAGATAAAGAAGAGCTGCCCAAGGATGTCAAGCAAGTTGTGCTGCGGGATGTTCGCAACAATTCATTTGCAATTATGGATCTCGAGGAAGTTTTTGAGTGGGATCCAAAGCGTGAAGCGGAAATGGTTCTGGGCACTAATGATCCCAGACACCCATTAGTTTCAGAAATGACAACTTGGGGAGACACATGCATTTCAGGCAAGCTTCAAGTGATTGATCTGCCAGTTTACAATGATTTTGTAAGACTGCGAAAAACTCCTAAACAGGTTCGTGAAGATTTAGAGAAATTAGGCAATCACAATGTGGTCGCCTTCCAAACACGTAATCCGATGCACAGGGTTCACGAAGAACTCACCAAACGCGCAGCTGAACAAATTGAAGGCAGCCTGCTGATTCATCCAGTAGTGGGCATGACCAAACCGGGCGATGTAGATCACTACACACGAGTGCGCGTTTATCGTTCACTCCTTGAAAATTATTACGATCAGGGCAAAACTCTGTTGAGTTTGCTGCCCTTAGCCATGCGAATGGCTGGACCACGCGAAGCGGTTTGGCACGCCATTATTCGACGAAATTATGGTGCTACTCATTTCATCGTGGGGCGCGATCACGCCGGACCGGGACTGGACGCCAAAGGTAATCCATTTTATGGCCCCTATGATGCCCAAGAACTATTGAGCGAGCATGCTGAAGAAATTGGCGTGGAAATGGTCCCATTCAAGATGCTAGTTTATTTAGAAGATGAAGAACGTTATGAGGAAATGGGTAAGGAGCCTGAGGGAACCAAAGTTCTGAAGCTTTCCGGCACCCAGGTGCGAGAAGATTATTTGGCGCAGGGTAAATATTTGCCAGAATGGTTCACGCGCAAAGAGACTTCTGAAATCTTGTTAGAAGTTTATCCACCGCGCCATAAACAAGGGTTTTGTCTTTGGTTTACGGGTCTAAGTGGCTCTGGGAAATCAACGACAGCGCAAATTGTTACCTCTATGCTGATGGAACGCGGCAAACAAATAACTGTATTGGATGGCGATGTCGTGCGTACCCATCTTTCGAAGGGATTAGGCTTTAGCCGCGATGATCGCGATACCAATGTAATGCGCATTGGTTTTGTGGCGGGTGAGATTGTGCGCCAGAACGGTCTGGTCGTTGCAGCTGCCGTGAGCCCTTATCGGGCGGCGCGAAATGAATGTCGCAAAATGGTTGGCGAAGATCGCTTCATTGAAGTCTTTGTAGACACGCCTATTGAGGTGTGTGAAGATCGTGATGTGAAAGGCCTTTATGCAAGGGCTCGACGTGGCGAGATCAAAGGCTTTACAGGCGTTGACGATCCGTATGAGGCTCCGCGCAATCCGGAAATTACAATTGATACCGTTGCATTTAACCAAGAGGAAAATGCTGGCAAAATTGTTGAATACTTAATGGAAGCCGGCTTAGTACTAAATAGCGAAGAAAACGGAGCGGCGGCGAAAAAGTAAAGCCAATAGAGATGGCCGATTTAGCTAAATCTTTCGATCTATCCGGGCGAACTGCCATTGTTACGGGCGGAGCAGGCCTTCTCGGAACCCAATTTTCAAATACCTTAGGGTCAGCTGGGGCTTCTGTCCTTGTTGCAGACGTTAGTTTGGCGCGCGCTCAAGAAGTTGCGGATCAAATTGCAGATAAAGGTGGCAAGGCGCTTGCGGTTGAAGTGGATGTCACCAAACCAGAATCAATGACAGAGATGGTTAGCGTGGCCGTAGATAAATTTGGAAGCGCGGATGTTTTGGTCAACTCTGCAGCACTAGATCCCAAATTTGAAAGCGATATGCGTGGCCAGCATAGCAATGCTTTTGAGGATTACCCATTAGAAAAATGGCAGGCTTCATTATTTGTCAATCTGACAGGTGCATTTCTGGCTACGCAGGCGGTTGTTCGCCAAATGGTTCAGCAAGATGCGGGTGTTGTGGTCAACATTTGCTCAACCTACGGTTTAGCCGGGCCGGATCAGCGTCTTTACCAGCGTGAGGGTCAGCCCCCAGAATATAAACCCGTGGATTACAGCGTAACCAAAGCCGGTATCCTGGGATTTACGCGCTATTTGGCTGCCTATTATGGAGAGCGCAACATTCGTGTCAATGCGCTTTCGCCAGGAGGCGTTTACAACCAGCACGATGAGGAATTTAGCAAGGCTTATTCTGCCCGGGCCATCCTGGGCCGAATGGCAAATATTGATGAGATGAACGGGGCCATGTTGTTTTTATGCTCAGATGCATCCAGCTATATGACTGGGTCCAATCTGATTGTAGATGGGGGCTGGACAGCCTGGTAGGCTGATAAAGGTATTGGCCCAGCACAGTTACAATGGGTTCAATGTGGCAATATATATTGCGAAACGATAAATGACGAAAACTGCGGAAGTTCTGGCCATTATTCCCGCTCGAGGGGGCTCGAAGAGCATTCCTCACAAAAATATTCAACCTTTCTTAGGCTATCCACTGATTGCCTTTAGCATAGCCGCGGCCCAACAAGCAGCTCTGGTGACGCGCGTAATTGTTTCGACCGATGACGAAGAAATTGCAGTAGTAGCGCGCGAATTTGGAGCTGAAACACCCTTTGTGCGGCCAGCGGAATTCGCACAAGACGCCAGCACGGATTTTCCTGTTTTTTCTCATGCCTTGAATTGGCTCAAAGAGAATGAAAAATATGAAGCCAAGCAGGTCGTTCAACTGCGACCGACTTCGCCATTGAGACCCAAAGGGCTGATTGACGAAGCCATCAATGTGATCAATGAGCATCCCTCCGCTGATTCGGTTAGAGGCCTGGTGCCGGCTGGACAAAACCCACATAAGATGTGGCGCATCAATGAAGACGGCTCAATGAAGAACCTATTAGATGTTGAAGGCGTCAGAGAACCGTACAATGCTCCTCGTCAATCACTTCCCGGAATTTATTGGCAGACCGGACATATTGATGTGATTCGCACTGAAACTATTTTGAAAAAAGAAAGTATGAGTGGCGAGCGGGTTTGGCCAGTCTATATTGATGCGGCTTACTCAATTGATATCGATACCTTTGGAGATCTGGATCAGGCCGAGCGTTATATGTCGGAAGTTGATCTAGATGTGATTTGGCCGGGCAAAGCTAAGCGCGCATTTCCTAAAAAAGTTAGCCTGCTATTGCTAGACTTTGATGGCGTTATGACAGATGATCGCGTTTGGGTAGACGAAACTGGCAGAGAAATGGTGGCGGCTAATCGCGGAGATGGCATGGGCATTAGTCTAGTCAAGCAGGCAGGTGTCAAGGTGGCTGTGCTTTCAACCGAGACCAATCCCGTAGTGGCTGCCCGCTGCAAGAAATTGGACATTCCTGTGCACCAGGGTTTAAAAGATAAAGCAGCAGTTGTAAAGCAAGTATTGAAGGAAATCAATGTGGATGCTGCTGAAACGATTTTTGTTGGTAATGATGTCAATGACATAGATAGTTTTCCCTTAGTAGGATTCGCTGCCGTGCCCAAAGATGCACATCGCAGCGCACGGCGAGAAGCTGATTTGCAGCTCAAGCATTTAGGCGGGCAGGGAGCTGTACGAGAAGTCTGTGATTTAATACTGAAATAGGATGCAAAGGAGCGCTGAATGAATAGAGAAATTAAGATTGGCGACAAGATGGTTGGGGATGGCCATCCGACATATGTAATCGGAGAAATTGGCATAAATCACAATGGTGACATTGAGGTCGCTAAGCAATTAATAGACTTGGCAAAATGGGCCGGCGTAGACGCTGTCAAATTCCAAAAACGAACGCCTGAGATTGCGACTCCAGATGACCAGAAAGACAAAATGCGTGAAACCCCCTGGGGCTACATTACTTATTTGGACTATCGCTATAAAGTGGAATTCGAAGAAGATGATTACAACGAAATTGACGCCCATTGCAAGGCTAAGGGCATCGACTGGTTCGTTTCGGCCTGGGATAAACCTTCAGTGGATTTCATTGAAAAGTTCAACCCCTCATGCTACAAAATTCCTTCAGCTTCGTTGACCGATCACGACTTGCTCGAGCACACAAACGCTACGGGTCGGCCGATAATACTCTCCACGGGCATGTCGACGATGGATGAAATTCGGGAGACTGTGAAGCTGTTGGGTACCGACAATTTGATGCTGACCCACGCCACCAGCACTTACCCTTGTGAACCGGAAGAACTGAATCTGAGCATGATCCAAACCCTCAAAGAAGAATTTCCTGTACCTGTCGGCTATTCAGGCCATGAGACTGGTTTGGTGCTTTCGGCTGTGGCTGTTGCTATGGGAGCTAACCTCGTTGAGCGGCACATTACTTTGGACCGCGCAATGTGGGGCTCGGATCAGGCAGCCTCGGTTGAGCCCGGCGGATTGCAGCGCTTGGTGAAATACATCCGCGTGACCGAATCGGCAAAGGGAGACGGTGTTAAGAAAGTTTACGATAGTGAACTGCCCTCTCTTGAGAAATTGCGTACCGCGAAATAGTAAAGCGATTTGCAGTTTGAGCTCTATCCGTTCGAAATATCAAACTTGGAAAAATCACCGCAACATTGGTGGCATTGCGCGCAAGGTTGCTAAGCAAGACAACTTAGCCAGGCAGCAAGCTCCGGTGGTTTTCTTTAACGCCTCCGCTCGCTTAAGCCATTTAAGCCAAAATGCGGCATTCTCGCTGATTGCTTCTTGGGGACTGCGCTTGGGCGGAGTCCCTGTTGTTCATTTTGTATGCAATGAGGGTATGAGCCGTTGCGTACTAGGCACGAATCCAGATGATGCAGGACAAGCGCCTCCTTGTGCGGCTTGCATTGCTCAATCTGAGCGGTTATTTTCCGGCGCGGATGTGCGCCGTTTTACATTTCAAAACAATCCTAAATTGCAGGCCCTCGTTTCAAAATCCAATGTTGGGGAACTGAAGGAATTTGAGTATGAGGGCCAAGCTCTGGGGCAGATGGTGCTACCGGCCCTTCGATGGGCCTTGAGACGACACACTTTGCTGGATGATGAAAATACGCGTCGGCTCTACAGAGAATATGTAATCTCAGCCTATAGCTTGGGACAGCAATTTGGCGCTCTTCTTGATGCTGAGAGACCTCAAGCTACCGTAATATTTAATGGGATTATGTATCCAGAAGCAATGGCGCGCTGGCAGGCCCAGCAGCGCGGCATTCAAGTGATTACACACGAAGTTGGATTACAACCCCTTACGGCTTTCTTTACGGAAGGTCATGCAACCGCCTATCCAATGGACATTCCCGATGATTTTCATTTAGCTGCGGACGAAAATTTGAAGCTCGATCAGTATTTGGAGCAGCGCTTTCAAGGCAAATTTTCAATGGCGGGAATAAATTTCTGGTCTGATATGCAAGGATTAAGCGAGGAATTTAAAAGCAAAGCGTCCAAATTTGAGCATGTCGTACCCATTTTTACCAATGTGATTTTTGACACGAGCCAGGTACATGCAAATCGGCGATTTGAAAATATGTTCGATTGGTTGAACCAATTATTGAATTTGATTACCGACAATCCGAAAACTCTTTTTGTGATCCGAGCTCATCCTGATGAAATGAGACCCAATTCAAAAAAGCAAAGTCGTGAAAGTGTTCGCGATTGGGTGATCAGCAATGGCATCCACAAAATGGATAATGTGATCTTTTTCGATTCCAATGAGACGGTAAGTTCCTATGCCCTTATTCAACGGGCACATTTTGTGATGGTCTACAACTCCTCCATTGGATTAGAGGCTTCAATTATGGGTCGGCCAGTCTTATGCGCTGGGGGGGCGCGTTATACGCAATATCCGACAGTATATTTTCCGCGAAGTGCGGACGCTTATATGCGGCAGGCAAAATCGTTTTTGGAAGCAGAAAGAGTTGAACAACCCGAGAGTTTTACAATTGAATCACGCAGGGTCCTGTATTTCCAACTATTTAGAACTTCGCTTCCTTTCGAGGAATTTTTAGAACCACATAGCCGCATGGGCTATGTGAATATCAAGAATGTTGCACCCGAGCAGCTAAGTCCTCAAAATTCGGATACGATTTCACGTATATTCAAGGGAGTTGTCAATGACGACCCCTTTTTACTATAACGAAGAGAGAACATGTTAGATGAATTAATGGCCTTGATGGCCGAAATATTTGAAGTGGAAGCTCAAGAAGTTTCACAAGATACACAATTTGGCGATTTGCCCAAATGGGATTCTATGGGACATATGGATTTGATGGTGGCCCTAGAGAGCAAATTTGGAATTGAAATTAATGCGGATAGTATTCGCGATTTGGTTAGCGTGAAAGCGATTCTTGAAGCAGCTGAGGCGAAAGTAAATGGGTGATCAACACCACGTAAAATTAGAAAACACTGTGCCTGAGCACCTGCAAGGTCAAGTTCAATCTAAGCTGGCCTATGTAGATGAATTGATTGCTGGTGCGAGTTTTGCTGACGACGAAACAATTATTATCGATCTGCACGCTAAAGTCGAAAAAAACAACTTGCTTACGATCGAAGCAAAAGTTCAGCGAGTCGCGGAAGAAATGGCTAAAGGTGCGGTTGCTCCCAAGGTTGAAATTTTAGAAGATGAGAGTCAGCGGGCAGTGCCATTTAATCTGGATCCAATGCCAGAATTGTTAAAGCGTGGCGAAGTAAGCGAAGAGCACACGGGCATATTTACATTCGGTCCATTGATGGCCCGCCTAATAAATGTATTCGAAAGCCAGTATTTAGCTCTAGCCGACGAATTTGATGCCAGTCCCTATCGTTTTCCAACGCTTATCTCGGCAGAGAAGTTAGGTAGGGTGCAATATTTCCGGGCATTCCCGCATTCACTGACCTTTGCAACTCATTTGCGCGAAGACTTGGACTTGATCGACGATTTTTCCAAGCAAACCGAATACGAAGAAGCGGGCCTTAACACACCGCCTAATTCCTTCTCTCGTATTCAAGCTCTACTATCCCCGGCTGTTTGCTACCATCTCTATTTCGCTTTAGCGGATGCAGAACTAGAGGGTGGCCAAATGGCGGCCACAGCGGTAGGGAATTGCTTCCGCTATGAATCCAACAATATGACCAGCCTGGAGCGCATGTGGAATTTCACCATGCGCGAAGTAATTTTTGTTGGGTCGGCCGATTATGTACTTGAAAATCGGGAGAAGGGCCGCGTGCTGATGCGTACCGTATTTGAAGAAATGGGCTTGGCCTACCATGTTGAAAGTGCAAATGATCCTTTCTTCGTGGGGGAGTTTCGTCGCCAAGCTGCATTCCAAAATGCCTTTCAGCTCAAATACGAAGTTCGTGCCACACTGCCTTTCAAGGGCAGTACATTGGCAGTGGGATCTTACAATTACCACCAAGATTTCTTTGGGCGCAACCTGAATATTAGTTTGCCAGATGGCAGTCCGGCACACACGGGTTGCGTGGCCTTTGGACTCGAACGCATGGCTTATGCATTCCTGGCCCAATATGGCCTGGATCAAAAAGAATGGCCAGCTAGTATCCGCGAGGCGTTTTAATGAGCGCTGTGCTTTACCGGAATGCAGAAGAAGAGGATCTAGAAGCCGTCTTGAAATTATGGAAGCAACTGGATGCGTTTCATCATCAACTTGGCATGTCCTTTCCTGAAACAGAAGATGCCTCTGAAAAATGGCAAGCTTCTTTTCAGCGCACATTAGGCCGCTTCAGCTACCTCTGGGTTGCAGAGTCTGATGGCAATATTGGCGCATTTCTCTTGGGGCGTGTGAAACAAAGCCCCGCATATTTGGGTGGCGTTCAGGTAGGGGAAATTAGCGATTTAATGGTTAGCGAATCTTTACGTGGTCAAGGAGTGGGGGAAAATTTGGTACGCATGGCAATAGAGCAATTTACCGCTGCCAAATTGCATTCTGTAGAGGTGCAGATACAAGCAGGGAACGATGGCGGTCTAGAATTTTGGAAAGAGCAGGGATTTGATCAGGATTTAACTCAAGTCCGCAAAGTACTTTAGGATCATCCTATGGCTTTGGCAACAGTAAATCAGGAAACTCTCACAAGAAAATTATTGGAACTCGGCGTGGCCCAGGGCGATGGACTATTGGTGCACTCGGCCTTGCAATTTCTAGGTAAGCCTGAAAGTGGGGAGGGGCTGTATCTAAAGGTATTGGAAGAGCTCATTGGTGGTGAAGGAACCTTAGCAGTGCCGGCCTTTACTTTCGCGTTTGCCAAAGGCGACGGTTTCGATCTAAAAAATAGTCCATCAGTAGGGATGGGTAGTTTTTCCGAATTAGTTCGCAAGGATCCGCGCAGCCAGCGCACTTCACACCCCATGCAATCATTGGCCTTATTGGGCAAATACGCAGAAGAGTTAGCCAGCTTAGAAACCTCTAGTGCCTTTGATGACGGCTCGGCTTTTGAGCGCATGCTTGAATTGGATTTCAAGTTGCTGCTATTGGGTGCAGATATTCAAGCTGCATCGGTTGTGCATTACGCCGAACAAAGGGCCGCTGTTCCCTACCGCTATTGGAAGGAGTTCGCGGGTGAGGTAAGCCAGAACGGCCAAGTTCGAGAAGCTAGCTATCGCATGTTCGTGCGTGATTTAGAGGTCGATGCGCAACTCGAATTGGCGCCAATCCAGGATGCGCTGGAGCAAAAATCGCAATGGCAATCAACCAAGCTAAATTATGGCCATCTTTCCCTATGTACTATGCGCGATTTTGTAAGCGCTTGCGATCAGCTATTGGAACAGGATGCCTGGGCTTTGGTGGGCAACCGTGCGAGCTTGCAGAACTGATGGCTAACATGATGGAACTCATTGATGAACTTTGGTTCCTCAAGCGCGATATTGTTTCCGATGATTTCGACATCGCCCTAGATCGATTGGTCCAAGAGTTGCCGATGCAGATTCATGAAGTAGCCAGCGGCACCAAAATATGGACATGGACGGTTCCTGAAAAGTGGACTTGCCATGAAGCTTATTTGGAGACATTAAGTGGCGAGCGCCTAATCGATTATGCGGATCATCCTTTGCATGTCGTTTCCTATTCCCTGCCATTTGAAGGTGAGGTTAGCCGCGCAGAATTGTTTGAGCACCTGCATGTGCATGCTGATTTGCCCGATGCAATTCCCTTCGTATTCAAGTACTACCAACGCGACTGGGGACTTTGCGCCACGGAGAAACTCAGAGAAACACTCAATGATGATCATTATCGCATTGTAATAAAAAGTGAATTTTCATCGGGTTCCGTGCGTATCGGTGAGGTTTTCTTAAAGGGCGAAAGCGACGATACCTTCGTTTTGGCTGCTCATTTAGATCATCCAGGGATGGTTAATGATGATCTTAGCGGTGTGGTTGTGGGATTGGATGTTATGAAAGCGCTCAATGCGGGTCCCCAACCACACTTTAGTTATCGCTTTTTGATATTCCCAGAGACGTTGGGGTCGATTGCTTATTTGAGCCAACATGAAGACTTAATCCCGGCCATGCAAGCAGGTCTTTTTCTGGAAATGTTGGGCAACGAGGCCCCTCATGCATTGCAACGATCCTTCCAGCCAGAAAGCATGAGTGATCAAGTGCTAGAAAAGGCTTTTCGTAGCTCAGAAAATGATGGCTATGTGGGTTCTTATCGCACGATCATTGATAATGATGAACGTCAATTCAATGCACCCGGCGTGCGCATTCCGATGATGTCCCTTTCGCGTGTGGAAAATCCCGAGCTTCCTGAAACCCGATTCCGACCCTATCCTGAGTACCACTCAAGTTTCGACACGCCAGCAATTGTTAGCCAGGCGTGCTTGGAAGCATCGCGCGATTTAGTGCTCAATTTGATTGAGGCCCTGGAAGAAAATCAAATAGACCTTTCGCTAAGATTTCATGATAATGCCAAGATTGCTGAAGTTGATCATCGAGACAGCCATGACGAAAACCTATATATCGTCAATCAATTTAAAGGCGAGGTGTTTGCATCAGGTTACGGGATTTGGGTTGATTATCGTGAGGATGAAGGCGGACATAAACGACTCTTTGAAATCATTGAACGCTGTGATGGAACAAGAAGACCCTCAGATATTGCGGATGAATTGGAGATATCTGTAGAGACAGTAATGCAGACAATCGATCAATTATTGGAGAAAGAATTGGTATCGCTAAGCAAAGTACCCCAGCCTAGCGATCCGCATCTTTAGCTCTTATGTCAATTTATACGGATGCAAAACGCTCAGTTAAACGGGCCCGTTGGACAGCTCGCAGGAAATCTGCAACCAAACGCTATGGGGAAGGAGCATTGGCCACGGCACCCATTGTGATTGGTAATGCCATGCCTAAGTCCGGTTCTCATTTGCTATACCAAATTTTGCTAGGGCTCACGAAGATTGGTCCCTTTGTAGATCCAGGAATGCCCCCATTAACGCGCTCCGCAAATAATACAAATTTGGACGAGGCTCAAACCCATGCGAGGATTGCCGAATTGCAAGCCGGGGACATTGCTTATGGTTATTTTAAGGCGACTAAAAAGTTAGTTAACCGTTTTACTAAAAAAGGAATAGCCAGTGTTTTTGTATCTCGGGATCCGCGGGATGTCTTAGTTTCGCATGTTTTTTATGCTACAGATATATACCCCGGACATGGCATGCACGCTTATTACAAAGCGCTGCCTGATATGGCCGCGCGCATAAATGCGGCTATTGAGGGCGTTCAGCAGGAGCAGTTTCAACTTTCAAGTATTCGGATGAAGTATGAAAAATATATTGATTGGACGCGAACCAAGGGAGTGCTCAGTTTGCGATTTGAAGATTTAATATTAAAGCGCGAAATCAGCCTCGGACGCTTACTGGATTTCTTGCAGACTCAAGGTTTTTCTAGCAAATTGACTCGGGATGAAGAAATCGAAAAATTAAAGAAAGCGGTGGAACCAAAACGCTCAGGCACTTTCCGCGGAGGGCGTGTGGGGGATTGGCGCGATCATTTCACTAAGAACAATATCGAGAATTTCAAAAAGCAAACAGGGGATTTGGTCCTGCAGCTGGGATATGAAAAGGATACCAATTGGAGTTGATTAAATTTGACAAGGTTGCCCGGCTTGGGCGGCGGGCATTGCGCAAGCGCCAAGCGGTTGCTAAATTTCCTGACATTGCGCAAGATAAGCTTCCAATATTGTTCGCTAATTCATTTCCCAAAAGTGGAACTCATTTGCTGACCCAAATTTTGGCTGGGTTCACCAACCTGGCTCCCTTTTCGGTAGCTGGTCTAGCACCTGTGCGAAGTTTTGAAGGGGAAACAGGTGAATTGCGCGATCCGCAATTGCTTAAGCAAGAAATTAATCAATTACTTCCCGGTGACATTAGTTATGGCCATGTATTGGCCTATCCAGAAACCGTTAAATTGCTTGTCGGCAATGGAATGGCAGCATTCTTTATCTTCCGGGACCCACGCGATGTGGTGGTTTCTCACGTCCACTATGTGACAGACATCAATGCGAAGCATGTCCATCATGAATATTACACGCGCAATTTAGTCGATTTTGATCAACGTTTGGAAACCAGCATCCGCGGTCTGCCAGAAGCGGAAAATCCTTTTCCTGACATTGGCAATCGATTTGCTGGTTATGTGCCCTGGTTGGACGAAGATGATATTTACTCATTACGCTTTGAGGAACTTGTGGAACAACCAAATAAAACAGTTAGCCATATTCACCAATTTTTGGCTAAACGAGGCTTTATTAGCCAATATTCGAGCCATGAGATAGAAAAAACGTTGCTTAAGGGCATAGATCCGCAACAGTCACCTACATTTCGGAGCGGAAAAACGGGAGCGTGGCGAGAATCATTTAGTCCAAAACATAAAGAGATATTCAAGGGCGTTGCTGGAAACTTGCTAATTGAACTTGGATATGAAGAAAACCAGAACTGGTAAGATTCGCGCATGAACCCCTCTAGGGCAAAGAAAATAGCTGTCTCTATAGTCATACGCAGTTTTAATGAGGAGCAGCATTTAGGTAACTTGCTAAAATCAATTGCTCAACAAAAATTTAGGGATTTTGAAGTTGTGTTGGTGGATTCGGGTTCAACGGACCAGACATTACAAATTGCAAAGCAATATTCAGTGCGAATTGAAAGTATTCTGCCCAAAGAATTCACCTTTGGGCGATCTCTCAACCAGGGAATTCGCGTTAGCCGAGGTGAAATTGTTGTGATTGCATCTGCACATGTGCTTCCGTTAAGTGAAAATTGGTTGACCGCCATAGTCAAACCATTTGACGATAAGCTTGTTGCTATGAGCTATGGCAAACAACGCGGCGGAATGGGCAGCCAATATTCTGAGAATCAGCATTGGCGCAATTGGTTTCCTGAGCAATCTGACTTGGATCAAGCCAGCAATTTCTCCAACAACGCCAATTCCGCTATTCGGCGAAGCATCTGGGAAATTCAGCCATTTGATGAGGATCTCACTGGATTAGAGGATATTGCCTGGAGCTCATGGGCCAAGAGTAAGGATTATAAAATTGCCTATGTGTCTGAAGCAGAAGTAGCCCATTTACATGGCGAAAGTGCGGATCAGATTATTAATCGGTATCAGCGCGAAGCTATTGCTCTGAAGCAAATTCTGCCGGAAAGCCGATTTACTTTTTGGCATTTCCTATCCCACTTTGCCCGAAAATCAATTGAAGATATCACTCAAGCTAGATCGGAAGGGAAATTATTCAAAACCTTTTTTAGCATTCTGGGATATCGGCGACGCCAATACTGGGGAACCTATTTGGGTTACCGGAATAATGAATCCTTGGGAGCAGACGATAAGATGAGGTTCTACTATCCGCCAGCCTCCTTGGAACCCAAGCAAAACGAAAAAAAGAACAAGGCTGTTGAGGAAATTCAATCCTAATGAGTACTGAAAGCAAAACTAAAATAGTGGCGCTGGTTCCTATGCGGCATGACTCAGAACGGGTTCCAGGAAAAAATTATCGCGACATGGTGGGTAAGCCTCTCTATGCGCATATTTTAGCGACCCTTTCAAAGGTGGATTTGATTGACCAAATTGTGGTTGATACAGATAGTGAAATCGTCCGATCTGGTATTAGACAAGCATTCCCGGAAGTTTTATTGTTGGATCGCCCCGCGCATTTACGCCAAGGCGAAACTCCGATGAATGAGGTGCTCTTGCATGATACGGAACAAGTGCCGGCGGAAATTTACTTGCAAACGCACAGTACCAACCCGCTTTTAGGGGCCGAAACGGTTAGAAGTGCCATTGAAGAATATCTAGCTGGAATTCCAGAACATGACTCTTTATTTAGCGTGACAGAATTGAGGACCAGGCTGTACGACGCAAAGGGCCAAGCAATAAATCATGATCCAAGTGAATTACTCCGCACCCAAGACTTGCCTCCTGTTTATGAAGAAAACTCCTGTATCTATCTGTTTTCCCGCGAGACACTAGAAAAATTCGGGCATCGCATCGGAGGGAAACCCAAAATGTTTCCAATTCCGGCTGAAGAGGCCCAGGATATTGACGAAGAAAGCGATTTCCTACTTGTGGAAAACATTTTGAAAATGAGGGCTGGCGATTGAGCAAGAAAATATTAATTTCAGCGCCTTACATGATCCCGGTGCTGGACCGGTTCAGAGCTGTGTTTGAACATTACGGATTGGATCTAGTGGTGCCCAATGTGGAAGAACGGATGGAGGCTGAGGATTTACTTGAATATGCTGGCGACATTGACGGCGCCATCACAGGCGATGATCGATTTAATGACAATGTGCTGAAAGCTTTTGCACCACGTTTGAAGGTTATTTCCAAATGGGGCACAGGTATAGACTCAATTGACCAAGCGGCCGCACAGAAGCTAGGGGTAGACATTCGCAATACGCCGGGCGCTTTCACCAATCCCGTTGCCGATTCGGTCTTGGCCTATATATTGGCTTTTGCAAGACAAACGCCGTGGTTGGACAAGAGCCTCAAATCGGGAGGCTGGGCCAAGGTGCCTGGCAGAGCGTTACGCGAATGCACTCTAGGCGTCATTGGAGTCGGTGAAATTGGCAAATCGGTATTGCAGCGAGCCAAAGCATTTGATATGCATTTAATCGGCAACGACATTGTTGAAATCGATAGCGATTTTATTGCCGCCACTGACTTGGAGATGACCAGCTTAGAAGAACTGCTTGGCCAATCAGATTTTGTCAGTCTCAATTGTTCTCTGAACCCCTCCAGTCACCATATTTTGAATGCCGAGCGGATTCGATTAATGAAATCCTCGGCTGTGATCATAAACACAGCACGCGGATCATTAATTGAAGAGCAAGCTCTGATTGAGGCGCTCAAGGACGACCGTTTGGCGGGGGCTGGCTTGGATGTTTTCGAAGATGAGCCCCTGCCAAAAAACAGTCCATTGCGAACAATGGAGCAAGTGCTATTGGCACCCCACAACGCCAATTCGAGCCCCGAAGCTTGGGAAGCTGTGCATTGGAACACAATTCGCAATCTCTTGAGTGGGTTGGATATTGAGCATAATGATTTGGATCCTAAAGATTATCCTGCCTAAGCTGCACCTGAAATTGGGCATTTCGATACAATTATTCGATGGCTATAACTAAGACTAATAGCGTACTAATCACCGGGGCGGCTCAGGGCATAGGCCGTGCTTGTGTTGATCATTTTGCTCAGCGGGGATGGTCGGTCTTGGCATTAGATCAAGCCCAGCCCGAAGAGACTTTCGCAAAAGAGATTGAATTCATTCAATTGGATTTGGCAGACGAGGCAGCAATTGCTGCCTTTGGGGATGATTATTCAAAGCGCGAAGTGCTGTTGGGAGCCCTGATCAACAATGCGGCCATTCAGCCCATTGGCTCTATGTCTGAAACAAAGGCCGCTGATTGGGATCTGGCAATGTCCATAAACCTGCGTGCGCCCTATTTGTTGGCCAAGGCCTGTTTGCCATATTTCTCAAAAAAGGCTGCTATTGTAAATATCGTATCGGTGCACGCTTTGGCTACTTCAGCAGATATTAGCGCTTATGCGGCTAGCAAAGGGGGGCTATTGTCTCTGACAAGATCGATGGCCATTGAATTAGCTGGGCGAGGGATGCGAGTTAACGCAGTTCTACCTGGAGCAACGGATACGGAGATGCTGCAAGCTGGGCTGAGTCGGGGCGATTCGTCCGCAACCGAGAATAGGGAATCCTTAGAAAATCGAATTTTATTGGGTAGGCTGGGCCGACCCGATGAAATGGCTAAAGCGGTTTATTTCTTGGCTGATAACGATCAATCCTCATATATTACGGGTCAATCGCTCATCGTTGATGGTGGAGCGATGGCGCGACTTTCTACTGAGTGAATTCATTGAAACAACGAGTAAAAGAGTTCATCCCGAATCCCATTTGGGGATTGGCGCGCGAATCCTGGCTGCTGATGCGCCATTGGGCGCTTTGGCCGGGCGCATTTTTGCACCCTTTGCGCAGACAAAGCATTGGCCGTCTGGGCAAATTTTATAATATTCATCAAGGGCAGCGTGCATTCATTTTGGGCAATGGACCCAGTCTGGCTCATATGGATCTAAGTAAGCTGAGCAATGAAATTAGTTTTGGAATGAATAGAATATTTCTCGCATTTGCAAATTGGGAATATCGTCCAACTTACTTTCTTACTGTAAATGATCTGGTCTTGGAACAATCGGCTGAAGATATCGAAGCATTAAAAATGAACAAATTTTTGTCTTGGCGCAACCGCGGAAAGGTAAGCCACGATGAATACACTCACTATTTGCATACGACTTATGAGCGCCCCCGATTTGCGCAAGATGTTCGGGGAAGACTATGGGAAGGTGCAACAGTTACTTATATTGCCCTGCAATTGGCCTATTTCATGGGCTGCGACCCTGTAGTTCTCGTTGGGGTTGACCATAACTTTGCTACGAAGGGACCAGCTAACCAGACAGTCACATCGCAGGGGGATGATAAGGATCATTTTGATGCAGGCTACTTCGGGGCCGGATTTCGTTGGCAACTTCCTGATTTAGATGCCTCTGAACGAGCCTATCGAATGGCTAAGCAGGCCTATGCGCGAGACGGTCGTGAGGTGTTAGATGCTACTATGGGTGGCAAATTAAATGTTTTTCCTAAGGTCGAATACACAAGTCTTTTCTGATTAAATCAAGCAATGGCAAAAACTACACGCGCTAAGAGCCAATCAGCTAAGTCCATCATTTTAGAAGCGAGATGGAGCTTTGCGGCACTGGTCATATTGCTAGTGGCTGCTTTAGGGGTGCGCATGATTGATATTGCCGATCCGCCCCTTGATTTTCATCCCACGCGCCAATATCGAGGCGCTCTGATTGCTCGCAGTATTTATTACCAACTTTCGCCGGTTGAAGATGCGGCTGAGCAAGCCCAGGCACTTGCGGGGCGGGATTCTGTGGCTGCATTGGAGCCGCCCATTGTAGAGAGCATTGTGGCGCTTAGTTATTTGGCGATGGGTGCAGAGCAATTGTGGGTTGCTGGATTGATCAGCTCGCTATTCTGGTTGGCAGGCGCTTACTTTGTGTATTTACTGATTCAGCGCATGAGTTCTTCAGCGAGCGCGTTGATCGCAATGGCATTTTTTCTATTTCTTCCATTTGCAGTCGCCGCCAGCCGTTCTTTCCAGCCCGACCCATTGATGGTTGCCCTAATTGCCGCAGCCACATATGCAGGTTATAGATGGGGGGAAGAAGGATCGTGGAAATGGACTGTGTGGACAGGCATTGCAGCAGGCATGGCTGTCCTTGTAAAAGCTGTGGCGCTTTACTTTCTAGGGGGATTACTCATTGCGCTAGTGCTGAGCCGCATGACCTTGCGCACGGCCTTGAAGGACAAACAAGTATGGGCAATGGCGGCAATATCTACGGTCCTGCCTGCCTTTTATTATGTGCCTAATATTTCGAGTGGTGGCGGTTACATAGAGAATTGGATATTGAGGTTGCTTCCTCAGGCCTTTGAGCCTGGCTTTTACATTCGCTGGCCGGTTTTCCTGGGAGATCTCTTCGGACTCATGACCGTCTTGCTAGGCTTGGTGGGATTGGTCTTGGCACAGGGAAAATTCCGCGCCATATTGTGGGGATTGTGGGTCAGTTATGCGCTGTATGGGATTACTTTGCCGCATCAAACATTGACGCATAACTACTACCATTTGCCCTTGGTGCTGATCCTGGCCCTATCCATCGTTCCGGTCATTGATGCGATCCTGAGTGAATTGGTTAAGCGGGAGCGATTTTGGCGATTCGGATTTGTGGGGCTGATGCTGGCAGCAATTGCCTTCAATGCCTGGATAAGTCGCAGCAATTTTGTAGGTGTAAATAATGAGGTGGAAATTTCCTATTGGACCGAGGTCGGAGCTGCACTACCAACCGATGGCCGCAGCATTGGCCTTGTTCAGCACTATGGTCATTTGCTAAATTACTACGGGCGCCGGGATATAGCCCTTTGGCCAGTTACCGGCGAAATCCAATTGGCAGCTCTACGCGGAAATAATATGGATGATTTTGAGCCCGCCTTTTTAGACCGAACAGCAGGCATGCGTTATTTTGTGGTTACTTCCTTCAATCAACTTACTAAGCAACCCGTTTTGCAAGAGTATTTGAATACTAACTATGCGGTGTACGCAGATCAGCCTGGTTACCGCATCTACGATTTGGAAACTTCCTTAGCCCAATAGTCTCATGAGCGCAACCGCATCCAAATCGAAACCTTTAGTATCAATTATTACGCCCTCATTTAATCAAGCTGAATTTTTAGAAGACACCTTGCTTTCAGTACTGAATCAAGATTATGGCAATGTTGAATATCTAGTGGTGGATGGAGAGTCAACCGATGGCAGTGCAGCAATTATTGAAAAATATGCAGAGCGTCTTAGTTGGTGGGTGTCGGAGCCAGATGGTGGCCAAGCCGAGGCCATAAATAAGGGTATGCAGCGGGCCAAGGGCGAGATTGTGGCCTGGTTGAACTCAGATGATATTTACTACCTCGATGCGATCGCACAAGCCGTAAACGCGATTAACAGCAATCCTGATGCATCGATGGTGTATGGAAATTTGGACTCAATAAGGCGCGATGGCTCTAGATTTAATACCATTCGTTATCAGCCCTATTCTTTGGATGAATTGCTATCTTTTCGCATGATAGGGCAACCTAGTGTCTTTATGCGCCGTAATATGCTCAAGCGCAGTGGTTTTTTGGACCTTAATTACGATTATTTGTTGGATCACCACTTATGGATTCGTCTAGCTCAGCAGGGAAATCTGGTGCATATTGATCGAACCTGGGCGGCAGCCAGACATCATTCTGGTGCTAAGAACCGCGCAATGGCAGCAGGATTCGGCCAGGAAGCATTTCAAATATTAGATTGGGCCAAGAAAGACAATACTCTCTCACCCGCTTTCAGCAGGAAAAGTTTTCGCTATCAAGGGGGCGCGAGCCGATTAGAAGCCCGATATCTCCTGGAGGCTGGCCAGTCCCAATCAGCACTGAGAGCCTATTTGAAAGCATTCTTTTTGAGCCCCATCGAATTGCTGCGGCATTGGCGAAGATTTCTTTTAGCTTTGTTAAGCGCGATGGGGCTGAGCTGGTTGCGCCCTGAGCCCTATGAAAGCCAACGGCCTATTCTCGTGACCGGAATGCATCGTTCTGGGACATCCTGGGTTGGACGCATGCTTAATCTAAGCCAACGAACAGCTTACATAAGCGAACCGCTAAATGTGTTGCATCGCCGCGGAGTATTGGATTTGGAAGTTAAGCATTGGTATCAGTATGTGCACAATGTTAGGCCTGCTGAATTTACGCAAGCCTTCAGACGTATGCTCAAATTGCGTTACAAGCTGGGCAAGGAAATGCTTTCTTTGCGATCGGACAGAGATTTATTGCGTATGATGCGCGATGCTTTTGTGTTCTTGCGCGGCAGAATCGCTCGCCAAAGGCCGTTATTAAAGGATCCGTTTGCGTTATTTTCTGTTCCCTGGTTCTTGGACGAACTTGGTTGCGAAGTCGTGATTGTTGTTCGCCATCCGGCCGCGGCGGTTAGCAGCCTAAAGCGCTTGGGTTGGAAATTTGATTTCAAAGATCTCCTGGCACAAGATAAATTGATGGAGGATTGGTTAACTCCATTTAGAAATGAAATTGAAGCCTCAATAAATGAGGAAAGCAGCTTAGTTGAGCAAGGCGCTTTGCTGTGGCGCATGCTTTATCACACTGCTCATCAGCTCAAAGAGCGTTATCCGGCGGTTCGTTTGGTGCGCCACGAAGATTTATCCCGTCAACCATTGTTGGAGTTTGAGCAACTGTATTTAGACCTGGAATTACCCTTTTCCAAGCATGCGCGGCGCGGAATTGAACGTGCGACGGAGGCCACAAATCCCGAAGAAGTTTCCTTGCGCTCCATCTATGCAACCAAACTAGATAGTTTGGCCAATTTATTTAATTGGAAAAAACGACTTACGGACGAAGAAATTCGCCGCATTCGTGAGATCACCAGTGATGTGGCTGAGCTCTACTATGCCGAAGAGGAATGGAATTAATGGCCAAAGCATTGGTTTCTATCGTGATGCCCTCCTACAACCAGGCGGCCTATTTGGAGAAAGCTATTCAATCAGTGCTGGCTCAAAGTTATCCATCCATAGAAATTATCGTGATTGATGCGGCTTCCACAGACGGCAGTAAAAAAATTATCGAGCGCTACTCGAATGAATTTGCTTATTGGCAATCTAAAAAGGATCGAGGACAAACGGATGCGATAAATCAGGGATTTGAACGAGCCACTGGAAAATATCTGGCCTGGTTGAATGCCGATGACCAACTGCTACCTGAAGCAGTTGAGCAAGCTGTGGAATATTTAGAGCAACATCCCGAAACAGGTCTTGTTTATGGTCAGGCTGATTATATTAATGCGAGCGACAAGGTGATTGGCGAGTTCCCTGCCGCGCAAACTGATTATGCACGTCTCATGAAAGCTTATGTCCATATTCCACAGCAGGCCGCCTTTTGGCGCGCTGATCTATGGCGCGAATTGGGTCCGCTGGATCCTGAAATGTTCTTTGCAATGGACTACGATCTATGGGTGCGCTTAGCAAAAGTCAGTGAAATTAAGTATCTAAAGCGTAAATGGGGCCAGTTCCGTCTACATGGTGATTCGAAAACGATGAGCAACGACTATCGAGCTTGGGAAGACATGCTCAGGGTGCATGCTCGCGAAGGCGGGGCCTGGTTCTCTGTTATGCGATTAAAATACTGGCTGCGGCTCCTGGCCCGTCCATTTTTAGGCTGGCGCCGTCGTAATGTTATGAGGCAAGTCGAATGACTAAAAAAGCGAGAACTGTTGAAATTGAAGGCAGCCATTATTGGGCAGCCTGGTTGCAGGAGTGGCGCAACTGGCTTATTGGCGCTGTACTTGGCCTGATATTGGGTGTGCTGCTGCATGTAATTGCGCCACCCGATTTTCGCGCTCAAGCTACCGTAGTCGTTGATCAGAATGCAGAACAAGCCTGGACATATTTTCCTGATCGTCAGCTGTTCCACTTCATGAATCGCGAAACAGAGCGGCTTGTCGAATTGGCCTGGTCCGATGAGGTGCTGGATCAAGTAATTGCGCGAGCGCCAACTCATTCTGCCAATCAGCTGCGCGAGAGCATCCTGGATTTGAGCCAGCCCGCCGATGGTGGCTGGCATTTCATGGCGGTCCACAATGATGCCCAAACGGCAGCAGAACTAGCCAACGCCTGGGTGGCAGCGTTTATCGACGCCATTGATCATTCGATAGAGACAGATTCCGAAATGCAATCCGCTCGCAACGCGCTAGAGTTTTTAGTTCTAGAAGGGGTTGAAGCCAATGACCCCCAGTTGCTTGGGCTGCTTGAACAAATTGCAGCTCTGGCAGAGCGTGTAGATGGCATCTCAGTCTTTGTCGAAGTGTCACTTGCTCAGGAAGCGCAAATACCGGCAGCGCGCGCGGTTAGCCAGGCTAGCTATGCCTTGGCCGGCGCATTACTTGGTTTGTTTTTGACCTTGGGATCCACCTTGTTTGGCGTGATCCTTTCTAAGCAGAAATGAATCAGCTCTTGAGCTCTGACCGATTAAATAATGCCGCCAAATGGCTCTGGGCGGCTGTACTTTTAACTATTCCCATTACGACCTTTCCGCATTTCCCTGGTCCTCTCGGCCGCAGCAGCGTCAAGCCATTGGCTCTGGTGCCGCTGGCAATTTTATTGTTAGTGTTGATTCTCCAATACGCCAAAAGCAGGAAAATTCACTTGCCGGCCAACAGTATTCCACTTTTGGTGTTTTTGTTATTTGCGCTGGCAAGCAGCGCTTATGCACTGGCCCTATTCCCGATCGAGGTGCGTGGAGCGGATTACATAGATAGAGCCATACGGGCCTGGTTATCAGTTGCCCTTGGTTTAAGCTTCTTCTTTTGCGCTTATTGGATGAACGCCAGCAAAGATGATCTGCGCTTTACGCTCAAATGGCTCTACATTGCTTTAGGAATTACTTTGCTGTGGAGCCTAATTCAAGCCGTCGCAGTAAATACGGATTTGTTGAGACGTTCAACTATTGATCAATTTCAATTGTTAATTTCTGAGAGAGGTGTGCAGCCTCGAAGAGTGACAGGTTTCGCCTTTGAGCCCGCCTGGTTGGCCGATCAATTGATTATTTATTTCATTCCTTGGCTTTTTGCAGCCATGCTCACGGGTTTCACCTTTTTGAAAAATAAGTGGATCGAATGGGTGCTATTGGGATTATCAATGGCTGTGTTGCTTTTTACCTTTTCGCGCGCTGGCATGCTAGGCGGACTAGTTGCGGCCATAGTGGTCTTACTTGTAGCGGGTCGCAAATATGCGAGAAAATTATTTAGCTGGCTTACTCTTCCGTTTTCTCAAGCCTCTAATCGGCGCAGAGGATTGGAAATCCTGACGCGTCTCATATTAATTGCTGTTCTTGCCATGATCCTCTTTAGTAGTTTCCTGTTTGCCGCAGACTATCCTTATTTCGCCAATCTATGGAATGCCAATCGGGATCAACCGCTGGTTGAATACTTGAAGGACATCAATATTGCTCAAAGAGTCGCCTATGCTAGCGCGGCCTATGAGGTGTTCGAAGATTATCCGTTTAGTGGCGTGGGTCTGGGAGCCAGCGGTCTCTACTTATTGGAAGAGATCCCAGATTGGGCGCTGGGCGTCCCAGAAGTTTCTCGCCTACTTAGCCCCGATTCGAATGTGGTTCCCAATCCAAAGAATCTTTATACGCGTCTCTTGTCCGAAACAGGTCTGCCCGGTCTGCTCTTTTTTATGGCATTTGCTCTGAGTTTTTTGTTGATGATTCAGAAGGAATTAGCTTCAAGGGAAAGTTGGCGCCGCTATGCAGCCATTGCAGGCTTATTTGGCTGGACGGCCATAATGGTGCGTAATCTCACCCAAGATTCACTCACTTGGCCGATCATGTGGGTATCCTTGGGAATTATCGCTGGTCTTTCGTCACAAACAATTAGAGAAGAAGGAAATTAATGGAAAATCGAAGAATATTATTAATTATTGGTGCAATTGCCGCCCTAATGCTTGCTTGCGTGGCCTGCTTTGCCCTGACAGGCGCAGGCGCTTATTTCTTTGCCCGCGAATTGGGAGAAAATATTGATCTCAGCGGCATCGATTTTGATTCGAATGCAGATCCCGAGCCCACTGCTGAAGTTGTTCGCAATGAGACTCTGCCCGACCCAGAGACACTGGAAGTGCTTCAGAATACGATTGTTCCTGAGAACAATCCGGTTGATTTGGCCGAGCGATTATTAGGCATTAATGACATTCCCGAGACTGTTCCAGCACCTTCGAGCCCTTTGCAAGTTGGTGACAGACGCAATTTTTGGGTAACAGACACTTCCATTGATAGTACTTTTGAAACTGAGGCCGTCCTACGTTATGCGGGCGACACAGTTTATTTCTGGGTAGAAAACGGCGTCAGTTTCAATCAGGGAGAATTGGATGATCTGGCCAGCACCTTTGAAGATGAAATTGCACCCCTAACGCGTGATTTCTTTGGAAGCGAAAGGAGCCCGGGCATTGATAACGATCCCCACATTTACATTTTATATACAACCAACGTTGGTATTACGACAGCAGGCTATTTCGCTCCAGGCCATTCAGTGCACCCCCTGGCTAACGAATTTTCCAATGCAGCCGAAATGTTTGTGCTCAATGCCGATAACAGCCCGCTAAGTGATAGCTATACTTATGCCGTGTTGGCGCATGAGTTCCAACACATGATCCACTCATATCGGGATGGCAATGAGAGCTCCTGGCTAAACGAAGGCTTATCAGAACTATCCACCCTTTTAAATAATTATGTACACACTGGTTTTGGCAGCCTCTATACAGAGCGCCCAGATTTGCAGCTCAATGATTGGCCTTCAGATTCAGATGCCACACGTCCACACTACGGGGCAGGTTTCCTCTTTTCAACTTATTTCCTAGAACGCTTTGGCAATGAGGCCACCCAAGCCTTGGTGGGCCATCCAGCAAACGGATTGGATAGCGTCGATGCCGTTTTCCAAGAATTAGGTTTGCAAGATCCCCTAACAGGCAATTTGTTTAATGCAGACCAACTAGTATTGGAATGGGTGACGGCGAATTACCTGTTGGATGGCAGCGTTGCCGACGGCCGCTATCATTATCCTAACTATAGTTACATCCTTTCCCAAACTCAACCCACAGAATGGGTCTCGGATTGCAATGTGGGCGCCATTCCACGCGCTGTGCACCAATACGGGGTGGACTACATTCGCATTGAATGTGCTCAAGATGCCGCCTTGCGTTTTGAGGGTTCAACTCAGACCGGAATATTGCCAGCTGACCCCTTTTCCGGAAGCTATGCATTTTGGAGCAATAAAGGCGATGAATCGGACATGCGTCTGACGCAAACCTTTGATTTCAGCACCGTAGCTGAACCCATCAGCCTCAATTTTCAAACCTGGTTCGACATCGAATTGGATTGGGACTATGTGTATGTCCTGGTTTCATCAGACGATGGTGCCACTTGGGATTTCCAACAATCTCCTAGCACCACCAATACCGATCCCAATGGCAACAATTATGGCTGGGCCCTAACAGGTTACTCAGGTGGTGGTGACGAAGCAGGTGTGTGGACAGAAGAAACTTTCGATCTCTCTGCTTATGCAGGTCAGGAAGTTCTTGTGCGCTTTGAATACATCACTGATGCGGCTGCCAACGGGGAAGGACTCTTGCTGGATGACATCCGCATTGATGCCATTGGCTATTTCAATGATTTCGAAAGTGACTCTGGCGGTTGGCAAGCCGAAGGCTTTGCGCGCATAGAAAATATTTTGCCGCAAAAGTTTAAGTTGGCCTTGATTTCACATGGCAGCCAAACCAGCGTGCAATACCTTGAGCTAGACACTTCAAATAGCCTGGAGATTGACCTTGATTTTGATGGCGATACGGATGAATATACGTTGGTGATTATGGGTGCCACACGATTTACACGCCAGAGTGCTGGCTATCGCGTAATTTTTTCCAGCCCCTAACGATTCTTTAAACAGTAAAAGGCGAGGGATATCCCTCGCCTTTTTTTTATTGCTCGATAATTATTCAGGTTTGCGCAAATCTTGTAATTGAGCTTCCATTTCTGTGCGTCGATCTTGAGCGGCATCCTGTAAATCATCCCAAAAATCCGTCAAACGCTCGCGCATATCTTCGCGAAATTCGTCTCCAGCTACAGGGGCTAACAGTATGGCGGCGGCAGCTCCCACGAAGGCACCAATAATTGCACCAAAAATGAAATTGAATAGTCTGCGCATCCTGCTCCTTCAGCGCATCACTTCTGCGCTTACAATTCCATTATAGGGTAAAAATAACAGTGATGATTCAGGCGAAATTGATATCAAGATGAAGAATAGTGTTCTTTACTTGGCTGTGGGTATGCCCCGTGCGGGTTCTGGATGGCATTACAACCTCATGCACGATTTAGTTGTAGCTGGCGGTGGCAGCGACTCACGCGAGATTCGGCAGCGTTTCTTACTAGGGGCTGTTCTAACCGAGATAAACCTCAATATCCGCAGCTTAAGTCCCACTCGCCTAGCATTGGCCCAAGCTCCCATATTACTGGGAAATTCCTATACGATTAAGACCCATTCGATGCCAACGAAAGCCGCTAAGCGCTTACTCGAAGAAGGCAAAATGCGGGCGAGTTACATATATCGTGATCCACGGGCTGCGCTACTTTCTGCGCTCGAATATGGTACACGCGCTAGGAAGGCTGATCGCCATAATGCCTTTTCGCAACTAGAGAGTTTTGAAGATGGACTTGCCTTTATGCTCGGCTATTTGAAGATTTGGAAAAATTGGATGGATGTGGAGGAAGTTCATCATCTGCGTTATGAGGATTTGCAAAGCAATTTTGAAAAAGAGGCGGGCCAAGTAGCCGAATTTCTGCAATTGGATGTAGAAAAATCAGCGGTGAGCGACGTAATCAGCCAGCACCACCCCAAACAAGCAAGCAGCGATCGTAAAGGTCAGCATTTTCAATTTGGCGAGGCCGAGAGATTCCGCAAAGTGTTTTCGAAAGCTGAAATAAAGCAGGCCAATGCTGCCTTTATTGATTACTTGGAATTGATGGGCTATTCGGCCTAGTGCTATTGCTCTTCTAATAGTCATCAGGCATAATATATAGGCTGCTTGGACCCATTAATGGGCTGAGACGGTAGACAATAATACACTTTTCTTATTCATAATCGTCTTCCGCCTCGCATGCAGCGAGGTTTTTTTTTGGGACTCTACCAATTACGGAGGGTACTTTGTCAACGAGAAGTACGAAAAGCGCAAAGCCAAGCGCAAACACCAAAGCAAAGAAAATTACGATTCGCGATTTTGCGCAAAAAAAACGGCGTGGTGAGAAGCTGACCATGCTTACGGCCTATGATTACCCTACCGCCTTGGCCGTTGATCGCGCAGGCATTGATTCCATACTGGTAGGTGATTCACTAGGCATGGTTGTGCTGGGCTATGAAAATACATTGCCTGTGACGATGGAAGATATGCTGCATCACAGTCGCGCGGTGTCACGAGGATCCGAAGCAGCACTGCTCATTGGCGATATGCCCTTCATGTCTTACCAGGTTTCTGTAGAGCAAGCGGTAGCCAATGCGGGTCGCTTCTTGCAAGAGGCGGGCATGGATGCGGTCAAATTGGAAGGCGGAGTAGAGCGAGCTGAGGCGGTGCGCCAGATTGTCGCAGCTGGTATTCCCGTGATGGGGCACTTAGGACTCACCCCGCAGAGCGTGCACCAATTGGGGGGCTGGCGCAGCCAGGGTCGCACGGTGCTAGCGGCAAAGCGCTTACTGGATGATGCACTGGCCTTGCAAGAAGCGGGGGCTTTTAGCCTGGTGCTTGAATCGGTTCCCGCTCGATTAGCTGAATTGATTTCAAAACGCTTGCGTATTCCTACGATTGGGATAGGTGCTGGTGTGGGGTGTGATGGCCAGGTATTAGTGGTTCACGACATGCTGGGTATGTTTGATCGCTTCACTCCTAAGTTTGTCAAGCAATATGCAAATTTACAAGAAATGATGGGTACTGCGATCGCAGCATTTCAAGACGATGTGGTGGCTGAACGATTTCCTGAAGAGCAACACAGCGTAGCGATGAAGGACGAAAATTGGGACAAATTGTTGGCCAAAGTTAGTGAGTAATTCCATTTTGATTGTGGGATCAGGGGCTCTGGCGACTCTATTTGCGCATCGTTTGGCGATTAGTGGAACGCAAGTCAACATGTTAGTTGGCTGGCCAGATGGATTGACGGCTTTAAGCCAGAATGGAGCGCGTCTTGTCGATGGAGAGATAGAGAGTGCTGTCTCTGTAAATGTGAGTAATAAGGCACTTGATTTTGCAAATAGTACGCGAGCCTTGGTTTTGGTAAAAAGTTGGCAAACCGCAAGAGCCGCAAATCAGTTAGCCGATTGTCTTGGCCAGGACGGCATTGCCCTCAGCCTTCAAAACGGCTTGGGTAATTATGAAATATTGGCAGATCATCTTGGAGAGCAACGCGTGGCCTTGGGCAGTACCACGACAGGTGCAAGTCTGTTGGCGCCGGGACAGGTAAGGGCTGGGGGTGAGGGCCAAATTGTGGTGGCTGAACACGCTCGCATAGACTCCATATTTGAAGGCCTCGTGCAGGCAGGTTTTGATGTCGGCAAAACAGATAAATTGGCAGAATTGTTGTGGGGCAAGCTGGCCATAAATGCGGCGATTAACCCTCTGACTGCGCTACTCGAAATTGCCAATGGCGAGTTATTAGGGCGTCCTGATTATGAAAGCTGGATGCAATCATTGGCCTATGAAGTAGCTGAGCTAGCAGCAGCACAAGGATTTGAGCTGCCCTACGACAATGCTTTTGAGATGGCGGCTGAAGTTGCCCGTAGAACCGCGAGTAATTACAGTTCAATGTTGCAAGATATCCGACGCGGAGCACCTACAGAAATTGAAGCAATTTGCGGATCTGTGGTTAGGCAAGGAAAAAAAATGAAAGTAGAAACACCTAGTAATCAACAAATGCTCCAGTGGGTACTTGAAAAAGCACAAGGAACATCCAAAGATTTTGCCCAATTAATTAATAACAATGTTCCTGAGGTGGCAATTAGCTAATGAATCAGGTCAGCACAATTCAGGAAATACGCGATGCTCGCAAAAAGCTCAAGGGCCGCGTTGGATTGGTTCCTACGATGGGTTATTTACATGCCGGACATATTTCTTTAGTTGAGATTGCCAAACAGCATAGCGACGAAGTGATTGTGAGCATATTTGTAAATCCCAGTCAGTTTGGGCCTAATGAAGATTTGGATGCCTATCCACGCAATTTGGAACATGATTTTGAGTTGCTAGAGCAGGCAGGAGTTGATCTTGTTTGGCTGCCTACAAGTGAAATTATGTATCCCGATAATTACCAAACTTGGATTGACTTAGACCAGATTCCGCAATTATTGGAAGGTAGCCAGCGTCCCGGCCACTTCAAGGGTGTGGCCACAGTCGTGGCCAAGCTATTCAATGTAGTCAAACCGGGTGTGGCTGTTTTTGGGCAAAAAGATGCTCAGCAAGTAGCCGTTATCAAACAAATGGTGCGCGATTTGAATATGCCTGTTGAAATTGCTGTTGGGGCTATCATCCGTGAGCCAGATGGCTTGGCTATGTCCAGCCGCAATTCATATCTGGACGCAAAACAGCGCCAGGCAGCGACTGTGCTTTATCAGGCACTGCAGAATGCCCAGACTAAATTTCAGGACGGGGAACGCAGCGCTGAGGCAATTCGCAAGACGATGACTGACACAATAAATAATGAACCATTAGCGAAAATGGAATATGTATCCTGCGCTAATGTAGATAGCCTCGAAGAACTGGAAAATATTTCTACACAGGCCTTGTTATCGATGGCGGTATATGTTGGCCAAACCCGCCTGATAGATAACCTTGTTTTAGGAGAGGAATAACCTATGTTAGCAACGATTGACATTGGCAATACTAATATCACTTTAGGACTATATGATGGTGAGGAGTTAGGAGCACGCTGGCGTTTTGCTACTAATCACCAAAGCATGCCTGACGAATATGGCTTGCAATTTATTAATATGCTAAATCACGCGGGGATTGAGGTTGAACAGCTAATCGGTGTTTGCATGGCTTCAGTAGTTCCGCCCCTTACTGGGATATTGGAAGAAGCCTGCCGCTCGTATCTCAAGCAGGAACCACTGGTGGTGGATGCGGGGGTCAAGACGGGAGTAAGTATTCTTTATGACAATCCACGTGGAGTCGGGGCGGATCGAATTGTGGACGCGGCTGCCGTACAGAAATATTATGGCGGACCCGCATGTGTTGTCGATTTCGGCACGGGTACTACTTTTGATGCGATCACAGATAAAGGCGAATATTTGGGGGGAGCGATTGCTCCCGGCATCGGGATTGCCGCCGAAGCGCTATTTGCACGTGGAGCAAAATTGATGCGCGTTGACCTGCAAAGACCTCCCTCTGCCATTGGGCGCAACACCACTAACGCTTTGCAATCAGGGCTCTTATTCGGCTATGTAGGCCTGGTGGAAGGCCTGGTGGCACGCTTCCGTGAAGAGTTAGGTCCGAAAATGAAAGTAATAGCCACTGGCGGTCTCGCTGAAGTCGTAGCCAAGGAAACGGATGTATTGGAAATTATTGATCCCTGGCTGACGTTAAAAGGATTGCAAATAATTTGGGAATTAAACCAATGAGTGACTCCTCCTTTGCAGGCAAGCGCGTCTTATTAGGAGTTAGTGGTTCGATCGCGGCTTATAAAGCGGTGGATCTAGCTTCAAAACTTAGCCAGCTTGGTCTTGAAGTCGATTGTATTCTGACACAGGCTGCGGCTGAATTTGTTAGCCCGCTAACCTTTCAATCCGTGACGGGGCGGCGCGCCTATACAGATCGTGATCTTTGGGGAGCAGAAGGACACGTTTTGCATATTGGTTTAGGCAAGGAAATTGAATTGGCGCTGCTGGCGCCAGCCACGGCCAATACGATGGCTAAATTAGCTAATGGCGATGCGGATAATTTGCTTACTCTAACTTTACTAGCCAGCGAGGTGCCGATCTTGATCGCTCCTGCAATGGATGGGGGTATGTATAGTCACCCAGCCACACAGAAAAATATTGGTTTGCTAAAGCAACGCGGTGCCGAAATTGCCGGGCCGCAAAGTGGGCACTTGGCTTCTGGATTGACAGGCGTGGGCCGGATGGTTGAGCCCCAGGAAATGGTTGGCCATGTGCGCATAGCGCTGGGTCGCAAAGGAAAGTTGGCGGGGCGCAAAATAGTTGTATCGGCAGGAGGTACACAAGAATCGATTGATCCCGTTCGGGTGATTGCCAATCGGTCCAGCGGCAAGCAAGGCTATGCCTTGGCTCAGGCCGCCCTGGATATGGGTGCGCAGGTGACGCTGGTCAGCGGTCCTAGCGCCCTCAAGGCTCCTGTGGGAGTGGAATTGGTCCAGGTGGAGAGCGCCATCGAAATGGAGCAAGCCGTGCTAGAAAGCACTGCTAAAGTAGATGCCTTAGTTATGGCAGCGGCTGTAGCGGATTTTCGGGTAAAGAAACCAGCCGCCAGCAAGATAAAGCGCGCTAAGGGTACGCCAACTATCGAGTTGGAAGCCAATCCTGATATATTGAAAGCGGTGACTGAACGGCGGCAGGGAAAAAAAGAAGGGTCGCCAAAAGTCTTGGTGGGATTTGCGGCTGAAAGCGATGATTTACTTAAACACGCTAAAGTGAAACTGAAAGATAAAGGTTTGGATTTGCTTGTAGCTAATGATATTTCGGCAGTTGACGCAGGATTTAATGTGGATACAAATCGCGTGCTTCTTTTGGATAATAAGGGTGGAGAAGAACAATTGGAACTAATGAGTAAGCTGGATGTTGCCCGGGAAATAATGCTGCGGATTGCCGTTTTATTGGATAAGTAGGAGCCCGACTGAAATAGTTTAGGCTAGCCGATTTCGCAAACGGCGAGAAAGCAGTACAACCACAAGCAGAAGCAAAGCAGATATGAGCAGCGAAGGTGGGCTGATTTCGTCTGTAAATCCTGTGTCAGGCAGACTACTGGGAGTCGCAGTCGGTGTTGTTGTGCCATCTGAGGTCGCGCTTGGGGTAGTGTTTCCGATATCGGTAGCAGTTGTAGTAAGAGAGCTACCCGATTGAACAGTAGCGGCCTGGGTCAATAGTGAACTGGCCGCTTGCGTGGCGCTTGATTCAGTTGATGTAGGCTGGGATGTGCTTGTTGAAGCCGAAGTGGAGTCCGCCACGGTTGAAGTGTCGGTTGGGATTTGCGTTGAGGTGCTGGAAGAGCTGGCTGAAGTGTTGGTTGCTGTGGCTAAATCTTCATCCGATGTGGCAGAAGTAGTTGGCGAAACAGGAGCATCATCTGCTCCTCCCCCAGAATCATTGGCAATTGCGGCCTGGGTTAGCACCGCTCGGACTGTTTGTGTGGCTCCATTTAATTCGGCTGTAGGCGTCGGGGTTTCAGTGGGTAGCGATGTCGCTATCTCTGTGTTGGTACTGGTGGCTGAGGGCTCAACAGGCGCATTCTCATCCACTAATTGCGCCAGTGCTTGAGCAGTCGAAGTTTCTCCGGCCAGACGTTCCTGTTCAGCAGCCTGTTGCTGTGGCAGTACGAATATTGAATAAGCACCAATAGCCAAAATAGCGAGTACTAAAACAGCCCCCAAGACGCCAACGACAGTTACGAAGCGGCTGCGGCCAGATTTAGGAGGCTTGGATGGATCCTCGCTGGGAATATCGAGATCAATGTCGTCGAGCAAGAGCTTATCCTTCTAGAAGAAGCCCTAAATTTACCCTAGAACCTCGAGGTTAGCTAGAGGTAGAACTGTTTCAATACCATCTTCGAGGAGCACTTCTGCAGCTGGAGCACGGATACCGCTAGGAAATAGCGTCGATGCTGGCAACATGGAGCCGATTTGGCCTACTTTTCCCTGATAGGGATTAGTCAGCACGCGTACCCGGAGACCGACACGGAAAGGCTGGCTTTCAATACTTTGGGGCGGTTGCCCGGCATCATCGATGGGCACAAAAATTTCAGGGCGCAAGCCTGCATATTCATCCCAAATTTGGGCATTGAGGCTTGTATGCGCAGTTGAATGGCTGCGCAGTAATTGGAAAGCGGAGCTATTCATTGGAATGGTTCCAAATCCTTCGGTAAGCAAAATTGGATATTCCATTTGCTCAGCAATGGGAAGTAGGCGCGTATCCAGGCTACCTAAAATGAGACCACGAATTGGGATTTCCTGAGCTTGCTCGAGGGCAGCCCGTTGGTTGCAGTAGCCCGCTACTAAAATTAAAGAGCGCATGCTCATATCCAAATCATCGGCTGTCAATGCTTGAGCTGGGTCGTCATGTAGCAGGCTTAGGTCACCATCATCAAATTGGCCATTGCCCCATACCCCTTCAATCCATGAACCCACAAATTGAATCAACACGCCACGATCCGGATAAATTTCAACAACCTTGCCAGGAATGCGCGCGTGTAGTTTTGCACTGCTTTCTTGAACCTGCAATAGGATTTGCGACTCCCGAATTGCAGCCACCTGGCCGTCCACTGGGGAGCGTAGAATGCGCCTTGCGAAACCTTGTTTTCCAGCCAGAATGGAACCCTTTTCTACATATTCACCAACTTCTCGCTGTAATAATTTTGCGGCCTGCTTAGGTGCCATTCCTAGGGCGGGGCCTGCATCCAACATGACATGGTGATTGGAAAAAGTACTATGGGCGACGACATCTCGAATGCGAACATGATCTGAGAGAACAGGCAACACTTCTCCTGCGGCAGGCAATAGGCGCATGCGCCGCACAGTAACTAAATCCTTAAGTTGCCGAATGGGAGCGATGATATTCATTGCATGCTTCTCATATGATTAGGCATTGTCTGAGAGCGCCTGGTTCCATTTGTCTAATAATGCGATTCTCTCTGTCTCATCCGATGGCATTTTTAGAGGACGACCGCGAGCATCAACTATTAGCCCAAAACGGCTCCCCGCGACGCGCCTAACCCAGCCTCCGTTGCCGGAACCCAAGCCTATATCTACATTTTGAAGCGGTTGCACGAAAATGTCGGCGGCTTTGCCGGGTGCGAGCGGCACGCTAAGAAAATCACCCGCTTCGACTTCTATGATGGGCTGCTTTTCCCCATCGCGCACGATTTGTAAACGCAGGATGACTCCTTTCTTGGGAGCTTTACTAACCGGCGTAATCACCGTGGCCAAATTTACAAATGAACTGGACTCGAGAACTTGCACAGATAACATTGGATTTACTTCAGCCCCAGAGCCCAACGAGGTTGCCAAATTACTTTGGTCCAGGACGATAGTAGCTATGCCCACGGGTTGAATAGAGTCCAATACCATCATCAGTGATTGAGAGAAACGCGGAGATTTACTTAGTGTTGCTCCACTGACGAGGATGCGATCAAACCAAGGAACCGTCTCAGGAAGCGGATAAACTGCCTCTTTGGGAAAGGAGCTAAGACTTTGACCAATTGCGTGGCGGATAACTTGTCTGGCAGCTGCATGCTCAATGGCAAGTTCTTCTTCAGTGGCAGGCAAAGTCTGAGGTTGAAGTGGTTTGTTATATAGATAGCGCAATATATCTCGATCAGAAATGGGAATAGGTAGCCAGCGTTTGATTTGCTCAATGTGTGTTTCCTTCAGCAGGCTACTAAGTCCAGTTCCTATGCCATGCTGAGAATAAACATTCAAATTTAGCTCACCCGCAAAGGCCGCTGCAATAATGGTATTGCTTGCACCCAGATCTACGCCAAGCATGCCCTTTGGAAAATCAACTACATGACTGAGAAATTGGACCGTACGGCCAAATGCGGCTGCGGAGGGTGAGAATCGATCAGATGTCAGCCGACTCAATTGGCCGAAGCCTTCATTATTTTTGGTTTGAAAATCAAAAAGTAGTTTGCGAAATACCTGGGCAGCCGGGCCAATGTTTTCGTCGGTTAAATTGGGACGGATATTAGGGGCAAAATGTAATTTGCCGGATTGGCCGAGCAGGTTATCAATTTCGGGTTGCAACCCTTCATTGCCTACAAAGAGAATATCGGGTTTAACATCATCGGGAAGTAAGCCAATTGCTAGCGCTAGATAGCTGGCCATACGAATTACTGAACGCGAGGCTCCACTGTTGGTGCCACCCGAAAATAAAATAATATCGGGGAGTATTTGCGTAATGGTATCGATAAGTTCTTCAGGATTACGCCGCGCGGTGAGCGTGAAACTTTCTAATAGATGGCAGTAATTTGATTGAACCAGATGATTTACAGACTGGAGAGAAAAGCCTTCGAGTAGCCCGATCGTAATTACTTTTGCTGGTGGACCTCCTGAGAACGTAGCGGTGAGAGCGTTGGCGCCCTGGCCTCGTTCTTCTTCAGGAGCAATCAATAAACCGTTATCTCCAATTAGTGTTCGCCCTGTTTGTTGCTCAATTAGCTCTAGTGCGTCTAATACACCCAGGTTGGGATCATTTATGGGAGCAGTGCTCGTGCTGGGTGCAGTTCCGCTAGCTAGTAGCCTGTAGTGCCCTTCCACCGAATCGAAATAATGTGCGCGTGTATTTACACTTCCAATGTCTACAGTTACCAGCGAAGAACTGTCCGGATTTTGCCTTTCACTCATATTAATTGCCAATTACGAGATTTGAAATGAGATTGGTAAGAAAATCCAATCGTTCAATCAATGCACTTAGCGCCGTCAGCAGCACACCGGAAAAAAGGACGGCCAATGAAAGCGGAATAAATATGTTCCCCAGCCAGGCGAGGCTCTCAACAAAGACGCTGCGTTCAGGAGCCAGATTGCCACGTGCTTGGGCACCAAAGTGGAAGTAGGCCAGAGTGCCGATAGTCGCTAACAAGGTAATTAGACCTTCAACAACGGTTCCCGCTGCCTCAATCAAATAACCGCCTTGCAGGGCCAACTGTATCTGAGCCGTGTCAAAAACACTATTTGAAGCGCCAATTTGAGGTATCAGAGTGCCCTGAATTGCGCCTGCCAGGGCCAGAGAGGCTCCAACGCCCACTATCATGGCCATAACGGGATTTCCAAGACGAGCTAAGCGAGGAGTGAGTTTGGTTAGCAAAAGGAGAGTTAATATGACGCGGACTAATATTTCTGTTGTGTCCAAAATAGGAGTATCGAGCCACCAGGCTTGGATAGGCAGGATTAGTTGGGGCCAAATTATTTCATCAATGGCAATGGCGGCAACAAAGCCAGCCGAGACACCAATAAATAGATAGATGGCAGTGCGAAATAATGGGTTATCACCAAACACATAGGAAAGCGTAAATACGGTTAGCAGACCCGCTAATGCTAAGCCCAATATGGAAAGGAGGTCAGCTGGCATCATCACCATCCTTTTCCTGTACAGGCGCTTTTCGTTCCGGGCGCATCTGGATCAAACGGCTATAGAGACCGCCAAATAAGATCAGCATCGCAATGGTGCCGAGGCCGTAACTATAAGCATCCCAATACTCACGAGCAAGTCCATCTCGATTTCGCAAACTTTCGTAATAACCAGCTCCGCTGAGTCCTGAAACAAGCGAGCGTACCGTGACCGGATCGCTATCCAAGTAAGGATCCAAAAGAGGTCCAGCTTGTGCGCTGGCCAAGGCAAATAGCCCGTCGCTAGTCAAAGGGCTTACTTGCTCTATCCAAGCGCGGCCATCATCAGCATCACCTGTAACTACCAAGACGATGCCAAAATTAGAAATTGTGTTGATCGATTGAAGAATGGGAGTATCCCAAAGCTGAGGAAGCAGGGTTGCATCGCGTGGGCTGGCTGCAAAATAACGCAAGGCAGCCGAGCCGCCAGAAAGATATCCGAGATTGACATAGTCACCGGCGGTTACGCTGGGTTGATGACTTAATTCCTCGCGCAGGAGTTTTTCGGCCAATGATGGTCCAGTAGGCTGAGTAGAAATGAAAACCAAGCGGGCTTGTTTATCGAGCAGGTGATTAATCACGGTGCTCATCAACGGTTTCATTTCACCATATAGCGCGGGCTGGACCTCGAAGGCGACTAAGACTGGGACATTGGGCGGTAAAAGATCTATTTGGTTATAGAAGGCGGTGCTTTCAGGTAAGCTGCCCAGCGGTGGGCGAGAAGCAGTTTGTGTTCCGGAAATTAAAGGAAAGAGCACTGCGAGCATTATTAATCCTGCAAATAGAAGCCTCAGGGCGCGTAAGGGTAAGGCAATGCGCTTGTTATGGTCATCCAGTGGTGCGCCCTCTTTTTCCAGGACTGCCTCAAAATTTGCCGCATGGTTGAGCTGACCTTTGTTGATATTTAGCTCACCGGTTGGTAATTTAGCTTGTCCATATTGAGCGATTTCGGGTTCGGCAGGCAATATTCCACTTAGCCCATCCAGGGGACCATTATCCCTATTGCCATCATCGGGATAATAGCTTTCGTAAAGAGCATCTGCGCCGCCACTTTCCAAATCAGTATGTTCTTCCTGTTGGGGCTGGGCGCCCGGCTTTAGATCTTGCAGCCAATCGGGAAGGTCTGCTGGTTCCAGATCATCTTCAGATAATGTCGAAAAGGGTCTAGGTCCAGAAGATTGCTCGTCTTTCTGTGTTTCGTCTGAAAGCCAGGACATCAATTCTTCAAAATCTTCTGGTGATTTCTGCTCTGCTGCCACTTCAGAGTCTTCTCCCTGGTTGTCATCTGCGGCATCAAAAGAGATGTCCTCAATATCGTTTAATTCGGACTCCAATGAAGGTAAGGGAAAATCAGTCTCGGGCTCGAGCTTGTCACTCGGAGGATTTTCCGACCCTCGCCCTGCTATATCCTCGATCCCATCAATAACTGGGGTTTGAGCTTCATCATTTTCCAATTCATTTTTGTCATGGGCAGTGTCTGAGGACGGAGGTGCTTGTTCTTGAATTGGGTCACTTTCTTCGCTAATATCGTTGCCCAACCAAGCCTGCAAATCGGCGTAGCCTCCATCTTCAAGGTTGCTTTCTTCTGAACGTTCAATGCCTGATTCTGCATTATTCAATTCTTCAGCCAATGCATCATTTTCTTGAGAAAGAGAATCTTCCGTATGAATAACTTCAGCTTCCTGGCCCTCATTATCTGAAGTTAACTCAGAATTAACAGCCTCTTCGGAAGATGAACTTTGCGGCTCGACGGGGACTTCTAATATAGGAGGAGCTTCCCAGCGGGCTAGATCGGGATCGTTTTCATCATCTGATTCCGTAATTTCTTCGTTTGGAGGGATTGCTGGTATTGAAGCTTCATCCGGGATTGGGTCTGATTCTTGTTCCGGCATAGCCTCGGATTCGGGTTGAGATTGTTGGTGGCGCCGACGAATCTCTGAAAGCCAATTGGGCTCCTCAGCAGGAGGGGAATCTGCTTCGCTGGGCGGGACGGCATCTTGTGCCTCTATGACCGAATCTTGATCCTCTAAAGGGGAATGAGTCTCTGCGGAGAATTGCTCATCTTCTGGAGCCGGATTTTCAATGGGATCAGCATCGTCTTCTATCGATCCACGGCTGCGCAACTCTTTGAGCCAATCGGGCAATTCTTCGGGGTCTTGCTGAAAATTGTCAGTCATAAGATTGGCCTAACCCTCAAAGGGTCTTTCGGCTCCAATTAATATGCGGATTGCTGTGGCTATGGTTCCCAGTGCTACTCCGATAAGTAAACCGCGAATTGCACCAATGGCAAGGACATCCCTAATATAGGGCGCTACCGTGCGCGTCAGTATAGGTAATTCCAAACCAAAAAGAGGGCCTGAACCAAGCAGAATAATGAATAATGTGCCCGCAAAAAATAATGAGTTGAAATCGCTGCGCGTTTGGACTAAACGAGTAACGGACAAAGTAAGCGTTATGGCTAAAAGGGCCATAAGGCTGCTTTCAACGGGGAATTGAACATAATTGAAAAGCCAATCAGCCAAGTTGCCAGCTCTGCCTTGCAATAACGTGATAATGAAGCTGACTACCATGCCCAGGAGCAATACAAAACTGTAATAAGCGCGTTGATTGCGTCGCACGTGATCAAAGTGGACGCGAAACAAATTAAATAGGCCAATAATAAGGGCCACCGCTGCTAACAAAATGGTCCAGCCAAGGATGCGCTCGCGGAGCGTTTCCAGCCCCGGAATCATCAGCGAGATTAGAACGAGTAGACCCGTGCCAATAGCAACAGATGCAGAGATAGGAATACGTATTTTCGGCATCAGATAAAGACCACCAACAACTTAAAAATAGCCATAGCGAGGATGGCAACGACGATTATCCAGCGCAACGTATCTTGCATGCGCAAACTGGCGTGGAAAGATCGGCCAGCGTCCAGATAAGCGCCAGTGGCAAATATCTCTTCTCCCAAAAGAACATGTTCGGTTCCTGCAAAGAGTACTGATTGGCCGGATAGGCTTTCTGTTCCACCCGTGCTAAATGCGGAGCGACGTTGCGTGGCCGCAGTAATGAGTCCCGCTTCTTCACGAAATGATCCAATCAGCGCGGAGGAGGCCGCAAAATTATCCAGGATTAAGGGCATCGTACCTGCTGCATAAGAAGACGGAGTTAGACCCGTCACTCGGGAAAGACGATGGTGATATTCATCGGATAATGCCAATTCTTTGTACGTGCTGCGCAAGACATCGTGGGCAAGAATATTTTGCAGGCCATCGCCGTTGGTTGCAATAGGTGGTTGATCGCTATCTGCTGCAACACGAGCCACTTGACGTAAGAGAATCAAGCCGGTGTAGAAGGACACGCTTTGTGGGCCAAGCAAGCCCGAACTGCCAAGAGAAACTTGTAGGCGGGTGCCATCCTCAACAGAGAGCTCTATCTTCTTTTGCAATTCACTAAAAGCAGGAATTTCGCGCAATGTGTTTTTGGTTTCTTTTCGATTTAAGATAGAAAAAATTATTACCAAGGCAAATGAAAATACAAGGATGATTATTTCCCAGTTGATCATGTACTTTGCTCCTGCTGTGGATCTTCTAATTTAGTCGCCATATCTTGCAAGCTTTGTTTTGCATTGTCGCTAGCAACTAAAGGCTGAGCCACATGTAATACCTGTGCCACAATAGGAGCTAATGGTCTTGCTGCCTCGCCTAAGGAGGCTACTATTCCGCTTAAGCCGCTGCGCTTCAAAAAGCTAATCCAGGGAGCTAATTCGGCGTTTGTTGTTTTTGATTTAGGGTTCACAAATAGATTCTATATGTGGGTCAGAACTGGGTCAAGTCTATGCCGCCACTGGTGTTTAGGAAATCACTGCCGGCTGATTAGCCATAATACGTTATAAAGACGAAGAGATGAGTTCCCTATGAACGCAGATGTCCGATTTTCTCCTCCCCGCATGCGCGGAATTGCCTTTCACAGCTTGAGTTTGCTGATAATATTAATCGGTGTCGGCTCAATGGTGGGATCGGCGAGCGAAGATTTATCGGGCCTGACAAGCGTAATCTTATTAATTGCCTCCATTTTTTTGGCAGCATTCTTTCCCATTCTGGCATATCGGCTGTACGCATTAATTCAATCCGAATATCGGATAAGCCGAGATGGTTTATATATTCGATGGGGGCTGCGACAAGTGCAAATACCCCATGATCAAATTCTAGATAACGCGCTAGCTACTGATATCGAACATATGCCAGCACTCCCTCGCTGGCGATGGTTTGGCAGCGTGCTTGGGTTGGTTCAGGATCCTGAACTTGGCAAAATAGAGTACCTTGCCAGCCAAGCTGCGGATTTAGTTCTCATTGGCACAATGGAGCGAACCTACGTAATTTCACCCGACAATGCCAATCAATTTATTGCAAAACTGCGGGATGAATCGGAAAGGGGAAGTCTGGAGGCTGGGCAATTCATTTCTATTGAACCGAGCTCAGTTTTCTCTCAAGCGTGGGCCGAAAAGCATTTACGCTCAATCCTGATCGCAGGAGGAATATCGAGTCTGCTACTTTTTGTCTTAGCTGGTTTCCTCATTCAGGGTCGAGCTTCGATCGTTTTTGGATTTGATGCAGTGGCTGGGTCAAGACAAGTTGTAACCGCAGCCCAACTTTACTTACTTCCGGCGCTCAATCTCGCTTTTTTTCTGGGCAATTTCTTGATGGGTTTGTTACTTTTTCGCGAAAAACAGGGCTCATTTCTGACGCGTTTTGTATGGACTAGCAGTTTAGTGAGTGCCATTCTTTTTGGGGCAGCCATAATGTTTATCGTGGGGAATTCCTAATGGAGATCATTGGAAGCCAAATTGCCTTGGCATTTGGCTTAGCCATCCTTGTTGCGGGATTCGCTTATCAGTTGAAATATTTATCGCGTAGTGGCTTCTTTGCGGCGGCCTTTTTGGGTGCTATCATTTTTGGCCTTGGGGGTCTGAATTGGGCGATTTTGCTAATCTTGTTTTTCGTATCTTCCAGCTTGCTTTCGAAAGGATTTGCTTCCCGAAAACAAAAGATAGCCAAACAGTTTTCCAAAGGGGGTCGCCGAGATTGGGCGCAAGTGTTTGCCAATGGGGGAGTAGGAGCGATCCTATTGCTTGTCTCGATTGGCTGGCAGATTGATAAGAGCATTCTTTGGCTGGGATACGCGGCCAGTCTGGCCGCCGTTACTGCTGATACCTGGTCCACAGAATGGGGCGTTCTGAGCACGCGGGAGCCGCGGTTAATAACTTCTGGCCGTCAGGTGCCACCAGGTACTTCGGGTGCGATAAGCATGCGGGGTAGTTTGGCTGGCTTAGCTGGCGCATTATTCATAGCGATTAGTGCCTGGTTCCTCAATACAAGCGAGCAGGGATTCTTATTTGTGGGTCTGGTCTTAGTTAGTGGGTTTTTGGGTGGGCTAGTGGATTCAATTTTTGGAGCTACCAAGCAAGCCATTTATTATTGCCCACAACACGAAAAGGAAACCGAACAAAACCCATTGCATTATTGTGGAACGACGACCACGTATTTACGGGGCTGGCGCTGGATGAATAATGATTGGGTCAACTTCTTAAGCGCCCTAGCTGCAACACTCATTGCCGTTTTGGGATTGGCGCTTGTGGGATAATGTCGCGGGAAAGGAGCACAATTTGAGCGACTGGCGGGTGCCGATGTCGGCCCCAGATATTAGTGATATCGAACGGAATGCTGTCGCAGATGTTTTGCGGACACCAGTGCTTAGCATGGGAATGCAAACAGAAGCCTTTGAGGATGCTGTTCGCCAATATAGTGGTGCTAAACACGCGATTGCAGTTTCATCCGGGACTGCGGGGCTTCATCTTTGTGTTCGGGCGGCCAATATTGGTGCGGCCGATCTAGTTTTAACCAGCCCCTATTCTTTTATCGCCTCCAGCAATGTGTTGCTATACGAGAATGCGGTGCCGATCTTTGTAGATGTTGAGCAATCAAGCGGGAATCTGGATGTTGGCCAGTTGGCCGAAGCAGTAAAACAATTAAGTAAAGGGCTGGACAGCGGAAAAAAATGGTTGCCGCGCAAAGGGTACAGTGCTGATAGTCGATTACGAGGCATTTTAGCCGTAGATATATTTGGGCAAGCAGCAGATTTTGAGACGATTCGTGAACTGGGAAAGGAATACGGATTAGCCATAATTGAAGATTCTTGCGAAGCAATTGGCGCTGAATATCTAGGTCACAAAGCAGGCGTTCTAGGCGACACAGGTGTATTCGCTTTCTATCCTAATAAGCAGATGACAACTGGAGAAGGCGGCGTCGTTGTTACCAATGATGACGCAATGGCCGCAATGATGCGCTCCTTACGCAACCAAGGCCGCGGTCCAGGGGATGCCTGGCTGCAGCATAAGTATTTGGGCTACAACTATCGAATGACGGAATTGAGCGCTGTTTTGGGGCGCGTGCAAATAGAGCGATTAGACGGCTTTCTTGAGCAGCGCGCAAGAGTTGCCGATTGGTACGCTGAACGATTAGCTGACTTGGACGTACTTGAGCTTCCACAATTAGATGCGAAAACGACACGAATGAGCTGGTTCCTTTACGTTGTTAGAGTTGCCCAGGGCATTGATCGGGATAAGGTGATTAATGCATTGGCCGAAGCTGGAATTCCAAGCAGAGCTTATTTCACTCCAATTCATTTGCAACCCTTTATGGTTGAGAAATTTGATTATCGGAAGGGCGACTTCCCGGTTACTGAAGATCTGGGAAGTAGAAGCCTGGCATTGCCCTTTTCAAGCGTGATGACGGAAGATCAAGTTGATCTAGTTTGCTCTGAACTAAAAGAAATTCTTAAGTAAAAAGCCCGCTTATGCGGGCTCTTTTTTTATGCGGGGATAATTTTATGTTTAAGGCTGTGCTTTGAAATTAATAAGGACCAAATTCTCGTCGCAAGAAGATGATGTATCAAAGGTATACGAATCAGATATTTCTTCTCCATCTAGATTAGTTAAAACAATGCTGAGATCATCCACCTCAAGCGCTTCATCGGCCAACTGAACCTCGTAGTAGCTGCCACTTCCATAATGAGTTGCAGCACCAGTTAGAGCAGAAATTTCAATTTGATCTCCAGCTAATTCACCACTTACATTTACCAGGATATTAGGCATAGGTGTATCGTCCAAGCCGAATGCCTGGCCAGCTACGCCCATAAAATTGCAAGCTAAATCTGGATGAAAAACGGAAGAATCCAGATATGCAGGACTGCCTTCCTGAATTTCATAATATGAGCCGGGCACGCGTGTTGGGGTAACTGTGGGCGTGCTGGGAACTTCTGTCGCGGTGGGTTCTGAAGTTGCTGTCGGGGGTAATGTGGCAGTGGCTGTCTCTGTCGGTTCCGCGGTCTCAGTTGGTTCTTCGGTGTCCGCAGCGGGCACCAGAGTAGGACTAGCCTCAGCGACCTGAGCTGCTGGAACGGGGGGCAAAGGATTAAATTCGCTAAACGGATTCAAAAAGATAAACGCAAAATAGGCCCCCACGGCAATCGTAGTAAGAACTACGCCCAAAGTCAGCAAATTAAAGAAAGCCGAAACTATGCGGAAACGTTTCTTGGGCTTGCGTTCAATAAAGTCTAAATCGTCCATATCAATATCCTTGTTCCTGTTGCAGCGCCAATGATTGTATATGTAAGCTGCGGCTAAGGCAGAAGGACTTGCACATCACTTTGCTGGCGTTGTTCTGCAATCCATTCAATCAATGCTTGGCGTTGCAATTCCAAGCGCGCATTAGGACTTAGCTCGCGGTTGGCATCCCGATTGAGGATTTCGATCAGATGAAATCCGATTTCACTTTCCACCACCAGGCTATATTCACCCGGCTGCAGCGCAAAAGCAGCCTCTTCAACTTCGCTCTGGAGCAAGTAACCGCGTGGAAACCATCCTAAATAACCTAAGCCTTGCGGATCATTATTGATCGCCACCGTTTCAAAGGGGGTGCCTCCTTCAAGCTGGCCTAATAGACGCTCAGCCTGAAATAATTCTGTGAGCAGAATCTGTCGGGCCTCAATCTGTTCCGTGTGAGTTGGCACTGCAATAGCCAATTCGTTGCGCATCCAGGCCGCTTCAATTTCGAGCGCAAGTTCCAGCTCAAAATCACTCGCTTTAAGGCCGAATTCGGCCAACCAGGCCTCGTAAGCGGCCTCGCCGCCAGCCGCATCAATACTGGATTGCAGGCGTTCCGCAAGAATTTCTTCGGTGGCTGCAAAGCCAGCTGCCCGAGCGGCTTGGGCTAAAAGCGTACGAGCAATCAAATCTTCAATGACAACCCGCTCTATTCCTTCTATTGCCAGAAATGTGCCATTTTCTATCAATGCGGCCTCATATAGATTCAGGCTGAATTTATAGCTGGACTCGCTAATTGCTTCTCCATTTACCAAGGCAATCGGCTCATTCGAAATTTCAGTGGCTGGGATTTCAATCGTGGATGTCGCTATTTCGTTTGGAAGCGTGGTGGCAACTGGCCCTTGGTTATTTCCAGAACAGGCACTAATAAAAAGCAGGAGAAAAATCGTAGGGAAGTATCTATATTTCATAGGGGTTTTGGCTGTCTGGCAAGCGCGAAAATTATACAGGAAGGAGAACAGCTAGATGCGGTTAAAATGCTGATCTTCTGACATATATGAAAACAAGAACAATTATCAACACATTTGCATGGGCTTTCCGGCGGGTATCCAAACTCGAAATTAAAGGCCGAGAAAATGTTCCCCGAGAGGGCGCTGCAATTGTAGTGGTCAATCATCTCGGATTTTTGGATGTACCTCTGGGTTACGTGGCCCTAGATCGGGACGATGCAACCGGCTGGGTGGCGGATAAACATCAACGAATTGGCTTGTATCGATACGTCGTGGAAACAGCCGATGGGGTTTGGCTAAACCGTGAAAATCCGGACTTGAGCTCGATCAAGGAAGCTTTGAGCCTGATCAAGCAAGGACGTTTATTTGCTGTAGCTCCCGAAGGGACGCGCAGCGCCACCGATGCATTAATTGAAGGCAAAGAAGGTGTGGCTTATTTGGCGATTCAAAGTGGTGTTCCAGTGATCCCCGCTGCGATAACTGGCACGGAAAACGTGGTTCAAAGTTGGAAACGCTTTAAGCGCCCCGTGTTGAATATGCGCTTTGGGAAGCCCTTCCGAATGGCCGCCCCCGACAGGACTCATCGCCAGGAGCAAATGAAGGCAGGCATTTTGGAAATCATGTGCCAAATCGCTGCATTGATGCCAGATAAATATCATGGGGTTTACGCTGGAGAGCCACGCATTCGTGAGATTCAAGCACAATTGCCTTGACAATGACTTTCTTTTCGCCATAATAGTTGAGCATTATTAAAAAGCGCTGACAGAGTTTAGTAAGCTGCTGCGATCAATAAGGGAAGCGAGGGCATAGACTGAAACCCTGGCTGGCAGCCACAAGCTGAAATTCCCTCTCGAGCTTCTCCGGGGAAGCAATGCCGATTGGCATTCAGTAGTCGGAGACGTTGGCTCCACGGTAACGGAGTGGGCAATTTTCAATTGAATGGAAAATTGCAAAAAGTGGGTGGGCGGCGCAAGCGGCTCATCAATCTGGGTGGTACCGCGGGTGATCCCGTCCCTGGCTAAAGCCGTTGTGGACGGGATTTTTTTGTGTAGGAGTTTTATGTTAGACGAACTAAAGAAATTAGAAAGTACGGGTCTAAAAGCCCTGGGTGCTTTGCAAACTGCTGAAGAATTGCAAAGTTGGCGCAGCCAACATTTGGGCCGTAATTCTGCATTGATGCAGGCCTTTAAAGAATTTGGCTCATTAAGTAAAGAAGAAAGGCCGCAGGCGGGCAAGCTTGCTAATGAAGTTAAGCAGGCACTAGAGACTGCCCTGGAAACAAAACAGGCTGCAGTAAATCAAGCTGGAATGACCCAATCGCTAGAAGGCGATATTGTGGATGTCACTCTGCCCGGGCGCAAGCAAGCTCTGGGTCGACTGCATCCAATTACGCAAACGATGCGAGAAATTCAGCGTATCTTCGCCGAAATGGGATTTCAGGTTTATCGCTCACGAGATATTGAAACGGATGAGTACAACTTCCAATTATTAAATTTTCCCCCCAATCATCCCGCCCGAGAAATGCAGGATAGCTTCTATGTAAAAGGTGGCGCCAAGGACAATCCTATGTTGTTGCGCACGCATACTTCTCCAGGACAAATCCATGCCATGCGCGAATATGCAGCGGAACAGCCCGATAATCCGCTGCCAGTGCGCATCATCTTGCCAGGCATGTGTTATCGTTTTGAGCAGATCACTGCGCGCTCAGAAATTCAATTTACCCAAGTAGAAGGACTCGCCGTGGGCGAACGCATTACCTTTGGCGACCTCAAGGGCACCCTCAGTGATTTCGCGCGGCGCTTCTTTAACGCCGATGTGCGCACCCGCTTCCGCGCCTCGCATTTTCCCTTCACTGAACCCAGCGCCGAAATGGATGTCGAATGCTTCGTCTGTGGAGGCGAGGGCTGCACGGTGTGCAAGCGCACAGGCTGGCTAGAAATTCTGGGCAGCGGCATGGTGCACCCCAATGTGCTGCGCAACGGTGGCTATGACCCCGAACGTTATTCGGGATTCGCCTTTGGTATGGGGCCCGAGCGGCTGACAATGCTGCGTTACCGCATTGAGGATATTCGCTATTTCTGGCGCAATGATTTGCGCTTTCTTGAACAGTTTTAGGACGGCACAATGAAAGTACCCATTTCATGGTTAAAAGAATTTGTTGATATTGAGGCTCTCGATCTTGAGGAACTGGCACACCAGATCACTCTGGCGGGTTTAGAAGTTGAAGAAATCCATTATGTGGGTCTGGCCATGCCCTCGACTGAGCATCGCCACGAGACCAAAATTACTGGATTCGAGTGGGATCGGGACAAACTAGTTGTAGGCGAGATCCGCGAAGTGGGTCCGCATCCCGATGCTGATCGGCTGGTGCTTTGTCGCCTATTTGATGGCAAAGAAGAGCACAGTGTGCTTACAGGGGCGCCCAATCTCTTTGAATATAAAGGTCAGGGTGAGCTCAAACCTGCTCTGAAAGTTGCCTATGCCAAAGAGGGCGCCACCCTGATTGATGGCCATCAGCCCGGGGCTCAAATGACGACGATTAAGCGCACCAAGATTCGCGGGGTCGAATCTTATTCAATGGTCTGCTCAGAGAAAGAATTGGGCATATCAGACGAACATGAGGGCATCTTGTTCCTGGACAAGGATGTGAAAGCGGGAACGCCAATGGCAGATGTTTTGGGCGACGCAGTGTTTGATATCGCCATTACACCCAACATTGCTCGCGATGCCAATATTTATGGAGTAGCACGCGAGATTGCTGCCCTAACCGGACGAAAATTGCAGGCTATGCCTATTGTTGCCCAGGCTGATGGCGAAGAAATAAAGGGCAAAGTATCAATTGAGATTAGTGAACCAGAGCTAAATCCTCGTTTTGTTTTGGGATTGATAAGCAATATTGAGATTAAACCAAGTCCGGAAAATATTCAACGTCGGCTGAGTTTGGCGGGTATGCGTCCAATCAACAATATTGTGGATGCGACCAACTATGCCATGCTGGAGCTTGGCGAACCCCTACATGCCTTCGACTACGATATTTTGGTGAAACGCGCTAAAGGCAAGACACCCGTAATCTCCACGAGGCGGGCTAAAAAGAACGAGAAATTGGAGACGCTGGATGGCGAAGTCCGCAAATTGGATGATTTCACTGTTTTAGTTTGCGATGAAAGCGGATCGCTATCAATTGGCGGTGTGATGGGGGGCGCGGAAAGCGAGGTACATGCAGGGACTAAGAATGTTCTCCTCGAGGGTGCCGCATGGAATTTTATCAATGTGCGTAAAACGCTAAATGCGCAGCGCATGTCATCCGAGGCGGCTTACCGTTTCTCGCGTGGTGTCCACCCGGAGATGGCTCCTCGTGGCGTTTCGCGAGGCTTAGAACTGATGCGCCAATGGTCTGGCGGCGTTGTGGACAAAGGTCTCATCGATGAATATCCTCTGCCGCCCAAAGCAAGTGTTGTTGAAATTACGCCAAGTGATGTCGATCGCTGGTTGGGTATTTCGTTGAACGCTAAAGAAATTGCCAAGCTGCTGGAGCGATTGGATTTCGAAGTGACCGCAAAAGCAAAAGTTCTGCAAGTGCAAGCACCCGACCATCGGTTGGACATTGGCGAGGGCGTAATCGGCAAAGCTGATTTGATGGAAGAAATCGCACGAGTTTATGGCTACGAAAACATTCCCGAAACGAGGATGGCAGATGCACTGCCTCCGCAGCGCAGTAATCCTGAGCTGCAAAAGGAAGACCGTATCCGCGATGTGTTGGCCAATATGGGCCTTCAAGAAGTCATCACCTATCGCATGACCACACCAGAAATCGAAGCCAGACGATTGCCCGCGGATACACCCAAAGAAGATCGGCCCTACATGGAGCTGCTCAATCCGATTTCGCAAGAGCGCACTGTCATGCGGCAAAGTTTGCTAGCCAGCATGCTCGAAATCGTTGAACGTAATGTGAAATTGCGCGAACGAGTGGCGTTATTTGAGATTGGTCCAATATTTAGTGCTTCTGAAGCGGGACCTTTGCCCGAGGAACTTAGCAGACTTGTGCTAACCCTGCGAGGGCCACAGGATTTGGCACATTGGAACAATGATTCCTCAACTGATTATGAATTTAGTGACATCAAAGGTGTCGTCGAAGATATGTTGGCGGCATTGCAGATTGAAGGACTTAGTTATGCAAGAGCTGATCATCCTGCTTTCCACCCAGGAAAAAGTGCGCGTGTGATGCAGGGAGATCAACAATTAGGCGTATTTGGGGAATTACATCCGCTGGTTCAAGGTCAATATGATCTGGGTGAGAAGGCCATCCAAATAGGTACATTTAATATGGACGTATTATTGGAAGTCATACCTGAACGCTTCGACTCAATGGCCGTACCCAATTTCCCCCCTGTTATTGAGGATGTGGCCTTCATTGTGGCCGAAGAATTACCGGCGGGTGAGCTTGAAGCTATGATTCGGCAGACTGGTGGTAATTTACTGGTGGATGTCAAATTATTTGATATTTATCGGGCAGAACAAATTGGCAAAGAGAAAAAGAGCCTGGCCTACACGCTCACCTATCAACATCCAGAACGCACGCTCACGGACAAAGAAGCTGCCAAGATTCGCAATAAGATTGTTAAAAGGCTAGAACGCGAAATGAATGCTAAGTTGCGCGATGAATAAGCCGGATTAAGGTGCGCGCACTATAATTAAGCCTTCGGAATATCCCGAAGGCTTTTTTTATGCTGATCCTAGGTCTCCTATCCCTCTTTCAAGTTTGCTTGCTCCCTGGCTTGCTGTTAATTCGGCTATTTAAGTCATCGCGCAGCTATATCCATAACTTAAGCATGATTTTTACGCTAAGTCTGCTGGCTAACTATGCGGGCGTCTTAATCTTGACCACCTTCCAGCTCTATCGACGCTCGATATCAATGGCCATTTTTGCAGGTGAAATAGCCTTGTTCCTTTGGCTCTATCGTGGCCATTTCCAATTTGATCTGGGCGCACAGGTGCAGCGTATTACAAGCTGGTTGATTGCTGAGTTGCGTGGCTTTCAGGATAAATGGACCCTTTTCTGGGCCATGTTCGCCCGGGTGGCGGAAGGCAAAGCCAAGAAGGGTGAGGATCTGCGCGCCATCCTGATAGGCGCAGCCAGTTTTCTTGGGGTATCAGCAGCGGGGATAAGTTTGCTATGGATGGCCTATTTGGTGCTGGCTAATATCGGAACTGTATTTAATGCCTGGGATGCGTGGGCCACTTGGGAGCCCTGGTCCTTGGATTGGTATCTCAACCGATATGCGCGCGAGACTTATGAATATCCGCAACTGATCCCGATTAATTGGTCTATAACTTATCGCTTCATTGGCTCAGAAGTAGTCAAATTTTTTGCGAAGGCCATCATGCCATTGTTTACGTTGATGAGCCTAGCGCTTATTTTTGATCTGGGACGCCGACGCAATTCATTCGGATATTTTCTAGGAGTAGGCATTGCTTTTTATGCTGTCTTAGATTTTATGGGCAAATATGTTGGCGAAGGCTATGTGGATTTACCTGTGGCAGCCCTTTCGTTATTGGTTGTTTATAGTTTATTGGTGGCTCAAGATGCCAAAGATTGGCAAAGCCTCAAAGAAATTATTCTTTTGGGCTCATTGGCCAGCGCCGCGGCAACAGTAACAAAACAGCAAGGCGCTTATGTTGCCGTCTTGTTTCCCATTCTCATTTATTTTCTTGTCCTCAAGGACTTTAAAGGTCCCAGCCGTCAGGAAAAATGGCGCTGGTTGTTGCAAACAACGTTGCTCGCCATTGTGATTGTGGCCCCTTGGTACTTGTATATTGGGGATCAAATTGGTGCAGGTGTTAACCCATCCGCCATTTCCTATGTAACAGATGAGGTTTATCAGGGTGCCAGTTTAGGCGAACGCTTGCAAACAGCTTTTGTGGCCCTCAAGGGATTTGGCTACATTTTCCCACTGCTGCTATTAGCGCTTCCCTGGCTGGATCGCACCATGCGCTGGTTAGTGATCACATTCGTGGTGCCCTTCATGTTGCTCTGGGCTTTGTTCCTGAGCTATGAGTACCGCAATTTGGCCGTGGATTTTGTGCTGACCGGTATGGTGGCTGGGGTGGCCATTGAGCAACTACTACGTAAATTTCATTTCAAAAGCATCAAACGCTTTGTATTTCCAACACTGATTGCCATCGGGCTTCTTTGGGCTTCAACGATTTTCACCGGAGATTATTTGACCAAACTCCAAAATGATCGCCAAAGAGACATTTTTGAACCCGAGATCAATAACGAGCTCTATACTCATTTCGCCAATCAGGGTGGGCCAGGCCTTGTCTTGTCTCCCTATCCGGTTGGTTGGTTACCCGGTCTGGAAGAATATTGGGTCAACAACCGCTTATTGGATGTGTCTGATTTCCAGGATGTGTTGCAGCGTCGACCCGAAATTGAGTATGTTCTGATTTACGATCGCGCCGATCCGGCCATTTGGGAAGTAGTTTCTGCTGGAATTGAAAGTGGGGAATACGAGAAATTATTTCGAGAGGGTGAATTTACTTTCGTTGATTTAATGCCCTAGCACCATCAAATCGATTGTTGCAATTTCAAGCACTCTTATTTATTTACTCCTTCAGAACCACTTCAATGGCATCCAATACTTCGGGACCAATTTTCCCAATGCTTTCAGCAGCCGTCAGATTTTCTTTAAGCTGCTCAAGTTTAGTGGCACCCAGGATCACGCTGGAAACATCTTGATCGCGCAATAACCAAGCAATGGCCATCTGCGTTATCGAAATGCCCAGGTCTGCTGCAATCGGAGTGAGCAATTTCACCTTTTCAATTTTGTCTGCGGTAATGCGCTCGCGGATGTAGTGCATGCCTTCCAAGGTAGCTCGGCTGCCCTCAGGAAAGCCATCATTGTATTTTCCGGTCAGGAGGCCAGACATAAGCGGGCTCCATACGGTCAGTCCGAGACCAAAATCGGCAACCAGCGGGGCTAACTCTTGCTCAACTCGTTTGCGATGAAACATGTTGTATTGCGGCTGCTCCATAGATGGAGGGATCAGATGATGTTGGCGAGCAATTTCAATCGCCTCGTTAATTTGAGGAGCGCGCCATTCAGAAGTGCCCCAATAAAGAATTTTCCCCTGTTGAATAAAGGTGTTCATCGCATACACAATTTCTTCAATAGGAGTCTCAGGGTCATAGCGATGACAGAAGTAGAGATCTAAGTAATCAGTTCCCATGCGCTTTAGCGAGGCGTGTATCGATTCGGTGAGGTGTTTGCGCGAAAGACCGCCTCCGTTTTGACCGGGCATGGTGGGCCAAAATACTTTGCTAGAAAGCACCAAGGCTTCGCGCGGAATATCGCTGATGGCTTTACCCATCACGATTTCGGCCTGTCCATTGGCATAGACGTCTGCGTTGTCAAAGAAATTGACTCCCGCATCATAGGCGGTGTGCAGCAAAGCTTTGGCGGTCTTGTCGTCAATTTGGGAGCCGAAGGTAACCCAGGCTCCATAGGATAATTCACTAACTTTTAGGCCGGATCGACCCAAGCGACGATATTGCATAGGTTCCCTTCAGATGGGAGAAAATGGCTGAGAGTTATTTTACCTTTTCGATTATTTGGGCCGTTAGATCATAACGAGCGAAGGCGGGCATAAGATATACGCCGGCAGCCCAATCGTGAAGTTCTTCAATTGTTTCTAAGGCAATGCGGATGCCCTCTTGAGGTGAATCATCGCCAGCATCCTCTAGGCGTTCACGAATTTGCTTTGGAATGATAATGCCGGGAACTTCATTATGTAGAAAAGCTGCATGACGCGCGCCATAGAGAGGCAGAATGCCTGCCAGCACGGGTTTGTCCATATCGGGAATATGCTCATCAATAAATCTGCGCGCAAGTTCCGGCTCGTAAATAGGTTGTGTCAGGAAGAAATCAGTCCCATTGCGCAGTTTGCGTTTCAGGACACGTAATTCGCGCTCAGGTTTCGCAGCTTGCAGATTTAGCGCCGCACCAACATGAAAGGAAGTGGGCTGGCCAATCTGAGTGCCTGCATGGTCAAAGCCACTGTTGAAGCCTTCGGTGATCAATTTGATCAAACCTGTAGGCGCTAAGTCATAATTATCCATTGCTTCTGGATAATCGCCCACCGCTGTGGGATCGCCCATCACCACGAACACATTGCGCACGCCTAAGGCATGCGCAGCTAGCAAATCTCCCTGAATGCGCAATAAATTGCGGCCGCGAGTGGGGAAATGCAGCGTGGTCTCCAAGCCAATTTCTTGCTGAACGAGCTGGCAAGCCGCCCAGGGGCTCATGCGCATGCGTGCCATTGGGCTATCTGCCAAGTTGATTACATCAACACCGGCCTCGCCCAACAATTCGCAGCCGGCCAGCAGCTTGTTCGTAGTGAGGCCACGCGGCGGGTGCATTTCAACAGAGAAAACGAATTTTCCGGCCGCTAATTTATCTGCTAATTCGGAGCCTTTCTCAGGGTCCTTGAGCGAAACTGGGCGATCCACGATTCGGATTTGGGGCTGCCCTTCATATTCCTCAGCAGTCGTTTCTGCTAGGGCAGTGCGCATGGCGCTAATGTGTTTGGGAGTTGTGCCACAGCAGCCACCAATAATGACAGCCCCGCCTTCGCGGAAAGAAAGCGCATAGCGCCCAAAATAATCGGGTCCAGCTGGATACATAATGCGACCACCCGAAGATTCGGGCCAGCCCGCATTGGGCATCACCGAGAATTTTGCATCCGGCGCTGCCTTGCGCATTTGGCTCATGATGCGCAGTAATTGAGCGGGTCCCCCCGAACAGTTGATGCCAATTACATCTACTCCGGCTTCCACCATTTTTCTGGCAATTTTTCGAGGAGGATCGCCTAATAAGGTGCGATCGTCTCGGGTGAAGGTCATCGAGGCTAGCACTGGTAAATCGCTAAGTGCCTTGGCCGCCAGGACCGCCTCACGGACTTCGTAAATATCCGTCATGGTTTCAATCAGAATTAGATCTGGCTGGCCTGCAATTAGGCCTTTTATTTGTTCAGTAAACGCTGCTCTAGCATCTTCAAGTTGGACACGCCCAAAGGGAGCCAGCCTCACGCCTAAGGGACCTAAATCTCCGGCCACAATTACATCGCTCGCGGATTCTTCGGCCACTTGACGTGCAATTTCAACTCCGGCTTTGTTAATTTCAAATACTTGGTCATCCAGACCATGTTCAGCCAGGCGATAGCGATTGCCACCAAAAGTGTTGGACATGATTAGTTGAGCGCCAGCAGCTATATATTCCTGATGAATTTGTGCGACGATGTCTGGATGCGTCAGGTTAAGTTCGTCGAAGCATTCTGTGAAATCAGTTCCTCGCTCATGTAGCACAGTGCCCATAGCTCCATCTGCAAGGATGGGTGAGGAGCTGTTTTCGAGTTTTTCAAGAAATGTAGAACTCATATCAGGCCTTTAGTAATTGCTCAACCCGCGATTCACCCACCGAATAGTATTTTGCATTGGGGTGGTGGAGGATGATTGCAGCTGTGGATTGTTCAGGAACCAACTGGAATGCATCTGTAAGTTGCATGCCCAATTCCTGTTCGGCTGGGAGTAGATTAAAAAGTTTTTCGTGATCATCCAAATCGGGGATGGCTGGATAGCCCCATGAATAGCGCTTGCCGCGCGATTCCGGCAACTTGAGTTCACGCAATATGTGCTGGTGTAGATATTCGGCAGTAGCTTCCGCAGTTTGAACAGCAAGGCCGTGGGCGAAATAGCCTTCTGAATAATCTTCAGCAGCTTGCATCTCATCGAAGCGTTGAGTGGCTTGTTGGCCAACAGTTACAACTTGCAGCGCTACAACATCCATTTTTCCGCTCTCAACCGAAGCAAAGTAATCGGCCAGGCAAAGTGACTCCCCGCTTGGCTGCCGTGGAAATTCAAAGCGAGTTAATTCCGTGGGATTTTTATCTTCAAGGCTTTCAGGGTCATAAACAATCAGCGCCTCAGCTTCGGATTGGACGGGCCAATGCCCGTAAACACCTTGGGGTTTGAGCCAGCCATCTGCAATTGCTTCTTTTTGCATACGTGCCAAGCGGGCTTCAAAGTCTTTTTCGAGTTCTTCCCATTCAGCTCCAGTTGCATTTTTAGCGCCCCAAGAAAGACGAAATAGTTCCTTTTTGTAAAGATGTTGAAACACGGCTTCCAAGGGCATATCTTTAACAATGCGGGTTCCCCATTGAGCGGGTGTGGGGATGTCGGGTGCAGCCTTGACGGAAGAGCGCCCCTTGCCAGGTTTGGACTTGCGCGGACTAGCGGCGCGTCCTAATTCCTTTTCAGCTTTCTTGAAAAGACCTTCATACAGACCGGGACGCTTCTTTTCGTCTGTTAACTCTGTAACGACTTCAAGACCCTCGAATGCATCCGCACAATAGAAAACTCCCGGGTCGTAGCGCTCGCCATCTTCTGTGTAAAGGATGCGCCAACCAAAGCGACGGTTGATGGCCGCGCCACCTATCAGGACTGGGTAATTTAAACCTCTACGCGCAAGTTCATTGACAATCAGGGGCATTTGCTTTGAGGTGCTAACCAGCAGGGCACTTAGGCCAATAGCGGAGGCTCCGATTTCTTCGGCTTTGCTAATAATCGTTTCAGCCGGCACCTGTTTGCCCAGATCAAATACTTCATAGCCATTGTTGGCTAATATTGTTTTGACCAAATTTTTGCCAATATCATGCACATCGCCATAAACGGTGGCTAATACAATTTTGCCTTTGCTGACACCTTCAAGCTTCTCTAGAAAATTGTCCAAATGATTGACGGTTTTCTTCATTACCTCGGCGCTTTGCAAAACAAAAGGCAAGATAAGCTCGCCTTTGCCAAATTTGTCCCCAACTTCTTTCATGGCGGGCAACAAGGTGTTATTGAGGATATCTACGGCTGATTCATGCTGGCTAGGGAAAGTTTCCCGACCGATTATTTCATCAATCGCGTCTTCAACTCCGTCTTTGTGGCGGTGGAGAATGCTCCAATGCAAGCGTTCCTCGGATGTCATCCCTTCTGTGGGATCCACATCGCTGTCTTCTTCAGCGCTGAAATCCTCATAGAATTCAATTACTCGCTGCAAGGCATCAGGCCGCTTGAAGAAGATCAGATCTTCCATAAGATCGCGTTCTTCTTGTGGAATTTCAGCAAAAGGCTTGATCTTGGAGGCGTGCACTATGGCCATATCGAGCCCCGCTTCTACGCAATGGTGCAGCATCAGCGAATTCAGCACTGGACGTGCTCCAGGGCTAAGCCCAAAGGAAACATTGCTAACCCCCAGCGAAGTGTATACGCCGGGGAGTTCCTGCTTGATCTGGCGAATGCCTTCAATAGTGGCAATGGCACTCTCGTTAAATTCAGGATCGCCTGTGGATAATGGGAATGTGAGCACGTCGAAGACCAGATCCTGTGGGCGGAATCCAAATTCATTGACTGCTATGTCATGAATGCGTTTTGCTATCGCCACCTTGCTTTCTATGGTCTTGGCCATACCATTTTCGTCAATAGTCAGGATCAAGACTGCTGAATTATGTTGCTTGGCGATGCTCAGCACCTGGTCCATTTTTGGCCGACCCGCTTCAAGGTGGGTGGAGTTAAGTAGAGTGCGGCCGGGAGCTAGTTTGAGGGCCACTTGCATCACTTCTGGATCTGTTGTATCGATCACCAATGGGGCTTCGACGCCCAAAGCTAATTTCTTGACCACTTTCTGCATGAGATAGTCTTCATCGGGGCGTTCTGTGATAGCCACTGAAATGTCCAAGGCATGGGCACCCCCTGCCACCTGATCGCGGGCCATCTCCAGAATGCTGTCAAAATCTTCTTCCATCAGCAGGCGTTTGAACTTACGCGAACCCGTTGCATTGAGGCGTTCGCCAATCAATAGCGGAGGTGGTTCCTGGGCCATTGTTAGCGATTGGATCGAAGAAGACAAGAGACCTTCATTATGAGCAGGTCGAGGAGGATGCGGATGGCCATGAATCTGATCCACAAGCAATTTCAAATGCTCGGGCGTCGTGCCACAACAACCCCCCACAATACTGATATTGTGTTTTTCAACAAATTCGACCATTGCTGTTGCATAGGGTTCCGGCTCAAGAGGATAGACCTCTTCACCATCTACATTAAGCGGTAAGCCCGCATTGGGGATAGCTGATACGGGTAAGTGGGTGTGTTCACCAAGAAAGCGAATCGGCTCGCGCATATGTTCGGGGCCCGTGGAACAATTGGTACCGATCACATCAATGGGTAAATCTTCCAATATAGCGAGTGCGGCGCCAATGTCTGTGCCAAGCAACATGCGCCCCGTGATATCGAGGGTAACTTGAGCTTGGATGGGTAGACGTTCCTTAGTTTCTTCGAAAGCTATTTGAATGCCCTGGATAACGGCTTTTACTTCGAGAATGTCCTGAGAAGTTTCGATGAGCAGTACATCCACGCCGCCTTGAATTAGGCCAACGGCTTGCTCCGCGAATACTTTGACTAAATCATCGTAAGTGACATCAGACAGGGTGGGATCATCTGCGGATGGGAGTTTGCCGCTAGGGCCAATGGAGCCGGCTACAAAGCGCTGTCTTTCGGGAGTGCTATATTCGTCTGCTAAGCGGCGGGCCAGTTGGGCGGCTTTCTCATTGATTTCTATCGTTCTATCGCCCAAACCATATTCATCTAAGGTGATGCGGTTGGAGCGGAAGGTGTTGGTTTCTATTACATCCACGCCCACTTCCAAAAAGGATCGATGTACCTTCTCAATGGCTTCCGGATATGAAATGATCAGATAGTCAACCGCACCGTTGGTTCGCTCACCACCGTAATGCTCAGCTGTAAGATTTTGCTGGCCCAAGCTAGTGCCCATTGCCCCGTCGAAAATTACGACACGCGATTCAACTGCGTCTAAATAAGCTCGGCGGGTGTATGAATTATTCGTGCTCATAGCGCTCCATAAAAAAATGCCTCTCAGGGCGAGAGGCATCGGAAATCTATCCATGCCTCATCTCCCAGAACTTTCTGCCGGAATTGGCACCATCACAATGTGTGGTTGCCGAGGCTTCATCGGGCCGGTCCCTCCGCCTCTCTGGATGAGGACAAGTGCTATGCACTTGTACAACAATTAAATTATGGCCGAAAGCATAACACGCGCTACTACAAAGGTCAATTCGATCAGGCAGCGTTAAGCTTATTCATAGAATTCTGAATAGCTTCGTAAAATTCGGGTCTAAGGCTTGAATCTACAGGCGCTTCCAAGATTAATGTATAGAGGTGCTTGGCTTCTTCAATATCACCAAGTTTTTCCTGCAGGCGGGCAAAATTGCTCAGGGTAAGTTGATGCGCAGGATCCAATTCGTAAGCCCGCGATAAATGAAGTTGGGCATCCTCTAGTTGGCCCTGGGATAGCCTAGAGGCACCAATTACAAAATGAGCCAGCGCTTCATCGGGAGATACCTTGAGCACACTTTCTGCTTTTTGGATCGCCGCATCATAGGCACCAACTTTAAAAGAAACCTCCGCGCTCACCAATTCGATCCGGATTCGGCTCGGATCTATTTTGGTTGCACCAAAGCCTGTTTCAAATTGGGCCAATACTTGCCTGACCTCAGCTTTGGGCCCATTAATGCGTATCTCAGCAAAACGGGGGTCATACCAGGAGCGAGTTACTTCGAGTTCGAGGCTTGATCCACTCGCTAGACCAAATGCGGTGACCACGATTTTGTCGACTGCCTGTCCGCTGGCTCGCGGTTCCAGTTCAACTTGATGCAGTGTGTCGAAGCCTTGCGTATCATCGCCCCAGCGTTCAACATATTTCATTACATCTTGCTGGCCTTCAGGCCCGTCCTTGGAAATACTCTCGCGGGGCGGATTGAAGGTTGGGTCTAATTGTTGAGCAGCGGACCATGCGAAATCTAGCAATCGATTGATATTGCCGTCGCCCGATTGAAATGGTTGGAAGCGTTTAGTTTTCAGAGCCATTACTTCTCGACTTTGATTGTTTCACCGCGCTTGATTTGATAGACATCGAAATCGCGTGCGACCCGCGTATTGGGAAACACGGCTTGCGCTTCGGCGATCACGTCGGACTCGCGATAGCGTCGTGAGATATGCGTGAGGATCAGCTGACCCACACCCGCATCTTTAGCCAATTGAGCGGCCTGTCCTGCAGTTAGATGTGCAAAATCCTTGGCCATTTTCTGCTCTTCCTCAAGGTAGGTAGACTCAATTACCAAAGCGTCGACCCCCTGAACATAAGGCAGGATGTTGTCAGTGCGGCCTGTATCGCCAACATGTGCATAGCGAGTACCGGGAAGCGCATCTCCTAACACTTCGTCTGGCTCTATTCGACGGCCATCTTCTAATGTGATGCTCTCTCCAGCCACTAATTGACGTCGTACCGGACCCACTGGAATGCCCAAAGAATCCGCTTTCTCAGCCAGAAAAGGTCGGTGCTCTTTCTCTTCGAACAAGTAACCATAGCAATCCGGTCCGCGATGACTCACGGGAAATGCGCTAACGGTAAAGTCTTCCATTTCAATAAAGGGACCTTCAGAAACCGGCTGCAGAGATAGCTTCATATTTGAGGCCTTGCCCTTGGGGATTACACGCACTCCATAAAGCAAAGCATCAATGCGCTCCAAGGCCCATTTCCCCGCCCAAATCTCGATTTCTTCAAGTGTTTCCCAGCGGGAAAAGGTGGAAAATAGACCCGCCAAGCCTAATATATGGTCCAAATGTCCGTGGGTCACTAAAATGTGATTAAGGCGTTTAAAACCCAAGCCCGATTTAAGAATTTGGCGCTGGGTTCCTTCACCACAATCAATGAGGAAGCGGTGTTCATTGTGCTTCAACATCTGGGCTGAAAGCCCGCGGCGAATTGAGGGAGCTGAGGCTGATGTGCCTAGAAAAACGAGTTCAAACAAGGGGACGACCTATACGGGGACTGTGATTAATGATTGTACCTTAGGGGTCAAAGCGAGGGCGAATAGTATGCTGCATATACTAAAATCAGTAAGGTTCATAAAAAGAGGAATTTACTGCTAGATGGCAGCCACAAAACGCAAAAAAAAGAAAAGCCCAGCCAAGCGACGGACAACAGCAAGCCGACGCAAAAGCCCTGCGAAGCGAAAAAGCACTGCGCAACGTTTTTTCAATGAGCTAACACCCGAACGCCGCATTGATGTGTTCGGTGTAATCCTTTTGCTTTTGGGCGCGCTGACACTTTTATCGCTTGTGTCAAGCCAGCCCGGCGGCTTGGGAGATGCCTGGTTACGCTTCGTAAGCCGCATGGTTGGCTGGGGACTTTATTTAATGACGGCCGGCTTACTCGGCGTGGGGCTGTGGATGCTATTACGCAATAATCAGCGTGTACCCCCATTGAACTTAACCCGAATTCTGGGCGGCATTTTCTTGTTTACTAATTTGCTGATATGGCTGCATATTATTTTGTCGCCAAGCAGCCCAGCAGAAGCACTGGAATTGGCGGCTCAAGGAATAGGTGGTGGTGAGGTGGGGGCTGCGCTATTGAATACATTACAAGTTGGGCTGGGCTTGGCCGGCACTGTGGTTTTGCTCATGGCCTGGCTTCTAATTGGCCTGGCTCTCACTTTGGATCGCAGCGTGGCGTCATTATTTGCAGTGTTTAAGCCAGTAGGTACGCGCATTCAAAAATCCTGGCGAGATATTCGAATCGATTTGCCCAGCTCTGCTAGCCAGGCTGAAGAGCAAGATCTTGACGGGGCTGAAATTGCAGATTCGGTGGCGACTGAGCAAGTTCCTGGAGTCGAAAGCTCCAATATGAGCGGGGACTCAATGCTAGATATGGCGACCGTTGAAAGCCAGGAGCCTAGCGTTTGGGCACTGCCCAATATGGCGGAAATGTTGGATGCTGGGGATGCGGTCTCGCATGATGAACAACAAGAAAAGCAACGCGCCGAATTGATTGAAGAAACCCTGGCTTCTTTCGGAGCACCGGCCAGTGTGGTGGAAATCAATCGCGGACCCACAATTACGCAGTTTGGTGTTGAGCCGGATTTTGTGCAAACCCGCAATGGTCGTACTCGTGTTCGCGTGAGCAAAATCGCGGCTTTAGCCGATGATATGGCGCTGGCTTTAGCAGCCTCGCGCATCCGCATTCAGGCACCCGTTCCAGGCAAAGGCTTCATTGGCATCGAGGTGCCTAATGAAGAGCAACGTTTGGTTGCCATGCGGGATGTAATGGAAAGCCCCGCTTATCAGCGCATGCAGGCGCCCTTGCGCTTTGCTCTGGGGCAGGATGTGGCTGGCAAAGCCATATCTGCAGATTTAGCCGCCATGCCTCATTTGCTCATTGCAGGAGCCACCGGTTCTGGAAAATCGGTGGCGGTGAATGCGCTAATCTGCGGCCTCTTACTAAATAATTCGCCAGCCGATCTGCGCGTGATGATGGTAGATCCCAAACGCGTTGAATTGACCGGTTATAACGGAATTCCACATTTGCTAACGCCAGTGATTACTGAGATAGATCGTGTGGTGGGCTATTTGCAATGGGTTACCCATGAAATGGACAAACGCTATGAAAAGTTCTCTAAAAATAGCGTACGCAATATTCAAGATTACAACAAGTTACAAGTAAAAAATGGCGATGAAAAATTACCCTACATGATGTTGGTTATTGACGAGCTGGCTGATTTGATGATGGTGGCTCCAGATCAAACGGAAAAATTAATCACGCGCATGGCCCAATTAGCACGTGCAACTGGCATTCATTTAGTGATTTCTACACAGCGACCTTCGGTGGATGTGGTCACGGGATTGATCAAGGCCAATTTCCCCGCACGCATCTCATTTGCCGTCGCATCAGGAACGGATAGCCGCGTAATATTGGATCAACCGGGAGCGGAGCGCTTATTGGGCTCAGGCGACATGCTTTTCCAACCACCGGACGCACCCGCCCCATTACGTCTTCAAGGTGTTTTTCTAGCTGAGAGCGAAATAATTCGCATTGTGAATTATTGGCGGGCTCAAGCCGGGGTCACGGCCAAGGCCAATTTGCCCGGTGAACGCGCCAGCGATATGCCCGGAGATGGTGTGCCGCTCAAGCAGATTCCAATTTGGGAGCAAGTCGAAGAAATTCAGGATCAGGAAGATCAAGACGAAATCTTTATGGACGCGGTTGAATTTGTCCGACGGCGCCAAAAGGCTTCGATTTCAATGCTGCAAAGACAGTTTCGAATTGGCTACACGCGTTCTGCTCGTATCGTTGAGATGATGGAAAGCCGCGGCATTGTCGGCCCCCCACAGGGCGGCGCACACCACCGTGAGATTCTGGATTATGGAACCCAAGTTGGCGATTAATTATTGCTAAACGAAAAAGCGCCCACTTGGGCGCTTTTTTATTACTTTTCGGCTAAATATTTATGGTCTTGCACCTAAAACCAGATCAAGATTGATTTCAGAGCCATCTCGTAATACGAGGAAATTGATCGTGTCGCCGGGGCTAGTATTCACAAATAAATAAGAGATCATTTGGTTGAAATCTGCCAAGTCTTCTCCATTTACAGCGAGGATCAAATCTCCGACTTGTATGCCAGCTGTATCGGCAGGTCCGTCGGCGGATACTTCAGAAATAAAGACTCCCAAGGTGCGGTCCAAGCCCAGTTGCTGTGCATCGGCCAGCGTCAAATTTGAAATGCTGGAAAGGCCTAGGAAGGGATAGTCGTAATGACCCGTAGCGATTAGGCTGGGAGCTACCCGTTTCAGAATATCGACCGAGACCGCAAATCCAACTCCAGAATTGAGCGAGCTGCCGGTTTCACTGACGTTGAAGGTACGAATTGCGCGATTTATCCCTATGACTTGGCCGCTTAGATTTAGTAAGGGGCCGCCCGAATTACCGGGATTGATGGCTGCATCCGTTTGGATTATGTCGCCCGCGCTGAAGAATTGGCCGGTACCAGACACATTCAAAGAATCGAGCGAACGACCCAAGCTGGATACGATTCCCGTACTCATACTGCCGCTGAGACCAAACGGATTGCCAATCGCAACCACTATCTGACCCACTTGGAGATCCTGTGAATTTCCGAGCGCCAAAGGAATCAGTTCAGACTCCGCGACATTTACCTTGATAATGGCTAAATCCGAATCGGTGTCTTCGCCAATGACTTCAGCAAGCGCTTTTAATCCAGATGGGAATGAAACTTCCATATAGGTTGCGTTTTCCACCACATGAAAGTTGGTCACGATATGACCCGCCTGATCGATTACAAAACCGGAGCCTTGACCCGTACCCTCTGGCGAAGCCACGAAGATGGACACGACTCCCGGACTGACTGCATCGTATAAGCTGATAAGCGCATCTTGCTGCGATACAAGATCTTCAGAAACTACAACCGAAGAGGTGGATGATTCCAATATAGGGGCCTCGACTACTGTTTCCGTTGTAGACTCAAGCGCCTCGTTATTGAATAAATTAATAATTTCCGAGCTGGCATTACATGCCAAACTAACGAAAACTAAAAGACTAAGCACGAATGCAATGCGATAATTTTTCATATTAGTTCCTTAATGGGCTAGCTGTCGCGCCCTTGCTTGGCAAGTTCCTGAAATGCAAGTTTTTCTTGATCATTTAATGTGGCGGGAATGTCGACAATCACTTTAACAAGCAGGTCGCCATGACTACTATTGTTTTTTAATTTGGGCATGCCCTTGCCCTTTAGCCTGAAAGTTTGCGCTGATTGGGTCCCTGCAGGAATTGTGAGCATGCCCTCTCCATTAAATGTGGGGACAGGCACTTTGCCACCCAGCACAGCAGTATATAAGTCGATATGTAATTCACTGCGCAGATGATCACCTTTGCGTGAGAAGCGCGGATCTGGGGCCACACTGACTACCAGCAATACATCACTGGGTTTCCCGTAATAGTCATCAGGGCCGACTCCGGCCATGCGAATCTTAGTCCCCTCTTTCGTTCCCGAGGGTATCTTCACATTGAAACTTCTACCATCCACGGAAAGTTGGCGTTCGCTGCCTCGATAAGCTTCTTCTAGGCTAATGGTTACGGGTTGTTCAAAAACTTGCGGTCCTTGATTAGGGGCTTGCTGTTGTCCCCCCTGGAAAGCCCCATTGCCTCCAAATATTTGCTGGAAGAAATCGGAGAATCCGCCCATGCCACCAACGCCCTCGCCAGCTTGGCCAGAATATTCGACGCGCACATTGCGAGGGTCCTCAGAACCCCAGGCACCCCAATCAAAGCCGCTAGGGCGTTGGCCGCCTTGCTCCCACTGCGAATAAGCGCTGCCTAACTGATCGAATTTGGCGCGCTTGTCCGGATCACTTAGGACCTGGTGCGCTTCATTAACTTCTTTAAATTTTTCCTCGGCGGTCTGATCATCTGGATTGCGATCGGGATGATATTTAAGTGCCAGCTTGCGATAGGCCTTCTTGATATCGTCCTGGCCGGCATTTTTGGCGATGCCGAGAATTTGATAGTAGTCTTTGTAATTCATTGCAAATTTTTTTCCTAGCTGATTGTAGGATTGCTTTAGGGGTCAGTCAATCAAAGTAAGCTAGTTTAATGGAACTCTAACAGCCTTCAATATACGAGATCGTTTGATCTTCGTGCTATGATTCTCTTAGAATCACCCAATAAGTATGTCAAAGACGAAATCCATCACCATAGTATTACCCGACGAAAATCACGCCATGTCGTTGAGCGACGAGGTGCTGGTTCCTGCCGGGTATCAAACTCACCATTACCCTGCTTTGATGGATGCATCTTCTGAATTCAAATCTGAAAATCCGCAGCTCCTGTTATTGGATTCCTCGATTAGCGGGGCTGTCGATTGGGCTGCGGATCTGCTCGGTACTTATCCGGCTTGTGGCTTGGTCATGCTTAAGGAGGAAATCACTTCCAGTGATTTGCAGAATGCCATGCAGATCGGGATTTGCGCCGTATTGCCAAATTCTCATAGCAATGCAGAATTAATAGAAGCCTTTGCCCAAGCTGAAGAACATAATCGGCGCATGCACAAGTGGCTCAAGAGTGAAACTGGCCAACTAACCGGCAGCTTGAGTAAACGGCTTAATGAGCTGGAAAGCATTCTCAAGCAGGTGAGCGACGGAGTCATTGTGCTCGACGAAGAGCAACATATCGTTATTTTGAATCGAGCTATGCGCGACACATTCAAATTGGGGCAAGGGGAACTGAAGGGGCAAGCGGTTCATGAGTTAATTGATGATCGTCAGCTACTTGAGCTTTTAGGAGCTGGGGAGGAAAGGCTTCTGCGGGGTGAGATTGAAGCCCCGGATGGGAAAACATATGGGGTCAATGTCAGCCAGGTTGTTGATGTTGGCACCATTGCCAGCCTGCACGATATTAGTGATCTCAAAGAATTGGATCGTTTGAAAGTCGATTTTGTGAATACTGTCTCCCATGATTTGCGTTCGCCTCTCACTGCGATTCTCGGATATGTTGAATTGATCGAACGCACTGGCGAAGTCAATGAACAGCAGGCGACCTTTATTCAACGCGTAAAAGAAAGTGTTAGCTCAACAACACGCTTAATCAATGATCTACTCAATTTGGGCCGCGTTGAAGTGGGCGATGATAGCGAAATGGAACGGCTCGATTTGCGCAGCCTAGTAGGGGAAAGGGTTGAGGGACACCGCGCAATGGCCGAAGAGCAAGGAATTAAGCTTAGAACCCAGTTCGAAAAAAGAGTTCCTCTAGTTGCTGGTAATGAAACCCAATTGCGCCAGGTGGCCGACAACCTTATTGGCAATGCAATCAAATACACCCAAAATGAGGGTGAAGTGCGGGTGATGCTCAGGGAGCAAGGCGATCAAGTGGTGCTATACGTTGGGGACAATGGTCCCGGAATTCCCGCTGAAGAGCATGGGCGCATATTTGAAAAGTTCTATCGGTCTAAGGACGCTCCAGAGGATGTTGAAGGTACTGGGCTGGGGCTTGCGATAGTAAAAGGCATTGTGGATAACCATCGAGGGCGCATATGGGTTGACTCATCTCCTGGAAAGGGGTCCATCTTTGCGGTTGTGCTGCCGATTGCGGATTAGTTTTCCAGAGCTAATTTTGCTGCTTGTCTAATCACGACATCTTGCTTGGCTGTTCCAGATAATTCAATATTGTTCGCCCCCAGATAAACCAGGAATACCTTTAGAGCTTGGGCAATCGCTGCGTGCATGGACGTATCCTGAATCTCAATATTTGACTGCCACCACCAACCCTTAATTTCTAGAATTTGAGAATCCCTATGATATTTAGGGTCCACGCGCGCAATCAGCTGATCACCGTAAAGAACAGGCAACACGTAATAGCCATACTTGCGCTTGATCGCAGGCACATAAACCTCCCAGGTATATTCAAAATCAAAAATCATGGCGATGACATGCCGTTGCCACATGAGGTTATCCAATGGCGCAATAAATGCAGCCCGCTGCATAGCTCGCGAGGCGCGCGTGGCCGCCTCTAATGCGGGCAGATCTGTGGCGCGTAAATAGAAGATCTGTTTAGGGACCTGCTTTATGGCTACTTGTAAAACGTGGCCTTGATCGATCAGGCGCTGCATCGCAGCCTTGCGTTCAACAGCTGAGATGCCTCCGTAAGATCCTCTTAGGCCAGACCAAGACTCTCCGGCTTTGGGGTGGGCTAAGCCCATACTGCCAACTCGCCGAGTGAGGTGCCAATCTAAATATTCGTCTTCTTGGGGATTAGGGTCCTTTGCTCGAAGCAATGCGGAGCTTAATAGGTTTTCGATTAGGTCAAAGTGGCGACGTGTGTGCACGCGATGATGGATGCCTAATTGGCCAACAGCATAAAGGGCTTCCATCGCGGCGCGCGTTGTCCGGGCAGGGATGCCCCAATGCCAATCAATGCGTTCATCATCCTTAATATCTATCGATGAAAGCGGACCCCGATCTTTGATAGCTGACCTAACTTTTTTGGCCACAGCCAACTTGCCCGAAGACTTTAGTTCAGGCCCGTAATAAACCTGCATGGCTTGTCTGCGTCGAGCGAAATAGGGCCATTCTGAGCTTTGAAATATTGAGGCTTGCTTATCCCAACCATCAATTAGCTGACGGTCTTGATAGAGCAATTCCTGTAACCATTTGGGTTGATAGTGCGCGATCCGTGATTGCAAGACCAGATCCGGATTGCCACCGACGACATTAATCGAATCGAATTGGATGCTACCAACTCGGTCTAAATATTCAAGGATTCCCGCTTTTCCCTTCAATTTGCGCGGTGGCAAGAGCTGATGATGGGCCAACATGAAACGTCGCGCTTGGGCCTTACTAATAGAGATCGGATCAGCCATGCTGCCGATTATAGAACAATATTTCGAAGATAGATTTTGCGCTTATGAGTTGCTGGCTAGAAATTCTGCCATTTGCGTAATTGCATGCGCCAAGTCTCGATAGGCATTGACGCGCAAACCCGGCATGTTGTTACCCGTAATCATTTTTGAAACCATGCGATTCTCATCATGCAAGGCTAAGACTGGTTTTGCTCGATGTAGCGCGTAAGCAATCTCAAATCCAACGCCATGCGAAGGGGTGCTTATTTCTGCAATCATTGCATCCGCAGCTTCAATCCAAGCGGTATCTCGCAAATAAACTTCGCGCGCCGGATGCGCGCGGCTTTCAAGCGTGCCCACTTCGGGGCCAGCGAGAATGGCAGTTGGCACTTCATGTCCATCGCCTTGTAGCGCTTCCACTAATTGCATATAGATGGCTTCGTCTTGGCGGCCACCCACTATGGAGCAGGCAAAGTAAATATTCACTTGCTAGCAGTTTTGGATTGGGATTGGTGCCAATCCCAAGCACTTGAAACAATATCTTCCAAAGAAGAGTGGCTCGCTTGCCAGCCAAGTTCCTTATTAATTTTCTCGGCTGCGGCGACCAATCGCGCCGGATCGCCTGACCTGCGCTGACTATCTTCAGAGGGGATTGGATGGCCAGAAACCTTGCGGGCCATATCAATCACTTCGCGCACAGAATATCCCTTTCCGCTGCCCACGTTGTAAACCAATTGATCGTGATCGGACAAAGCTTCTAATGCGAGCACATGCGCAGAAACCAGGTCTGCAATATGGATGTAATCGCGAATGCAGGTCCCATCGCTCGTGGGGTAATCGTTGCCAAATATCTGGATCTGTTCGCGTATTCCCAGCGCCACTTGCAAAGTGAGCGGAATGAGGTGGCTTTCTGGTTGGTGCGCTTCGCCTCGGCCGGGCAATGCGCCGGAAGCATTGAAGTAGCGCAATGCGGAGTAGTGCATACCCTGAGTCTGGCGATACCAATCCAGACAGCGTTCAATCATCATCTTGGTTTGGCCATAAACATTGCTAGGAGCAATAGGTGAGTCTTCAGAAAGGGGTTCTTCGCTGCTTTGATAAACCGCCGCGGTGGATGAGAATACAAATTTGCGAATGCCCTGTTGATGAGCAGCTTCGATAAGGCCAAGCGAGTTGGCTAAATTATTGTGAAAGTATTTGCCAGGATTTTGCATGCTTTCCCCAGCCTCAATAAAGGCCGCAAAATGCAATATGGCATCAAAGGATTGGCTAGCAAGTGCCTGTTCTAGCTCCGATTTATCAGCGAGATCCGCTTGAATAAACTCCGCATCTGCCGGAAGGGCGGTTTGATGGCCGGTTACAAGCGAATCGTAAACGGTTACCGAGTGACCCGCTTGCAATAGATTTTCAGCGACGGCCGAGCCGATAAATCCGGCTCCGCCTGTAATAAAAAGTTTCATAGTTTTTATTCCTGCCTAAGGACAGTACGTACTGGCCCAGTCTAGGCAATATTCACTTATTCCGCCAACCATTGTCAATAGCGGGAATATATCTTTTATTTCATAGGGGTCAATGTTAAGTGGATTGGCCGAAATGATAAGTAAATCGGCCAATTTTCCGGGCTCTAAACTCCCAACCTCTTCATCGCGGTGCAGCACAAAAGCGCTGTTAATTGTCATCATCGGCAGAGCTTCTTCCACTGTGATGGCGTGCTGCGCCAGCCAATCGGCAGGCTCGCAGACTGAGCCATCTTCAGCAACTTCGGCGCGGGTCACCATGCCAAAGAGCTCAAGGAAGGGACTTAGCGGAACAACCCAGGGATCGTCCCCATGCCAGGCCACCGGCCAGCCCTCGTTCGCATCCAAAAAGGCGCGCCAATTCTCAAGCCAGCCTAGATTTTCGGAGCCAAAAAACTCAGCATAGGCGTCTCTTTCATTGTTTACACAGGTTGAATAACTACCGAAAATGACGGGATAAATTCCAAGCTCGGCGTAGCGACCAACCAAATCGGGGCGGTGGAATGGGTTGTGATCAATGCGATGGCGTAATGGGTTATCGCCATTATCGATAATCGTGGCTAGCGCCTTTTGGGCTACTTCGATGGCCACATCCCCTTGAGCATGAATACCGATTTGATAGCCATTGGCATCAATCGATTGCACAATCGCGTTCATTTCATCTTGATCAAAGAAGAGGTCGCCAAAGCCGCCCACCGTGGGATATTCCCAGCTTATAGCTGGCAAGCCGCAGGTTCCACCATCCGCAAATACCTTGACCCCTGTGATGCGGAACATCGAGCCAAATTCAAATGAAGCGGGATGCGCTGTGTACCAATCGCCTAATACCGTGCCGCAATTATCGGTATAAGTGAGAAAGCCATTGGCTCGCACACGAAATAGGCCATCAGTGTGAAATTGCTGAAATTCTTCCAGAACATGGGGCTCGAGGCTCATGTCATTTAGCGTGGTAAAGCCATTTTCCAAGGCTAGCTGCTGAGCGTCTTGCATCGTCGTTCCAGAATCGGATAGCAAATGGGTATGGGCATCGACAATGCCGGGCATGATGCTGTGGCCGTCAAGATCAATTGTGTGGGTGAGGGGGCTAGCCAGAGCAAGGATTTCTTCGTTGGTGCCTAGCGCTAAAATTAATTCATTGCGAATGGCAATGGCTTGGTAAATGGGCAAACCGGCTTCCATGCTAATTATGTTTCCATTGTGAAAGATCAAGGTCGGCAATTGCTCATCTTGCTCTGGTTCATCGGCAGTGGCATCGCTTTCCGAAAAATAGCCCATTATTTCAATTTCGCGCCAGGCAATCCAGGAAGGGCTTTCGATGCTCTCAATACGCAGACAAGATATCTGCTCCCACTCTGTGTCTGGGCTATGACTAAGCCATTGCAGGTCATTGGTGTTACCTGCAAATGTATGCAGGATTTTTTTGTTTTGCCCAGACGAGCAATCGACGAGACGATGAACAGTCTCCCCCGCGGGGGATTGGCTGATTAGTAAGCTGATTTCCGCAATATTGGCCGGCTGGTCCCAATCAATTTGAATCCATTGAGGCGCATCCGCCCCAGCGCCCCACCAATTGGAGGAGTCCGATGCGCTGATGCCATCAATGGCGGCCCTGGCTGGAAATTCGGTCAGTTCCCCAGACACCTGAACACTTGCCCCTAGTGCCAGATTGCTTTGTGTGGGCATGACCTCGGCAGCCGCGCTGCTTTGCTCTTCGGAGCTGGTCGTCGTAGGGCTAGGCGAGTTTTGCGCAGTTGTTGGAGGTGTGGCCACGGGCGCGCAGGCGAGAAAAAAAACTGAGAATCCCAGCGCCCATCTCAAAGATAATTTCATTTATCTACAACCTCTAACTTAGCAAACGCGGCCACGACTTTTTTGAGGCCAACCTCTTCAAAAAAAATGTCGATGACTTCGTCGTCGTCCTGAATGTTGCTGTTTAGGACCATACCTTCGCCCCAGCTAGGATGGCGTACATTCATTCCGGGTTCGTATTTTTGTTCAATCGCGGCCACTTTTGTGGTTTTTGCTGGCTCCCAAGAATCCAATCTAGCAGGTTGGCGCACGCCAATGCGTGTCCCGCCCTCTACCAATTCCTCTGGGAGATCATCCAAAAAGCGCGAAGGGTCTGTGGGTTCAGAATAGCCAAAATTGTTGCGAAACTGATCGTGTATCAGAACCAACTGATCTTTAGCACGGGTCATGCCTACATATAGCAGGCGTCTTTCTTCGGCCATTTCTTCGGGATCGTCCATTGAGCGGGAATGGGGCAAGGTGCCTTCGTCTAATCCTGCAATATAGACCACAGGAAATTCGAGGCCCTTGGCAGTGTGCAGGGTTAGTAGGGTGGGCACTTGGGCGTCCTCTTCAACTTGATCCTGGTCGGATACTAGGGCCACACTTTCCAAGAAAGCCGTCAAGCCTTGCTCTTTGAATTCCGAGGCCAGGCGCCGCAATTCGAGCACATTGTCCCAACGATCCAGACCTTCTTCCTCACCGCCATCTTGGATATAGGATTGATAATCGGTATCCGCAAGAATCTGATCCATTAGTTCAAGTGGTGAGGCCTCGGCAACCATCGCCACCCAACGGCTAAATTTGCTCGCAAAAGCTAATAGGGATTTGCGTGTCAGTGCAGGCAACTCATCGAAACGGGCTTCTTCCGGATCCTTGGCTAGCAAAAGCAGCATCGCACCTGAATTACTCTGATGTTTTTGGGCAAGCGCTTTAAGCCGCGCTTGGGCTTTGACGCCAATACGTCGTGTAGGGGTATTAATCACACGCCCCAGACTGGCTTCATCTTGCGAATTTAGCGCTACTCTTAAATAGCCCAAAACATCTTTCACTTCGCGGCGGCCGTAGAAGCGTTGGGCACCCACTAACTTATAAGGCAACCCAGCATGCAGGAAAGCTTCTTCGAGTAAACGCGATTGAGCATTGGTGCGATACATGATGGCGAATTCACCGGGATGGCGTTTTTCGGCGGCCACACGCGTGCTAATGTCCTTGACTACAAAATCAGCCGCCGCGTCTTCATTGACGGCTTCGTGGAAGACCAATTTGTTGCCCCGACCACGCTGCGTAAAAAGTTCTTTATGTGTGCGATGTGGATTGCGTTCAATAACCGCCATTGAGGCATCCAAGATGCGTTGCGTGCTGCGGTAATTCTCTTCGAGCAAAATGACCTGCGCATCTGGAAAATCATTTTGAAAGCGTTCTACATTGCGATAATCAGCACCACGCCAGCGGTAGATGGATTGATCGGTATCTCCAACGACGAATATATTGCGGTGGAAGGATGAGAGATGCTTCAGTAATGTGTATTGAGCTTGGTTGGTGTCTTGGAATTCATCCACCAACACATGTTCAAATCGCCTAGCGTATTTCTCGCGCACATCTTTTTTGTCATCCAATAGCAACGTTGTCCAAAGCAATAGATCGTCAAAATCGAGCGCATTGTTGGAGATGAGCATCTGTTGATAGCGCTGATAAACCTGGGCTACGACTTGTTCTCTATAGCTACCCTGAGGCAAATCCTCGGGAAAGAGCAGCTCATTTTTGGCGTTGGAGATAGCGGAATGAACTGCACGGGGCCGATGATATTTGTCATCGATGTTCAGCTCCTTTATCGCTGAGCGCACCAGTGCTTGCTGATCATCATCATCGAAAATTACAAAATTTTGATCAAAGGGCAGATGCTGGGCTTCGACGCGCAAGAGCCGGGCACAAGTTGCATGGAATGTCCCTAAAGTCAGTCCGCGCTGGTGACCTCCCAAAAGCGATTCCACGCGTTTGCCCATTTCGCGAGCGGCTTTATTGGTAAAAGTCACCGCTAATATGTTGTAAGGATCGACGCCTAACTCTTGAATGACATGGGCTAAACGATGGGTCAGAACGCGCGTCTTTCCTGAGCCAGGACCGGCAACAACCAGAATGGGGCCAAGCCCAGCACTGAGCGCTTGCTGTTGCTGGGGATTGAGGTCATCGGAAAAATTGGGCATATTGAAATTGTACTAGGATGGCACTCAGAGTCAGACTGCCGGCAAACGATATAATGACGCGATTCAACCAAGGAATGAAATTGAAAACTTTATTAGTCGCGCTAACTTGCCTATTGCTCCTGGCAGCCTGTGCACCCTCGAGCGCAGACCTGAGCGCGACCGCTGAGATTTTGGCGCAGACGATGGTGGTTGAGACGCAAGGGGCTCAGCTCACCCAGAACAGTTTGCTAAACCCCACATCAATTTCGACCCTGGAAGTGATCCCCAGTCCAACAGCGACCTTCGAGCCTAGTGAAACACCCACTGAAGTGCCAACAGCTACCCAAGTAATTGTTGTGGCAACCTCTGCCATCGTTGATACTTACACAGATCCAAATAGCCAGCCGGGTGGCTCTAAGAGTCGAGTGCTTTTACAAAATGATACGGAAGAGCGAATTGTCCTAACAATTAGTGGGGATGTTTACGCGGAATATGTATTCACCGATACATTTCTCATTTATTTAAGCCGCGGAGATTATTCTGTGTTGGCCTTTATTGGTGACAACGGACCTTTTAGCGCATCATTCACAATTACCAACCTAGATAAATACATCATTGAATTCGATCTGGACCGCATGAAAGTTCACCTGCCATGAACCTAAAATGAAGACTAATGCGGTTCTCGATTGGGGATATAGCGGCAATGAATGGGCTGTTAGTCTATTGCAGGGGCAAATCCTCAATGGCGGCTTACGCCATGCCTACTTGTTTACAGGTCCACCTGGCATAGGTCGGCGCACCCTAGCGCTCAAATTGGCTCAAGCCTTATTATGCGAGAATCCACCTGAAACTGGAACATTCTGCGGCATTTGCCGCCAATGCACTCAGCTAATTAGCCTGCAACATCCTGATCTTTATCTTGTTGAGGTGCAGGAGGGTGATCGGCAGATCAAAATTGAAGCAGTGCGCGAATTAAACCGTATGTTGGCCCTAGCTCCTTACGAAGCCGATAAGCAGATTGCGCTCTTGTTGAATTTCGATCAGGCCTCGCGTGGGGCGGCAAATGCGCTACTAAAAACCTTGGAAGAACCTTCCTCAAGTTCATTACTTCTTTTGACAGCAGAAAGTGCAGAAAGCCTGCCCTCTACTATCGCCTCTCGCTGCGAAGTGCTGCGATTACGACCACTAGCCAAAAATGAATTGACTGAAGAGCTGGTTGGGCAGGAAGGAGTTGATAAAGAGGAGGCGGGGCTAGCTGCTCGCTTCAGCAGTGGTCGCCCTGGTTTAGCGCTCAACTTGTTAAGCAAAGAAGGGGCTCTTGCAGAGCGTAGAGCTTGGTTAGACGAAATGCAGGAAATCTTGAAAAGCGATTTGGGCCAGCGTTTTGCATACGCAGAGAATTTTCAGCGAGACCGCACCGGACTAAATGATCGACTAAGATTCTGGCTGATGTGGTGGCGAGAAAGACTCATCGGATCCGAATCGGGAGTCGTCGATGGTCAGGATAAAAACCTGAGTCGAGGCGAAATCCGCAGAGTTATTGGCCAACTTCAGGAGAGTTTGGGGGCACTAGATGGAAATGCTAACGTTAGGCTTAGTCTGGAATCTTTGCTAATTTCACTCCCAAAACTCGACTAAAGCCCTGAAAAGTCGGAATGGGCTTGTATGCTATACTCGCTCCAATTAGGCTGGGTGGAGCGGGAATTGATCCCTCTAACTAGCCCCTGGTAAAAACCCTAAATAATAATGAGCGAAGAGACACATGCGCCCAGTTCATCAACAGGATCGCTAGATCTTCTCTATCATGTTAGTCGTGAATTAGCCTCAACTCTAGAATTAAATACAGTCCTAAAACGGGTTCTCGAACTATCCAAGGATTATGTGGGGGCCGAAAGCGGCACACTCATCGTGCTCGATAACAAAGGCAAAGCCCTCGATTCAATCATTTTAGTCAAAGATAAATTGATCCATGAAACCACTGAGCAGTTGGGATTTACGCTTAAATCGGGCTTGGCTGGCTGGGTAGCAGAAAATCGTGAAGCCGTATTGATCTCAGATACCAGTAAAGATTCTCGCTGGAAAAAAGGCAATGAAAGCTCGGGTCAGCCATATAAACCAAAATCGAGTGTTAGTGCGCCCCTTATCCAGGGAAAAGAATTGGTGGGAGTTCTAACTCTTACTAATCCAAAAGCAAATTACTTCAATGAAAACCATCTTGAGTTAGTCGAAGCGATTGCATCTCAGGCAGCAATCGCGGTTTCCAATGGGCGCTTGTACGAAGAAAGTCAACGTCGCGCTCAAGCAATGGGAGCTATCGCAACTTCTGCAGAGACGATCACTGCTAGTTTGGAGCTGGATGAAGTATTACAAACTATTTTGGCTGAGACGACAAATGCATTGAATGTTGAGGCGGTTTCCTTGGCCTTGCTTGACGATTCTGGCCAGAACATTGTATTTAAAGCCGCAACGGGAAAGAAAAGCCAAAACATCATTGGCCTAAGTATTGAGCTCGGGCAAGGAATTGCTGGCTGGGTTGCAAAAAGCGGGGAGGCAATCATTGTAGATAACGCTCACGACGATCCACGCTTCTATGCTAGCGTGGATCAAAATACGGGTTTTCGCACAGAGGCAATTGCTTGTGCCCCGATTCGCTCGCTCAAAAACATTGTTGGCGTACTCGAAGCAATCAATCCCATTGGTCGGAGTTTCAGGGAAGAGGATCTAACCGTTTTGCAGGGCATCGGGAACTTAGCGGGGGCAGCCATTGAGCGAGCCCAAATATTCCAGCAAGTTCAACAAGCTCGCAGCCGATACTTGGAATTATTTGAAGATAGTGTAAATCCAATTTTTGTCACAGATATGCTGGGCAAGATTAGCGAGGCAAATTTTCAAGCTAGAGAGCTAACCGGATTTACAAACGAACAATTACAAGAGATGAACATTCACCACTTTCATCAAGCTGATTGGAAAGCTTTGGGGTCTGAGCTCGCTAATCTTAAGAGTGGAAACATCGTGTCTTATGAGTCTTCTTTGCTTGGATCACAAACTAATGGCGTAAATGTTGAAGTGCACGTCAGGAGCATTGAAGTTGATGGCAGTGAGCAGGTACAGTGGATTCTGCGTGATGTTACTGAAAGACATAATCTAGACACTTTACGCGAAGATTTGGCATCCATGATTTATCACGATCTGCGCTCACCGCTCGCCAACGTAGTATCGGGCTTGGATGTTTTGGAAATGATGCTGCCAGATGATGATCCCACGGTGCGAACTGTGCTGGATATTGCCGTTCGTTCAACTGAAAGAGTCCAGCGATTGGCTACTTCCTTGTTGGATACCTCACGCATGGAGGCCGGGCAGACGGTTGGCAAGCCAGAGCCCTATGCATTCGCAGAATTGGCATCCGAAGCGCTAGACGCTAACCAGCCTTTTGCCGAAGCTAAGGGAGTCCGATTGACCTCCGCGGTTCCAAAAAAATTGCCAAAAGTTTTGGTTGATGGGGAAATGATTAAACGAGTAATGATTAATTTGATCGAGAATGCCCTCAAATATTCTGATGAAGATCAGGAAGTTTCACTGGGAGCCAAGCGCGATGGTCAAAAAGTGCGCGTATGGATTGCGGATGAAGGCCGCGGCATCCCCGAAAAAGAACAAGAGCGTATCTTCGAAAAATTTGCGCGTGTACGCAAAACAACCACCGGCAACACGGCAGGTCTCGGTTTAGGTCTGGCCTATTGCAAATTGGCAATAGAAGGCCACGGTGGAAAAATATGGGTTGAGTCTGAGAAGGGCAAGGGCGCTAAGTTTATTTTTACTATTCCAACGGTGTAATTAGGACAGATTTCTAATGAAGAAAATTAAAGCGGGTGTATATATAGAAGGTCGGTTTCCAGGTGTAACGGTGGGTGCGATTTGTCTCCCAGAAGGAACGATCCTGATCGATTCTCCGCTGAGGCCCGCGGATAGTCAATCTTGGCTGGAAGACCTGGAAAAAGTAGGTGCAACGCGCCCATCAATATTAATTAATCTGGATTCTCATCCGGATCGCAGTTTGGGAGCGCGCGAGATGCGCAGCCCGGTGATGCAGCATCAGCAAGCCGCACAGGATAGCCGTCAAAGAGCTGCTATTTTTAAGTCATTGAAGCAAGAAAGTGGCTCAGAATGGGAAACCTTGGATGGTTTGGGCGCTCTTCGCTGGCAGCACGCAGAGATATTGTTTGAAGGGGAAAATCGATTGAAATTAGGAAATGGGGATGTGGTGGTGATCGATGCTGCCGGACCGGGCCCCGGTGCGAGTTGGATAGATTATCGTGAGGGCAAAGTGCTCTTCGTTGGTGATTGTGTCAGTAAGAACGAAGCTCCATTCCTCGGCAATGCAGATATAGACGCATGGCAGGAATCGTTAAAACGCTTGTTATCCAAAGAGTTCGCTGGCTACAAAATCATTGCAAGCCGAGGTGGAGAAATCGGAAGCGGGGATATTCAAGCCATGCAAGTCTTTCTAAGAGATGTTAAGCAGAGGCTCAACCGGTTGGGGGCCCGCAAAGCACCTTATGCCGAAGCAGGCAAACTCGCAGAAAAGTTATTTGAAAAGTACAAATACGCAGCAAAAAATAAAAAGAAATTTGTTCTGCGTTTAAGACAGGGTTTGCAAAACAACTATATTGCTGAATTCCTTCCGAATCAAAAAGTAAATTATTAGATCCATGTCGCATGGCGAAAACTATGAACCTGTTTTCTAGCTGTACTTAAGTTGTGAATGCTGAAAAAGCGAAGCTAGTTGGTCGCGCGAAAGCGATCCATATCAGCTTATTGGATTCCTATGGATCTCCTGATTGGATCAATCCATTGCCCCCACTGGACGAATTGATCTCAACAATATTGTCGCAAAACACGAACGATGTAAATCGCGATGTTGCATTCCATGCACTAAAAGAAGCGTACAAGAATTGGAAGACACTGCGTGATGCGCCGGAAGAGGAAGTGATTGATTTTATCCGGCCTGCTGGCTTGGCCAATCAGAAAGGCCCGCGTATTCAATCCGTTTTGAAGCAGATTACTAAATTGCGCGGAGAGCTTTCAATTGATTTTTTAGCCAATTTAAGTCCTGAAGAAGCCAGACAATGGTTGCTCCAATTTAAGGGTGTAGGACCAAAAACCGCTGCCATTGTTTTGCAATACTCTTTGGGACTGCCAGCTTTTGCTGTGGATACACATGTTTATCGCATCATGGGGCGGCTGGGCATTAAACCGGAGGCTATGAACGCGGACAAAGCACATGGTTATCTTGAGGAATTGTTTCCAACGGAAAGCTATTTCGCGGCCCACATCAATTTAATTCGTTTGGGGCGTGAGATATGTCATGCTCGCAAACCCAACTGTCCTGCCTGCCCATTAAGCCAAGATTGTGATTACTATGCTGAGCATTATGATGCTCAGGGGCGCTTGCTTGACGAGGCCTAGCAGCGCCGCTATACTGAATTTACATTAAATAAGCACGGGGAGCCCTTGGGGCTGAGAGGCAGTTAGACCTGCGACCCGCACACCTGATCCGGATCATGCCGGCGGAGGAATGCATTTGGGCTCAACCTCCGGCAATCGTTGGAGGTTTTTTTGTTGAAAGCACTCATAGTGGCCAATGGGGAACTCGAATTGCCACCCCAATGGGAATCCATGCGCGACGAGTTTGATCTAATTCTTGCTGCCGATGGGGGCTCGCGCCATCTAAGTGCTCTGGGTCTAAATGCTGATTTAATCGTAGGTGATATGGATTCGGTTGCAGCCGAAGATCGCCCAGATTTGGAAAACTCAGCCGCTAAATGGATCCAATATCCAACTGAAAAAGATCAAACTGATCTTGAGCTCGCCCTTTTTGAATTACAAGGACGTGGTGTTCAAGAAGTGACCGTACTGGCCGGTTTAGGACGACGTTGGGACCATAGCCTGGCAAACATATTGCTCGCGACTCTGCCTGAATTAGAGAGCGTACAAATCGCATTTTGGCAGGGCAGCCAAAGACTATTCCTTTTACAAAAAGAAGAAATATTGGATGAAATTATCGGGTCGCGCATGTCCTTAATTCCCCTTGGCGCAGAGGTTCAAGCCGTGCAAACGAGCGGGCTGGAATTTGAGCTAAAACGTGAGACGCTTTCTTTAGGGAGTAGCCGCGGGATTAGCAATGTAGTTATCAATGAAGAGCAAAAAATTACGCATAGTGCAGGATTGCTTTTGTGCATTCTCTCGCCAGGCGATTTTAATTAGGAGATTTATGCAGAATTACAAATTAATATTTTTAGCCTTGGCCGCGATGATATTGGCGGCCTGTGCGCCGAAGTTGGACGAAACTCCAATTCTGACTGTCATGACACACGATTCATTTGCGATTTCGGAACAAGTGATCTTGGAATTTGAAAGCGACTACAACGTCGATGTTGTCTTTATCAAGCTGGGAGATACTGGCGAAGCGGTTAATAAAGCGGTTCTGGCCGCAGGTAATCCACTCGCCGATGTGTTCTATGGAGTGGACAATAGTTTCTTGAGCCGCGCTTTGGATGGGGATATTTTTGAGGTGTACGCATCGCCCCAACTTGCTGAACTAGCTGATGAATTCAAATTGGACCCCACTAATCACGCTTTGCCAATCAACTTTGGTGATGTGTGCATCAATATTGACAAAGCCTATTTTGCTGATAATGGCCTGGCTATGCCCTCCACTTTGGATGATTTACTAGCTGAAGAATATGCGGATCTGCTTGTCGTTCAAAATCCAGCGACATCCTCGCCCGGTCTGGCATTCTTGCTGGCAACCATCGGCACTTATGGCGAATCAGGCTATTTAGATTATTGGGCCGCCTTACGCGAAAATGGCCTGAAGGTCGTCAATGATTGGGAGAGCGCTTATTACACTGAATTTAGCCATTGGGGAGGCGCCTATCCACTTGTGGTTTCTTACAGTTCAAGCCCACCCGCGGAAGTCATATTTGCAGAAACAGCATTGGACGCCGCCCCTACAACTTCAATGATCGGCGCGGGTAGCTGCTTCAGACAAATTGAATTTGCGGGCATCCTGAGAGGCACTGAGCAGCGCGAATTGGCCGAAGATTGGATCGATTTTATGCTTTCTCTAAGCTTCCAAGAGGATCTTCCATTGCAAATGTTTGTGTTTCCAGTCTTGGCTAGTGCCGCGCTCCCGCAAGAATTTATTAGTTATGCGAAATTGTCTGAATTCCCGGTCAATATAGAGCACTCTTTAATTGCTGAAAATCGCGAGGAATGGATCATTGCTTGGGCCGAGGAGGTCTTGCGCTAATGACACACAATAATGCTTCGCGTCCCTACATGCCTGGCTATGGACTCTTGCCCGAAAAAGAAGGCCGCGGACTCTTTGAATGGGAGTTTGTAGAAGAGCGCATGTTAGCCGCGCGCAATTATTGGCTGGCTTCAGTCCGCCCAGATGGCCGCGCCCATGTGACTCCTCTTTGGGGTCTATGGCAGTTTGGTTCCTTCTTTTTTGGGACCGATAAACGCTCTCAGAAAGCTCAGAATTTAGCGGTCAATCCATCGGCAGTCGTTCATTTGGAAAGTGGTGATGAGGTCGTGATTCTAGAGGGACAGGTGCAAATAGAAAATAATAAAAAGCTGTTGAAGAATCTAGCCAGCAAGTATCAACAAAAATATGAGGTCGATGCTTTAAGGCCGCCTGCCGCGATCTATCGGCTTCGCCTGCAGCGCGCCTTTGCATGGCTAGAGTCAGATTTTCCCAGCACGGCCACTCGTTGGACCTTCAAAGAAGATTAATGCAAAATAGATCGCTGTCTGCACAATTGCTATGGCTACTGCCCATTGCCTTTCTGCTTCTTTTCTTTTTCTATCCACTTTCAAGCATATTAGGTCTGAGCCTTGAATATTCTCAGGGTGGCCTGGGATCAGTCTTCGCCGAAGCGCTTGGCAATCCACGCATTCGTTCCGTAATCGCATTCACATTTTGGCAAGCCTTCCTTTCATTGTTATTGACATTAGCTGTCGGCTTGCCCGCCGCTTGGATCTTTGCGCGATTCGAATTTCCAGGAAAAAAATATCTAAGAGCCCTAAGCGCGGTTCCCTTTGTCTTACCTACCTTGGTTGTGGCCGCCGCCTTTAGCGCAATCCTTGGGCCGCGCGGTTGGATCAATCTATGGCTTATGGATTGGCTTGCTTTGGATTCTCCTCCCATCGTTTTTATGAATACTTTTGCGGCCATTTTAGTAGCGCATGTTTTCTATAACACCACCATTGTGCTACGCATGCTGGGGGATTTCTGGTCTCGCATTGATCAACGCATTGAACAAGCCGCCAAAACTTTGGGTGCTTCATCCTGGCAAGTTTTTCGGCAAATTACCTTGCCCTTGTTAATGCCTGCAATCCTGGCAGCCTCACTATTGGTTTTTCTGTTTGATTTCACTTCTTTTGGAGTAGTCCTCATATTGGGCGGTCCTGGCTTTTCAACTTTGGAGGTTGAAATATATACCCAGGCAACGGCATTCTTTAATTTACCTTTGGCTGCAGTGCTTTCGATCATTCAAATTGGGATCACATTAACATTGTCGCTCGTCTATTCGCGCTTATCCGCAAAATTGAGCCGCCCCATTCGATTAAGTAATTCGCGTGGGTCTTCGAAGCCGCTTAAAAACTTACGCAGTCGGGCTTGGATAAGCGCATATTTGCTACTACTTGGTCTATTTTTCATTACTCCTCTACTTGGATTATCTGCGCGCTCGCTAACCACTCTGGGTACGGATCGCCAGCAAAATGATTTATCTAGGACACAATTTACTGTGTCGCATTATCAATCCCTGTTTGAGCAGCGTGATGATTTGTTTTTTGCACAACCCAGTCGCGCCTTGCAAGTTTCATTTATCTATGGGGCCGCCACAGTCCTGCTGACCATGTTGATTGGCCTACCCGCTGCTTGGGGACTGGCTAAACGTGGGAGCACTTGGATCGCTCGCGTTATAGACCCTTTGTTGATGCTGCCCATCGGCACATCGGCTGTTACTTTGGGTCTGGGATTTATTGTTGCGTTAGATCAGCCTCCCTTAGATTTGCGCGCCTCGCCCTTGTTGGTACCCTTAGCTCATAGCCTGGTTGCACTGCCTTTTGTTGTGCGCAGCCTAACTCCTGCCCTTAAAAGCATTCGACCAGAAATTCGGCAGGCGGCAGCCGTCTTGGGAGCCAATCCAAGCCAAATTCTGCGCAATGTAGATCTTCCTCTAGTAGGCAAGGCCGTTCTAGTGGCCGCCAGTTTCGCCTTCAGTATTTCGCTCGGAGAATTTGGCGCTACTGCGTTAATCGCCCGGCCAGAATTCCCCACGATTCCAACTATGATCTTTCGGCTTCTAGGACAGCCAGGTGCCGCGCACTATGGCCAGGCAATGGCTCTTAGCACGATATTGATGCTGGCTAGTGCCGGAGCCGTTTTAAGTATTGAAGGCCTGCGCATTGCTGAAGTGGGTGAGTTCTGATGCTAAGAATAGACGGGATCAGCATGGCTTATGGAGAAAAACTAGCTGTAAATAATGTAAGTTTTGAGTTGGCCGAAGAAGAAATTCTGGTCTTGTTAGGCCCTAGCGGCAGCGGCAAATCAACACTATTAAAAATAATTGCGGGGTTGGAATCTACGCATCAAGGTGATGTCTTTTGGAACGAGAAAGATATTGGCAAGATACCTACTCATCTACGCGGCTTTGGCTACATGTTCCAGGATTACGCTTTATTTCCCCATCTCAATGTGGCCAGGAATATTTCATTTGGATTAGAAATGGCAGGGCAATCTCGCAGCCAAATTGACACCCGCGTAACTGAAATGATCAAGCTGGTCGGATTGCATAGCTTCGCACAACGTGAAATCTCATCATTGTCCGGTGGAGAGCAACAGCGTGTCGCGCTGGCCCGCGCTATGGCTCCGCAACCCAAATTGCTGATGCTGGATGAACCATTGGGGTCCTTGGATCGCGCCTTGCGAGAAGAACTAGGCAGTTCCCTGCGAGCAATTCTTAAGTCGGCTGGCCAAAGCAGCCTTTATGTAACTCACGATCAAGAAGAGGCCATGCGTCTGGCCGATCGGGTCCTGTTGCTCAATCAGGGCCAGATTGTTCAAATCGGCACTCCGCAAGCCCTCTACACCCGCCCGGCAACCCGCTTTGCCGCCCAATTTTTGGGATTTGATAATTTGTATGCTGCTGAAATAAAGCCGGCCGGCTCGGGCTGGCAGGCAGAATCTGCATTAGGAGCTTTCAATATCAAAGGAGATTTCCAAGAAGGGCCCGCCACACTACTATTGCGACCCGATCGGATTAATATTGGTGGACAAAAGGGCCTAGCGGCCAAATTGGATCAGATCTCTTTTCGAGGTCGCTATTGGGATATGGAATTCTTGGTTGGGGCAGAACGCATCCGTGTGGAACATAGCGCGGCTATGCCAGCCATAGAAATTGGTAAGGAAGCTATTTTGACGATTGAACCCGATGGAATTCAAGTGCTCGCCCATGAATGAAAAAATTACAGTTATTAAGCAAGACCCGCATGGCATTGAAACTTGGCGCTGGCAGGGTCAGGTATTGCAACGGCGAGAGGGTTTTGTGCTGCTTAAGGCAGTAATGAATGCTGAGCAATCTCATATGTCCGGTCCCTTGCTATTGAATCCGGGAGATAACTTTCACGAATATCACTATGCCAATCGTTGGTACAACATCTTTGAAGTTCATGCGGGAGATGGTGAAATCAAAGGCTGGTATTGCAATCTGGCCATGCCCGCAGAAATATTTGAACATGAAATTCGTTTTCGGGACCTGGCGCTGGACCTGGTAGTCATGCCTGATGGTAGCCAAGCAGAGCTCGATTGGGATGAATTCGAGGCCCTTGAGATTAGCAAGGAACTACGCGCAGCTGCATTAAGAGGTTGGCATGATCTGCTCGAACACTTCGCTACAGGAAATAAAAAAGACCCGCGCTAGCGGGTCTTTTGCTATATCAAATACATTTTAGGATGGAACGGCACTTTCCCGATTGGAACGGCGCCACATCATCCAAATCACCCAACTTGCGACCATTATTAGAAGGATGCCCACAAATATAGGAATGAGGATCGCTAGAATTGATATTGTCGCTGAGACGATATCTTCCAGGATGCTTACGCCAACATTACCCACGCCACCAGTAGTTGCAGTTACTGCTGGCCTCAAAGCGCCAGCCTTGGCTGCGTGAACTCCGCCGGAAATGAGTAGGCCAGCCGATAATGCCACAATTGGATTAATGCTCGATATCACTGAGGTGCTAGAGGCAAAGGCCACCGCGCCGGCTGCTGGGCGGACAAAAGTCTGGATCGCGTCATTGACATGATTGACAGCGGGAATTTTATCGGCAAAAAATTCAACAACTGAAAGCGCGAAGAGCAAGCCAATAATCCAGGGACTGGATAATGTGTCCCAAGGCTGCTCAAGGGTCATCAGATCCGTAAAGCGTCCTAAAACGGCGACCACTAACAGAGGAATGTAGGCGTTCAAACCTGCACTGGCCGAGAGGCCGAAGGCGGAAAATATTCCGCTAAGTAAATCCATAATTCTCCCTTTCTCTTTTCATGTCGGATAAGCTCCGACTGAATAATTCTATCATTCTCGTATAAGAGGAAAATTTGAGCCGGTATGGTAAAACAAACGAAATGAGAGCTTTTAGCGACTACAGGGGCCGTGGATCATTAATATTTGGACTGTTTGTGGTGCTGTTAAGCGCCTGCGGGCTGCAAACGACAACTCCAACTCCTGAGGTGATTACTGAAATGGCAATCATCCAGGTCAGCGAAAACGCGCCAATAGAAAGCGCGACAAGCATTCCAAGCGAAACTGCTATTCCCGTAGCCAGTGCTAGTCCTGAAGTCGTCCCAAGCGAAACTTTGGATCCGGGAGAGAATCCGCTGACGGGATTGGTGGTTGAGAATGAGAAATTGCTGGATCGGCGTCCAATCTCAGTCAAAATTACGTTGTATCCACGTAGTAATCGGCCGCAATGGGGCTTGAGTTTTGCGGATATTGTCTACGAGTATTATCACAATAACAATCTCACTCGATTTCACGCTATTTTTTATGGTCAGAACGCCGATTTGGCCGGCCCCATTCGTTCCGCGCGTTTACCCGATGAGCATTTGATGGAAACCTATGGCAGCGTATTGACATATGCCAGCGCCGATTCGCGCATTCGTGATGCGCTTAATAATCGCTACCCAACTTGGCGCTTAATTAGCATTCTCGAAGGAATCTGCCCACCCAATCCGGTTTGCCGCTATGACCCCGAAGCTTATAACCATTTGTTGGCCAATACCGCGCTGCTTTCGAATTATGTCGATGCACAAGGCGGGGACAATAATGCGCCTGATCTGGCCGGCATGAATTTTTCTGATCAAAAACCAAAAAGCAATTATGAAGTGGAGCGCGTCTACACCTGGTACTCAGCATCTGCCTATAACTATTGGGAATATCAATCAGGACCGCGCAATTATGTACGTTATCAAGATGCCTGGGATGCTGTCGGTGGGCGCGAGGAATTATATGTAGTGCTAACTGACCGGCTCAACAATGAGGCGATTACGGCTGAAAATGTGGTCGTGTTGTTTGTAGATCATTTTCATACTGTCTATGTACCAGCTAGCGGTGGGGTTCCGGAGACAGAAGTTGTGGATATCGATTTCAGAGGTCGAGGACCCGCCTATGCTTTTCGGAACGGGCTGGCCTACGAGCTCGAATGGTCTCGGGGCAGCGGAGAAATGCTCAAACTCGCCTTCGAGGACGGCACTCCCTACGATTTTAAACCGGGGAATACGTGGTTCCAAGTGGTTTCCGATAGCAGCAGCTTAGATCAAGACGGCGAAAATTGGACCTTCATGTTTGATTTTCCGAAGCCCTAATCTTTCCATTCCCAGGAAGCCACTTCGGCCATAAGTTCGTAAGCTGTCATGTCCATGTGTAGCGGGGTAACTGAAACATATCCATCTTCCATCGCGCCCACATCCGTGCCCTCTTCCCATTTTCCAGTGGGGGATTCTCCGCCAATCCAATAATAGGGTCGGCCAAAGGGGTCGTCTCGCCGCACGAGCTCGTTGCGGTAAATGCGTAGACCCATCCTTGTTGTGCGAATGCCCTTGATTTTATTAAGGGCTAAGTGTGGGATGTTTACATTGAGCAAAGTGTTGTGCGGCAGCGTTTTCTGGCGAACCTGCTCGACAACACGCTTGGCAATGCTGGCTGCGGCTGTGAAATCCTTTTTGCCCTCAAAATCGGTGGGTGTGTCCAAAGAAAATGCCACGCCGGGTAAGCCGCTAATCGCCGCTTCCATTGCGGCGGTTACTGTTCCCGAATAAGTCACGTCTTCGCCCAAATTGGCATACGGGTTAATGCCTGAGACCACCAGATCGATCTTTTTCTCAATAAAACCTAGGGCTGCCAGCGCCACACAATCTGAGGGGGCCCCATCGCTGGTGAATGCAGGGCTGCCATCGGACATTTCGGTGCTGCGAACCCGCAGCGGGCGGTGCAGCGTTTTCACGTGACCGGAGGCCGACCAATTGCGATCTGGAGCTAGCACAGTTACCTCGCCAATTTCGCGCATGGCCTCTGCCAAGGCAGCTAATCCAGGGTAAGAAACCCCATCGTCATTAGTTACTAATATATGCATAGTTGAACCTTCCTAATTAGAAAAATAATTGCATCAAGCTTGATTAGGTTATCATAATACTGGCCTATATCGGCAGGAAATTATGGAAAAAACCGAGATTTTCTCCCAGTCCTTACATCCCACTCATGATTGGTTGCGCAAGATACATCTTGCTTACGTGCCCAATATCGAAGATCCTAGATTAACCAAGCTGATTCAACCCCTTTTGGATCGCTTCGCTGAGCTGGGTCATGTGGTTAGTGATCCGCCAATCCCTGAAACAGAAGTCATATTAACCAGTGCTGAATTTGGCAAACCAATGTCCTGGCGCAAAGGATTGCTCTTCCTTGCTAGGCGAAAATTTGGGCTCAAGCGCACACCCGTGGTTTACACCTTTGTGACTGCCAGCAATGCTCAATTTAATGAAATGATGACTCATTTCGGTTCCGCCTTGGCTAAGCAGCCTCGTGATACGCAGGATTTTCAGTTTGATGGCCTATCCAATACGGCCCATCGTGTATTGATCGAACAGGGTGATCGGGGTGGCCCCATCCTTTCCTTGCAGCGCTTATTACAAGCTCAGACCAAAAGCATTCGTGTATTGCTGGCCGTCGGGGACGAGGAAATTGAAAGGCTCTATCATTTTGATTTAGTAGGCGCCTATCCTGTGAGCGAAATTAGCATGGGAGATTCTTTTTTCACGGATGTTGCCCTACGCGTAGTAACCACAGAAAGCACGCGTGAAATTACCGATCACAGAGTACTGGAAGATCCGATTCCTCTTGAAACTTGGCAAGGCCTCAGCGCTCCAGAAGCGATGCGCTTTGCAGGTCAGGAATTGGGCGCGCGCAATTTCTTTACAGAGATGGTCCGCATCGAAGATTTGGTACATGTTCCCGCTGTGAATGATGCCGTCGCGGATCAATACAGTGAAGGTTGCTTTGCCACTTGGTCTCCGCAACTAAACGCGCTGATCGCCACGGTCACAGGTAGTGCCCGCCCAGTCGATAAGGGCAATATTGAAGACAAGGATTTAGCCGTGATTACAGGCGTCCGCTCCGATGGGCTTGGCGCTGAAGTTCGCCATGTGCATGGAAAAGAAAATGATCCACCCTCCTCAGAAGCCGTCGAGATGATGGATATGGATGAATTGTTGCCACAGGTTGACCACGAAACTTTGGGCGGAGTTAGCCGCAAGGTGCCGGTGATTCGTTCGAAATTGCACGGACATCGCGCCGTACGCGCATACGATCCCAACTTGGTTGAATTCGTGCCCCTGGATGCCGCTTATTATCATTATTTAGTTTCCTGTGCCACGCAGGCTCAGGCAGTGGGCATCAAGGCTGCTTTTAGCCGAGCGGAGAGTTTGCTGAATCCGGATGACCCACGCCAAGTCGCCTTTACTGTGCTTCCGGGTCATGGTTTGGTGGCTGTGGAAAAATGGCAAGATGATAAAAAGCCCCTGCAATTGCTCTGGGAATATATGGACGAGGGCAAGCTGGAAATCGATTCCCACATTCCACAGGGCATGATGCATTATGAGAATGAAGATGACGGACGTATGCATCTTAGGAAGCAAGAAGTTCCCTTATAAAATTGTGTTTTAATGTCCTTGACACTCGTTCCGAAGAGAGACAAATGATCAAGAGATACGCAGGAATCCTAATCATCGCTGTTCTTTTAGCGGCTTGCTCAGGGACCGCCGCTGAAGAGCCTCCTTCTCCGACCAATACACCCAGACCCAGCGCGACTCCAGGACCTCGGGTCACTGTTGACTTAGCCATAGAACAGATCTTGTTGCGTTATTCAGCCTCGAGCGCTCAGGGGAATCTTGAATTCTTAGTTTGTAATTGGGGTTCTGAGCCTTCTGGGTCATTTGATCTCAAATTGCAGGTAGGTGATATTTGGATCAACTGGGAGGATGAACGCAGTATTCCCGGAGGTCAGTGTCTGACCAGCTACCAAGAGGGCGCAGATTTTTCCCTATTTGAAATTACAGAAAATAGTCTTATTGATGTGACCGGCGAAGTTACACCGGCCAATAATTTGGATGTCAATCACAATAATAAGCTCACCGATCAGCTTTTTGTGGAGTTTCTCGCCACACCCAACAACGTGCCCGGTGTTCTTTATCCTGAGGATTTCCCCTTGAGCCAGGATCCACCAGATGTGCTCAAGTCTAATAACAATTATTGGGTGAAAGCACCCTTGTCACACGAGCTGGTGGCCAATTTGGCCATTTGGGAAAATCAGAATTGTTTGGCGGCGATGACAAGCTATCTTGGCATTCAAGAACCCTCTTGGATTTTCCAGGATTATCCCCTGGTCGATGAGAGCTCCTTAGTTCCCGGATCCTATCTATACGGAGCTGGGATTTCCTTCCCAATGACAGAGAGCGAATTCAATTTCCTGCTTAATGAGACAGTCAACGACTTCGATTTGTGGCAGCGAGCTAAAAACGGTGATTGCGCTAATGCGCATGAGTTAACGCATTTGGTTTTAGGTGCCCCGCCCATGCCCGGGTGGTTGAATGAGGGCTTGGCAACTTATTTGGAAAGTCCTTTGCGCTTGGGACCAGATTATCTCAGCCCCATTGAATGTAGGATAGATGGCTGGTTTGGAGCAAGTTTTGAAGGCCCAGATGGATTTTTCTCCTACGAAAATCTGATCGAATATGATCCCGCCATATATGGAATTTACTACTATCGCTCTGCCATGTGTTTTTGGGATTTCATCGAAGAGAGCTATGGACAAGCGGCACTTCAGCAAATTGTTCAAGCTATTATTCCCTACGCAGACGAAAAATATGTGGGATGCAGCGATGCGATTTACAACCCGCTATTTATTCGCGATATCGTAAATCCAATTGTGGGCGAAGATGTTTCCGCTATCACTTTGGAGCGCTGGGGCTTTGATGCTACGTTTAATGGATGTGAAGATATTGGCTTCTAGATTTATCTTTGCCGAGACCAATAAATAATGAGCAGAAAAATTGTAGGCATACTGATGTCTGGTCTCGCTTGGCCAGCTCTTCAATATCTGGTTGGATTGCTCCGTTTTGGCGGAAGTAATCCAGATTTGAGCTACATAGCGGCCCTGAGAGATTTTGGGCTGATGGGTTTGGTTGCCGGTTGGCTCTATTTCATATTGCGAGATCGGGCTAAGAACCCTCGCCAGCAACGCTTCACAGACCTCGGTTATTGGGTTGCAAGCCCCTTTGCCTTCGTGGGCATGCTTGCTGGTGGCCTCTTTTTGCCACCCATACTTGGAACACTCCTGTTCGGCTGTGTGCCGATGCTGATCGGCGGCTGGTTAGGCAGTCTAGTAGGCGGCCTGGGACCCGCAGGCTAGCAAACAGGTTTTGGGGAATTAGAAAATTATCTCACTCAGTAAAAAAAATCAGGAAATAATGGTCTTCAGGCTATAGGTTTGTTGGCCTTATGAATTAAGTTGACACTTAATTAAGTAAACGCTAAAATAGCCTCGATGGAAGAAATGTTAAAGGCCTTGGCCGAACCCAATCGGCGCAAAATATTGCAGTTGGTGAAAGTGAAAGAACTTTCATCGGGCGCCATTGCCAGCCAGTTCGAGATAAGTGCTCCGGCGGTGTCGCAACACCTCGCGGTGCTCCACGAAGTAGGTTTAATCAGGCAAAGGCGCGAAGGCAGCTTTCGTTATTACACTGCCCAACCTGAAGCCTTGCGTGAGCTACGCGAATTTCTGGACGGATTTTGGCAATCGAGCCTTGAGCAATTAAAAGAAGCAGCAGAATGGGAAGAACGGGAAAGAGATGTTGAACGCACCCAGCAATGAGGCTTTAGAGCGCGAAATATTCGTGGAAGCGGGTCAGGAAACTGTTTACAGTTACTTCACCGATGCCCAAAAAATGCAGACATGGAACGGCCAGCAAGCCCGACTTGATCCCCGACCGGGTGGCGAATATTGGGTCAACATAAATGGAGAGGACCAGGCCAGCGGCAATTTTCTGGAACTCGAACCCTTTGAACGCATTGTCTTTACATGGGGCTGGGAAGGCCAAAATAGCCCTTTGGCTCCGGGAGCCAGCCGCGTGGAAGTCCGATTTATTTCGCAGACCGGCGGCACCCTGGTTCGTCTGAAACATTTTGATTTGGACAAAAATCAAGCGGCCTATCAGGGCCAAGGCTGGGACCATTTTCTCCCGCAATTAGCAGCGGCTATTCGCAAAGCAAATCTTAATAACTAGTTAAGGAGACTTCAAAACATGAAACACCCGATTGTGCACATTGAAATTTCGACCAAGAATCATAAAGAATCAGCCAAGTGGTACAGCGATGCTTTTGGTTGGGAAAGCAAAGAATATGAGGGCATGGATTACAGTACCTTCTCGAGCGGAGAGGACAGCGTGGGGGGTGGCTTCAACGCCATCAGCGATGAGAATCCGGCTGGAACCGTGGTTTTCTACATTCATACGGATGATCTAGCAGCCAGCGTGGCCAAGGTCAAGGAAATGGGTGGCGAGATCATGGTGGAAAGCTATGAGATCCCCACTGTGGGCACGATGGCCACTTTCAAGGACCCCAGCGGCAACATGGTTTCACTATTGCAACCTGCTCCTGACGCAGAAATGTAAAACAACACAACTAAAAAAAAGAGCGCGGCATTGCCGCGCTCTTTTTTGTTTAAACCCATGATTTATTCTGCGATCATTTCGCGTAGAACACTGTGTAAGATGCCACCATTTTTATAAACTTCGATGTCCAGAGGGGTATCCAGGCGAGTAATGACAGTAAATTTTTTCTCCTGCCCATCATCCGCAACCGCGCGCACGCTGATTTCGGCGTTCGGTTGCATGGACGCGCTAAGTCCTTCAATATCAAAAGTTTCACGCCCGCTAAGGCCGTGGCTTTCCCAGCTCTCACCCTCTTTGAATTGTAAGGGCACAACACCCATGCCAACTAAATTGGAGCGGTGAATGCGTTCATAGGAAGTGGCAATTACGGCTTTGACCCCAAGCAATAGCGTGCCTTTGGCCGCCCAATCGCGGCTTGAGCCCGTGCCATATTCTGTGCCTGCTAGGACGATTAGAGGCGTTTTCTCTTCAATATATTTTCGGGAGGCATCAAAAATAGTGCTGGGTTCATTTCCGGGAATAATCTGGGTGTAGCCGCCTTCCTTGCCCTCAGCCAGCAGATTTTTGAGTCGGATATTGCCAAAGGTGCCGCGCGTCATTACCTGGTCGTTGCCGCGCCGTGAGCCATAAGAGTTGAAATAAGCTACACCGACATCATTGTCTTCTAGGTATTTGCCAGCTGGGCTATCTTGCGGAATTGCTCCTGCGGGCGAGATGTGATCAGTGGTGACTGAATCCCCGAGCAGAGCCAGCGCGCGAGCGCCTTTGATGTCGCCGATGGGTGCCAGACCCTCAGACAATCCCTCAAAGAAAGAGGGTTCCTGAATGTAGGTTGAGCTGGCATCCCATTCATAGAGTTCGCTGCCCTTGGCATCGATGTTGTTCCAAGTTTCATTGCCATCGAATACATTGGCGTAGCGTTCTGCGAACATTTTTGGTTTGACACTGCTTTGAATGGTTTTCTGAATTTCTTCATTTGTAGGCCAGATATCGCGCAAATAGACTGGATTGCCATCGCGATCTTCGCCAAGAGGCTCCGTATCTAAATTGATATCCACTGTTCCGGCTAGAGCATAGGCCACAACCAGGGGTGGTGAGGCTAAATAGTTGGCTAAGGAATAGGGATGTATGCGGCCCTCAAAATTACGATTACCGGATAACACCGCTGAAGCAACCAGGTTGGCACTGCTAACCGCTTTAACGACTTCGCCGCTGAGCGGACCGGAGTTTCCTATACAGGTGGTGCAGCCATAGCCTACTAAGTTGAAGCCTAAAGTGGCGAGATCATCCATCAATTCGGCGGCTTCCAAATATTCAGTTACGACGCGTGAGCCGGGAGCCAAACTGGTTTTGATATGCGGTTTAACTGTGAGGCCTAGTTCCACCGCCTTTTTGGCTAGCAGTCCTGCGCCGAGCATGACGGAAGGATTGGACGTGTTGGTGCAGGAGGTAATTGCAGCAATCACCAAGGCGCCGTGTCCCATTTCTGTGCGATGACCATTGGTACCGAAGGACACTGTCGTGTCTAAATCATCTTGGTTGAGGGCAAAGCCGCGTTCACTCTTGGGGGCTAATAACGCTGCGCGGAATTCTTCTCGCATTGCCTTTAGGGTGACGCGATCTTGGGGCCGTTTGGGTCCTGCCAGGCTGGGCTCAACCGTGCCCAGATCAAGTTCAACCACCGATGTAAATTCAGGATCCGGCGTGTTCGCGTCGCGCCACAGTCCTTGTTCGCGGCAATAGGCTTCAACGAGGTCAATCAAATCATCGGGACGGGAGGTGAGTTTCAAATAATTGATGCTCTCTTCGTCGATGGGGAAGAATGTCATGGTAGCGCCATTTTCGGGGGACATATTGGCGATCATGGCGCGATCGGCCAGCGACATGGCGGTTAGACCTTCGCCGAAGAATTCAACGAATTTGCCCACCACGCCTTTCTCGCGCAATATTTGCGTAATGGTGAGCGTCAGGTCTGTTGGGGTGACGCCTTCTTTGAGAGTGCCGCTAAGTTTGAAGCCCACGATGTCGGGGGTGAGCATGTCAATTGCGCGGCCCAACATAGCAGCCTCGGCTTCAATGCCACCTACTCCCCAGCCCAGGACGCCCAGGCCATTAATCATTGTCGTGTGCGAATCGGTGCCCACCAATGAATCGGGGAAGGCGAAAACTTCTCCATCGCGTTCTTCAGTGAGGACTACGCTGGCCAGATATTCAAGATTGACCTGGTGCACGATGCCCGTTGCTGGAGGTACTACTCGGAAATTTTCAAAGGCACGTTGGCCCCAATGCAAAAATTCATAGCGCTCCCGATTGCGCAAAAATTCCAACTCGGAATTGCGCTGCAAGGCATCCTCGCTGGCGAAGAAATCAACATGTACCGAGTGGTCTACAACCATATCTACGGGAATACGGGGATTGATCTTGGTGGGGTCGCCGCCTAACCTAGCTAATGCTGAGCGCATAGCGGCCAGATCGACAATAGCCGGTACACCTGTGAGATCTTGCATCACAATGCGGCCCGGCTTGAAGGGCATCGCCTGGCGTTCCTTTTGGGAAGCTTGCCAGGCGGCTAGATTTAGTACGTCTTTCTCGAAAATGTCGACGTCGTTTACGCCGCGCAAGGCGGCTTCCAACAGTATGCGGATGGAAAAGGGCAGGCGATCTAGCTTTGTGTGGCCCTGCTTTTCAAGCTCGCGTAAGCTGTAGTAGCTGTAGGAATTTTGATTAACTTTGAGGGATTTCTTGGTGTTGAAGAGGTCGGAACTCATGCGTTCTCCTGGGGCGAAAGCGCCAACAGAAATTATACCTTTGTGCTCTGCAAGACTGAATAGAGGGAATATTGACTGAAATTGGGGCTTGACAAGCGCAAGAGAACTTGTATAATACCCGTAAACCCGCATACATGGGTAAGTCAAATAACCCGATAGGATGCTCAAATGCCAGTAACAGATGTGCTCAGCGAGACCAAAACAGATTTATACGCCTTTAGTTTGGACCCGGCGGTCAACACATTGCATAGTTTTATGCTCTTAACCATGACCGAAGATAAATCGGGATTAGGGGAATGGGTCACGAATACTCGTCTTGCAATGAGCCCCGAGGAATTTCGACAACACAAGTTGGTGATGGTCGGTTTTTATTTCCTGCTCACTCCAGATCGGCAATGGTCCAGCTTCAACGCTTACTTGGATCATCTTGAAAGCCGCGATCCACAAGAAATGCAGCAGAGCCTCATGCGCACCTATCGGGCGCTGGGGCGTAAAAATGCCAGCACAAAAGAATTGAATATAGAAAAAGCGCTACAAAGCGCAGAAGACTATGTGGAATTTCTTAAAAAGGGGTTTGAGGACAAATTTTTAGATGTCGAATTGGAGCGCGAAGCCTTCGCCTATATTTCCCAACCGAAACAAATGCAAGCGCTTATTGTTTCCCATCTACGCGAACTCTGGAACGCTTCCTTCAAAGACGAATGGGAGCGTGTGCGCCCCATGTTGAAAGACTCAGTTGAAGCATTTCGCCAAGTTAATTTGGAGCAACTGGATAAAGAAAGTGCCATTGCCCTGGTAACCCGCGAGGATCAAAACCAGGAGCAAATGAAGAAGTGGATGGAAAATATTGAAAACATTATTTTCGTGCCCTCCGCCCATATTGGTCCCTACACAGGGCGGGTGCATCATAAAGACACTCTCTGGGTGCTTTTCGGAGCGCATATCCCAGAAGGAGTGCATATCGATGCCCCAGATTTGAGTCGCGCTGAATTAGTTGTGCGCTTGAGTGCGCTTGCCGATGACGGCCGTTTACGAATTCTGCGCTTGCTGGCTGAACAGGGCGAAATGAAATCTCAAGATATTCAGGATGCACTGGAAACCAGCCAATCGGCTAATTCGCGCCAATTGAAACAGCTGAGTGCCACCGGTTTCATCAATGCCCGCCGTTGTAGCGGAGCCAAGTGCTATCAAATTAATTGGCCCAAACTCGAAGAAACACTAGATGCGCTTTCATTGTTCCTGCATTCATAGGGACAGAAGTACAAGGAGATTGTTATGTTGAACCACACATGGAAGGATAGTTATGTAGCCCTCGAACAGAGGCAAGATGAATTGGCTCGCGCAGAATTGCGCCGCGAATTGCACGCCATTCAGCTTTTAGAACAGAAGAATTCCGGGCTTGCCAACCTGATGGTTACTTTGGGGGGAACCTTACAGGTCTGGGGTTGCCGCATCCAGGCTCGCTACGAACGAGTGTTGCGCCAACAGCAAGCCAGCGCGATGGGTGCCTCTTTTCAACTTCTCGGAGATGGCTCCATCCAACACAATTGCTGATCAAATGTCGTAGGTATAGACGTTTTGACGATCAAAATCCCTCCGTCCGCCAGTACGGGGGGATTTTGATTTTAACGACAGAATTGAAAGGCAGGAAGGATAGGGGATGCTAGAATAATTACTCTTCAGCCACACTTGGATTTAGATGCAAGGGAGCCAAACATGAATAGGAATTTATTATTCGTACTTTTAGTCATCGTTCTAGTATTAACTGGATGCGATTTCGTAGCCGGCAACTTTGTTTGGGATGATCTTGACATGGACGGCATTCAGGATCCGGGGGAGCCGGGAATCCCCGGCGTTACCGTTCTAATTCGAGATTTGGGGTCTGACATTTCTGCGAGCACAATAACCGACGAGTTTGGGTTTTACTCAATTACATTGACGAGAGATGGCAGCGAATATCAAGTCGAGTTCACATTGCCAGCTGGATATGTGTTTAGTCCTATGGGGGCTGGCAGCAATACAGAGGTGGACAGCGATGCCGATCCCAGCACAGGATTATCATATACATTTATTGTAGAGGCTGGTGTGTTCGCACCGTCGCAAAATCAATCAATTGACGCAGGTGTGTATCTTGATCCAAATCCGGAAATAATTATTGAAGAAAGTGGTTTTAGCATTGGCGATTTTGTTTGGGTGGATAGCAATGCCAATGGTCTGCAGGATGAAGATGAAGTGGGTATGGAGGATGTTCAAGTGGGACTTGGAGAAGTTGACACATCCAATATGTGGTCGACATTCACGGATGCACAGGGATTTTACGAGTTTGTCGATCTTGATGCCGGACTCTATCAATTAGATTTTAGTGCTCCCGAGGGTTACGATCTTACATTGCAAGATCAGGGTAGCGATGATGCACAGGATAGTGATCCTGATTCAGCTACAGGGCTGACGGCGCCATTTTCATTAGCCGCAGATACGGAAGATTGGGACGCGGGTTTGGTAGTTCAAGCAAGCTCAGGCGGTGGAGAACCGCTGAGCTATTGTGTGGGTCCAGATTTAGCCGATTTCCCTGAGGGTTATTCTCCCCTGACCGGGCAGATGGTGGTAGATCCCAGCTTACTGGGCTTGCGACCCGTCTTCCTCTCTGTTTCGCTATTTCCACCCTCAGTTCGTCCACCTCAGGGATTATCGGTAGCACCTATAACTTACCAATTTTATATCGGTGAAGGGGACACGCGTATGCTAGTGGGTTTCCACGGCGAATTCCCGGAGATCCTCTTTGATCCTGAATTGGATGGCATTAATAATAAAGCCCCGGATGGTAGCGCAATTGTTGGCGATTTAGTTTGGTTCGATCTAAATGGTAATAACTTGCAAGATGAAGGCGAACCCGGCGTGCCGCGAATTCCAGTGAAGCTATATGTGAATGGCAGCAGCTTTGCAACGACCGTGACTGACGATAATGGTCATTACTACTTCGATTATTCAGCGGCAGAAAACCCACAAGATCTACAGCTAGAGTTTGATCTACCGCCAGAATATGCGGCTTACTATTTCGTCAATAAGGATGTCGGCCCTGATGTGAGCATCGATAGCGATGTTTTTGTTGATTCAGGTTTTACCGAACAACTCAGCATTCCCTTGGATGTGGATCAGCCAGATTACACGATTGATGTTGGTTTGCGCCGTTCTTCAGATCGTGTGGAAGGCGTGCGTTCTGGGCGTGTGTTCTTTGAGGACATTCGTCAGCAATTTTGTGGATGCGTGATTACGGCAGGTGCAGATCCCACAGTGGCAGCCCAGATCCAGACTTGCGGTTTTGCCGCTAGCGGAGATACCAGCAACATTGGCGCATCAGGCGTTGATATTGTGCAATTGGGAAGTATTGCCTTGCAAAACAGCCAAGATCACGCATGTTCAAATCCCAATTTGAGCGGCAATCTATACTGTACCGAAGTTGATTTGCAAGGTTCGCCTGGGCAGGAACTCTTTACTTTCTGGAACGTGAATAACCGCGATCACTTTGTGTATAGCGATGAGATGGGCGGCTATTCATGGGCCAAGAACCTTCCGGCTGATAATGAAAATTTCGAGATACTGACTGATGGATTGAATGGTGAAACACTGTATTTTGAGAATGTAGTGGTGATGTTAACCACCATGACACAGGAAAATTCAGCCGGCACAATCTTTGAAATGGATATTCAGCACACCACTGGAAACGCATATATCTTCCGTAATGGCCAAATGTATCCGGCAACTTGGAGCACGATTGGTGGGGAATATGAACAAACCACAGGCCTTCTCAGGCCTTATCGATTCCTGGATGAGTCTGGCAATCCTTTCCCCTTTGCACCGGGACAGACTTTTGTGCAGATGTTGCACACCTTCCACTTGTTTGAAGAAACCGGGCCAGGAATATGGCGCGCGCGCTTTTATGCTCCCGCTTACCCGTAAAAATTATGAGTGAATTAAAAGAGGGCTGCTCAAGCAGCCCTCTTTTTTTTTATAATTTACTGTTGCCTATGGGACAGATAACGTCCTAAAGAAGGCTCACTGAGGAGACGTCAAAGCGCATTGGAATTGCTGAGCAGTCTATTGCAATTCGGCTTGAATAATTATGCGTTGGCTATCAATAAGATAGGGATAGCAAGAGATTAAAGTAAGGGTTGCATTGTCAGTAGGAAACATCACTTCTACATGGGTTGGTTCAGTTACGAAGGTAGACGTAATTACATAAGTGAAAGCTTGATTGTCAGTATGGATCACGATTTCGTCGCCTTCTTCAAGTTGATCCAAATAGCGAAATACCTGACCGAAAATATCGTTATGCCCTGAAAGCACCAGATTGCCGAGTTCCCCCGGATCTGCACTTCCGATGTGTTGGCCAACACCCAGTTTTAATGATTCCCAATCGTCACCCTGAACAATAGGAGCGTGGAGATCGAGTCCGGGGATCTGGATACTTTGGGCTTGCTCGATGGCAGGCGCTGGAGCCACCAAGGATGCGGAGTAATTGCGATGAGCTAATTCCATCTCTTCCGGAATTTCTGCGAGATTTGGCTGAGGATCTTCATTATCTGAGGGAGCTGTATGGCCGGATGGCAGGACTGCAGGCCCTGTTAGAACGATAGGGCTGGCAAGCGGCGCTACTTGCTGACTGAAAAAACTAGAAACTTGTTCATTGAGTTGGTTAAACAAGTTTAAGCCCGCAATGAAAACGGCAATGAGGCCCATGACTGCAAATGATTCAATCAGCAGCAGCATTCGGTCTAGGGTCTTGTTGGCAGGTTGATTGGCCTTCAAGCGCAAGCGATAGGGACGCACTTGCGGACCCGCCAAAGGATCCAGATTGGCCCTTTCGGCAGCTTCATTTTGCATGGGGATAATTTTTTCGTCTTCGAGAAAAGCTTGCATGCGGCGCTCTCGATCTTGAGCGCGGCGCTCAAGAAGCATGCGACGTAATTGGGCTTCACTTAGAGTTGGATCTGCTGGCTGCTGGTTGGCCATGCTCGAATTATAGCTGGGGCTTTTTTCACGTGTTAGCGGCTGTTTCTTCCAAGAGCAATTGCATTTGGGCAGCCAAGTCTTTGCGAGCAAAATGCTGCTCCAAATATAGGCGGCCGGCCATGCCCATTTTCTTGCTGAGAGCTGGATTTTCAGCCATTGCCAAAATCTTTGCTGCCATTTCCTTAGAATCACCGGGGGGGCTGAAATAACCAGCACCCGCTTTTTCAATAACTTTACGAATTTCGCCGTCAATAGCCAAGATCACGGGTCGCCCAGCAGCCATATAGTCAAACACTTTGTTGGGATAGACCGTTTTGTATAGCTCAATATTCTTGAGGACTGCCAAACAGGCATCTGCTGCAGATAGGGCTGTGGCCATTTTTGATTTTGGTAATGCAGGCAGAAAATGTAGGTTAAACAAATCCAGCTCTTGCGCTTTTTGAATGAGGCTGGGCTTATCTTTGCCGTCGCCTAATAACACAATAGCTATCTTTGGTTTTTTCTTCAACAAAAATGCGGCCTCTAAGACAGTTTCTAAGTCATTAGATAGGCCATGAGCACCTGCATAGAGCACCACGAATTTCCCTTGCAGATTATTTTGCCTGCAAAAATCATCCCCGCGATCTTCAGGATGGAACATAGTTGGATCCGCGCCATTGGGGATCATGGCAATTTTTTGACCGCCATGCTGTTTGACGTGATTGACAAATCCAGGAGAATTAACCAATAGTTGATCAGCACGCTTATAAAGAAAGGATTCGAGCCATTCAGAGGCAATGATGAGCGGGCGGCTGCTTAAAACACCGATGGCAACTGCGAAATCGGGCCACAAATCGCGGACTTCAAAGACAAAGGGCTTGCGCTTAAATATTGAGAGCAACCAAGCAGAAAAGGCTTGGAATAATGGCGGTGAAGTACCCCAGATGAGATCTACTTTGCGAACTCTTAGGCCAACAAAAAAGGATGAAATCATGAAGGAGAAAAAATTTAATAAGCGCATTATGAAATTTCGGTGGAGACTGCGTAAAGCAGGGGCGCGGATCACTTTGAGCGCAGCATTTGCAGAATCAATTTCAGGGAGAGATTCGCGGCCTGTCAGATAGCTAATTGGGCTGGCAATTACCGTTACGCGGTGTCCTTGTTCGACGAGATGTTGGGCCATTTCCGCGTGGCGAGTACCCCCAGCCTCACCTAAGGACACATAGGCCTGATGAATGAGCAATATATGTAAGGGGGTTGGAGCATTAGACATCTGGGAAGCTCCAGCGCGATGTGATTTTGAGGGGAGCCTTACTACGCGCTTCAACCACTAGACTTAGCCCTGGCTCTTTTTGGTTATAGGTGGCAGAGTGCCAGCCCATAATTGGATCTGCTTTGGCAGAACCGGCGAGCAATTCTCCTGCATTAAATAGACTCAATTGCGTTGTAGCTGGCGATGAAACTTTTAATTGAACGGGTCCGAGCTCAGTTTCCAAAATCAATTGGTCATCATCCAAGCGCCAAGGTAGATCCGGCATATGCCAGAAAAGGGAGGCATTTACCTCCGAACTTGAGTTTGATGTGCTGATTATTTGGTCCACAATTTCCCATTGATCATATTTATTGACATTTACCTGGCGTTCATGACGCAGGTTCATATCACGGAACCCATTATGAGATGCCCGAGCCATAATGCGGTCCCCGTTCCCAGAAATTTCTTCTTCAAGGAGCTGGGCTTGGGCCCAATCGAGCCAGAGGAAGCGACCCGCTTTCTGCATTTGATCACGATTGGCATTGCTGAGTGTGTTGTGGGCCCGCGTAGCGCTAAGCGCATTGTCCCAAGGCGGAGTTGCCGTGTAGAGGTAGGAACCGTTGTCTCGGGCAATGTTTATTGATTGCCACCACAGATCAACATGAAGCTGATCTGCATGTCCCGGACGGTTGCTGAATTCTGCGGCGCGGAGATAGGCCCATGAATGCTTGCCTTGTAGTCGCTGTGCTCCAGATTTGAAAGAAGTACCGTGTTTATTAGACCGAGGACTGGCGAGCCAGATACTCATTTCATCCAGTTTTTCTTTAGGCGATGTTTTTTGCCCCAAGAAGCTGGCAGATGCTGCCTGCAAAACTGGGCGGTGATCAGCAAAGGATTGCGTTGTGAGCGGCAATAGATAGGCACCATCGTTAGGCCCTAAATTGACTATATGGCCTGAGGACTTGTCGCTGAGATCTAATTGCCATTGTGTCGCCAGAGCCAATTTATCCAGAACATTTTCGGGAAGACTGTCATTTTGGCTGCTAAGCAGCAATTGAACCCATAGAGCAAGTTGAAGCGCCAGGCGCTGATAATTGCTGCTCTGCTGTGTGTAGCGACCCTGGGAATCAATTTGGCGGCGCAGGGCACTCGTGAAAATTTGGCGTCCCTGGCTGAGCCACCCGGCAGCACGGGGCGAAGAAGGCAGGGCCAGTGCTGCCGTGATTAAGCCCGCAGCCTCTGAGAGTAAATGGTTGTTATCCTGCGCGTGAGCATAAGACAATGTAATCGGTATGCGGCCTGCATGGGCCTCAAGGCTGACGGCAAGCAAGTTGCGACGCCTGCTTGTGCTGGCCTGTGCTGCTTTAAATAATGCGTAGCTAAACGAGAGACTAATGAGGCGAACAGATACTTCCTGGGCTGAAGACCAATGCGGCCCAAGATTGGGAGGGTTGTGTTTGCAAAATTCCTCAAACTTTTGCCAGAAATATTCGGCGTATTTTTCATCACTAGTAAGGTGAAAGGCACGCGCTAAGGTTGTGGCCCAGGCAAAGCGGCCCATTTCCCAAACATGCTTAATGTCACGGCCAGCTGACAAGGAATTTGTAAATGTTGTCCAATGCTGTTGGCTGCCAGGTCGCAAATCGAGAATGCGCCACTCGGCTCCATAGAGGGGGACACTGCCTTCAATAATGCGGTCGGCCTCATCAATGAGCGCTTTAGCGCCGTCACCTAGAATCGATTTGAACGCTTTTCGGCTGGGTTTAGCCCAGGGAATTCGAATAGGTTCTGCCAATTCAGGCTTCAATTCAAATACAAGCGATTGCAGGAATAGTAATCCTGAGCGCAATTTCAATTGATATATGAGGAAATAAAGAGATTTGGTGAATCCCAATTGCATAAATGCTTTCAGCATGGCACTATTGTGGCATAGCAGGAGCGAAAATGAATGTTTTTCGGGTCAGGCTTCGCATGCTAGAATTTTAACTGTGAAAATAAAATTAGCACTTTTCGCGTCACTGATCGCTCTTTTGGCGATTCCCAACTCGAGCCACGCGCAAACGGGGGCCAGACTTAGCCTACGTGGGGTGGATGCTGGCAACTTTCCTTCAATTGGTGGCTTTGTGGATGCGCGTGATGCGAATGGAAATTTTATCTTTGGGCTAGAGGCAGCCGACTTCACAGTTTCTGAAGCGGGCGTTATTCAACCTGTCGCCAATATCCGGTTGGGTGCGAGCCCGGCAAGAATTGCTATAGTTATTAATCCCTCCGAAGCATTTTCAATTCGAGATAGCCAGGGTTTTAATCGCTATGACTATGTGCGAGAAGCTTTGATTGCATGGGCGCTTGAATTGGATTCAGATACTCAACTTGCGCTAATCGCTCAAGATGGCTTGCAGATTCCGTTTAGTTCTCCCAGTGATTGGATTAGCGGGTTCGCTAATTACGCACCTGATTTTTCGATATTGACCCCAGATCTTGGAGCCCTGGCCTCCGCTTTGGTGCTTAGTGGCCAACCAGCAGAAGAAGAAGGTACTTCGACAGCAATCCTTTTGATTAGTGCGGCGCCAACGAGTGAAGCTGTTGCATTGATGGCGGAATCTGAAACTAATCTGGATTTGCTGGGAATTCCTTTACATGTTTGGCTCACAGATTCCAGTGCTCGTTTTGATTTAGATGAAGCCCTGGCTTTGCAAAATTTAGCTGTGCAAAGTGGGGGCACCTTTTACGGATTTTCCGGAACGGAAGGCCTGCCTGATCTAAATGAATATTTTGCGGATTTAGGCAATATTTACAGCTTCCAATACATTTCGGAATTGCGCGAAAGTGGCCAGCACGAATTGATCTTGAATCTGACTAATGCGGAATTTTCCATTAGTAGTCAGACCGCAATCATTGACATAAACCTGGAAGCTCCAAAACCAATCTTTTTATCACCCCCCGCATTTATTGAGCGCTCACCAACAGAAAATGACCCGGAACAATTGGCTCCATTTAGTCAATTGATCGAAATCATTATCGAATTCCCTGATGGATTTGAACGATCATTAGTGCGTACTAGTTTGCTAGTTGATGGGCAAGCGAGTGTAGAAAATCGGGCGGAGCCTTTCAATTTGTTTTCTTGGGATATCTCAGGCATTAATAGCAATAGCAGCATTACATTGCAAATTGAGATTGAGGATGAATTGGGGTTGGTTAGCCGCAGTGTTGAATGGCCAGTTCAAGTCAGTGTGGCGGGTGCGCCAGAGGACGTGAGCGTGGCGGTGGTTCGCAACGTGCCGCAATTTCTGACGGTATTGGCGCTTTTGCTTGGCGGAGTGGTTATTGTTTACTTAATCGTTACCGAACGCATTAGTCCACCAGCGCTTTTAGGATCTAGCCCGGATCGCATAGAACGCGAGGCCCAGGCACGAGATCCCTTGCTTGACACGCCAGAAAGCATTGCCAATATTGATGATATGGCGCAACCTTTTGGAGATGCACCGGCGCGGGTGCCAATTTCTGACTCCCAGAACGAGGATGAGGCTAGTCAGCAAGAAATGTTAGCAGCTTTTTTACTGCCGCTGACCACTGAGGGTCATCCTCGAATGGCTGAGATGATGGAGCTTGTCCAGGTTGACCATCGTTTTGGATCCGATAAGAAGGAAAGCGACTTTGTACTAGAGGATCCCTCAGTTGCCGCACTGCACAGCACGATTCGACGCAATGCGGATGGCACATTCGATATTCTAGATTTGGGACAAGAGGCCGGTACTTGGGTGAACTACGCTCCGATCACTGAGATAGGGTCTACATTGGCTAATGGCGACTTGGTTCATATTGGCCGAGCTCCTTTTCGCTTTTTTATAGAACGACCCACAGGGCGTGCTTTTAGGGAGCGCAGAACATGATTCCTTTGGATGATTCGAAAATTCGATATTCCTCACAAAGCCATGCAGGTTTGGCAGGAAAGGAAAATCAAGACCGCTTTGCATTGAAAGCCTTTTTGTTGAAGGAAGGCAGCCGCAGCGAGTCTGTTGTGGGCATTGTTGCCGATGGATTGGATGGTCATCGTGCAGGGGATAGTGCGGCCAAACTGGCTGTCGATGCTATTTATGAGGCAATTGCTTCTAGCCAAGGAAGCCAGCCTAACGGTATTTTGGAGGCGGCATTATTGCTCGCAGGGCAGAGCATATTGGCTCAATCGGAAGCAGAGAAAGCCAAGCGGGGAATGGGTAGCACAGCGCTGTGTGCTTGGGTAATTGACAAGCGGCTATATAGCGCCGCGGTGGGCGATTCAAGACTGTATTTATTACGAGGCGAGCGATTACGACTACTGAATTCGCCGGATGAAATCCTTGACGCGGGTAAGGGTGCGAAGGATGAGGAGCCTGAAGATTCTGGGTCGGTCTATTTAGGGTCTCGTTTGCATGTCGATGTTGAATTGAGTCATGCAGTAGCAGGTAAGGGCAATCAAAGTGGCTTTCAATTGCAAGCCAATGACCGCTTGTTATTAGGTAGCAAGGGACTCTTTGAATCATTAGGCGAGGAGCGCATGGTGAAAATTTTGGGCCAAGCGCGTATTGAGGATGTGGCCGGCAAATTGGTTCAGGAAGCTTTGGATGCGGGCGCACAAGATAATCTGACCGCGCTGGCGATTGCGATTCCCCCTGGGCGACCGATGCCAGCTTATCGCCAGATTGCGCTACGACGACGCTTGCGTTTAGCATTAGCATCCTTCATGTTGATATTGATTTCATTGCTGGGCTGGTATTTCCTGGCACCACAAATTGATCCCAGCTTTACTCCCGTTTCAACAGCTATTAATACACTAACTCCTGTACCCTAATCGCCATTAGGGCTAATTTTCAATCCTTGAGCTATGATTTATTCCTAATGGCTGAAAAAAATATCAATCTAGCGCAACTGCTTAATAGCGAAGATCCTCCAAATCTTAGTAGGCAACTGGAAAGCCACTTAGGCGCCAACATATTGAGTTTGGTTAATCATGTGGCTGGGCTGGCCGCTGAACGCAAAGAGCCTGCCTTTCTGATTGGGGGCATCGTACGCGATTTGTTATTAGGGCGCGCGAGCTTGGATATCGATTTCGTGGTGGAGGGCGACGCAATTGCTTTGGCCAAGGAGTTGCAGGAGAAATTTGGGGGTCATTTGGATTATCACCAACGATTTGGTACCGCCAAATGGATACTCGATCCGGCGAAATTAGCTGAAATCCTGGCAATTGATGTGCGCGAATTGCCGGCTCATATTGATCTGATTACAGCACGTAAAGAGAGCTATCCCCAGGCGGGCGACTTGCCTACTGTCGAATTTGAGGACATCCGCGCGGATACGAGAAGACGAGATTTTACAATCAATACCCTGGCTATTGATCTCGATCCGGATCGGTTTGGCAATTTATTGAACTACTGGAAGGGCCTCGAGGATATAGACGAAGGCGTCTTGCGGGTGCTACATGAGCTTTCCTTTCGCGATGATGCCACTCGATTACTACGACTTTTCCGTTTTAAACATCGATTTGGATTTTCAATTGAACAGTCAACCGCCAGCCTAATTGAATCAGCTCTGCCTTATATCAAGGGCATATCTGGCGAGCGTTTGCGACATGAAATCGACTTGATCCTAGAAGATGGCGCATCACTAGTAACTCTAAAAGAATTAAATGCGCGAGGTGTGTTGCAGGAAATCCATCCAAATTTATCCTTTCCAATTCAAGTGCAGAAACTATTTGAGGACTGGAAGGCTGATGATTTAGGCGATGAATGGAAATTGGATCAAGGCAGGGCAACTTGGTTGCCCATGTGTACTTGGTTCATGCACCTGGATGGCAGCGAAAAAATGATCCGCGCGCTTTGCGATCGTTTGGTGCTAGAAAGTGAATTGACAAAGTCTATTATCCAAGCCCGTGCCGGTTTTAATAATAGCGAGGAATGGAAAACTTGGAGTGATAGTCAGATTGCAATTGCTCTGGACGCAGTACCCCAATTAGGTTTGGCCGCCTTATTCTTGAGTCTCCAAGACTTTGAAGCAGTGAAGGTAAGTCAATATGTGCTTAGTTGGCAAAACTTACAGACACACTCCAACGGGGAAGATATTAAAGCACTAGGTTTGGGGGAAGGCCCACTTTATGCGGAGATATTGACCCAGCTGAGAGCTGCATGGGTTGATGATGAAATTGCCTCAGAGATTGAGGAAAGGGAACTGCTACTGAAATTGGTTCGGGAGGCCCGCCAATGAGTGATTTGACAGCAAAGGTTGGACTATCTCAGGAGGCAGATCCTTCTTTGCGCATTCGATTGGCAAAAAAAACAGATTTGCCAGCACTTGAATGGGAAGGCGAATTCATACATTTTCGTCAGTTATTTGCTTTGGCTTATTATCGGGCTGAGAAGGGGCGAGCTCTACTTTGGTTGCTTGAGGAAAACGAGAAACGCTTAGTGGGCCAAGTATTTGTTTTACTCAAAAGCAGCGGGGACCCGAGTGTTGCAGATGGACGACGGCGAGCATTTATTCATTCCTTTCGTGTGCGACCAACAATGCGCAACCGCGGATTGGGCAAGGCATTAATGGAGCATGCCGAAAATGATTTGATCTCGAGGGGATTTCGGTGGGCTACGCTCAATGTGGCTCTGGATAATCCGGATGCCCTCCGGTTTTATGAGCGCATGCAATATCAGCGCATGGGGCAAGAAGAGGGTTTGTGGAGCTATATGGATCATATGGGTAGACTCCGGGAAGTGCGTGAACCCAGCTGGAGTATGAGGAAAAAACTGGGTAATTCGTAATAAATGGCCCAACTTGCGTTTGCTTGATCTGCGTGCTAGAATTCTTAGGCATTTTATAGGACTGAATAGTTAGACTATGAAAGTGGGCTCTGCCCCACTTTTTTGCTTATTAGGCCCAGTCCTCGCATTAAAAGATAGGGAGATAGATACCCAATGAAAAAAGAATTTGCTCTCGCTTTCAACGAGCTACTCGACGACAAGCAGCTGCCTAAGGAAGTCATCCTTGAAGCGCTTGAATCAGCGATGGTTTCCGCTTATCGTAAAACGGTTAACGCTTCGCTGGCTCAGGAAATTGTTTCAAAAGTTGATGATGAAACGGGTGAAGTGTCTATATATGCTGAAAAAGAAGTCGTTGAAGAAGTTTTAGAGATACTTACCGAGGTTACCTTGGAGAAAGCTCGTGAGGAGCATCCAGACGTTGCTTTGGGTGATGTTGTCATTGTAGAGAGCACGCCAGAAGACTTTGGGCGAGTAGCCGCACAGACAGCCAGGCAGGTTGTACAGCAGCGAATTCGCGAGGCTGAACGACAAGCGCAGATAGAGTATTTTGGCGAATTGATCGGCGAAATTGTTAATGGAACAGTGCAAGCGGCTAATCCGCACATGGTTACTTTGGCGCTGGATCGCAAGGCTGAAGGCAAAATGCCGCGAAGCCAACAAATTCCGGGAGAACGCTTCCGTGTTTACGATCGAGTTCGCGCACTACTATTCGAAGTAAAAGATAGCCCGCGTGGAGCGGAGATTATCCTCACGCGAGGTCACCGCGATTTCCTGCGGCGCTTGCTTGAAGATGAGGTGCCTGAAATTTATCAGGGCCTGGTAGAAATCCGCTCGATTGCTAGAGAACCGGGCTATCGTTCTAAGGTTGCCGTATTGGCGCTGCAGAGTGGCATCGACCCCGTAGGGGCTTGTGTCGGCATTCGTGGCGTTCGTATCCAAGCCATTGTGCGAGAGCTGCACGACGAAAAAATTGATGTGATTGAATGGAATCCAGACCCCTCGCAGTTTATTGCTAAAGCGCTAAGCCCCGCCAGAGTCTCGGGTGTTTTCCTGGACGAGCGGGTAGATGGCAGCAAGACTGCCACCGTTGTAGTGCCCGAGGATCAGCTAAGTTTAGCGATTGGTCGTGATGGGCAAAACGCTCGGTTGGCAGCAAAACTGACTGGCTGGCGCATTGATATTAAGAGCCTGCCCGAATCAGTTTCCGACGCGCTCTTCAAATTGGAAAACGATGAACGCTTCGTACTTGAGGCGGCTGAATTGGCAGAACAAATTCCTCTGACAGAGGGCATTTTGGCTAAGAAAGCCGAAGGTCGCCCACTTACACCTGAAGAGTATAAAGTTTTGACCGAATTTGTGAATCGTGTGGAATTGGGTGAACAGGGGCGACGCCAGGAAGTGTTGGAACGCGAATTGGCTGCAAGACAAGCTGTATTTGACAAAATACCGCCAGTCGCTTTTGAGCTGGCTTTGCCTGAATTAGGGCTCTCAGAAAAATTAGAGGAATCTCTGATTGAAGAACGCCTAGACACTATTGGCGAATTGATGCTACAGCTTGAGATGGATGAAGAACGCGTCTTGAGTGTTGGCGGAGTTGGCCCCAAAACATTGGTCAGTCTCCGAGAAACTTTAGACGGATTTGAATTCCCAATCATCGAAGAAGAACCTGAAGAAGAGCCAGAACAAGCCGCAGAAGGCGAAGATGCTGAAGCCGCCGAACTGGTTGCAGAAGAGGGCCAGGCTGAGTTGGACGTGGAAACTGAAGCTGAGACGGAAGAAGCCGAAGCGACAGATGAAATTGTAGAGATCGAGCCGCAAGTAAAAGCTAAGACAAAACCCAAAGCTAAGGCTAAGGTGGCACCTAGTAGCGAAGAAGAGGGTGCGGGTCTCTCAGTGGATGAGATTTTTGCCAAAACTGAAGCTAAGATATTAGGACGCCGAGGTCGGCCCGCGAAGGCTAAAACGGATGCTCCGGTGATTGTTGAAGCAGAAGATGATAAAAAGAAAGATAAAAAGAAGAAACGCAAACCGCGCGATTTGGAATACGACCCGGATCATGATGTGACGATTGTTCGTCGCCGACGTGGAGATAAGTGGGAGGAAGGGGAAGGGGATTGGTAAGCCGCCGGCTTACTGCCCCTGGTAGTTATGGCCCGCAAGAAAGGCCGGCGAAAAAGGCATATTCCCCAACGAACTTGTGTGGGCTGCCGCGAAACTAGCGCTAAAGGTGATTTGTTGCGCTTGGTGCGCACTTCCGAAGGAGTGTTTGCTGACCCCTCTGGAAAAATGAACGGGCGAGGTGCCTATGTGCATGCTAATCAGGAATGTCTGGCTAGCGCATTAAAGGGAGGCTTGGAACAATCTTTAAGGGTTTCCATTAGTAAAGATGACCGAGAGCGATTACTCGAAGAAAGCAAGAAGCTGCCGGCTAAAAAAGAAATTAAAGCGGCCACGAACGCAGCCGAAAATACATAAGGGGAAAAACAGGATGGAAGGAGCGCGAATATGACTGAAGAAACTCAAGAACAGGAAATTAAAAAACTTGAATTGCCAGGATCCTTGTCGGTGCGTGATTTGGCCGAAGCAATGGATACCAGTCCCATTGAAGTAATTAAGACGCTGATGGCCAATGGTGTGATGGCCAATATTAACCAAAGCATTGATTTTGATGCAGCCGCAGTGGTGGCTTCTGAAATGGGCTTTGAAGCTTCTTTGGAAACTGTGGATCAACTTGAAAAAGAGGACGAAGGCGAAATTCCCTTATGGCGACGCTTGATTGCAAGCGAAGATAAAAAGGATCTAGAGGCGCGCGCTCCTGTTGTAACGATTTTGGGTCATGTAGATCATGGGAAAACAACACTACTAGACGCTATCCGAAGTGCGAGTGTGGTTACGGGAGAAGCAGGCGGAATTACGCAGCATGTGGGTGCCTACCAGGCACAACATAATGAACGAACAATCACCTTCTTGGATACACCGGGGCATGCTGCTTTTACGGCCATGCGTTCGCGTGGTGCTCAAGGGGCTGATCTCGTAATTTTGGTCGTAGCTGCAGATGATGGTGTGATGCCACAAACAAAAGAAGCATTGGCGCATGCTAAAGCGGCGCAAGTGCCGATTGTTGTGGCCATTAATAAAATGGACAAAGATAATGCCAACCCCGATTTAGTTAAGCAGCAGCTGGCCGATAACGGCTTGGTGCCGGATGACTGGGAAGGCGACACGATTATGGTTCCTGTATCAGCTAAAGCCGAAACAGGACTTGAGGATTTGCTTGAGGCGATTCTTCTCGTGGCCGACAGCAATGAAATTTTGGCCAACCCCGCCGGGCAGGTGATTGGAAGCGTAATTGAAGCTGAAAAGGACGCCTCGCGCGGTGTTGAAGCCACTTTACTGGTCCAGAATGGCACACTTAAGGCTGGCGATGTTGTGGTTGTTGGTACGGCTTATGGACGTATCCGCGCTATGTTTGATTTTCTAGGTCAGAAAGTTGAAGAAGCAGGACCCTCGACACCAGTCACGATCTTGGGGCTCAAAGAAGTGCCACAGGCAGGCGATCTATTTCGAGTGGTCGATAAGGAAAAAGATGCACGCATAATTGTGGCTGAGCGCGAGCAGAAACTAAAAGACGCTAAGAAGACTAGTGCTGTTCCGCTTACTTTGGAAACAATGTTTGATGCCTTCCAGGCCGGACAAGTGCGTGAACTGCGATTAATCGTAAAAGCTGACGTGCAAGGCTCGCTTGAGCCAATTGTTACCTCCTTGGGAGAAATGAGCGCGACGGATAAGGAAGGAGATATCGGAGTCAAGATTCTCCATTCTGGTACCGGCAATATTGGCGAAAACGATGTCACGTTAGCCTCAGCTTCGCAAGCGATTGTGATGGGCTTCAATGTTGAATCAGATGAAGCTGCACATCGTATGGCGGAACGGGATGGCATCGCTATTCGTCATTACAACATCATTTACCGCCTTACCGAAGATGTTGAAAAGGCGCTTAAGGGTATGTTGGAGCCCGAGGAACGCGAAACTGTGATTGGCAAAGCTGAAGTGCGAGCTGTGTTTAAAGCGAGCAAAATCGGCAAGATTGCGGGTTGTCGCGTTGTAGAAGGTGAGGTGCGACGCAAGGCTTTCGTGCGTGTGATGCGCAAGGGCAAACTTGTACACGAGGGAGAAATTAAATCTCTGAAGCAGGAAAAGAATGATGCTAAAGAGGTGCGAGAAGGCTTTGAGTGCGGCATCACGCTAAAAGATTACAACGAGATCGCTGAAGGCGATATTTTGGAAGCCTACATCAAGGAATTGGTGCCGGCGGCCTAAGAAATTGGTATTCAAATAATGGTTTCAAAAACAAGAGCGGATCGAATATCCCGCCGCATTCAAGAAGAACTTTCGAAAATTCTCATTTTCGAAGCGACAGACCCTCGTTTGGAGGGGGTCTTACTTACTGACGTGCAAGTGGATCGTGAATTGGCATTTGCCAGCGTTTATGTTTCTTCTTTAGAGGGCGTGGAACGCGAACCGGAAATAATGGCAGGTTTGGAAAGCGCTGAGGGCTTTATGCGCAGTTTGCTGACACAGCGTATTCAATTGCGGTCTTTTCCCAAATTGCGATTCAATTGGGATCCTACCCCTGAAAATGCAGATCGAATTGACAAATTAATCCATCAAATTCATAAAGATGACGAACAAGGAGCAGCAGAAGATGAGTCTGGATAATGCCTTGTTGGCTGAGGCTCGCAAGCGTATCGAGGGAGCCACTAAAATATTGATCGTTTCGCATGTCGGACCGGACGGGGATGCCGTATCTTCAACTCTGGGTTTGGGGCTGGCGCTCAAGAACGCAGGCAAAGAAGTGATGATGGTGCTTAGCGATGGAGTGCCTCCTGGCTTTGAACATCTGAAGGGCATTGAAGAGATCTCGCGTTCAGCCAAATCACAAGCTGATCTAGCAATTTCTGTGGACTGTGGGGATCTGGAACGCTTAGGTGATTCGGTAGCCAAACAGGATGGCGTGGACATTAATATTGATCATCATATGACGAATACCGAATTTGCCAGTTTGAACATTGTGGATGCTGAAATGGTGGCTTCAAGTGCGCAGATGGCTGCATATTTGCCCGAACTTGGGCTAGAAATTACAGAAGATATTGCATCCGTATTACTTACCGGGATGCTAACGGACACTTTAGGTTTCCGTACTTCCAACATGAATTCGAATGCCCTACGCTTAGCGGCAGGATTGTTAGATAAGGGCGCGCAAATTCAATCCCTTTATGAAAAGGCGTTGTTGCGGCGATCCTTTGAGGCCATGCAATATTGGGGCACAGCTTTGGTTAAATTAGAGCGTGCGGATGGCATGATTTGGACGACAATGACGCCAGAAGATCGCAAGATCGCTAGTTATAAGCGCACAGATGATGGGGACTTGATTAATTCCTTAGCTTCAACAGAAGGGGCAAAAATCACGATTGTTTTCATTGAACAAGAAGATCGAAAATCGGTAAAAGTTTCTTGGCGCAGCCGAGGTGGTTACGATGTTGCCACATTAGCGGCTTCATTTGGAGGCGGAGGGCATCGAGCTGCCTCCGGGGCATCCATAGACGGATCGCTTGAAGAGGTTCAAACGCGGGTGCTAGACGCATCGCGATTGGTCATAAGTGAGCAAGACCAGGGGTAAATAAGGGGCAAAGTATAATGGGATGAGACGCAGGTCCTTCCTATATACGCAAAAATAAAAGGAGAATCGGAGAGGGGGGTACTTGAAAGCAATGGATCAAAACGCTGTTATTAATAATGTATCAGGGGTACTCGTTCTAGATAAACCAGTTGGTTTAACATCTCACGACGTCGTACAAATTGTGCGGCGTGGTACTGGCATTCGTCGTGCTGGGCATACAGGAACTTTGGACCCACGCGCTTCTGGTGTGTTGGTGGTCTTGTTAGGACCCGCCGTGCGACTCAGCGAATTTGTGTCGGCGGAAGATAAACGCTATCAGGCAACAATTCATTTGGGCGCCTCAACAGATACTTATGATGCGGAAGGAACTCTTTCCGGACCAGATGTACCTGTAGATATTAACCGAGCTGATTTTGAAGAGCTGTTGAACGGTTTTGTGGGTGAGATTGAGCAAACACCGCCCGCATATTCTGCTGTAAAAGTGCAAGGCAAGAAAGCTTACGAAATGGCACGCAAAGGTGAGGAAGTCAAACTAGAGCCGCGCATCATCAAGGTGCATAGCCTCGAATTACTTGAATGGGAATTGCCGGACGTGGTTGTAGACGTACATTGTTCTTCAGGAACCTATGTGCGTTCATTGGCCAATGATATTGGCTTGCAACTTGGCGTGGGTGCGCATTTGACTGGATTGCGGCGTACAAAAAGCGGCCATTTCACATTGAAAGACGCCGTGTCCATGCGTCAGTTGCGTGAAAATTTTGAGCAAGGAACCTGGGCCAACAGCCTCATTCCGGCAGCCGAGGCATTGGGAGACTGGACAACCATCGAGCTTTCGGAAGATCAGCTCAATTTGGTGGTGAATGGCAACCGGATTCCGGCAGAAGCTGATGCGCCTGAACTTTCGCGCGCGATTAGCCAGCAGGGTGACTTAGTCGCCATTTTAAAGAAAGTGGACGCGGAATGGCAGCCCAAAAAGGTTTTCTACGTAGCTAATTAATTATGCAGCAATTTTCTGCGCTGCAAGAGGCCAACATTGATAGTGCCTGGTTGAGTATAGGCGCTTTTGATGGCGTGCATCATGGCCATCAGCAATTGTTGCAAAGCTTTAAAGAGGGGGCTAAGAAAGCGGGCGAAAGCGCGGTTGTGCTGACCTTCTTCCCACATCCTATTGAAATTCTTAAGGGGGCGCAGGATTCCTATTATCTTAGTGATCCCGAAGAAAAAGCGGAGCAGATTGCGCGGACTGGGATTGATGTGCTGATTGTGCATTCTTTTGACAAAGAATTTTCAATGATTGGCGCTGAAGATTTCCTGACATTACTTAAGCAGCATACTGGTTTTAGTGAGTTATGGGTCGGGCATGACTTTGCCTTGGGACATAATCGCGAGGGCGACATCGCCTATTTGGCCAAGCAGCAAGACCAATTTGACTTTCGACTGCATGTGACGGACGCGATTGAAATAGAAGATGATGTAGTTTCCTCTTCGCGCATTCGCAAAATGTTGGAAGCGGGCGAGGTAAAAGGAGCAGCTCAATATCTGGGCCGGCCCTATGACTTGCGGGGCGAAGTTGTTGAGGGAGCTAAACGAGGACGTACACTGGGCATTCCCACTGCCAATTTGGCCGTATGGCCTAAAAGGGTGGCACCCCTAAATGGGGTATATGCCTGCCGGGCCTGGCTGGGCGAGAAGAGTTGGTCAGCTGTAACAAATATCGGATTAAGACCAACCTTCGAAGAGCACTTGCAAGCCCCTGTAGTTGAGGCGCATTTGCTGGACTATGTAGGCGAGGAATTTTACGGTCAGACTTTAAAACTCCAGTTTTTGGAAAGATTACGCGGGGAGCGAAAATTTGATGGGGTGGAAGCGCTTATGCAGCAAATAGAAATCGACATCGTGCGAGCCAGAGAAATTCTGGCTTGATATTCGGATTACACAAGAAGATTGATGTATAGTTGGGGGCAATGAGGGCTTACTTAGATCTGATGCAAAAGGTGCTGGACGAAGGGGAGAAGAAGGAAGATCGCACCGGCACGGGGACACGATCACTTTTCGGGCATCAGATGCGCTTTGATTTACAGCAAGGGTTTCCCTTGTTGACGACCAAAAAACTACATCTCAAATCGATTATTTACGAATTGCTCTGGTTCCTCAAGGGCGAAACCAATGTGAGTTTTTTGCAGGAAAACGGCGTGCGCATATGGAATGAATGGGCCGACGAACGCGGGGAGTTGGGACCCGTCTATGGAGCACAGTGGCGCTCTTGGCCCACGCGCGACGGGAAAACTGTGGATCAGATCGATTGGGTACTCAACGAAATTCAGCAACGTCCGGATTCAAGGCGGCTAATTGTTAGCGCCTGGAATGTGGGCGAGCTGGAGAATATGGCCTTGCCACCTTGCCATCTTCTGTTCCAATTTTATGTGAGCCAGGGGCGGCTTTCTTGCCTGCTTTATCAGCGCTCAGCGGATGTCTTTCTGGGATTGCCATTTAATATTGCTTCCTATGCATTGCTAACGATGATGATGGCTCAGGTTAGTGGTTTGGAGCCGGGTGATTTCGTCATCTCGCTAGGCGATACGCATTTGTATAGCAACCACCTTGAGCAAACGCATTTACAACTCGCGCGTGAACCTCTGCCCCTACCCACAATGCAGATTAATCCAGATGTGCAACAGATTGAAGCTTTCAAGTACTCGGATTTCGAACTTTTGAATTATGAGGCCCATCCACACATTAAAGCTGCGGTGGCCGTTTGATTATCAGCTTAATCGCAGCGATTGATCGGGCAGGGGGAATTGGAGAGGATAGCGGCCTACCCTGGCATCTCTCGGACGATCTCAAGCATTTCAAACGCGTGACAATGGGACATCATTTACTAATGGGACGCTTTACCTATGAGAGTATGCCGGGAAAATTGCCGGGAAGAACACTGATTGTGCTTTCTCGCGACGCTAATTTCCAGGCTGGGGATGCCCATGTGGCCGCTTCCCTAGAGGATGGCATTGCACTTGCGGAAACTGCAGGCGAATCCGAATTGTTTATCATCGGTGGGGCTCAGGTATTTGCGGCGGCTCTGCCATTGACGCATCGTTTTTATCGCACGCGAGTTGATGCGGAAGTCAGCGCGGATACTTATTTTCCTAGATATGATGAGACTCAGTGGAAGTTGTTAGAAGCAGAGAAATTTGACCAGGGAGGAGGCAATGATTGGGGCTTTTCGATTGAAGTTTTGGAGCGCAAACGCAGCAAATAATGGGCAAATCAAGCGAGGGAAGCCCTATGGTATCCTAGCCTCTTGTGCAAAATATTCCTCATAATTCGAGAAAAGATCAATAATGGCTAGCGATGCAATGCCCCTAGAGCGGGCGGCTGAATTCACTCTGCCAGAACGCTTCAAGACCGACCGGAGTAAGCCGGGACGCTGGCTATTTTCGCATTTCAGACGCTATTGGTTTATTGGCCTTGTCCTGCTTATCGGGGCGGCGAGTAACGGCGGCTTAGCTGCTGTAGTTCCTATCGTGATAGGGCAAGCCTTCGATGCGATTGTGCAGGACGTGCCGCAAATTGACCTTTTGCCCGGATTTGTGTGGACGATCATTATTAGCCAAACCATCCGATCAATTCTGCAATTTGGGCGTAATTTCGGTTCAGAATGGTTGGGACAACTCTTTGAGCGCAACATTCGCGAGGAATTGTATGTAAGTTTGCTGGGTAAGAGCATGACCTTTCATAGCCTGCAACCAGTGGGGGATACGATGGCGCGAGCGACGAATGATGTGCGCGAAATAAATTTGATGTTCAACCCCGGATTAAATCTGGTGATTGGCGCAAGTTTTTTCCTTATTTCTCCTATTGTGGCTTCCTACACATTGCATCCAGCCCTGCTGTTGACTCCGGTTGCTTTTACTGTGATTTACTTCGTCATGATTTGGCAATACTTACGTGAGCTGTCCCCCATCACTACGGAAGTTCGCGAATCTTTTGGGGAACTAAACTCACGATTGACTGAAGCCATTGATGGCATCGAAACAGTCAAGGGTATGGCTCGCGAGGAAGAGGAAATTGGGCGATTCAAAAAGAATGCATTGCGCTTTCGAGAAGCATTCGTGCACCAGGGCCGGGTTGAGGCACGCTTTCTACCCCTGCTATTGTTGGCCTTGGCCAATGCAACTAGTTTGTGGCATTCCTTGACGCTCATGCAGCAAGGCGTGCTGGGTTTGGGGGATGTGGTTGCTTATTTCGGACTGATACAACTATTTGGATTTCCTGTATTTACATCGTTATTTGCCTATTCGCAGGTGTCTCTGGGATATGCGAGTGCACGCCGAATATTAGAGTTGATCAACCGCGAAACGGATCTCGATCAGAATCTGGAAGGCTCGCGACAGAAAATGGAAGGGGCAATTCGTTTCGATGATGTTACTTTTAGATACGAAGGCAGCGATGCGGCATTGAAATCAATTTCTTTTGATATCAAGCCGGGAGAGACTTTGGCGATTGTCGGCCAAACTGGTGTGGGAAAGACGACTTTGGCTAAGTTGGTTAACCGCACATATGATGTGAGTGCGGGCAGTGTGCGGGTAGATGACGAAGACGTGCGCGATTGGAACCTGGAAAGTTTGCGACGCGGAATATCCATTATCGAACAGGATATTTTCTTGTTCTCCCGTTCTATACGCGACAACATCGCTTTTGGAGCACCCGAGGCGAGCGAAGATCAAATACTTGAAGCGGCTCGCAAGGCTCAGGCGCATGAATTTATTCTCGAATTCAAGGATGGTTATGACACGGTTATTGGTGAACGGGGAGTCACCCTTTCTGGCGGGCAAAGGCAGCGTTTAGCTTTGGCGAGAGCCTTTCTGACAGACCCGCGCATACTAATATTGGATGATTCGACCAGCGCAATTGACAGCGCAACTGAAGACAAAATTCAACGAGCTATCTACGCGGCGGCTGAGGGACGCACAACACTTATCATTACTCACCGGCTTTCACAGATCCGATGGGCCGATTTAATTCTGGTATTACATCAGGGAGAAATTGCAGCGATTGGTACACATGAGGAATTGTTAGAAAACTCAGAAACCTATCGAAGGATATTTAGCGAGTAAGGCATGGGATTCTTTTCTGGATTAGCCACTGAAGCGTATGACCGGCAGTATAGCGACCGTGAACTTGTGCGGCGGATCAGCCAATATTTCAAGCCCCATCGTCGAAAATTGACATGGGTGGTTGTCTTCCTTTCCGTTATTGCTCTAGCTGGAGCAGGTATTCCTCTATTTTTAGCAGCTAGTTTGGATCAGATTAGTGCAACGATTGAAGGCTCCCTAATTTGGAGTTTTTCTGCCGGAGTAGGTTTCTTGGGATTCATGATTTGGGTAGCGACCTGGGTGAGACGGCGTTTAGCGGCTGAGGCGATTGGGGACGTGATTATGGATATTCGGCTAGACGGTTTCCGGGCCGCAGCCACCCACGATTTATCTTTCTACGATGAACATTCTTCTGGTCGAGTGGTTTCACGGATCACGTCGGACACGCGCGAATTCGGCGATGTAATAGTTTTGGTTACCGATTTGATATCCCAAATCGCGCTAGCAGGCGTTCTGGTGATTGGCATGCTGATTGTCAATCGGCAAATGTCTTACTACTTATTGGGCTACATGCCAATCGTATTCCTGGTCGCATTGGGATTTCGCAGAATTGCCAGGCGGGTAACACGGCGTGGCATGCAAGCGATGGGAAATGTCAATGCGGCGATTAAGGAAACAGTTAGCGGCATATCAGTAGCAAAAAATTACCGACGTGAGGATGGCATATTTGCGGAATTTGATGAAGCCAACCTAAGCTCATTTTCTGTAAATTTACGACGTGGATTTGTTTTGGCGATGGTCTTTCCTACCTTGAATGCGGTTGCGGCAATTGGCACTGCTTTGTTGCTATATGTAGGCGGCATCGCCGTGGCTGAGGCGGTCATAACTGCTGGGGCTTGGTACCTGTTTTTTCAAAGCCTTGATCGGCTTTGGTTCCCGGTGCTAAATCTTTCGGCATTTTGGACACAGCTGCAATCAGGCTTATCAGCAGCGGAGAGGGCCTTCGCACTGATTGATGCCGAATCTAATGTGAAGCAAAATCAAGCCAAGAAGGTTGAAGGGTTACGCGGTGAAATCCGTTTCGAACAAGTTGATTTTCAATACACTGAGCAAGAAAAAGTTTTGGATCAATTTGATTTACATTTGCAGGCAGGCGAAAACATTGCATTGGTTGGCCATACGGGAGCTGGAAAATCATCGATTGCCAAACTGGTTGCGCGCTTCTACGAATATCAACAAGGCAAAATCAGCATTGACGGACACGATATTCGTGATCTGGATCTAAAACATTATCGTCGTCAATTGGGAATTGTTTCGCAAACACCATTCCTGTTTTCCGCCACAGTGGCAGAAAATATTCGTTATGCGAGGCCAGAAGCCAGCGACGAAGAAATTGAAGAATTGGCGCGTAGTATTGGAGATGGCTCCTGGGTGGAGACGCTACCTCAGGGATTGAATACACGTGTTGGGGAGCGAGGCGGGCGGCTTTCAATGGGACAGCGCCAGTTGATCTCATTACTGCGTGTGCTCGTGCAAAAACCAGCCATATTTGTGCTGGATGAGGCTACGGCCAGCATAGATCCCTTTACGGAGTGGCAGATTCAGCAGGCCTTAACTTTGATCCTGAAAGATGCAACTAGCATTCTAATTGCCCACCGGCTTTCTACAATCAAGGCCTCAGATCGCATAATTGTCCTTGAAGATGGACGCATCATTGAAGAGGGGGACCACGATGCTTTGCAAGCTCGAAAGGGACATTATGCGTCGCTATACAATACTTATTTCCGTCACCAGAGCTTAGCCTACGTAGAAAAGTCGCGGAGTATTGCGGCAGAAAAATAGGCCACAACTATAATCACCTATGGCAAAAATTCAAATCATCACAGATAGTACGAGCAGCCTGCCAAAGAAATTGCTCGAGGAATTAAAAATTAGTACGGTGCCCATTAATATTGTTTGGGATGGGCAAGTCTTTGCTGATGGAATTGATCTAAGCCGCGAAGAGTTTTTTGAGCGCATGCGCACTTCTTATCAGATGCCAACTACAGCCGCCCCTACACCGGGTGCTTTTCATGAGGTCTTTGATCGATTAGGAAACAATGGAGAAAGTGTTCTGGCTATATTGATGGCTAGAGAATTTTCTTCTACGATTCAGACAGCAGAGATCGCTGCTAAGCTGCAGAACGATAAAAACATAACTATGTGGGATAGCCATTCAATATCAATGGGTCTGGGCTTTCAGGTGTTGGCCGCAGCCAGAGCTGTCGCTGAGGGATCGGATATGGATGAAGTGATCGCGATGCTGCGAGAGCTGCGGAGGCGATCGGGAGTATTTATTACGGTGAATGACATGAGCTTTTTGCGTCGTGGCGGCAGACTAAGCCGTTCACAATATCTCATGGCGAATGTTATCGGTTACCAGCCCATTTTAGAAGTAAAGGGGGGGCCCATGACCGCTGTTGATCGGGCGCGCAGTGATCGCGCGGCGCGAGCAAGAATGATGGATTTAGTCGAGGAGCGAACGGGAGGGGTAAGACCCTTGCGGCTGGCAATTGGCTATACCGATAACAAATCTGAGGGAGAGGCATTTTTGCAACAAGCTGAGCAAGAGTTGAAACCTGATGAAATTCTACTGTTCCCCGTTAGCCAGGCCAATAGTGTGCATGGCGGCCCGGGGCTTCTTGGAATCTCATATTCTGCAGGTGAGTAACCGTTACAATATATTGTAATTAATTTCACATTCACTATTGATTTCAAAAAATTCAAATGATAAATAATAAAACGCCCCGTCAGCGTCCTGTATTGAGTACATTCCAGCGATTTGCCCGGGCAGAATATTTCAGCGGCATATTGCTATTGCTTGCCACATTGGTGGCGATGCTGTGGGCAAATTCCCCCTGGAAAGAGACCTATTCAGCAATTTGGGCTACCAAGATAACGGTAGGTATTGGGGATTTCGCAATCTCTAAATCATTCTTCCTGTGGATCAATGATGGTTTGATGGCGGTATTCTTTTTTGTTGTGGGATTGGAGATCAAACGAGAAATCCTGGTGGGTGAACTCTCCAGTCCTCGGCAGGCTGTTTTTCCGATTGCTGCCGCACTTGGCGGCATGGCTGTGCCGGCGCTGTTTTACACTTTGGTTAATGTGGGAGGCCCCGGCGAACCAGGCTGGGGGGTTCCGATGGCGACTGACATTGCCTTCGCTCTGGGCATCCTTTCATTATTGGGCAAGCGAGCACCTTTGAGCTTGAAGATTTTTCTCACGGCAGTGGCGATTGTTGATGACATTGGCGCTGTACTTGTCATTGCAATTTTTTACAGCGAGAATATTGTGATGGCAAATCTGATTGCCGCTGGAGTAATTCTGCTGCTGCTATTTGGGTTGAATCGCGCTCAGGTGCGGAGTCCATTACCTTATGCTATTTTAGGAATCTTCTTATGGGTGGCACTATTAACCTCGGGAGTACATGCCACGATTGCGGGGGTATTGCTGGCAATCACCATTCCGGCCAAACAGAAGATTAATAGCGAAAATTTTGTGCGGCGGAGCCGCAATCTTGTAGATGGATTTGAGAATGCGGGAGAAGCCGGCAAGGCTACCCTGCCAAATAAAGACCAACGTTCCTTTTTGACGTCTATGGAGCGCAATGTGGAACATGTGCGGGCCCCCTTGCAGCGGCTGGAGCATTTTCTACATCCCTATGTTTCCTACGGGATCATGCCCTTGTTTGCGCTGGCCAACGCAGGTGTTAGCTTGGGCAGTGGTTTTAGCGCGGCGCTGACAGACAAGATTTCAATCGGCATAATATTAGGTCTTGTGTTGGGCAAGCAGCTGGGCATCTCGTTATCTGCTTGGCTGGTAACTCGCCTGGGCTGGGCAGAACGTCCGGCGGGAATTTCTTGGTGGCAAATTTACGGTGTGGCTTGGTTGGCGGGTATTGGTTTTACTATGGCATTGTTTGTTTCGGATCTGGCATTTCCATCTAATGAAATGCTGGAAACTGCCAAAGTTGGCATATTAACCGCTTCGTTAATATGTGCAATAGGTGGGTCCATAATATTGAGCCGGGTTCGGGTAAATCGGAAATCTAAGACTTAAGTTTAGCCTTTCAAACTGTCTTTATAAACATTGAATTGGGCGGCATGTTCGCGTTTGTGACCATAGCCAACATATATTACATAATCTTCCAAATCAAATTTATCGCCATACCAGGGAATTGTGCCTGCCTCGCGCATGGTTTCCTGAGGAATTAGCTGGATGCGTTCGTCCACAATATTACGTGCGACTTCATATTCCTCTAGCACCTGGCTCTGGTTGTGTTCAAGGCGGGCTTCAACCTCTCGGTCATTGGCCCCGTTTCCGGCCTGGTAAATTTCCCAGGTAGGCTTTTCTAAATGACCCAGGAAAGTTCCAAGAACTTCGCCAAGCATCCTTTCATAGGAGGCCATATGAGCCATCACATCTTTTACACTCCAGACTCCACAAACACCATCTTGCTGCCAAGCATCCGGTTGAATGCCATCTAATCCACGCATAAGGCTGCGGTGTCCGTAGAACAGTAAGTCAGTTGAGTGCATGCGGCTCTCCAATATTGGGTTTGATCACATTAAGTGTAATGTAATTTAGTTTGTGTGAACCGATCATGTGGTGATCCGGTAGGCTATGCAACGGGATATGCCATGAAAAATGAAACATCTAAAACTGGACTGAATCGTCGCGATTTTGTGCGCCTGCTGGGATTAGCGGGAGGAACGGGTGCGGCTTATTTGGCGATGCGTGAATTGGGTTTGTTGGCCGCAGAGCAAGCCTCGAAACCAGTTTTGGCAGGGCAGGGAACGGGACAGCGCGTCTTGATTCTGGGGGCGGGATTAGCAGGATTGACGGCGGCCTATGAATTGGAACAGGCGGGATATGAATGTGAAATATTAGAAGCCTTGCAAAGGCCTGGGGGTCGTTGTTGGACAGTGCGCGAGGGGAGCGAATTGAAGGAATTGGACGGCCGAGTGAAGGTTGCCAGCTTCGATAAGAACCATTATTTTAATCCGGGGCCGGCACGCATTCCGCAGCACCATAGCAGCACACTGAATTATTGCCGACAGTTTGGGCTCGAATTGGAACTCTTTGCCAATCAGAATGCGGCAGCTTGGCTGTATGTTGAGGGCAGTGGTCCGACTAGCGGTACGCGCATGCGACGTCGCGAAGCTACGACTGACATGACGGGCTATAGCTCAGAGTTATTGGCTAAAGCCGTGGACCAAGGAGCGTTGAACGAGGAGCTAAGCGCGCTGGATAGTGAACGCTTATTAGATTTCCTGAGTGATTTTGGAGCATTGAATTCCTCGGGTCAGTATGCCGGGGATGGGCGAAGAGGCTATTCGGAATGGCCGGGTGCATACGGGCAATCGGGTTTGGTGGACGACCCCCATCCTCTAGAGGATCTTTTGGCGGCCGATTTTTGGTCATTGATGGCTCCAGATCAAGACATTCACCAGCAAATGAGTATGTTTCAGATCCGAGGTGGCACGGATGGGTTAGCGCAAGCCTTTGCTGAGGAGATCAATTCGAAAATTAATTATGGGGCCCAGGTTATCGAATTGCGCAATGTTGAAGGCGGGGTGGAAGTGGATTATCAGCAGGATGGAGATAGGCAACAGGCAAGCGCTGATTATTGTGTATGCACGTTGCCGCTGAGTGTGCTCAGCCGATTAGAAAGCAATTTGTCACCGGCCAAGCAGCGGGCGATTGGACAAGTGCACTATTTAGATAGCGGCAAGATTGGTTTGCAATTTGGACGCCGCTTCTGGGAGGAAGACGATGGAATCTTTGGCGGCATTTCGCGCACCAACATGCCCATTGGGCAAATCTGGTATCCCTCTAATGGCTATTTGGAGCGCATGGGAATCGTAGTTGGTTATTACAATTTTGGTCCCGAGGCTGCCGCGATTGGGCACATGGATGACGCGGATCGACTTGAGCTGGCATTAGGGCAGGGGGAGAAATTGCATCCCCAATATCGCGAGGCTCTGGAAAGCAGTTTTTCGGTGGCCTGGGGGCAGATGCCCTTTTCAAGGGGGGCCTTTGCTTACTACACGGATTCGGAGCGCGATCAAGTGTATGGCCAGCTGCTGGAGCCGGAGGGCGCGATATTTTTAGCAGGGGAGCATTTGAGTTATCTCAATGGTTGGATGGCGGGTGCGATTGAATCAGCCTGGGTGGCGATAGAGCGGCTGCATGAGCAGGCCTTGGCTAGCGCTGCCTGACCGGCTGGCGCAATATGGTGCGCAATTTTTCGGGAGCCACTTTACGCGGATCGCCAAGATAAATTTCATGATGATGCCCATTTTCCACTAAATTGTTTTCGGGGATGAATTCATTGTGAATGCGGGCGATGGTAGGAGCTTCATCGGCATAGGGGCCCAGATGCATAATTTGCACCGAGAGCCCTTCATCAAATTTTTCAAAACGGACTTTATCGAGAGCCTCAGGATTTTTGCCCGCGCGAACCGCTTCAATGGCATCCGAGAACATAGCCTTATTAATCCAATCGGGGGTCATGATCATCATAGTCCAACGCCAATTGTCACGGTTGTAGTCAGAGGTGTAGGCCGCCATATCATCGGCCCACCACAATCCTTCGAGCGGGGGCACAACATAATCTCGTTCGAGCGTAATTTTGCTAGCAAATTTGAGTTTATAAGCTAGTGCGTAGAGGGCTGCCAGGGCTTGCATGTATTCTTCTGATTCCGGCGCGCTATGGCCGTCGACCATTAGAAATTGCATCGAGGGAACTTCTACCAGTTCCAGTTCTTTTCCCGATTTATACAAATGTTTTAGTTCTTTCTTGAAGTCAATTTTTACGGATTTAGACATTGCCTGCCTCCAGGTCTCGAATGAATTGATTGAACCACGCGATCTCGGCTTGAATGCGATGCGTACTGTAATTGAACATCGCAGTAACAAAGGGGGGTATGAGGCCAGGTGCTTGAGCTTTCGCCTCAACTTCAATTAGATTTTGGACAAGGGCATCACGATAAGCAATAACTGATGCGAGTACTTGGTCAGGCGGAAGCATGGGGAAGCTTGCTAAACCCAAAAGAAAGGGCATGGGCGGTTTTTGTGGCTGGGATAGGGCCGCGAGGCTGGCCACTTGATGCGCCGCGCGCCCTTGAGCTGTGGCCGCAAATACTTTTCGCTCAGGACCTTTGCCCTCTGCTGATTGAAGCTGACTAGCTACTAAACCTTCTTTTTCTAATTTGTTGAGCAGATAGTAGATGGATGAAAACCCAATTTCGGTCCAATCGCGCATGCCACGCGAATCGATTAATTGTTCAAGTTCATAGCCGTGGCGCGGGGCTTCAGCTACAAGCGAAAGGATGGCTAGTTCAGCATTAGTCATAATACTCTAGTACTAGAATATATGATTATTGTTGAATTGTCAACTTAACTGAAGACGCCCTCCAAGCGGAGGGCGTCTTCTTGTAGAAGGAGATGGACCTGCTTGTCTCAAAGACAGGTCCGGGTGTAAGGAGGAATATCAGGTGGCTGGCACCTGGGGAATCGCTTTTAGTGCCTCAGTCACGTTTTCAGCCGGGTATTCAAAATCTTGAAGTTGGCCGGCCAAATAGGCTTCATAAGCGGCCAGATCAAAATGACCGTGACCAGAGAGATTGAAGAGGATCACGCGCTCATCACCTTTCTTTTTGGCATCCAGGGCTTCGTCAATTGCGCCGCGAATGGCATGCGCAGATTCGGGAGCGGGCAGAATGCCTTCTGTGCGGGCAAACTGCAGGGCCGCCTCAAAAGTGCCCAACTGAGGTACTGCTACGGCTTCGATATCGCCGTTTTCGTATAGTGCGCTGATGGTGGGGGACATGCCGTGATAACGCAGACCACCGGCATGAATGGGGGCGGGCAGGAAACTGTGGCCGAGGGTATGCATCTTAACCACGGGTGCCATCTTGGCACTGTCACCGTAGTCAAAGGCATAGGTGCCCTTAGTTAGTGAGGGTGCGGCCTGGGGTTCCACAGCTAAAAGGCGCGTCTTTTTGCCCTCTTTGAAATTGTTGCGTAAGAAGGGGAAGGCGATGCCACTAAAGTTTGAGCCACCACCAATGCAGCCTATGACCACATCTGGATATTCACCAGCCAAATCCATTTGCATCAGCGATTCTTCGCCGATGACTGTTTGGTGTAGCAATACATGGTTGAGGACGGAACCCAGGCTGTATTTCTTCTTGCCTTCAGATGAGGCTGCAACTTCTACTGCTTCCGAGATGGCGATGCCCAGCGAGCCATTGTTTGCCGGGTCCTCTTTGAGGAGGGCCTTCCCAAATTGTGTGCGATCCGATGGACTGGCAAACACATCGGCCCCGTAGGTTTCCATGAGGATGCGGCGATAGGGTTTCTGATTGTATGAAATCTTGACCATAAAAACTTCGACGGCAAGGTCGAAGAGACTGCCAGCCATTGCCAGCGCTGTTCCCCATTGGCCCGCACCTGTTTCGGTAGTGAGGGCTTCAGTGCCAGCGGCTTTGTTGTAGAAAGCTTGGGCAATGGCGGTGTTGGGTTTATGGCTGCCGGCTGGAGAAGCGCCTTCATATTTGTAATAAATATGCGCGGGAGTATCCAGGGCTTTTTCCAGACGCCGAGCGCGCAAGAGCGGAGTGGGGCGAAACAGCTGATAAATTTCGCGGATTTCTTCGGGGATATCAATGTACTGATCGGGGCTCATCTCTTGCATGATGAGCTCCATCGGGAAGAGCACCGAGAGAAAATCGGGGGTTACCGGCTCAAGAGTGCCGGGGTGCAACACGGGTTGCGGAGCCACCGGCATATCGGCGTTGATGTTGTACCAACGCTTAGGCAGATCATTTTCTGTTAATGTGAATTTACTTCTGTTGCTCATGGCAATTTCCTTGTCTGGATAAATTGGCGTATTAGACAGGAGCATGCCGGAGCTTGATGATTATTTTAAGCGGGGATAGGCACGCACCTTAGGACAGGGCGTGGCCTTCAAGGGGGACGGTCGCTTTGCGCAGGAATTAGAAAGAATTGATGCATCAGACCAGCCCCATCTTTTCTTGAACTTCTTTGAGAGTGGCCTGCACAACAGGGCGTGCGGCTTGGGTACCCTGATCGAGGATTGACATAACTTTCTTGGGATCTTTGAGATATTGTTCGCGGCGCTCGCGCATCGGAGCCAGGTATTCATTTAGCGCTTCCGCCAGGCGACGCTTAACATCGACATCGCCTACTTTGCCTGCGCGATAGCGTGTTTTGAAATCCTCGACTTCATCCGTATTGGGATTGAAGACATCGTGATATTCGAAAACTGGATTGCCTTCGACTGTGCCAGGATCGGTAGCATGGATGCGATTGGGATCGGTGTACATGCTCATGATTTTCTTGGTGGTCTCATCGGGGCTATCTTCCAGGCGGATGGTATTGCCGTAGGAAGCATGCATAGTGCGGTTGTCTACGCCGGGAAGACGCGCGGATTTAGAAAGCAGGCCTTCAGCTTCAGGGAAGGTGTCGCCGTAGGTATTGTTGAAGCGGCGGGCAATCTCGCGAGTCAGCTCAATATGGGGCAGCTGATCTTCGCCCACAGGGACTGTATCGGCCTTGTAAATGAGAATATCCGCGCTTTGTAATACGGGATAAGTAAGCAGCCCGGCTGTTGGTTTGAGTTTGAGTTCCTGGACCTGTTCTTTGTAGGTGGGTACACGCTCGAGACGTGAAACGGTGGTGAGCATGCCAAATAAGGTAGCTAATTGGGCGTGCTCCATGAGCGCGGATTGGCGTACAAAGATGGAACGTTCGGGATCAAGCCCAGAAGCGAGCCAATCGGTAACGACGCTCTCGATGTTGCGTTGGATGCGCTCGGGATGGGCAAAATCTGTGGTGAGGACATGCAGATCAGCGATCAGGAAATAGCAGGTGTAATCATCTTGCAGACGGGCCCAATTTTCGAGGGTGCCGACCAGATGGCCAATATGGCGCGGGCCAGTGGGTCGATGCCCGGTGAGAATGACCCCTTTTTTCTTTTCAGCTGCCACTACGACTCCTTAAACAAAAAACGCCCTCGAGTAAATTGAGGACGAGTTATCAAACCCGTGGTGCCACCTCGCTTGAAAAGGCTAGGCCTTTCCCGCTCGTGAGCCTGGATAACGGGGGCTAATCCGGCGCTGGCTACTGAGATTTTCTGTTCGCCAGGCAGCTCGGCGGGCCATTCGGCGGCGGCGTGGGGGTGAGCTTCTCATTTGCGCTCACTGCCTGTACCTTCGTTTCGTCGCTTACTCGTCCGTGTCGCTGCTTTTTAACTATTCGACTGCGCAGACTATAGAGGATTTGCGGGGTGATGTCAAGCGGCATTCTATTAATCGACTAAAATCGCGCTTGACATTAACCTTAGGTAATAGTTTAAGATTGAGGTATGAGTGAGTACACGGTCAAGGATTTAGCCGAAGCAGCAGGGGTTAGCCGACGCACATTGCATTTCTATGACGAAAAGGGGCTGCTCAAACCAGCCCGGGTAGGCGAGAACGGCTACCGCTACTATGATGAAGATTCGCTGATCAAACTGCAGCAAATTCTTTTCTATCGCGAAATGGATCTTGAACTGGATCAGATAAAACAAATTCTGGATGACCCCAACTTCGACACGATCAGTGCCCTGCAGCAGCATCGAGATTCTTTGCTAGGAAAAATCGAGCGGCTGGGCACATTGACACAAACGATAGACGGCACGCTTCAGCATTTGATGGGAGAGGTACGAATGAGCAAGAAAAACATTTTCGAGGGCTTTGAAAAAGAGCACACGGAAAAATATGAGCAGCAGGCGATTGATCAATGGGGCGATACGGCTCGGCAATCGCAGAAATTGTGGAACTCTTATAGTGACGAGCGCAAGCAAGAGATCATGCAAGAAGGCAGCGACATCTATCAAGGATTAGCCGATAACATGGATAAGGGGGCCAAGTCTAAGGGCGTGCAAGAATTATTGGCCAAGTGGCATGAAAACCTGCGCAATTTCTATGAGCCGTCAATTGAAACTTTAGGGGGACTGGGGACTATGTATGACGAGCACCCTGATTTCCATGCCAAGTTCGCTGAGATTCATCCCGATTTGCCCGGATTCCTAAAGGAAGCTATCGCTATTTATGTGGACAAATTGGAAACTGAATGGCTGGAGCGTGAGTTGGGCGTACTGGAGGAATAAGGTGATGGGTAAATCTTCCCCTGAAAGACCGGTGGTTGAAGGTCGGTCAAGCGCTACTCAAGGAACCTTCACCAATACAGCGGAATTGCGGCAGCAACGTCTGGAGCTTTTTCAAGTTGAGCGGCCAGCACGCGACTTAGCTCAATTGATATTGCCTAAGGCAAAAATAGATCAATTGCGAAGTTTGCTGACAAAAATCCGCTATCAAAAACTGCTTTACGAGGATTTCGGACTTAATCAAGTCGATCCTTTAGGTGGCCGCACCGCCATAAACTTTTACGGACCACCGGGCACAGGCAAGAGTTTTGCTGCCGAGGCAGTGGCCGCTGAACTTGAGATGAATATGATTCGGGTGAACTATGCAGAAATCGAATCGAAATTTGTGGGAGAAACGGCAAAAAACATTCAAGCTGCATTTGAGAAAGCCGAAACAAGTGGGGCCATGCTTTTCTTTGATGAGGCGGATTCGATTCTGGGCCAGCGATTGACGCAGGTGCGCCAAAGCACTGACCATGCGGTCAATGTGAGTCGCTCGGTGATGCTGCTGGCCCTGGATCGCTTTGATGGAGTCACAATCTTTGCCACGAATTTGGCGAGCAACTATGACAGCGCCTTTGTACGCAGAATTCTGGGCCATATTGAGTTTCCCTTGCCGAGCGCGGCTCTACGGCGCCGCCTGTGGCATCAATTGATCCCAGAGAAATATCCGAGCTCATTGAGCGCAGCTGATTTGCAAAAAATGGTGCGAGCTTCTAATGATCTTTCTGGCGGAGACTTGCTCAATGTAGTGATTAATGCAGCCGCGAGTGCCCTGGAACGTGAAGGAGCAGAGTGTCAAGTGGTGCTAGGAGACTTTCAGAAAGCTATTCGCTTGTCGAAGGAGGCAAAGAAGAATGTAGGCCGAGAGTCAAAATTTTGAGCGTTCATCAGTATTAGCCCACTTATTAGAAAGAAAAATAGTAGTCAATCCTCCTGGGAGGCCTGAGAATCAAAAACTTGCTCCGCATAGGCATCTATTTTTTGCAGCTTTTCCCAATCATCAGAATATTTTTCTAGAAATTCTTTGGCAAACCAATCAAAATAACGGAAACCTATAAGATCAGTACTGCCCCCAATATCTTTCATGCGCTTAAAGAAAAATTCCCATTTCGAATAAAATCTGTAATAAGAAAGACCAAACTGCTCCAAGGCGATGTTTTTATCGGCGCGGCTATCATGAGCGGCCTTGGTGACCATGTCCCAAAAATTAATGACTTGGCCGAAGGCCATTGATCGTTCGTCCTCATCTGGAATAAGCATGAGTTCGTCGAACTCAGGAACATCCCATTGATTCAAAATGTTCCGATGTTCAACAAGAGCATCAAATTTTTCTGAAATATGAAAATAAAAGGCGCGTGTATCTGCCTTTCTAGAGCGCATGAGCTCCAAGGCGATTGCAAAGAGACCCACAATGCCAGCAATAGTGGCCAAGGATTCCAGCCAAAAGCGGATTTGTTCGTTAGACATGGGGCATGCTCCTCAAAGGCGAATAGACCCCATCATAATCGGACTTGAGAAAAAAAAGAAAATTAGGGTTTGTGATTATGCGAGAATTATTGACACCATTCGGCAAAGCCTAAGTTTTCAATAGCTGAGAGAAGATCTCCCATAGAAGTATCCAAGCCACAGAAATCAGCACGAGTGAGTGCGAATTGTTGAGGGACGAAGAGCGGCAGCGCAGGAAGTTCGGAGGCGAAAATGCTTTGGCTGACTGCGTGGCCTGACTCATAAGCACTTTCACCGGGCAGAGCACTTAGCGCGGACTGGCAGGCTGCATCAAACTCGCCATTGGACCAGCCACTCAGATTCCAGCCGCCCCAGGAGTAGCGGAACTCTACGGGATCTGGGCCGGGGATGGCTTCACTCTGATACAGGTAGCAAGCGGGCTGCTCACCGAGGGGCCAGGCGAATAGAGCTAAATCAAAATCGCGGCCAAATAGGGGGCCATCGGGGCCAGGGGCAAAGAGATCCTGAGGGCTTAGGCTAATGATTTCGATTTCAATGCCACAGTCATCCAGGCTGTTACGTAAGGACTGGGCAATCGCGATGGATGTTTCATCGGTGCTGGTATGCAAGCGCAATGAGAGACGTTTGCCAACCAGGACCTGTTCATTACCCTGGGCAACGCGAACGCCATCCTCGCCGATGATCCAACCTGCGCTTTCCAATATGGCAGATGCAGCCACGGGATCGAATTCAAAAGCAGATACATCCAAATTGTTGAGAAAGTGAGTTGGAGAGACATAACTGTTGGGCAGGCTGCCCTGACCAAAAGCGAATTGCTGTAGAAGGGTCTCACGGTCTACGCATTGAGCAATGGCAGCGCGAATTTCGGGGAGTGAAAAGAAATCGGGGCGCTCGTTGAATATATTGTGACCATCATCATAGGTAAGTGGCTGGATGCCGAAATCCAAGTGCCACCAGGCTGACTCAGGACTGAAATGAATTTGAGCTTGTCCATTTTCGACAAGTTCGTTAGCTCTTGCCAAGTCTTCATCCAAACCGGTGTCGGGCAACAAAATGTCACATTCTTGATTGGCAAGCGCTTGTAAATTGCTTTGCGGACCGGCCCCGGTAAAGCGAATAGTCAATGTTTCAAAATAAGGCAGAGGCTCATTGTCTGGGTTGGTGCGGAAATAATATGGATTACGCGTTAGCGTGATGCTCTCGCCATCTGTCCAGCTTTGCACAGAATAGGGGCCATAGCCGAGAGGCGTGCGATGACTAGCATCATGGCCTAATAATGCTTCAGCACTAATATTGCCGAGTTGATGCTCGGGCAGAGGAGCCCAAAAATGGACCAAATAATTTGATTCGAGATAGCCGGGAAGGCCACGCCACTCTATATTGGAATCATCTAGAGCCTGATAGCTGGCTGTGTTCCTAATCAGGCTTTTGTCTCCTGGAGTGGACGAGTCCGTGGCAATTCGAAATGAGAACACCGAATCACCGGCAGATAGCGGAGTGCCATCGGCCCAGGTTAGGCCTGAAAACAGCTCATAATTAATCACTATTTGATCCATCAATAACTCGCCACCTGTATAAGGCACTGCGCAATCTCCATCGCGGCAACCTGAGGGGCGCACCAGCAGGCCCTCATAAAGGGGATTGATAACGCCATTACTATCCAAGACCAAATCTCCGGCCTGAACAGGAATAGGCTCGATACGCAGGCCCCCATTTTCAAGACTGGGCGTTTGCGTGAATATGACTGCGCTTAGTTGGCCATTGAGACTATCAAAGGGGCCATCGTAGATGGCTTGGCGAATGGATCGGGCAACCTGGGATGTGTCTCCATAAAGGTAGAGCGAGCTGGGTTCTGCGCCACTACAGATGGTTAGTTCTTGTGGACCTGCGGGAGTGGGAGTCAGAGTGGGTGCGGGGGTGTTGGTGGGTTCGGCGGGCGTGCCTGCGCCACATGCGGATAATGCGATTAGGAGCAGACTTAGAATTAGGAGACGGCGGAGCATGCGGCGAATTATAGCGGTTGCACAGCAATAGAGCGCGGCTGATGCCGCGCTCTATTTTTCTTTTTAGTTATAAAGGCGCTAGTTTCCGGAAAGGAAATCGATTGCGGCTTGGAGCTGCACATCAAAAGGCGTATCTCGCAGACCCCAATCACCCAGCGGCACTTCAATATCTGGAATCACGCCAACACCTTCTAGCGAGGTGCCATCATTGAGCGCTAAAACGCTAACGGCAAGGCGGATAAGTGTGCCATCTGAGAGATTGAACTGGATGATGCCCTCGGTGTTGCCCGCAGTAGGCATGCCAATGATGGTTGCGCGGCCTAACTCTTTCATTATTGCGGGAAAGTAGTCTGCGGCACTAGCGCTATTGCCATCAGTGAGCACAACTATGGGAGTGTCTTCATCAAATTCTATGGGTCCGCGGATGCGAAAGATCGTGCGGGTACTATCCTCGCGCATGGCACCTACCGTGCCCACTATGCCTTCTGCAAAAAGGCCAGCGGATTCATCAGAATTGCCACCTGGATTGTGACGCTGATCAAGTATGAGCCCATCGAGAGGCGTTTCTTCTTCCAGTGCTTCAAATGCAGTTTGGATATTGAAAGCAGAATCGCGCCTAAAATTGGGAATGCGGATGTAACCGATACGAGGGCTTTCGCTGACGATGCCATAGTTCCAGCCATCGCAACCATTAGCACCACCCAAAGATACCCTGACATCGCGTGGGGCTGCCTCGGGACCTTGCTGAATGGTAAGAGTGACTTCATCGTCGCTCTCGCCGCCATATATAGCCGCGCTGTAATCACTGCCAGCCCAATCGGCACCACTCTTGATTACTTCCTGGCCATCAATAGCCAGAATAACATCACCACGCTGAAGTCCAGCGGCGGCTCCGGGCCCATTCGAGCAAACGTACCAGATCATGAGTTGCTCGTCTTCCTTGGCGGGCCAAATATCGAGACCCGTCCAAGCAACAGGCTCAGCTGAGTCGGCTGTGTCTATACGGAATTCAGCACCCATGCGAGCCGGGGGTACAAAGCGGCTGTGATCATCGTTTAATTCACGGACAAACTGGCTCATCAGCGTCCAGTGATCTTCCTGATCTTCAATAGCTTCGAAGAGTGGCAAATACTCATCGTAGACGGCGTCCCAATCGATGCCGTTGAAATTGCCGCGCACATAATTTGAGGCAATCACATTCCAGGCTTGCTGGAAGAGGCCCACATAGTCTTCTGGGCCGTCCACGATAATGCCACCGGCCGGGGTTGGAGCGTTGACAGTCACTTTCGAATTTAGGGCATTGGCCGTGGCGATAGGACCCGTCTGCGGTGGGGTTTTACTGGGTTGAATGGTTGCAGTGGGTGCTTCGGTAGGAATTTGAGTGGGTGCCTGCGTGTCCGTTGCAGGTGCCTGTTCTGGACTGCTGCCGCAAGCGGCAAGAAATAGCATGCTAGTAAATAATAATGTCGGAATGGCAAATCTGCGCATCAAAAAGCTCCTAATTAAGATTGGTCTATTTTATCTATAGTGAAAGGAAAATACAGCGGCTGATGGTTAATGAATATTAAGGCTGGGAAAGTAGGCGTAGCATACGCATGTTAGAATTTTTCAATGTCCCCTAATTTTTATGTATGCGTTGATATTGAGGCCTCAGGGCCGAATCCTCATGATTTTGCAATGCTCTCTTTAGGTGCTGCAACGGTGGATGAGCCACGGCGCTCTTTTTATGCTGAATTGCAACCAACGAGCAAGAAGGAAAGCGAAGAAGCCAGCCAGATACATGGTCTTTCACTAGCGCAACTTGCTAAGGAGGGCGAAGAACCTGAGGCGGCCTTGCTACGATTAGAAAGCTGGTTGGAAGAAGTCAACGAAGAGGGAGGACCGATCGTATTCGTGGCCTTTAACGCTCCATTTGACTGGATGTTTGTCAACGATTATTTTCAGCGCTTTTTAGGCCGCAACCCATTTGGCCACCGAGCGCTGGATATGAAAGCGCTTTATATGGGTCTGCGGGGAGTTTCCTGGGAGGAGACATCACACGCCAACATTAGCCGCGATTATGTGATGAAAGAAGATTTACCGCATCATGCAGAAGAAGACGCATTGGCTGAAGCCGAACTGTTTGCCCGCATGCTGCAAGAATTGAAAGCCACTTATCCCGATCTGCAAACTGGGAGCTGAAATGAATCCAGCTAAACCTGAAACTGATCTACAACGAATAATTACATCGGCAACGCGACTGGGTGTAGAGTTGAATGAAGCCGATGCTTTGCAATGGCTGACTGCCATTTCAGTAGTCAACGCTGAGGGTGAAGATGTGGTTGTGGATGTCAAAAGTGGCGTATTCGGACACAAAGTATCCATGCTGGATTTCAGCTCAGAAGACCTGGCTCATTTTCGGCACATCGGAAAAATTGTTGAGTTTGCAGATGAACCCGGTGTCGAAACGGCATTAGCCTTATCCGGTTCAGCCGCACAATCAAAGATTCAAAGTTATCCAGGAGATGCAGATTATTTCGAGCGGGTCAACATCAAGGCAGAAAGCCGCAACGAGGCTGCCAAGAAATTAGGCGAGATCATGCGTGCGAAAGCACTGGGCAGCTTAAAAGGACCGGATTTCGAATTGATCGAAGTTAAGCTGGGATCTTACGAGCAAGCAGTGCGACGAGAGGGCAAGAAACTGAAAGCGAGTTCACCTATTTCTTGGAGCGCAAAGGAAATTCAGGCAGGCGAAATAAGTTTGAATACCGTTGCGGGAGAACCGCTAACGATTACTTGGGAAGAGGCAGCCCTGGACCCTGGCTGGTGCAAATTGGATTGGGTGGTGGGCGATCCCGTGCGCAAACAATTGGTTAATGCTAGCAATATGCTGGATGCCACTTGGGAATCTCCTAGCGGAGAAATTGTCCCGCTGGATGGCTATCTGGATCCCTATTTCCAAGAGGTTTATTTGGATGCAGCCTCAATACCGGTATTCACTAAATTGGCTAAACAGGTCGACAGCGACGCGCTGGAAGAATATATAGATCAACTAGAGAATGAAGTACGCAAATATGTTCACAAGCAGCCCAATTATGGCAAAGCGGCTAAGCGCATGTATAACATTTTCCGGCTCTCCGGCCGCTACGAAGAAGCCGCTTATTTACGTGAACTTTTTGATGAGCCTGCTACGGTTCTGTATCAGGTATGGGCGCTGATTCGAACAATTGACGATTGTTTTTCTGAGGGGTCTAGCATCAGCCTCGAACACATGCTTGGGATGTGTGACAACCTGATCGTGAACGTTACACGTGCCCTGGAAGGGGCAGTAGAGGAAGAAATGGTGCGGGAGCTACTCCAATTTCGGGATGTGCTGGCACGAGAAACGGACACTGCGGCCCTTTCCCCGAAGGCTGAAGCTGCGCGGGCAGAAGTAATCAATTTGGTTAATAACTTTTACTATGAAAAACTAACCGGCTTGCCAGGTATCAATGCTTATATGGATGGCTTAAAAAGCTAGTAATAGAGCGGTCCGGCGGACTAAAAGCCAGCTTCAAATCAATTATCGGCGAGCAGGATATCTTGCCAGGTGGCCCATGTCAGACGGCGGCGATCGGTAATTTCGCGATTAAAGGGTTGATCGTAAAGCACGTGTTCCCAGGTGGGCGTGCGCACCCCTTTTATCTCTGGACGATCGTCGATCAGTATGTGGCCATCGACTAATGTTTTGTCGGGGGCTAGAATTAATTTCCCGACCCATTTTTTGCCGAAATGCTTATTGATCCATTCGTATTTATCCGATGCACCGCTGGGGTTTGAGATCAGGGGACTACTGCAAAAAAATACTTCAAAGCCGGCTTTAGCAATATCTTTCACGCCATCAATTGAGCCCTCAATGGGGGGAAGATCAATGAAAAAACCCGGCTGCTGCATTATTTTCCAAACTTTGGGTTGATGTTCTTCCGGATATTGCCGCGAAGAATAGAAAGTAGTACGTTCTTCGACGGGAATATAGGGAATATCGGGATATTTGAGCTTCCATTTCGAAATAAAACCGCGATCGAAATCTGCGAGAACTCCATCCATATCCACCAAAATGATGGGCGAAGAATCTTTTGACATATTCAATTGCAATAGGGCGCTTAGGCCATACCTTCGACTTCATCGATGTCAATAAGGATGGGCGTGTTATAGGCGGCCGCAAATTCTTTGGGGCTCATGCCAATTCCCTGCATGCCCTCTGCGTATTTTTCTACATAGGCAGCCAGCTGATCTGCAGCTGGAATTTCAGGTGCCAGGCGTGCGCGTCCTTTGAAAATAACTACATCCTGGTTGGCTTCTCGATCTGAATTGAAATTCAAGGCCACATTGGGACGTTCTTGAATATGGCGCACCTTGTTTGTGGTTGGCCGGCTATAGATTAAGAATTGTTGCTCGTGCCAAATGAACCAGACCGGTCGCGGTTGGGGGCTGAGATCACGACTGGTGGTTGTCAGCCAGATCACGACCTCTTTTTGGGTCATTTCCCCTGCTTTGCTTGCAAAGGTCTCTGTATTCATTCTTAGGGGGCTCCAACTGTGGCGGCGATATCGGGGAAACTGCTTACAAAATCTGCTGACAAGGGGCAAGGTCCATTGATGCACTCCGGGATCCAATAGTTAACTACACCAGCCGTCTCGGCGATTAGCCAACCTTCATAGCCCTCATTCGAAAAAATGGCATCTGCGCCATAAGGATAATCGGCAAGATCAAAGGTTTGAATATTGATACTAACTAGGGCAGGATAACCTTCCGTGGCAGCCAGATTGGCGTAGTAAGCAATGTAGGGATTGATAATGCGCGCGTAGAATTCGGCACGCTTGGCAGCATCAAATAAGCCACCCGGTGTAAATACTACGGCTACAGAAGTGGTCGGCAGAGGTGAGGCGGTATTGGTGGGAGCATCTGTAGGGGCAGGCAGTGTGGCCGTTGGAGGTAGAGCGGTCGCTGCTGGTGCCGCAGCAGTTTGGGCAGCTGAGGTTAGCGAAACGGCCGCGTTGATGGTTAGCTGCAATTCAGCGGCACTGTATTCGGGTTCGGCTGGCGCACAGGCGCTAATTAGAAAAACAAGTGCAAGCAGCGTAAATAATGACTTGTGAAACATGGGCATATATCCTCCGTGATTTAGCCTGCAAAGTATACATGCCTAGGGGATGTTAACGATAGTTGGAGCGAGTTTGATCAGCGAAACACTGGGATTCAGGGGCTTGATTGGGGTTGTTGAAAAAACTCGTTGTTATTTCAAGTGCGCATTCTACGCTGCGAACGACACCGTGACCCGTATTGGGGAATTCAAAGAAATAGCTATTGCTCAAATTTTGGCTAACCGCCAAACCCCATTCAGGCGGCGTTTCCAGATCGTAGTGGCCAGCAAAAACGAGTGCTGGGATATCGCTAATAACGGCTTGGTTTGCAATGGGATCAGCCAGCCCGCTTTCCCAGCCATCGCAGAGATCAAAGCGCCAGCTCGAACCGAAAAAACCTGCATATTGACTGGGGACAGCGGCATTGGCAGCATCCATAGCGGCACGACTACTATAGGGAATTTCTTCGTGACACTGCATGGTAAAAAACATACCCCAGGACAGGAAATCCACTTGCCAGGCGGCGCTGGCCCGGCGCGCAATTTCGTTGATGCTCTCACGATTGGTGGTGTAAATTGCCCAAGGGACACTGGCGATATCTCGATCTCCATAGAAATAGAACGTCATCAAGAAGAGGAAGCGATCGCCATTGAGCACGAAATCAGTTCCTTGCAATTCGAGAGTTATGGGCTGTTCATTAAGCCGATCCACTACAGCATAAAAGTCGTCTTCAAGGTTGGGGGAGCGTTCACTGCAATGTTCGTGTTGGGCGCATTCTTCAAAGACCAGATCAAAAGCGCGTAGTGCGTTGGCGGGATATTCCACATAGAGATCACTTTCAAGCGGGTAGACGGAATCTAGCACAGCACTATGTATCATTTCCGGGTATTCGCGCATGGCGGTTAATCCTAATTTAGTGCCATAGGAGGAGCCGAAAATGTTGATCTTTTCATAGCCCAGGATAATGCGCAAATCATTTAAGTCAGCGGCGTTAATCAAGCTGTTGTACTGACTCAAATCATTGCCAGCTTCCAATAAGTTGGCATAGCATTCGTGCAAGAAAGTAACGTGGGCTTGGTCGAATTCTTCGCTGGACATATCTTGGGCGTAGCTATTGCGCAAGAAATTGGAATAGCCTGAACAACTCAAAGAAGGTTCTGTACCGGGGGCACCACGCTGGCTATAGAAAATATAGTCGTGAGTATCCAAAATGGCGGCCGTGTTGCTCACGTAAAAATCTAACCCACTGATTGCGTCAGAACCGCCGCCACCGGCTAAATAGAATACGGGTTCATTAGCGATTTCATATCCATTGCTGCGCACGATGACAACTGGCAAGGTTACACGGCGACCATCTGGGTTATTGCGATTCTCAGGCAAACTAACGCGCCCGCATTCGAGCAAATTCTGTCCGGTAAAAGTGACATCGCAATTCACAGGTTGATAATCTACTGTGTAGCCATTGATCTCAATGCTGCGTTCAGCGAATATTTCATAGGCACGTGTTGGTGTTGAAGTGGGTGAGATGGTCGGGAAGCGAAGAGTAGAACGCGGAGTTTGGGTGCCGAAATCCGTTCCAAGCGCTTCTTGGGTGAGTTGTTGATTTTGCAGATTAATTACGGCCGCATTGCAAGCGGCTAAAAGCAAAGTAATCAGAGCGAATAAGTACTTGTTCATAGAATTATTCCAGCAGCATTGTACGTGTCTTTTTTGGTTCTGGTCTAGTTACATATACCGTTCAATTGAGGTTCAAGCTTTATAGAGACGATAAGATTAAGAAAAATAGCGAGCCCAAAATTATGCAAGATTTTCTCATCCATCCCGAAACCCAATTAGGCTACGTGCACTATACCGTGCGAGATTTGGATACCCAAATTGATTTTTATGTTCAGACGCTAGGTATGCAGCTGCATTGGCGCAGGGGGGATAGTGCCGGCCTAGGTGCGGGTGCTGATGATTTGCTACGTCTGACAGAACGCCGTGAGGCTCAACGATTTGCGCGCACAACAGGCATGTATCATTTTGCATTGCTCTATCCAGACCGGCGTGAATTAGCTCGAATTGTGGCGCGGCTCTTTGATAGCAGCACACCAAACGCGCCCACAGATCATGTGATTTCGAAAACTACTTATCTGGATGACCCCGAAGGCAACACGATTGAGTTGTACTGCTATTCCCTCGAGGATGGCAGCTTTGAAACAGTGGATGGCAATTGGGTAGTTAGCTACGCCGATGGCCGGCCAAGCACAGGACGAGATCCGTTGGATTTGCAAGCGCTCTTCAGCCATTTGGTCGAGGGCGATGACTTATATACACCTATGCCAGAGTCAATTCAGATCGGACATGTACATATCCATGGCAATGACTTAGCTGGCCAAATGCACTTCTACAATGAGATATTGGGATTCAAGCGAGGAAATTTTGCAGACAAAATCGGCTTTGCTGATGTGGAATTAGAGCGGCCGCACGTGATTGCCTGGAATACCTGGGTAGGTGCCGGGGCGGAAGCTCCACCGGATAATTCCCTGGGCATCCGCTACTACACCATCTTCCAACCCAACCAGCAGGCTCTGGATTCAATTCGGGGACGATTAGATGAAGCTGAATGGGCTTACGAAGAGCTTGATGAGCAATTGCGTTTAGCTGATCCGGCGGGAGTCCGATTACGGATTGGATTGCAATAAAGCTTCCGAATAAAGACTTTCTTTTGCAGATGAATTTATCGAGCCTAGATTTAGGCAAATAATGAAAATACCCAACAGAATATGGTGGGTATTTTTTTAGTCCCTAAGCGAGAAAAACTATTGGGGCGGGCTGCCCATTGCATCTTGCAAGGCTTGCACGCTCACTCCAAGTGCAGCGGCGGCTGTTTCGAAATCTGGGGGCGGGGGACCTAAGGCTGCTCGTAAGGCATCTTCAGTAATGCCTAGACTGGCTGCTGCAGCGGATAAATCTGGACCTTCATTGGTCTCGCTGGCGGGAGCGCCACCTACATCCGCTCCGGCTCCCGCTGGGGCAGATTCCGAAAACTGACCCATGAGGCAGCGAGGAATATAGGGATAATCATTGGTGATCAAATAGATGTATTGGCCGTCAATGGTGATGCCATTGCATTCATCTAGATCGCCGTAGTCTGCGCTAAATTCCCAATCAGATTTAAGAGAACCGTCCTTTTGGGGGCCAAATACGATTGTGGATCCGCCACCGCCTTGTGTGTAAGTGCAATTTGTGCCATCGCGATCGTCCGTACCAATTTGATAGCTGGCTTCGTATGCAGAGCTTTTTGAGTAATAAATTAAAAATCCATCGGCGGCAAAGGCCACATGTACCAGATCCTGATCCGTATTGAATACTTCGACAAGCATGTCCGAAACGCCGTGATAATGATATTCACCTGTAGGCTGAACATGGGCTAAGTTGAAATCTAATCCCAAATCAGTGATATCTTGAATGGCTTCAATATTGTGGACTTCACCGCTGGTGCATGTTGCTCTTTCGGCTGTATCGGGCTCAAATTTGACGCCATTGATGGCCACACCAGGTTCTCTGGCAAAGGCGGCCGTACCTATAAATACTGGATCAGTAGTGAAGGTCCAAGATTTATTTTGTTCGCTAATCGTATTTGGATTGCCCGAGTTCGGAAATGTGCCTGTGTCATGATTGGGCAGAGCATTCGATTCAATCGTGCGTGTATTGGCCTGATCGCTCACGGTTACAGATACTTGAGTGCCATAGCCAGTATCATCGATGGCATAAGAACCTAAGTAATTTGAATCGAGAGTGTTGGCTGCAGTTTCACTGGTTTCTGAGCTTCCTGATTCTGGATCGCTTGCCACTTCGCTCTCATTGGAAGCAGCTACTTCGGTGCTAGGATCTTGTGCGACTGATACTTGGCCATCAACTTCCTCAGCTTGGCTTGAAACTTGAGAAGTCCCGCAAGCGGAAATGATCATGGCCATGATGGTGATTAGGAATCCAAGGGAAATCGTTTTCTTAGTCATTTTTCTCTCCAATGCTTATGATTGCAAACTGTTTCGAGCTGATCTAGCTCATTGAAATTTATCTTACCCAGAGAGGATTGCAGATAAGTAAATTTGCAGTAAAGCGCTTGTAAATTCAATAACGAAATTGAAGGCTATGGGCTATTTGCTTGTTGATCTCGTGCAAATTTGACGAGTTAAATGGCACAAACTAGCGATCGGTTGCTAATAGGACCAGTAAGAGTAGCTCGTCCAACTTGGTTATGAGGCCAACTGGAGAGCTAAAGTCTCCATTGAGGGCAAACCAGGCCAAAATGGTGACGGCTGTGTAGGCCATAAAGGCCCAACGCACCAGGGACTTTCGACCCGCAGGGACATCATTCGAGTAAGCGTAGAGTAAGGCCAAGAAACCCAGGCCATTTAGGGTGAAAAGCGGATCAATTGTGCCCATTCCAAGATTGAGCAAAACCAAATGAACCAGGGCCGTGATTAGGGTCAGGACAATGATGAGGTTTCGACGCAAGCTAGTGGACATAATAATCTCCTTATTGCGAATGAAATCATTATAGTGCTTGGTGCTATGATGTGGCTCTCGGAGGCGAAAATGAGCAATTTAAAAGTGGTCAATGGATTTCGGTTTGCCCTAATCTATGTGGATAAGTTGGAAGAATGCCAGGCTTTCTACGAAAAATATTTAGGCTTCGAGAAAACCGATGATTTTGGACCCGACGAAATATATGGCCGAATGGGCGATATAGAAGTATGGATGGGGGGAAATTATCGGCGTGACAAGACAGACGAATTATCCACACGGGCTAGCGTGATGCTGGGTGTGGAATCCGTTGGCAAGCTATTCGCCTCATTGAAAGCAGATGGAGTGCGCATTATTCAAGAAGAACCCAAGGATATGGGGCCGGCTTTCTGGCTGCAATTTGAGGATCCGGCAGGCAATATCGTTGAGGTGCTAGGTGTTGAGTAGGAATGGCCGATTGAATGATTCCGGATGGTTAGCAGATGGGTGAGGGTTATTTCTCAATAAGCTTTGAAGCCATCGTAGGTTTGTTGGTGACCATTGTTGGTATTTGGTTGGTGGTCAGGCAATTACATGAGGCCAAGCTGGCCAGCCAGATGGGAGGCTTGCTGACATTGGAACAGATGGCGCTCGCCCTGGCCGAATTGGATCTGGACTTGCTAAATCGGGTTGCCTCAGATGAATGGCAAAAAATCCCCGCTGAACAAGCTCATCGGGAGGTTTTTGAGAATCCAAACGCATACAAGGCATGGAATGGTTTAGTGGCCTGGAACGATTTGCTGGGCGTATTGGTGAGACGCGGTGCATTGGATGAGGAAATGGTTTTTCTTAGACATGGAACTATGACCGAACTCTGGTATCAACGTTTCGAAAAAATCATTCGTATTGAGCGTAAACGTTTGAAATGGGATGGACTGGCGGCAAATTGGGAATGGCTTGTCGAGCGCAATCAAAAACACAAGTGATGCAACGGAAAATTGACTGAGGCAAATTTATGAGTGACAGTTGGCTGCAACGCGCAATCCGCAAACTCGAAGACGATTTCAATCGAACGTCAGATACGCATCTGATTCGTATGGATCTGCCTTTCACTGATGATATTCAGCTTTACTTCAAGGATGAATCGATTCATCCCACAGGCAGTTTGAAACATCGCCTGGCCCGATCTCTTTTCCTGTTTGCGCTGGTTAGCGGCTGGATAAAAGAAGGAACCACTGTGGTTGAGGCATCCTCAGGAAGCACTGCGGTATCCGAAGCCTATTTTGCCAAATTACTCGGTCTTCCATTTGTTGCGGTGATGGGCAAGGGAACTTCTCCGGAAAAAGTGCGTCAAATTGAGTTTTATGGCGGTAAATGTCATTTAATCGATAACCCAGCTGAGGTGTATGAAGAAGCGGAGCGCTTGGCTCAGGAAATGAAGGGTCATTATATGGATCAATTCACCTTTGCTGAACGTGCCACAGATTGGCGCGGAAATAACAATATTGCTGAAACAATTTTTGCGCAGATGAAACAGGAAGAGCATCCTGTGCCGCGCTGGATAGTAGTTGGCGCTGGAACTGGTGGCACATCGGCCACGATTGGCCGCTATGTGCACTTTCAACGCAAGGCTAGCCAGCTCTGTGTAGTGGATCCGGAACATTCTGTGTTTTATGACTATTACAAGGGTGGAAAGGACGCGGTAAAAGCGGTTGGCCCATCGAAGATCGAGGGCATCGGTCGGCCAAGGGTCGAACCTTCTTTTATTCCCGAAGTCATCGATCGCATGATCAAGGTGCCGGATGTCTCCTCCATTGGTTCCATTCATTTCCTCGAAAAAGTGTTGGGGCGGAAATGTGGTGGGTCCACAGGCACCAATTTATACGGTGTCTTCCAATTGGTGCATGAGATGCATCAGGCCGGGGAAGCGGGTTCGATAGTTACGATGATTTGTGACGATGGCGCGCGCTACTCGGACACTTATTTTGATGACGAATGGCTGGGGGAAAACGCCTACGAATGCCCACCCTATGTCAGGCAAATGATGACGTTTTATGAGACTGGCAAATGGACGCCAATCAACGAGGCTGCTGAGTAGGCAATTTCAAAATATGCTTAAGTTAACTAAAAACGACAAGGCCATGTTGAAGGGTACACAAGGCGAGGCCACGAAAATGGCCATGACAATTTTAGTGCGTATGGCCAAAATATCTGGGGCCAGCGAGCTCTTGGATATTACTGGGGCGCATATTGATAGCACTATATACATCGGCGATGCTGGCCTTGAATTTGCTGAACGCCTAGCGGATTTGGGAGCCAAAGTGGCAGTACCGACTTCGCTAAATGTCAGCGGAGTGGACGAGCATAATTGGAAAGAATGGGCCGTGCCTTCTGTGTGGGCTAACCAGGCTTACCGGCAGATGGTGGCTTATCAAAGTATGGGCACCGTGCCCACCTGGACCTGCGCGCCCTACCAGACCGAAATGCGGCCCGAGTTTGGTCAGCAAATTGCCTGGGGTGAATCAAACGCGATCGTATTTGCGAATTCCGTATTGGGTGCAAGGACAGAACGCTACCCAGATCTGTTTGATATTTGCTGCGCCATTACAGGGCGCGCACCCGCGATTGGCCTACATCTTACAGAAAATCGAGCTGGGCAGCTGCTCTTGGTCTTAAAAAATATTCCACTTGAGCTGCAAGCAAGCGATGATTTTTACGCGGTTCTGGGCCATCTGATTGGGAAAATAGCGCTGGATCGAATACCGGTATTAGACGGATTGAGTGTTGAACCCAGCGAAGATCAGCTGAAAGCATTTGGGGCGGCTGCGGCTTCTTCTGGCGGAGTGGCTCTCTTTCATATTGTGGGAGTCACACCAGAGGCCAGAACTCGGAAGGAAGCCTTTCAGGGAAAAAAGCCCACGGAACAAATTGATATTGAAATGAGCGCGCTAATTGAAGCTCGTAAAGAATTGACTCATTCGGATTCTGACCAACTGGATTTAGTCGTGCTGGGCAGTCCGCATTTTTCATTAGCTGAGTTCAAGCAATTAGAACCATTGCTACAGGGAAAAAGAAAACACGATAATGTTAAATTTCTGGTTACTTCCAGCCGTGCCATGACCTTGCTAGCAAAGAAAGCGGGCTTTCTGACTTCTCTCGACGCTTTCGGTGCGCAATTAACTGTGGATACCTGTATTTTAGCAACCCCCATGTTGCCAGACGAAATGCGTTTTTTGATGACCAATTCGGCCAAATTCGCGTATTACACGCCCGGCTTGCTAAATAAGCAAATTAGTTTTGGAAGCCTGCAAGATTGCGTGGAATCTGCGGTGACTGGCCGCATAATCAGAGATGACTCCTTATGGGTTCAATAATCCTGCAAGGCCAGGCTGTTGTTCCTGGCAGCGCTAAAGGAATCGCATTGGTGAGCCAGGAACCGCTTTCGTTTTGGGGTGGCTACGATTGGGAAACGGGAGAAATTATTGATCGACGGCATCCGCTTAGCGGCGAAAATGCGCAGGGACGAATTCTGGCGATTCCGTTCACCCGAGGATCCTCTACGACAACGGCTGTTCTGCTAGAAGCCTTGCACAAGGAAACGGCCCCAGCGGCGATTATTACTACAGCAACCGATTTCTTTTTCGCATTGGCTGCGGTGGTAGCTGAAGAATTATTTGCGTTGAAGTTGCCATTAGTGTCGTTGGAAAACGATAAATTTGTACAGTTGAACAGCGGGGACTTGATTGAAATTAACAACGAAAAATTGAGGATCGAAAGAAAGACTATTTAGGGGTTTTGCGCTGGAAGGCTTTTTGGTAATCACGCCTTGAGGCTTCGATCACCTGCATAGCGTGATCTCGCCCGTAGGCCGGTCCAATCGAAATTTCTGGGCCGCCCTCGGGAATCATTTTGTAGGTCAGGAAATAATGTCTGAGCCGATCGATTAAGGCTGTGGGTAAATCGCTAATATCTTCGGCGTGGCTCCAAAAGGGATCATTATTTAGTACAGCAATAATTTTGTCGTCGGCCTCGCCACCATCAATCATGGGCAAACCTCCAACAGGTTTTGCACGCAAAGTGATCTCAGCGCGTTCGATGGGCCGTTCGCTGACCACGCAAATGTCCAAAGGGTCATGATCGCCCCCCTTGGGAGCATTCATCATCTCGCCGACCTCGGCATCACAATAGGTGCGTGGGATGAAGCCATACAGCGTGGGATGCTGAGATGAAGTGCGGTGGGGCCGGTCTACTTTGAGATAGCCCGTTTCCTTATCGACTTCATATTTGACTAAATCAAAAGGTCCCAGCTCAATGAATACATTGACGATATTGGGTGCTTCGCGGCCACTGGTGAGCCCATGCCAAGGGTGAGGGCGCCAGCGGTTGAAATCTGTGTTGGATGCCATAGCTAATTATTCTAACGTTAAGTAGCGATATAAGAATAGGCTTGGGATGCGAGGCAAGTTGATGATCGCTTAGTTCAATTCCAATTGGGCAACCATGCCGCCCAGACCAGCACCTTCGGCGGGATCCACATCGATACGAGAAATTTTGCCATCGGTGATGGTCAGTTTATATTCATCCACAGGAAGGGAAAATGATTTGCCAGTGGCTTCCCAATCTTTCATTTTCACGGCGGCCGCAGCTAATGTGCCATCGTGCGTGCCTGTCAGTTGATAACTCATCATGATTTCGTTATCTTGATCACTAATCAATTTCCAGTTGAAATCCAAATCAGATGAAGCAGCATATAACATCTTAATAAAACCAATCCATTGGGCTGCCATTAAGGGTGCGGGCAAATTGGTGGCTACTGTTTGAAAATCCTCTGTGAACAGATCGGAAAAAGCATCGGCGTTGCGATTGGCAAAGTTTTCATTCCATGTGCGTATGATTTCAGCGTTGTCCATGCGGGTCTCCTTTATTGGGCGAATAATATCGAATCGAATAATACCAGCAGGTCAGAAGATGCCTGACGGTGGTGAGGAAATAAAGCAGCTTCTTTGGCTCAAGCCAGGTGAATGTTTTTTAGTGATTTGCGACGGGATTTCCAATCAGACAAGTATTGGTCCATGAGGGCGTAGAAGCGCCGGTTGTGGGATGGCTCAAGCAAATGCACCATTTCGTGCACCAATATGTATTCTAGGAAGCTGGGATGCAAGGTGGCCAATACGGTGTTGATGCGAATACTGCGCGCGCGCGGATTGCAGGAACCCCAAAGGCTGCGCATACGGCGAATATATAGACGGGTAACGCGAACTTGCATGCGCTCTTCCCAAACGGGAATGCGCTGTTCAGCGGCTTCACGCAATTGCAGGCGCAACCATTTTTCAATGGCTGCCTGGCGGGCTGTGGCTGATTTATCCACAGGGATGCGCAGCTGAATATGCCCATTATGCAAAGTTATCTGTGTTGCCCGAGGGATTGCTAGGACCTGCAGGGGATATTCCTGACCCCAAAGAGAATGCATTTCTCCTCTGACATATTCTTTAACTGGGGAGGTTTGTTGGGCGATGAGCGCTCTCCGTTGACCGATCCAGCCTTGTTTCGAGGCCAAGAAAGCCTTGATATAGGTGCGACTCACTCGCATAGGTGCAGAAATTTGGATGCGCCCGTCGGGCGGCTGGACACGCAAATAGAGGTGCTTGATGCGTTTGCGTGTGACTTGGGCACGCAGGCCCTGGTGTTCAATCGTGAAAGTCATTGCGTACTACTTGGGCCCCGTGTCGTGCGGGCCCTTAATGTTCAAAATCTACAACACAGCGCATGCCAGTTACCGACGTTGCGAAATCGGGGGCCAATGCTTCACGACTGCTGCTACGCACAAAATAGCTAGCATGCGCGAACCAATTTCCGCCACGCGCGATGCGCTGCTCACCCGCTGTTGGTCCCTGTGGATCGATTTGGCTGCTGGCCGCATAAGGGCCATAATAATCACCGACCCATTCGCCCTGACCACCACTCATATCTAGCGCACCTACCCAGGAGGCTGCTGCAGGAATCTGAGCACCTTGTGGCGGACTAATCTTGCGCAGCGTGGATAAATTAATCTCGTAAGAGTTCCCGTAAGGGAAAATCAATGCATCCGGGCCACGGGCGGCAAATTCCCATTCGGCTTCAGTGGGTAGGCGGCCGCCACGCACTGCGCAGTAATCTGCAGCGGCCTGCCAGGATACGCCTTGAACAGGTAAATTGAATTCAGCATATTGAGACGGGGAAAAACTGCGGGTTTGGAGAAGATATTGGCTGTTGGAAACGGCCTGTTGATCAATCCAGAAGGGCTCGCTCAGGCAAACTTCGTGCGCGGGCTGCTCAATGGAGAAATCCTCTTTGCAGCCAAAAATCCCATAGTAACGATCGCAAGAATCTTGAGCAATGAGTAACTGCTCAGCTGTGCTGCCCATCGTAAAGCAACCCGCGGGGACTAATTGCATTTCGACCCCAGTAATGCGGCCTGAAATCGGAAACCAATCCGCATTGGTGGTTACCCCAGCCAAAGCGCTTTGCTGTTCTTGTTCGGTTAGATCAGCTGAAGTATTGAATAGGCGCAGATAAGCCAGTGCTAAAACGAGGGCACCGACAAACAGAAATTTGATGACAGTTTTCATATATGTACCCTTTTATTTATCGGCTACTTGGTAAAGCGTAATTTGCATACCATCGGGCGCTTGCAGGCGCGCATTACGATCTCCCCAGGGGGTCTCGACAGGCGCATGCTCGAGCTGTGCACCATATTGTTTCGCGCGCGTAATAGCTGCATTCAGATCGGGCACCTGGAACGCGAAGCGGATAGCTCCGCTAATTCGTTGGCCGACTTCGATCTGATCTACACCAGCTGCCTGGGCTTCATCAAATACTTCTAGTGTAGACGTACCAATTTCAAAGAGCTGACCCTTGCCGCCATCCTCAAAGAGCGCACCTGGATCAAGGCCCAGACCATCGCGATAAAAGCTGACCGCAGCTTCCCAATCTTGAACGGTTAGGGCAACACGAAATTCGAGGACAGACATGGCGAATCCTTGTGGGTTAATAAAAAAAGGTGCGCACTGATGTGCGCACCTTGATCATACTCGGGAAAATCTAGCTCTTGGGAAATTTTTCTTTTAAGATGTCTTCAAGTGTGGGTTTGCCAATTTCCTGCAGATCGTACTTGACCCGCTGAGTGGGCTTATCAAACTTGATAATGCGGCTCAGATCGATGGGTGTGCCGATAATGACCAGATCGACGTCCGCATTGTTGATGGTCTGTTCGAGTTCCTTCATCTGTTTGTCGCCATAGCCCATTGCAGGCAGAACGGCGCCCGTGGTGGGGTATTTTTTGTAGGTATCAGCAATACTGCCAACAGCAAAGGGTCGCGGATCGACAATTTCAGCTGCACCATAGCGTCGAGCAGCGATCCAGCCAGCACCATAGGCCATTTCACCATGTGTGAGGGTGGGCCCATCTTCCACGACCAGAACGCGTTTGCCGCGAATGGCGTCGGGGTCTTCAACGAAGAGCGGGGAAGCGGCTTCAATGATCTGCGCCTCTGGGTTCATTTCGCGTAAGGATTGCGTCAGGTTGAGTACGTCTTCGCGGTCGGCTGTATCGACTTTGTTTAGCACGAAGATATCTGCCATTAATACGTTGGCTTCGCCGGGGTGGTAGAGGCTTTCGTGGCCGGGTCGATGGGGATCGCCGACAACAATGTGTAGATCGGGTGAATAGAATGGCAAATCGTTGTTGCCACCATCCCAGAGGACAATGTCGACTTCCTTTTCGGCTTCGCGCAAAATGGCTTCGTAATCTACGCCTGCAAAGACGATGATGCCGTTATCAATGTGCGGCTCATATTCCTCGCGTTCTTCAATGGTGCAATCATGTTTATCGAGATCAGAGTAATCTGCGAAGCGTTGAACAATCTGTTTGGTGAGATCGCCATAGGGCATCGGATGCCGGATAGCTGCTACTTTGTAGCCCATGTCGCGCAGAATGAGCGAGACGCGGCGCGTGGTCTGGCTTTTGCCAGATCCGGTGCGGACGGCGCAAACAGACACGACCGGTTTCTTGGACTTGATCATGGTGTTGTTGAGCCCTAAGAGGCGGTAATCCGCGCCTGCGGCCAGCACCTCAGAGGCTTTGTGCATCACATATTCGTGCGTAATGTCGCTATAAGCAAAAATAACCTGATCTACTTTTTCGGATGCAATTAATTCACCCAGTTTTTCTTCAGCGTGAATGGGGATGCCCTTGGGGTAGCCCTCTCCAGCTAATTCAGGGGGATAAACGCGTCCCTCAATATCAGGAATTTGGGTGGCGGTAAAGGCGACTACTTCATAGTCGTCATTGCCACGAAAATAAGTATTGAAATTGTGAAAGTCTCGTCCTGCTGCCCCCATGATGAGTACTCGTTGTTTGGCCATTAACTCTTGTCTCCAATTGCATGTTTTGGACAGCTACGGGCCGCCCGCCGAGGGTGATTATACTTAGCATTATTCGTTCTTTAGAACGAATAATGCTTTAAGAGAACCCAAAAGCAGGGTTCTCTACGGATTGTTAGAAAATTCAAGGGCGAAGAACGAATAATGCTTTAATAGAACCCAGAGACAGGGTTCTCTATAGATTGTTAGAAAGAAAGCGAGATCAAGGAATCCTGTTTGCTTTAAGAGTACCCAAAGCGGGGTTCTCTATAGAACCCTGAAAGGATAGAAAATGCTAGCCTTAAGAACGCCTTTTGCTTTAAGAGAACCCAGAGACGGGGTTCTCTACATGATTGCTAGGGATATTGCCCAATCAGCCAGCGCAGGTTTTTGAGGGAATCTAACTGTCTTGTTTGGTCTAGTGGTTGATTTGTTTTACTAATTTCTTATAGGGTTCCAGATCCAATTCGCTGCCCCATTGAACGGGGCCCTGATCGAAACGCAATGCTAAGCGTGGTAAAACCACTGCGCCCCAGGCGCGCTGGAAATATTCCAGGCGCTGATCCCATTGCCCCCCTTCTGCGAAACCGTCTTCTTTGAAATCTATCTGGGTACGCTTCTCGTCTAAAGACGTGAAGCGTATGACCACGTGGCTCATATGCGAACGAATTTGGTCTAACTCGGGAGGTGCGTTCCAGGTAAAGGAGAAAAATTCGGGCTCCTTGTAGGCCATCACGATCATGCCTTCGGCGCCACGCTGGCCTTCGGGTCCATCGAGGCTAAAGAGAATTTCAAAGGGGCCGCCAGGGAGCAACTGCATATTAATGTGGGGAGAGAAGAAAGAGCGCAGGCCCTCTTCTGTAGTCCAGGCTTGCCAAACAGATTGAATGGGTGCGGGTAATTCGAGTTGAAAGTGAACGTGAGGGTCCATGTTTAGGCCTCCGATTGGGCTAGCCAGGTAGCAAAGAAAGCCAAAATTTCCTTGGATCCATTGGTGTAACCCTTAACCATTTCTTCTGCCTCGTCACCAAAGATCTCGAAGCCTGAGTGTGTCAATGTGAGCAGGGTGCCGTTATCGGCGGCATCGAAAGAGATTTCAAAAAGAGAGTCGCCTTCCGGCCAATCGCGGCCTGACCACGAGAAAGCCAATTTTGTCGGCGGCTCATAGTGTGTGATGCGGCCAATCTCGTATTCGCTGCCATCGGCAAAGCGCTCGAAATAACGCCCGTTCAATTTTGGCTCGAAATGAATTTCGCTGGGTTGGACGCCCTCCGGTGCCCAGGAATAGCTGGCTTCTTTGCCCTTCCAAGGCCACCATTCATTGATTTTTTCGACATAGGCCTCGAAGACGCGGGCGGGGGTGGCGGCAATTTGGATGGTTTGGGTGTATGAGGTCATTTGAAATCCTTTTTGATCTTGCAAATTAAATTTAGTGGCAGAGATTGGTGGCTAACGAATATATTTTTTTGCAGGGCTGGAAGCCCTGCACCCGCTGGGGCAGTGGAGATTGCAATGCAATCTCCGCGGGAGAAGCAAAGCTTCTCCACATTCCCACCAGACCCCCTACTATTTGGATGGAAGTACGAAATCTTTTGGAGGCATTTATTTGTGGACAGCAAATTTTTTGAAATCCAAGCTTCATTCTTGCTCCTCCACATATTCTTTAAAGGCTTGCAGGGCTTCAGCCCACATTTCCTGCAGTTCTTCGGCCCAGTTGCGCACATCGTTGAAAGTGGCTGGATCGAGTGAATACCACCACACGCGGCCCTGGACTTCTGCGCGGGCTATGCCTGCTTCGCGCAAGACACGCAAATGGCGCGAGATGGCTGGGCGCGAAATGTCGAAGGGCTCGGCCAGGTCACCCGCGGTTTGAGGACCATTCGCCAAGCGCTTGACAATAGCGAAGCGCGCGGGGTCACCCAGAGCAAAGAATTTCTGCTCGATCAGTTCGATGGATGTGGGTACGGCTAGCATTGTGCTGTATATGTAACATGAATGTTACATATATGTCAAGAGGTTAATAGAAAAAGGCTCCCAATTGGGAGCCTTTTGTTTGAGTTGATAATTGGCGCTTATTCTTCCGCGATTGTGATTTGCAGAGTATCGCCATCTTGATTCGAATCAAGTACGGTGACAGATACGTTCTCAAACGTGTAGGACTCGTTCTGGCCTAGAGGAATGGTGCGGACAGGCGTGCCGCTCGAGCCGGGAAAAACTACGAGGGGGCCTTCACCGCTATTGATGGCCACGTCCACTAGATAAACTAAAGCTCCTTCGGAAGCCATCGTGTTGTAGCCTAACTGGCGTCTACTTTCGACAACCAAGGCGCGATGATCGTCCAGACGCACTACGACGGCTTTTTGGCCACCGATTTGACTGATCGGAGAGAGTGTATGGGTAGATTCACCTTGATCCATACACTGGATCTGATCGTCTGCCAACCAGCCTAATACCCAACGTTCCCAGGCAAAATGTTCGATAGACGAATGACCTTGGCTGCCCATTACGCTAAATTCACCTACTGTGCGGGAAAGCAAGTCTGGCCAGTCAAAGCCATAAAGATAAAGATCCGAAAGCCCTAAATTGTGGCCTAATTCATGATTGAGCCACAGATATCCCCACGTGTTTAAATCATACCCAGAGGTGGTTCCATTGACGATGATATTTCCATCTGCTTCAATGCCATTATTGATGGAAACTGGATTATATGACGGGCCGAGTTCTTGGGCACGTGAGCGAGGATTGGTGATCACAATTAATTGATCGGTTTTCGAAAAATCGACTAAATCATCTGAAAGACTGACAGCTTCTTCCAGAATTGCGCGCTGACCATTAAATGTTCGGTTGTTATAGTCTGTTGATATATTGCTCATGCGCAACCAGGCAAAGTGTGGTTCTAAAAGCAAGGTCATGCCGCCGTAGGAAGAGGCCTCGATAAATTCAGAGGTACCTGGTTCGATAAGTGCGTAAGCATCTTCAGGCGAGATTTGCGCGGGTACATCTTCGAAATCTATGAATAAAACCGTTGCAACAGTGTCCCCAATTGAGCTTAGCCCAAAGACAGTCTGAGGAAAGCCAGAATAAACTTCTGGCCTTTGAGATTGATTGAGTAATTTACACATAGCGGATGAGGATAAAGTGCGGCCTAATTCTTCGGGATAGTTTAGAGCAAAGGAGCTAATTGTGGCTTCGTCTAGATCAATACGGTTAGTTTGTGCGAGGGAAAATGCATAGATTAATTGGCTGTTCTCATAAACTCTAAAAAGCGAATTATTTTGTGATTGGTAGCTGGCAGAACCGTTGGGAGCCAACTCGGCAAAAGGTATATCGCCGCCATTGGAATCTACATGTACAAGGCTTACAGTTCGCTGAGTATTATTGCCAAATATCATTGCTAAGGTCCCAGTTCTGTCGCGAGCTGATGACTCGGGCAGCGGCTCAACCGGGATTTGCGTAGCGGTAGCTGTGGCTTGGACTTCGCTTTCAATATCGATTTCAGCTGGCTCTTGATCCAAAGCAGATTCATTAACGACGCTCTCAGCACCGCATCCTGCTAATAGGAATTGAAGGGCAATCAATATATAGGCAATTTTGCGATGCATGACACTCCAGAAAATTGAATTTAGTCTGCATTATACGCCTATTTTAGTTAGCCATAAAATGGCGCAATTCCCTTACTGATTTCAGCCACAAATTACTTGCTTTTTACATCTCAGCAAAGCCACAATTACATGGCATCTCTAAGCTAGTAGTAAGGAGATCTCATGAAAAAGACAATTAATCTTGTATTGATCGCTAGTTTTGCCCTTTCGGCCTGCGGCTTGGGCGCGAATACAGAAAGGCCGCAGCGCGACATTGGACCCGGGTCCGGAAGCTCTGCCACGCCGCAAGATTCACAGACGGGCCAACCCGCAACCGTTACAGCCGAGAGTGACCCGGATGAAGCCAGCACGTATCAAGTGTTTGTGCCCGATCCGGTGCAGATCGAGGCTGTGGAAGCTGAGGGTGAGCAACCGGTTTATATCTATTTGTTTACTCACACTGAAGACCACATCAATCATGAGCTAAGTGAGGAACGCTACACACGCATGGCTCCCGAAGTAGCGCGGTTGGCTAACGCCAATCCAGAGGCTGAGTTGGTCTGGACGATTGAGTTCCAGGGTGCGGATGCTCAGACTGTCGGTGAGCGTAATGGGCTGACCGGTATTGCAGATATGCTGCGCAATATGGCCGACCAGGGCTGGATCGATTTCGGTTATCACGCCCACCACGAGCCGACTTATTTCAATCGCCCCCAATTCGTCCTGGATGACGACTCCAGTTGGGCCGAGCGGGTGACTGCACTGGATGAATGGATCAGCTGCGAGAAAGATCCGCTGGAGGGTGGCTGCATCGCGGACATTGGGGGTGGCCTTACCGCGGTACTCGAATATTTTGGCGAGGTCGAGGTTGTATCCGGGCTGGGTTATGAGACGGGCGATGTGGGCATCACTGGTGGCGCAGGTCGCCAAGCGATTACTCATTATGTGCCGGATTACATGGTCGATTTCGGATTTTCAGACCATAGTCCAGCCAGCCGAGAAGCGGGCTATACAGAATTAGTCGATGAGTTAATGGCCATTCTAGCGCCCACGGCTGCCAATTCAGTAGGTATCTTCTGGATGGACGATGCGGTGCGGATCAATGATGCTGCTGCTCCAACCGGATTGGGACAATTGAATTTGGATAACGGGGCGGCCTCGGTTGCACGCGGGATGGAAACGGTGGATCGCAGCCATGCGCAGGTGATGAATGCGGGCTTTGCATCCAAATGGATCTACACGGCTGAGGGAGCGATGAGCCCCACGCAATGGGCCTATGCACATCCTGAGGACCCCGAATTGCCTGCTGAAAGCATCAATCCGCGCTTTGTGATCGAGCGCAACTATCAGCAAAATATCGCGGCATTGGATTACCTGGTGACCGAGTTCATGCCTGCAAATCCGGAGAGCCATTTCATTGGCAGCGAGGAATTGTTGGCAATGGTGGCACCAGATGCTTACTGGCAGGTCAGCGCGGAAGAGCTGGATGGCATCGCGCGCTGGCTGCTGCAGGAATGGGGCACTAGCCCTCCAGCCTATGCCACGGACGGGCGCGAGTTTTATTCCTTGCGCGATGCCATTGGCCTACTGGCGGGTGCGTTGAATGAGAACCAGAATCGGGGGCTGATGCCGGAGGAGCAAACATTGGATTTGTTCTACGGACCGATTGAAATTGCAGTGCCCGCTGAGGGGCTGGAGCTAGCGCTGAATGAGGTTTATCAGATCGCGGAACAAATTAATCGCCTGATCGCCGCGGGTGACAGGGTATGGCAAATCGATCAGGGCAATATCTTGCCAGCCAGCTTTAGTGTGGATGCTGGAGAAATCAATACAGCTCAGGCGCTGTATGCGCTGGCGATGGTATATGCCTCCAGTTATACAGGTACGCCGGTTAGTGGAGTGGCGCTACCCAGCACGCTGGCCTTGCCCGAAACGCATGCTATGTTGGATAGCCTGGGTTGCTGGACCTGCTACGACTCGGCCTGGTCACTCAAACCAGCTACATTGCACTGAAATAAATACAGTAAAAACTTAGAGGCGGAGAATCCCATTCTCCGCCTCTTTTGTGCATGTTAGAATTGATGTTCCATGAATGATTTATTCGATCACGCGCTGGGGGAAAGGCTAAAGTCGGAAGCGCCGTTAGCAGCGCGCATGCGACCGCGCAATTTGGATGAATATGTAGGCCAGGAAGAAATTGTGGGAGAAGGGCGTTTATTAAGGCGCGCAATTCAAGCTGATCGCCTGTTTGCTTCGATCTTGCTGTGGGGGCCACCCGGATCGGGCAAAACTACGCTGGCGATGGTGATTGCCAATCACACTAAAGCCCATTTTGAGACGCTTTCGGCCGTCATGGCGGGCAAGCCTGAGCTGCGCAAACTGATCGCTGCGGCTCAAGAACGACGCAAGCTGCACAATATTCGCACCGTACTCTTTGTGGATGAGGTGCACCGCTGGAACAAGGCCCAGCAGGATGGGCTCTTGCCGCATGTTGAAACGGGCACCTTTACGCTGATTGGCGCCACTACTGAAAATCCCTATTTTGAAGTTATCGGGGCGTTGGTCTCGCGTTCGCGCGTGTTCCAACTGCAACCATTGACGGATGCGCATGTGCGCCAGGTCTTGGAAAATGCGCTGGCTGACAAGACGCGGGGATATGGGGCGCGCCAGGTCGAGGTGGCTGAGGAAGGCATGGCGCATCTGATTCGTGTGGCCGGCGGGGATGCGCGTAATGCGCTCAATGCGCTGGAACTGGCGGTAGAAACCACGCCGGATGAGGATGGCCGGGTGCAGATTACATTAGAGGTCGCGCAGGAATCGATCCAGCGCCGCGCGGTGCTGTATGACAAAGATGGCGACGCGCACTATGACACGACTTCCGCTTTCATTAAAAGTGTGCGTGGCTCAGACCCGGATGCCGCCCTGTATTGGCTGGCCAAGATGCTCTACGCGGGTGAGGATCCCCGTTTTATTCTGCGGCGCTTGCTGATATTGGCGGGGGAAGATATTGGTCTGGCCGAGCCTAATGGGCTGGTGGTGGCCAACGCGGCTGCGCAGGCCTTTGATTATGTGGGGCTGCCCGAAGGCATCTATCCGATTGTGCATGCCACTTTGTATCTTTCCACAGCACCTAAATCCAACACGGCGGGAGCCTATTTCAAAGCTTTCAAGAAAATTGAAGAGGAAGGCTTGGGGGATGTGCCCGATGCACTCAAGGATGCCAGCCGGGATGCCAAGGCGCTGGGCCACGGCCAGGGTTATGAATATCCGCATAGCCACGAAGGACATTATGTGGCCCAGCAATATTTACCGGACAACGTGATGGGCAATTATTTCTATACGCCGTCGGATCAGGGCTACGAAGCGCAGGTCAGTGAGCGCTTGGCGCGTTGGCGAGAAGCGCAACGCCTGGCACTCGGCTTGGAAGCAGGCGTGGCCATCCCGGATTTGAGCGAGGATGCGATTAGCGAATTGAAGCGACGGCAACGGAAAGGTTAACAGCCCTTTCTCTGCGTAGCATAGAAGCACGGACAGCTACTCCAAGGATAGAAAATGACAGACGTACTCCTAATTAGACATGGCGAAAATGACTTTACCGAGAAGGGTAAGTTGGCCGGACGCATGCAAGGCGTGCATCTCAACGCGCGTGGCCTGGCTCAAGCCAAAGCAGTGGCGGATGCCTTGAAAACTGTGCCGCTCAAGGCGGTCTATTCTTCGCCGCTGGATCGCACATTGGAAACGGCCAAGCCGATCGCGCTTTCGCAGAAACGCGAAGTGACCACCCGTTGGGGATTGGAAGAGACTGATGTGGGCGACTGGGCAGGGAAATCGATTCGGCGTCTGTCGCGCTCGAAAGCCTGGCAGGAATTGCAATTGCGGCCCGCGCGCTTTCGTTTTCCGGGGGGCGAATCGATGCAGGAACAGCAAGCGCGCCTGATAGCAGAAATAGAAGAACTGCTCTCCATGCATCGGGCCAAAGATGTGATTGCCTGCGTGGGCCATTCTGACCCGATCAAACTAATCATTGCGCATTACCTGGGCTTGCCGCTGGACCTCTTCCAGCGCCTACAGATTGCAACCGCTTCGATGAGCCGCTTGCATTTTGACAAAGATGGGTTTTCACTGATGAGTCTGAATGAGCGTGTTGGGGAAATAGGGAATGATTGAGAAAATCCGTCAATGGATTGCGGGGACGGGGATCAGTGAGAAAGCCTTAGCGCTGATAATGGCCATAGTCTCTTTTCTGGTTCTCAACATCGTACTATTTTTTGAATATCGGATAGATTTGTTTTGGATTCGTTTGCTTCGATTTGCCACAATCTACAGTGTCGCAATTAGTGCTGGAAAGGAAAGGACTGGAAAAAATCAGAATCAATTACCAAATTTCAGTCTTTTGGGCATGCTGTTATTGTTGTTAATACCCATCGTAAATGCTTACCCTTCTTTATTAGCTGGACGAAATTGGGCCAAGAGAATTATGGAAAATCATGGCTGAAAATAAATTAACTGAACTGCGCCCGGTGGAGCACATCACGACCGATGCGATTGGCGCCCCGGGTAAACGTGTTTTCTATATTCAAGCTCAAAAAGGGATGCAAAGCGTCTCTCTAATTGTCGAGAAATTTCAAATTGAGAGCCTGGCGGCAGGTGTGGAGCAATTCATGGCCGAGCTGGATGGGCAGCGGCGCTCGCTTTCGCCGGCCAGCGCGGATTACAAGGCGGATCAGATGCGCATTCAGCCGCCGGTAGACGCGCTTTTCCGCGTGGGTCAGGTGGGGCTGGTCTATGACGAGGTCGACGATCTGATGGCACTCGAGATGCGCGAATTGGTGGCGGAGGGCGAGAAGCCCGATGCAGCCACGCAGCAAGTGGCCCGTTTTTGGTGCACACGCTCGCAGATGCGAGCATTGGTCAATTGGGGGCTGGAAGTCGTGGCGCATGGGCGCCCGCTGTGCCCGCAGTGCGGGGAGCCAATGGAAGCGGAAGGGCATCTGTGCGCCAAGAAGAACGGGCATAAGCACTAAGCATGTCCCCTGAAATCACGAAAACTTTATATCTAATCGACCGTGCAGAATGGCGCGCCTGGCTGGCCGAACATTTTCAAAGCGAGCCGGAGATCTGGTTGCTCTATCCCCGGAAGGCCACAGGCAGGCCGCGCATTGCTTACAACGATGCGGTCGAAGAAGCGCTGTGTTTCGGTTGGATTGACAGCATCATTAAGTCCTACGATGAGGAAACAAGCGCGCAGCGCTTTACCCCTCGGCGCACGGGCAGCGGCTATTCGCAGACCAACAAGGAACGCCTAAGACGGCTGTTTGCCGATGGTCAGCTGCATGCGAGCGTGCTGGCAGAAGCTGAGGCTGCGATGGCTGAGGAATTCGAATGGCCGAAAGACATCATGGCCGCTATTCAGGCCAATACAGAGGCCTGGGCCCATTTTCAAACTTTCTCCAAACCCTATCAGCGCATCCGCGTGGCCTATATCGAAACAGCGCGCGATCGCGGACCGGAATTCGAGAAACGGCTGAATAGTTTTCTGAAGAAAACGGAGCAGGGCCGCCAATTTGGATTTGGGGGCATCGAGGCTTACTACTAGCTTGATGAAAGGATTACATTCAAGCGGAATGCTTAGCTTACAAAAAAGGTCTTCCATTGAGGCAAACCTTTTTGAATTAGGAATTAGATCGCTGAATACCTAGGGAGTCTCGTCAAGGATGATGTCGCGGCCATTGAGATCTTGCACGGGCCGATTGGTGCCGCTGAAAATGCTTTCATAGGCTGCCAATTGGTCGGCAGAAACTTCGATAGGATTGGCCATCACATACCAGGCAACATCTTCCGAGCAGGGGGGCGTGGTCAGCGAGCCAGAATAGCGGTAGCTTTCGCGTTCGCCGGGTAACAGGGCCAGCGGATTGATTTCGGTACCGACATCCTCGGCTTCAGCCTCTTCTGCGGGCAAGTGCTCCCAAATGGGGTCCAAAGCCGAATTTTCAGTACCCTGCAAAAACAGCACACCTACGACAGCCAGATCGCCGTCGGCATTGGCGTGCACTAAATGCATTTCGGCGGGGAATAGCCCACCAAATAAAGCATGTTCGCTGGGGGCGTGGAAATGCAATTGCAGGAGGCTGTAACTTTGTCCATCGACCGTCATAGTGCTGCCTTCGTCGATATTGACCTGAATGGCATGCCCGTTATTGAGAATATTTACGGCTGATGCAGCATAAGAAAAATCCAAATTGGCCAGATCCTGGCGGGATGGGTCAGCGATATTGATCGGGGATTGAGAGCTACCAGAGCCACATAGCTCGTAGGCCTCATCTAAGCTTCCCCAGGCGCTGGGTCCGTCCTCGCCCGTATAAGTCCAATGGGCACTGGCATGCTCCTCATCCTCAGCTGGGGTTCCAGCGCAGGCGCTCAGTACCAGAAGGGCTAACAGGGACAAGCTGATGCCAAATAACATAGATTTCTTCACAGTGAATTCCTTTCAACCGGCGAATATAATTTTGCAGGCAATGCTAACCAATTATTTCGAATTGTAAACCCTTTACTGAGTTTCAAGAATTTACAAATGCCATGACCGACATACTTAATTGTTTGCAACGCGCTGAAATACGGCTGAAGGGCGAATTTCAGCGGGGCTCGAATGGTGTGTATCTGACTGAGCTGGATTGTGCCGGACAAAGCGCACAGGTTGAGGCGGTTTACAAACCGCAGGAAGGCACGCAAACCTTGTGGGATTTTCCTGCAGAGAGTTTGGCCCGCCGTGAAGTCGCGGCTTACCAACTCAGCCAGGCGCTGGGCTGGGGGCTAGTACCGCCGACCGTCTTGAGGGAGGATGGGCCATTGGGAGCGGGGTCGCTGCAATGGCGTGTGGTGCATGATGCCCAATTGCATTATTTCTCATTTAGCGAAGTCCAGCGGCATGCATTGCGGCCAGTGGCGCTGTTTGATCTGCTGGCCAACAATGCGGATCGCAAAGCAGGGCACATTCTGATTAATGAAGATGGGAACATACAATTAATTGATCAGGGGCTCTGTTTTCATGTGGAAGATAAACTGCGTAGTGTCGTTTGGGATTTTGCGGGGCAGGCAATTCCAGCGGATCTTATGAGCGATTTGGAAAAGCTCAAGAAATCCTTTGATGAAGTGGCGATGACGATGAAAGCTTTTATTACAGATGAGGAGAGTACGGCGCTGCGCTTGCGCTTGGAGCATTTGCTACAGTCTAAGACTTTTCCTGTACTACCTGCGGATCGGCGCGCCGTGCCCTATCCACTGATTAGTTGATTGTCAGGGGGCTCAGCGAATATAATTGAATTTCGTCCTAATAATTCATGGATAAGTGAGCAGGAAGTATGACGCAAGAAATTGGCTTAGTGATGGGAATATTGGGGGTCGCGATAGTGTTATTCGTGACCGAAAGATTGCGTGTGGATCTAATCGCCATGCTGGTGCTGATCTCCCTGACGCTAAGTGGCTTGGTAACGGCAGAAGAAGCCTTTTCGGGCTTTTCCAGCCCAGCGGTAATAACTGTTTGGGCGGTCTATATTGTGAGTGGAGCGCTCTTCCGCACCGGAGTAGCAGATGTGCTGGCGCGCTTTATGCTGCGCTTGGCCGGGGATAGCTATGTGCGTATTTTGCTCGTAATCATGCTGACTGTAGGCATCATGTCGGCCTTCATGAACAACATTGGCGCGGTAGCTATCTTGCTGCCAGCGGTGGTTAGCATCGCAAAGCGCATCAATGTCGCGCCATCAAAATTGCTGATGCCGATGGCTTTCACATCTTTGCTGGGCGGAAATATGACCCTAATTGGTACGCCGCCCAACATTTTAGCGACCAGCATTATGCAAAGCTATGGAGGCTTAGAGCCCTTTGGCTTCTTCGATTTCACACCGATGGGTCTAATTGTGTTGACCACAGGCATCCTTTATTTTCTATTTGCCGGACGGCACTTATTACCAGATCGGCAACCTGGTGGAGAAATATCTCAGGATCATGCTTTGCGTGCCTATTTGAGCGAAGTACGTGTGCGTGACAACTCATCCGTTAGCGGCAAGACCATTGCCGAATTACGCATGGCCGAAGAACATGGTTTGCAAATCTTGCAAATTCGCCGTGTGGATCGCGAGCCGATTACTCCGGGACCAGAACGGCGCATTTTGGCTGGCGACATTTTACAGGTGCAGGGTTCCTCCGAAAGTTTGCTGAGCGCCAAGGAAAACCTGGGCTTAGAAGCTACAGACGAGTGGAATTTTGAAGATTTCGAAAGCGACGAAAACGCAGAGCAAATCCTCGTGGAAATATCACTTTCACCCAGGTCGACTTTTGCCGGACAAAGCTTGCGTGATTCTGATTTTCGAGCGCGCACTGGTCTCACTGTGGTGGCGGTTCAGCACGGTGGCGAATCGTTGGTTTCTAAAATTGCGGATGTACCGCTGGCTTTCGGAGATTCACTGTTGGTACGCGGGTCCAAGGCCAGCATCAATTTGCTGCGCCAAAACAATGATTTCTTAGTATTGGATACACCTCCGATTGAATCACGCCGCTTGAATAAGGCGCCGCTATCGGTGGCTATTTTGGTCGGCGTACTCGTCGTGGTGAGCACGCGCGTGTTGCCAGTCTCGACGGCCATGTTGATTGGCGCAATGCTGATGGTGCTTACCAAAGCAATCAATATGGATGAGGCCTACGATTCAATCGAATGGAAATCAGTATTCCTGATTGCTGGCATGCTGCCGATGGGTATTGCCATGCAAAGTAGCGGCACGGCGGAATTCCTAGCCACGGGCATTGTGGATTTGGTGGGCGGATTTGGGGTCCTGGCGGTAATGATGGGCGTCTTCCTGATGACCGCGCTGACGACTGAAGTGATGTCCAATGCGGCTGCGACTGTGCTAGTTACGCCGATTGCCATTGATGCGGCCATTTCACTAGGAGCAAATCCGCAGTCCTTCGTGATGGCGGTGGTGATTGCAGCATCGACTTCATTCCTGATGCCGATCGGGCACCAGGCCAATGTCTTGGTATTCGGCCCCGGTGGTTACAAGTTCTTTGATTACACCCGGGTGGGCGTGTGGTTAAACATTCTCATCTTTATTGTGGTGGCTATTTTCGTGCCAATATTTTGGCCGCTCTAAAAAGCTAGTCCAAATTCAAATTTTCTTCAACGCGATTCCAATTAAAATCAGCAAGTACATCGCTATATAAGTGTTGGGCAAGCTGGAATTTTTCCTCAAAGTCCTTGCCGGGATGCAGGAAGAAAAGCGGTTCAATCCTTTGCACCCAGTCTGCCGGAATATCGACATAAATGTAGCGTAGATTGAAGTTGTAGCGTCCAGGGCTATATTGCATGCGCAACAACTCGATGATTGGCGCGAGTGTGAAGCGCTGAAAATAGGGCAATGCATCCAGCCAATTCTGACGAATGAGTTCCTTTTGAGTCAGTTCCTGGAAGAAAGCAAATTCGGTTTCTAATTCCTGCTTGCGCGTGCGCAACTTTAGTAGATGGGCAGGGACATCCAAAGGATATTCACTTAGGTAATTACCTTTATCGAATTGTACGAGCGCCTTACCGTGAATCTGGTGTTCAGTAAAACGATTGGAGCTTGATGCTTGCATGATGAGCAGATCGATAAACAAGAAGGGACTGGCGTGCTCCAGACGATAGAAGGATTGAAGATGGCCATGCCAGGTGGGCTGTGGCAAATCCAATTGGTTTTGAATCGGCGATAGTTTTTTTAATTGCGACTCAATTAACTTTTGAACACGGTCAACTTTATCGTCTTCAGCAATGACCATTAAATCCAAATCGGACCATTCATCTACACGGTTAAATGCAGCCGCACCACCCTGCCAAAAAGCTCTAACTTCAGGGAGCGGCTCAAGGAGTGTCTGCAAGGCAAGCAGGATTTCTTTACGGGAAATTGAAAAGTCGTTCATTTGATTGGAATACTACAGAGAGGGAGCTTTTGTTCAGGGGAGCCATTGCGGAGCAAACGCATCCACCGCAATAAAATGCGCATCACTTCCATCAGGCTGCATGATCCAAATTTCAGTGGGAGCGTTGAAATCGGTGCGATTACTACGCACAAAAGCTAATGTGCTGCTATCGGCGCTCCAACTGATGGCGGACATTTGATAATTGGCTGATGCGGTGAGGGGCAATGTCTCGCCGCTCTCAAATTCGTGAATCCACAATTGTCGGCCCGGGGTCCAACGCTCTTCGTCCAGATATTTACGCGTGAAAGCGATCCAGCGGCCATTGGGAGAAGCCACTGGGGCCGCATCTTCAACCAGATCCAGCCCATAATCAAATAAGTTGGAATATTGGCCAATTTGGAAATGAAGCAGCCCAGTAACAGTAAGTTCAAGGGTGGATTGACTGCCGGGCTCTGGAGTTTGCAAAGAGGCTTCGCCAGTCGTGCCACGCAGAATATCCGAATCTGCAGCAAACGCTTCAGCCACGATAAAAGCATTACTCTCTGGCAACCAGGCAAGTAATTCACCGAGCGCATTTGGCGCTAAGGATTGCGCGTTTTCCCCCGGATACTGAAATTGATAGCCTGCAAGGCTTTGATTGTAGAAGCTAAGCTGCCCATCGAGAGACCATTGCGGGCCAATGGCAATTTGATCAGCAGGGCTAAGAGCTATGTCTACGTCACTACTAAATTCAAGTAGATGAACTTGTTGTAAACCTGTGGCGTCATTTATGCGCGTATAAGCCAGATAGAGACCGTCGGGGCTGGCTTGTGGATTGGCGCAGCTTTGCGGGCCACAATCGATCAACAGGTTTGTGGATAGATCACCAATGATTAATTGCCAGATGTCTTTGCCAAATTGATTGTTGGCTTCTGAAAAATAAACTGAAAGCCCATCAGGGGCAGGACTAAAGCTTTCTACGGCTCGATCGGTTGTCAGGGTTTTAGTTTGCCCGGATAGGGGATCGTAGGCATGCAGATTTGCGGGGCTATTGAGTGGGTTTAGGAAAAGCAACTGCTCGCTGAGATGGATAGGTTCAGCAGCTTGATTAATTTCAGGCACGGATTGCCTTGAAGCGATCCAGAGCAAAACGAGAACCAGCAGGATGGCCAAAAAGATGCCTAAGCGACGACGTGAGAGCATAGGAAATTATATTGTGCTGTGTATGAGTTTTGATGAAGACTGCAACTGTTCTGCTGTTGGATCGTATAGAGAGTGTAAATTAGGAGACGATAAAGATGAAAAACAAAACTATTCAATTAACACTATTGGTCAGCTTGGGACTTATGCTGGCGGCCTGTACCGCGGTTGGAGAAACCGTGCAATTGGGCGATCAGCGACACGATTATCAGACTGTGGAATTGGGTGCGCTAGAAAGCCCTGATATTCGCATTGATATGGGAGCGGGCAAGCTCTTAGTTTCTGGCGGAGCCAGCCAATTAATGGAAGCTGACTTTATATATAACGTGGCGGCATTAGAGCCTGAGATAGAAGCAGGACAAAACCAATTGCGCATTCTGACCCCAGATACGCGAGTGAATTTCACTTCCTTATTTGATCTCGAAGATTATCGAAATGAATGGGATATGCGTTTCAATGATGATGTTGCTATGCAATTGGATATTCGTTTGGGTTTGGGCCAAGCCAATTTGGATTTGGGTAGCCTGACTTTGACGCGATTGGATATTGATACGGGAGCGGGCCAATTGGATTTGAACCTGGTTGGTTCTCCTCTTGGGAAATTCATTTTGGATGCAGGTGTGGGCGATGTGCGCGTGGATATGAGCGGGGCCTGGTCTCAGGATGTCAATGTAAATATTGATACCGGCGTGGGTGAATTGACACTTATTCTTCCGCAAAATACAGCGGTTAGCGTAGAGATTGAGGGCGGCATTGTGGATATTAATGCCGACGGATTTAGCCGCTCAAACGGCCGATATACAAATGATGCCCAAAGGGGCGGAGCTGAGATTGTGATCCGTATCGATGCTGGAATAGGTGAAATTAATTTGTTGTTGACAAACTAGAATATTTACAATATAGCGCGGCTGTCCATTGGGATGGCTGCGCTTTTTTATTTAAGGGAGCTACACACAGGCTAACACAGGGCCAGTGCAAAGGGGCATGATGTAGAGCAGAGGCAGCCCGATTGAGGCAAAGCCTAGTAAGGCTCCGGCCAAACTTTGCATCAATGTGTGCCGATCGCGCAAGACCCGGGCCCAAATCACGAGAGCGAGCAGGATAAGTGCGGGTATTACATAGCTGGCATTGAGGGCCAGAATAATGGCCAGGAAACTTCCCGCAGCGGCGCTGTGCCCGCTGATTTTCCATTTGGAGGTTACGCGCCACATGACTAATGCCTGAATTGCCGCGCCCACTGTAAGTGCAGTAATGACCCGTGGAGCACCAGCCAGCAGAAAGACCACACTCAGGGATGCTGAAAGCAAGAATATGACCAATAATGGTCTGCCGCGTTCATCGCGGTTGCGCATATGAAAATCGCTGACCGTGCCTTGTCGTACCATCCAATAGATCATGACTGAAGGCACCAATGTGGAAATGAGGGCATAACTCACCAGCCAGATCCAGGCTTCGCGGTTATTAAGTTTGAAACCCACGATAGCGAGCATCAATGTAGTTAGTAGCGGAGGGCTAAAAACAGCTGAGACCGTGGCTGCAAATTTGCGCAACCCACTGCTTGAGCTATCTGTACCTGTGTTGTTTTGTTGCGTGCTGGAAATAGTCTTTGCCTGCCTTTTGTGAATGTTGCTACTGGATGATAATTCACTGCGGCCCTGACGTAAATAGCGATTTGTAAAAAGCACATTGCAAAAAACATATGTGGAAACAATTAGACTAATCTTTAGCGTTTAATTTGAAGTGCAGCCACTGCTTTGGAGGCTCTTTGGCAAGTGCCAGTTACCTGATTCCGCTAAAATGCGAGCATGAAACGCTGGCAGTTCTGGCTCGGAGTACTTATCTCGGTATTCTTTTTGGGATTAGTACTGCGTGGGCTGGACTTAAATTCATTTTGGGCTGAAATTGGACGGGCCAATTATTGGTGGCTCATTCCTGGTGTGGCGGTGTACTTTGTGGCGGTTTGGGCGCGCGCATGGCGTTGGCATTATTTATTGCGGCCACTGAAAGCTATCGCAACGCGCAAAATGTTTCCCATCGTGGCGATTGGCTATATGGGCAACAATATCTACCCCGCTCGAGCGGGTGAGGTTTTGCGCGCGGCCGTCTTGAAGCGCCGCGAGGGCATTTCGATATCCGCTTCCCTGGCCACGATCATTGTCGAGCGCATATTTGATGGCGTTGTGATGCTGGCATTTATTTTTCTCAATTTGCGCGAATTGGCTGGGCTGACGGATGGAGCAGGTTTGGCTGGCGGATTGACCATTCAGCAAATCGCATTGTGGGGCACATTGGCTTTTGGCGCCGCCCTCCTTGTGTTTTTGCTAGGAGCTATGTTTCCGCAAATCGCTTTGCGCGTGCTGCAGTGGATATCCGGAATTACCCCACCGCGATTTCGCGAAAGCATATTGGACTATGGGAGTCGCTTCCTGGAAGGCTTGGCGGCATTGCGCTCGCCCTTGGATGCGCTGATGATTTTCCTGACTTCACTGGTCATTTGGCTGCTGGAAACGGGTAAATATTGGTTTGTGATGCAGGCCTTCGATTTTGAGATTAGCTTCTTTGCCTTGATGTTGATGAACGGAGTGGTCAATTTAGCGACGACTATCCCCTCTGCTCCGGGCTATGTGGGCACCTTTGATGCACCCGGAATCGCTATCCTTGTGGCCTATGGCGTCGCGGCACCATTAGCAACCAGTTACACCTTTGTGTTGCATGTGGCTTTATGGCTACCGATTACGCTATTAGGCGCTTATTATTTGGCCCGCGAGGGCATCGGCTGGGGAGAAGTACCCAAAATTGACGAGGTCGGGGCATGAAAATTGGCATTGTTGGCGCAGGCTACGGGGGCATGGCAGCCGCTTGGGATCTGGCACAAGCTGGCCATTCGGTAACCATATTTGAGGCCGATAAGCAGGTTGGGGGTCTGGCGCAGGGTTTCAAGCAGCCCCATTGGGACTGGTCCGTAGAAAAGTTTTATCATCATTGGTTCCAGAGCGATGATCACATGCTGGGATTAATTGAGGAATTAGGGCTGAGCTCGAAGGTGCGCTTTCCTCGCCCACTGACCGTTATGCATTACAAGGGACGTTTCTATCCCTTCGATTCGATTCCCAATGCCTTGCTCTACCCAGGCCTGGGCTGGGGCCTGGACAAGATCCGTTTCGGACTGGTGGGTCTATATCTCAAGCTAACCAACAATTGGCAGGCTCTGGAAAAAGTAACGGCTGCTGAATGGATCCGTAAATGGGCCGGGGAACGCGTCTTTGAAGAGATGTGGCTCCCGCTACTGGAAGGTAAATTTGGTCCCTATGCCCATGAAGTCAACATGGCTTGGTTCTGGGCGCGCATTAAGGCCCGCACAACTCGATTAGGGACTTTCGAAGGCGGCTTTCAAGCCTTCTCAGATGCATTCGAAGGCAAACTGCGTGAAGTTGGAGTGGATATCCACCTTGAATCTCGCGTGGAAGGCATTCAAGAAACTAAAAAAGGATTGGTAATTGAGGGTGCAGGGGAGCAACAGACCTTTGACAAAGTATTGGTGACTACATCACCAGGCCTGCTGGCCAAGCTCGCGCCGCAATTAAGTGGAACCTATTTGAAGGGTCTGCTGGATTTGAAGCAAATGGGCGCTGTGGTTATGACTTTGGCACTCAAGCAGCAATTTTCTGAAGAGGGCTATTACTGGTTTAACATCCCTAAAAGGGACGGTTACCCCTTCCTGGCTTTGGTGGAGCACAGCAACTATTTATCGCCCGATTATTTTGGCGGAGAGCATATTCTTTATGCGGGTGACTATTTGGAACAAGGCCACGAGTATTTTGAGCTAAGTGACGAAGAATTGTTAGCGCGATTTGTGGCTGGCATGCAACGCATCAATCCTGAGATGCAGCGCAATTGGGTCAAAGATTACTGGGTCCATCGCAGCCAATATGCGCAACCTGTACCGTTGCTCAACCATTCCGAGAACATTCCGGATATCGAGACGCCGATTGAGGGGCTCTATTTCGCTAGCATGAGCCAGGTCTACCCCTGGGACCGCGGCACGAATTTCGCAGTGGAAATTGGACGCAAGGCGGCTGGGATGATGCAATAGTTATAGTCACAAATTAATTTGTGCAAGTAATAAAAAAAAGACCTCGCAGCTGCGAGGTCTTTTTTGTTGCGTAATGATTTGCTATTTCTTGCTAGGCATCGGTAAAGGTGAGCCTGCCAAATCGCCAATCACGTTGACCAAATCACCATCAGCGGGAAGAACGATTTTTGCGTTATCGCGCAAGGCTTCGCTAACCGTTTCCAGGCGCTTGAGCAATTGGGCGTTGCCAACAAAGTACTTTTCAGCGGCTTCATTGACGATCTTGATCGCGTCACCATCAGCATCGGCTTTCAAGCGAATGGCAGCAGCAATACCTTCGGCCTTCTGGATTTCTGCACGACGTTGTCCATCGGCCTGAGTTTCAATGGCAGTAGCCAGATCCAATGCGGCAATTTTCTCGTTTTCGGCCTTGACCACCTGATTCATAGCCGTTTGCACATCCTCTGGCGGCTCGATGCGCTGCAATTCAACACGCACGACTTCAATGCCCCATTTGGAGACTTCTAGATCCAAGATGCGTTCAACATTCTCATTGATCGTGTCGCGATTTTCATTGGCTTCTGTCAGAGTCATTTTGCCAATGACAGCTCTTAGCGTGGTCTTAGCCAGCGAGGGCACCGAGGTAACAAAACTATTTACCTGATAAAGTGCCTTTTCTACATCGACGACTTTGTAATAGACAACGCCATCGACAACCGCATTCAATTTGTCTTTCGTAATGATGGATTGCGGATCAATATCTACACGACGTTCTGTGATGTTTACGCGATGCATAGCGTGTAAAACAGGAATGATCCAATTGAAGCCAGCGGTTCGGGTGGAGGCAAATTTTCCGAGGAACTCAACCACGCCTCTTTCTGTTGGCCGAATGATGCGAATACCAGCTAACAGAAACAAAACAACGACAACACTTATTGCAAGTGCGAAGATACTCACGCTATTTCTCCTTTTTCTAATGAGCCGACTACGTTAACAATTAAGTCTGGCAGCCAAATCATTTTGGATAACTTATTCTAGGGTCAAAAATAAATCGGATTAATATAAATTATCCGTTCTGATGTGGATTTAATAATTGATCCAAGTTTCAGACAGAGTGATTTGTTGTCCATTTTTTTTACATGCTTTTTGCACCATTCTCATTTATCTGTAACCTGCATCCATAAAATAGAAGGTGAAGCAATGATCAAAGGAGTTCATAATGAGTGACAATGTTTTTCGCATCATCGTTGTAGTCTTACTGGCACTATTACTGATCGGGGTGATTGTGGATGTGGTGCTTGAATTCAAGCAGCTCGGCCAGGGAAATCGTTCCAATAGGAATGGGCCGCGCGATTATCGCCAAAACTTTGGTGGAGGCGGCAATGATCGTTTTCAGCAAGATGGTCGTGGCAATGGTCCCGGGAATCAAAATGACCGCGATCGTGGTCCAGGATCCAACCAGGGTTCCTTTTTGGCGCCAGCCGCATTCGCTATTTAGGCGAAACGATGATCCAACAAAACCAGGCTGAGCCTGGTTTTGTGCTTTAATTGTGAATAATGGATAGCCTTCCCGCGGCTTTAGAAATGAAGGCTGCTATGCAAAAAAAATTATTCAAACACTTAGACTGGCCCTTATGGGCTGCACGAATTTGGACCCTTCCCGCCATATTCTTCGTTGGCGCAGAATTAATTACCCCGCATGCCGGTGATCAGGCCGTTGCCTGGGAAGATGGCGTCTTGTTGGCATTCATATTGGTGGCGGTGGGCGGATTGATATTGGCCTGGCGATGGCCACGACGAGGTGGATTGTTGGCAGTTTGCGGGTATTTGCTGCATCTCGCAGTTTGGCCGATATTACGCGGTGGTTGGGCACCTACATGGGGATTACTAGGACTTTTTGTAGGGGCGCCGGGCCTGTTACTTTGGTGGCTATCTACTGATAAGAATCGAGCGTGAAGTCGACGACCAATGGGTAATGATCGAAATAGCCATTGGCAGGAATGAGCGCTACATCTTGAGACTGCAATCCAGCAGCATCCAAGGCTGACTGGCTAAAGGTGCTGCTGTCTAAGATGAAGGAATTGCTGATGCTGAGCACGGAGTCTGAATAAATCACGCGATCCAAGATTTCGTTTCCAAAAACACTTTGGTCGTCGCGCCATGTATAGAATTCCTCGCCAAGCCCATTGTGGCTGGGCAGGGCATCTCCTAGAGCGGTACGATCCCAATCGGGCTGGAAATCCACACCAAATTGATCTTCGTTGCTGATGTCACCACTCAACAGAGTGGTCAGGTGCACCGGAATGCCTTCGCTGTTGTATATATTGAAATCGCCAAGAATAAGAAATGGCGTGCCTACCGCTCCGTCAAAATTGCCACCGGGATTAATGAAATCATGAATATTGAACATGATCATATCGGCCTGGCGCCTTCTGAGGAGGCGGTCACCTGAGGTGCCACTGGCTTTGAAATGGGAACAAGTCACAAAAATATCTTTGACGAAATCTGAGTCTGGCAGATCCACGAGTGTGGAAGCTTGAGGCACGCTGGGATGATAGGTATTGGGGTCCAGCTCATAGTTGCCAATTGATAAAGGATAGCGCGAGGCAATAAAGCTATCGCGAACACCGACCGCTTGCCAAGTAGTTTCACCCAAAGCTTCATTCATAATTTCTGCAATTTCACTGGCATCTCGGGATGGATTGATCTCTTGCAGGCAGACGATATCGGGGCTAGTAGCTTGCATGATGCGAATAAAGCCGTGCTCTTTAGCATAGGTGCGCAAATCATGGCTATCAGGATCTCCGACTGGAAAAATGGAATCCCAATTAACGTTGTAACTGATTACTCGCAATGTGCCATCTGGCTGATTGAGAAAAGAAATATCTTCAACTGGCTCGGGGGTGGCTGTTGGGGTGTTGCTGGGGGTAAGGCTAGCGGTTGCTGTAGGTCCGAGCGTGGCTGAGGGAGTTGGGGGAATAATTTCGGCTGTAGGGCTGCACGCTGTAATGCCAAAAAAGACGAGCAATCCTATGTTGCGTAACGATTTAGAAATTTGCATATGGGTTAGAAAAAGAAATCTCCCACAGGCCAAGCCTGTGGGAGATTATTACCAGTTAGCAAAGCTTACTGGGTTTCTTCAACCAATTCAGCAGCGGTTGCGTTCAATTCGTCAAGAATTGCGGCAATGCCGTCAGCATCTTCAGCGTCCAAGATGGCGAAGAAAGAGTTGCGAATTTCGCCACGAACTGCGCCGTGAGCGGCGAGGTTAGGCTCAGAGTGACCATAAGCGGCCAACAGATCGAGTGCCTCTGCCCAACGAGCGTCATCAGCAGCACGGGAGCCCACATCGGTTAGTGAAGTGGAGGGGAAGTAACCCGTGTAACCGATCCAGTCTGCCTGGGTGTCGGGGGAAGTCAGGTGTTCTAGGAAAATCCAAGCAGCAAGATCCTGCTCTTCATTGGTTTCGATCATGCCGACCATCTGGCCGAATGCATCTACCGATTTGCCACCATCAGGACCGACATAGGGGATTGCGCCCCAAACGTCATCATTCTCAACATCAGCCATTGCGCCAGCCTGGAAGGGTAAACCTGCCGTGGAGCTGGTGGCGAAGAGAGCTTGTCGTGCAGCGAATTCTGGGTTGGGGAAGCTGGGGGTGGAAAGGGTGCAGCCATTATCAAAGAGATCTTTGAAGAAGTTGGCTACATCGTTTACGGCTGAGTTATTCAGGTCGTAAGCGGTGCCATCAGCGGAGATGTACTCACCACCGAAAGCCCAGATCCAAGGAGAAACCATTGAAGCATCGGGGAAGTATACGTAGCCACCGGTGCCATCATTGTCGGGATCATCGTCAGCATTGTTGAATTCTGCAGCAGCACATGCCTGCTCTTTGAATTCAGCTGAGGTGGATGGAGGGGCAGCGAAGCCCAAATCCTGAGCAAAGCTGTGGTTGTAGAAAATTACCTGAGCGGACTGATGCATGGGGATACCGATCTGAGTGCCATCAGGCAAGGTGCCGGAGGCCAGAGGGGCATTAAAGATAGCATCATATTCGCCATCATCGTAGCCATAGTTAGCGTCGCCAATGAAATCATTGAGGCCGCGAATCACGCCCAAGTTGAACCAATTGACCAAGCCATTGGCAAAGCCCATCGTTAGATTGGGCAGCTCACCGGTGGTGATGGCGCCATTGACAGCGGTTTCCAGGTCACCCTGGCGTCCCTGTGCAATCGCTTCTACGGTAATACCGTATTCGTTATTGGCATTGAAATCAGCAACAACTGCGTCCATACCTTCTAGGTTGGCGCCACTGCTCATTGCGTGCCAGAAAACGACGGTTACACCTGAGAGATCCATCATGGGTTCAGGTTCGTCGGTGGGGGGTACTGCGGTG